>Ga0207814_100010_pt1 | contig 473988 bp, 441 predicted proteins | sample TtaePargueraPR_7_FD_187755 | JGI IMG/M metagenome (GOLD analysis project Ga0207814, IMG submission 187755) | Aerobic enrichment media microbial communities from Bioluminiscent Bay, La Parguera, Puerto Rico - Tt and P1 (2) (SPAdes) | ecosystem: Environmental > Aquatic > Marine > Unclassified ...
GGGTCAAAGCAGCATTAGCGTGGAGCACGAGGACCTCCGGGATTCAGAGCGAAGAACTAGACAGCTCCACTCTGCCCGGAGGTCCTCCCTATCGCCCAGAACTCAAACAACGTCCCTGGGCACTACACCTAGGGCCCAAGGTGAGCGAGAAACGACCGCCAGGACGGTCGCCGGGCCCGACCGACGCATCGGCCCTCAGAAGGTGCGTGCGCGCAACGTCTCGCGCACCCGCGCGCGACACCACTGTGGTCGGCGAGTGATGTCCTCCCACGTGAGGCGGATCACGACGAATCCGACTGACGCCAGGAGCGCATCGCGCTCGATGTCGCGGCGGCGCTGCCCATCGTTCGAGTGGAAGCGTTGGCTGTCGAGCTCGATGGCCACACGCGCCCCGAAGTGCACGAGGTCCGGGTGGAGCGTGACCGCCCCGACTGCGATGTCGCCCTGGCGCGTCCAATCGGCCCACTCGCGCCCATGGAAGACTTCGGTCGCCGCGAGGTACTCGAGCATGCTCTGCACTCCATCGCGCGCGAGCGCCGTGACCTGGTTCAGAGCCGCCCGGTCGGGCACGCGTCGGGTAGCGCCGACACGCCGGTCAAGCTCCTCTGGATCGACCGCGCCGTCGCGAATGAGGTCGAGCAGCAGGCCTCGCCGCGCATGTGGCGGAGAGCGTCTCCACGCGAGGAGAGCAGCCTCCGGCGAGGTGACCACCGGCGTGCCGTCGATGGTCTCTGCCAGGGGAGGACGGTCGGCACGAAAGGTGTCAACATAGGGCGGCTTCGCAAGCTTGACGTCGCGCGGCAGTACCACATCGACACGCGACGGCTCCGTGCCACGCCATCCTCGGAGCCACAGCGCGGCGAGTCCCGAGATCGTCCCGTGGGGCGCCATCCACGCGGTGACGGCCGCGAGCCGACAGGTCAGGTCGGCCGCGTGGGTGCGGTGGGCGTACTGGCCCGGCGCGATGCGCACGGCGTGCCCCAGTCGCACGGCTTCCGCGAGCGTCCGGCCACTCCAGCGATCCTCGAGCACGGCTCTCGACCACGGCTGCGGGGCTTCGCGGAGCGTCGCGATGAGAGCGGCGACGGAGGGCTTGCGGCGGTGTCTCGGCATGCGGGCACCGTAGGCGAAGGGCCGATGCGCGTGTCAGGGAGAGGGGCCCGGTGTGGATAACTGCGGTTCGAGGACTGGCAGTGCGGTCGATTGACGCTCAACTAGAGCCTTAGGCGAGCGATTCGGGCCCATTTCGCTCGGGAGGGAGGGAGAGAAGCTAGGAGTGCGTGCCGTCGCGCAGCTGCTCTACCCAGTCTCGGGCCTCGGCGAACGCGGCGTCCGAGGTGCCGGGCACCAGCGGCGTGAGGTCCCCACCCGCAGACGGGTAGGAACCCAGGAACACCACGAGCGGGCAGGTGCGTCGCAGGCCGATGAGGGCTTCCGCCATCCTCTCCTCCGCGACGTGACCGAGCGCGTCGATCGAGAACGAGTACTCGCCGGGGCGGTCCCACCGCGGACGGCTCTCGATGCGCGAGAGGTTCACGCCGCGCGCCGCGAACTGCTCGAGCATCTCGAGCAGCGCGCCGGAGTGGTCGGTCGGCAGGTGCACCATCAGGGTGGTCTTGTCGTGGCCCGTGGGCTCGGCGACCGCCGCCGGCCTCCCCACCTTCACGAAGCGCGTGGCGGCGTGCGGGTTGTCGGCCACGTGCTCCTCCACCAGAGCGAGCCCGAGTCGGGCGGCGGTGCCGGGAGGCGCGAGCGCCGCGTCGACCTCCACGCCCCCGACGGCCTCGCCATCGAGCACCGCCCGCGCGCCCGCGACATTGGAGGATGCCGGCACGAAGACGGCGTCAGGAATCGTGGCGTGGGCCCACCGGCGCACCTGCGCCCACGCGTGCGAGTGAGCCGTCACGCGGGCGATCTCCCCGTGGGTGATCCCAGAGCGCGCCACCAGCTCGAACTCGACGGGCAGCACCACCTCTCCCACGATCACCAGCGGCGAGCCGTCGACGAGGGTGTCCAGAGTCGCCGTGACGCCACCCTCGACGGTGTTCTCGATCGCTACGACCGCGTGCTCGACGTCGCCCGAGCGCACCGCTCCCAGCGCGGCCGGCACGTCGACCACCGGAACGTACTCGGCCTCGTCCTCGGGGACCATCGCGCGCAGCGCCGTCTCGGTGAAGGTGCCGGGCGGCCCCAGGTATGCGCATCGGGGCCTCGTGGTCACCGGTCCTCCTCGGTCATCTCCGCGTCCGTGACGGCGGTCGCTGCTTCGGGTGTCGACGCAGCGGCCTTGTCCGAGCGCCGCCCGCGCCGCGTGATCGCGTCGCGCGCCCCCGACGCGCCTGCTTTGGCGCGCCGCGCACTGACCGCGACCATCACGTCACGGTACCGGCCCGCGCGCTGCGCCGCTGAGGGGCGCTTGCCGCCCAGCGGGCGGTGGCGCACCTCGCACGCCACCTCGGTCACCGTCAAGCCGGCGGCGAGGACATCGAGCGTCATGCCGACCTCGAGCCCCGCCCCACGCGCGATCGGCATCGCCGCCTCGATGGCCTCGCGGGTGATGCAGCGGATGTGGCCGAGCGGGTCCTGCGGAGTCCATCCGGAGCGCTGCTCGATCGCGCGCCGCGCAGCCTTCGCGGCCGTGCCCAGCGCCGTGGTCTCGCCCTCCGTCACGGCGACCGCGAGATCGGCGACGTGCTCGATGACCGCAGGCACGAGAGGCGCCGCCCCGACGGCGTGATGTCCCACGGAGCCGGGAAGCAGCAGGATCGCGCGCGGGGTGCGGCCCGGCTCATCGCGCATCGCGATCACGGAGGCTCCGGTCTCGACGCACGCCGCACGGCCGCGCTGATGCGAGTGGCGGACCACCACGGCGCCGGCCTTGCGGGCGAGCTCCTGCGTGTTGTCCGTGGAGGCGTCATCGACCACGAGCACGAGGTCGACGCCCGGGATCGAGCGCGCGGCCCTGACGGTCGCGGCGATCCGTCGTGCCTGGTCATGGGCGACGATCAGCGCCGCGGCCGCGTGGAGGTCCTCGGCGCGGGTGACGGCGCGACGCCGGGCGGCGGCCGCCGGCTCCGCGGATGCGGTGCGCCGGCCGGCGGTCCCGCGCGGCTTCTTGGCGCGCGGGGCCGATGCGGTGGCAGGCGGAGTCGACGCCTGCTGTGCATCGTCGTCCGCAGGCGCCTGTGCGGGGGTGCTCCTGCGCTTGGCGGCCACGGGAACAGCCTAGCGCCCGATCCGGGGACTTTTGTCAGAAGTTGACGCTTTCGTGAACGTCCTGTGACCCGATGGGCACGCGGCCCGTGGCGATGGACGCGATGCGTCCACCAGTGGAAGAGTGGGACCCATGAATGAGCGCGCAGGAACCCTCGCCCAGCCTCAGGACCTGATCGACGTCGACGATCTCATCGGTCAGTACTTCGACAGGGTCCCCGACCCCGCGGATCCCGCCCAGCAGGTGGTCTTCGGCACGTCCGGCCACCGCGGCAGCGCCTTCGACACGGCGTTCAACGAGGCGCACATCGTCGCGACCACGGCGGCCATCGTCGAGTACCGCCAGGCACAGGGCACCGACGGTCCGCTGTTCCTGGGCAAGGACACCCACGCGCTGTCCGGCCCCGCGCAGGACACCGCGCTCGAGGTGCTCGCCGCAGCCGGCGTGCGCACCCGCATCGACGCCCGCGACGGCTACACGCCCACGCCGGCGGTGTCGCTCGCGATCCTGGTGGAGAACGGCGCGGTCTCACCTGGCGGCCTGCGCACCAGCGGGCCGGGCCTCGCCGACGGGATCGTCGTCACGCCGTCCCACAACCCTCCGCGCGACGGCGGCTTCAAGTACAACCCGCCCCACGGCGGCCCGGCAGACACGGATGCCACCGCCTGGATCGCCGCCCGCGCGAACGAACTGCTCGCCGGCGGCGCCTGGAAGCACGTGCCGCGCCTGCAGCTGAAGGCCGCGGTCTCTGCTGACACGACGGAGCGGTTCGACTTCCTGAAGCTGTACCTCGACCACGTCCCCACCGTCATCGATCTCGACGTGATCCGGGAAGCCGGCGTGCGCATCGGCGCCGATCCCCTCGGCGGCGCCGCCGTCGACTACTGGGGAGCGATCGGCGAGCAGCACCGGCTCGACCTCACCGTCGTCAACCCGGAAGTGGACCCCACGTGGCGGTTCATGACGCTCGACTGGGACGGAAAGATCCGCATGGACTGCAGCTCGCCGTCCGCGATGGCGAGCCTGCGCAGCCTCATGGAGGGCGCGGACGCTCCGTACGACATCGCGACCGGCAACGACGCGGACTCCGACCGCCATGGCATCGTCACGCGCGACGGCGGCCTGATGAACCCCAACCACTACCTGGCCGCCGCGATCTCGTACCTCTACGGCGGCGCGCGGCCGCAGTGGAGGGACGATGCGCGCATCGGCAAGACGCTCGTGTCCAGTTCGCTCATCGACCGGGTGGGCACGCAGCTGGGGCGCCGGGTCGAGGAGGTGCCGGTGGGCTTCAAGTGGTTCGTGCCGGGGCTGCTCGACGGCACCACCGGGTTCGGCGGCGAGGAGTCCGCGGGGGCGTCGTTCCTGCGCCGGGACGGCCGCGTGTGGACCACGGACAAGGACGGGATCATCCTGGCGCTGCTCGCGTCGGAGATCACCGGCGCCACCGGCCGGACCCCGTCGCAGCTCCACACCGCACTCACGGACGAGCTCGGGTCCTCGTGGTACGCGCGCGTCGATGCCGCCGCGACCAAGGCCCAGAAGGACACGCTCAAGAAGCTGTCGCCCTCGCAGGTGCGCGCGACCGAGCTCGCTGGCCAGGAGATCACTGCCAAGCTCACCGAGGCGCCCGGCAATGGTGCGGCCATCGGCGGGCTCAAGGTGACGACGGCCGATGCGTGGTTCGCCGCGCGGCCCTCCGGCACCGAGGATGTCTACAAGATCTACGCGGAGAGCTTCGTCTCCGAGGCTCACCTGACGCAGGTGCAGGCAGCCGCGAAGGACGTGGTGAGCGAGGCGCTCGCAGGCTAGGGCCGTCCGGGGCCGCGCATCGTGGTCCCCGCAACCATCGCGGCGCCTGCTCCGGTGAGGAGCAGCGCGATCCACGCCGCCCACCAGCGGTCGAAGCCGGTGGCGGCCAGGCTGTCGTCGAAGATGTTCTCGACCGTCACGGTCGCCTCAGCGCCCGCCTCGATCGTCACGACCGCCGTGCCGTCCTCCGCGCCTGCCGGCGTGAGCACCACCGCGTCCGCGCCACCCGAATCCGTCTCGGTCACGGTGCACTCCGAGCCCGGGACCAGGTTGTCGACGGACGCCGCGAGCGGCCCGCCGCCCCCGAGCACCACCTCGCCCGACCACACGGTGACGGGAGGCTGCGGAGACCTGTCGAGGACGCACTCGACCGAGAACGTGTAGGGGCCGACCACTCCAGGGACGTCCGGTCCGGACAGCACCTTGTCGATGACGAGGAATCCCGGGTCGTACACATTTGTCACCAGGGCCCCGGTGGTGGGCGAGTCCGCGTCGTCGTTCGGGGTGACGACGACTTCGCCCGTGCTGCCCTCGACGACCGCGCCCGCGGCGTCGGCGTTGGACACCGTGATCGTGGTCGCGGCGGCCCCTCCGTCCACGAGCTCCGTGACCGTGCAGACCGAGGTCACTGGAAGGCCGGTGTAGACCACAGTCTCCCCGTTGTCGAGGAATGCCACCATGGGTTTCAGGAGGCCATGTCCATCCGCGTAGACCTCGTGCTCGTTGGGGCCACCCGGGTCGTAGATGCACTCGACGGCGACCACATAGGGCCCCAGATCAGGCACGTCGCCGTTCTGATCCGCGATCGTGTCCTCGACCACCTTCGTGACCGCGAGGGACGCGAGCTCCTCGAAGTGGTTCGTGACGGTGACAGTGACCGGCTCCACGGCATCAGGTGTCACGAGCACCGTGCTCTGACGGGCACCCGGCAGCGCAGGTGCGAAGAACACCGCATCGGCGCCACCGTCGTCGGTCTCCGTCACCGTGCACAGAGACGGCGCCAGAATGCCGTCGATCGTCGCCGTCAGCGGCTCGCTGCCGCCCAGCACCACATCGCCGGACCAGGAGTCGACGCCGAACGCCGGCGAGGTGCACTCCACGTTCAGGGTGAAGGGCCCTGCCCCTCGATCCGCGGCGCCATCGCCCGTCAGCTCCTTCGCGAGAGCGAGGGACCCGACGGGGAACTCGTTGACGAACGTGACGTGGTTGGTGGTCCCGCCGAAGGGGCCGTTCTCCGTCAGTGCGATGTCGGTCGTGGTGCCGTCGACAGCGCCGGTCGTGCCGACGGCGTTCTCGGCCTCGACCGTGGTGCCGATCGCTCCCGCCGGGTCCTCCTCGGTCACCGTGCACGCCGTGCCGGTAGGCATGTCCTCGAGCAGCCAGACGTCTCCGTCCGCGAGGTCGTTCTCCATGGGCGTGAGCAGCCCGTACCCCGCGGCGAACACGTCCCGCTCGTACGGCGTGCCGGGAGCGTACGTGCATTCGACGGTGACGGGGAACGGGCCCACGTCAGGCACGCCTCCCTGACCGTCGTTCAGCGGGTCATCGTTCACGATCTTGGTGACGTCGAGGTCGACGAGGTCTTCGAACCGGTTGGTGACGCTCACGTCGACGGCAACCGTGTCCGAGTCCACCACCACGAAGCCCTGATCGGGATTCGCGGGGTCGGCGGCCGGGTCGAAGATCCACTGGTCTGCGCCGTTTGACTCGCTCTCGGTGATCGTGCACTCGGAGCCGACGAGGATGCCGTCGATGCTGACCGGCACGCCGGGCGTCAGGTCGACAGAGGCGTCGTACGACACGATCAGCGCCGCGCCGGCAGGCTGCGTGGGTTGGTACGTGCAGTACACGTCAACGGTGAAGGTGTCGCCTCCATGCTCGTCGGCCGCTGGGCCATCGAGTTCCTTGATCAGTTCAAGGCTTCCCTCGGCGTACTGGTTGACGACCAGCGCATCGTTCTCGGTGCCGGGCGGCTCGAGGCCCTGGGGGTCGTCGGGCACCAGGGCGAAGGCGTCCGAGACCAGTGGGGTCTCGGCCGCATCGAACACGTTGGTCCCTGTCACCCCACCGGCGTCCCACGTGATGCCCACGCCCGTGGCGTCCAGTGGGTCGAGCTCGCCCACGACGCACTCGGCACCTGCGGGCAGGCCCGTGAGAACCTCCGAGTCCAGGTGGCCGAGTTCGACCACCATGAGGTTCGGGAACGCCGGCGGCGAGTCGAAGTCGCCGGTGTTCGTCGCGAGCACGAACTCCCCCAGGTAGCTGCACAGAGCCGCGATCGCGAAGGGCCCGGCATCCTCCGGGTCGACGCTGGAGCCGCCTCCGTCGCCCACGACCTGCTTGGTGAGCCTGAGCGATGCGAGCGGGTAGTCGTTCGTGATGGTGATCGTCGCGGGCGCGACCGCGCCATCAGGCACGATCACGGACTCAGGGTCAACGTCCACGGTGTACTGGCCGGACTCGCCCTCCTCCACCGTGCACTCGGCCTCGTACGGCAGGTTGTCGACCAGCACGCTCGGGTCGACGGTGACATCGACGTCGAAGGTGTTGCGGTAGACCTCTTCGCCGAGCGAGGTGCAGACCACGGTGATCTCGAATTCGTCAGGTGCGTACTGAGCGGCGCCGTCGCCGCTGAGCTCCTTGGTGAACTCGATCGCGCCGGTCGCGAGCGCGACGCCCGCCGCGTTGCCCTCGGTCGCGAGCAGGTCGGTGCCGTCGTCAGTCGTTGCGGAGGTCGCCACGGTGTTCCACGCGATCGGGTCGGCCGATGCGGTGGCCGGGTCTGTCAGCTCGGGCGCGGTGGCGGGGGTGGTGGTCTCGACGTCGACCCACACCACCCCTGCCGGCTCGAGCTCGGCGCCCTCGGCAAAATCAACGATGTACATCGAGCCCGTCAGGTCTGCCGGGTTGCCCCCCCAGTCCTCAAGCAGCGTCCACGACCCGTTGCAGGTGCCGGTGTGCGTGATCACGTCCGTGCACGGTTCCACGTCCTCGGTCACGTAGACCGTGAGCGTGGCGCCTCCGTTCCCGCCCGTCGCAGCGAACGGCGACGTCAGCACCGGCGCCCACTGCGATCCACGTTCGAAGTCGGGGTTCAGTGCAGTTCCGTCCCCCACGTCCGGCAAGCGGTCGACCGCAATGATCTGGCTGAGCGGCACGTTGCCCGTGTTGCGCAGGACCAGCCGCCAGGTCTCCGTCTGCCCGGGCGCCGTCCGGGGCACGCACGGCAGGGCGAAGAACCCATCGTTGAACTGACCGTCGTACGGCACGCACGCGTCGCCGGGCGTGACCGTGTTGAGAGTGCCGAGAGAGTAGTCGGGCGCATCAGTCGTCCCTGCTCGCACGAACTTTCCGGAACGGAGTGCTCCTCCTCCTGCGACCGAGTTCGTGGCATCGCCCTCGCAGGTCGCCAGCACCTGCTGTCCGTCGGGATCGAAAGGACCCGCGCCGCAGTAGTCAAACGGACGGTCGCCTTCGATGACGGCTGTGTTGACGATCACGGCATCCGGGGTGAGTCCCGCACGCGGGTACATCTGGATGCCGATGGAGTAGGACTCGCCCACTCCCAGGGCGTACCCGTCCGGGAACGAGAACTCGATCTCCGCAGTGCCCTCAGGTGCCGGGTCCGGCGTGACGGTCACGAGAGCCGGATCCTCGGGGAGCGCAGTCCACCCTGCCGGCAGTCCCGACCCGCTCTCGGTGAGATCGTACGAGTAGGGGCTGTCGCCCGTCTGCGCGGGCTCCGGGTCAACGAACAGCAACGTGCCATCGGCGTCCGACGGGATCTCGTCCGTGAACACGGGGTTGTAGATGGGAGTGTCGCCGGTGTTCGTGAACGTCAGCGTGAAGGTCGTGGGGCCCGCGAGACTGAGGGGAGATTCGCCGTCGGGAGTCTTGGTGGCCTCTGCAGCAGTGACCGAGTGCGCAAAGGTCACGGTCGCGGTGTCGTCCGTGGCGACAGCGTGGATGGGCACATCGGTGGTGCCGTCCTGACCCAGAAGCGCAGTGATCGCACCCTGGGCGGTGTTCTCCCACACACCCGCGGACGCCTCACCCGGGGCCGCGAGGTTGCCGTCGAGATCGGTAGGAGGCGCGACTCCGAGCGGCGTGAGCATGGTCTCGCGACGCTGGACGATCACCGGTACCTCCTGGACCGGGTTCCAGGGTCGGTCCCAAGCGTCCGCGCTGGAAAAGGTGAACACCAGCCCGATGACGTCCTCAGCCGCCACGCCCGTCGGCAATGCGAACGGATCGGTGCCGTCGCCTGCGACGACGAAGTCGCCGTTGTAGAGCGCCTCGTTCGTGAGCGGGTTGAGGAACCGTTCGCATCCACCGTCGATCGGGCCCCCTGAGCCGCCGGACAGGTCCGGACCCACACACACCTGCATCTCGACATCATCGATAGGCGGGTCCTCGAGCAGGAAGCTGTCCTGGACCTCCACGAACTCATAGGCATTCCAGAAGCTCGGGTCGAGATCGCTGACCTGCATCGAACTGGGTCGCGCACCGTCGGTCGGCGTCACCGTGAGCATCATCAGGAACGGCTCGCGGTCAGGCTCTGTCTCGAGGTAGGTGTCGTCGAGGTCCCCGCCATCAACGGGCCCGAACTCCTTGTCGACCGAGACGCCGATGATGAAGGGCGCGAGCTCGACGCCCGCCTCGGCGGTGTCCTCTGGGGGGGTCGGGTAGACACTCGGGTCGCGCCCCGCGTCGTCGACGATTCCTACAGATGAGTTCTCCACGGGCACGCGCACCTGTCCCGAGTCAGGGTCCAGCACGCCGTGCGCGTCGAGGTAGTCGTCGTTGATGAGCTCGCCGCGCTCACGATCCTCCGCGCGCAAGCGCAGCGTCATCCCGATCCCGCCGGTCTCTCCCGGCGCGATGCCACTGGAGGTCGGGTTGCCTGGTCCTCCCAGAGACGTCCCGTCGCGCCCCAGGAACGTGACCTCGAACCCCACCGCACCCGTCATCGCGGCCGCGGTCCATGTCAAGGCGTCGGAGGCGTCCGTGTTGGTGGACTCGAGCAGAACGGCGCCCGTGTCGTCATAGAGGGTCACCGTCGCGCTGCTCGCGCCGCCAGGCATCGTGACGGAGTCGATGCTGGCAATACTGAAGACGTCCGGCATCAGGACGGTGGGATCGGCCGTTGGTCGTCCTACGGTCGGGCGGTCAGTGATGCGCAGTTCATCGGCATAGACGATCGGCGAACTGTTGGTGACCGTGAGCTCGAGGCCGGTGTGCGGATAGTTGAGAAGAGCGGTCCCCTGAGGCGGCACGCCGACAGGGGAGCCGTCCCACGTCTTGGTAGTGCTGACCGACAAGTCGGGCGTCGTGATGACGATGACAGCACCGTCCGTCACAGTCGCGGAGTCGTCACCGATCACCGAGGTCGCCGACGCAGTGTTGCGGACCGTACCGGCGGACCCGGCAACGTTGTAGACGTCGAGCCCATCGACCGCGTCGAGGGACGGCAAGGAGCTGCGCCGCCAGTCGCGCACCCGAAAGGTGACCTGGGCCGTGCGGTCGTCAGCGTCCGTGGACCTCGCCACCCCAGAGCCCACCGGCGGTGCGAGCGCTCCGCCGCGGGCGTCGGGATTCTCGACGTACACGATCTGCACACCGATGGTGTTCGCGCGTTCGACGCCGGACAGGACGATCTCCGGCATTCCCCCTGCACAGTCAGCGGTGAACTCGGGTCCGCCGCCATCGTCGAGCGGACCGCACAGGCTCTCCGTCGGCACGACCCAGTCACCCAGGTCAGCCCGGTAGATCAGCACCGCGTCGATCGCGTCGTACTGGATCAGCGGATCGACGCTCGAGTCGATCGCGTTGATCACGGTGACATCGAAGGTGTCGAACACGGAGTTCGCGACATCCGTGGGAGGCGCGCCCGCCTCGTCCATGAGTGTCACGGAGTCGACATTTGATGCGCCGCCCGTCGACCAGTGCAGCTGAGCGCGAGTCACCCGGTGAGAGCGCGCGGGGATGCTCGGGTCCTCATTGCCACTCGCGTCGACGAAGAGCTTGTCCATCGACGGACCTGGTTGGGCGTCCGGCTCGAGAACATCGACGTCAGCGCACGCGGGCGGGGCGTCTCCGGAGTCCACGGCTCCGCCGGAGGCCGATGCAGTGGTGCAGTTCGTGAACGTCGTCGGCAAGGTGGCGCCGGCGGCATCGGCGTCGAAGTTCATCACGACGTTCGGCTGGAAAGAAGTGCCAGGGGCGAATCCCTCACCGGTGCCGATGTAGTCGTACTCGAACTGAAGACCGCCGATCTCCTCCGGAGTCGGTGCCGGGTCCGGAAGGTCATCGATGTCGACGCTGTAGGTCGTGGCGCCGTCGATAGGGCCAACGAGGTAGACCCACTCGTCGCCGTCCCAGTAGTTGATGGTGAGCGAAGCGTCGGCAGGGATGCTGATGTCGACCAACTGGGTGGGGTGGAATGCCTCCCAGAACGGGTCCGGGTTGTCGGGATCTGGGTTCGCGGGGTCGGAGATCACGATCTGCTGCGACGGCACAGACGAGTACGGGTCGTCCGTGCCACCGTCGACCGGCGAGCCCGCAGTGCCGCCCGTGAGCTGCATGACGATCCACTCGTTGTCCCACCCGGTGATCGTGCTCGGCGAGATCGCCTTGGTGGTGGTCGAGTCGACGTGCTCTTCGAACGCGTGCAGCGTGTCCTCGGCGGTGTCCGTGCCGTTGACGCCGTCCGTCGTCGTGCCGGTGACGGTGGTCTCGTTGACCAGACTCGTCACCTCTGCGGTGTCGTCGGGGTCTGTGCCGACCGTGAACGGAATCGATGCTGGCGTGCCGCCGGCCACGATGCCCGAGTCATCGGTGTCCTGGAAGGTGATCGAGAACGACTCGACTGCGTCGAGGTCCGTCGGCAACGGCACGTCGTCTCCGGGCTCGAATGGGCCGAACGTGCCTCCTGCGTCGTAGGTGATCGTCGCCTCGTCAGCGCCCTCCGGGAACGTGATCGGGTTGACGAAGCCCTCGAACGCCATCGCGTCCGAGAACACCGTGTTGCTGGGCTCTGTGACCGTGAGCGAGTCGACGTCGAGCGCGTCGCTGACGCCTGCGGTGATGGTCGCCGTCGACGACTCACCGTGAACCACCTGGTCGGGGCTGAAGGTCTTCCCTGCCTCGACACTCGGGATGTTGGTGGTGATGTCGTAGGTGGCGTCGCCCGTGTCCGTCGCGGGGACACTGTCACGACTCACCTCGGACTCCGCGGTGTTCTCGACTGTGACGTCGTCCGTGAGTTCGCCGGGGTTGCGTTGCGACACGCCGACATCGATGCCCGCAGTCGCGCCTTCGTCGATGTGAGAGCCGTCGGTGTCGGTGAACTCGACCTGGATGCCGACCACGGATTCCAGATCGACGCCGGACAGATCGATGACGTAGGGCGGCGCCGGCGGATCCACGTCGATCGCCGCCCCCACGGGCTCGAGCCCGGCTCCAGTGTCGACGTACACGGTCATCTCGTCCGCGCCGGCAGGAACGTCCGTGATGGTGATGGAGTCGAGCTGGAGGTAGTCGAAAGTGGTGCTGCTGGATCCTGACGCAGGGTCTGTGATGACCATCGAGTCGACGCCTGTCTCAGACTGATTCGACGCGTCGATGGAGATGACCGTCGGCGCGCCTTCGGTCGCTGTGCCAGCCGCGGGCGAGAAGGACTTCGAGATGTCCGTGTCGACCACCAGCGGCACGTCGATGGCCACCTCGTGGTCGTCAGTCTCTGGCGGCGTGTCCGGGTTCGACGCCGAGAACTCGGCCTCGTTGACGATGGGTTGACCGTCATAGTCGTAATCGGCATCAGCCGGGACTACCACCGGAATCGTGATGGTCGCGGTGGTGCCTCCCAACATTCCGGAGCCGGGATCCGTGGTGTTGAGGAACACCGTGTCGAAGACGATGTTGACGTCGTTGCCGGTGGTCGTCACGTCCGTACTGTTGCCGTCAGAGACCACGGTGGGCGTGCCCGCGAGCTCGAGCGGCGCGGGAATGGTGTCCGTGATGGTCGCGTCGTAGCACCCTGAATTAGGGACGGAGTATGAGCACTGCACGGTGATGACGTAGTTGAAGGGCTCGCCTGGAGTCAACGGCAACTGGTCGCCCGAAGGGCCTGTCTTCTCGATCGAAAGACCAGCCGGCTCCACCACAGCCGTCGCAGCTGTTGAGGCAACCACCGTGGTTGCACCCGCCACGAGCAAAGCGAGGAGGCCCGCGATCCACTGTCGTGCGACACCTCGTTGCGCACGAAGCTCCGTCACGTGCCCTCCCTCGCCCATCTGCCTTACAGGGCACACCCGCACGTCGGGGGCCTGACAGTTGCCACGGTACCCGACGCGCAAGGAACCGGCTCCTACCTGCGTTGTCGGCACTCACGCCACTGGCTGAAGCCAGCGTCCATGCGGGTGCGCCGTCGCCACCGTGCGGCCGTGGTCGAAGCTCGGCCCGACGCGTACCACGGGACTGTCGACGCCTGCGACCGGCTCGAAGCCGATGCGCGTCACCGCTCGCTGCCCGGCCGCCGCCTCGACTGCCGCGTCGATGTACGCCCGCGCTTCTGCATCGGCCTGATAGAGGGCGATGGTGTGCCACACAACCACGGGCCCCGGCGGCAGAGCGGCGATGACGTCTGTCAGCACGGACGCGGCGTCGGCGGTGAGCATGCGCACGTCACACTCGCGTCGCACCCCGATCGCGGCTCGCAGGCGCTCGAGCCGGTCGACGTGCTCAGGCCACACGAGTGCCTCGAGCCATGCCGCCTGAGCCGGGTCCGTCGCGTCAACGGGCGCGAGGTCGATACCCGTGCGACTCGCGAACGCTGGAAGCCTGCGTGGCCCCGCGAGGGGGCCTCGCACTTCGCAGTCGATGCGAGGCGAGTGCGTGCCGAGGGCCACGTCGACGTCGCCGGAGTACCGGTAGGAGAAGTGATCGAGGCACAGGTTGAGGCCGGCCGACGCCCCGATATCGATCGCATGCACCGGCTCGTCGGTGGGGATCCACGGCAGCAGTACCGCAGCACGGCCCACCTCGTTGGTCTGGGTGCGGCGGGCCGATGCGGTGGGCAGCAGAGCGTCCCGGTTCGCCAGGACGTGGTGGCGGAACGCGGCATACGCCGCGTCCGAGGGCTCGGCGACCTGCCGCCCGGCGAGGTGCGGATACCAGGCCGCGAGCTGGTCATCCGCGTCGAGCCCGAGCTTCACCGCACCAAAGAGGAGGTTCAGGGGCGGTGTGTTGTCGATCGCCGCGACGATCCCGAGCAGCTCCGGGTCCCCCGAGATGCGGTCGGCGAACAGGCGGTACAGGGGCGAGTCGGGAACGTAGTCGCGCCAGCGGATGACCTCGGCCGCGACCTGCCGCAGGTCGTGCCGGTCCTCTGCTCCCCATTGGATCGTTCCCATGCTGACCTCCCGCGCCGATGCTCCCACGCCGGCGTCAGACGCGCTGGGTAGCGTGGGCCCATGGCCGAGCTGACCGGTGACCAGGTGCGCGCGCTGCGCATGCGAGCGCTGCTCCTCGCTGGCGAGCACGCGCACGCCGGCGTGGGCGACGTCGTGACCTGGATGGGCGCAATGCAGGCGCAGGACTACGCGAGCGGGCTGTGGTCGCTCGGCATCCGGCTGCCTGGCAGCACCCGGGAGAGCGTCGAGGCCGCGCTCGAGGCACGCGAGGCCCTGCGCACCTGGCCCATGCGCGGCACGGTGCACCTCGTCCCGTCGCGGGACGCGCGTTGGATGCTCGAGCTGATGTCCGCCAAGCCCCTGGCCGGAGCGGCGGGGCGGCGGGAGTACCTGGGGATCACAGAGGCCACGGTGGTTGCGGCGAACGCCGCTCTGGATGCGGCCCTGCGCGGCGGGCGGCGGCTCACGCGATCGGCCTGCATGGAGGTCATCCAGGACGCTGGCATCGACACCTCGGGCCAGGTGGGTTACCACCTGCTCTGGTACGCGTCGCAGACCGGCGTGACGTGCATCGGTCCGCAGGAGGGCAAGGAGCAGACCTTCGCGCTCCTGGACGAGTGGGTGCCGGACCCCGTCACGCTGGAGCGCGAGGAGGCCCTGGCGATGATCGCGCTGCGGTTCGTGCGGTCCCACGGACCGGTCACGGTGAAGGACCTGTCACGTTGGACGGGGCTGGGCGTGCGCGACTGCCGTGCCGGTCTCTCGGGCGCGGGAACGGCGGTCGTCGAGGTCGCGACCGCGGCGGGGCCCATGATGGCGTCCGCCGAGGCCCTCGGCGCGACGGTCGCCGACGCGGGGGGCCGCGTGATCCCGCCGGGCTTCGACGAGTTCATGCTGGGCTACGCCGATCGCGGGCTCGCGCTCGCGCCCGAGGATCTGAACGCGGTGGTCCCGGGGTCGAACGGGGTCTTTCGCGCGACGCTGGTGCGTGACGGCAGGGTGGTCGGGACCTGGAAGCGCATCGCTCGGGCGCGCTCCCAGGTGGTCGACGCGGTACCGCTCGCGCGGCTCGGCGCTGCGGATCGGCGTGCGTTCGAGACGTCCTTCGCTCGCTACGGAGCCTTCACCGGGGTGGAGACCCAGGTGCGCTGGGGCGCGCACTAGCGCGTGCTTGCTAGACCCAGGCGCTGAGGGCGATCAGAAGGAGCGCGTACACCGCCACCGTCGCGAGAATGGCGAGACACCCGACGATGATCGCCGCGAGCGCCAGGCCCCGGTTGGTCGCCACGCCCCGCCGCGCCGAGGCCCGGCCCATCGCCCCCATGACGATGCCGCCGATCGCCAGGGCGACCGTGATGAGCAGCGGGGTGCTGACGCCCACGAACCATATGAGCACGCCCGCCAGCGCGAGACCGGACAGCACCATGCCGATGACCGCGCGCGAGTTCTGCTCGGTGCGCCGAGCGCCGAAGTTCAGTCCCTCGATGTCGGGCACCGGCTCGCTCGCAGGTGAGCGCGGCGCGAAGCCGGGGGCTGCGGTCGCGGGCTGCTGCTCGGAGGGCACCGGGGTGCGCGGTGGCGGGCCCAGCTCGCTCGGCCGATCCTCCGGGATGAACTCGCGAGCCGCGGGCGGCTCCGTCGAGCCCTCGTCTCCTGCGGCGTTGCGCGACGATTCCGTCATGTCTGCCCCCTCACTGCTGACCGCACCACCCTAGCGAACGAGCGTGCGGAGCACCTGCTCGAGGATCAGCCCCAGACGAGCCCCTGGGTCGGGTCGTTGAGCACCCGGCCCACGTCGTAGAGGACGCGGGCACCCAGCTCACCGTCGACCAGACGGTGGTCGAAGCTCAGCGCGAGCTGCGTCACCCAGCGAATCTGGATCTCGCCCTCGTGCACCCACGGCTGCTGGCGGATCGAACCGAAGGCCAGGATCGCCGACTCGCCGGGGTTGAGGATGGGTGTGCCGGTGTCGATGCCCAGCGCGCCCACGTTCGTGATCGTGATCGTGCCGTCCTGGAGCTGGGCAGGCTGGGCCTTGCCCGCGCGGGCCTCAGCCGTCAGGTTCTGCAGCTCGATCGCGAGCGCGTGCAGCGGCAGGCGGTGCGCGTCCTTGATGTTCGGGACCACGAGGCCGCGCGGCGTCGACGCGGCGATGCCGAGGTTCACGTAGTGCTTGTAGACGATCTCCTGCGCCTCGTCGTCCCAACTGGCGTTGACCTCGGGGTGACGCCGCACAGCTAGCAGCAGCGCCTTCGCGACGATGAGCAGCGGCGTGACGCGCACATCCGCGAAGTCCCGGTCCTGCTTGAGCTTCGCGACCAGGTTCATGGTCTCGGTCGCGTCCACCGTGAGGAACTCGGTGACGTGCGGCGCCGTGAACGCCGACTGCACCATCGCCTCTGCCGTGCGCTTGCGCACCGACTTCACCGGCACGCGCGTAGTGCGGCCGTCCGACTGCGTGGTGCCCTCGGCGAGCCACGGCTGGTCGTCGCCCTCGTAGGTCGCGAGAGACTGCGCGGACGTCGCCTTGACGTGCAGCTCCACATCCTCGCGGGTCACAAGCCCGCCAGGACCCGTGGGCGTCACCGTCGTGAGGTCCACACCCAGGTCACGCGCGAGCTTGCGGACGGGGGGCTTGGCGAGCACGGGGTACTCGTCGAGGTCCTGCTCGCCGCCCACCGGATCGATGGCCTCCTCGTGGCGCGGGCGGCGCGTCGCGGCGCCCGCCTTCACGCCGTAGCCCACCAGCACCGCGCCTGAGCCGGAGTCGCCCGAGCCGGCCGCCGCATCGGCCGTGTGTGCAGACGTCTCGGGAGCGGGAGTCGTGGGCGCAGCCGGCGCAGGGGTCGCGGCCTCGGGCTGCGGTGCCGCAGCGGGAGCCGTGCCACCTGGATCCACATCCACCACGAGGATGGGTGCACCGACGTCCACGGTCTCGCCCTCGGCGACTACGAGCTCCGACACCACTCCGGTGAACGGGCTCGGCAGCTCGACCAGGGACTTCGCGGTCTCGATCTCGACGATGGGCTGGTTCACCTCGACGGCGTCGCCGGGGCCCACCATCCACGTGATGATGTCGGCCTCGGTGAGGCCCTCGCCCGCGTCGGGCAGGTTGAACGTCTCGAAGGTGGGCATCGGTGCGCTCCTCAGTGCCTCATCACGCGGTCGACAGCGTCGAGGACGCGGTCGATGTCGGGCAGGTAGTGGTGCTCGAACGTGTTCCCAGGGTAGGGCGTGTGGAACCCTCCGACGCGGAGCACAGGCGCGTGCAGGTGGAAGAAGGCCTGCTCGGTGACGCGCGCCGACAGTTCTGCGCCCGCGCCGAAGGCGGTGGGCGCCTCGTGCACCACCACCACGCGGCCGGTCCGCTTGGCGGACCGCACCACGGCATCGGAGTCGAGCGGCGAGATCGAGCGCAGATCGATGACCTCGACGTCCGTGCCGTCGGCGGCGGCGACCTCGGCCGCCTGCAGCGCGACGCGCACCGTGGGGCCGTACGCGACGAGGGTGACGTGCGCGCCTTCGCGCGCGATACGGGCCGATGCCATCTCGGCTGTGGCGGCCGCCTCGCCATCGGGGGCGTCGAGCTGGGCGGCGACGCGCTGCGTGTCCACGTCGCCCTTGTCCCAGTAGCGGGCCTTCGGCTCGAGGAACAGCACGGGGTCCGGGCACGCGATGGACTGCTGGATGAGATCGAACGCGTCCTGCGGCGTGGCGGGGGAGACGATGCGCAGGCCGGCAGTGTGGGCGAACAGGGCCTCGACGGACTCCGAGTGGTGCTCGACCGCGCCGATCCCGCCGGCGAAGGGCACCCGGATGACGATGGGAAGCGTGATGTCGCCGCGAGAGCGGTAGTGCATCTTGGCCAGCTGCGTGGTGATCTGGTTGTAGGCCGGGAAGATGAAGCCGTCGAACTGGATCTCGATGACCGAGCGGTAGCCTCGCATCGCCATGCCGATCGCGGTGCCCACGATGCCGGACTCCGCCAGCGGGGTGTCGCGGACCCGGTGCTCACCGAAGTCCTTGTGCAGGCCGTCGGTGACGCGGAACACGCCACCGAGAGCGCCGATGTCCTCGCCCATGAGCAGGACCTTGTCGTCGCGCTCCATGGCCGCGCGCAGGCCGGCGTTGATGGCGCCAGCCATCGTGAGGCGTTCGGTCATCGGGCGGCTCCGGCGTCCACGGTGGCGCCTCCCGTCGCGTCCGCGAACGAGGCCTCGTAGCGCTCGAACCAGGCGCGCTCCGCGTCGACGGTCGCGTGGGGCAGTGCGTAGACGTCGTCGAACATCGTGGCGAGCGCCGGGCGCTCCCACGAGCGGACCGTGGTGCGGGTGCGCTCGCACAGCGCGTCCGCCTCGGCCGTGACCTGGTCGCGGAACTCCTGGGAGAGCTCGCCACGCGCGATGAGGTGCGCTTCGAGGCGCGCGATGGGATCGCGCTCGGCCCAGTAGGCCTCCTGCGCCTTCGACCGGTAGCGCGTGGGGTCGTCCGAGGTGGTGTGCGCACCCATGCGGTAGGTCAGCGCCTCGACGAGGACCGGGCCGGCGCCCGAGCGAGCGTGCTCGAGGGCCCAGCGGGTCACCGCGTGCGAGGCGATGACATCGTTGCCGTCGACGCGCACGCTCGGGATCCCGTAGCCCAGGCCGCGGTCCGCGATGGGCACGCGGCTCTGGCGCGACGTGGGCTCGGAGATCGCAAACTGGTTGTTCTGCACGAAGAACACGACCGGCGCGTTGTGCACGGACGCGTAGGTCATCGCCTCGGCCACGTCGCCCTGCGCGGTGGCGCCGTCGCCGAAGTAGCAGACCACCGCGCCGTCGCGCTCGGGGTTGCCGCTGGCGACCAGGCCGTCGAAGTCCATCGCCATCGCGTAGCCGGTGGCGTGCAGCGCGTGGGCGCCGATCACGAGCGTGTAGAGGTGGAAGCCGTGATCCTGGGGCGTCCAAGCACCGTGCTGCAGCCCGCGGAAGATGCGCAGCACCTCGACCAGGTCCACGTCGCGCGTGAGGGCGACGCCGTGCTCGCGATAGCTCGGGAACACGAAGTCCGGACCGCGCAGCGCGTGGCCTGAGCCGATCTGCGCGGCCTCCTGACCCCAGGACTGCACCCACAGGCCCAGCTCGCCCTGGCGCTGGAGGCTCGTGGCCTCCTTGTCGAACGCGCGCACCACGGTCATGTCGCGCCAGAACGCGCGCAGGTCGTCAGGCGTGAGGTGCGCGGCATACGGCGAGTAGGTGGAGTCCTCGACGGCGTCGCCCTCGGGGGTGAGGAGCTGGACCAGGCCGTCGGAGGAGAGCGGACCGGTCGCGTCCACAGTGCCTCCCGGAGGGTGACGAGGGCGCGGTGGCGCCCGGCTTCGCTAACTTACGCAAGCGTAGGCTACGGAAGCGTAGGTTGCAAACGCGTCAGTTCTTCGACGCCTGGTACGCGTCGACGACCTCCTGCGGGTCACCGTCCATCTTGAGATTGCCGTGGTCGATCCAGAGCACGCGCGAGCAGGTCTCGAGGATGGACCGCATCGAGTGGCTCACGAGGAACACGGTGCCCGCCTCGCCGCGCAGCTGCCGGATCCGGTCCTCGCTCTTCTTGCGGAACTCCTTGTCGCCCACCGCGAGCGCCTCGTCGACCAGCAGAATCTGGTGGTCGCGCGACACCGCGATCGAGAACCGCAGGCGCGACTGCATTCCCGACGAGTAGGTCTTCATGGGCAGGTCCATGAACTCCTCGAGGCCCGAGAACGCCACGATGTCGTCGTAGCGCTGCGCGACCTCCTTGGGCGTCAGCCCCAGCGCGAGGCCGCCGAGCATGACGTTCTTCTCGCCTGTGAGGTTGGGGATGAGCGCGGCGTTGACGCCCAGCAGGGCAGGGCGGCTCGCGGCGTAGACCGTTCCCTCAGAGCCGGTGAGGAGGCCGGCGATGGCACGCATCAACGTGGACTTGCCGGAGCCGTTGTGGCCGATCACGCCGATCGACTCGCCTTCGCGCGCGACGAAGGACACGCCCTTGAGTGCATGCACGATGCGCACGCCGCGCTGGCGTGTCATGAGGGAGCGACGGTCCTTGGCGCGCTTGCCCGAGGCGAAGGTCTTGTAGTCGACGCGAAGCCCGTCGACCACCACCGTGGGATCCCCGAGCACGCCGGGGGATGCGGGGTCAGTCACGGCCATACTTCTCCTCCGCTCGCCAGAAGAACACCACGCCGAACGCCATCGTCACGAACGGGCTGACCAGCGTGGCCACCCACAGGAGCGTGCTGACCTCAGGGCCGCCGAGCACGAAGAGGCGCGTGAGGCCGATGAAACCGCCCACCGGGTTGAGGTGCGCAACCGTCAGCATCCATGCCGGGTTGTCGGCCAGGACCAGGTCGAGCGAGTAGAAGATGCCCGAACCGTAGAAGAACAGCCGAGTGACGAGCGGAATGATCTGGGCGACGTCGCGCAGGTGCACGGTGAGCCGCGCGGCAATCAGGGCCACGCCAAAGTTGAACATCGTCATGAGCCCCATCAGCGGGATGACGAGAAGCCATGTCCACGTGATCGGGACGCCGAACGCGGCGACGATGATCGCCATCACGATCAGCATCGGGACGAGCTCGATGATGAACTGGATGATCTGCGACAGGGGCAGCAGGAGCCGGGGGAAGGTCAGCGACCTCACCAGTCCCGCGTTGCCGGTGATCGCCTTCGCGCCGCTGCCGAAGCTCTTCGAGAAGAACTCGAAGACGAACACGCCCACGACCAGGAACGGGATGAACGGGATGTCGCCCGGTCGCGAGCTGCGATCCATGATGAGGCCGAACACGGTCCCGTAGATCGCGGCGTTGAGGAGCGGGCGCAGGACGATCCAGCCGAGCCCGAGCCGGCTCTCGTGCAGCGACGCCTCGAGCCTGTAGCGCGCGAGGGACATCGCGAAGGCGCGGCGTCGCCACGTCTCGGCAAGGTACGAGCCGAGGGGCGGCCGGGCGCCCACCTGCTTGAGGCCGGCGTCGCGCGCGATGGCGCTGATATCGCTGTCAGACACTGCGCTCCTTGGTGGCGTCAGCGGGGAAGCCCGCGGGACACAGGCGCGTCCAAGTTACCAGCCGCGAGGCACGGAACGGCAATCGATGCCTCGTCAGGAGAGGGCCTCGAGCAGCGCATCGTTCTCCTCCGGGGAGCCGATCGTCACACGGATTCCCTCGCCCGCAAACGGGCGAACCAGCACTGCCGGCTCGCGCTCGGCGAGCACAGCGGCGATCTCGCCCGTGCGCTCTCCGGCGGCCAGCCACACGAAGTTCCCCTGCGGGTCCGGCACGTCCCAGCCGAGCCCGGCCAGCGCATCGGCCACCCGTCCGCGCTCCGCTACGACGGCCTCGACCCGCTCGGCGAGTTCTGCCTGCGCGTCGAGCGACACGATCGCCGCCGCCTGGGCCGGCGCGGAGACCGAGAACGGCGTCACGCACGTGCGCACCGGCGCGATCAGCGCGGGGTCGCCGGCGACGTAGCCCACGCGCAGACCCGCGAGGCCGTACGCCTTCGAGAACGTGCGTGCGATGAGCGCGTTGGGGTGACGCTGCAGGAAATCCAGGCCCGCGACGGCCGCCGGGTCGCGCACGAACTCGACGTAGGCCTCGTCCAGCACCACCAGCACATGGGACGGGACGCGCGCCATGAATGCGTCGACCTCGTCCGTGCGCAGCGCCGGTCCAGTGGGGTTGTTGGGCGAGCACAGCAGCACCACGCGGGTGCGGTGGGTGATCGCGGCCACCATCGCGTCGAGGTCGTGGCGACCTCCGGCCGCGAGCGGCACCGGCACCGGAGTCGCGCCGGCGATGTGCGAGAGGATCGGATACGCCTCGAAGCTGCGCCACGCGAAGACGACCTCGTCCCCCGGCTGCGTGTACGCCTGCAGCGTGTGCTGCAGGGCGGCGACCGAGCCGCCTCCGACCGCCACGGACTCGGCGCCCAGGCCCAGGAAGGCGCCGATGCGCTCGTGCAGCTCGACCGCGAACATGTCGGGATAGCGGTGCGCGACCTCTCCGGCGGCCGCCACCGCCTGGGCGACGCTGGGGAGCGGGGCGAACGGCGTCTCGTTCGACGAGAGCTTCACGGGAGGCAGGCGGTCCGCGGCGCCGCGGGCCCCGGGGACGTAGGGCGGCATGGCGCCAATCGCGGGACGGGGCTGAGGAAGATCCATGCGTCAAGGATGACAGGTGTGGAAGACTCCCTGCCATGAAGTTCATCCTGAACGCCGCCGTGACCGCCGTCGCCATCTGGATCGCGACGCTCCTGCCCCTCGAGCTGGCCGTCACCGGCGGCGAGGCGGAGTGGTGGACCCGCGCGCTCGCGTACCTGGCCCTGGGCGCGGTGGTCGCCCTGCTGAACGCGATCGTCAAGCCCATCCTCAACGTCCTCGCTCTGCCCATCACGATCCTCACGCTCGGCCTGTTCGCCCTGGTGATCAACTGGTTCATCCTGTGGCTCACCGCGTGGATCTCGGAGCAGGTCGACTTCGTCAACCTGTCGATCGGCGGGTTCTGGCAGACGCTGCTCGCCGCGCTGGTGATCTCTATCGCGACGGCCATCATGGGCGCGATCCTGGGGACCAAGAAGGACTGACGCTCGGCCCCTCGTGGCCGTGCACCTGCGAGACCACGGTGCGCACCGTGCTCTCGCCGGCGAAGAACCGGCTCGCAACCTCGGTCCACGCCCGCAGGGACGGCGACGGGTCTCCGTCGAGCAGGTCGAGACCCCAGGCATAGGCCGTCGCGCCGTGCGCGCCCTCCACGGATCGCGACGCCTGCGCCAGCTCGGGATCCGCGCTCGCGCGCGAGTCCACCACCGCGGTCACGACGTTGGGCGTGTGCGGGTTGTGCGCTCCGTCCAGGGCGGGCACCACGTCCGGGGAGTTCTCGACGTGCAGGTACTGGACGCCCGGATGCCGTGGCGCGGCGCCGGAGGGCGTGCCTACCGTCAGCACCGTGGTGACCGAGTACGGCGTCTTGGCGGCGGCGATCGCGTTCGCGACCAGCCCGCCCTGCGAGTGCCCGGCGAGCATCACCGGCTGGCCGGGCTCGACGCCCGCCCGCTGCATCGCCGCCAGGACCATGACCACGGCATCGGCCGTGCCGCCGCCCACCAGGTCGAGGTTGGACCGCGCGTCGAAGACCTCGCCGTCACCGCTGACCAGCTCGGCGGTGCCGGGGATCGTCACGATCCACGACACGTCGCCGCCGGCCCCGGTGACCCGGTCCACGACCACGTCGCGCGGCTTCGACGCGCTCAGGGCCACGAGGAGTTCGCCGATGTGGGCGAGCGAGCGAACCGGCTGCGCGCCCGCCACTCGCCTGCTGCCGACGTCGACCAGGCGCTCCTCGCGCAGCGCCGCCTCCGCGGCGGCGACCAATGCCGCGAGCGCGAGCCGCGCGGCGTCGTAGATCCCCGCGGCGCGCAGCAGGCCGAGGTGTCCCTCGATCGCTGCTCGGGCGGCGACCTGCCAGCCCACCATGCGGTGCGTGGCCGCGGACTCGGCGCCCACCAGCGCCTTCGCGACGCTCCGCAGCCGATCCGCGACGTCCACCAGTCCCGCCTCCAGCGCGACGGTGCCCGCGGGACCCCAGCGCGCATCGGCCGTCGCGTCGACCCAGGAGGCGTCGGGGGCCGACTGATGCGGGAGATCGTCCAGCGAGGCCAGTACCAGCGCGAGGGCGCGATCGGCGTCGTGCAAGCGGCGCGCGGCCTCGACGAGGATCGCCGATGCCGTCTCGAGGTCCTCGGTCACGGCGACCTGCCCGCCCGCGCCACCGAGGATGGTCACGGCAGGCGCCTCCGTCACGCGTTCCCCCGCGCGCGCCACCTCGCCACGCGCATCGCGTCGAGCGCCGCGGCGACCGTCCCCGCGAGCAGTTCGAGACGCGCCGCGAAGGCCGCGAGTTCCAGGCGATACGCGTCGCCAGCGGCCGACACCCAGGTGGCGGTCGCCGCGCGGGCCACGGCGGAGCGTGCCCCGTCCACACTGTCGGCCGCGCTGGTCAGGTGGTGCACGGGCCGCTCGGGCGGGTCGGGCAGGAGGGGCGGGTCGGGCATGCGGCGACGCTACGAGCATGCGAGTGCCCGCGCGCCGGCCGGCCCCCCGAACTGTGGACAGCGCCCCACCGCGCGCGTCCTGGGGGCGTGGAACAATGGGCGCCGTGACCGCCTGGGACCCCGCCTCCATGACCTCGTTCGCCACCGTCGAGCCCGCGATCGCGCTGGGCCCGCTGGACGGCCGCTATCGCGCCGCCGCCGCGCCGCTCGTGGACCACCTGTCCGAGCCGGCGCTCAACCGCGCTCGGCTGCACGTCGAGGTCGAGTGGTTCATCCACCTGTGCGCCACCGGCGCGGTCCCCGGCGCACGGGAACTCACCGCCGACGAGACGGACCTCCTGCGCGCCATCCCGCGCGGCTTCGACGCCGCCGGCATCGCCGAGCACGCCGAGATCGAGAAGGTCACCGTCCACGACGTCAAGGCCATCGAGTACTACATCAAGCGCCGCATAGAGGGCACGTCGCTCGCGCCGCTGGCTGAGCTGGTGCACTTCGCGTGCACCTCGGAGGACATTAACAACCTCTCGTACGCACTCATGGTCAAGGGCGCCGTCGAGCAGGTCTGGCTGCCGGCAGCCGATGCGCTGGCGGGCCAGATCGCCGAGCTCGCCGCAGCGAGCGCCGGGACGCCGATGCTGTCGCGCACCCACGGGCAGACCGCGACGCCCACGACGCTGGGCAAGGAGCTGGCAGTGCTGGCGCACCGCCTGCGCCGCCAGCTCGCGCGCGTGCGCGCGCAGGAGTACCTGGGCAAGATCAACGGCGCGACGGGCACCTTCGGGGCGCACACCGCCGCCGTGCCCTCCACGGACTGGGTGTCCGTGTCGCAGTCCTTCGTCGAGGGTCTGGGGCTCACGTGGAACCCGCTGACCACGCAGATCGAGAGCCACGACTGGCAGGCCGAGCTCTACGCGGACGTCGCGCGCTTCGGCCGCATTCTGCACAATTTGGCCACCGACGTATGGACGTACATCTCGCTGGGCTACTTCGCGCAGGCCGCAGTCGAGGGTGCGATCGGGTCGAGCGCGATGCCGCACAAGATCAACCCCATCCGCTTCGAGAACGCGGAGGCGAACCTCGAGATCTCGGGCGCGCTGCTCGACACCCTGGGGGCCACGCTGGTGACCTCGCGTCTCCAGCGGGATCTCACGGACTCGACGTCGCAGCGCAACATCGGAGTCGCGTTCGGCCACTCGCTGCTCGCGATCGACAACGTGCGCCGCGGCCTGAAGGCGCTGTCCGTCAACGAGGCGGCTCTGGCGGCGGACCTCGACACGTCGTGGGAGGTGCTCGCGGAGCCGATTCAGTCGGCTATGCGTGCGGCCGCCGTCGCCGGGGTTCCCGGCATGGACAACCCCTACGAGCGGCTCAAGGACCTCACGCGCGGGCACACCATGGATGCCGCGTCGATCCGCGCGTTCGTGGACGGCCTCGACCTGCCCGAGGAGACCAAGGAGCGCCTCGCCGCGCTCACTCCCGGCACCTACGTGGGCCTCGCCGAGCGTCTGGTGAGCGACTACCTGAACTGAGCCCGCGCATCGGCGCTGTGGAAACGTTGCCCGCCCGACGCCAAATAAATAGAATAAATAAGGATTCGGCGTCGACACCCACGGACGACAGGCGGCACTCATGACCCAGCACAGCGGGAGTCCGTTCACACCAGGCTACGGCAAGAAGCCTCTGGTGTTCGGGGGACACGAGACCGACCTTGCCGAACTACGCGCAGTGTTCACGACCATGGACTTTGGCGAGAACCACTCCGTGCTCGTGTCGGGGCTGCGCGGAGCAGGCAAGACATCGTTCCTGGCTGAACTTGAGGACGCCGCCTACGAAGCAGGGTGGATTGTCATCAGTGACAACGCGTCTGCGGGGCTCATGGACCGCCTCATGGACACGACCATTCCGGCCGAGATCAACCGCCTTGCGCCGCGGGCCGGGGTCCGCTTGGCCGGTCTGGGCGTGTGGCAGCTCAACGCGCAGTTCGAGTACGTGGACCGCCAGCGCGAGGTGAAGCCCCAACTGCGCCGAGACCTCGTGGCACTCTCGCGCGCTCTCGCGGGCGACGCTGGGATCCTCATCACGATCGATGAGGTCTCATCGGGCAAGGTGCGGCTGCGCGAGCTGTCCAAGATCGCCCTAGAGGTCTCGCATGCGCTCAAGGACGGCGCGAACGTCATGGTGGTCTTTGCCGGCATCCAGGTCAGCCTTGAGGACCTGCTCGAGCAGGAACACACCACATTCCTGCGTCGCTCCCGCGAAGTGCAGTTCCAGCGGCTCAGCGCTCCCACCACCGCGCAGGTGCTGACCGACACCGCCGCCATCGGCGGCCGCACGTTTGAGCCCGCCGGACTCACCCTCCTGGTGTCCATTTCCCAGGGCTATCCGTACCTTGTGCAACTTGCGGGCGACTACGCCTGGCGCAACAACCCGGAAGCTCCGACGATCACTGAGGCAGACGCAGAATCCGCGCATGCGCGCGCGGTCCAGGCGATAGAGAGCCGCGTGATCAGTCGCGTCTACAGCGACCTTTCTGAGAAGGACCGCGAGTTCCTCCACGCGATGGCGCAAGACGACGACCGGTCAAAGATCGCCGACATCGTTGTCCGCATGGGTCAAAGCGACCAGTACGTACAGGTGTACAAGAACCGGCTCATCAAGACGGGCTACGTCCAGTCCGCCGGGCACGGCTACGTCGAGTTCTCGCTGCCATACCTTGGCGCCTATGTCCGTCGCCAACTTGCAGGCGACGGGGACGACCAGCCACGGTCCGACGACGGCTGGGATGAGTACCCCGCACCACCGCTGCCCTAGGGGCTCCGTCAGTCAGGCGCGGAACTCGTCGCCCACAGACACCTGTCCGGGCGTGACCACCTCGAGGTAGACCGCGACGCGCAGATCACGCTCGCGGCCGAGCGCCTTGAGCCACGACGTCTCGGTGTCGACGCCGTCCTGCGCCAGGTCGATGGTGCGGCACCGCTCGATGCGTCCGGCCGTGCGCAGCACCGCGGAGCCGATCCGCACCTCGCCGTCCCAGGCCTCCTCCTCGAAGGCCTCAGTGGTCTCGACCACGAGGTTCGCGCGCAGCCGGCGAGGGTCGGCGTCAACGCCCAACTCGCGCTCGCACCAGGCCAGGGTCGCGGTGCCGATGACAGAGACAGCACCGTCGTCGAAGTGCTTGACGTCGGTCTCGGGGGCGATGGCGACGTCGGCGACGAGGACATCGGAGAGCCACGCGTCCAGCTCGGGTTCGCCCACCAGCCCGTGACGCGCTCCCGGCCCGGTCACGACCACGCCCTCGGGGTGCGTGGCTGCGGTGAACTCGAAGACCCCATCGCGGCGCACGTGCCGCTTGGTGTTCTTGCCGGCTGCCAGGCGCGAGTCCATGTCCCGCACGGCGTAGGCCCGATCGCCCACGAGCCCGCGCACATCGATCTCCACCGAGTTCAGCGCCTCGCCGCCCATGGACTTCACGGGGTAGCGGCGGATCGACACGACGGCGGTCATGACCTCCAGGCTACGGGTTCGGGACCTGCCGCCACGAGTACACCGGGCCTGTGACGGTGCCATCGGCTGCCAGGGACGCCGCTGCACTCACCGCGTAGAGGTCGAACCCATCGGCCTCCTCGCCGGGGCAGTTAGCGAGATCGCGCAGGTCGAAGAGCCAGGTGTGCGCCGCGGCACCCGGCACCTCGCGGTCGCCGATCATTCCCTGCTGGCGCTCGGGGAACTCCGGGTCGATGGTGGCCACCACCTCGCCGCGCTGTACCGCGACCACCGAGATGGACGTCGACTCGAACGGCGCGCTCACCCCGAGCTGGGAGTCCGCCGTGCCCGGCTCGAACGTCCCCAACTCACCCGGAACTGTGCCCGTGAGCAGGGTGCCGTCGGCATCGATTCTCAGCACGTCCTGACGGATCTCCTCACCCCACACTGCCTCGACGCTGCCGAAGCTCGCCTCCAACTGGCGCCGCGCCTCATCCGGCGACAGCCACTCGGCTCCCGTGATCCGCCACTCGCTCGTGCCGTCCGCCGCACTCGGGAACACGAAGCCGCACTGGTAGGGGGTTGTTGCAGTGGCCAGGTCGGCATCGGAACTGGGTGCGGGCGACGGGTCGAGGTGCGCCCCAGAGGAGATGCTCGGGGCGCTGCTCGCACTTGGCGCAACGCTCGGGTCGGGCAGCGCCTCATCCTCCGGCACGCACAGCAGACCCGTACCGGGCGCTGTCGGAGGCGTCGATGCGGAGAGCCCGTCTGGCGCCTCCACCGACCACGAAAACGCCCGGTCCGTGCCAGCCTCGAAGTCGATCCACACGCCAGCCGGCACCTCGAACACGTACCGGCCATCCTCGTTCGGCGCGATCGCGTAGGTCACTCCGTCCATCTCGATCACCTCGACAGTGCCGTCAGGCATGACGGAGAACTCGGCGGCGGGCTGCTCGGCGACGTCGTCGTAGACCACCCAAGTCTCAAGGGAGCGCGCCGAGGTGATATCGATGCCGTGCACGGTGGGAGCCACACCTGGAACTGGCTCGTACCTGCCGTAGAGGTCCGCGGCGGCCACCTCGGCAAAGCCCTGTTCGCACGCGCGGGCGGTCGGGGCCACGCCTGAACCCATCGGCGCCGCTTCGCCCACCACGCCCGGCAGCCGCATCACCCCGAAAGCCATCGCGCCCACGCCAACGGCCGCCACGGATCCCACCCCAGCGGCCCGAGCCGTGCGGCGCCGCCGCACCCGGCCACGTACGGAGCCGCCCATCGCATCGGCGAGATCGCCACCCGAGGTGCGTGCCGCATCGGCCCTCACCGCGGTCCTCATCAGATCACTCAGGTCGTCCATCACCGCGCTCCTCTCCGCGCAGGTGCCTCCACGGGCACCGTGCTCTGGTCGCCGTCCCAGTCGGCGTGGGTGTCGAGCATCTGGGCCATGCGGGCCGATGCGTCAGCCAGGTATCGCTTGACCGTTCCCTCGGCGAGGCCGAGCGTCGCGGCAATGGCCGGCACAGTCTGGTCGTCGTAGAAGCGCAGCACCATGCACGCGCGTTCGCGAGGAGACAGCCGAGTCAGAGCGTCGCGCACGTCGAGCACCGCGGCCGTGTCAGGCTGGTGCGGCTCGGGATCGCGCGTGCGACGGTGTGCGCGGGCCGCGGTGTCGCGCCTGCGCATCCGGTCGATGAAGACGGTGGGGATGGCTCGGCGGACGTAGGCCTCGGCACGGTTCACATCATCGAAGGAGCGGCCGCGCGAGAAGCTCTTGACGAGCGCGTCCTGCAGGACGTCCTGCGCCTCGGCGTCGTCGCCGGTGAGCAGCCGCGCATAGGCGAGCAGCCGTGGTCCTCGCTCGCGCATCACCGCGTCGAGCACCGGCTCCCATCGCGCCACGCGGGCCTCCCTCAGCGTCCTCGCCAGCCAGGTCTATCGCATTGTTGCCCACAGAACGCGGCCCACCACGCGAATCGTTGGGGTGGGCGTGGCAGAGAACACACCGCGGGCACCGATCGCCCAGGTCGCTCGTTAGGGTGGGCGTGATCATGGACGACCGCCCCGCCACCGACGCCGCTGCGTGTGACCCGCCTGCGCCCGAGCCAGCCACCGCATCGGCCCTCGCTGCCCCCGAGCCCAGCCGCCGGCGCCTACGCGCAGAGGTCATCATCGTGCTCGGCCTGTCCCTGGGCTACTACGCGATCACCGCGGCGCTGCGCCTGATCGAGCGCTACCTCGCGGAGCCCGCGATCGGCAACCAGTCGACCACCATCAACCCGTCGCGGTCCGAAATCGACTACGTGGATCTGATCCTCCAGGTGGTCCGGCAGCTGTACCTGCTGATGCCGGTCGCGCTGGCGTTCTTCCTGCTGAGCGCGGGAGGGCGCAACGCGATGCGCCGCCTGGGGCTGACGGGTCCCGCGCGCGCGTGGTGGAAGGACGGCGCGGTGGGCCTGGGACTCGCGGCGGTGATCGGCCTTCCGGGACTCGCGCTCTACGCCGCGGGCCGGGCGCTCGGGCAGTCGGTGCGCATCGACACCTCGGGCCTCCCGGACGCGTGGTGGGCCGCCACCATCCTGCTGCTGTCCGCGGCCGTCGCCGGCGTGCTCGAGGAGACCATCGCGGTGGGCTACCTCATGACCCGCCTCAAGGACCTGCGGTGGTCGCCGTGGGCCGCGATCGCCGCATCGGCCCTGCTCCGCGGCGCCTACCACCTCTACCAAGGCTGGCCCATGGCGCTCGGCAACGTCGTGATGGGCATCGTGTTCGCGTGGTGGTTCCATCGCACCGGCCGCCTCGCGCCACTCATCATCGCGCACTGGACCCTGGACGCGGTGGCGTTCATCGGGCCGGAGGTCATCGGCCAGGAGACGCTCGCAGAGTGGGGCATCAAGTAGCGCTTGCTCCGGGCCGATGCGCGGGCGGGGTTCGCCTCCCACGTCACCTGGGCGGTTCCTCCTAGACTCGTCGCATGACCGCGGACGACCCGACGCAGGAGACCCCTGCGGAGGACCCCCTCAAGGGCGTCTCGATCGCCGATGCGCCAGAGGTGCGGGTCCACCGCGTCACGGACCTGATCGCCGCGATCGGCACCGGGGTCGGCGTGATCCTGGTGCTCCTCCTGGGTGCGTACGGCCACGGCACCACCCAGGGTTTCGCGGAGGACGTCGAGGGGATCGCAGGCGTGCTTCAGCGCCTGCTGGTGGCCCCGGTCAACATCTTCTCCGGCATCGTCACGCTGATCGTTCCCGCTGCGGTCATCATCGACCTCGCCGCGCGGCGCGAGCCCCGCCGCATCCTCGAGGTGCTGGGCGCGGCCACCGTGGCCTTCATCGTCACCCTCATCGCCGCGTTCACCACCCTCGAGTGGGGTGCGGAGGAGCTCATCGCCAGCCTCTCGGTGCGCGGCGGCGACGGCGAGATGATCGTCCAGCTTCCCGCCTACCTCGCGGCGGTCGCGGCGATGCTGACGGCCGCAGGACTGCGGACCACGCGCCGGGTCCTGTCGGTGTCGTGGACGCTCCTGTGGATCGCTGGAGCCGTGGCATTCATCTCCGGCATCGTCACGCTGCCGGCCGTGATCTCCGTGGTGCTGATCGGCCGCGCATGCGGGCTGCTGCTGCGTTGGCTGCTGGGCTCGACCGCCGACCGGGCGTACGGGGTGGCGCTCGTCGAGGGCATTCGTCGCACCGGTTTCGAGCCGCGGCGCATTGTCCGAACCGACTCCCACGAGGGCTACGAGCCGGGCGACATCGATCCCGTGTCGTCGGCGATCGGGCGCACCCGGTCAGGGCGCGTCTACGACGTCACGACCGTCGAAGGACACCACCTCATTGCCATCGCGCTCGACGGCGACCGTCACGCCGCCGGCTTCCTCTCCAAGCTGTGGGGCACCGTCCGCTTCCGCGGCATCGACGCGCGCGCGGAGGTGAGCCTGCGCCACACGGCGGAGTCGACGGCGCTGGCCTCGCACGCCGCGCGCACCGCCGGGGTGCGCACCGCGCGCGTGCTGGGCATGAGCCAGTCCCGCGACACGATGATCACGGTCTACCAGCGACCGCTCGCCACCCAAGTGCTGACCGACATCCCTGCCGAGGACGTCGACGACGCGCTGCTGGACGCCATCTGGTCGGAACTGGGGCGTGCCCACGAGGCCGGCATCGCGCACCGCGCCATCAGCACGGACACCATCCTGGTCGCCGAGGAGGACGGCACCGGCATGCCGCTCGTGTGGGTGACCACCTGGGAGATGGGCGAGGTGGCCGCGTCCACGCTGTCGCGGCGCCTCGACATGGTGCAGATCCTGGGCGCGACGTCCACGATCGTGGGAGCCGAGCGTGCCGTCGCCGCCGCCTTCCGCGCGGTGGGCGAGGACGTGGTCGAGCAGATCGCGCCGCTGCTGCAGACCATTGTCATGCCGCGCCAGACGCGGCAGGCCGTCAAGAGGCGCAAGCTGCTGCCGGAGATGCGCTCGCGCATCGTCCAGCGCCTGCCGGACGCGGAGATCGAGCAGCAGAACATCGCGCGCTTCGGATGGCGGACGGTGCTCACCCTCGCCGCGGCCGTGATCGCGGGCGCGATCATCCTCACGGGCTTCAACACGCAGGAGGTCATCGCGGCGCTGCGCGACGCCGAGCCACTGTGGATCGGCATCGCCTTCCTGTGGGCGCTGCTCACCTTCATCGGTGCCGCCCTGGCGATGATCGCGTTCTCGCCGGTCCGACTGCCGTGGATGCGCGTGGTCCTGGTGCAGATCGCCGCCGCCTACATTGCCCTCGCCGTGCCCGCTGGCGTCGGACCGGCCGCGCTCAACCTGCGGTTGCTGACCAAGCGCAAGGTCGCTGGCCCGCTCGCGGTCGCGACCGTGGCGCTGGTGCAGGTCAGCGCGATCGTCGTCACGGTGGTCAGCCTCTTGGTCCTCACCCTCGTCACCGGGTCCGAGGGAACGCTCGCGGCGCTGCCGTCCACCGCAGTGCTGATCGCGGTGGGGTCGATCGCGGGTGTCATCGCCGCAGCCATGCTCGTGCCCAAGGTGCGTCGCTGGTCACTCGCGAAGATCATGCCGCCGCTGCGGCAGACATGGCCTCGCCTCGTCCAGATCCTCGGCCAGCCGGTGCGCCTGCTCACGGGCCTGGCCGGCAACTTCATCCAGACCATCGCGTACGTGGGGGCGTTCTACTGCACGCTCCAGGCCTTCGGTCAGGAGCTCGCGATCATCGACGTCGCGGTGCTGTTCTTCCTGTCGAACGCCGTGGGTGCCGTGGTGCCGACGCCTGGTGGTCTGGGTGCCGTGGAGGCCGCGCTCATCACCGGTCTGACGTCCGCGGGCATCCCCCTGGGCGTGGCCACCCCCGTGGTGATCGTGTACCGACTCATCACCTACTGGGCCCGCATCCCGCTGGGCTATCTCGCCATGCAATTCCTGCAGCGCAAGGGCGAGCTCTAGCGGAGAGGCGCCCCGCGCGGTCCGTGCTCCCCGTCGTTCCCGTCGCCCTCGCCGAGGTCCCCGCGCATCGTCCCGGTGACCGCGTCCACCGCCGCTCCCACCGTGGGCGCGAAGCGCTCGGGCCCGAACCTTGTCCCCAAGCCGTAGCGGCGCAGCCGTTCGACGACCGGGTCCTTCATCTCCGCCAGCACTAGTGAGATGTCGTGAGCGGCGAGGTAATCATCCAAGTCGACGAGCGCATCGGCCGCAGTGACGTCGACATCCGTGATCGGCTCCGCCGCGACGATCAAGGTGGTCACCTGCGGCCCCGCGCGGGCGACCTCCGACCGCACCCAGTTGGAGAACGACGCAGCATTCGCGAAGAACAGCGGCGCGTCGTAGCGCACGATCACGACTCCCGGCACCGGTCGTCCTCGCTCCGGGTACCGCGAGAGATCGTGATAGCCGCGCACCCCCGGCACGCGGCCCAGGGTCGCGCGGTACGGCCGCCACGCGCGCGTCACGAAAGCGAGCAGCGACAGGCCGATCGCGACCACGATGCCCGTGAGCACCCCGAACACGAGGACGCCCGCGAACGCGGCGATCGACAACGCGGCATCGAGCCGGTCCATGCGCCACAGCGACACCAGAGCACGGACGTCGATGAGCGTCAGCACCGCCGCGATCACGACTGCCGCGAGGGTCGCCTCCGGCAGATACGCCGTGAGCCCGGGCAAGGCGAGCATGAAGACGACCACGAGCGCCGCGCTCACCACACCCGCGAGCTGCGTGCGCGCACCCCCAGCCTCGGCGACCGGGGTGCGGGAGGACGATGCGGACACGGGGAAGCCTCCTAGTGCGCCGGTGGCGACGTTCGCGGCGCCGATGCCGGCCAGCTCCGCGCTCCCGCTCACCTTCTCGCCGCGCCTGGCGGCGAGGGTGCGGGACAGCACGGCGGAGTCGGTGAATGCGACGAGAGCAATGCCCGCCGCCGGCAGCGAGAGCGCGCCCACATCTGTCCACGTGATGCCCTCGAGCGCCGGCGCGGGCAGCCCCTGGGGCAGCGCGCCGACGACCGGCAGTCGCTCGCCGAGTCCCGCGGTCCATGCCACTACGATCCCGAGGACCACCACCACGAGCTCGCCAGGCACGGGCGACCGCAGGCGCCGCATCACCAGGATGACGACGAGAGACGCCGCCCCCAGTGCTGCGGCGACCCCGATCATCTCGCCACCGACCGCGCCCTCCCACGCGCGCATCGTCCCCTCCCAGAGCGTGCCGGACTCGACCGAGAACCCCAGCAGCTTCGGCACCTGCGACACGATCACGATCAGTGCGATCGCGTTGAGGTAGCCCACGCGCACCGGCTTGGACAGCAGGTCGGTGACGAAGCCGAGTCGTGCCGCCCCCGCGAGCAGCATGAGCGCGCCGACCATGATCGCCATGAGGCCCGCCAGCGCCACCGCTCGATCCGGGTCGCCTGCGGCGAGCGGCAGCAGCGTCGCGGCGATGATCGGCGCGAGCGCGGAGTCGGGCGCGAGGATGAGGATCCGCGACGGCCCCAGCAGGGCATAGGCGACGAGCGGCACGATCGAGGCGTAGAGCCCCGTGACTGCAGGCAGGCCCGAGGCCTGCGCGTATCCCATGCCGGCCGGGATCATCAGCGCTGTCACGACCACCCCGGCTCGGATGTCCGGCCACAGCCACGCGCGCCGGTACCCGCGCGCCACACGCACGCCGGGCACGCAGCGCTCGAGGATCGTCGTCGGCATCGTCACGCCTCCTCCCTCCATCCTCCCGCGCGCACGTGCACGCGCGCACCGGGGACAGACGGAACGGTCCGGCCCCGCCGCACGGCGGGACCGGACCGCGCGGCTCGGTGTCGGGCGACTACCCAGCGAGCAGCGTGCGAAGCTCGTCGATCGCTGCGGCCTCCTCGGGCGACACCTTGTCCGAGCCGCCCTTGTCCTTGGATGCCTCGGCGACATTCTGCGCGACGCCGAGCAGCCAGGTACGCACGTTCTCGGCGGCATCCGCCGGCAGCGACGCGAGCACGGGCAGAACGCCATCGATGTAGGCCCGACCCGTCGAGATCATCAGGTCCTTGTCGGTCGCGTCGACGTTGGGACCGGAATCGTTGTCTCCCGACAGGTGGTCCTTCGCGGCCTGGATCAGATCGTGGCCGGGACCGGAGGGGATGTCACCGAGCGCGCTGCGCATTGCGAACGCCTCCTTGACCATCCCGAACTTGCCGGAGCGGTTGTGCCCCATCACGAACTGGGTGCACCCCACCGCAGCGAGTGCGACCTTCTCGACATCCTGGCCTGACATGTTCACCTCTGAATCTGCGGACGGCTGTGGGAGTGGCGATGACCCGTCGCGGGCTGTCGCTCACTCTTCACACTACTTCAGGGCCTCCTTGCACGAGGCTGTCCGTCTACCCCCCAGACTCGGAAGGGCCCGGTCCCGCCGCGAGGCGGGACCGGGCCCAGTGAGAGAGGCGGAGGCAAGCGTCAGCCGGTGACGCCCACCACCTCGTTGAAGGCGAAGCCCGCCTCTGCCGAGCGGTACACCTCGCCCCCCACGTAGTCGACGCTCGTGATGGTGCCCGTGTTCGGGTCCGTCACGTACGCCATGCCCTCGACGATCGCGAGCGCCGGGTGGGCGGTCTGCCACTCGTCGGGCACCTCCCACGCGTCGATCACGGGGATCGTCGTGGTGACGTCGCCGGTAGCCGGGTCGATCACGCGCAGCGAGCCGTCGGTGCCGAGCACCAGGACCTCGCCATCGTCGCCGCGGCGCAGGCCGCGCCACGTGTACGTCGCGTCATCGCCATCGAACGGGTCGGCCACGGTGATGGTCTCGCCCTCGGGGTCGATCAGCGCGATCTCGGACAGCCCCAGGCCGCCCTCGGGGTCGGACTTGTAGTCGCCCAGCACGATGTCGTTGCCATCGGTCGAGAACAGGTTCCCGATGCGGCCGAAGTCCGTGGGCGAGCTCAGCTTGTGGATGTGGTCGCCGTGGAAGACGGCGACGCCGTCCTCACACCCGAACGCAACCAGCTCCTCGTCCTCAGACGTGTGGAACGCGGTCTCGCCGTGAACGCCGGGGCACTCGTCGGTCGAGACGATGACGTCGCCGTCGAGCAGCGCCTGGGCACCCCAGCGCGACTCCTCGTCGCCGACCGTCGTGTAGAGCACGCCGGCCTCATCGACCACGGCGACGCCATGGTGTGCAGACTCGGCGGTCCACTCGTCGTGAGCGTGGACGTGGGCGTGCTCGACCATGTCCGTCCACTCGCTGATCTCGACGACGGTCACGTTGCCCGTGCCGTCGTCCCAGAGGGTTGCGAGCTCGCCGTGGGGAACCACGTGGCCGGGGACCTCGGCCTCGACGATCACGTCGGTGAGCGCCGGGTCCGCGGTGAAGTAGTGGAAGTGGTCGCCGTGGGCCTGCGACCACGTGCCGGCGTCCAGGATGGCCCAGCCACCGGTCGTGGAGACCGCGACGTGGCGGCCGTCACCGGCGTCGCTCAGGCGGTTGAAGCCGTCGATCGGCAGCTCCGCGACAGTTTCCAGGCTCGCGGCATCGAGCACCACGATGCCGCCGTCGAAGGTCGCGACGATGCGCGGCGTCTTCGAGGCGTTCTCTGAGGCCGCGGCCGCCGACTCCTCGTCGTGGTCGTGGTCCTCGTCTTCGTGGTCGTGGTCCTCGTGCTCCTCGGCCGCGGTCGCGTCCTCGGCCGGGTCCTCATCAGTCGCGCACGCACTGAGTGTGAGCGCGAGCGCCGCGGCGGCCGCGACGGAGACCGCGCGGGCGGGTCGGGCGGTGAAAGACATGGTCTACCTAGCCCCAGCGTGGGGCGTCCTTTCCATTGGGGAGGGTGCCGGAACATCCCGGCTGTGCCACTGTACACGATAGCGATAACGGTTATCACTGTGAGTGGCGGCGCTGCGTGCCAACCGAGCCACCGCATCGGCCCTCCGACACGTCCCGCTTCCCACCCGTCCGCCGCGACCCTCGCTCCGAACTCCCTGGCCTAGACTCACGCCAGGAGGACCCTCGATGCTCGACGCCACCGCCGCCGCCTACGCCCTGCTGCTGGGCGCCGTCGCGGCCTTCAATCCGTGCGGTTTCGCGCTCCTGCCGGCCTACATCACCGTCATCGTGACGGGCAGCGCCGATGCGGGGGTCACCCGGGGGATGGCACTGCGCCGGGCGGTGGGGTTCGGCCTCGCGATGACCGCGGGCTTCATGATCATCTTCACGGGCTTCGGGCTGCTGTTCGGCGCGGTGAACCTGAGCCTGCAGGGGTCGATCCTGCCGTACGTGTCGTACGTGACCGTCGTGATCGGCGCAGTGCTGGTGTGGTTGGGCATCGTGCTGCTGCGCGGGGGAGAGCTGCGCGGTCCCGGCCTGCGGATCAACACCCGCGCCCCCGGGCGGACCTTCTGGTCGCAGGTGGGCTACGGCGCGACCTTCGCGGTCGCGTCAATGAGCTGCACGATCGGGCTGTTCCTCGCCGTCGTCGCCCAGGCGCTCGCCGCCACCGGCCCGGTGGGCGCCGTCGCGCCTTTCCTCATCTACGGCGCCGGGATGGGCGCTTCTGTCCTCGCCGTCTCGATCCTCGCCGCCGTCGCTGGCTCGACCGCCGCATCGGCCCTCCGTCGCCACACCCCCACGCTCATGCGCGTGGGCGGCGGCCTCATGATCCTCGCCGGCCTGTACGTGTTCGTGTTCGGCCTCGCCGAGGTGCTGCCGCGCTACGGGATCGACGCCCTCAACCCCGTGCTGCACACGACCGCACGCTGGCAGTCGTCGGTGTCCGCATGGATCGAGTCGTGGGGCACTGCGGCGCTGATCGTGTTCGTCGTGGTCGTTGCCGTCGCGGCAGTCGTCATCCTCCTGCTGGGCCGCCGCAAGGACGGCCAGGCAGCCGATGCGGACTCAGGTGACGAGGATGGCTCCGGTGACGCTGCGGAGGCTGTCTCGCTCGGCGCCGCTCCCGCAGAGGGCGCGGCACACGCGGAGGGGATCCAGGTGGCGAGCCAGTCGACGCTCGACGCCCTGCGCGACGCCTCCCGCAAGGGGTAGGCACGCCCACCCCCATTGCGCGAAATGGATCCATTGCGCTCGCCTAACCGCTAGGACGAGCGCAATGGATCCACTGCGCGGAGGGGAAAAGTGGGTCAGGAAGCGGCGAGGCGCTCGGCCTGTTCGAGGATGTCCTCGGTGGTCACCCCGGCTCCGGCGCGCTCGAACGTGCCGTCGTCGTTGACGAACAGGAAGGCTGGCTGCAACGCCACGCCGAAGCCCTCCCACAGCGACCCGTCCGTGTCCATCACGTGGGTGGCGTCGCCCACTCCGGTGAAGTCCATGAACTCCTCGACCTCCTCGTCGGAGGTGATGCGCCCTGCGACTCCCACCAGCTCGACGCCCTCGGGCAGCTGCGCGATCGCATCGGCCACGTAGTCCTTGCCCTCGACCAGGCACGTGGGGCACCACGGCGCCCAGAACCACAGGATGACGTCGCGATGCTTGAGGGACTCGCCCTCGAGCGTGCCGCCCGCCACCGTCTGCGCGGTGAAGTCGAACGGTCCCGGCGCAGACTCGGATGCTTCGGAGGACGCGTCTGCGGACGCGGGAGCCTCCGCGGCCGAGTCCGACTGGTCACCGCTCGCGCAGCCGGCAAGCAGCAGTGCGCCGGCCGCCGTGGCGGCCAGCGCAGTGGTCCATCGACGCGTCATCGCGCCCTCCTCGAGCGTCAGTTCTCCGCGAGCCACTCCGCGGCCTGGATGATGCCTGCCTCGCCCGTGGCGCCGGGCATGGTCTCGATGGTGCCATCGTCGTTGATCATCACCAGCGCGGGCTGGTACGAGATGCCGAAGTTCGACCACAGCGAGCCGTCCTCCGAGAACAGGTGCTCGATCCCCTCGAGTTCGTAGTCCTCGACGAACCCCTGTGACGAGCCCAGGTCCGAGTTGCCGGCAAGGCCGTACATCGTCACGCCCTCCGGCAGCTCGCCAATCGTGTCCGCGATCACCGGGGCCTCTGCCTGGCAGATGGGGCACCACGAGGCCCAGATCCACAGGATCGCGTCCTGGCCCACGAGCGACGCGCCCTCGAAGGCGGCACCGCTGAGCGTCGCGGTGGTGAACTGCAGCTGCTCGGGGACCTCGCCGTCGGCCTTGTCCATGGAGTCGTCCTCCATGGAGTCGTCCTCCATCGCGTCGTCGGTCGAGTCCTTCTCCATGGTCTCGTCCTCCATGGAGTCGTCCATGGCGTCATGCGTCGCGGACATGGTGGGCTCGGGGCTCGACGGCTCATCCTCGGGGCTGGACGCGGTGGCGCAGGCCGCGAGAGCGAGGCCCGCGACGCAGGCGATGGCAGCAAGGCGTGCAGTACTCACAGTGTTCATGGACGGCATTCGGAGTCCCCTCTTGAGCGGATGGGTGCGACCGCGCCCTGCGGCTGTGAGGACCTAGAGGTCCGCCGCCATGTCCGCGAAGTGCGCGTAGTCCTTCTTGAACGCTACCGCGATGGTGTCCGTGGGGCCCGCGCGGTGCTTGGCGACGATGAAGTCGGCCTCGCCCGGGCGGTTGTCGCGGTCGTAGGCGTCATCGCGGTGGAGCAGGATGACGATGTCCGCGTCCTGCTCGATCGCGCCGGACTCACGCATGTCGGACAGCATCGGCTTCTTCTCCGTCCGCTGCTCGGGCCCACGGTTCAGCTGCGAGATCGCGATGACGGGGACCTCGATCTCCTTGGCGAGCAGCTTGAGCGCTCGCGAGAATTCCGAGACCTCCTGCTGGCGGGACTCGACCTTGCGGCCCGAGCTCATCAGCTGCAGGTAGTCGACCACGACCAGGCTCAGATCGTGCTGCTGCTTGAGGCGGCGGCACTTCGCGCGGATCTCCATGAGCGACATGTTCGGCGAGTCGTCGATGAACAACGGCGCGCTCGAGACCTTCGCCGCAGTCTGGGCGAGGCGCTCCCAGTCGCCCGGGCCCATGGGTCCCTTGGTGAGACGCGACAGCTTGACCCCGGCCTCCGCGGAGAGCATGCGCTTGGTGATCTCCTCGCGGCTCATCTCCAGCGAGAAGATGACCGACGCCTTGCCTGCCTTGATGGACGCCGCGCGCGCAATGTCGAGGCCCAGCGTCGACTTGCCGATCGCGGGTCGCGCCGCGATCACCACCATCTGGCCGCCCTGAAGCCCGCCCGTGAGCTCATCGAGCTGGTGGAAGCCCGTGGGGATGCCGAGCATCTGTCCGTCGCGGCTCGACGACGCCTCGACCTGCTCGAGCGTGGTCTCCATGACGTCGCCGATGGACAGGTAGTCCTCGGAGTTGCGCCGCTCCGTGACCGAGAAGATCTCCGCCTGGGCGCCGTCGACCACCATGTCGACCTCGGCACCGTCCGAGTCGTAGCCCATCGCCGCGATGCGCGTGCCGGCCTCGACCAGGCGGCGCAGGATCGACTGCTCGCGGACCAGGCGCGCGTAGTAGCCGGCCGAGGCCGCGGAGGGCACCACCGAGATCAGCGTGTGGAGGTACTCCGAGCCGCCCACGCGGCCCAGCTGGTTGGTGCGCTGCAGTTCGGCGCTGACCGTGAGCGCGTCCACCGGGTCACCGGCGTTATAGAGCTTGACGGCGATATCGAAGATCAGCTCGTGCGCGGGCTTGTAGAAGTCGTCCGCGCGGACGGACTCGATCACGTCCGCCATCGCGTCCTTCGACAGCAGCATCGAGCCGATCACCGACTGCTCGGCCTCGAGGTTCTGGGGAGGGAGACGATCGTAGGTGGCCGGTTCCGGGCCGTAGGAGGCTTCGAGCTCCTCTACTGACATGCGGTGCGCCCCCTTTCTGTTGTCGGCTCCCTGCAGTGTCCCTCGAGGGACTGACACGCCAACGTAGGGGCTGCCGCGAGTCCGCACAAGTCGGGGCTGCGGGGGCCCGTGGACAACCCGTGGATACACGCCGTGTGCACAGTGGACGATCTGTGAAGAACCCGCGTGGCGCACTGTGGACAGGAATGTGGATGGAGCATCCACATTGTCTGCGGACGCGCGTCTAGCAGGGACTTTACCGTCGCTTTCACTGTGGACATCGACGCTCGAAAAGTCCTCGGCGTGTCGCGTTCCGGCGTGTCGCGCGAGTGGTTTTCCACACCCGCGTGTCGCCCCTGGTGAGAGCGTTGCGGGCCCGCAACCGCGCATCGGCCCGCTGCAATCCAGACCCGCTGGCCGCTCAACACACAGGTGTGGCTGGCGGCGGCCAAGGGGCGGATGGGGACTCACTTGCGCCTCAGGAGACCCGCGAGTCACAGGCGTGTGTTGAGCGGCTCGCCTGAGGCAAGCAGCGCGCGGCGCAGGGGCCGAGAGCGAGAGGGCGCAGGGCCCGCACCGCACCAACGCGAAAGGCCCGGCACCCGCATGGAGCGGGAACCGGGCCTCTCGACCTGTGAAGGGTTACTTCGCGGCCACGACCTGGACCTCGACGGTCGCCGAGATCTCGTCGTGCAGGGTGACCTGCACGGTGTAGGTGCCGAGCGCCTTGATGGGCTGGGCGATGTGGATGCGACGCTTGTCGACCTTCGCGCGGTCGCCGATGGCGGTCGCGATGTCGGCCGGGGTCACGGCGCCGAACAGACGACCGGAGTCGCCCGCCTTCGCCTCGACGCGGACCGCCTTGGACTGCAGCGAGTCACGGGCCGCCTGGGCCTCCTCGGTGCTGGCGATCTCCTTCTCGCGACGCGACTTGCGCAGCGCCTCGATCTGCTTCTCCGCGCCGGCCGACCACGGGGTGGCCAGCTTGCGGGGAACCAGGTAGTTGCGCGCGTAGCCGTCCTTGACGTCGACCACGTCGCCGGCGATGCCGAGGCCGGAGACCTCGTGGGTCAGGATGAGCTTTGCCATGAGAGCCCTCCCGATCAGCGGCCGGAGCCGGCGTAGGGGAGAAGGGCCATCTCGCGGGCGACCTTGATCGCGCGCGCGATCTCGCGCTGCTCCTGGACGGTCACGCCGGTCACGCGGCGCGAGCGGATCTTGCCGCGGTCCGAGATGAACTTGCGCAGCAGGGCCGTGTCCTTGTAGTCGACCTTGTCGACCTTGGCGGCCTTGAGCGGGTTCACCTTCTTGCGCGGCTTGCGGATGTCGTGCTTAGCCATTGTTGGAACTCCTGAGTGGAAAAGTGTTTAGAACGGGGGCTCGTCCGACGCGGGGGCCGAGGCCCACGGGTCGTTCGAGGAGCCGCCTGCCGGCGCGGAGTTGCCGCCGCCGCCGAAGCCGCCGCCGGAGCCGCCCTGACGCTGCGTACGGTTCACCTTGGCGGTGGCGTAGCGGAGCGAAGGGCCGACCTCGTCGGCCTGCATCTCGACGACGGTGCGCTTCTCGCCGTTCGACTCGAACGATCGCTGCACCAGGCGGCCGGTCACGATGACCCGCATGCCCTTGGTAAGCGACTCGGCCACGTTCTCCGCGGCCTCACGCCACAGGGAGCAGCGCATGAACAGGGTCTCCCCATCCTTGAACTCGTTCGTCTGACGATCGAAGGTTCGCGGAGTGGAAGCCACCGTGAAGTTCACGACCGCGGCGCCGGACTGGATGAATCGCAGCTCCGGGTCGGCCGTGAGGTTGCCCACGATGGTGAATGGAGTCTCGCCTGCCATGTTCTATCCCCTTGGTTTCGTGTTCGAGTCGGTTGCAGTCGGGAGTGCGCTACTTGGCGTCGGGACGCAGCAGCTTGGTGCGAAGAATCGACTCGTTGAGGCCCAGCTGACGCTCGAGCTCCTTGGCCGTGGCGGACTCGGCGGTGAAGTTGATCACCGCGTAGATCCCGTCGTTCTTCTTCTTGATCGGGTAGGCCAGGCGACGGCGGCCCCACACGTCGAGGTTGTCGACGGTGCCCTTGTCGCTGGTGACCACGTTCAGGTACTTGTCGAGCGACGGCTGAACCGTGCGCTCGTCCACCTCAGGGTCGAGGATGACCATCATTTCGTACTGACGCATCGAATACCCACCTCCTCTGGACTCATGCGGCCACGGACGTTCCGTGGCAGGAGGGTTGATGCAGGCCCGCTCGCCAGGAGGGCGATTGGGCCATCGACAAGGATACCGTGCGTGGGCCGTTCGCGTCATCCCTGTCCACAGGTAGCCTCGTAGCCGTGACGGAACTGCGCATCGAGCACTGGGACGACGCCCGCTTCATGGACGCCGCGCGCGCCTGGGGCCACCCGGTGCCGATCGAGCAGGCGCCCGCCTGGGACGCGTTCGACCTGGCAGTCGACGGACGCTCGCCGTGGCGACGGCTCGCCGTCCTGGATGGGGCCGATGCGGTGGTCGCCCTGATCGCCCTGTCCGCGTTCGAGGGGCGCGGCTTCACGTACCTGTGGGCCAAGCACGGGCCGATGTGGCCGTCCCGCCCCGGCGCCGATGCGGAGGCCGCGGTGCGCGCGGCGGTGGTGGACTACGTGCGTCGCGAGGCACCGTCGGTCGCGTTCGTGCGCATGCACGCGTGGCATCGCGCGCCGGACCTTCTCGAGCTGCTCCAGACCGTCACCTACGACACCACCGTCGTCATCGACCTCACCCGCACCGAGGACGAGATCCTCGCGTCCTTCACCAAGCGCGGCCGCTACAAGACGCGCAAGGTGCTCAAGGACGAGCACATGACGGTCACCGACGAGTCGGGCATGACGCACGAGCAGTTCGCCGAGCTGTACGAGATCTATCGCGAGACCGCCGAGCGCGACGGCTTCGGCATCTTCCCCATGGACGTCTACACGACCATGATCGACTCCCTGGGAGAGCACGCGCGCGTCTTTGTGGCGCGACGCCACGACACCGGCCCCGACGGCGACCTCGCGCCCGGCCGCGCGGTGTCCTGGGTCATCGCGCTCGTCCATGACGGCGGCGGCGTCGACTTCTACGCGGGCGGCAACCGCGAGGCGCGGGACACCAACGCGGCCATCGCCCTCAAGTGGCACATCTTCACGGCGCTCAAGGCCGAGGGAGTCACCCGCTACGACCTCATGGGCGTGGGCTCCGAGCGCGCGCCGCAGCTCGCCGGTGTGGGCGAGTTCAAGCACCAGTTCGGCGATGACGTCGAGATCGACGGCGCGTGGGACGTGCCCGTCAAGGCGCTGCGCTACCGCATGCTGGTGCTCGCGCTGAGGCTCAAGCGCCTGCTGCGTCGCTGAGGTCGGCAAGCCGGCGGCGACGCACGGCCAGCGAGACCATCCCCGCGACCATCGCCAGGGCCGCCGCGAACAGCACCGGCCACGCCCACGAGTCGCTGAACGCGGGGGCCAGGCCGGACTCGTCGTCGAGCATCATGACCACCACGACCATCGCCACGATCGCCGCACCCAGGACGAGCTCGCGCAGCGACCGGGCCACCGCATCGGCCTCCCGGACGCGAGCCCGCACGGTCTCATAGCCGGCCCACGCCCAGGCGAGCACCACGCACCCGTAGACCACCGCATCGGCCACCGTGCCCGCCGCCTCGAAGCGAAGGGCCGTCAGCGGCGTGTACGGCGGGTACAGCAGGGGCCCCAGGGACAGCACCGCCGCGACAGCCGCGAGCGCCGGCTGCGCCCGCGTCGAGCGGGAGCGCGCGCCCAGGGCGAGCGCGACCAGCGCGACCGTCACGGACAGAGCCGCGACGCACATGGCTACGGCAGTGCCGGCGCGCTGACCGACGGCGTGGGCGTGGGGGTCGTCACCGGCGGCTGAGTGGGCTCCGGCGTCGGGGTCGTCACCGGCGGCTCGGTGGTCTCCGTCTCGGTGGGCTCCGGCTCTGTCGTGGTCTCCTCGGGAGTCGGGGTCGGGGTGGGGCTCGGCGCCGTGGTCGGCTCGAGAGTCGTCGCCGATCCCACGTTCGCGCGCGGCGGGAAGTCCACGACCTCCATCCCCTCGAAGATGGGCGCCATCATCGCGGTCCAGATGCGCGTGGGGATCGTCGATCCGGTGATCTGCGAGAAGCCGCCGAAGGGCGTGATCTGCTCCGCCGAGCCGTCCTCTCCCACCTGGTACAGGCTCACGGCGCCGACGATCTGCGGCGAGAAGCCCACGAACCACGCGGAGCGGTTCTGGTTGGAGGTGCCGGTCTTGCCCGCGAGCGGCCGGTCGATGTTGTCGCCCGCGTAGGAGCCGGAGCCGAAGCGCACCACCTGCTGCATCGCGTACGTCGTGTCCGCCATGACGTCCTCGCTGAAGATGCGCTCGCCCTCGACCTCGTGCTCGTAGACGGGCTCACCGTCGCGGTCGAGCACGCTCTGGATCAGCACCGGCTCGGTGCGCACGCCGGCGTTCGCGAAGGTCGCGTAGGCCGAGGCCATGTCGACCGCGTGCGGCGACGCGGACCCCAGCACGTTGGACAGGTTCGCGTCGAGGCCGAGCGTGTCCTCCGGCACCCCGGCGGCGATCGCGGTCTCCATCGTCACCTGCGGGGTGACGTCCTCGTTGAGGCCCACGTAGGCGGTGTTGATCGACTTCTGGGTCGCCTCGACCAGATCCACGACGCCATACGAGACGCCGCCGAAGTTGCGGACGGGGCGGTCGAAGCCGGGGAACTCCATCTCGTTGTTGGCGAGGTACTCGGAGTCGAGCGAGATGCCGCGCTCGAGCCCCGCGACGAGCGCGAAGGGCTTGAAGGTCGAACCCGCCTGCGCGACGTCCTGGGTCACCGCGTTGCGCTGGATCTCGAGGTAGTCCTCGCCGCCGTACATCGAGGTGATGGCGCCCGTGGCGGCATCGACCGTGAGCGCGGCGACGCGCAGGTTCTCGTCGTGATCGTCCGGCATCTCCGCGACCGCAGCCTCCGCGGCCTCCTGGTGCTCGGGGATGATCGTGGTCGTGACCCGGTAGCCCAGCGACTCGATCTCCTCCTGGCTGACGCCCGTGCGCTCCTCGACCTCGAGCAGCGCGGCGCGCAGGATGTAGCCGCCAGTGCCGGCGTACACGTCCTCGTTCTGGTACTCGATGGGCTCGGGGAACTCGGTGATCTGGTCGCGCTCGTCCTGCGTCATGAAGCCGGCGTCCACCATGCCGTTCAGCACGTAGTTCCAGCGCTGCTCGGCGCGCTCGTGGTCGATGCGCGGGTCCCACGCGCTGGGTGCGGGGATGACGCCGGCGATCATCGCGGACTCCGAGACCGTGAGGTCAGCCGCGTCCTTGCCGTAGTACTGCTCGGCGGCAGCCTGGATGCCGTACGCGCCGCGGCCCAGGTAGATCGTGTTCATGTAGTTCTCGAGGACCTCGTCCTTGGACTGCTGCTGATCGATCTTCAGCGCCATCAGCGTCTCGTCGATCTTGCCCTGGATCGAGGTGGTGGTCTCGCCCACGTAATAGCGCTCGACGTACTGCTGCGTGATCGAGGATCCACCGCGCGGCTGGTCCAGGATCACGGTGTCGAACAGCGCCTTGGCCATGCCCAGCACGTTGATGCCTGGGTTGGTGTAGAACGACCGGTCCTCGGCGGCCACGAACGTCTGCGGCACGTGCTCCGGCAGCGTCTCGATGGCGACGGACTCGCGGTCCGCGACGCCCAGGCGGCCCAGTTCGGTCTCGCCGTCTGCGTAGTAGAAGATCGACGACTGCGCCTGCGCGAAGTCGTCGGGCTCGGGGATCTCGAGCTGTGTGTAGCGAATGACCAGCGCGAGCGCGCCGATCAGGGTGACCGCGAGCAGGGCGATGAGCGCCCAGATGCCGATGCGCCACAGCCACCGGCGCCACGCGGGCCAGTCGTCGCGCTTGCTCTTCTTGCCGCCGGTGCCGCCGCCGTTGCCGCCGCCCTTCTTGGCGGCCGATGCGGTGGCGGGCTTCTTCGCCGCCGTCGCCGTGGCGCCGGTGGTGTTCCACGGCGGGGTGCCGTTGGCGGGCGCGCCCGAGCGGGTGCGCTGGACGCCGGTGGACGGCCGCGCGGGCCTGCTGCCGGCGGGCACGCGTGTGCTCCGCCGCTGGGGGGTCTTGCTCGAATCGCTCACAGTGTCTTCACCCTAAGGAGGTCGGGGCGCGGGAGCATGTCGCCCCGCCGGGCGGCGCTCCCGTCCGGGGCGCCGCGCCTTGGCTACGTCGCTAACGCGCGGGCCTCGGGTTTTGTCCCGCCGGTGGTGGTCCTGACCGGGGTCCGGCGGCGCGTTCGATCTGACACAGGATTCTAGGCGATGTATCGTGGCGATACAACGTTCTGCTACTGTTGGCGTTCGCTGTTGACCCCCTGATCTGATCCGAGGAGCCCCGTGGCCAAGACCGACGTCCTGTCGCTCGCGATCCTCGGCATGCTCGCCGAGCAGCCGCTCCACGGGTACCAGATCCGCAAGCGCCTGGGCTCCGAACTGGGACCCTTCCGCGCCCTCAGCTACGGCTCGCTGTATCCCGCGCTCAAGCGCATGGTCGCGGCCGGCCTGATCACCGCATCGGCTGACTACGAGGCCCGCCCCGGCGGCTCGCGGCGCTCGCGCATCTCGTACCGCCTCACCGAGGACGGCGAGCAGCGCCTCGCGGACGAGCTCGCGAGCGCGGGCGCATCGAGCTGGGACGACGACGCGTTCGACGTCCGCTTCTCGATGTTCACCAAGACGGACTCCGCGACACGCCTGCGCATCCTCGAAGGTCGTCGCTCGCGCCTGGCCGAGCGGCTCGAGGAGGTCAACGAGGGCCTTCAGCGCGTCCGCGAGCGCCACGACGCCTACACCACTGAGCTTCACCGCCACGGACTCGAGCGCGTCGAGCGCGAGGTCGAGTGGCTTGACCGACTCATCGAGAACGAACGATCCGCGACCCGCGGAGACAACCCCAGCACCGCTTCCGCGGGCAACAACTAAGGAGAAATCATGGCTGCACTTCGCGTCGCCATCGTCGGCGTCGGCAACTGCGCCACGTCGCTCATCCAGGGCGTGGAGTTCTACAAGGACCGGGCCGCCGACGAGACCGTCCCGGGCCTCATGCACGTCCAGTTCGGCGACTACCACATCTCGGACATCGAGTTCGTGGCGGCGTTCGACGTGGACTCGCTGAAGGTGGGCAAGGAGCTGGTCGAGGCGACCGAGTGCTCCGAGAACAACACCATCAAGATCTGCGACGTCCCCAAGACGGACATCCAGGTCCAGCGCGGCCACACCCTCGACGGTCTGGGCAAGTACTACCGCCAGACCATCGTCGAGTCGGACGAGGCGCCTGTCGACGTGGTCCAGGTGCTGCGTGAGACCGAGGCCGACGTGCTGGTCTGCTACCTCCCCGTCGGGTCCGAGGACGCCGCCAAGTACTACGCGCAGTGCGCGCTCGACGCCGGCGTGGCCTTCGTCAACGCCCTTCCCGTCTTCATCGCCTCCGACCCCGCGTGGGCCAAGAAGTTCGAGGACGCCGGAGTGCCGATCGTGGGCGACGACATCAAGTCGCAGGTGGGCGCGACCATCACCCACCGCGTGATGGCGAAGCTGTTCGAGGACCGCGGCGTGTTCCTGGACCGCACCTACCAGCTCAACGTGGGCGGCAACATGGACTTCAAGAACATGCTCGAGCGCGACCGCCTCGAGTCCAAGAAGATCTCGAAGACCCAGGCCGTGACCTCCAACCTCGAGGGTTCCCTCAAGGACAAGAAGGAGGACCGCAACGTCCACATCGGCCCGTCGGACTACGTCGCGTGGCTCGACGACCGCAAGTGGGCGTACGTGCGCCTCGAGGGCCGCGCGTTCGGCGAGGTGCCCCTGAACCTGGAGTACAAGCTCGAGGTGTGGGACTCGCCCAACTCGGCCGGCATCATCATCGACGCGATCCGCGCCGCGAAGATCGCCAAGGACCGCGGCATCGGCGGCCCCATCCTGTCCGCGTCGACGTACTTCATGAAGTCGCCGCCGGTCCAGATGGAGGACACCAAGGGCCGTGCGCAGCTCGAGGCATTCATCGCCGGCGAGGTGGAGCGCTAAGCCAGCCGCCGCATCGGCGCTGCGCAAGTGAGCCAAGGGCCGGGTCACCCGCTGGGGGGGTGATCCGGCCCTCGTGCGTCTCCGGCCCGTTCCCCTCTTTCCCGAGCGAAAAGGATCCATCTCGCTCGCGTAGGCGCCTAGACAAGCGAAATGGGCCCACTTCGCTCGCCTCAGGCACTAGGCGAGCGAGAATCGACCGCGGGGGCGGGCGGGGGCCTCAGCGCGACGCAGACTCCAGCGCCATCGGGATGGGCGTGTCGCCGCCCACGAGCTCCCACTGAGCGCCCGCCGTCTCAGGCCGGTCCAGGCAGTCCGCGATCACGTGCGCCACGTCCGCGCGGGGGATCCGGCCGCGCTCGACCTCGGGGGCCAGCGTGACGCGCCCAGTCGCGGCCTCGTCCGTGAGCCCGCCCGGCCGGATGATGGTCCAATCGAGTCCCGACTCTCGCAGCGCCGCATCGGCGTCCCTCTTGGCCGCGACGTACGCCTTCCACACGGGCTCGGTGTCATCCGCCAGCGGTGCGTCGACCCCGATCGCGCTGACCTGCACGAAGCGGCTGATACCGGCCGCCTTCGCCGCCGCGATCGACTTCAGCGAGCCTCCCAGGTCGACGGTGCGCTTGCGGTCGATGTTGCCGTCCGGCCCGCCGCCCGCAGAGAACACGACGGCGTCGCAGCCGTCGAACGCCGCGGCGAAGTCCTCCTCGGTGGCGTTCTCGATGTCGAGGTGCCCGGGCTTCGCTCCCATGGCCGCGAGCTCGATCAACTGCTCCTGAGATCGCGCGAGCGGCACGACCTGCTTGCCGCGGTCCACGAGGATCGGGATGAGCTGCTGGGCGACCTTGCCGTGGCCGCCCACGATGGCGATGCGCTGTGGTGTCGTCATCCCTCCACCCTGCCGCGTTCACCGCGCGGTGTCGCGCGCGTTCGCAGTGAGGGAACGCGGGAATGCGTCAGGCGGTCCGGCGCGTGACCAGCAGGGCCACGCCGAGCGCAGCCATCATCGTGCCGCCAGCGGCCCTTACTCCCGCGATGCGACGCGGCGACCGTGCGAACCACGTGCGGGCGCCCGAGGCCAGCAGCGCGTACGCGCCGTCGGAGATGATCGCGATGACGGCGAACACGAGGCCCAGGACCAGGATCTGTGCCCAGGCCGGCCCGCGCTCAGGGTCGACGAACTGCGGCAGCACCGCGGCGACGAACACCAGCGTCTTCGGGTTGGTGACGCCGACGACGAACGACTCAGCCAGCACCCGCCGCGACGGGGCCGCCGGGGCGACCCCCGCATCGGCCCCCACGTCGAGCCCGTCGCGACGGTGACGGATGGCCTGAATGCCCAGGTAGACCAGGTAAGCGCCGCCCACGATCTTGAGGACTGTGAACGCCGTGGCGGAGGCCGCGATGATCGCGCCGATGCCCACGGCCACCAGCACCGCGTGCACCACCTCGCCGCCAGCGTTGCCGATGACGCTGAGCAGCGCCTCGCGACGGCCGTGCTGGAGCGCGCGGCCCACGATGAACAGCACGCTCGGGCCCGGGATCACGATCACCACGAACGACAGCGCTACGAAGGCGAGCAGCGTGTCCGGCGCGATCATGGGCTCAGGCTAGGCGCGGAGGGCCGATGCGGTCACGCCTGGGGAGGCGGGTTGCCGTCGACGGGCGGCAGCGTGGTGTAGCCGGGCGGCGGCGCGGCGTACCCGGGCGGCGGCACGCGTTCGCCTGCCTTCGGGTCGGGCCCCCAGCGGTTCGCGCCGTGCTCCGAGTCGAAGAACGCCATCACGAAGGTCACGATGCTCAGGCCGACGAGGTACAGCCACATCCAGTGCGCCGTCTGCCCCATGTCGTGCAGTCGGCGCGCAGTCACCGCGAGCGACGGCAGCAGCAGGAACAGGGACACGATGACGAGGAGAGCGACGCCGATGACCATGAGGCCCCAGTTGGCGTCGTCCCATGCGCCATCAGGCAGGCTGCCATCAGCATCGACCTGCTCAAGGACGGGCAGGAAGGTGGCCAGGTACAGAACGGTGAAGAGGATCGAGAACGGCAGCTGAACGAGGAACGTAAAGAGGTAGAACCACCAGAACTCGCTCCTGCGCGCGCGGCCGGAGAACGTCGCGTACTGGCTGAAGCAGGACTTGATCGCTGCGCCGAAGGTCATGTCAGTCTCCTGGTCCTCTCTCGAGCTCTTTGGGGTCGGGGCCGTAGCGGTTGGGCCGTGGCGTGCCGTCGAACAGCGCGAAGAACCACACCACGAGCGGGACGACCAGCAAGAACAGCGACCACCAGCCGGTGTGATCGGTGTCGTGCAGGCGACGCACCGTCACCGCCCAGTAGGGGACGAGCAGCCCCAGGCTCACGGCGACCGTCAGGGCGAGCATGATCCAGCCGGCGATGCCGATATCCTCCGTCGCCACCTGCGTGCCGTCGAGGGCAGGGGCAAGGGTCACCAGCGTGAAGAGGATCAGCGCCAGCTCGACCAGGTACGCGATCAGCACGAACCACCAGAACTCCCGGCGGCGCGCCCGCTGATGGAAGTCCGCGTACTGCGACAGCGCCTTGAGAAACCACCCGACCGTCATGGCCCACCTCCTGCACGCCACCCTATCGACGTCGGGTCCGCGGTGTGCGAGCGACCCCTAGGCTGTCGCCATGTCCTTCGCGCGCGACCTCTCTCACTTGTGGCGCGCGCAGGGCTTCCGCCGCCTCACCTACGTGCGTCTGCTGTCCCAGGGTGGCGACGGCATGTTCCAGGTGGGCATCGCCGCGGCGTTCTTCTTCGACCCCACGACGGCGACCACGCCGGGCGCCATCGCCGCGGGCTTCGCGGTCCTGCTCGCTCCCTTCACGATCGTGGGGCCCTTCGTGGGTCCCCTGATCGACCGGTGGCAGCGCCAGCGCATCCTCATGTTCGGGAACCTGGTCCGGCTGAGCCTGGTAGGCGCGATCTGCGGTCTGCTGCTGATGGACGCCGCCACCTGGTCGCTGTACCTGGTCGCGCTGCTCACCCTGTCCGTGAACCGCTTCCTGCTTGCCGCAATGACGGCCGGCATCCCGCGCGTGGTCGCGCCCGAAGACCTGCTGACAGCCAACGCGATCATGCCGACCCTCGGAACCGTCGCAGCGGCCGTGGGCGGTGCCATCGGCGGCATCGTCACGTTCCTGCTGCCGGACGTGAGCGACGCCGGCCTCGCGTTCTCCGCCCTCGTGGGCTCCGGCATCGCGTTCGGGCTGTCCGCGTGGGCGACGGTCCTCATCGGCCACTTCCAGTTGGGACCCGTCGACCCGCTCGAGCGCCTGCGCCTGATCGCGCAGGTGCGCGAACTGGGACGCGAGCTCGGGTTCGCGGTCCGCTATCTCCACGCGCGCGTGACGCCGTTCCAGGCGCTCGGGGTCATGGCCGCCCAGCGCCTGCTCTACGGGATCATGTTCGTCGCGTCGATCCTCATCTCGCGCCACGTGCTGGGTGACCCCGACAAGCCCGAGGAGGCGCTGGGGGTCTTCACCATCGTGGTGGCGTTCGCGGCCGTGGGCTTCGGCGCAGCCGCCGTGCTGACGCCCGTGTTCAAGGAGAGGTTCTCCCGCCACTCCTGGATCGTGCTGTGCCTGATCATCGGGGCAGCGGGCCAGGCGCTGCTGGCGGTCTCGAGCGCGCCGTGGGCGCTGCTGTCCGCAGCCGTGATCGTCAGCTTCGCTGTCCAGGGCGGCAAGATCGCAGTGGACACCATCGTCCAGCGCGACACCGAGGACGGCGTGCGCGGCCGCGCCTTCACGCTGTACGACATGGCCTACAACGTGGCCTTCATCTCGAGCGCGGTCATCGGCGGCCTGGTGCTGCCGGATGACGGCTACTCGCGACCGCTCATGGCGGCGCTCGTGGTCGTCTATCTGCTGGTCGCGCTGGTGTTCTCGCGAGCGCCACGCCAGGCATCCCCCGCCCCTACCTTGTCCTCCACGAACTAGGCAGTTGGTGATCGCTTGAGCGTCGCGCCAGCCCCGCGTGAGGCAAGCCATGCTCACGCGGACCTGCGGGCCAGGAGCGTGCTGAGCGCCAGCTCCCGGCACCACACCGGTCGCTCCATGATGTCGCCGTAGCCGAACCGGAGGGTGAGGATCCCCACCGACGACAGCAACGCGTCGCGCCGGATGTCGCGCACGCGCTGATCGTGACGCGCATGGCTCGCGGCGCCGTCGAGCTCGAATGCAGTTCGTGTGGCGGGATCGTAGGCGTCGAGCCGATACGTGTGGCCAGCGACGCGGACACGGTGCTGGCGAATGAGGCCCTCGAACCCCTCGCCCACCAGCACCTCGGAGGCGGCACGCTCCTCCAGGAAGCTCTCGACTCCAATCTCTGCCTGGGCGCATCGACGCAGGAGTGATGCCCGTCCTCGCGCACGCGGCATGTGGTCGAGGTGGTCACGCACGCTCTGGGCGTCGACCACGCCCGACCGGGTGAGGCCGTAGACCAGTTCTGCCCGGTCACGCTCGAGTGCGCGCCCGTAGGCGTGGATGAGAGCCAGCGCCGGATCGACCACGGGCGCGCCGTCGTGACGCTCTCTGAGCGTCGGCGGACGGTAAGTCGAACTCGTGATGCGCAGCCACCCGGGAGACGGACGGTGGCGCCAGTGGGGCACCAGGAGGTCGACCACGTCCGGAGCCTTGGCCGCCAGACCCGCATCGAAGAGCACACCCGCGCCCGTCAGCGCACACCCTGCGGGACCCCACGCGGCCGCGGCGTGCGAGCGGACCAGCCACGAATCTGCATGGAGGGATGATGCGTACCTGTCGGGAAGAACCCGCGTCAGGACGCCGCGCCGGCACGCGCCTGCGATGCCGCCCCGGCTCGCGCTTGCCGTCGACTGTTCTAGAGACAGCGTGGTCGGCGTCGCCTCGAGATGGGCGATCAGATCGGTGAGGGTCATGCCCGAGGTCTACGCGCCCCGGCGACTCAGCGCCGCCCGGTGGCCGCCTGCACGTGGAGAAGTGCCGGCAGGCCGTTCCTGTGGATCGCCAGAGGAGCGGCCGCGTGGTCCTGGGTTGCCTCGTGCCGTCCCGATGGGTGAGGTGGGCGAGCGTCAGTGGCCTAGTTGGCGGTGGGGGGCAGGGGTGTGGGGGGAGGGGTGGAGGCATGGGGATCGACTGACGGCGCCTGAACCGGCACCGCAAGCAGCGCATTGCCGATCGCGCCCATCGCGATGATCGCCAGGATCGGGACCTCGACGAACGATCCCGAGGCCACGGCGATGATCGCCCACGCGAACAGCCCGAGGACCGGGACCACGGCCAGCAGCAGCATCGCGAACGGCCGCACGCGAGAGTCGCCGCGCGGACCTCGGTGCGCCATGACGAGGATCCCGGTAGAGCACACCGCACCCACCACGCCGAGTGCCCAGAATGCGAGAAGCTCGAGCTCTGGCCAGCCTGGCCCCAGCGAGTCAACGAGGAGGAGCAATCCCCACAGGAACGCCGCCCCGGTGGCGATCAACGCCGGCCCCGCCATCAGCCACGTGGCGGTGCGCAGGGGATACCCGCGGGAGATCGCGTCGCGCGCGCTCGGCCGCGCCCACCAGGCGATCCAGTAGCCCACCGCATAGAGCGCACCGACGACCGATACCCCCGCGACCATCAGCACGATGAGGTTCATGCGCCCTGCGCCTCCCACCATGCCTGCAGCTCTGCACGAGCGCGCTCGGGCGACAGCGGCCCGTGCTCCATGCGCAGCTCGAGCATGTGCTTGTAGGCGAGGCCCACCTCGCGCCCCGGGCCGATCCCCAGGATCTCCATGATCTGGTTGCCGTCGAGGTCGGGCCGGATCGCGTCGATCTCCTCCTTCTCGCGCAGCAGCGCGATCCGCTGCTCGAGGTCGTCATACGCGAAGGACAGGCGCTCGGCCCGGCGACGGTTGCGGGTGGTGACGTCCGCGCGAGTAAGCCGGTGGAGGCGCTCCAGCTGGTCGCCGGCGTCCGTGACGTAGCGCCGTACGGCGGAGTCGGACCACCGCGCGTCGACGTAGCCGTGGAAGCGCAGGTGCAGCTCGACCAGGTGGGTGACCGCCTTGATGGTGTCCTTGTCGAAGCGGAGCGCCTGGAGCCGCTTACGGGCCATCTTGGCGCCCACCACCTCGTGGTGGTGGAACGAGACCCCGCCGCCGGGCTCGTGCCGCTTGGTGGGCGGCTTGCCGATGTCGTGCACCAGGGCGGCGAGCCGCAGGATCAGGTCCGGCGCGGGCACCGGCCCGTCCGGCCCCGTCTCCAGGTCGATGGCCTGATCGAGCACAGTCAGCGAGTGCTCGTAGACGTCCTTGTGGTGGTGATGCTCGTCGACCTCGAGCTTCAAGGCAGGCAGCTCCGGCAGCACGTGATCGGCGAGGCCGGAGTCGACGAGCGCGGCGAGCCCGGCGCGCGGGGAGTCGCCGATCAGCAGCTTGCTCAGCTCGTCCCGCACGCGCTCGGCGGAGACGATCTCGATGCGCTCGGCCATGCGCGACATCGCCGCGAACGTGTCCGGCGCGATGTCGAAGCCCAGCTGCGACGCGAAGCGGGCGGCCCGCATCATCCGCAGGGGATCGTCGCCGAAGGACACCTCCGGCTCGACCGGCGTGCGCAGCAGCCCACCGCCCAGGTCCTCGAGACCACCGTGGAGGTCGACGAGCTCACGCGCAGGCAGCCGCACCGCCATCGCGTTCACCGTGAAGTCGCGACGCGCGAGGTCGCCCTCGAGTGAGTCCCCGAAAGCCACCACGGGCTTGCGTGTGACGCCGTCGTACTCGTCCGCGCGGTACGTCGTGATCTCGATGACCAGGTCGCCCCGGCGCCCACCGATGGTCCCGAACTCGCGACCCATGTCCCACGTCGCGCGCGTCCACGTGGACAGCAAGCGCTCGGTCTCATCCGGCCGGGCCGATGTCGCGAAGTCGAGATCCGAGCTCGACCGCCCCAGGAACGCGTCCCGCACGGGCCCGCCGACGAGCGCGAACTCGTGGCCGGCCGCGTCGAACAGCTCCGCGAGCTCGAGCACTTCACCGGGCAGCGCATTCCACAGGAGCTCGGCTCGCTGTCGCAGCACGTCCATCGACGGCGGGGTGGGGGCGTCAGTCACGCCTCCCAGCATCCCAGATGCGATCGACCAGGGTGGTCGAGCGCTCGCACGACGGCCGATGCGGTCCGTGCGGACCGCCGCGCGGATGCCCCGGCACCGGTGCCCGGCTCGTTAGAGTGAGGCCATGCCCCGTCCGTCCGACCCGCGCCCGCAGGCGACCCCGCGACCACCCGCGGGCCACGCCCTGCGCCGCCGGCGAGAGGCGGCCGCCAAGCGCGCTGCGCAGCTGCCCGTGTCGAACGAGACCTCCGCCGGCGGCATCGCCGTCATGGTGATCGACGGCGTCGCCTACGCGGCCTGCATCGGCCGGCGCAACCGGGCGGGACGCCTCGAGTGGTGCCTGCCCAAGGGCCACATCGAGGGCGAGGAGACCCCCGAGGAGGCCGCGGTGCGCGAGGTCGCCGAGGAGACTGGGATCGACGCCGAGATCCTCCGGCCCATCGGCGTGATCGACTACTGGTTCACCGGTGACGACCGCCGCGTCCACAAGGTGGTGCATCACTACCTGATGGAGGCCAAGGGCGGAGTGATCACCACCGAGAACGATCCCGACCAGGAGGCGGAGATCGCCGAGTGGATCGCGATCGGCGACCTCGGGACCCGGCTCGCCTTCCCCAACGAGCGCAAGATGGCCCAGGTGGCCGCCGAGCTGCTGGCGATCGCGACGTGAGGCGCGCCATCGCGGCGGGCCTCGTGGCCGTCGCGACCCTCGCGCCCGGCACCCTGGCGGCCGCGACACCGGGCACCGCCGCTCTCGCCCCGCGCGCGGTCGAGGAGCCGGCGCCAGTGACCGCCATGGTCACGCAGCTGTCACCAACGATCGCGATGGGCGACGACACGGTCACCGCGGTCGTCACCCTGGACAATGGCGCGGCCACGCCCGTGGACGATGCGGTGGTCACCTTGAGCGTCACCACCGGGCCGCTGACGGACCGTTCGGCGCTCGCCGCGTTTGTCGCCGACCCAGAGTCGTCCGCGCTGCGAGAGGCGGCGATGGTCCCCGAGCCCGCGCCCATCGAGGAGGCCGCGGACGAGCAGGGCGAGCAGGACCAGGACGGCGAGGGAACTGCTGCGGACGGCGCTGATGGCGACGCGGACGCCGGTCCTGACGCCGAGCCGGTCGACGAGCCGGCGGGGATCGAGATCGGGCCGGGCGCCCGCTCGACCGTGACGGTCAGCGCGACCGCCGACGAGTTGGGGCTGCCCGCCAACACGTGGGGCGTCTACGGGCTCGTGGTCACCGTCGAGGTGGGTGGGCAGGCCACTCTTGTCGACGCGATGCCGATCACCTGGGCCGATGCCGACGTCCCGGCACTGAACGTCGCCGTGCTCGCGCAGGCCACGGGCACCGAGGCGAGGGTCGATGCCCTCCTCGCGGCCTCCGCGATCGACGGCGTGGCCATCGCTCTCGACCCCACCGAGATCACCAACGCGACTGCCTTCGAGCACGGGCTTGTGGAGCGCGACGTGTACCGCCTCCCGGCAGGCCTGCCCGACATCACGTCCCTGGCGCACGGCGACGACGCCGAGGTGCTCGACCTGTCGCTGTCGCTCCCGGCATCCACCTCGGTGGGTGCGCTCGACGACGCGCCGTGGCTGTCCGTCCCGGCCGCCGTGGACCGCTCCAGCGTCACCTTCTCCGCCCGGCACGGCACGGCAGCCGTGCTGGCGACGCACGACGCGCCGGGTTTCGAGGACGCGGCCGATGCGGGCTCGCCAGCCGCGGAGGCGGCAGTCGACGACGGTTCGGTGACGGTGCTGGTGCCGGACGCCGGGCTCAGCGCAACGCTCGCCGACTACCGCCCGGGGACCCCTGCCGCCGCCGCCGTGCTGGTCGCGGACTCGGCGCTGACGGCGGCCCAGAGCGGTGGCGACACGGTCCTGATCGCCCCTGGCTCCGCGTGGCGCCTGGGCGAGACGGGCGTCTCGACGCCGCTCGAGGCCCTGGCAGATGCGCCGTGGACCACGGTGGTCCCGGTCGCCGACCTCCTGGGGCAGGGCGCGAGCGGGGTCGAGCTCGTCGAGGTGCTCGACGAGGACAACGACATCGCGCCGGCCATGATCGACGCCCTCGGCTCGCGCGTGGTCGACCTGCGCACGCTCGCCGGCACCACGGCGCTGCCCGACCGGGCCCTGACGGACTGGGGAGCGCCCATCGCGCAGGCCGTTCCCGTTGCTCTCCGGAGCGACCCGACGGCGCGCGCGGCGGCGATCGGCGAGGCATTCACGACCGTCGACGCCACGCTCGGCGGCGTGCGCATCGCCGAGAGCTCGGACCTCAATCTGCTCGCGGACTCGGGCGACGTGCCCGTCACGGTCATCAACGAGCTCGACCGGCCGGTCACCGTCACCGTCGACCTCGCGAGCCTGTCGCCCAGCCTGCAGGTGGAGGACCACCCCGTGGCAACCATCCCTGCGGGCCAGGAGCTGCTCGTTCCCGTGACCGTCGAGGCGGTGTCCTCGGGCAACGTCTCGGTGTCCGTGGTGCTGCTGGGGCCCGAGGGCGACCTGATCAGCGACGTCAGCCGGTTCAGCATCCGCATCCGCGCGGACTGGGGCACCGCGGCGACGGCGGGGTTCACCGTGCTGCTCGTGCTGCTACTCATCGCAGGACTCGTGCGCACGGTTCGCCGCGGCCGCAAGGACACGAGGACTCGGCCCGGCTCGACTCCCATGGCCCCCGAGGCCGCGCACGCGGCGGCGGCACCCGCGGGAGAGGGCTCGGACGACGGCGCCGTCCCCGAGCACGACAAGGGGACCACCGATGACTGACGACGCCGAGGGTGAGGTCCCCGTTCGCCGCAGGCGTTCGCTCGGCAGCTCCACCGCCATCATGGCCTCGGGGACGGCCGTCTCCCGCCTCCTGGGCCTGGTCCGCAACGCCGCGCTGGTCGCCGCGATCGGCGTCAACGCCCCTGCCGCGAACGCCTACGACATCGCGAACAAGCTGCCGAACGCGATGTTCGCGATCCTCGCCGCCGGAGTCCTCAACGCGGCCCTCGTGCCACAGATCGTCAAAGCCTTCCAGCGCAAGGACGGCGCCCGCACCGTGGACCGCATCCTCACGATCGGCGGCGTGCTGACCCTGGGCGTGACGGTGGTGTTCACCCTCACCGCGCAGCTGTGGGTCATGCTCTACACGCCGCGCGACTGGTCGAGCGAGATGGTCGCCCTCGCCACGGCCTTCGCGTTCTGGTGCATTCCGCAGCTGTTCTTCTACGGCCTCTACACGCTGCTGGGCAACGTCCTCAACGCCCGCGAGCAGTTCGGCTGGTTCATGTGGGCGCCGGTGCTGAACAACATCGTCGCGATCGCGGGCCTGGTTGCCTACCTGCTGACGTTCGCACCGTTCGACGAGGCGAACATCCTGGCGCCCGAGGACTGGACGCCGGGAGCGATCGCGCTGATCGGCGGCGTCGCGACACTGGGTGTCGCCTCGCAGGCGATCATCCTGATCTTCCCCATGATCAAGGGCGGCTACCGGTGGCACTGGCGCTGGCGCGGCCCCCAGGGCGAGCTCACCGTCATCGGCCGCATCGCCGGGTGGGCCCTGGCAGCCGTGATCGTCGAGCAGATCGCCGTCGTGTTCGTCACGCGCGTCTCCGCGGCGGCCAACCCTGACGGCACCCAGCTCGACATCGCCGGCAACGCTGCGTACTTCAACGCGCTCTCGCTGTACCTGGTCCCGCACTCGCTGGTGACGGTGTCGATCGCCACCGCGATGTTCACCGCGATGGCCCGCCACGCCGCCAACACGGACATGCCGCACCTGCGCGCGGACCTGTCGCTCGGCCTGAGATCCGTGGGAGTCTTCACGCTGTTCGCGACGGTCGCGATGATCGTGGTCGCGCCGTACCTGGTGCGCATCGTCATGCCCACGGCGAGCCCGCCCGAGGCGAACTCCGTGGTGCAGGTGCTGATCGCGATGCTCCTGGGCCTGGTGCCGCTGGGCGCGACCGTGCTGTTCAAGCGCACCTACTTCGTGCTCGAGGATGCGCGCTCGATCTTCTACATGCACATCCCCATGGCGATCGCGTGGATCGGCGTCGCCTACCTCGCGATGGCCCTCACGGAGCCGCAGTGGTGGACCGTGGGCGTGGGCCTGGGCCTCGCCACGTCCAACTGGGTCGGCGTGCTGCTGCGCGCTGGCGGGCTCCGCCGCCGGCTGGGCGGCCTCGACGGGCGTCGGGTGCTCTCGGTGCACGTGCGCGCGCTGATCGCTGCCTCCATCGCTGGAGCCGCAGGCTGGGGCCTGCTCCGCCTCGCGCCGCCCGCCTCGGACCTGCCGGGAACCTCGGGACTCGTCACGGCGATCGGCATCGTCGCCCTGAGCGGCGTCGTGATGCTGGCTCTCTACGCGGGCGGGCTGTGGGCCCTCCGCGTCAGCGAGGCACGGGACGTGGCGCGGCCCCTGCTGCGACGCCTCGGCCGCCGTTAGGATGAGACTCCGGAATCGGGAGAAAGGGGCCACGAGGTGCAGGCAGGTGCGACGCTAGGGCGCCGCTTCACCGTGCTGCGCACCGTGGACCATGATCTCCCCGGAGTCGAGCGCTGGGTGGCGCAGGATGCGCGACGCGACCTCGACGTCACCCTCGACGTGCTCACCTCGGTCGCGCCGAGCGCGGTGCGGCGTGCCGCAGTCCGCGCCGCCCAGGTGCGCGACGCGCGATTCGCGCGCGTCATCGCCTCCGGACGCGAGTCGGTGGCAGGCGAGCGCATCACGTACGTCGTCACCGAGAGGCCCACGGGAGTCTCGGTCGCCGAGCTCGCCGGCCACCGCATCGTCCCTCCGAGCGCTGCGTGCGCACTGATCTCCGAAGCCGCCCGCGCGTTGAGCGTCGCCGCCTCTCAGGGGGTCCACCACGGGCATGTGCGCGCGCAGGCGCTGACGATCACCGACGCGGGTCGCGTCGTGGTCTCCGGGCTGGACTCGGACGGCGAGCTCGCGAACCAGGCAGGGGTGGGGCGCGGTCGGACAGAGGTGGCCGATGCGCACGCACTCGCGCAGCTCTTCCTCACCCTGGTGACGGGGATGGAGTCGACGCAGGTCACGGTGCCGGATCTTCCGGACGACCTGCCGCTGGGTGCGGCGGACCTGGCGCGCGGAGCGGTCGCGGGCGAGGGTCCCGGGACCCTCGCCCAGCTCACGCTCGCGCTCGGCGCGGCCGATCCGACCGCGCTGCGATCCCTGCGCCGTACATGGCACGCGCTGCCATCGGTGGACGAGCCCGAGGTCGCCCCCCGGCCACCGGTCCCCGCGGTGCGCGTCGACCCCGCCACGCTGTCCGCAGCCGAGCACGAGGCCGCCGCCGCGCTCGTGGCCGGCGTCGCGGCACCCGTGGTGGCGCAGGAGGTCGTCACCGAGCACATCGATCCCGCCGTCATCCCGCACCCCGCTGACGAACGCGCGCAGTACGCGACCCCCGAGCAGGCCGCCCGGTTCTCCAAGCGCACGCGTCGCGCCGTCGAGCGCACGAGCCACGAGCCCCTCGCCCTGGACACGTTCGAGGAGATCAACGAAGAGCAGAACGAGGGCACGTCGAGGTCCCTGTGGCTCGCGATGCTCGAGGGGATCCAGCGGCACGTTCCCACGAACGCGCCCCTGGACACCGCGGTGGACTGGGCGCGGCAGCGGTCGGAGCGCGCCGGCCCACTGCGGACAGGACCCCTGCTCGTGGGCCTGTTCCTGACCGCGATCATCATCGTGGGCGCGGTCGCCTTCTCGGTTCTGCAGTCGCCCCTCGACGGCGAGGACGAGATCGTCGACCCGATGCCCGACTACCCGGACTTCACCTTCTCGCCGGAGCCACCGCCTTCACCCGAAGCCGGCGACGGCGGCTGACCCCTCCGCCGCGGCGCGCACCGGCCACTTGGACCGGGAACACCGACGGCCTACCATCTGTTACGGATCCGGGTACGAACACCCGGCACAGGAACCAACTGAAGGACACCGACGTGAGCGACACGCGCCAGATCATCATCGTGGGCTCCGGCCCCGCCGGCTACACCGCCGCCATCTATGCGGCGCGCGCAGGCCTGCAGCCGCTCGTGATCGCGGGCTCGATCACCGCTGGCGGCGCCCTCATGAACACCACGGAGGTCGAGAACTTCCCCGGCTTCGTCGAGGGGATCCAGGGACCTGAGCTGATGGAGACCCTGCAGGGCCAGGCCGAGCGCTTTGGCGCCGAGGTGCTGTTCGACGACGTCACTCAGATGAACCTTGATGGTCCGGTCAAGACGGTCACGACGGGCATGGGCAAGGAATTCTCCGGTCGCGCCGTCATCCTGGCCACCGGCTCTGCCTACCGCGAGCTGGGGCTCGAGGACGAGAAGCGCCTGTCCGGCAAGGGCGTGAGCTGGTGCGCGACCTGCGACGGCTTCTTCTTCCGCGACCAGGAGGTCGTGGTCATCGGCGGCGGCGACTCCGCGATGGAGGAGGCCACCTTCCTCACGCGCTTCGCGTCCAAGGTGACCGTGGTGCACCGCCGCGACGAGCTGCGCGCCTCGAAGATCATGGCGGACCGTGCCAAGAACGACCCCAAGATCGAGTTCGCGTGGAACTCCGAGGTCGCCGGCCTTGAGGGCACCGACAAGCTCTCGGGCGTGCGCCTGCGCGACATCAACACCGGCGAGGAGCGCGTCGTGCCTGCTACCGGCATGTTCGTCGCCATCGGGCACATCCCGCGCTCGGAGCTGGTCGAGGGCGTCATCGACACCGACGCCGAAGGCTACGTGCAGGTGATCGGCCGGACGACCGCCACCAACGTCGATGGCGTCTTCGCGTGCGGCGACCTCGTCGACAACCGCTACCGTCAGGCCATCACCGCTGCCGGCTCCGGCTGCGCCGCGGCCCTGGACGCGCAGCACTACCTGGACGCGCTCGCGGACGCCGAGGCCGCCGACACCGCTGCCGACGAGACCGTCGTCGAGGAGGCGCCCGCCGCATCGGCCCCCGCCGTGCCCGTCGCCGCGACCGAGGACTCGTTCCAGGACGAGGTCATCAAGTCCGACATCCCCGTGGTCGTGGACTTCTGGGCGACCTGGTGCGGCCCGTGCCGCGCCGTGGCACCGCTGCTGGACGAGCTCGCCGAGGAGTACGCCGGCAAGCTCAAGGTCGTGAAGGTGGACACCGACGCGAACCCCCAGCTGGCGATGGCCTACGGCGTCACGTCGATCCCGACCATGAACTTCTTCAAGGGCGGCGAGCTGGTCAAGTCGGTCGTGGGCGCCAAGCCCAAGCCGGCGCTGTCCGCACTCTTCGACGAGGTGCTCGCCTAGCCCCCGCTTCACGACGAAGGGCCGGTGACACCTCAGGTGGCACCGGCCCTTCTGCATTCCCGCCCGTTGCACACCCCCGCCCGTCAGACCATGGGAGACTTGCCCGCATGAACAGCCCTGATCCCCACGGCACACGACTGGACCCCTGGTTCGACTCGTATGCCGCACGAGCGCACGCGATGCGTGCCTCGGAGATTCGCGCGCTGTTCTCCGTCGCGAACAGGCCCGAGGTGGTGTCGCTCGCCGGCGGCATGCCATACATCGGCGGGCTGCCTCTCGAGGAACTCGCGGAGATGACCAAGCGCCTGGTTCTGGAGCAGGGCGAGGTGGCCCTGCAGTACGGCTCGGGTCAGGGGGATGAGGGGCTGCGCGAGCAGATCACCCAGGTGATGGCCCTCGAGGGCATCAGCGCGCATCCCGACGACGTCGTGGTCACCACCGGCTCGCAGCAAGCCCTTGACCTGGTCACCAAGATCTTCATCGACCCGGGCGACGTGATCGTCGCGGAGGCGCCGTCCTACGTGGGCGCCCTGGGTGTCTTCCGTGCGCACGAGGCGGACGTCGTCCACGTGCCGATGGATGCCGACGGCCTGGTGCCCGGGGCGCTCGACGAGACGCTGACCCGGCTCAAGGCCGAGGGCCGCCGGGTCAAGTTCCTCTACACCGTGCCCAACTTCCACAACCCCGGCGGCGTGACGCTGTCGCTCGAGCGCCGCCCGCAGGTGGTCGAGATCTGCCAGCGACACGGCGTGCTGATCCTCGAGGACAACCCCTACGGCCTCCTGGGCTTCGACTCCGAGCCACTTCCCGCGATGCGCTCCATGAGCGAGGAAGGCGTCATCTACCTGGGGTCCTTCTCCAAGACCTTCGCCCCCGGGTACCGGGTGGGATGGGCGGTCGCCCCTCACGCCGTGCGCGAGAAACTGGTGCTGGCCTCCGAGGCGGCGATCCTGTGCCCGTCGAATGCCGCACAGATGGCGATCAGGACCTACCTCGATCACGCCGACTGGCAGGGTCAGATCAAGAAGTTCCGGGAGCAGTACCGCGAGCGCCGGGACGCCATGATCGGAGCGCTCGAAGAGCACATCCCCTCCGCGTCGTGGAACGTCCCCGAGGGCGGCTTCTACGTGTGGGTGAAGCTGCCCGAGGGCCTGGACTCCAAGTCGATGCTGCCGCGTGCGATCACCGCCCGCGTCGCGTACGTCGCCGGCACCGCGTTCTACATGGACGGCTCCGGATCGACGCACATGCGGCTGTCCTACTGCTATCCGACGCCCGAGCGCATCCGCGAGGGTGTCCGGCGCCTGGCCGGGGTGGTCGATGCCGAGCTCGAGGCCGTCAGCATCTTCGGCCAGGAGTACCGGCCCGGCGGCGGAACCGTCGACTTCCCTTCTCCCGACCTGGCATGACGGCGTGCCACCAACGCTTGGAGGACTGACATGGACGTGATGATCCTGGCCGGCGGACTGTCGCACGAGCGGGACGTCTCGGTGCGCTCCGGGCGGCGCGTCGCCGAGGAGCTTCGCGATCGAGGCTTGAAGGTCTCCATCCATGACGTTGACACGAGCTTGATTCCCGCTTTGCACCAAGCGGCCGATTCGGTGGTCTGGCCGCTCCTCCACGGCGCCTCAGGGGAGGACGGGTCCCTCCAGGCGCTGCTCGAGCTCACCGACGCCCGGTACGTGGGCACGCGTTCCAAGGAGGCGCGCGTCGCCTGGGTGAAGTCGGTCGCGAAGGCGGTGTACGGCCGCGACGGCGTCGCGACCCCCGAGTACGTCACGCTTCCGCAGTCCCTCTTCCGCGAAGTGGGTGCCGAGCAGGTGCTCGACGCGATCGTGGCCAGGTTCGGGCTGCCGCTGGTGGTCAAGCCGGCACGCGGCGGCTCCGCACTGGGCGTCACCCTCGTGAAGGAGCGCGAGGAGCTCGCGCGGGCCATGGTCCACTGCTTCGCCTACGGGGACACCGCCATGATCGAGTCCGCGATCGACGGGACCGAGGTCGCCGTGTCCGTGATCGGCACGGGCGACGAGGCCGTGGCACTCGCCCCTGTCGAGATCGTCTGCGACGGGCCGTACGACTACGACGCCCGCTACAACCCCGGCCGCGTGGAGTACTTCACCCCCGCCCGGTTGTCGCCGGAGGTCGCGCAGGCGGTCGCCGACTCCGCCCTGACGGTGCACCGCCGGCTGGGCCTGCGGCACCTGTCGCGCATCGACATGATCGTCGACGGCTCCGGCGTTCCCCAGGTGCTCGACGTCAACATCGCGCCGGGACTCACGGAGACGTCGCTTCTGCCGCAGGCGGCCGTGGGCGGAGGCCAGGACCTGGGAGAGCTCTACGAGCAGATCGTCAGGGCCGCGGCCTCCTAGACGCGCGCGAGAATCATCATCCCTGGTAGATGGTGAATTGTACCGGACGCTTGGACAGACCGTGCCCGCCGGTGCTGCGCCGGTGCCTCGCCTCAGTCCTGGTCGACGGACCCCAGGATGCCGGGATCGGTCGGGTCGAGCACCGAGACGATGCGGTTGAGATCCTCCACGGATGCGAAGTCGATGGTGATCTTGCCACGCGAGCGACCCAGCTGAACCCTGACGCGAGTGTCGAAGCGGTCGCCCAGGCGCGATCCCAGCTCGTCGAGAGCGGGGGTGTGGGCACCCGCGCGCACCGTGCCGCGCTGGGGGGCCGGCTTGCCGACGCCGAGCGTGACCGCCTCCTCCGTCGCTCGCACGGACAGCCCCTCGGCGACGATGCGCTGGGCGAGGACCTCCATGTCTGCGGCATCCTCGAGCCCCAGGAGCGCACGGGCGTGACCGGCGCTCAGCACGCCGGCGGCCACGCGCTTCTGGACGGGCGCGGGCAGGCGCAGCAGACGCAGGGTGTTGGTGATCTGGGGCCGCGAGCGGCTGATCCGCGACGCGAGCTGCTCGTGAGTGATCCCGAAGTCCTCGAGCAGCTGCTGGTATGCGGCCGCCTCTTCCAGCGGGTTCAGCTGGCTGCGGTGGAGGTTCTCCACGAGAGCGTCGCGCAGGAGGTCGGTGTCGTCAGTCTCCCGGACGATGGCCGGGATGGTCTCGAGGCCGGCCTCCTTGGTCGCGCGGAGCCGCCGCTCGCCCATGATGAGTTCGTAGCCGTCGCCCTCGGGATGGGGACGGACAACGATCGGCTGCAGGACGCCGATCTCCTTGATGGATCCGACCAGTTCAGCGAGTGCCTCCGGGTCGAAGACGTCGCGTGGCTGCCGCGGATTGGGCATGACCGAGTGGGGATCGATACTGGCAAACCGGGCTCCGGGGACCGGCAGCAGGTCCGGCGATTGCGCCGAGGGGCTGGAGAAGAAGACGTCGCGCGGTCGGGCCGCGCCCGCGGCTCCCGTCGAGCGCTGCTGCGGGGTCTTCTCGGCCGTCTCGACCGCGACCGAGGCCGGGGCGTCGCTCGACTGAGCCGCGTCCACCTCCGGCTCGCTGGGAATCAGGGCGCCGAGTCCACGGCCGAGTCCACGCTTGGGCTTGGTCACTGCTGTTCTCCTTCTTCAGAACGCACGGCTCCGCGCACGGCGATCTCTCGGGCGACAGCCGTGTAGGCGACGGCACCACTCGAGTGCGGATCGTGCGTGATGACCGTCTGGCCATGCGACGGCGCTTCGGACACGCGGACGCTGCGGGGCACGGTCTGCTCGAGCGTCTGGCGGGGGAAATGAGTCCGAACCTCGTGCGCGACCTCACGCGCCAGGTTGGTGCGACCATCGAACATCGTCAGGACGATCGTCGATACCTCGAGGGTCTTGTTGAGGTGCTTGCGCACCATCTCGACCGTCTTGATCAGCTGTGTCAGGCCCTCCAGCGCGTAGTACTCGCACTGAATCGGAATCAGGACCTCGTGTGCGACGACCATGGCGTTGAGCGTCAGCAGTCCGAGGCTCGGGGGGCAGTCGATGAACACGTAGTCGAGCCTCTTGCCCGGACCCTCGAGCAGTTCCGTGAGGGCGTCGTGGAGGCGGAACTCTCGACGCACCACCGAGACGAGCTCGATGTCCGCGCCGGCCAGGTCGATGGTCGCGGGCACGCACCACAGCGTGGGGATGTCGGGGCAGCGCTGAGCGACCTGCGCCATGGGGGTGTCGTCGAGCAGGACGTCATAGATCGATGGCGTGCCGGAGTGGTGGTCGACACCCAGAGCGGTCGAGGCGTTCCCCTGCGGATCCGCGTCGATCACGAGGACGTTGGCGCCGCGCTTGGCGAGAGCGGCGGCAATGTTGACCGTCGAGGTCGTCTTGCCCACGCCGCCCTTCTGGTTGGAGACCGCGAAGACACGGGTGGAGGCCGGTCGGGGGAAGTCCGCGGCCTCGAGTTCCTGGCGCAGTCGTTCAGTCGCGATCAACTCATTGGCCAAGGGGCTTCCTTCGTCGTCACCGAGTGCATCGAAAGCGTCGAGCGTTTCACGTGAAACAGGGGCGGTGAGCGGATCTATGCCGTCGCCTCCGAGTCCGGGCCTTCCCGGGTGGGTGGCGGTGTGCGACGAGGGCTCCATGCTCCGGTGCCCCGACTCTTCGCTCACTCCGGATCCTCTCTGTTTCACGTGAAACAACCCCGCCGGGGTTGCGCTCCGCACGACTCTACCGCGTCTGGTCCGCGGAGGTCCCTGTGGAAAAGAACGGGGGACAACCCCGATTCTCCGTACAACTCGGGTGTGGATAACGCTGGGGACAAGCGGTGGTTCCCGTGCGCCGGCGCCGACCCGCGTCGCGAGATCGCCTCAGCTCGCGGGCGCCAGGCGGACGACCGTCGTGGGCTCGAGGCCCTCGATCGTGGGCGCCGCATGCACCGATCCGACGAGGCCGAACTTGCGCAGCACGTACTTCGCTCGCTCGACCTCATCCGGCGCCGATCGGCCCTTGAGCAGTGCCATCTCGCCGCCGTCGGCAAGCAGGGGAGCACTCCACTTGACGAGCTTGTCGATGGACGCGACAGCCCTCGCGGTGACGACATCGGCCTCGACGACGTCGCGTACCTCCTCCGCGCGCCCACGCACGACGGTGACATTGTCGATCCCACAGCGCTCCGCCGCCTCGAACAGCCACGTGGTCCGCCGCTCCATCGGCTCCACGAGCACCACGCGGCGCTCGGGCAGCATGGCGGCCACTACGAGGCCGGGCAGCCCGGCACCAGAACCTACGTCGACGATGGTCCCCTCGCGCAGGAACGGCACCACCGCCGCGCTGTTGAGGATGTGCCGCTCCCACAGCCGGGAAAGCTCACGGGGCCCGATGAGGCCCCTCAGCACTCCCTGGTCGGCAAGCAGCTCGGCGAAGGCGAGAACGCGCGGGTAGGAGTCCCCGAAGTACTCGTGGACCTCACGTGACTCGTGCAGGGGATCATCGGCGAGGCTCACGGACTCGCCCATCTCCTGGTTCTCGCTGCTCATCTCGACATCACTGTTTCACGTGAAACACGTCACGCGGACGGTCGCACCACCACGTGGCGGTTCGGGTCCTCGCCCTCCGACTCGGACAGCAGTCCGCCCTCGAGGACGACGTCGTGGACGACCTTGCGCTCGAATGCGTTCATGGGCGCGAGCGCGACAGACTCGCCCGTCTCCTGCACCTTCGCGATCGCCTCCCGCGCCTGCTCCGCGAGACGATCGCGGCGGCCGGCGCGGAACTCGGCGATGTCGAGCATGAGGCGACTGATCTCGCCGGTCTCCGACTGGACCGCGAGACGAGCAAGGTCCTGGAGCGCATCCAGCACTTCGCCGTCGGGACCCACGAGTCGCTTGAGGTCCTGGCTCGGACCGTCCGCGACCACCGCCACCTTGGCGCGCCCGGCCTCAACGGAGATGTCGATGTCGCCATCCATGTCGAGGATGTCGAGGAGCTCCTCGAGGAAGTCAGCGGCGGCGTCTCCCTCGGCCTCGAGGCGAGAGTTGTCCTGATCAGTCATCGTCGTCCTTCTTCTGGGAGTCGGGGCCGCTGTCGGCATCCGACGCGGGGGAGTCTGGGGTGCCGGCAGGACGCGGCCCGCCCTTCTTGCGCTTGGAGCGCGACTGGCTCTTCTTGGGCTGCTGGCGCTGTCCAGCCCGCGGTGCCTCGAGCTCGGTGATGTCCTCGCTCGTGCCCTCGATGACCAGCCCCTTGCGCTTGGCCTTGGCCTCCTTGCGGGCCTTCAGCTGCTTCTCCGCCTCGGAACCGGGAGTCGGGTTGTTCCGGATGACGTAGAACTGCTGACCCATGGTCCACACGTTGGTCGTGGTCCAGTAGATGAGGACACCCACGGGGAAGTTCGGACCGGTGATCACGAAGATGAACGGCAACGCGTACATGAGGATCTTCTGCTGCTGGGCCATCGGACCCTCGAGGGCCGAGGCCGGCATGTTCTTGCGCGTGAGCTGACGCTGCGTGGTGAAGGTGGTCGCCACCATGGCCACGATCAGAACGGCAGAGACAATCTTGGCCGCCGCGCCCGTCGAGGAGAGGAAGGTCTCCGAGAGCTGCGCACCGAAGATCGAGGCGTCGTGACCCTGTTCAGCTAGTTCGGGCGTGAGCCAGCCGATACCGCTGTAGTTGCCGTTCTCGTCCGGACGCATCTGGTAGTTGAGCACCCGGAAGAGCGCGAAGAAGATGGGGGCCTGCACCAGGATCGGCAGGCACGAGGCGAACGGGTTCGTCTTGTGCTTGGAGTAGAGCTCCATGGTCTCGCGGCTCATCGCCTCGCGGGACGCCTGGTCCTTCTTGTTCTTGTACTTGGCCTGAATGGCCTTCAGCTCCGGCGCGATCACCTGCATCGCTCGGGATGCCTTGATCTGCTTGACGAACAGCGGGATCAGGAGAATGCGGATCGTGACCACGAGGCCCACGATCGACAGCGACCAGGTCCACCCGGACGCCGAGTCCATTCCTACGGCAGTGAACAGCCAATGCCAGGCCACCATGATGTTGGCGACCACCCACTCCAGTGGGAAGAGGATCGTCTCGAGAAAGCCCACGTCGGTCCTTAGGTAGAGGGTGCGGAGGCGGTCGCCTCCGTTGAGGTTCGTGAGGAGCGGAACAGCGGCGCGCCGCGTTCAGGCACGTCGTCGACACCGCCGTGGCTCCAGGGGTTGCAGCGCAGAACACGCCACGAGGCCAGGATGAATCCGCGTGCTGCACCATGCCGGCGTACGGCCTCGAGGCCGTAGGAGGAGCAGGACGGGTAGTACTTGCATCGGGGCCCTAGCAGGGGTGATACCACCAACTGGTACGCCCGGATCAGTCCGATCAGCACGAGTCCGGGTACACGCGCGACCGCGTGGAGCGCGGAGCTCATGCCAGTGCCGCCTTGCGCAGCGCTGTCGACAGCGCATCCATCACGTCGGAGCGCAGGTGTTCGAAGTCGACGTCAGCCGATCGCGGCAGCGCACGGATCACCACGGCGGTGCCGGTCGGCAGCTCCGGCAGCGCGGACGCCATGATCGCGCGCAGCCTGCGCTTGACGCGGTTGCGGATCACGGCACCTCCGACTGCCTTGGATACAGCGAAACCGGCCATGCTGTCAGCATCGCCGGTCTGCTTGACGTACACGACTACGGTCGCCCGCCCGCTCCTGGTGCCGCGACGCAGCACCGCGGAGAAATCCGCAGCCGCCGTCATGCGGGAGCGGGCAGGAAGCACCTTACGCGGACAGCTTGGCGCGGCCCTTGCGACGGCGGGCCGCGAGGATCGAGCGGCCGGCACGGGTGCGCTGGCGCAGGCGGAAGCCGTGCGTCTTGGCACGCTTGCGGTTGTTCGGCTGGTAGGTCCGCTTGCTCACGGGTCACTCCACAGAAGTCTTCAGGGTACGGTCAGAACAGCGCACTAACGTTACGCGCGTACGGGCCCCGGGTCAAATCTCCACCGGCGCATTGGACGCGTGCCCTGAACAGGATAGGCTCCACCATCACGAGCGCGAGGGTGTGGAGGACACGCCGACGTCTACGGTTACGAACTGATGACATCCTCTCAACCGCTGTGTAGAACCATGTGGAGAAAGGCCCGGAGGGAGATCATCGATGGTTGCTGAGCCCGCCACCCAGTCCATGGACGAGGTGTGGACTCGCACCCTGGAGCTGCTCCACGATGACGAGTCGGTGACCGCGCAGCCGCGCAGCTTCATCCGCATGATCAAGCCCCTCGCCGTGGTGGAGGACAACGTGTTCCTCGCCGTGCGCGAGGACTACACCAAGAACTACGTCGAGAACACGATCCGCGACGTCATCACCCGAGCCTTGTCCCAGGTCCTCGAGCGCGACGTCCGCATCGCGGTGACCGTCGACGCGTCGGTGACGCCGCCGGAGCCCTCCGACTACAGCGACGACGACCACGAGCCTCAGCCGGAGCGTCCCGCACGCCGCCAGGCGCCCACGCCCCCTCCGGCCGCCTACGAGGATCCTCACCTCAACCCGCGCTACACGTTCGACACCTTCGTCATCGGCTCGTCCAACCGGTTTGCTCACGCCGCGGCCCTCGCCGTCGCCGAATCCCCTGGCAAGACGTACAACCCTCTGTTCATCTACGGTGATTCCGGACTCGGCAAGACGCACCTGCTGCACGCGATCGGCCACTACACGCGACACCTCAAGCCGCAGACCCGCGTGCGCTACGTGAACTCCGAGGAGTTCACCAACGACTTCATCAACTCGATCCGTGACGACCAGTCCCTGAGCTTCAAGCGCACCTACCGCGAGGTGGATGTCCTCCTCATCGACGACATCCAGTTCCTGCAGGGCAAGGAGCAGACGCTCGAGGAGTTCTTCCACACCTTCAACGCGCTGCACAACGCCGGCAAGCACGTGGTCATCACCTCGGATGTGAGCCCGCGCAACCTCGACGGCATCGAGGAGCGCATGCGCACCCGCTTCGAGTGGGGCCTCATGACCGACGTCCAGCCGCCGGACCTCGAGACGCGTATCGCGATCCTGAGGAAGAAGGCCGCCGCGGATGACGTCCAGGCCCCGTCCGACGTCCTCGAGTACATCGCCTCGAACATCACGAGCAACATCCGTGAGCTCGAGGGCGCTCTGATCCGTGTCACGGCCTTCGCGGCCCTGAACAAGCAGCCCGTCGACCTCAGCCTCGCCCAGGTGGTCCTGAAGGACCTCATCTCGGACGACGACTCGGAGATCACGGCCTCGTCCATCATCGGCACGACCGCCGACTACTTCGGCATCTCCATGGAGGAGCTGACCGGAACCAGCCGCAGCCGGGTCTACGTCACCGCGCGCCAGATCGCGATGTACCTGTGCCGGCAGCTGACGGATCTGTCGCTGCCCAAGATCGGCGAGCACTTTGGCGGCAAGGACCACACCACGGTGATGTACGCCGTGAAGAAGGTCGAGGATCAGATCGCTCAGCGGCGCCAGATGTACAACCAGGTCAACGAGATCCACGCGCGCATCAAGCAGCAGTCCCGCAGCTGACCCGCGCATCGGTCACTTCTCACGCCACAACTCACCCATACCGGACACGGGTCTGTCGTGCACACCTGTGGATAACTCTGTGGACGGCCGTGGATGCCATGCGTGATCCACAGGGACAGAACTGTGGGAAACCGTGGACGGCGTGTGAATGACAAGAATCCCTCCACCGCACGTCATGACGAATCCCAGGTCTCATCCCACGGATGCTCACATGACCGCATCGGCCGGTACCAGGGACTCTTGTCGTTCTCCCCAGATTCCACGATGCCTATGACGACTACTCACTCTTGTCATTCAGCCCTCCGATCGATCGACCTTCATGACGTTTCGACCTCTCCGGGCGCGACGGCGCCCCAGGCCCTTCCGCTGTCGGCTCAGTGGCGTAGTCTGTGCGGCAGAAACCGAGGAGACCTGAATGAAATTCACTGTCGACCGCGACGTTCTCGCCGATGCCGTCGCGTGGACCTCGCGCGCCGTCCCGGCGCGCCCGCCCGTGCCGGTGCTTGCTGGAGTCCGCATCACGGCCGATGCGACGGGCGAGGTCACGCTGGCCAGCTTCGACTACGAGGTCTCGGCTCGGGGAACCTTCGCGGCTGACGTCGACTCCGCGGGCGAGGTGCTGGTCTCCGGGCGCCTGCTCAAGGAGATCGCGAACGCGCTGCCGCACAAGCCGGTCGAGTTCTCGCTCGACGGCACCAAGGTGTCCGTCACCTGCGGTGCGTCGCGTTTCACGCTCGCCACGATGCCGGTCGATCAGTATCCGGCTCTGCCCGAGCTTCCGGAGCAGTCCGGCACGATCGACGGCGCCGAGTTGCAGCGAGCGGTCTCGCAGGTCACGGTCGCGGCGTCGCGGGACGACTCGCTGCCCATCCTCACGGGAGTCCGCGTCGAGATCGAGGGATCGCAGATCTCGCTGCTCGCCACTGACCGCTATCGCCTCGCGTTGCGCGAGCTCACCTGGAAGCCCACCGTCTCTGACGTCTCCGCCGTGGCGCTGCTGCGCGCGAAGACTCTCAACGACACCGCGAAGGCTCTTGGCGCCGGCGACGTCACTGTCGCGCTGAGCTCGGGACAGGGCGTCGACCTCGTGGGCTTCGAGGCCGCGGGGCTGACCACCACGTCGCTGCTCATGGACGGCGACTACCCGCAGGTGCGCCGGCTCTTCCCTGACGAGAGCCCCATCACGGCCGTCGTGAAGACCACGGATCTCATCGAGGCGACGCGACGCGTGTCACTGGTCGCCGAGCGCAACTCCTCGGTGCGGCTCGCGTTCGTCGAGGGCGAGGTCACGCTCGACGCCGGACAGAGCGACGATGCGCAGGCTTCCGAAGCCATCGAGTGCGATCTGTCCGGGGACGCCATCACCGTCGCCTTCAACCCGCAGTACCTGCTCGACGGGCTGGGTGCGCTGTCGACCGAGTACGTGCGCCTGGGCTTCACGCAGGAGACCAAGCCCGTGGAGTTCGTCGGTCTCGAGGAGCCCGGCGGCGATGTGGTGGCCGACTTCCGCTACCTGCTGGTGCCCATCCGCATCCAGTCCTAGCGCCGCCGATGCGCGTCACCCACCTGCATCTGGTCGACTTCAGGTCCTACGAGGACCAGGAGATCGAGTTCGGACCGCGAGTGACGACGCTCGTGGGGCGCAACGGTCAGGGCAAGACCAATGTGGTCGAGGCGGTGCGGTACCTCTCCGCGCTGAGCTCGCATCGGGTCGCCTCCGACGCGCCGCTCATTCGGCAGGGTGCGGAGCGGGCGATCGCCCGGGCTCGAGTCGAGAAGTCGGGGCGCTCGTTGACGCTCGAGATCTCGCTGAACCCCGGGAAGGCGAACACCGCGCGCATCGGCCGAGGTGCGGCCAAGCCCCGCGACCTGCTGGGGGCGCTGCGCACCGTGGTCTTCGCGCCCGAGGACCTTGCGCTGGTCAAGGGCGATCCTGCGGGACGGCGTTCGTTCCTGGATGAGCTGTGCGTCGCGCTGCAGCCGGCGCTCGCGGGCGACCTGTCGGACTACGACCGCGTGCTGCGGCAGCGGTCGAGCATGCTCAAGACCGCCAAGAACGCTCGTGGTGACCTCACGATGCTGGATATCTGGGACGAGAAGCTCGCCGATCTGGGAGGACGGATCGTGGCCGCGCGCCTCCGTGCGGTCGCGGCCCTCGCCCCGCACGTCACCGACGCCTACGCGGCGGTCGCGCCCGACCAGGGCGAGTGCCGCATCGGCTATGCGACATCGCTCAGTGAGCAGGACGGGTGGCAGGCCGATGCGCCGGCGGCGGAGATTTCGTCTCACCTGCTCGGGCGGCTGCAGGAGGTGCGGCCCAAGGAGATCGAGCGCGGCGTGACGTTGGCAGGTCCTCATCGCGACGACCTCGAGATCTGGCTGGGCGAGATGCCGGCCAAGGGATATGCGAGTCATGGCGAGTCGTGGTCGTGCGCTCTTGCCTTGCGGCTGGGGACCTATGCGCTGCTCACCGAGGAGGGTGGTCCCGACGGCGACGCGGACGGCGAGCCCGTGCTGATCCTCGACGACGTGTTCGCGGAGCTCGACTCGCGGCGCAGGGCCGCGCTGGTGGAGCGCTTGGCGGACGCGAGCCAGGTGCTCATCACCGCCGCGGTAGCCGAGGATGTTCCGGACGCTCTGCGCGGCGAGGTGCTGCGGGTGAGCGATGGCCGGGTGGTCGCGGATGCGGAATCCTCAGCACCGGAGGACGTCGATGCCTGAGCACGAGGACGAGTCGACTGCGGCCGCCGCTGCCCAGGCGGGAGCGGACCTGGCGAGAGAGGCGATGGAGCGAGCCCGCGCATCGGCCCGCGAGAGGGGGGCGTATCGCACGGCGCCTCGAGCGGCGCGCAAGCAGCTCGACCAGAAGCGACGCGAGTCCCAGCCCTTCTCGCCCGGGCGCGATCCGGCGCCCATGTCTGACGCCGTCGACGCACTCCTGCGGCGGATGGGCTGGAACGAGCAGATCGAGGTGTCCGGGGTCACCGGACGGTGGCGTGAGGTGGTGGGCGATCAGATCGCTGACCACTGCGAGCCGCAGTCATTCGACGAGGGCGTCCTCACGGTCAAGGCCGACTCGACGGCGTGGGCGACACAGCTGGGCATCATGTCCGGTCAGATTCGGCACCGGATCAACGAGGAGTTCGGCCGCGACATCGTGCGCGAGCTGAACGTGCTCGGGCCCACGGCGCGGTCGTGGTCGCGCGGGCAGCGGCGGGTGCCGGGCCGCGGGCCCCGGGACACGTACGGGTAGGCGCGGCGGCTCGTCTTTGCGCGGATCGCGTGCCGGTCGAGCGATACGCGGTGCTGGAGACCGTGCGGAGGCCGTGAAAGTGGTGCTCCTCGGTTTCTCCCCACATAGCCCTGAATCGCCCCGAATCGGCCCTAGAACCGTCTAGAATGGACAGCAGTACACCGCGTCCCGTCTGAGGCCGCGAGAGTCCCGTGAAAGGCGAAATCTGTGGCCGAGACCGACGCGCAGGCGAATACGCCTGCCTACGGCGCCGAGAACATCACCGTCCTGGAGGGCCTCGAGGCCGTCCGCAAGCGCCCCGGCATGTACATCGGCTCCACGGGTGAGCGGGGACTCCACCACCTCGTCTACGAGGTCGTCGACAACTCGGTGGACGAGGCTCTGGCGGGTCACTGCGACACCATCACGGTGACGCTGCTGGAGGACGGCGGCGTGCGCGTCACCGACAACGGCCGCGGCATCCCGGTCGACATGCACCCCACCGAGGGCAAGCCCACCGTCGAGGTCGTCATGACGATCCTGCACGCGGGCGGAAAGTTCGGCGGCGGCGGCTATGCGGTCTCCGGCGGTCTGCACGGCGTGGGCATCTCCGTCGTGAACGCGCTGAGCTCGAAGGTCGAGACCGTGGTCAAGCGCCAGGGTCACGTGTGGGAGCAGACCTTCGCGGACGGCGGCAAGCCGCAGGGCACCCTCGAGAAGGGTGCGAAGACCGACGAGACCGGGACGCAGCAGACCTTCTGGGCGGACGACTCGATCTTCGAGACCACCGTCTACGACTTCGAGACGCTGCGCGCGCGCTTCCAGCAGATGGCATTCCTCAACAAGGGACTGTCGATCACGCTGACCGACGAGCGCCCCGAGCACATCTCACCGTCGGACGACATGGAGGAGGAGGGCGACGAGGACGCGCCCACCTCCCGCTCGGTCACCTACCGCTACGACGGCGGCCTGGTCGACTACGTCTCCCACCTCAACGAGACCAAGAAGGCTGACCTGGTCCACGCCGAGGTCATCTCGCTCGAGGCCGAGGACACGGACAAGAAGGTGTCGCTCGAGATGGCGATGCAGTGGACCTCCGCGTACTCGGAGTCGGTCTTCACGTACGCCAACACGATTGCGACCACCGAGGGCGGCACCCACGAGGAGGGCTTCCGCGCGGCGCTCACGTCGCTGGTGAATCGCTACGCGCGCGACAAGGCGATCCTCAAGGACAAGGACGACAACCTCACCGGCGACGACGTCCGCGAGGGTCTGACCGCGGTCATCTCCGTGAAGCTGGGCGAGCCCCAGTTCGAGGGCCAGACCAAGACCAAGCTGGGCAACACCGAGGCCAAGACGTTCGTGCAGAAGGTCGTGGGCGAGCAGCTCACCGACTGGTTCGACGCGCACCCGAACGAGGCCAAAGAGGTCATCCGCAAGGCGATGCAGGCCTCGCAGGCGCGCATCGCCGCCCGCAAGGCGCGCGAGGCGACGCGCCGCAAGGGCCTGCTCGAGTCTGGCGGCATGCCCGGCAAGCTGCGCGACTGCTCCTCCAAGGACCCGTCGATCTCTGAGATCTTCCTGGTCGAGGGTGACTCCGCGGGCGGCTCGGCCGTGCGCGGCCGCAACCCCGCGACCCAGGCGATTCTGCCGCTGCGCGGCAAGGTCCTCAACGTCGAGCGCGCGCGCTTGGACAAGGCGCTCGCGAACGCGGAGATCCAGGCGCTGTTCACGGCCTTCGGCTCGGGCATCGGTGACGAGTTCGAGATCGAGAAGTCGCGGTATCACAAGATCGTGCTGATGGCCGATGCCGACGTCGACGGCCAACACATCCGCACCCTGCTGCTGACGGTGCTGTTCCGCTACATGCGACCGCTCATCGAGGCCGGCTACGTCTACCTCGCGCAGCCGCCGCTGTACAAGATCAAGTGGTCGAACGCGGATCACGACTACGTCTTCACCGACCGCGAGCGGGACGCCGTCCTCAAGGACGGCCTGGCCAACGGCAAGAAGATCCCCAAGGAGAACGGCATCCAGCGCTACAAGGGTCTGGGTGAGATGGACTACTCCGAGCTGTGGGAGACCACCATGGACCCCGAGACCCGCACCCTGCTGCAGGTCACCATGGACGACGCCGCCCTCGCGGACGAGACCTTCTCGATCCTCATGGGCGAGGACGTCGAGTCCCGCCGCAACTTCATCCAGCGCAACGCGAAGGACGTGAGGTTCCTTGACATCTGAGATCCACAACCATGGCCGCATCGACCAGGTCGACCTCAATGTCGAGATGCAGCAGTCGTACCTCGACTACGCGATGTCCGTCATCGTGGGCCGTGCGCTCCCGGATGTGCGCGACGGCCTGAAGCCGGTGCACCGCCGCGTCATCTACGCGATGTACGACGGCGGCTACCGGCCCGACCGCGCCTTCTCCAAGTGCACGCGCATCATCGGCGAGGTCATGGGCAACTACCACCCTCACGGTGACGGCGCCGTCTACGACACCCTCGTGCGCATGGTGCAGGACTGGTCGCTGCGCTATCCGCTCGCTGACGGTCAGGGCAACTTCGGCTCGCCGGGTAACGACCCCGCGGCAGCGCACCGCTACACCGAGTCCCGCATGGCGCCCATCGCCATGGAGATGGTCCGCGACATCGACGAGGACACCGTCGACTTCCAGGACAACTACGACGGTCGCACTCAGGAGCCGTCGGTTCTGCCCGCGCGCTTCCCGAACCTGCTGGTCAACGGCTCCGCGGGCATCGCGGTCGGCATGGCGACCAACATCCCGCCCCACAACCTGCGCGAGGTCGCGGACGGCGTGCAGTGGGCGCTCGACCACCCCGAGGCCTCGAAGGAGGAACTGCAGGACGCGCTCATCGCGCGCATCCAGGGTCCCGACTTCCCCACCGGCGCGATGGTGCTGGGCCGCTCCGGCATCGAGGACGCGTACCGCACGGGCCGCGGCTCGATCACGATGCGTTCGATCGTCAACGTCGAGGAGATCCAGGGCCGCCAGTGCCTGGTGGTCACTGAGCTGCCGTATCAGGTCAACCCCGACAACCTCGCGCTCAAGATCGCGGAGCTGGTCAAGGACGGCAAGGTCGCAGGCATCGCGGACATCCGCGACGAGACGTCGGGCCGCACCGGCCAACGCCTGGTGATCGTGCTGAAGCGCGACGCCGTCGCGAAGGTGGTGCTCAACAACCTCTACAAGCACACTCAGCTGCAGGACACCTTCGGCGCGAACATGGTCGCGCTCGTGGACGGCGTGCCGCGCACGCTGCCCATCGACGCTTTCGTGCGCCACTGGATCACGCACCAGATCGAGGTCATCCAGCGCCGCACCGCGTTCCGCCTGGCCAAGGCCGAGCGCGAAGCCCACATCCTGCGCGGCTACGTCAAGGCGCTCGACCAGCTCGACGAGGTCATCGCGCTGATCCGTCGCTCGCCCACCGTGGACGAGGCCCGCGAGGGACTCATGAAGCTCCTCGACGTGGACGAGATCCAGGCCAATGCGATCCTCAACCTCCAGCTCCGCCGCCTGGCCGCCCTCGAGCGTCAGAAGATCGAGGCCGAGTACGCCGAGCTCATGGAGAAGATCGAGGACTTCAAGGACATCCTCGCCAACGAGCCCCGACAGCGGACCATCGTGTCCGACGAGCTCGCGGAGATCGTCAAGAAGTTCGGTGACGACCGCCGCACGGAGATCAGCCCCTTCGACGGGACGGTCGACGTCGAGGACCTCATCGCCGAGGAGGAGGTGGTCGTCACCATTACCCGCGGCGGCTACGCCAAGCGCACCCGCTCGGACCAGTACCGGGCGCAGAAGCGCGGCGGCAAGGGTGTGCGGGGCGCGACCCTGCGCAGCGACGACATGGTCGACCACTTCTTCGTCACCACCACGCACCACTGGCTGCTGTTCTTCACGAACATGGGCCGGGTCTACCGCGCCAAGGGCTACGAGCTTCCCGAGGGCGGCCGCGACTCGAAGGGTCAGCACGTCGCCAACCTGCTGGCCTTCCAGCCGGGCGAGGAGATCGCCCAGGTGCTCGACCTCAAGTCCTACGAGGACAAGCCCTACCTGCTGCTGGCGACCAAGCGCGGCCTGGTCAAGAAGACCGACCTCACGGCCTACGACTCGAACCGCACCGGCGGCCTCATCGCGATCAACCTGCGCGACGTCGAGGGCGAGGACGGCGAGGTTCGTCCCGACGAACTCGTGTCCGCGCGACTGGTCGCCCCCGAGGACGACCTCATGCTGGTCTCGCGCAAGGGCCAGTCGGTGCGCTTCCACGCGACCGACGACGAGCTGCGTCCGATGGGCCGCGCGACGTCGGGCGTGAAGGGCATGAGCTTCCGCGACGACGACGAGCTGCTCGCCATGGACGTCATCGACGCGTCGGTTCCCGACGCGGAGCAGCTGGGCGTCGCCGAGTCCTCTGACGAGGACGCGGCAGAGGCGGCTGCCGATGCGGGTGGCCCATTCTCGTTCGTCGTCACCGAGCACGGGTTCGCCAAGCGCACCGCCGTGTCCGCGTGGACGCCCAAGCACCGCGGTGGACTGGGCGTGAAGGTCGCGACCCTCACCGAGGAGCGCGGCGACCTGGTGGGCGCGATGCTCGTGGACGAGTCCGACGAGGTCCTGGTGATCATGGAATCGGGCAAGGTCATGCGCTCGGCCGTGGACGAGGTCCCCGCCAAGGGCAAGAACACCATGGGCGTGACGTTCGCCAAGCCGGCGAAGGGCGACCGCATCATCGCGGTGGCGCGCAACGTCGAGCGCAAGGTCGAGGAAGAGGAGGAGGCGGGGCCCGAGGGCGCCGCCACCGAGTCTGCCGATTCCGCGCCCGAGGCGACGCCCGAGCCCCCGGTCACCCCCGCATCGGCTGACTGACCCGGCCGTTCCTGCCGGCACGTCGCTGATCCTCCACCAGGATTCACGCCTACGCGCAGATCGACACTGTCGCTCCACCACCGCGCTCAGATTCGGGTCCGCAATCTGAGCGCCCCAGTGGAGCGTGACTGTCGGTTCTGGCGGGTGCGTGTCACCCACTGGAGCGTGAGGGTGCAGTAGCGGCGGGCGGTCAGGCCCGAGCACCCCGGTCCGCCGGCGTGCGCACCAGGAGCAGCAGCACGAGCCCCAGCAGCACCACGAGCACGACCCCGAGCGTTCCCCAGATGGTCGCGCCGAAGATCTCGAGACTTGCCCACCACGCGAGCGGCGCCAGGAACGATGCCGCGCGGCCGGTGGTCGCGTAGAGCCCGAAGATCTCGGCCTCGCGACCGGTGGGCGACACGCGGGCGAGCAGCGAGCGCGACGCGGCCTGCGCCGGGCCCACGAACGCGGTGAGCACCAGGCCGGCGATCCAGAAGACGATGGCACCCACGCTGTTGAGCGCCATCACCGCGACGCCGGCGATCACGATGCCCGAGAGCGACGCGACGATCACCCGCCGTGGCCCGAACCGGTCGTCGTACCGCCCGGCGATGATGGTCGCGACGCCGGCGATCATGGAGGCGGCGATGCCGAAGATCATCACCGCGTCATCGGCGAAGTCGAAGGCCTGCGTCGCGAGGATCGCGCCGAACGTGAACACGCCCGCGAGCCCATCGCGGTACACGGCGGAGGCCAGCAGGAACCAGAGCGTGGACCGCGAGTGGCGCCAGAGGTCCTGCAGATCCCGCGCGAGGACCCCGTAGCCCTTGATGATGCCCACGCGCGGCCGCCCCGCCGCGGCCCTCGACTCAGGCACGAACACGAACACCGGCCACGCGAACAGCAGCGTCCACACCGCGCAGCCCAGCGCGATCACGCGGAAGGCCATGCCCTCCGAGGTGTCCATGCCGAACCAGTCGAGCTCGGTGAGCACCACCACGATCACCAGCGCGACGATGCCGCCCAGGTAGCCCAGGCCCCACCCGAGGCCTGACACGCGACCCATGGTCGACGGCGTCGTGACCTGCACGATCATCGCGTTGTAGTTGACCCCGGCGATCTCTCCGAAGACCCCGCCGAGGGCAATCAGCCCGGCGCCGAGCCAGAAGTACTCGGGAGCGGGCTCCACGAAGAACAACCCGGCGGTGCACGCGACCACCAGGGCGGTCATGACGCCCAGCCAGGCCTTGCGCCGGCCCGCGGCATCGGCGCGCTGACCCAGCACGGGGGCGAGCAGCGCGATGAACAGGCCCGCGACGAACATCCCGAGTCCGAAGTCGGATGCGAGGTCGGCGACTGCCGCCTCGACCTCGGGCGAGTCCTCGCCGAGAGCCGCGATGTCCGGGTCGATGAACCCGTCCTGGGTCAGGTACAGCGCGACGAAGACGAACGTGATGATGACCGTGTTGAACGGCTGGGTGGCCCAGTCCCACAGTGCCCATGCCCACACCCGACGGCGCGGCACCCGGTCCGCGTCCGGCTGGCCGGGCGCATCGGCGATAGAGGGGAGCACGTCGTCGTGGTCGCTCATGCTCACAGAGTGCCCTACCTCGGTGAATGGCGGGTGACGGGCGCGCGGGCGACGCCGGGTCGGTACGCCAGGCGGGCGAGCGACGGCCGGGGCTAGCATCGAGGAATGGAGTCCGTGACCGCACCCACCGCCCTCGAGTGGCGCGCCGATGTCCTGCCGGGGTACGAGCAGGCGGGGCTCGGAGACATCACGCTGATCCGCCGCATCGAGAAGCCCGCGAGCCCGCGCGCGGTGGTGCTCCACATCCACGGCTACAACGACCACTTCTTCCAGACCCATGTGGCAGACGCGTTCGTCGAGATGGGCTGCGCGTTCTACGCGGTCGACATGCGCCGGGCGGGGCGCTCGCTGCAGGCACACGACAAGCCGCATCACATCACGGAGATCGGCGAGCTGGGCGATGACATCGGCGCGGCGGCTGCCGCCGCGATGGCCGATGCGGGTGACCTGCCGCTCCTGGTCCACGCCCACTCGACGGGAGGCTTGGCGGCGGCGGTCTGGGCCTCCGATGCGCCGCACCCCGCACTCGCGGGGCTCATCCTCAACAGCCCGTTCTTTGGGCTCCGGCTGTCGCGCTGGGAGCGGTACGCGATGTCCACGACGCCCGCGATCAGCCGGGTGCGTCCGCTGCAGGTGGTGGCGCGGGTGCCGTCGCCCTACACGGTCGCGCTGCTGGACCGGGGCGGGTGGAGCTTCGACACCGCGTGGAAGGTGCCGGGTGGCGAGCCGGCGACCGCTGGCTGGCTGGCCGCGACCCGTGCGGCGCAGCGGCGGGTCGCGCGCGGGCTCGACATCCAGGTGCCGGTGCTGGTCGCCCGCTCCGACTCGAGCGGCCCCGACCGCGACGACAACCCGCGCCATCAGGAGCAGGACGTCGTGGTCGACACCGACTTGATCGAGGCCTACGGACCGGGCCTCGGCGCGGACGTCGAGCCGGTGGTGGTCGAGGGCGCGATCCATGACCTGTCGCTGTCTGCGCCCGGTCCTCGCCAGACCTACCTCGACGCGGTCGCGACCTTCGTGGATAGGGTGCTGACGTGAGCACTCGCCACCCGTACTTCGACAACGGCGGCCGGCCCATCGCGCTCGCGCACCGGGGCTTCGACCTCGACGGGCTCGAGAACTCGATGAAGGCGTTCCAGGCCGCGGTCGACCTGGGCTTCCGCTACCTCGAGACCGATGCGCACGGCACTCGCGACGGCGTCGCCGTCGCGCTGCACGACGAGACGCTCGACCGCACCACCGACGCCACCGGAGCCGTCGCCGAGCGTGACTGGAAATCGGTGGGCGCGGCCCGCATCGGCGGGGTCGAGCCGGTGCCCAAGCTCGAGGACATCCTCGGCACCTGGCCGGACGTCAAGGTGAACATCGACGTCAAGGAGCAGTCGGGGATCGAGCCCACAGCGAAGGCGATCGAGCGCACCGGTGCCCACGATCGGGTGTGCCTGGGGTCGTTCTCCGCGGACCGCAGGCGCGCGACCGTGAAACTGCTCTCACGCCCGGTCGCCATGCCGGCATCGGAGCGCGAGGCCATCGCGTGGTGGCTGGGCACCTGGGTGGGCGCGGATGCGGACAAGACCCTTGGCGGCGTCGACGGCCTCCAGATCCCGTGGCGCAAGGACCCGTTCCCGTTCATCTTCAAGCGCCATGTCGAGGCCGCGCACGCCGCCGGCAAGCAGGTCCACATCTGGACCGTCAACCGGCGCGACCACATGGAGCACCTGCTCGACATCGGGGTGGACGGTCTGGTCTCCGACCGGGCGGACATCCTCAAGGAGGTCCTGATCGCCCGGGATCAGTGGGCCTGATCAGCCGTCACCGCTCGCGGCCCTGACATGACGTGGGCGCGGCCCGCGGCGGCTCGACTCGCCAGCGGACCGCGCCACGTGTGGTGCGGGGCAGCTCAGATGAAGAGCGTCGACCCGGACTCCTCGGCCTCGCCCAGGAAGGTCGCGACGCCACCCAGCTCGACTCCCTCGAGCAGGTCGGACTGTGCGATGCCCAGCAGGTCCATCGTCATGGTGCAGCCGATCAGGCGCGCGCCACCAGCCTGAGCCGAAGCGATCAGCTCGGGCAGCGACTGCACGTCGTGCTGCTTCATGACGTTCTTGATCATCTTGGTGCCGGCGCCTGCCATGTGCATCTGCGACAGCGTCAGCTTGTCTGCTCCGCGCGGCATCATGGCGCCGAACATCTTCTCCATCGCCTTCTTCTCGCGGCGCGGCGGGTCCTCGCGGCGCAGCGCGTTGAGTCCCCAGAAGGTGAAGAACATCGACACCTCCTGGCCCATGGCCACGGCGCCGTTCGCGATGATGAACGCGGCGAGCACCTTGTCGAGGTCACCGGAGAAGACGACCATCGACGTCTTCTTGGCGGCGGGGGCGGATGCGGTGGTCACCGGCGCGACGCCGCCCTTGCGGAACGTCGCGACGTAGCCGGGCCCCTGGGGCGTCATGTCGACGAGGGTGTGGCCGTTCTTGGACGCCCACGCCGGGCCGTCCAGGGCGAATCCCGGGTCGGACACGGTCACGCGGATCTCGTCGCCCGCATCGGCCGCCTTCATGGCGCCGGCCAGGCGCATGATGGGGCCGGGGCACGCGAGTCCGGTGCAGTCGAGGTCGGTCTGCTTGCCGGTCGCGGCGGCGACGGCGGACGCGACGCTCACCATCTCGGCATAGTTCTCCATGGGCGGCTGGGCCTGGCTCTCGGCCTTGTCGGTCCCGTGGACGTGCTTGAACGTGGTCGAGCCGCCGGACAGCGTCTTGACGTCCTCGAAGCCCGACTGCACGAGGATGCGGTACGCGAGGTAGGAGCGGAAACCCACGGCGCAGTACAGGCGCACGGGCTGGCTGCGGTCCCAGTCCGCGATGGCCTCGCGGAAGGTGGCCAGCGGCACGGACTCGGCGCCCGGGATGTGCCACAGGTCGTACTCCTCGGGGGTGCGGACGTCGACCAGGCGCGCGCCGTCGGTCGCGGCCGGGAAGTCCCTCGAGTACCAGAGGTCGAGGTCGCCGCGCAGGACGTTGCTCGCCACGAAGCCCGCCATGTTCACCGGGTCCTTGGCGGAGCCGAACGGCGGCGCATACGCGAGTTCCTGCTCCTCCAGGTCGTACACGGTCAGGCCCGCGCGGATCGCCATGGCGAACAGGTCGAGGCGCTTGTCGACGCCGTCGAAGCCGCACGCCTGAGCGCCGAGCACGCGACCGTCTTCGGGCGAGAACAGCAGCTTGATGTGCATCATCGCGGTGCCCGGGTAGTAGCCGGCGTGGCCCGAGGGGTGGATGTGGACCACTCGGTAGGCGACGCCCGCGGACTCGAGCTGGCGGGTGGTGGCACCGGTGCCGCCGGCGACCATGTCGAACACCTTGACAATGCTGGTGCCCTGGGTCGAGCGGTACTCGGTGTCGCGGCCGCACATGTTCTCGGCGGCGACGCGCGCCTGGCGGTTGGCCGGGCCGGCGAGGGGGTTCAGGTGCTCGCCGGGGAGCACGGGGTGCGCGGTCTCCACCGCGTCGCCCGCGGCCCAGATCGCGGGGTCGGAGGTCTGCATGTGGGTGTCGACCTTGATGCCGCCCTTGGGACCCAGCTCGAGACCGGCGTCGCGGGCGAGTCCCACGGCGGGACGCACGCCCGCCGCGAGGATGACCAGGTCCGCGGGGACCGTCACGCCCGAGTCGAGCTCGACGTTGACGCGCTCGTCACCGTCTCCATCGCTGAGCGGGCGGAAGGCTGCGGCCGCGGTGGACAGGTGCAGGTCGATGCCGCGGGCGGTGAGGTGCTGCTCGACGGGAGCGGCGATCTCGGAGTCGACCGGCGGGAGGATCTGGTCCGACAGCTCGACCACGTCGACCTTGACGCCGCGGTGGTGAAGGTTCTCGGCCATCTCGAGGCCGATGTATCCGGCGCCCACGACCACGGCGCGGACCACGCCGCGGCGGCCGGCCTTCTGCTCGTCGAGGGCGGCGTCGAGGCGCGCCTTGATGCGGTCCATGTCGCCGATGCGGCGCAGGACCTGGACAGCCGGGTGGTCGATGCCGGGCAGTGGCGGGCGCATCGCCTCGGCACCCATGCACAGCGCGAGCTTGTCGTAGGTCTCGGTGGACTCCTCGCCGGTGTCGACGTCGCGGATCGCCACGGTGCGGGCGTCGCGGTCGATCGACACGACCTCCTTGCCGAGGCGCACGTCGATGCCGAGAGACTCACGCAGGCTCTCCGGGGTCTGCAGGATGAGCCGCGACCGCTCCGAGATGACCTCGCCCACGTGGTACGGGAGGCCGCAGTTCGCGAACGACACGTGGTGTCCGCGCTCGAGGACGACGATCTCCGCGTCCTCGTCGAGGCGACGCGCACGCGCCGCAGTGGATGCTCCGGCGGCCACGCCGCCCACGACCACAAGCTTCATGAGATACCTCCGGGGGTATTGGTTCCTCTCTCGAACATACGTCGCGGAGCCTCCGCGCGCATGGGCCGGAGGTCCCGAGTTCTAGGCGGCGCTCGTTCGTTGTGTCACGGTGAGCCCCCTGCCTCGCGGGACAGCGCCCACCCCAGTCGTTCTTTTGACACAGTAAAAACAAGCGCCTAGAGTGAGACCCGTGATCGACACCCACACCGCTGAGCCCAGCGCGCTGCTGCGCGAGGCCGGCCTGCGCGTCACCGAGACGCGTCTGGCGGTCATCGCCGCGCTCGCGGACGCCCCGCACTCAGGCGTGGACGCCGTTGTTACCCAGGTCAGCAACCGTCTGGCCAGCACCTCCCGCCAGGCCGTCCACAACGTCCTGAACGACCTCGCCGCGGCCGGCATCGCCCGCCGCATCGAGCCTGCCGGCCAACCCGGCCTCTACGAGCTTCGCGTGGGCGACAACCACCACCACATCGTGTGCCAGCGATGCGGCAAGGTCGCCGACGTCGATTGCGTCACGGGCCACGCGCCCTGCCTGACGCCCAGCAAGACCAGCGGCTTCGACCTCGCCGAGGCCGAAGTCACCTTCTGGGGCGTGTGCTCCGACTGCAGGGCGACGGAGGTCGCCCAGCCAGCCGGCGCATCGGCCCCCGTCTGACACGTCCCCTCTGCAACCAAGGAGTCATCGTGACTGAGAAGTTCACCACCACCAACGCCGGAGCGCCGGTCGCCTCCGACCAGCACTCGCAGACCGTCGGCAACGACGGCGTCACCGCGCTGACCGACCACTACCTGGTCGAGAAGCTCGCCCAGTTCAACCGCGAGCGCGTGCCCGAGCGCGTGGTCCACGCCAAGGGCGGCGGCGCGTTCGGCACGTTCACCGTCACGAACCCCGACATCGCGAACTACACCCGCGCGGCCCTGTTCCAGCCGGGCGTCGAGACCGAGATGCTCGCGCGCTTCTCCTCGGTGGCTGGCGAGCACGGTTCGCCCGACACCTGGCGCGACCCGCGCGGCTTCGCGCTGAAGTTCTACACGACCGAGGGCAACTACGACCTCGTGGGCAACAACACCCCGGTGTTCTTCATCCGCGACGGCATCAAGTTCCCCGACTTCATCCGCTCGCAGAAGCGCCTGCCCGGCACCCACCTGCGCGACAACGACATGCAGTGGGACTTCTGGACCCTGCAGCCCGAGTCGGCGCACCAGGTGACGTGGCTCATGGGCGAGCGCGGCCTGCCCCGCTCGTGGCGCGAGATGCAGGGCTACGGCTCGCACACCTACCAGTGGATCAACGCCGAGGGCGAGCGCTTCTGGGTGAAGTACCACTTCAAGAGCCAGCAGGGCGTGCACGGCCTGTCGATCGATGAGGCCGCGCAGCTCGCGGGCTCGGACGCCGACCACCACATCCGCGACCTGTACGAGCACATCGACGCCGGCGACTTCCCGCGCTGGGACCTCAAGGTGCAGATCATGCCCTACGAGGACGCGAAGACGTACCGCTTCAACCCGTTCGACCTCACCAAGGTGTGGCCGCACGGCGACTACCCGCTGGTCGACGTGGGCGTCATGGAGCTCAACAAGAACCCGGAGAACTACTTCGCGCAAATCGAGCAGGCGACGTTCGCCCCGTCGAACTTCGTGCCCGGCATCGGCCCGTCGCCTGACAAGATGCTGATGGCGCGCATCTTCTCCTACGCGGACGCGCACCGCTACCGCGTGGGCACCAACCACGCGGACCTGCCCGTGAACTCGCCGCACGCCGCGAGCCCCCACGGCCACTCGTACGCGAAGGACGGCTCGATGCGCTACTCGTTCGCATCGTCGGACACCCCGGTGTACGCCCCCAACTCGCACGGCGGCGCACACGCCGACGCCGAGCGCGCGGGAGACGCGGGCAACTGGGAGTCGGACGGCGCCCTGGTGCGTGCGGCCGCCACGCTGCACCCCGAGGACGACGACTTCGGCCAGGCCGGAACGATGTACCGCGAGGTGTTCAACGACCAGGAGAAGGCACACATCCTCGAGCAGATCACCGGCCACGTGGGCGGCGTGAAGTCGGACGACATCCGCGAGCGCGCGATCCAGTACTGGACGAACGTGGACGCGGACCTCGGTGCGAAGCTGCGCGCGAACCTCGCGGGCGATGCTCCCGCCGAGGCCGGCGAGCCCGGCACCGGCTGGGAGAAGGTCGACGCCTGATTCCGACCCACCCGCGATTCGCTCGCACGAGCCGCCGAGACCTGGCACACTGATGCGCAGGATCTCGGCGGCACGTGCCGGCGAGCACCGCACAAGCCACCGGCTGTCGCCCTAGCGCGACACCACCGGTCACAGACCATCGGCCGGGCCGCCCCACCCCCCTAGGACGGTCCGGCCGATGCATGTCCGGACGCCTCCCGAACGAGCGATTCGGGCCCCTTTGCGTTCACCTCAGCCCCGAGACGAGCGATTCGGGCCCCTTTCGCTCGTCCAAGGGCTTGGGTGAGCGGAAATCGACCGCCAGAGGGGCCGATGCGGCCATCAGGTACCCTTGACGCGGCCATCGGAGGCCGCACCTTCCGTACGAGCCCGGGCGAACGCCCGGGCTCGAGCCATGCCACCGCATCGGCTTCCCCGACTCCCAGGTGAGGCAAGTGCCCGCCGCCGTGAGGACATCATGACGACCACCGAGCGCACCCCCACTGGCATTCCCGACGTGACCCATGGCGGCGAGCTGTGGCGGCTCAGCTCCTGGAAGCTGCCGCTCAAGCGCTACCGGATCGAGCTCGTGTCGGGCCTGATGGTCGCCTTGGCGCTGATCCCCGAGGCGATCTCGTTCTCGATCATCGCGGGCGTCGACCCGCGGGTTGGCCTGTTCGCGTCGTTCACCATGGCCGTCGCGATCGCATTCCTGGGCGGTCGCCCCGCGATGATCTCCGCGGCGACGGCCGCGGTCGCACTGGTGGTGGCGCCGCTGGCGCGCGACCACGGCCTCGACTACCTCATCGCCGCCGTCATCCTGGGCGGCATCCTCCAGGTGGCGCTCGCCGGGCTGGGCATCGCGAAGCTCATGCGCTTCATCCCTCGCTCGGTGATGATCGGCTTCGTCAACTCGCTCGCGATCCTCATCTTCATGGCGCAGCTGCCGCACCTCACGGACGTGCCGTGGATCGTTTACGTGCTGGTCGCCGCGGGGCTGGCCGTCATCACGTTCCTGCCCAAGCTCACCACGGTGGTGCCCGCGCCGCTCATCGCGATCGTGCTTCTCACCATCGTGACGGTCGCGTTCTCGCTGGCGGTCCCGACCGTGGGCGACGAGGGCCAGCTGCCCGAGGGACTGCCCAGCCTGTTCTTCCCCGACGTCCCCTTCTCGATGGAGACGCTGCAGATCATCTTCCCCTACGCGCTGGGCGTGGCCCTCGTGGGCCTGCTCGAGTCGCTCATGACCGCGAAACTGGTGGATGACATCACGGACACCCACTCGGACAAGACGCGCGAGGCCTGGGGCCAGGGCGCCGCGAACGTGATCTCCGGCTTCTTTGGCGGCATGGGTGGCTGCGCGATGATCGGTCAGACGATGATCAACGTGAAGGCGGGCAAGGCGCGCACCCGGATCTCGACCCTCGCGGCCGGCATCTTCCTGCTGGTCCTCATCCTGGCGCTGGGAGACGTGGTCGCCGCGATCCCCATGGCAGCGCTGGTCGCGGTGATGATCTTCGTGTCGTGGGCGACGTTCGACTGGCACTCGATTCGCTGGTCGACGCTGCGCCGCATGCCGCGCTCCGAGACCGCGGTCATGCTGACCACCGTCGGCGTCGTCGTCATCACGCACAACCTCGCGTACGGCGTGGTCGCGGGCGTGGTCCTCGCGTCCGTGCTCTTCGCGCGTCGCGTGGCGCACATCGCCAACGTCTCCGGCGGTCCCGTCGAGGACGGCGTGCGCCGCTACACGGTCTCCGGTGAGCTTTTCTTCGCCAGCTCGAACGACCTCTACTCGCAGTTCGACTACGGCGGCGACCCCGAGCACGTCATCATCGACATGACCCACTCCCACGTGTGGGACGCGTCCACGGTCGCGGCGCTCGACTCCGTGGTCTTCAAGTACGCGCAGCACGGCACCGAGGCGCAGATCGTGGGCCTCAACCAGGCCTCGGCCGAGTTCCACGGCCGCATGTCCGGTCACCTGGGCGCGGGTCACTGACGCACGTCGCACCGCCCCCGTCCCGAGCGAAGTGGGCCCACTTCACTCACCTACGCGCTTAGACGAGCGAAGTGGGCCCACTTCGCTCGTCTTGGGGAGGGCCGATGCGGTGGAGGACTGGGCGGGCCAGGCGCGTGAGCGTCAGTCGCCCGGGCGGGCCGCCGCCTTGATGAGGTCGGCGGCCGATGCGTCGGGCAGGTAGGCGCGCAGGATCGCCAGGGTGACGGCGGGCAGCTGCGCCTCGTCGCGGTAGCACAGGTACATGGGCACGTGCTCGGGCTTGAACTTGGCCTTGAAGCGCTCGAGGCTCGCGAACCCGTAGTACGGCTCCATGCGGTCCGCAAGGATGTCGAGCATGCGCTCGACGCTCGACTCGACCTCGCCCGAGTAGGACAGCGGCGCGCACGACAGTGAGATGAACTGGTAGCCCGCCTCCTTGAACTCCAGCGCGCTCGAGGCGATGAGGAACTCCATGACGCCGCTCATGACGCCGTCGTCCAGGCGCCTCTTCATGATGTCGATGGTCCAGCCCACCACGTCGCCCCCGCGGTAGACGGGCATCCAGCTGGTCATCCCGTGGACGGTGCCGTGCTCGTCCACGGCGACGTGCATGATGACGTTCGGGTCGGCGGCCTCCTCGAGCCCGCCCAACGTGAAGCCCAGCTCCGGGAGGGACTTGTCACCCGCCCACTGCGCAGAGATGGCCTCGAGCTGGTCCTTCATCCCGCGCGGCGCCTCGTGGAGGTGGACCGTGCGCATCGTCACGCCCTCGCGCTTCGCGCGGTTGATCGCGCTACGCACGTCCTGCCAGGCCTTGCCCTTGAACTCGAGCTCCGGCAGGTGGATGACGGTGTCCTCGGCGACCTGCAGCGAGCCGTACCCATGCTCCGCGAGGAGGTCCCGGAGCGCGGGACTCGCGGCGAAGTACGCCGCCCGCCACCCGTGGGAGCGGCACCAGTCGCGGAACTCCTCGATCGCGGCGGCGACGGCCTCGGGCTCGCCGGCCGGGTCGCCGAGCACCACGGCCGTTCCCCCCTCGAGGCGGTAGCCGATCGCCACGTCGCGAGACGAGCTCACCCAGTGAGTGATGCCGTCCCAGCGGGCCATGTACCCGATGGAGGTCATGCCCGCCTGGTTCTGAAGTTCGATGAAGCGGTCGCGGTCGCCCTGCTCGGCCTCGGGCCGGCGCGAGCTCAGCAGCAGCCCGGCGATGGACGCGGCGATGACGAGGTACCAGACCACGCCGATCGCGGATAGCAGGACCCGAGTCGCCGTGGTCTCCGGCTGAAGCCCGTCCTCGGAGTCGCCGAGGATCCGCATGAAGGAAGTGCCGATGGCCTCGCCCCACGTGGGCTGGTGGTCGAACGAGGAGCCGAGCGCCATGATCGCGGTGCTCGTGAACACCACGGTCGCGACGGCCGCGATGCCGATGCGTCGCCAGATGCGGCCGCGGTCGCCGGGCGCTGCCTTCACCGAGAAGTGTCGCCGACCCAGCAGCAGCGTCGCGGCCAGGGCCACGTCCAGCAGCAGGCCGACCGCGAGCGACCATGACGGCACCAGCACCATCGCCAGGATTCCCGCCAGCGCAGTCACGACGACGGCGACCGTGACCACCCACCACGCGAAGCGGCTCCCCTTGTGCAGCGCGTACGCGACCACGAGCTGCAGGATCGCGATACCGATGTCGCCCAGAAGCGTGGTCTCGGAGACCTCCGGGTTGCCGAACGACAGGATTCCGCCCTCGCCGGGCCACACGTGCGACAGCAGTGAGTGCAGGGCGGAGAACACGACGAGCAGCGCGGCCAGGTCGCGCGTCTCCTGAGCGCCCAGCCGCCACTCGACGCGCTGGAACGCCCGGCCCGCGACCCAGGGCCCGACCGCCAGGCCGGCGATGAACGCGAACAGGTGCGTGAAGTCCCAGACCTCCCCCGCCCACAGCAGCATCGCCACCAGGTACATGAACAGGCCCACGCGGAGACGGCGCCTCCACAGGAGCGGCATTGCCGCGCTCACGGCTCCCACAGCACCAAAGGCCGCGTTCGACAGACCCACGTCGGATACCTGGGCATACTCATTCGCCCACGGAACCGACGTGCCGCTCAGCGCCCAGAACAGCCCAGCCGCGGCGGCGACCGCGACCATGTGGGCGCCGAACGTCACCACGAGCATCCGCAGCCACCCGAAGCGGGCCTCGAGGTATCCCGCGCCCGCGACGAACAGGATGAGGATCAGCGGGTACATCCACGGCGTGGGAGAGATCAGCGTCCCGCCCAGGATGGTCCACCAGCGTCCCTCCTGGAAGGAATCGAGGCCCCAGCCCCAGGTGTCGATCAGTCCGGACTCCTCCGCGGGTGTCCACAGCGCTCCGCTCACGATCCCGGCGATGAGCACGACCGCGGCGACGCCCAGCGTCACGGGGATCGCCTTAGCCGCGGTGAGGGCCTTCCGCCACGGGCTGGTCGCGGCGTCGTCCTGCGTGATTCCAGGTGCGTCGTTCATGGCTCCACGGTAGCGGCGGGGCCGGCACGGGGCGGGGGGACGCGACGGCAACGGCCGTCCGTGTCGGGAGGGCCGATGCGCGGGAACCTCTCGCGCCCTGTGAGACGTTCGGGTACGGTAGGCCGGGTTGCGGTCGGGTCCGGTGATGACGCCCGGCGACCCCGCTCTCACCGGCCTCAAGTACCCTTGTCACCATGCCCGTGCGGCCGCACGGGCGAAGAGGAGATGTCATGAACGCGGACAACCGCGGCTCGACGAGCACGGGCTCGACCTTCACGCCGCAGCCGGCGTCGGGCGCCCCGGCGACTGGAGCGCGCCCTCAGCGCTCGTCGCTGCGACCCATCACCAGCGAGGTCCCTGCGGGCCAGGCGGGAGCGCCTGCGCCCACCTCGGCCCAGCAGTCGACCCAGAACGCCCCGTCCCCGTTCGCACCCGTGAATGCTCCTGTCACCGACGCGCAGCCGACCACCGGAGCTCAGCCCACCTCCGGAGCTCAGCCCACCTCCGCCCCCCAGGCCACCGCATCGGCTCCCCCGGTCACCGGGACGCAGCCGGTGACGGGCACTCAGCCGGTCACCGGCACCCAGCCCACCACCGGCACCCACCAGTCCTTCACGGGCGGTGCAGCGGCGGGAGTCGGCGCAACTGTTGGCGTGGGCTTCGACAAGCTCAAGGGCTTCGCGGCCAAGGCCAAGGAGGACCTGACCGCGGGCGACGACATCGCGGCGTCGCAGCACCGTGGCGGCCCGCGCAAGGCACGCGTGCTGCTGTCGCGCATCGACCCCTGGTCCGCGCTCAAGATGGGCTTCCTGCTGTCGATCGCGCTCGGCATCATGATGGTGGTCGCGGTCTACGTGATCTGGAACACTCTCAACTCGCAGGAGCTGTTCGCGCTCGCCAACGAGTGGGTCCAGGACCTGTTCACGGCCGAGAGCCAGGTCAACATCATGCCGTTCTTCGAACTCAACCGGTGGATGGCAGCCGCGACGCTTCTCGCCGTGGTGAACGTGGTGCTGCTCACGGCGCTCAGCACCCTGGGTGCGCTGCTGTACAACACCGTGTCGCGCGTGGTCGGCGGCGTGTACGTCACCCTGACGGACGACTGATCCGAGCGGCCGGCGTGCGCCCGGGCCGCGGGGCGGAGTCAGTTTGTTCCGCCGCGTCCCGGTGCTGTATTGTTGGTCGCCGCGGCATTCGCCGCAACGGGCCCATAGCTCAGGCGGTTAGAGCGCTTCGCTGATAACGAAGAGGTCGGAGGTTCAAGTCCTCCTGGGCCCACCGAGGTGGTCGAATGAAGAAGATCGTCATCCTCGTCGCAGCTGTTGCGGCGGCGGCGCTCGTGTACGGGGCCCTGGCCCGTGACGCGAAGCGGGACATCTGGGATGATGTCCATCACGAGTTCTGACCACCACCGGGGGCCTTGGCGCAATTGGTAGCGCACCTGCTTTGCAAGCAGGGGGTTGCGGGTTCGAGTCCCGCAGGCTCCACCATCTGACTCCGCGCTGCGGCGCATGCCGCGATCGCCGCCGCTACGGGATGCACGAACTGCGGTCCCGGCTCGAGCGGGAGCACCTCCAGCGATGCTGACCTACGGTGGAACTGTCCGTCCCTGGCGCTCGCAAGGAGACTCCCCATGAGAATCGCCGCGATTGCGACCGTTCTTGCCCTCGCCCTCACGGCATGCTCCGGCGGGAACGACCAACCGGCGGCGAGTCCCTCCGACGACGCGACCGGCGCGGCGACGGCTGTCGCCGAAGACGCGTCGGGCGACGTCGAGCGCGGTCCCATCTGGATTGTGGTGGACGGCGAGGAGCACGCGCTCGAGGCCGATCTGTGCTTCCTGGGTGATGACGGTGTTCGCGAACTGTGGGCCTACGGATCCGGGGGCTTCCCCGCGTTCTCCGTGTCCTCTCTTCCCCCCGACTTCGTCAGCGTCGAGTACACCGGCCCCGAGGGCGCCGCGAGCTATCGGACCAATGACGCCAGCGCGGTCTCGCTGGACGTCACCGACGGCGGCGCGACGGGCACCGCGATACTCGCGTCGCTGTCGGGCCAGGACGATCCGGTGACGATCGAGTTCGGGTTCGAATGCCTGGAGCAGGACCCCGTCCAGGCGGATGGCGACGACGCATCGGACGATGCGGACGCCGATGCGGACGCCGGTACGGCAGCCGGCGGGGAGTCCACCAAGAGCGGGTACGTGGAGTGGGCCGGCGCGCGCAGCGATCTCACCGACGAGGACTTCGATCCGTTCGCAGGCACCGGCCTGTGCGAGACGGAGGACGTCACCGGCACCGAAGGCGACGACTACTTCCGCATCGTCACCACCCTCGACGATGGCACGGACTTCAGCCTCACGTCCCGCGACGGCCTCGTGCTGGGCGACACGTTCGACCCCATCGAGACGAGCATCGCGGACCTCACCAAGAGCGGGGGCACCGTCTCCGGCAGCGCGGATACGCCCACGGGTCCCCTGAACTTCAGCTTCACCTGCTGAGCACGGCCTCTAGTCCACCCACCCGAGCGAGCGGTCGACTCCCTTGCGCCACGCGGCGTATGCACGCTTGCGCTCGTCGTCGGTGACGCGAGGCTCCCAGCGCCTGCCCTCCCGCCACAGGCCCCGAAGCTGGTCCAGCGAGCCCCAGAACCCCACTGCCAAGCCCGCGGCGTACGCCGCGCCCAGAGCCGTCGTCTCCGACACCTCCGGTCGAATGACCGGGACCCCCAGCGCATCGGCCTGCAGCTGCATGAGCAGGTCGTTCACCACCATTCCGCCGTCCACCTTGAGCTCGGTGAGCGGCGTGCCCGTGTCCGCCACCATCGCGTCGAGCACATCGCGCGACTGCCACGCCACGGACTCGAGGGACGCGCGGGCGATGTGCGCGGGGCCCGAGAAGCGGGTGAGGCCCAGGATCGCCCCGCGCGCATCGGCCCTCCAGTGGGGTGCCAGCAGGCCGGAGAAGGCCGGCACCACCACCACGCCGCCGGAGTCGTCCACGCTCGCCGCTAGCGGCTCGACGTCCGCTGCGGTGCCGATGAACCCCAAGGAGTCTCGTAGCCACTGCACGAGCGAGCCCGTCACCGCGACCGAGCCCTCGAGCGCGTAGGCGAGCTCTCCCGACTCAAGCTCGTACGCGACCGTGGTGATGAGTCCGTTGTCGGAGAACACGGGCTCGCGGCCCGTGTTCAGCAGCACGAAGTTGCCGGTGCCGTAGGTGTTCTTGGAGTCGCCCACGTGGAACGCGGCCTGGCCGAACGTCGCGGCCTGCTGGTCTCCCAGGACGCCGGTGATGGGAACCTCGCGCAGCAGGCTCGAGCGGGACGCTCGGCCGTAGGCGTCCGAGGACATGCGGATCTCCGGCAGGCACGCGCGCGGGATCCCGAACAGATCGAGCATCGTGGGCGACCACTCCCGCGAGCGCAGGTCCATGAGCAGGGTCCGCGACGCGTTGGTCACGTCCGTCGCATGCACCCCGCCGTCGACGCCGCCCGTGAGGTTCCACACCAGCCAGGAGTCGATCGTGCCGCACAGCAGCTCACCCCGCTCGGCACGCCCCTGACCGTCCTCGACGTGGTCGAGGATCCACCGCAGCTTCGACGCGGAGAAGTAGGCATCGAGCGGAAGCCCCGTCACCTGGACGAAGGCGTCACGGCCGTGCTCGTCCGTGAGCCTGTCGATCAGCGGCTGGGTCCTGGTGTCCTGCCAGACGATCGCGGGATGCACGGGACGGCCGGTCGCCGGGTCCCACGCGACCACCGTCTCGCGCTGATTGGTGATCCCGATCGCGGCGACGTCCAGACGCGTGATGTTGGCGCGGGCGAGGGCGAAGCCCACGGCCTCGCGGACGTTCTTCCAGATCTCCTCGGCGTCGTGCTCGACCCACCCCGGCGCGGGGAAGCTCTGCGCGTGCTCGAACTGCCCGGAGGCGACCACGGCCCCCCGCTCGTCGAACACGATCGCGCGGGTGCTGGTGGTGCCTTGGTCGATCGAGACGATGGTCGTCACGGGAGCTCCTTCGGTCCAGTGCGGCGGTGGCCAGGCGCGCGTGGCCGTGCTCTTGGCAACCTACGCGGCTTGACGGCCCTGGTGCCACCCGTCTGCACAGACGTGCGGCCGGCTTCGCTGCCCACGCGAGAGGCGGCCGCTACTTCTCGACCAGGCGGCGCGCGAGCTCCTCGTCGACGACGAGGTCCGTGGCGAGACCCGCGGCGAGTGCGCCACGGACACCCGCGAGCTTCTGCGATCCCGAGGCCACGCACAGGCGCCTCGGGATCCGTCGCAGCAGCGTCAGACGCGGGCCGCTGCTGCGCGCGTTGAGCTCAATGTCCTCCGAGGTGCCGTCCTGACGGAAGAACACCGTCGCGACATCGCCCACGGCGCGGGCGTCCTTGAGGCTGCGGTAGTCCGGGGCCGCGAGGTAGCCGCCGATGTACACGTGGCTCGGCACCTCCGAATACGGGGAGCCCACGCCGAAGATCGCCAGGTCCGCCCGCGACTGCAGCTCCAGGAGGCGCCTGATGCTGCGCTCGCGCCACAGGGCATCCTTGGTGGCCGCGCGGTCGAAGAATGCCGGCACCGGGAACTGCTGGACGCGCGCACCGTAGGCGGTGCCGAAGCGCTGCAGGATCTCCGATGAGTACTCGATGCCCGTGTCCTGGGTATTGCCCGCGCCGTTGAGCTGCACGATGGTGGTGTTGCGCGTGGGCTTGGACGGCAGGTGCTTGCTGATCGCGCTGAGCGTCGAGCCCCACGCGACCCCCACCACCATGCTGGACTCCACGTAGCCGCTGAACAGATGCGCGGCCTGCACCGCGACGCGCTCGAGACGGTCGACGTCGGGGATGCCGTCCGGGATGGGCACCACGTGCGGCTCGACGCCGAACCTGTCGCGCAGGCGCGCCTCCAGATCACCCGCGTGGCGGTGCGGAGCGCTCACGCGAATGTCCACGATGCCGGTGTCGCGCGCGTGCGCGAGCAGGCGCGACACTGACGACCGGGACACGTCGAGCTCCTTGGCGATCGTCGCCATGGTCTGGTCCTGCAGGTAGTACAGCTGCGCGGCCCTGAGGGCGCGCTGATCGCGCTGCCCTTCCGGCGTCTCGTCGCGCACCTCGACCTCCTGTGCACAGATGTGCAGTGTTCTTGCACCTGTTCTCTTCCCGTGTCGATCATAGGCATATGGACATTCGTGGATCCTCGAGGATCGTCGGCTCGCGTGACATCGTGCCTACGCAGGTCCTCGTGGTCGGGGGCGGCATCAACGGCGCCTCCGTTTTCCGCGACCTCAGCCTGCAGGGAGTCGACGTGATCCTGGTCGAGCGCGGCGACATCTCAGCCGGCGCATCGGCCGCCTCCAGCCACATGGTTCACGGGGGCCTGCGCTACCTCGAGAACGGAGAGATGCGGCTGGTCCAGGAGTCCGTGCGCGAACGCAACTCGCTGCTCTACACCGCGCCCCATCAGGTCGCGCCACTGCCCACCACGATCCCGTTGCGCCGCGCATGGCCCGGTCTGCTGTCCGCTCCCCTGCGGGTGATCACGCACCGGCGCGGCCGGGGTCGCCGCGAGCGCGGCGCGCTGCTCGCGAAGCTGGGCCTCACCCTGTACGACTCCTACTCGGGCAGCGGCCGGCGCATGCCGCGCCACGAGTTCGCCGGACCGGCCGCCGTGCGCGAGCGCTTCCCCAACATGGACCCCGGCATTCGCTACGCCGCAACCTATTTCGACGCCTCGGTGGGGCAGCCCGAACGCATCGCGCTCGAGCTGGTGCTCGACGGGGCGGAGGCGAACCCCGGATCCGCGGCCTACACGTACACCGAGGCCGTCGGGGCGTCGCCCGACGGCGTCCGCGTGCGCGATCTGATCACCGGTGAGGAGGCCGTGGTCCAGGCAGAGGTCGTCATCAACGCCTCGGGCCCCTGGACCGACCTCACCAATGCCGCGCTCGGCACGCCGAGCGCGTTCATGGGCGGCACCCAGGGCTCCCACATCGTGGTGGACAACCCTGCGCTGCTCGACGCGACGGGCGGTCACGAGATCTTCTTCGAGCACGCCGACGGGCGGATCGTGCTGATCTACCCGCTCCACGGCCGCGTGATGATCGGCACCACGGACACTCCCGCCGACCCTCGCGGGCCCGTGCGGTGCAGCGAGGACGACGTCGACTACTTCATCGACCTGGTCGGACATGTCTTCCCCGACATCCCCGTCGAGCGCGATCAGATCGTCTACCGCTTCGCGGGCATCCGGCCCCTGCCGCGCACCGACGGCGCCGCGCCCGGAGAGCTGTCCCGGGACTACCGGCTCGAGCAGCGCCAGGACTCCGCGGGACGCCTGCGCATCGACATCGTGGGCGGCAAGTGGACCACGTTCCGTGCGCTGGGCGAGCGCGTCACCGACGTCGTGCTCGAGCATCGCGGCGAAGTGCGGCGGCGGCACACGCTCCACGAGCCGATCGGCGGCGGCAAGCGCTACCCGCGCACCGGCGACGATCGTGAGGCGTGGATGAGCGAGCGGCTCGGCGACCTCGCTGACGGCCGCCGGCGGGTACTCTTCGCGCGGTACGGGACGCGCGCCGAGGACGTCGCCGCACACCTGCGCGCCGGTCACGACACCCCCATCGCTGGCGACCGCCTGAGCGTGCGCGAGGTCGACTTCATGGTGCGTCACGAGCACGCGCTGCGCGTGACCGATGTGGTGCAGCGCAGGACCGCGCTCGCGTTCGCGGGCGCGGTCTCGCGAGGGGTCATCGAACAGGTCGCCGGTGCGATGGCTGGCACCCTGGGGTGGGACGATGCGCGGGTCGACGAGGAGATCGACGCGTGCGTAGCGACGCTCATCGACCAGCACGGTGCGCGCCTGGCGCAGGACTGCGCCTGAGGTTCAGGGCGTAGCGCTCGGCAGCCCGCACGGCGGTCCCGGACGGATGAACCCGGCCCTGGACGCACGAGGGCCCCGGTCCGTGGGGACCGGGGCCCTCGTGCTCGGCGGGGCGCGCTACTTGGCGGAGCCGCCGGACTTCTTGGGCGTGCTCTTCGCCGCTGTGGACTTCGACGACGTCGACTTGGACGCCGTCGACTTGGCGGCGGTCGGCTTCTTCGCCGGTGTGGACTTCTTCGCGGCGGCGTCGCCGGTCTCGTCCTCCCAGACGTCCTCGGCGTCATCGATGGTGCTCGTGGCGGCGGCGGTCGCTCGGTCGCGTGCCCCGTCCATCGACGCGCGCATCTTCGACGCCTCTGACGCGGCGGACTCCTTCACCTTGGCCGCGCTGGCGCCAGCCTGGTCCGCGAGCTTCTTGCCCTGCTCGAGAGCGACGTCCTTGGCCTTCTCGACGTAGGGAGCCGCCTGCTCCTTGGCCTTCTCCACGTAGGGACCGGCCTGCTCCTTCGCCTTCTCGTACGTGGGCCCCGCCTTCTCGCCCACGGCGGTCGCGGCGGCGGTGGCTGCCTCGCTCGCCTTCTTGGCGGCGTCGATCGCCGCATCCGTGGCCTTGTTGACGTTGTCGCGGAGCTGCTGCTTGAACGTCGCGTCCTCGGCGAGCTCCCACTCCTCGTCCTCACCTGCCCACTCGTCGCGGCCCGGGTCGCGACGGGCCCACACCACCAGCGCGGCGGTCGCCGCGCCCACGAGCGCGAGCGGGATGAGCACCTTGCCCCACGAGCGGCCCTTCTCGGCCGGCTCCTCGGCGGCGTGCTCGACGGCGCTGACGGCGGCAGGGATCGCGGCGCCCACGATCGCGGCGTGGGCGATGTCCGCCCAGCGCGTCGCGGTCACGCCGGCCTGGCGCACGTAGGGCTCTGCCTTCTGGGCACCCTGGTGGTAGGCCTTCTTGGCGCGGGGCGTCGCCCACGCCTTGGCCTTGTCGTACTGAGGGCCCGCCCAGGCCTTGGCCTTGTCGTACTGGGGTCCGGCCCACTCCTGGGCCTTCTTGGCGGCCTCGGCCGCGTGAACCGCAGCTTCCTCGGCCTTGTTCTTCGCAACCGCGGCGGCCTCCTGGGCCTGAGCGCGATACTGCTCAACGTCGATCTCGTCCAGGGCCTTCTTCGTGCGTCCCACCGTGATGCCTCCGTGATTATCAGGGGTCTCCTGCTTCACCATCTTGTCACTTACCCCTCTCTAACGCGAGGGGCATGCGAGAATAGTCCGCATGATTGCAACCCTTGAGACCACCGCAGGTGACATCCGCATCGAGCTCATGCCGAACGACGCTCCCGTGACCGTCAAGAACTTCGTGGGACTCGCCACCGGCGAGAAGGAGTGGACCGACCCGGAGACTGGCGACAAGAGCACCGAGCCGTTCTACAACGGCCTGGTATTCCACCGAGTCATCTCCGGTTTCATGATCCAGGGAGGCTGCCCCGAGGGCACCGGCACCGGCGGCCCGGGGTACACCTTCGACGACGAGATCCACCCCAACAACCAGTTCTCCGAGCCCTACCTGCTCGCCATGGCGAACGCCGGCAAGCGCCTCAATCCCATCACCGGCCAGCCGGCGGGGACCAACGGCTCACAGTTCTTCATCACGGTGGGTGCGACCCCGCACCTGAACCAGGGCCACACCATCTTCGGCAAGGTCGCCGACGACGAGTCCAAGGCCGTCGTCGACAAGATCGCCACGACCCCGGTGGACGGCCGCGACCGTCCTCTCGAGGACGTGATGATCACCAACGTCACCCTCGCCTAGGGGACGCGTGACCCAGCCTGCCGGCGCATCGGCCCCCACCTGTCCGCGCCACCCCGACCGCGTCTCCTACGTGCGATGCCAGCGGTGTGAGCGCCCGGCGTGCCCGGAGTGCCAACGGCCGGCTGCGGTGGGGGTGCTGTGTGTGGACTGCCTCAAGCAGGCGCAGTCGCAGGCGCGGCCGATGCGCTCGCGGCTGGGGTTCACGATGTCCGCGGGGCCGCCCCTCGCGACATTCGTGCTCATCGGGCTCAACGTCGCGGTGTTCCTGCTGGGCCCGGTGCTCCTTGGCGACGCGTGGCCGGGGGCGTGGGCGCTGTGGCCCGAGGCGACGCCTATCGAATCTGCGGCATTCATCGACGTGGGCACCGAGTGGTACCGGTGGATCACGGCGGGCTTCGTGCACTTCGGGCTGTGGCACATCGGCATGAACATGCTCGCGCTGTGGCAACTGGGGCAGTCGCTCGAACCGGCGCTGGGAAGGTGGCGTTTCGTCGGTCTGTATGCCGGCTCGCTGCTCGGCAGCTCGGCCGCGGTGCAGATTATCGGCACGGGTGGACAACTGACGGCCGTGGGCGGCGCGTCGGGTGCGATCTTCGGGCTCCTCGCCGCGTACGGCGTGGTGCTGAAGCGCCTGCGACTGCCCTACACCTCGGTGCTGGTGATCGCGGCGATCTTCATCGGCGGACCGCTGGTCTCCGAGCTGATCCCGGGCTTCGCCTTCTTCTCCGGCCTGTCCTGGCAGGGCCACCTGGGCGGCGCGGTCGCCGGCGCGATCATCATGCTTGCGATGTTCCGCGGGGTCGACCGCCGCGAGAAGGCGACGCGCGCGGCCACCTGAGTCCGCATCGGCCCTCCCCACGCAAGCGAAATGGATCCAATTCGCGCATGAGCGGGGCGGGTGAACCACACCCGTGTGGTTATCCCCAGGACCGTCCCCAGATGTGAATGACACGGGTGTAGTTATCCCCGAGTGTGGAGATCCCTGGGGATAACTACACCCGTGTCATTACGGGTGAGCGGCTACTTCCAGCGCGTCAGGAGCAGCATCGCCGCGCCCATGAACACGAAGCCCACGAGCAGGTTGAGGTCGCCGATGGGCAGCGGCCACTGCGCCTTGGTGATGTAGTAGACGACGATCCATGCCGGACCCAGGCACAGCAGCGTGATCGCGGTGGGCAGCAGCCACTTGGGGTTCTCAGACTCGGGCTTGCCGATGTTCCGAGGCGCCTTGTAGACCTGCTGTCCGTCCTGCTTCTTCTTGCTCTTGGCCACGCTGGTGTCTCCATGCTCACTCGGCGCTCGCATCGTGCGGGCGTCTCTCTGCCCACCAGGGTACCTAGGAGTCGACCGGGACTCTTTCGCGCGCACGCCGCTCGCGTACGCTGGTCACCACCATGAGCGCGCCAGCACCCACCTCGCAGGCCGCCGGCGGCCGGCCCCCGGCCCACGCCGGTGACGGCGGCGCGCGCCTGAGCGTCATCGGGGTCCTCGGCGAGCTGCTCATCCTCGCGGGGGTGCTGCTGGGGCTGTTCGTGCTGTGGCAGCTGTTCTACACGGACATCCAGGGCGAGCGCGCGCAGCAGGAGGTCGTCGACAGCCTCGAGTGGGTGGACAGTGATGTCGTGGCGGGAGTCTCCGCGGACGCGTCGAACGGTCCGGAGACCATCCCGGATGACCTCAAGTACCTCGACGTCGACCCGCCGGTCATGGACTATCCGGACTTCACGGAGACGTTTGCGACCATGATGGTGCCGCGCTGGGGCGAGGACTACGTGAAGCCCGTCAGCGAAGGCGTCACGCGCGCAGACGTGCTCGACCCGCTCGGTATCGGCCACTACCCGGGCACCGCCCTGCCGGGAGAGATCGGCAACTTCGCGATCTCGGGTCACCGGACCACGTACGGGAAGCCCTTCAACGCCGTGGCGGACCTCCAGGTGGGTGACAGCCTGATCATCCAGACCGAGGACGCGTGGTTCGTCTACCACGTCGAGTCGTGGGAGATCGTGCAGCCCACCCAGGTCGAAGTCATCGCCCCCACGCCGAACGAGCCCGGCGTCGCGCCGACCGAGCGGTCGATCACCATGACCACCTGCCACCCGATGTTCTCTGCAGCGGAGCGCTGGGTGGTGCACGGCGCGTTCGACTACTGGGCGCCCACCGGCCACGGGGTGCCCGAGGAACTGGTGGAGGTGCCCGCATGATCTCGACCTTGATCTGGAATGCGCTGCCGGGGCCGGCGCTCGTGCGGGTGCTGATCCTGCTCGTGGTGATCGCGGCCGTCGTCTTCGCGCTGTTCGAGTACGTGTTCCCCTGGGTCTCAGAGGCCCTCAACGTCCAAGAGACCACCGTGGAGGAGACTTGACCCGCATCCTCGTGATCGACAACTACGACTCGTTCGTCTACACGATCGTGGGCTACCTGCGCCAGATGGGCGCGGAGACCGTCGTGGTGCGCAACGACGCTGTGGCGGACGCCGGTGACATCGACGACTATGACGGCGTGCTGGTCTCGCCCGGCCCGGGCACGCCCGCTGAGGCGGGCGCGTCGAACGACGTCATCCGCGAGTGCGCGCGCACCGGAACGCCCATGCTAGGGATCTGCCTCGGGCACCAGGCGCTCGCGGAGGTCTACGGAGGCGTGGTCTCGCACGCCCCCGAGCTCATGCATGGCAAGACCTCCGCCGTGACCCACGAGGGCGCGTCCGTGCTGGTGGGGCTCGCCTCCCCGTTCACGGCCACGCGCTACCACTCGCTCGCGGTCGAGGAGGGCACGGTCGACGACGCCCTCGAGGTCACCGCACGCACGTCCACCGGCATCATCATGGGCCTGAAGCACCGCGATCTGCCGCTGCACGGGGTCCAGTTCCACCCCGAATCGGTGCTCACCGAGGGTGGCCACCGGCTGCTCGCCAACTGGCTCGAGGTGTGCGGCATGCCGGACGCCGAAGGTCGGTCGGCAGGGCTCACGCCGCTGGTGCGGCAGTAGCGCGTCGGGGTCCGGGGGCCGATGCGCTGATCGCCCCGCGTTTCGACGTGTCCGCAGGAGAACGGTGGACGGTCGGCCAGCCCGACCACCGAATCAGCGCCCGGGGCGGTTCACAGCCAGCCGTTCCACTCCACGATCAGCAGCAGCGTCACCAGGAAGCCCACCGGCTGGTTGAGCCACAGGAACGTCCTCCACCCACGGTTGGCGTCCTCGCAGGTGGCGTCCGTGACGTTCCAGAAACGCGCCAGGGAGGCCGCGTAGGCGAGGGGCAGCAGTGCGGCGAGCACGCCGGGCCACGGCAAGAACAGCAGGAGGGCCGATGCGCCCATGTACAGCGCCGCGGCGAGACGGGTGGTCGCCCGGGCGCCGATGACCGTGGCGACCGAGCCGATCCCGCCGGCGCGATCCGCCCGGACGTCCTGCACCGCCCCGAAGGCGTGCGACGCCATGCCCCACAGGATGAACGCCGCCCAGACGGGCCACACGCCAGCGTCGAGGAGCGACACGTTCGCCAGCACCAGCGCATACAGGAGCGGCCCCACGAAGTGCAGCGCCGACGTCACCGAGTCCAGGAAGGGCTTCTCCTTGAACCGCAGGCCTGGCGCGGAGTAGGCGACTACACCGAACAGCACCAGGCCCAGCGTCAGCAGCGCCGCGAGGTCGCCCTGCGTCGCGAGCCACACCGCCGGTGGGATCACCGTGAGGGCGCTCGCCCACAGGATGGCGCGGTGGATGCGCGCTGCGGCCGCCCGGTCGCGGACCACGTCGCCCTCGACGCCGCCCTTGCGGGGGTTGGCGAGATCGGACTCGTAGTCGAACACGTCGTTCACACCGTACATCAGCAGGTTGTACGGGATCAGGAAGAACAGCGTGCCCACGATCAGCACCGCGTCGACCTCCCGCACGACCATGAGGTAGCCGGCGGCGAACGGGTAGGCGGTGTTGATCCAGGAGATCGGGCGCGACGCCCGCACGATCGCGGCGATCACGCAGAGTCCCCCGGCGATGTCCCGTCGGATGGCCGATGCGCGGGCGGCGCGGCCTCGGGCCGTCTCCTGCCGAAGAGTTCCCACAACGTAGGGATGAGCAGTACGGCGCCCACCGTGTAGGCGAGGTCTTCGATGGGCGCGATCGGCATGCGGACGCCGGAGATGAGCGATGCGTCGTAGTCGACCAGGCCCACGCCCACAATCACGTTGTCGAAGATGACCGTGAGGGTGAGCAGCACCAGACCCGTCGTCAGGAGCGGCCACCGGGGCAGGCGTCGCAGCACCGGTGCGCAGACGAGTGTGAGCAGGGCGATCACCGCCACTGACAGCACCACGTACGTCACGCACTCTCCTCTCGCGGGTGGTGACGTCTATCGTGCCACCGCGTCAGAGCGATCCATGCCAGCAGCGTGTTGTAGGTCAGCAGGGTGAGGAAGGCGACCTCCTCGACGGGAACCTCGGGAGCGATCACCCACCCCGTCATGTAGGGCGCGTCCCCGATGAAGAAGATCCCCAGGCCGACGCCCACCAGGTCCCACAGCAGGAAGAACGCCACACCGGCGACGAGTGTGAGCGCCGTGCGGCGTGCATCCGCGAACAGCGCCACGCGGTACCGCCAGTCGAGAGTGCCCAGTCCCAGGAGGCTCACCACGAGTGCCGCCAGGTACAGGTAGGAGGTCACGGGGCGGGCACGCTTCCGTCAGGAGCGGGAGCAGCGTCTGGCGCCGATGCGCCGCTGAGCAGCCGCGCGACGTCACCCAGGCGGTCGCGGCGCAGGGTCCGCGACAGGTAGCCCGCAGGCAGAGGTGTGTTCAGCGGCTTGACGCCCGTTTCGCCCAGCAGCCGCTTGGCGACCAGCTCCGCGGAGATCAGGCAGATCGGCACCCCGATGCCGGGAGCCGTGGATGCGCCGGCGTAGAGGAGATTGTCGACCTTGCCGGAGATGTTGCGGGGCCGGAACATCGCGGACTGGCCCAGCGTGTGCTCGAGACCGAGCGCCCCACCTTGGAACGCAGACAGCGAGCCGGCGAAGTCGGACGGCGTCAGCAGCGCCTTGACGCTGGTGCGCGCGCGCAGATCGGGGATCCGCGCCCACGCGCCCACCTGGTCGAGGTAGCGTCCCGCGTGCTGCTCCAGGCCCTCGCGGGAGGTGGGCGTGGCGCCCAGTGCAGGGTCCGCCGGGAACGGCACCAGCATGACCAGGTTCTCGTGCCCGTCGGGGGCGGTGCTCGGGTCCGTCGCGGAGGTGCGCGAGACGTAGACGGATGCGGGGTGCGGCACGCGCTGTTCGTCCATGATCGCGCGGAAGTTCGCATCCCAGTCGCGGGTGAAGAACAGCGAGTGATGCTCGAGCTCGGGCAGCTCGCCCTCGACGCCCGCCATGACCAGCAGTGCGCTCACGCCGGGCCGGGTGCGCCGCCAGGCGCGTTCGCTGCGGGTGCGGTGCTGCGGCTCGAGGAGGGCCGTCTCCGTGTGGTGCATGTCCGCGGCCGAGACCACCGCATCGGCCCTCACCACCTCGCCCGAACGCAGCTGCACACCCGTCGCCTGTCCGTCCACGACCGTGATCTGCGCGACATCCGCGTCCGTGCGCACCTCGACTCCCTCGGCCTCAGCCGCACGGAGGAGGGCCTCGATCACGGCGTAGAGGCCGCCGCGCGGGTAGCGCACGCCGTCCACGAGGTCGAGGTGGCTCATGAGAGAGAACAGCGACGGCACCCGCCCTGGCGCGGAGCCCAGGAACACCGCGTGATAGCCCAGCAGCTGGCGCAGGCGGGAGTCGGATACGCGCGAGCTGATGCGCGACTCGAGCGAGCGGGTGAGCAGACCGCCAAGTTCGGGCAGGCGGGGCAGCAGGGAGGAGTCGGCGACGGCGAGCGGGCGCTCGAAGGTCGTGTAGAGGAAGCGGTCGAGGGCCAAGCGGTAGAGCTCGCTCGCCTCAGAGGCGTACGCGGCGATGGCCTCGCCGTCCCCGGGGCTCCAGCGCTCGAACGTGGCAGTGTTGTCCTCGGGTGATGCGGTGACGTCGAGGATGTCGGCGTCGGCTCCCGGCTCCCCCTCGAAGAAGATCCGGTAGCGGGGGTCGAGGTCGATGAGGTCGAGCTCCTCGGCCACGTCCCGCCCGAGCAGATCGAAGAAGTGCTCGAACGCCTCGGGCATGAGATACCAGGACGGCCCCGTGTCGAACGTGAAGCCGTCGGCCTCGAGCCGGCCGGCGCGTCCTCCGACCTGACCGTGCCGCTCGAGAAGCGTCACGTCCGCCCCGCCGCGCGCGAGCAGCGCGGCGCTGGCGAGCCCGCTGACGCCGCCTCCGATCACCACGACGCGCCCGGTCATGCGGCTCCGTCCGGCTCGGTGGAGCTGCGTCCAGGGGCGACGAGGTTGCGGACGGCGAGCACGGCCTTGGCGGCATCCGGCACCCGGATGCGCTCGCGCGCCAGGTCAGCGGCCGGTGTGGCGGCGATGCGGTCGAGCAGTCGCTCGTAGATGTCCACGGTGGTGGCGACTCCCACGCGAGCAGGACGCGGCAGCTCCGGCAGGGTTCCGCGTGCCGCTACGAGGTCCGCTCGGCAGTCCGCGACCAGGACGGCGAGCTGGTCCTCCGAGAGCGAATCCGCGGTCACGCCGGGAAAGTACGAACGGCCCAACGCGGCGCTGTCCGCGCCGAGGTCCCTCAAGAAGTTCACCTTCTGATATGCGGCGCCCAGGCGGCGCGCGCTCGCGCGCAGGTGGTCGGGCATCGGGCGTGGCCCCATCCCCGTGTTCAGGAACACCGCGAGGCACATCTCGCCCACCACCTCCGCGGAGCCGTGGATGTAGCGGGCGAGGCTGTCATCGTCGTGCTCGGCCGTGTCCAGATCCATGCGCATCGAGGCGAAGAACGGATCGACCAGTTCACGATCGATGCCGACAGCCCGGGCGCTCGTGCCGAACGCATGGGCGACCACATTGGTCGAGAATCCGTGCGCCATCGCGCCGTGGACTTCTGCTTCGAACGTGTCGAGCTGCGCGCCGGCGTCGGACCCCCGATAGGTGTCGACGATCTCGTCGGCCACCCTCACCATGGCGTACACGGACTCGATGTGGCGCCTCATTGCCCCGGGAAGCAGGCGAGTGCCCAGCCCGAAGGACGTGGAGTAGTGGCGGATCACCTGCGCTGCTGCTGACTGAGCCGCGACGTCATACAGGTCGAGCGACGTCAGATCGTCCGCGGCCGGCTCCGCTGTGGTCATGAGGGGCGGCCGTCCAGCATGTCCACGACGCTGGTGAGGTAGCCGCTGAGCGGGGCGGGCACGCGCTCGCTCGCGATGCGCTTGGCCTGCCGGGCGTGACGCCTAGCGAGCTTCAGAGTGGCGTCTCTGGCGCCGGTGTCGATGAGGACCTGGCGCACGTGCGCCGCTCCGGCATCGGTCAGTGCCGGGTCTCCCACGTGGCGATCGAGAATCGCGCGCTGGAGCGGGTCAGCCTGGACGTGCGCGATGCGCATGAGCTCGGTCCGCTTGCCGGCGCGAAGGTCGGAGAGGTTGGTCTTGCCGGTCACGTCGGGGTCACCGAAGACTCCCAGGTCGTCGTCGACCAGTTGGAAGCTCAGACCCAGGGCAGTGCCGATGCGCTCGAGGTGGGCGATCATCGTCGGGTCGGCACCGGCGATGGTGGCTCCGGCGAGCAACGGCACCACGAACGAGTAGGTGGCGGTCTTGAGTTCCGCGACCGTGAGGGCGTCGGCGTCCTCCATCGAGGAGAGGTCGCCGCACATGTCCAGGAGCTCGCCGGCGATGGTCGCGCGGATCGCGCGGGTCACGAGATCCAGGGCGGCCAGGCGATGATGCGCCGGCAGCGATGCGCGAGCGATCATGTCGTAGGTGCTGGACAGGGCGAGGTCTCCGCTGAGCAGTGCGGCCGTCATCACATGGTCGTCGAGCTGCGCGGGAGGGAGTCTCCGTGCAGCGAGCTCGGCGCGCCGCGTGCCGGCAACATTGGGCCGACCGCGGCGCACCTCGTCATGGTCGAGGATGTCGTCGTGCACCAGCATCGCGGTGTGCAGCATCTCCATCGACGCAGCCACCGGGACAACGGCGTCGGCGTTGTCGCCGCCGAGCCCAGAGTAGGCCGCAAGCGTCAGGGCAGGTCGGAGGTTCTTTCCTCCCGCGAACTGCTCTCCCAGGCGCTGCCACAGACGCCGGTACTCCGCTCCCGACTGTGGCAGCTGCGCCGGCATTCCCTCGACGTGGGCGGTGAGAGCGGCGTCAACCAGCGACAGACGGGACCGCACCCACGCCTGGAGGTCCTGGGACGTCATCACCGGAGCCATGATGCTCCGGTCAACACTTGGTCAAGTCCCATGCATTCCCTGCCCATCGCGCTCCGCCCGCGAGGCATGCGGCCCTCATTCCGCCCCTGGCTCGACTCTTGCATGTCCGCGCTCCTCTGGCCATGCGGCTCGCGGGATGCGAACCGCCTCACCTCTACTTCCGGCCGAGGACGCGGTTTGGATGCACCCGCCCCGGGTCTTCTTGCACGAAGTGGGCCCGAGTCGCTCACCTAGGCCCTTAGACGAGCGAAATGGGCCCGAATCGCTCACCTCAGCGCTTAGACGAGCGAAATGGGCCCGAATCGCTCGTCTAAGCGCATAGGCGAGCGCGAATCGACCGCCGAGACCGCTCAGGGCCGATGCGTGGGCTGGCTCTCGTTCAGACGCTAGGGAGACGGGGTCACCGAGGGCTGCGGCTGAGGGCCGCGAGACAGCACCAGAGTCACCTGCGTGTCGGGAGCGACCTCAGTGCCTCCGTTGGGGTTCTGAGAGATCACCGAACCCGCGGGCACGTTGTCGTCGTACTGCTCCTGGCCGTAGGTGAAGCTCAGGCCCTGCGTGCCGAGCTGGCGCTCGGCCTCGGCCTGACCCAGGCCCGTGACGTCGGGCACGATCACGGTGGACGGGGCCACCGCGACGTCGAGCTGCACGGTCGAGCCCTGGGGCACGCGGCCCGGGCTCGGGCTCTGGCTCAGCACGGTGCCGGGGGCGACGGAGTCGTCCTCGACGTCGTTGACGTCCGGGATCAGACCCAGCTCGCGCAGGGTCGCCCGCGCTTCGTCCTCGGTGCCGCCGGTGACATCCGGCAGCTCGACCTGGCCGCTCGAGACGTACAGCGTGATCGCCGTGCCCGAGGCCACCTCGGTGCTCTCCTCGGGATCGGTCTTGGTGACGCGGTCCTGCTCGAGGTCGGGGTCGTCCTCCTGCTCGACCGAGCCCACGGTGAGTCCGGCCTCCTCGATGCGCGTGCGCGCGTCCTCCTGCGTCATCCCGCGCACGGAGGGCACGGTGACGGCGTCGGGGCCGGCGGACACGAACAGGGTGACGGTGGGCGGGCCGGTGGCCTCCGCCGTCGCGGTGGCCGCCATCGCGAGCGTCATCGCCTGCGCCTGCGCGTCCTCGGTCCACGTGAGCTCCTCGCCCACGGGCGGGTCGGTGCGGGTCACGAGGCCTTCATCGATCTCGGTGCTCGACTCCTGTTCGACCTCGACCAGGAAGCCCAGGTCCTCGAGCGCAGCCCGGGCCTCGTCCTCCTCCATGCCCACGACGTCGGGGATGGTCGCCGTCTGGGTGGTGGGCTCCTCCGGTCCGGAGTCGCGCATGAACAGCCACAGCAGCAGGATGATCGCGATGAGCGCGGCTGCGCCCAGCGAGATCCACAGGATGAGCTTGCGGCGGCGGGCGTCCTCCTCGTCCACGAGGTCGTGCTCGTCGGTGACGGCCACGTGTGCGGACTGAGGCGGGGGCACCTCGCCTGCGGCGGGTCCCACTGCTGCCCACGGCTGTCCGGCGGACGTCATGACCTGGGTCTCGCCCGTGACGGGGGCCTGGGCCGGCATGGCCTGAGTGGGCTGCTCGGCGAGCTCCTCGGGGGTGAGCTGAGGGTTCTCGCCGGTGCCTGCGCTCGCGGCGGCGGCCGCTGCCACGCCTGCCGCGCCCGCGCCGAAGGCGGCCGATCCCACGGCGATGGCTCCCGTGCTGGGGCTCAGCGGCGCGCCGCCGAGGACGGCGCGCAGGTCGCCCAGGAACTCCTGAGCGGTCGCGTAGCGCTGGTTGCGGTCCTTGGCGAGCGCGCGCAGCACCACCTGGTCGAGCTGGGCCGGGACGTCGGACGCGAAGTCGGACGGCTTGGGCGCCTCTTCACGAACGTGCTGGTAGGCGACGGACACCGGCGAATCGCCCACGAACGGCGGGCGGCCGGTGAGGAGCTCGAACAGCAGGCAGCCCACGGAGTACAGGTCCGAGCGCGCGTCGACGGTCTCGCCGCGCGCCTGTTCGGGAGAGAGGTACTGGGCCGTGCCCACGACGGCCTGCGTCTGCGTCATCGTGTTGCCGGCGTCGGCCAGCGCCCGGGCGATGCCGAAGTCCATGACCTTCACTGCACCGGTCGGGGTCAGCATCACGTTGGCGGGCTTGATGTCGCGGTGGACCAGACCCGCGTGGTGGGCGTAGTCGAGCGCGGTCAGGACGCCCGTGGAGATCTCGATGGCCTCGTCGATCGGGGCCGCCACGTCACCCTTGAGGATGTCGCGAACCGTGTGACCCTCGACGTACTCCATGACGATGAACGGCACCGCCTGAGGCGTGCCCTCGCCGGTGCGCACCGAGTCCTCACCCGTGTCGTACACCGCGACGATCGCGGGGTGGTTGAGGCCGGCGGCCGCCTGTGCCTCGCGGCGGAAGCGCGTCTGGAACGACGGGTCGCGCGCGAGATCGGCACGCAGGATCTTGATCGCGACCGTGCGACCGAGCCGCGTGTCGTAGCCGATGTGCACCTCGGCCATGCCCCCACGGCCGATGAGCTCGCCGACCTCATAGCGGCCTGCCAGGATCTTCGCGTCGTCGTTCATCAGTTCGTCAGTCTCCCACGTGCGTGCGTGTATCGGTGGTCATTGTCCCATTGATCCCTGCGAACGCCCGCGAGGCGGGGCATCGGGGCGTGGGCGGTGCTCTCGGGGCGCGATGCTGGGGGGCATCCTGCGCGCGGATCTGCGGCCGCGGCCGGACTCACCGCTCGGTGGCGACGTGGAGGCGATCGGGCTCCCGGATCGAGGAGTCGTGGCACTCGCCGACGCCGCGCTCGCGCCGTCCCCACCCGCGGGTAGGAGGTCGAGGCCGTCGAGCCTCTCCAGCAGCTCGCGCGCGGTGCGCGGTCGCTTGCGCGGGTTCTTCTCGAGCAGATCCATGATGAGCCGGGCGAGGTCGGGAGAGACTCCCGCCGGCAGCGGTGGGACGGTCTCGTTCACGTGCGCGATGGCGATGTCGACCGCGGTCGCGGCCGTGAACGGCCGCTTCCCGACGACGGACTCGTACGCGATGATGCCCATCGCGTAGAGGTCCGATGCGGGGGTCGCCGGCTTGCCCAGCGCCAGCTCGGGCGCGAGGTACTGGGCGGTGCCCATCACCATCCCGGTCTGGGTCAGAGTGGTCTGGTCCGTGCTGCGCGACACCCCGAAATCGGTGATGCGGACCAGGTCCTCCTCGGCGATGAGGAGGTTGCCCGGCTTGATGTCGCGGTGCATGACGCCGGCGTCGTGAGCGGCGCTCAGCCCGTGCGCCGTGCCGGCCATGATGCGCACCAGCCGCTCCTCGGGAATCGTGCGCTCGCGCTCGAGGATGGTCGACATGGGCTCGCCCTCGACCAGCTCCATCACCAGGAAGGCGGTGCCCTCCTGGTCGCCGTAGTCGAACACCTGGGCGATATTCTCGTGAGCGAGGCCAGCGGCGTTCTTGGCCTCGTTCGTGAAGCGCTTGAGAAAGGTCTCGTTCGCGGCGGCGCCCTCCTTGAGCACCTTGACCGCCACGGGCCGCCCGAGCTCGCTGTCCTCCCCGCGCCACACTTCGCCCATGCCGCCCACGGCCAGCAGGGAACGCAGGACGTAGCGTCCGCCCAGGGTGGTGCCAGCGGTGATGCTCACAGCTCGCCCTCCCTGTCGAGGCGGAGCGCCTCCTGCATGATCGTCTTCGCGATGGGAGCGGCGAGCGCGCCGCCCGTCGTGCCGGTCTGCCCGCCGCTCTCCTCGACGATCACGGCGAGCGCGATCACCGGGTCGTCGGCCGGGGCGAAGGAAACGAACCACGCGTGTGGCGGGCTGTTGGTGCCAGTCTCGGCGGTACCGGTCTTGCCCGCGACCTCGACGCCGGAGATCTGCGCGCCGCGGCCCGAGCCGCTGTCGACGGTGGTGACCATCATGTCCGTGAGGTCTGCGGCGTCGGCCGCCTGCATCGACTCCCGGTAGACCTCGGGCAGCGTGGTGTCGATGATCTGCAGGTCGGGCGCGCGCACCGACTCGACCAGGTAGGGACGCATGAGCGTGCCGTCGTTCGCGATCGCGGACGCGACCATGGCCATCTGCAGAGGAGTCGCGCGCACATCGAACTGGCCGATCGAGCTCATCGCCGTCTGCGCATCGTCCGGCGCCACGGGCAGTCGCGACGCGGTGACGGGCAGCGGGATCTCGAGCGACTCGCCCCACCCGAAGTCCTGCGCCTTGCGCTCGACGACCCCCCACCCGAGCGACATGCCCAGGTCGCCGAAGGCGGTGTTGCAGCTGACGCGCAGCGCATCCTCGAGGGTCATGTGGTCGTCGCTCGAGCACTCGACTCCGCCGTAGTTGCCGAGAGTCGCGCTCGAGCCCGGCAGCTCGAGCTCCTGAGGTGCGTAGACCTGCGTGTCGGGCGAGTACCCGGACTCGAGCGCCGCGGCCGCGACCACAAGCTTGAACGTCGACCCGGGCGGGTACGTGTCGCCCGCGATGGCCCGGTTGACCATGGGGCCGTCGTCGCGGCTGATGAGGCTCGCATAGTTCTCGTTGACCACGGAGGTGCTGTGGCCGGCCAGCAGCGCCGGGTCGTACGTGGGGCTCGTCACCATGGCGAGCACCGCGCCCGTGCTCGGGTCGAGCGCGACCACGGCGCCCGCCCGGTCGCCCAGCGCATCGGCCGCCACCTGCTGGAGCGAGCCCGACAGGGTCGTCTCGACCGAGGCTCCCTGCTGCTGCTCGCCCGCGAACAGGTTGCCCAGCCGCGTCCAGAACAGGGAGTCCGCGCTGCCGTTGAGGAGCTCGTTCTCGGTGCGCTCGAGGCCCGAGCGGCCGTAGACCACCGAGTAGAAGCCGGTCACGGCCGCGTAGAGCGGTCCATCCTCATAGGTGCGCTGGTAGTTGAAGGGGTCGTCGACGGGGTCGGACCACACCACGGACCTGCCGTCGACCACGATCGGGCCGCGGAAGTTGCCGAACTCCCGGTAGATGGTGCGCACGTTGCGCGGGTCCTGGTTGAGGCTGTTGGCGTCGACGACCTGGATCCACGACGCGGCGGCCATCAACGCGAGGAACAGGAGCAGGACGATGACGCTGAGGCGGCGAGCGGGCTCGTTCATCTACGTCACCTCCTGGGCGCTGCGTCGCGCTTGATCCGAGATGCGCAGGAGGAGGCCGACGATGATCCAGTTGGCGATCATGCTGGACCCGCCGTAGGCGAGCCAGGGGGTGGTGAGGCCGGTGAGCGGGATGACTCGGGTCACGCCGCCCACGACAATGAAGACCTGGAGAGCGATCGAGAAGCCCAGGCCGGCCGCCATGAGCTTGCCGAAGCCGTCGCGCACGCCGATCGAGCTGCGGAAGGCCCGCTGCACGATGATCAGGTACAGGGCGAGGATCGCCATCAGACCCGTGAGGCCCAGCTCCTCCCCGAGGGACGCGATGATGAAGTCGGACTCGGCGTACGGCACGAGGTCCGGCCGGCCCTCGCCCAGTCCCGTGCCGAAGAGACCGCCCGAGGCCATGCCGAACAGGCCACGGACGAGCTGCTCCGACGTGCCCGAGGCGTACACCTCCGCGTCGAGAGCGTTGAGCCAGGCGTTGTAGCGCGCGCCCACGTGGCTGAAGATCGTGCCGGCCGCGACCGCACCCACCGCGAACAACGCCAGCCCGGTCAGGACCCAGCTGATGCGCTGCGTCGCGACGTAGAGCATCCCCAGGAAGATGCCGAAGAACAGGAGCGACGCCCCCAGGTCCCGCTCGTAGACCATCAGCAGGATCGCCGCGGCCCACACCAGCAGCAGCGGGCCCATGTCGCGCGGGCGCGGGAAGCGCAGGCCGAGGATCTTGGGGCCGGCGAGCGCGAGGGTGTCGCGGTTGGTGACGAGGAAGCCCGCGAAGAACACCACCATCGCTATCTTCGCGAACTCGCCGGGCTGCAGCGACCGGCCGAACAGCGAGATCCAGATGCGCGCGCCGTTGATCTCCAGGCCGAGCCCCGGGACCAGGGGCAGCAGGTAGAGGATGAGGCCGGCGATGCCCGCCGTGTAGGTGAAGCGGCGCAGTCGTCGGTGGTCGCGAATGAGCAGCACCACGACCATCGCGGCGACCACGCCTGCGATGGTCCAGCCGATCTGCGCCGTGCCGAAGTCGGTGTCGCGACCGCGGTACTGCGCGTAGCCGAAGTCGATGCGGTGGATCATCGCCAGACCGATGCCGTTGAGCGCGAACACGGCGGGCAGCAGGACCGGATCCGCGTGAGGCGCGAAGCGCCGCAGGACCAGGTGCGAGCCCAGCATGAGCACTGCCGCGCCCGCCGCATAGATGCCGAGCTCGTCGAGCTCGAGGAAGGCGGCGTGGTAGTCGACGAGGCCGCGCGCGAGCACGGTGATCCCCCACGCGATCGCGAGGAGGGCCAGCTCAGCGCGCCGCCCGGTGCGGACCTTGAGCTCCGCGACGGTGGCCACTAGGCCTCCGCCTCAAGCGCGTCGACCACCCCGAAGGCGTCCTCAAGGCTGCCTGCGCGGATGGTCGACTCGATGCGTTCCTGCTGGTACTGCGGGAGATCCCCGAGTTCTACGGTGGACAGCTCGACGAGCGTGTGGAGGTCCACCAGCGGCAGTTCCTGCGGGATGCCCCGGTAGATCGCGACGCGCCCGTCGTACTCGCCCACGTAGTACTGGTTCTGCGTCCACGCGTACGCGCCCCAGGCTCCTCCCGCGACCACCAGCAGCGCCACGATGGGCAGGCCCCACGCGCGCAGCTTGGGCCACAGGCGCTCCCATCGGGAGGGCTCCTCGTCGTCGTCGGACTCCTCGGGAGCGGACAGCCGTGCGGCCTTGGCGGCGGCGCTCGAGCCGCCCGCGGAGGGCCGGTGGCGGTCCCGCGCGGCGGCGCCCACGATCTGCGTCGAGGTCGACGGACCCACGTGGTCCTCCACCGAGTCGATGTCGACCACGTCCGCGACCACGCAGGTGACGTTGTCCGGGGCCCCCGCGGCCAGTGCCAGCGAGACCAGCGCATCGGCGCAATCTGCGGGGTCCTCGACCTCCTGCAGCGTCTTGTGCAGGGTGTCGCGGCTGACCACGCCGGACAGGCCGTCCGAGCACAGCATCCACCGGTCGCCCTCACGCGTCTCGCGCACCGAGATGTCGACGGGAACGTCTGCATCGACGTCGCCGAGCACGCGCAGCAGCATCGAGCGCTTGGGGTGGTGCTCGGCGTCGGCGGCGCTGATGCGGCCGGTGTCCACGAGGTGCTGGACGAACGAGTGGTCGGTGGTGACCTGGTCGAGCTCGCCGTCGCGCAGCAGGTAGGCGCGCGAGTCGCCGATGTGCGCCATCGACAGCGTCGAGCCGGCGCGCAGCAGCGCTGTCACGGTGGTGCCCAGGCCCGACAGTTCGGGGTCGTTCTGCGCGCGGCCCACGATCTCCGCGTGCGCGTCCGCGATCGCCTCCTTGAGCTCGTCGAGAGCCTCGTCGGAGCCGTGCGACTCCCCGTCCAGCGCAGCGAGCCGGCCCACCGCGATCGACGAGGCGATGTCGCCGCCGGCCGCGCCCCCCATCCCGTCCGCGACCACCAGCAGGTGCGGCCCGGCATACGCGGAGTCCTGGTTGTTGGAGCGGATCAGCCCGACGTCGGACCGAGCGGCGAAATGGAATCCCAGAAACACGTCAGCCCCTCAGCTCGACGGTCGTGGCGCCCAGCCGCAGCTTGTCGCCGCGCTTGAAAGGCATCGGGTCGTCGACACGCTGGTTGTCCAGGAACGTGCCGTTGGTGGAGCCGAGGTCCTCGACCTTCCAGCCGTCTGCCTCGGGGAAGATGCGGCAGTGCTTGGCCGAGCAGTAGTCGTCGTCGATGACGAGGGTGCAGGTGGGCGAGCGGCCGATGAGGATGGGCGCGGACCCGAGCGGGATCGTCGTGCCCTTGAGCGAGCCTGCCGTTACGGCCAGGTGCGCCGCCGCCTCGTCCCGCGTCGAGATCGAGCCGGTGCGAATGCCCGTGGCAGACCTGGAGGGCGCCGCCACCTTGTCGCCCCGCGCATCGGCCCTCCTGCGGTTCTCGCGGCCCCGGCCGCGAGAGATCACCCGCGTGCCGTACAGGTCCGCGCGCAGCACCCCGATCGCGGCGAGCACGAGTGCCCACAGGAGGATGAGGAAGCCGAACCGGAGGAGGGTGATCGAGAGTTCGCTCATGCGGTCAGACGTCCTCGTCCACGGGGAGGCCGTCCCAGTACATGATCGTGGTGCGGCCCACGCGGACCGCATTGCCGTCGACGAGCGTGACCTCGGTGATCCGCTGGCCCTCGACCAGCGTGCCGTTGGTCGAGCCCAGGTCCGTGAGGATCGTGCCCTGGTCCGTGACCTCGAACCGGCAGTGCTGGCGGCTCACGCCGGTGTCGTCGACCACGATGTCCGCCTCGGAGCCGCGGCCGATCACGGTCATCTCGCCCGTGAGGTGGTAGCGCTCGCCGTCGATGTCGAGCAGCGGGTAGCGGGAGTGGTGGTCCTGCGTGGTCGCGGGGGCGGCGGGGCCGCGCGTCGACTTGCTACGTACGGCCAGGCGGCCGGTCGACAGCGACTCGTCGAGCTGGAACTCGACGCTCACGCCGCCCACGAACGAATAGCGCTGGCGCTCGGCGTGGTCGCGCAGGGCGTCCTCGAGCTCGTGTGCGAGGGCGTCGGCTCCCCACTGTTCGATCGCCTCGTGATCCGTGGCGCTCAGGGACACGGCGTACTCGTTCGGCACTACCGTGCGCGAGCGGTCGACAGCGGCGGCGCGGGCGTCGCACTCCCGCCTGACCGCGCTCGCGATCTCCACGGGCTTGACGCCCGACTTGAAGGTCTTGGCGAACGCGCCTTGCATCACGTTCTCCACGCCCTTCTCGAACCGATCGAGGACTCCCATACGTGGAATCGTATCGGTCGCCTCCGTCGTGCTAAAGTTGCTCGGCGCGCGCGAGTGGCGGAATAGGCAGACGCGCACGGTTCAGGTCCGTGTGCCCGAAAGGGCGTGGGGGTTCAACTCCCCCCTCGCGCACCACAGGAAAGGCCCCCTCCCAGGTTCTGGGAGGGGGCCTTTCGCTTGCCCGGCGCGGCTGTGCCTCCGGGGAGTGGCTGAGTGCTCGTTCCGGCCCGATTGGGGCACTGAGGCACTCACCGGGCGCTTGCGGAGGGCCGATGCGCGGGCTGGGTGCGGCGGGCGCGTTGCTCCAGCTTCGTGCCGTGCGCCGGTGAAAGACTCACGCCCATGAGCGAGGTGACAACTCGTACCCGGGTAGCCGCGCTGCGACGATTTCCTCGTGACGCACGAGTCCTGTGGCGCGCGCTGCCATCAGTCGCAATCGGGTCATCCATCCTCGCGTTCGGGCTTGTCGCAACGGGGGTCATCCCGACGCAACTCGCCTCCAGCGCGGCGTTGCCCGGTTCCCTGTTCTTCTGGATGACCGTCGGGTTTGGGCTGTTCTTCATTGGTCTGGCGAGCTTCTCCATCGCGCGAGAAACGGGCTTGCTGCCGTTTGCAACGCTCGTGGCGCGTGGTGATCGGTGCTTCGTCGTCTCGTTCTCGCGGCACGGACTCGTGCGACTTGCGAGGCTCGGCGGTCATGCACGCGTGGGCTCGCACGCCCGGACCGCCAAGGAGCTCCACCGCGGAGCCTGGCGCTGGGAGCGGCGCTGGGTGACGCGCGAGATCTGGTACCTCAAACTGGGCGACATGGCCGTGCACTGGTACGAGGGGCACGCGATGCCGGACGTACAGCGTGAGCGCTGGGTCACCCAACTCCATGAGATCGGCTTCGACACAGTCGGCTACTAGCACCCTCCCGTGGTCTTGCGGCGGACTGCTCGCTGGCAGGTCGTCAGTGCACGCGCGGGCTCCTTTCGGGCACTGAGGACCTGCTGGGGCGCACGGAGCGCCGATGCGCGGGCTGGGTGCGGCGGGCGCGGTTGGGACTGCACGGCTCGGCTACAGCAGCAGCGCCGCGATGACGATCAGCACCGGCGCGCAGAGTGCTGTCGTGATGAGGCACGCGCGCGAGGCCAGATCGATCGCACACCCGTAGCGATTCGCGAACACCACGACGTTCTGCGCCGTGGGCAACGCGGCCATCGCGACCACCACCGCGAGCGGCAGGCCGTCGAGCCCCACCGCGGCGCCCACCAGGAAGGTGAGCAGCGGGTGCACCACCGCTCGCGAGATCGTGGCAACCACGAGCGGCACCGTCAGCCCGGCGTGATCGACATCGGCGCCCACCTTCCGCGCGCCCACGAGCGACATGCCGAGGGTGAGCAGCGCGAGCGGCGGTGCGGCCGCGCCCACCAGGTCGAACGGCGCGAGCGCCACGTCCGGCATCCGCCACGGCAGCACCGCCAGCACGAGCCCCAGCAGCGCGCCGATGGTGAGCGGGTTGCGCAGCGCCATGAGCACCGGGTTGCGGCGAACTCGGCCCCAGCCCGAGGCACCGCCGTCACCTTCGCCGGCCAGCGCATCGGCGCTTCCTGAGGCGGACCGGGAGGAGAGGCGCACAGGTGTCGCGTCCGGTGCCCGGTCCAGGATCGCGAAGGACACCGGCCCCATGATGAGGAGCTGCACGAGCATCGTGGGCACCACCGCGAGCGCGTCCCCAAACAGATAGACCGCGAGGGGGATGCCCAGGTTGCCGGCGTTGACGTAGGCGCCCGACAGGACCGTGATGGTGGCGCGGCCGGACGGCAGGCGCAGCACCCAGCGCGCGACCGCGGCGAGCACCAGCGCGAGTGTCAGCGTGACGCCCCACGTGACGGCGGCGCCGGTGGACAGCAGGCGCGAGAGATCGGCACGCGCGACAGTGCTCAGCAGCAGGGCCGGCCCCGCGACCGAGAAGCACACTGTAGCGAGCACCTCCCGCGACCGCTCCGGCAGCCAGCCGCGGGATTGCAGCAGCCAGCCCGCCGCGACAACCAGCCCCATGGTGGCGATCGCCGCGAGCACGTCGTTCACGACACGTCACCGTCGACGTAGAGCCACTGGCCGCCCTCGCGCACGAACCGGCTCGTCTCGCGCATCGTCCTAGGTAGACCCTCGCCATCCCGCCACAGCGCGGTGAACGTCACGGTGGCCCTGGCAGGGTCCTGGGGGTCCATCACGAAGGCCGCCACGGTGAGCCCGAGCCACGTCTGCCCGCCCAGCGCAAGAGCGGTGGGCCGAGTGGAGGGGTGCCACGTGCACAGCAGGTAGCGCTCGTCCTCGCGCACGTAGGCGGTGTACCGGGACCGCATGAGGGCCGATGCGTCCGTCGCCTCGCGCTCGCCGCGCAGCAGCGGGCGGCAGCACTCGGCGTAGGGGTCGCCCGTGCCGCACGGGCAGGGGAGCGCCATCAGCCGGCCTGGCCGCGCGGGCGGGGCCGGCCGCAGGACGTCACGCCGCCATCTCCTCGCGCGCGAGGCGCGTGAGCGCGTGCACGTCATCGACGGTGGTGTCCCACGAGCACATCAGCCGCACCTCGACCGTCTCGGGGGTCGTGCCCGGCTGCCAGTCGTAGAAGCGGTACGCCGCGCGCAGGCGGGCGGCGATCGCGCGGGGGAGCTCGACGAACACGGCGTTCGCCTCGGTGGGCTGCGTGAAGCGGATCGCCTGCTCGGCGGCGAGCGGCTCGAGGCACTCGCGCAGGCGCGTGGCCATCGCGTTCGCGTGACGCGCGTTGCGCAGCCACAGCGCGTCGCCGGCGTCGTCCACGGAGGTCAGCAGCGCGGTCAGCTGAGCCGAGACGTACCGCATCTTGGAGCCCAGCTGCATGGTCTGCTTGCGCAGGTGCAGCAGCTCAGAGGCGAGGCGCTCGCGCAGGTCCCCGGCGAGCACCACGACGGCCTCCGCGCCCATCGCGCCGTTCTTGGTGCCGCCGAAGGACAGCAGGTCCACGCCCGCGGTGGCCTCGGCGAGCGAGACGCCCAGCGCGGCCGCGCCGTTGGCGATCCGGGCGCCATCAAGATGCACCCGCATGCCAGCGGCGTGCGCGGCGTCGGTGAGTGTCCGCATCGCGTCGAGCGAGTAGACGGTGCCCAACTCGGTCGACTGGGTCACGGACAGCACCAGCGGCTGTGCGCGGTGCTCGTCGCCCAGGTCGCCCACCCAGCGCTCGATCGCGCTCGCGGTCAGCCGCCCATCGGGTGCCGGAGCCTGCAGGATCTTCAGGCCTCCGACCCTCTCGGGGGCGCCATTCTCGTCGACGTTGATGTGCGCGTGCTCGGACGCGACCACCCCGCCCCAGCGCGGGGACAGCGCCATCAGCGACACCACGTTCGCCCCGGTGCCGTTGAAGACCGGGAAGCCCAGCGCATCGGCGCCCCACACCTCGGCGACGGCGTCATCGAAAGCCGCAGTAGCCGCATCGGCCCCGTAGGCGGGCTCGTGCCCACCGTCGGCGGCGGCGATCGCGGCCATCACCTCCGGGTGCACGGAGGCGTAGTTGTCGGAGGCGAAGTGGCGGCTGTCAGTCACCCGACGAGTCTCCCACGCGGCTACGCGGCGATGTCGCGCACCCAGGAGGGGCCGTCGGTCTGGAAGCCCATGCGGCGCATGTAGTCCCGGTCCAGCTCGTCGCGCACCGGCACCCGCAGCCGCGTGAAGCCTGCCTCGGCCAGCACGCGCGACTCGCGGTACACGAACTCGCCCGGCGTGAAGTCGCGGAAGCGCTGCTTGACCCAGTCGAGCTCGACCACGCCCTGCCCGTCGCCCTCGTCGCGCACCGCGACCACGCCCACCGCCTCGTCGCCGCGGACCACGAGGAACGTGTGGCGGTTGCCGCCCGCGGCCGTGCCGTGGTCGCCGTCGATGTCGAAGGCGGGCTCGTGGGCCTTGATGTCGTCACCGTGCTCGGCGAGGACGTGGCGCAGGAAGGCGTTGCCCGCGTCCACCGCGAGCACCCGGTAGACCTCCTCGTCGTGGGCCTCGCGATACAGGCGCCACAGCCAGTAGATGTCGATGATGGTGATCGCGAGGTTCATGAACGCGAACTGCCACACCTCGATGATCGCGTTGTAGCCCGTTGCCAAAGCCGCGCCGATGAGGTTCATCCACCGGAATCGCAGCACCCGCGCGACCATGAGCGACCACACGATGAGGATCGACCCGATCCATCCGATCGCCTCCAGCACCACCTGCGTGTCCATGACGTCAGGGTATGCCCCTCAGCAGGGCCGATGCGCGAGATAGGTAGCCGCAGCGCGCGGCCCTCGTAGGCTGGTGCGATGGATCGGGGCAGCGTGCGTGCGGACGCGTGGGTCTGGGCGGTGCGGCTGACCAAGACGCGCTCGCAGGCCACCGCGGCGTGCAAGGCGGGCCATGTGCGCGTCAACGGCGACCGGGCCAAGCCGTCGACGCCGGTGCGGGTGGGCGACCGGGTCGAGGTGACGCTCGTGCATCCGAACGGACCCGCGCAGGTGCGGATCGCCGAGGTGCGTCAGCTGCTGGTCAAGCGCGTGGGCGCTTCGGTGGCCGCGCAGGCCTACGTCGATCAGTCGCCGCCGCCACCGCCCAAGGCCGAGCGCCCCGCGCCGGTCGCGCTGCGCGAACGCGGCGCAGGCCGTCCCACCAAGAAGGAGCGGCGCGCCCTCGACCGGCTGCGCGGCCGCGGGTCTCGCTAGACGACGCTGCGGCGTGCCACCCGTCCTTCCCGAGCGAAGTGGGCCCGAATCGCTCGCCCAAGGCCTTGGGCGAGCGGAAATCGACCGCGGCGACGGTCGTGCGGAACCCGGCCCGCGCATCGGCCGTCCGCGGTGCTGTGCGCGCGCCAGCGGGACATGAAGGTCAGATCCGGCACTCATGTCCCGCCAGCAGTCGCTGGGTGCCGAAAGCGAGAGGAATCCGGCACCCAGTGACTGCCACGGCGCGGGTAGCGCCGAGGGTCAGGCGTTCTGCTTGACCGGTCGCGCGCCCCAGATGCGGTCGAGGTAGTCGACCATCGAGCGGTCCGAGCTGAAGAAGCCCGTCCGCGCGACATTGAGGATCGCGGAGCGCGACCAGGCCTCGTAGTCGCCGTACGCGGCCTCGACCCGGTCCTGGGCGTCCACGTAGGCGCGGAAGTCGGCGAGCGCCATGAAGCGGTCGCGCTCGGTGAGCGACGCGAAGATCGACGCCACGGCTCCGCTCCGGTCGCCGCCGGTGAACGCACCGGACGCGATCAGGTCCAGCGCCGCCTTGAGCTGCGGGTCGGACTCGTAGACCGCGCCCGGGTCGTAGCCGCTGTCCTGCAGCGCGGCGGCCTCCGGCTCGGTCATGCCGAACAGGAAGAAGTTGTCGTCGCCCACCAGCTGGCGGATCTCGACGTTCGCGCCGTCGTCCGTACCGATGGTCAGCGCGCCGTTCAGGGCGAACTTCATGTTGCCGGTTCCGGACGCCTCCTTGCCCGCGAGCGAGATCTGCTCGGACAGGTCGGCGGCGGGGATGAGCGTCTCCGCGAGCGTGACGTTGTAGTTCGCGGGGAACGCGATCTTGAGGCGGCCCTCGAGGCTCGCGTCGCCGTTGATCGTGGCGCCCACCGCGTTGATGAGCTCGATCGTCTCCTTGGCGCGGACGTAGCCCGGAGCGGCCTTGGCGCCGAACACGAAGGTGCGCGGCGTCACCTCGCTGAGGGGGATGCGCCCCGAGGTGATGCCCTCGTACAGGCTCACGATGTGCAGCAGCTTGAGCGACTGCCGCTTGTACTCGTGCAGGCGCTTGACCATGGCATCCACCATCGCGTCGCCCGCGATCTCGATCCCGTCGCGCTCGCGCAGCACGTTCGCGAAGCGCACCTTGTTGGCACCCTTGATCTCACGGAAGCGGCGGCGGAACTCGGGGTCCTCGGCGAGAGGCTCGAGCTCGCGCAGGCGCTCCAGGTCCGTGACCCAGCCGTCGCCGATCGCCTCGGTGATGAGGCCGGACAGGCCGGGGTTCGACATCCGCACGAAGCGGCGCGGGGTCACGCCGTTGGTGACGTTGGTGAACTTGTCCGGCCACATCTCGGCGAAGTCGTGCAGCACCTTGTCCGCGAGCAACTGCGAGTGCAGCTCCGCGACGCCATTGACCTTGAAGCTGGCGACGGTGGCGAGGTGGGCCATGCGCACGGCGCGCTCGGGGTTCTCCGCGATGATCGACATGCGTCGCACCCGCAGCTCGTCGCCCGGGTACGCGGCGCGCACCTCCTCGATGAACTCCTCGTTGATCCGGTAGATGATCTCGAGGTGGCGGGGCAGCAGCCGGCCCAGCAGCTCGACCGACCACACCTCGAGCGCCTCCGGCAGCAGGGTGTGGCAGGTGTAGGCGAACACCTTCTGGGTCACGGCCCAGGCGTCCTCCCAGGTCCAGCCGCGCTCGTCGATCAGCAGGCGCATGAGCTCGGGCACCGCGATCACGGGGTGGGTGTCGTTCAGCTGCCACGTGATGCGGTCGGGCAGGCGGGCGAGGTCGAAGTCGTCGGGCAGCACGTTCTCGAGGAAGTCGCGCAGCGACGCGGCGACGAAGAAGTACTGCTGCTGCAGGCGGAGCTCCTTGCCCTGGGGCGTGGAGTCCTCGGGGTAGAGCACCTTCGAGATGTTCTCCGCGAACGTGCGCGCGCGCACCGCCTCGACGTAGTCGCCGGCGTTGAACTCCTGCAGGTTGAAGCCCTCGGTGGCCTTCGCGCTCCACAGCCGCAGCGTGTTCACGCGGCCGTTGCGGTAGCCGGGCACCATGTAGTTGTAGGGCACCGCGGTGACGCGCCACTCGGGCGTCCAGGTGCGGCCCGCATCGGCGTCCGCGGTCTCGCCCGGGGCCGAGGTCGTGCCGCCGAACCACACCTCCACCGCGTTCTCGGGGTGGGGCAGCTCCCACGGGGAGCCCATGCGCAGCCAGGTGTCCGGCTTCTCGACCTGCTTGCCGTCGACGAAGCTCTGGCGGAAGATGCCGTACTCGTAGCGGATGCCGTAGCCGATCGACGGCACGTTCAGCGTCGCGAGCGAGTCGATGAAGCACGCCGCGAGGCGGCCCAGGCCGCCGTTGCCCAGTCCCGGCTCGATCTCGAGGCCGCGCAGGGCGTCGATGTCCACGCCCAGACCATCGAGGGACTCGCGCGCGACGTCCTCGAGGTCGGCTGCCAGCATCGCGTTCTCCAGCTGCGGGCCCAGCAGGAACTCGGCGGACAGGTACGCGACCGTCTTCGCCTGATCCTGGTACTGGTTGCGCAGCGTCTCGAGCCACCGGGTCATGAGGTAGTGGCGCACGGTGCGCGCGAGAGCGAGGTGCTTGTCGTTGTCGGACGCGCGGTCCAGGTCCACGCCCTGGCCGAAGTTCAGCTCGCGCAGGAAGGCGCGGGTGAAGCTCTCGACGGACTTCTCGGGGGCGGCGACGGGAGGGGTGTTTGCGTTCACCAGCACAGGTTAAGCGCTTGCGGCGGCCCGCGGCGGGCCGGAAGTCATGTATTCACCTGGCGGAAACATGGCCTCGTGCTTACGCGGCGGTTCCTCGTTCGCTTCACCCCCGCTTTCACGCGACACGGATCCATCTCGATGCTCGAAGAGCTAGGGCAGGCCAGAACGCACCGCGGGGGCGTGCGCAGGGCCGATGCGCGGGCTGGGCATCCGCCCGCCCTCACTCCCAGCGGCTGCGGCTGGTGCCGGGGATGGGACCCTCGAGACGGCGGCGCTGCCCCTCCGCGATGACGGCGTCCATGTGCTCGGTCTCATGCGCGTGAGAGCGTGACAGCACCACCAGGCCCACGAAGGCCGATCCCGCCGCCAGCGCGACGGTTCGCACCGTGGGGAAGACCCATGCCGGCAGCGAGGGTATCGAGCACAGGTCGTCGCGCAGGCCCTCGCACCCCAATGCGGAGCCCGACCAGATGACCAGCCCGCCGGCCGCGATGAACACGGCGAGCGCGGTCCAGGACAGGGCGCTTACCCGGTGAGCGAAGCGCTCACGGCCGCCCATGGCCTCGATTCCGTACTCGCTCAGCAGGTAGTCGCGATTCGCGCGGTGCAGCCCGGCGAGCCGGACCTTCGCAGCCACCCACGTCCCGGCCCCCGTGCTCACCAGCCCGAGCGCCAGGATGAGCGAGCCCGGGTTGTCCCACACCAGCAGCTGGCCCGCCGACAGGAGGAGGAGCAGCAGCCCCATCGCGGTGACCCAGATCGCCACGAAGCGCACGAGATGTGCGCCGGTGGTGCCGGTGAACGGCAGCGGCGCGCCCGAGGTCGTGGTCGAGCCCTCCACACTGCGACCCTAGGGGGAAGGAGCCGAGCCCGACGGCGCGCGCTCATGCGCGGGCAGCGCAGGCCCGTACTGCTGCTCCTTGACGCGCTCCAGCAGCTGCTCCGTCAGGATGCGGTTGGTCTTCATGAGGTCGGACAGCACCCCCAGCGCGAGGGCGAGGCCGGCTCCCACCAGTGTGATCGTGCCGAAGATCAGCGACTGGATGTGGTTGCCGTCGTTGCCCACGGCGCGCAGGATCCCGAACCGCACGAATGGCGCGACGCCCACGAGCCCGAACACCACGGCCAGCGTCGCGAACACCCCCCACGGCCGGTACATGATCGAGGCGCGAATGATGGCCTGAGCGGAGCGGAGCATGTGCTCGAACACGTTCCGGAACAGTCGCGACTCGCGGGTCTTGGCGTTGGTGTGGATGGGGATCGAGACGATCGCGAGCCGCTTGTCGCCGGCCTGGATGATGGTCTCCATCGTGTAGCTGAACTTGGTGACGAGGTTGAGGCGGTACAGCGCGTGGCGCGAGTACGCGCGAAACCCGGAGGCCGCATCGGGCAGCCGTGTCCCCGATGCCCGGCTCACGACCCACGACCCAAAACGCTGCATCGACTTCTTGAACGGCGAGAAGTGCGCGATCGTGTGGGTCTGGCGGTCGCCGATCGCGATGTCGGCCTCGCCCAGGACCAGGGGCCGCACCAGGTCGCCGATGCGCTCCTGCGGGTACTGGTTGTCGCCGTCCGTGTTGACCACGATGTCCGCGCCGTTCGCCAGCGCATAGTCGATGCCGTCGCGGAAGGACTGCGCCAGACCCATGGTGCGGGCGTGGCGGATCACCTGGGCGCCGTGCTCGCGGGCGATGCGTCCGGTGGCGTCCGAGGAGCCGTCGTCGATGACCACGACGCGGATCTCGTCGATGCCGTCGATGCGTGTCGGGATGGAGTCGAGGACGGCGGGAAGCGTCGCCTCCTCGTCGAGGCACGGGATCTGGACGAAGAGCTTCACGGGGCCAGCGTAGTCACCGCGTGGAGTCCGGGGTCCGGGCTGCACGGCGCTTGCGCACGGCCGCCACGATGGGTCCGGCGACGAGGGCGAGCACGATTCCGCCGAGCGCTCCCGCGGCGGCGATCCCCGCGATCTCGCTGTCCGCGATGACGGCCGCGAGGTCCTCGCCGAACCAGCGCGCGCCCACGTACCCGCCGAGCGCTCCGGCGACGATGCCCACGATCGCGCCGCCGTCCAGCAGCGGGTGGATCTTCACAGCGCCGTAGCCCAGGAAAGCCCCGAGCACGGTCCCCATCAGCAGCAGCATCGACGCACCTCCGTCCCACATCGTGGCACAGGGCCCGTGCCGGGGGACCGAGCCGCGCGGGGGTTCAGATCCGCGCGCGCGAAGAGATGGCCCAGCGGCCCACCCCGGCGCCCACGCCGGCGGCGGGTGCGATCAGCGCTCCCGCCCCCACAAGGTTGCCGAGCATGAAGCCCACGGCGAGGCCCAGGGCCGCGAACGCGAGCACGTGGACGTTGGTGTTGGGGTTGGCGCGAAGCAGGAATCCCAGCCCCCACGCGAGGACCGGTCCCACCAGGATGAACACCGCCACGATCAGTCCCAGCAGCGCGATCCCGCTCTCGAACAGGGTTCCCTCGGTCGGTCCCGCGCCCTCGGATCCCAGCAGCACGGTGAAGAACACGAGCGCCGCGCAGATGACGCCGGCGATCACGCAGCCCACGAACACCCACCACGGGCTGAAGCTGACCTCCCACCGGGGGCGCACCTTGCCGCTGTTCGGATCCCATTCGGCCATGGCCACAGCGTACGGGGCGCACGTCCGGGCGCCCACGCGACGACCGCATCGGCCCGCCGTGCCCACCGACACCCCCACCCTTACCGGTTCTGCACACGGGTGGGACCGGTGGTGAAGGCGGGACGTGTGGTGCGTCGCACCCTTCTCAGCGGGCGCACGAGCCCCAGGTGTGTGCAGAACCGGTAGAAGCGGGCTCAACGGCGCCGCCCAACAGCGGTGCCCGCGTGCCTGCCTGTCGCGTCCAGGGTGTTTGCGACACAATGGGCCAGTGACCTCCTTCGCTGACCGGCACATCGGACCCGACGAGACCGCCATCGCGACCATGCTGGACGCCGTGGGATACCCGTCCCTGGCGACGCTCGCGGAGGCCGCAGTCCCGGAGTCGATCCGGCAGGACGACGTCCTGGTGCTGCCGGACCCGCTGACCGAGAACGGCACGCTCAACGCGCTGCAGTCGTTCGCCCAGCGCAACCAGGTCCACATCCAGATGATCGGCCAGGGCTACTTCGACACCATCACGCCCATGGTGATCCGCCGGAACATCCTCGAGAACCCTGCCTGGTACACCGCCTACACGCCGTACCAGGCGGAGATCTCCCAGGGCCGGCTCGAGGCGCTGCTGAACTTCCAGACCATGGTGTCCGACCTCACGGCCCTGCCCGTCGCGGGCGCCAGCCTGCTCGACGAGGCCACCGCGGTTGCGGAGGCCGTCCTCCTCATGCGCCGCGCCGTCAAGGGCAAGGACGAGGGCGTCGTAGTGCTCGACTCGGAGTGCCTGCCGCAGACCGTCGCGGTGGTCTCCGCGCACGCCGAGGCGATCGGGCTGAGGCTCGAGGTCCACGACCTGGGCAAGGCGTGGGAGGCCCCCGAGGATCTCATCGGCCTGGTCATCCAGCAGCCCGGCGTCACGGGCGTCCTGCGCGAGCCCGAGCCCCTGATCGAGTCCGCCAAGGCGGTGGGCGCGCTCGTCACGATCGCGTGCGACCTGCTCGCGCTCACGATGATCAAGGCGCCGGGCGAGCTCGAGGCGGACATCGCGGTGGGGTCGGCCCAGCGCTTCGGCGTCCCGCTGTTCTTCGGTGGTCCCCACGCCGGCTTCATGTCCGTGCGCGAGGGCCTCGAGCGCCAGCTGCCCGGTCGCCTGGTGGGAGCGAGCGTCGACGTCGACGGCCGCACGGCGTACCGCCTCGCGCTGCAGACCCGCGAGCAGCACATCCGCCGCGACCGCGCCACGTCGAACATCTGCACCGCGCAGGCGCTGCTCGCGATCGTCGCCGGCTTCTACGCGATCCACCACGGCCCCGACGGTCTGCGAGCGATCGCACAGCAGGTCCACGCGACGGCCGTGACGCTGGCCGATGCGCTGGGTGCGGCCGGCGTGCGCGTCAAGCACGAGCACTTCTTCGACACCGTCGTGGCCGAGGTTCCTGGAGGTGCGGACTCGGTCATCGCGCGCGCCGCCGCCGCGGGCATCAACCTGCGCCGCGTGGACGACGACAACGTGGCGGTGGCGTGCGACGAGGTCACGAGCCTCGAGATCCTCGACGATCTCGTCGAGGCCGTCACCGCGGTCAAGCGTCACGCCGTCTACACCGCACCCCGGGTGGCGATCCCGCGCTCGCAGCGCCGCACGAGCGAGTACCTCGCCCACCCGATCTTCCACGAGCACCGCTCGGAGACGTCGCTCATGCGCTACATGCGCAAGCTCGCGGACCGCGACCTCGCGCTCGATCGCACCATGATTCCGCTGGGCTCGTGCACCATGAAGCTCAATGCGGCCGTCGAGATGGCACCCATCTCGTGGCCCGGGTTCGCCCGCATCCACCCCTTCGCGCCGAGCGACCAGACCGCCGGCTACCGCGACATGATCGCGCAGCTCGAGGGCTGGCTCGCCGACATCACGGGCTACGCGGCCGTGTCCGTGCAGCCCAACTCGGGCGCCCAGGGCGAGTACGCGGGCCTGCTCGCGATCCGCGCCTACCACCGCGACAACGGACAAGCCGAGCGCAACGTGTGCCTGATCCCCGCATCGGCCCACGGCACCAACGCCGCCTCCGCGGTCCTCGCGGGACTGCGCGTGGTGGTGGTCGCGACGGCCGAGAATGGCGAGGTCGACCTTGAGGACCTCAACGCCAAGCTCGCGGCTCACGAGGGCCGCATCGCCGCGATGATGATCACCTACCCCTCGACGCACGGCGTATACGAGGAGCACGTGGGCGACGTGTGCGCCGCGGTGCACGAGGCCGGCGGCCAGGTCTTCATCGACGGCGCCAACCTCAACGCGCTGGTGGGCATCGCCAAGCCGGGCCACTTCGGCGGCGACGTGAGCCACCTCAACCTCCACAAGACGTTCTGCATCCCCCACGGCGGCGGCGGTCCTGGCGTGGGCCCGGTCGCGGTCGCGGAGCACCTGGTGCCGTACCTGCCCGCGCTGCGCCAGACCATCCAGCGCCCCGCGGAGCTGCGCCGTCACGGCGCGCCGGTGAGCGCGGCGCCGTTCGGCTCGGCGGGCATCCTGCCCATCACCTGGGCGTACATCGCGCTCATGGGCCACGAAGGCCTGAGCCGCGCCACCGAGACCGCGGTGCTCGCCGCGAACTACGTGGCCGCGCGACTCGGCGACGCCTTCCCGGTGCTGTACCGCGGGCCCAACGGGCTGGTGGCGCACGAGTGCATTCTCGACGTCCGCCCGCTCGCCAAGGCCACCGGCATCACCGCAGAGGACATCGCGAAGCGCCTCATCGACTTCGGCATCCACGCCCCGACGATGTCCTTCCCGGTCGCGGGAACGCTGATGGTCGAGCCCACCGAGTCCGAGGATCTCGCGGAGATCGACCGCTTCGTCGAGGCCATGCTGGTCATCCGCGAAGAGATCGCGGCGGTCGAGCGCGGCGAGGTGGCCGCCGAGGATTCGGTGTTGCGCCGGGCGCCGCACACGGCCGATGCGGTGGTCGCCGACGGCTGGGACCGCGCGTATCCGCGCGAGCAGGCCGCTTTCCCCGTGGCGGGCCTGCGCCAGGACAAGTACTGGCCGCCGGTGTCGCGCATCGACAACGTCTACGGCGACCGCAACCTGGTGTGCGCGTGCCCGCCCATCGAGGAGTACGAGGACTGACTCGGGTCGCGCGGACGCGCGAACCTCGCAAGTACGCCGATAACGGCTGCCGTGGACAAATTCACAGCAGCGGCCCGGTTCCTTGGTAGGCCCCCTGCTGTCAAGTAGAGTCGCATGAGTTCCAGGGGCCCCACACCCTCGAAGTCCAGGGGCTCCACATGCGGTGGCACGAGGTGATGCGGGAGGATCCGTGGCCCGTCGGCAAGCGTTGAGCCCGCCCGTGCTCGCGGGCTATACCTACGTGCGCCCGCTCGGATCCGGGGGATTCTCGGACGTCTTCCTGTTCCAGCAGGAGATGCCGCGCCGCCTGGTCGCCGTCAAGGTGCTGCTCAGCCGCATCGAGGATCAGGCCGGAGTGCGGGCCCTCGCCGCGGAGGCGGACATCATGGCCAGCCTCAGCGCGCACCCGGCGATCCTCACGGTCTACCAGGCATCGGTCTCCTCCGACGGGCGCCCCTTCATCGTCACCGAGTACTGCCCGGCGTCGCTGACGAACCGCTACCGCAATGAGAAGGTCTCGGTCCGCGAGGTGCTGTCGATCGGCATCCGGATCTCGGCTGCGGTCGAGGCCGCTCACCGCGCTGGGATGCTGCACCGCGACATCAAGCCGTCGAACATCCTGGTCACGTCCTTCGGCCAGCCGGTGCTGTCGGACTTCGGCGTCGCGACCGCGCTCGCCGAGGGCGAGGACGACTCGATCGCGATGTCGCCGCCGTGGAGCGCGCCCGAGGTGGTGGAGCGCAAGACCTCCGGCACCGTCGCGACCGAGGTGTGGTCGCTCGCCGCCACGATCTACACGCTGCTCGCCCAGCGCGCGCCGTTCGACGGCCCGGACGGCCGTCGCGGCGACGAGGCGCAGATGCGCGCCCGCATCGTGAAGGCGCGGTACACGCCGACCGGACGCGACGACGTCCCGGAGAGCCTCGAGAACGCGCTCGCGGACGGGCTCAAGCGCATGCCGGCCGACCGGCACCCGAGCGCGCTGGCCCTGGGTCAGGCGCTGCAGTCGGTCGAGCAGGAGCTGGGACTGCCGGTCACGCCGCTCGACGTCCCGACGGACGAGTGGGCGCAGGCGACGGTCTCCGCGGCCGATGACCAGGTCGTCGCGACTCCCGGCCGCACCCCTGTGCGCTCGACGGTGCCCATCGAGTCGCGCCGGGTGCGCGGCGCCGACCGTGGCGGCACGCAGACCGGCGCCCGGGGCGGCACCCACACGGGCACCCGCACGCGACACGAGGCCGAGGCGACGCGCGTGGGCCGAGGCATCGCGATCGCCGCGGTCGTGGCCGGGGCATCGGCGCTGGGGGTCCTCGCGACCATCGTCTTCATGGTGGGTCGGTAGGACGTGAACGCGTCGGACGCCGGCGCACGCCGGTCGCCTGCGGCACGGCGTCGCTGGGTGTGGCGCGGCACCATCGCCGCCGGTCTCGTCGCGCTCGTCGTGGGCGCGGCGCTCGCACCGGGCTTCGACGAGCGCGAGGTCCAGGCCGAGGATCCCTCCGTGTGGGCGCTGCAGACCGCCACCGGCCAGCGCTTCGCCCGCGTCAACACCCTCGTGTCGGAGCTCGACACCGTGAAGACCGTGGCCTCTCCGACGGAGATCGTGCAGGCGAGCGACAGGCTGCTGGTCTACTCGGACAGCCTGGGCTCCGTCACGACGGTGGATGCCGCCCTCCCGGAGGACATCGACGGCGCGGCGGAGACCAGGACGGCGACCCCGGCCGGCACCGACGCCGTGGTCAGCAGCGGCGACTGGGTGGCGTACCTCACCACGGCGGGCGAGGTCTATCTGGGTCAGGTCTCGGACGGTTCGGCCGCCGCGCCGCGAGTCATCGATCCGTACGAGGCGGTGGAGGTCGCGGAGGACGAGGATCGCCCGCAGTTTCGCGCGGTCGCGGTGTCCGTTAGCGACGACGGCAGGGTGGTGGCGTATTCGCCCGAGCGCCAGGCGGTGCTGGTCTCGCAGGCCGGGGGCGAGTCCCTCGACGTGGTCGCGGTGCCCGACGGGCCCGATGCGGCCGATGCGCAGGTCACCTGGGCGGGCGAGACCTGGGCGGTGCTCGAGCCGGAGACGGGTCTCGTGTGGCTCGCGGGCGCGCTCGAACCGGTCGCGACGGGCTCCGTCACGGGCGCCCGGCTGCAGGCGGCCACCTCCTCGACGACGGCGATCGTGATCGCCGACGAGTTCGGGGCGATCTCGGTTCCGCTCGACGGCGCCGCGGCGTCCCGCGTCCAGGGCTCGACGGAGCTGTCCCTGGGCCAGCCCGCGCAGCCAGTGCCGATGCCCGGCACGGGCGACGTGGTCGCCGCGTGGCTGCCCGCGGGCACCGGTCCGGGAACGCTGTGGATGTCCACCGGCGCGACCAGCGCTCTCGACTACGCCGACGGCACGCTCGCCGAGCGCCGCGCTCCGGTCCTGCGCAGCAATGGCTCGCGCCTGGTGCTCAACGAGTCGCGCTCCGGCTGGGTGTGGTCGGTGCCCTCGGGTGAGCTGGTGCGCTCGTCCCAGGCCTGGGTCGCGAGCGAGGACACCGCGCAGTCCGATGCGGACCAGGAGGTGGCGACGCAGGTCACCGAGCCGCGCGCCCCGGTCGCGCGGGACGACGACTTCGGCGTGCGCGCGGGCCGCCAGGTGCTGCTTCCCGTCCTGCTCAACGACGTCGACGCGAATGCCGACGTGCTGACGGTCGCGCCCGACACCGTCGAGGGCCTCCCGCCGGAGTTCGGCACGGTCGCGGTGGGCGACGACGGCCAGGCGATCGTCGTGGACGTCGCCGCCGATGCGGTCGGCACGGCCACGTTCCGCTACGCCATCAGCGACGGCACCGCGGACGACGGCCTGCTGTCTCGCGAGGCGGTCGTGACGCTCACAGTGCAGCCCCCGGACGTCAACAGCGCTCCGGTGTGGTGCGGCGTCGAGGACTGCGCGATGCGCTGGCCGAGCCCGCAGGTGTCGCCCGGCGGCACCGTGTCCGTCGACGTTCTGTCGGGCTGGGTCGACCCGGAGGGCGATCCCATCTACCTGCAGTCCGCGACGACCGCGGCGACCAGCGGCGTGGTCGCGGCGTCGCCCGAGGGGCAGGTGTTCTTCCAGCACACCAACGCCAACGCGACCGCGGCGGGCACGGTCCCGGTCGACGTGACGGTCGCTGACGCCTACGGCGCAACCGCGTCGCGCGGACTGTCGGTCTCGGTCCTCGCGGATCCGCAGCTGCGCGTCGAGGACGTCGCGGTGACCGCGACGGCCGGCGTGACCGCGACGGTGGACGTCGCGGGCCAGGTCATGGGCGCTCGCGGCCCGCTGACCGTGACCGAGGCCTCGATGGGCCTGGACGAATCCGCCGCGGTCGCGGTGGCCGAGGGCCTGGTCGGCTTCACGTTCACGGCGGCGACGGCGGGGTCGTACCTGGTCGACTTCGCCGTGTCCGACGGCGTGGCCGAGACCCGAGCCGTCGCGCGCATCACGGTGATCGACCCGGAGGACGAGCGTCTATCGACGGTGCCGCTGACGGCATTCGTGCGGGCGCGCGAGGACGCCACGGTCGACGTGCTCGCCGCGGTGACCAACCCGAGCGGGCACGTGCTGCTGGTGAGCGATCTGCTCGTCGACCCCGAGGAGGGCGCCCAGCTCTCCGCCGACATCGTCGGTCACAGTGCGCTGCGCCTGAGCGGCGACACCCCCGATGGCCAGCCCGGCACGCTCGGCGTGGTCTCGTTCGAGGTGTCCGACGGCTCCGGGCGCGAGCAGGCGCGGGTGCGAGGCGAGATCACCGTGATCCTGCTGGGCTCGGAGTCGCCGGCGACTCCGCTCGCCGTCGACGACGCGATCACGGTCCGCGTGGGCACGCAGGCCGACATCGAGGTGCTCGCGAACGACGTGGGTCCGGCGGGCAACGTGGTCGCCCTGGACGCGGGCTCGGTGGTGGCCGATGCGGCCGCCGGCCTCGCGTTCCCTGCGGGCTCGCGGATCAGGTACCTGGCGCCGCAGACGCCCGGCCTCTACGAGATCTCCTACTCCGCGTATGTGCTCGGGTATCCGACGCAGCTGGACTCAGCGCGCGTGGTGGTTACGGTGCTCGCCTCCGACACCAACCAGCCGCCCACGCCCGGCAGCCTGCGCGGGCGCGTCGCGTCGGGCGAGACCGTGCGCCTGCCATTCGTGGGCACCGGCATCGACCCCGACGGCGACACGGTCACGCTGCGGCGCGTCGAGACCCAGCCGGCATCGGGCTCCGCGACCGTCGCTCCCGACGGTCAGTCGATTCTCTACACCGCGGATCCCGGCTTCTCCGGCCAGGTGTCCTTCACGTACGCGGTCGAGGATGCGCGCGGGCAGACGGCCCTCGGCACGGCCGCGGTCGGCGTGCTCGCCGCGGATGTGGACCCGCGTCCGGTCGCCTACTCCGACTATGTCCAGGCGCAGGTGGGCGAGGACCGCCGCGTGCGCATCAGCCCAGTCGCGAACGACATCGACCTCGCCGGCGGCGAGCTCGAGCTCGTCGACGTGCGACCCGACGCGACGCCCGACTCCGTCGAGTACGCCGCGCTCGAGGGCCGGATCCTGGGACTGACCGAGGAGCTCGTCGAGATGAGCGTGGGCGAGGAGCCGGGCACTTCGTCGTACCTCTACACCGTGCGGAACTCCGCTGGCTCGACCGCGATCGGCCGCATCATCGTCAAGGCCGTCCGCGAGCCCGTCGCCGACGTCCCGATCGTGGCGGACACCGTGCTCACGGCAGAGACCCGCGAGACGTTCGTGTCGGGCGTCGACGTGCTCACGGACAAGGTGTCCTGGGGCGCGGGAGACGCCGATGACCTGACGCTGTCGCTGTGGGGCTCGCAGGCAGACCTCGACGTCGACGGACGCAGCATCTCGGGACCTCTCCCGGAGGACGGACGGCTCATCCCCTTTCAGGTCGACGGCGTCAATTTCGCCGGCGAGGAGGTCACGTCGTACGGGTTCCTCAAGGTGCCCGGCGAGCAGGAGATCCGCGTCGCTCTCAAGGACACGTTCGAGCCCGTCCAGGTGGACGAGGGAGCCTCGGTGACCTTTGACCTGCTCAACCTGATCGCGCTGCCCGAGGGCGTCGAGGTGGCGATCGACCCCGACGGGGTCGCTGCTTCGGGCTCGCGCGCCGAGGGCTCGTGCCGGTACATCGCGGGGACGTCGGTGCGCTACAGCGCGGGCCAGGGGGCGCCCTACACCGACACGTGCCTGGTGCCGGTCCTCATCGACGGCGAGGACGACCCGACGGTGCTCCCGGTGCCGATCACGATCATCGCCGAGATCCCGCAGCCGATCCTCACCGGCGCGGCCATCGAGCTGTCACCCGGCGACACCACGACGTTCAACCTCACGAGCATGGTGTCGTGGCCCACGGGAGCCGCCGCGCGACCGGTGCAGATCGAGGCGGTGTACCGGGACGCGATGTTCGACGTGTCGCGCGAAGGAACCGTGCTCACGATCAGCGCGCGCTCGCGGGAGGCCATCCCGGGAGGCGCGGACGCCGTGACCGTCTCGCTGAGTTCCGATCCCGACACCGCGCCCGTGTCGCTGACCCTCGAGGTGGGCCCCGCGCCGTCGGAGCTGCCCAAGGGTGCCACCGTCGCGCAGACGTGCTCTCAGGCGACCGGGACCGGCTGCACCGTGAGCGTCATCGGCGGATCGGGCGAGGTCAATCCGCTGCCGGACGTCCCGCTCGAGCTCGTGTCGGTCTCGGCGTCCGCCGCGTGCCCGACCGTCGAGTTCTCGATCACCGATGCTCAGGCGATCCGGGCAACCTGGAATGCCGAGACCCCCGGCGCGGTGTGCGAGGCCTCCTTCGTGGTCCGCGACGCCCAGGGCCGCCTCAGCGGCGGCGACCGGCTGGGCTCGGTCCTCGTCGACCTGCAGGGATTCCCCGCCGCCCCCTCGGAGGTGCGGCAGGTGTCGTTCGGCGACGGAACGGTGGGCCTGGCGGTGACCCCCGGCCCGGCGGCGGCGGCGTACCCGGCCCTCAGCGGCTTCGCGATCTACGACGGCACGCGCCAGGTGGCCACGTGCGACGCCGCGGGTCTCTGCGCGGCGATCGCCGGCACGGTCAACGGGGATCAGCGCCAGTACGTGGCGCGCGCGTTCAACGCCGTGGGCGAGTCGCGCGCGGGAGTGTCCACCACGGCGTGGTCGTACGCGCCGCCGGCGGTCCTCACCGGCGCGAGCGCGTCGCCCACGAGGACCACGGGCGCGGGCAAGCAGGTCGACCTGACCTTCACCGTGTCGGATCCGACCACGCGCGAGGTCGTCATCACGAGCGCCACCGGCCAGCCGCTGCGTCACACCGTGACCGGCACCGGGGTGCAGACGGTCGCCGGCTATGCGCTCGGGTCGAACACCCCGCAGGAGATCCTGCTGACGCCGGTCACCGTGCACGACCTCCCGCCGGTCGACGGCGCCGTGGCGAACGGCGCCGCGGTCTCGCTGCAGGGCAACGGCGTGGGACGCCCGACCGTCACCCCGACGTCGACGATCACCTACGCGCAGCCCGCTCTCACGAGCGCGACCGTCCGGGTCGAGATCGGGCTCGGCGGCACCGGCTCGCAGGTCGACGTGGGCGTGGTGAACGGCGACACCTGCACCGTCCAGACGGCCGGCGTGGGCGCCGGCCCCGTTGACGTGACGTTCACCGGGCTGACCCCCTGGACTCAGCAGGTCAGGACGGTGTGCGCGATCAGCCGCGTGCCGTCGGCCACCGGATCCTTCGGCGAGACGAGGGCGGACGTCACCCTGCAGCCGCGCACCCAGCCGCCCACCCCTGTGGTGACCGCTCCGTACTCGGTGGGCACCGTGTGCGAGCTCGACGGCGACCAGGCCTGCCGGGTCCCGCTGTCGACCGTCACCGCGCCCACGTTCGAGGCGCTGACGGGGCTGCCGGCGGTCTGGTACGAGATCCGCTACTTCGTCGGATCGCCCACCGCGACGACCTCGACCACGTCCTTCCCGATCGCCCAGCAGCACAACGCTTCAAGCGCCGTGTACGCCAAGTGGTGCGCCACCGTGACGCCGTCCTACTGCGGCCCCGCCGTCCAGCTGGCGCCGGCGGCGGGCAGCCCCGCGTACGCCCCGCGCGTCCAGTACGCGCTGTGCGAGCGGCTCGACGGTGGTGCGGCTTCGCTCCCGGCGCCCACCACGCCCGCAGCCGTGGACCTCGACTACGCCTACACGCTGTACGACTACGACAGCCAGCTGATCACCGGAACCGACTACACGAACCTGGCGTACGCGCAGCTGAGCGTCGCCTTCGGCGGCAGCCTCACGGGCATCGGCCCGGTGAACTTCCCTGTCCTGACCTGCATCAATGCCGCCACCCCGCCTGCGCCGGCCCCTGAGCCGCCCCCGTCCGACGATGACCCGCCGTCACCATGACCGCCCGCACACGCCACCCGTGGGCGTTGAACGACCTCACTGAGGAGAGCACATGACCATCACCGACAAGCAGGCCACCTGGTATGCCGACACGTTCCGCGAGCTCGTGGACAACCTCGAGCGCGCCGTGCTGGGCAAGCGGCACGTCGTCGAGCTCGCGCTGACGGCGCTCGTGTCCGAGGGGCACCTGCTCGTGGAGGACGTCCCCGGCACGGGCAAGACGTCGCTGGCACGCGCTCTCGCGCAGTCGGTGAAGGGCACGTCGACGCGCATCCAGTTCACGCCGGACCTGCTCCCGGGCGATGTCACCGGCATCACGGTGTTCGACCAGAAGAAGGGCACTTTCGAGTTCCATGCGGGGCCGATCTTCGCCAACATCGTGCTCGCGGACGAGATCAACCGTGCGAGCCCCAAGACGCAGTCGGCGCTGCTCGAGGCGATGGAGGAGGGCCACGTCACGGTCGATGGCGTCACGCGCAGCACGGGCGCGCCGTTCATGGTGGTCGCCACCCAGAACCCCATCGAGCAGGCGGGCACCTACCCGCTGCCCGAGGCGCAGCTCGACCGCTTCCTGATGCGCACGTCGCTGGGCTACCCCGACCACGGATCCACGCTCCAGATCCTCGACGCCGGCCGTCCCGCGCGCGTCACCGTTCCGGCCGTGGTGGAGCTCGAGACCGTGGCGTCCATGACCGACCTGTCGCGCGAGGTGCACACCAGCCCGCTCATCCTCGACTACGTCGCCCGCATCATCGACGCGACCCGCAACGCGACCCAGGTGCGGCTAGGGGTGTCCGTGCGCGGAGCCATGGCGCTCGCGCGCACGGCGCGCACGTGGGCGCTCGCGCACGGCCGCACCTACGTGACGCCCGACGACGTGAAGACCCTGGCCGATCCGGTGCTCGCGCACCGCCTCATCCTCGACCCGGAGGCCGAGTTCGACGGCGTGACCGCGACCGCAGTGATCGGTCAGGTGCTGCTCGACACCCCGCCGCCCACGCAGAAGGATCTCGAGTGACAGAAGCCTCCACAGGCGTCACGCGGGCCGATCACGGCCGAGCGGGACGCACGCGCGCCGGCCACACGCGGGTGACCACCACCCGCGTGGGGACGACGACGCGCACCCAGATCGCAGGCGAGCGCCGTGGCCGCCGCGCCGCGCGCCGGCTGTGGGCGCTGCATGCGTGGCGCGCGACTGCGGCGGCAGTCGCGCGCGTCTGGGACGAGGCTCAGGCGATCGTCACGCCCGCCGGATGGACGGCTGTCATCTGGGTGATCGCCGGCTTGGTGTTCGGGCTCGCATTCGGGTGGGGAGAGGCGCTCATGGGCGCCGCGGCCGGACTGGTGCTGCTGCTGATCGCGCTGCCGTTCCTCATCGGCCGGGAGCAGTACGAGGTCGACTTCACGCTTGCCCACGAGGCGGTGGTCGCGGGCACCGACGCCGACGGCGAGATCATCGTCGCCAACCCGACCGCCCGGCTCGCGCTTCCGGGGCGCGTGGACGTCCCGGTCGGCTCCGGCCTGATCGACTTCCACGTGCCGACGCTGCGCAGGGGGCACCAGCATCGCGAGGCGATCGTGATCCCCGCTCCCCGGCGCGGCATCATCGACGTGGGCCCGGCGACCACCTCCAGGGCCGACCCTCTGCGGCTGCTGCGCCGCGAGTTTCACTGGGCGGACGTGCGCACCCTCTACATCCACCCGGTCACGATCGCGATCCCGAGCACGTCGCTGGGCTTCATCCGCGACCTCGAGGGGCGCGCCACGCGTACCCTCACCGACGAGGACATCTCGTTCCACGCAGTCCGCGAGTATCAGCGGGGCGACGCGCAGCGCCGCGTGCACTGGAAGTCGACCGCGAAGACCGGGACGCTCATGGTGCGTCAGTATGAGGAGACCCGCCGGTCGACGATCTCGATCGTGCTGGACCTCGAGGAGTCCTCGTACGCCTCGGCGGACGAGTTCGAGATGGCGGTGAGCGCGGTCGGGTCGCTGGGCGTGCGCGCGATCCGCGACGGTCGTGACGTCGAGGTGGTCGTCAGCGGCGAGGTGCCGGAGTTCGCCAAGGCGTCCGTCCGCTCGCTGTCCTCGCTCCGCGTGACCTCGCCCCGTGCGCTCCTCGACGACCTCGCGGGAGTCGAGGCCGCATCGGCTGTCGCGCCCCTCCCGACGCTCACCCGCATGCTCGTCGAGTCCTCGGGAGAGACCTCGCTCGCGTTCCTCGTCACGGGATCAGCGCAGACGCTCGCCCAGCTGCAGTCCTCCGCGCTCGCGTTCCCGGGCGACGTCGCGGTCGCCGCCGTGCTGTGCGATCCTCGGTCCGAGCCGTCGATGCACGCGCTCGGGCGCACGCGGGTGCTGAGCCTGGGCATCCTCGACGACCTGCGTCAGCTGCTGGCACGGGGGGCGACATGAGCCCTGTCCGGCCCGAGGATCGGCCCACCTGGACCTTCACGCTGATCAACGCGCTCGTCATGATGACGGGCTCCGCGATCGCCGCCTTCGCGCTCTACCCCGTGTATGAGTCAGTTCGCTATCTATCAGCGATGGCGGTGGCCGTGCTGGGCGGCGCGGCCGCGGCGGTCCTGGCTGAGCGGCTGGGCAGGGGACCGCTCGTCGTGTCCGTTCTCGTGCTCATCGTCTACGTGACCGGCGGTCTCACCCTCGTGGTGCCGGGAGCGCTGGTGAGCGCCGACGCCGCGGCAGATGCACTCGTGGAGCTCGCGGTCGGGCCGGTGACGGGGTGGAAGGACATCGTCACTCTCCCGCTGCCCCTCGGATCTTTCAGCGGCACGCTGGTGCCGATCTATGCGCTGTTCCTCGTCGGCACCGCCATGACCACGTGGGCCGCCGTCCACGCTCGCCGCGCCTGGCCGCTCGCCGCCCCCGGCGTGGCCCTGCTGGTGCTCACGGCCGTGCTGCTCGGGCCGGCCACACGGGCCGCGGCTCCGGCGTGGGCCCCCGCAGGCACGTTCATGAGCCGCGAGCTCGCCGTGGGACTCGCGACCTTCGTGCTGACGCTGGGATGGTTCGTCTGGCGCGCGGCCCACACGCGGCGCGCCGCGAGGCTGCGGGCCCGGTCGACGGAGCAGCCTCGGCTCGCCAGGCGGCAGAGCCTGCAGATCGTGGGCGGCACGGTCGCGGTGGCGGCGATGCTGCTGCTGGGCGTCGGCACGGCCGCGCTGATCGCCGGGCCGATCGCCGCGGAGACATCGCGCGAGGTGGCCCGCACCGTGGTCGACCCGCGTCTCACCCTGGCCTCCGCGGTGTCGCCGCTCGCGACCCTGAGGACGTACTACTCGGACGACGCCTACGACGCGGTGCTGTTCCGGGTGAACGTGACGGAGGGCTCGCCCGAGCGGGTGCGCATCGCCGCCCTGCCGTACTTCGACGGCGAGTCCTTCACGGCGTCCGCCGGCCCCGACCAGCCGACCGTCAGGTTCGAGCGTGTCCCGGCGGTCATAGACGCGGCCGAGGGCGCCCAGATGGTCCAGGCGACCATCATGATCGGCGTGGGCGGAGGCATCTGGGTGCCGCTGGTCGGCGAGCTCGGTTCCGTCGACTTCGAGGGCGTGCGCCGCGCGCAGCTCGTGGATGGCTTCTACTACCTGCCGGAGACGGCGACGGGCATCGAGTCTGCTGGAGGCGGCGTGGTGTCGGGCGACCAGTACACGGTGCGCGGGTACGTGCGTGACGCGGGGACGGGCCTGGCGGCGCTGGGCTCCTCGCCCGCCGCACCCACGATCGACGCGTCGCTGATCCCCCCGGCGCTGTCCGAGTGGGTGGCGCGGCAGGAGGTGACGCGCGACGGCCGCGGTCTCGACGAGCTGCTGACGCGGCTGCGTGAGCGCGGATACCTGAGCCACGCGCTGGACGCGGCCCCTGACGGTGGCCGCTACGCGTGGGAGGAGGACCTCGACGGCTACGTCTTCGCGTCGTCGGCGGCCGGGCACTCCTACGATCGCATCGAGCGGCTGTTCCTCGAGCTGCTCGAGCGCGAGGACATCGCGGAGGGAACAGGAGAGCCGTCCCTCGTGTCGGGCGTGGGCGACGAGGAGCAGTTCGCCGCGGCGGCCGCGCTCGTGGCTGCGGAGCTGGGCTTCCCGTCGCGGGTCGCGCTCGGAGCGCGCCTCACGACCGCCGATTCCGAACTGTCGTCGACGACCCCGTGCACCGACGGCGAGTGCCAGGGCCGCAACATCACCGCGTGGGTGGAGGTCCAGGGGGCCGACGGCCGATGGATCGCCGCCGACGTCACGCCCCAGCACGAGGCGCCGCTTGCCCCGGACACGACGTCCGAGACCGACCCGGAGCACGCGACGGACATCGATCCCGAGCGCGCGGAGGCCATCGTGCCACCGTCGTCGCAGCGCGGGTCCTCAGACGACGACCCCGGCTTCGAGGAGGCCTTCGACGACCTCTCGCTGTGGCTGCTGCCTTCCGTGCGCATCGGCGCGGCGGCCGCCCTCATCGCTCTGGCGCTCCTTGGGCCCTTCCTCCTGATCCTGCTGTGGAAGTCCGGAAGGCGCCGCAGGCGCAGGCGCGGGAACCCCGAGGCGGCCGTTCACGGCGGGTGGGACGAGTACCTCGACAACGCTCTCGACGCTGGCCACGAGGCGCCCCCGGTCGCCACCCGGGCCGAGGCGGCTGCGGCGTTCGGCACAGACAACGGCGCGCGGATCGCGGAGCTCACGGACCGCGCCACCTTCGCTGGCGCGGCCACGGACCCTGGAGAAGCCGAGGAATTCTGGCGACTCGTCGACGCCGATCGCGCGGCCTGGCTGGGCGCTGCGGGATGGTGGGGGCGGCTGAGGATGCGCGTGTCGCTGCGCTCGGCGTGGCGAGGACTGGCGTCGCCGCGACGCACCGATGGAACTGAGCGGCAGCGACCCGGATCGTGGTCCCCCGAGCACGACACCGCGGGACGCCACCGCGAGGCGGGGCGCCGTTCTCGTGGCGCCCACCGGAAGGAAGGACAGAGATGACGGACCAAGCGCTGATGGTCGCCGCGGTGGCGCTGACGGCGATGCTCGCAAGCTACCTGTGGATGGCGTTCGCGCTCGGGTCGCTGCTGCGCAAGCTCGACGAGCGACCGGGACGCGCCTGGATTCCGGTGTGGCGCTGGGTCGCCGCGGCGAAGGCCGCGCACCAGCCGGCCACTCCCGTGGCGATCGCGCGAAGCGTGGGGCTGGCGGGCCTGGTGGCCGTGGCGGCGGGGATCGCGCTCGCGGTCGCCGACGCTGAGACCGATGCGGGCACCGAGGGCGCGGACGCCGCGGGCTCGGGGGCTGGCGGCCTGGCATCCCTGCTCGCGGACTCGGCGCTCGCGGATGTCGCCGTGGATGCGCGCGCCGTGCTGATCGGGGGGCTGGTGGCGGGGCTGCTGGGAACGATCGTGGGCTGGGGTCTGTGGGTGCACGGCTCGGGCACCATCGAGATGAGGCTGCGCGCTCCGGCGGCGCTGTCGTGGCTCGCGGCTCTCGCGCCGGTGGTCTGGGCATCGGTGATGGGGTGGGGCAAGTACGGGCGCACGGGCTCGCTCGCGGCGCGGCTCGCCGCAGGGGCGTCCGCGCCGTCGCCGACCGCCGCCGCGGATGAAGGGGACGTCGAACCCGAGTCCTCGAGTCTCGTTGCGGTGGGTGCCGGCTCGGCGCACGCCGTCTCGCCCGATGCGGCCCCGACGCCGTCACCCGCGTTGCCGCTGCCCCGGCGCGACCGGACGGGGAGCGGCGACTCCGATCGTCGTCCCGTGGAGGGCGGCGGGACCGAGAGCGAGGCGCCGGGTGGGTCAGGCATCGAGGGAGGCTCGGGTCCGGAGTCGCTCGACACCGCGCCGATCACCGTTCCCGGTGGACGGCAGGAGCGTTGGCGAGGATTCGGGGTCGAGGACGCGGCCGCGGCGGTCGTCGACGAAGAGCCGTTGCTGCCCGACCCGGCGGGTCCGTCCACCGGAACGATCGACCTGGGCGGCCGATGGGACGAATTGCGCGCGGGCGCCGGCGTCGATGCCGACGATGGCCCCAGGCCGGAGGCCGGCGACGGCACCAGGACGAGCCCGGTCGCGGAAACCGCGCGCACGCCCGTCGGCGATGCTGGTGCCGCGCCCGACGAGTCCAGGCCCTCGGCTCCGACGCCGGGTCTGGCTGCCTCGCCGTATCTTGCGCGCTCGTCGTCAACGGCAGCGTCGGCAGCCTCGGCGCCGTCGTCGCCGTCCGGCGAGACCGACGCCCCGGCGCCGGCACCCACCCCGGCACCTGCCACCGAGCGCTCCGTCGACCTCGCCGACGACCCGAACCCCGTCGACGACGGACTCCCCGGCTGGGTCACCGGGGCGATTCCGGTGGTGCCGGTGTCGAGCGAGGGCTCGGACCAGGCCGATGCGGCTGGAGCCTCGGCACTCGAGATGCCGCGGGACGTGGGACCCGACGCCTCGCCGGAGCCGCCCGCGCAGTCTCCTGAGGCGACCGCTGCGCAGTCTCTCGAAGTGAATTCGGCATCGTCCCCCGAGGCGACCACTGCTCCGTCCCCCGAGGCGACCACCGCTTCGTCCCCCGAGGCGACCGCTGCATCGGCGCTGCCGATTCCGACCGCCGGCTCGACCGCACCCAGCGCTCCCGCCGACGACGCCCAGGATCCACCCGAGGATCCCGAGGAGCAGACCATCGTGGTCAAGCGCAGAAACGCATCGTGGGTCCTCGAGGTGGTGGGCGGCGCGCGGTATCGGCTGCCCGAGGACTCGGTGGTCGTGGGGCGGGCGACCGCGCGGCCGTCTCCCGAGACCCTCGCGATCGAGGACTCCACGCGCACCATGTCCAAGGTCCACGCCGAGCTGACCTTCGAGCAGGGCGGCTGGTACGTGCGCGACCTGGGCTCCACCAACGGCACGTACCTTCGCGATGGGGACGACGAGTGGCCGGTGGTCGGCGACCGCCCGGCGCTCGTGGAGGGAACGCTGCTGCTGGGCGACCTCGAAGCGCGGATCCTGCCAGACGAGAGGAGAGGGTGATGTCGGCGGTGTGGTGCACCGGCGCCGGTGTGACGGCGATCGGCATGAGGGCCGAGAACCAGGACGCGTACCTGAGCGCCGGCCGGGTCCAGGTGGTCGCGGACGGCATGGGCGGACACGTCGGCGGAGCGGCCGCGGCGCAGGCCGTGGTCGATGCTTTCCGACCGCTGTCGGGAGCGACCAACGCCACGCCCGATCACGTGGCCGATGCGGTCGCTCAGGCTCGCCGGGCCGTCGACGAGGTGTCCTATCGCGAGGGTGGCGACGCTGGGTCGACGCTCACCGGCGCGATCGCGGTCGAGCACGACGGCGTCCCATGGTGGATGGTCATCAACGTGGGCGACTCGCGTGTGTACGCGCTCGAGGGCGGCAGCCTCACCCAGATCACGGTCGACCACTCGCACGTGCAGGAGCTCGTGGACGCGGGCCGCATCACGCCCGAGCAGGCTCTCGATCATCCCGATCGCAATCTCATCACGCGCGCGATCGGTGACGGCATGTTCGGCTTCGACGGCTGGCTGGTGCGTGCGCGCCCCGGTCTGCGCCTGATCATCGCGAGCGACGGCCTCATGAAGGTCGTGTCAGATGCGCGCATCGGCATGATCGCTTCGCTGGCCGGCGACGGCTCGACGGCCGCCGCCCGCCTCGTGGCTGCGGCCGAGGAAGCGGGTGCTCCCGACAACGTCACGGTCGTGGTCGCGGACACGCTGAACGCCCACACGCCGACGGATGCCTCCGCCGACCCCTGGCGTACCTGGGGCGATCGCGACGATGACGACACGACTGTGTCCGGACGCGTGAAGGCCGGCGTATGACTCGAGCCCCGGGCGAGGACGCTCGCGACTCTCAGGCAGACGAGGTCGCGGAGCCGGACGCCGACCACGCTGAGGAGCCGAGCGACGTCGACGCTGCTGAGCCGGACGTCGACGACGCCACGATCGTCGCGTCCCGCCGCCAGGCGGGAGCCGGGGACGACGCGACACGGCTGTCGGCGCGCCGGGGTGGCAAGCCTGGCGACGCTGCCGATGACGGGTCGGTCGATCGCGGTTCGGTACCTGGCGCGGCCGGGAGCTCGGCCGAGCCGGCCGAAGCGCCCGAGGTCACGGAGGATCGCACGGTGCTGTCGCGGGTGCGACGGGCCGATGCGGGCGCGACTCAGGTGTCGCCCGACGCCCGGCCGCACCGTCAGGGCGAGCGGCCCTCGGTCCCCCCGGAGCACATCGCGACTCACACGTGGACCGGGACGTTCGGTTCTCCGGACGCGCCGTACCCACCGCGCGAGAAGCTCGCGCCACCACCTCCGGATGACGATGAGCCGGGCTCTCCTGCCCGGCCCGCCATTCATGTGCTGTCACCCGCGGAGGTGACGCGCCGCCGCGACGCGTCGCGGCGCAGGCGCCTGGCGATCGCCGTCATCGCGATCGTCGCGACGAGCCTGGTGGTCGCGGGAGCGCTCGTGGGTGCCGGCCTGCTGCTCAGCGGCCTGTGATCGACGGCGCCCTCGCGAGCCGTGAGGTCGCGTAGGTTGGTGCCGTGAGCACACTCGAGTCGCCCCTGTACCGCCTCCATGTCGAGCTCGGCGCCTCCATGACCGAGTTCGCGGGATGGCAGATGCCGCTGCGCTACGAGAGCGACGTCGTCGAGCACACGGCCGTCAGGAACGCCGCGGGGCTGTTCGATCTGTCGCACATGGGCGAGCTCATGGTGCGCGGCGAGGACGCCGCTGCGGCGCTCGACTACGCGCTCGTGGGCCACATGAGCCGCATGGGCCTGTGGCGTGCGAAGTACACGATGATGTGCTCGGACGACGGCGGCGTGATCGACGACCTCGTGGTCTACCGCCGGGACTGGGATCACTTCATGGTGGTCGCCAACGCCGCGAATCGCGAGAAGGTCGCCGCCGAGCTGACCCGCAGGTTCGCTGCGGCCGGCCTCGACGCCACGGTCGAGGACGAGACGGCTGCGATCGCGCTGATTGCGGTCCAGGGCCCGGCCTCCGCCGAGATCGTCGCCTCCATGTGCGAGCTCGGCGCGGATGACATCCGCACGATCAAGTACTACACGGCGGCAAACATCCTGCTCGAGGGCGGCATCCATGCATTCGTCGCGCGCACCGGCTACACCGGCGAGGACGGCTTCGAGCTGTTCGTCTCGGCGGTCGAGGCCCGTGAGGTCTGGGAGCTCGCCGCGCGCCACGGCGAGGGTGCCGGGCTGATCCCGTGCGGCCTCGCCTCGCGCGACTCGCTGCGCCTCGAGGCCGGCATGCCGCTCTACGGGCACGAGCTGAGCCACGACACGACGCCCTTCGAGGCCGGGCTCGGCCGGATCGTGAGCTTCGGCGTCGACGGAGGTCCCAAGCGAGGCGACTTCGTGGGTCGCGTCGCGCTCGCGCGAGCGAAGGACGAGGGTCCCGCGAAGGTCCTCGTGGGGCTCGCGGGCGACGGACGCCGTGCGGCGCGCACGGGCTATGCGGTCACGGATCACGAGGACCGCCAGGTGGGCGTCGTGACATCGGGCATGCCGTCGCCGACGCTCGGTCGGCCGATCGCGATGGCGTACGTGCCCCCGCAGCTGGCAGAGCCCGGCACCGATGTGGGCGTCGATGTTCGTGGCAGGCGCGAGCACATGCGCGTGGTCGCGCTACCGTTCTACAAGCGGGACGCGTGACCGGTCGCGGGCCGGCACCACAAGCGAGAGGCAGAGTGACATGGCGAGCATTCCCGAGGAGTTGAAGTACTCGAAGGAGCACGAGTGGGTCGCGGGTGAGTTGACGTCGGGTTCCGTCGTCACGGTGGGCATCACCGCTCACGCCTCCGAGGCGCTGGGCGACGTCGTGTTCGCGGAGCCGCCGGCGGTCGGTGCCACGGTGACCGCGGGCGATGTGTGCGGCGAGCTCGAGTCCACCAAGGCGGTGTCGGAGCTGTTCTCGCCGGTGACCGGGACGATCGTCGAGGTCAACGAGGCGCTCGAGAATGAGCCCGAGTCGATCAACGCCGAGCCCTACGGCTCCGGCTGGATCTTCAAGGTCGAGTTGAGCGGCGCGGCCGAGGGCCTTCTCGACGCCGCGGCGTACGCGGAAGTCTCGGAGTAGGGCCGATGCGGTCGCGGCCGGGGACGCACCCCTGATGGGCGGGCACACGTCGACACGGCTCGTGGTCGCGGCGGCGATCACGGACGACCTGGACGTGCCTCGAACGCTGTTGGCCGCGCGGCGATCCGCGCCCTCGGCCCTCGCGGGTTTGTGGGAGTTCCCGGGCGGCAAGCTCGAGCGCGGCGAGACCGTGGAGCAGGCGCTGCGCCGCGAGCTGCGCGAGGAACTGGGCGTTGAGGTCAAGATTGGCGACGAGGTGCCAGGCCCCGACGACGGACGCGGCATCGAGGACCAGTGCGGCGAGGACCCGGTGTGGATGCTCCGCCCGGGAGACGCGGACGTCGAACGCCTCGTGATGCGCGTCTGGTGGGCGCGGATCCTGCCGGGCGCGGATGGCGCCGCGGTGGAGCCGCGGCCGCTCGAGGACCACGACGCTCTGCGCTGGCTCGAGCCCGGCGGCTGGCGCGATGTCGCCTGGTTGCCGGCCGACAAGCGCGTGGTCGATGCCCTGCTGACGGACGCCACCGAAAGGCACCGACGGGCCTACTGCTGAACGCCGCCTGCGGCTGCGCACGGACACCACCTGACCGCAGACAGAGTTCACCCCTGTGTGTCCGGTCAGGCCGCCGTCACGTACCCGCCGTCGAGATGCGCCTTGCCCCCGATGCGCGGCGTGCGATGCGGGTCGACGCTGGCGGGCGGCGTGAACCACACGTCGTCGCCACGCACCTCGATGCGCCAGTCCTGGTGATGCATGCGGTGGTGACAGGCGGTACAGAGCATGACGCCGTTGCGCAGGTCGGATCTGCCGCTGTCGCGGTGCCACCATCGAACGTGATGTGCCTCGCAGAAGCTGGGTGGGGCGTGACACCAGGAGCACCCGCCGTCGCGTTCGAGCAGCGCGATCCTCTGCGCGGGGGTGAACAGCCGCGAGGCTCGACCCACGTCGAGCGGCAGAGAGCCCGACCCCATGACCACCGGAATGATCGCCGCGTCGACCGCCATCGCCCGCAGGGTGGCGACGGAGATGGGCCCCGAGAGCTGGTCGCACTCTCCCACGCCGACTCCGGACTCGAGGTCCTCGGCATCCACGCGCATCACGATCTGGGCCTTCACGCCTGCAGTGGGCTGCTCGCAGTCGAGTCCGTGTGTCGCCAGCATGGCCGGCGCGTCGACGGCGATCTGTCCGGGGCTCCGGTCGTCGGCGATGCCTGCGCCGCCTTCGACGCCGTCTCCGTCCAGAGACCCGTCGCGGGACTTGTGGAGCGCGGCACGCACCTGCGCCTCGATCCAAGCCTTGATGGGCGCGGCGGTGAGCGGGTCGAGCTTGCCGTGCATGATCACCATGCCAGCAGGGTCGTCCGAGAAGCTGAGGAAGCGCTCCTGGTGCAACCGCCGTTCGGTCTTCTCGAGATCCCGCGGCGAGCGCCGGGCGACCTCGCGCCGGCACGCCTTGCGCAACTGCGGCACCGTGAGCCGCCGCGCCTGCGCCACAAGTCCTTGCTCGAGCCCATCGAGGTCCCCCGCCTGCGGCTCCGCGGGGTCGATCGAGTCGAGAGCCTCGGTGATGGCCCGCGCCGCATCGACGCTGATCTCGCCGGCGCGAACCGCCGCTGCGACATGGTGATGCCGCGGCGCGGGCGGCTCGACATCACGCCCGGCCCCGCTCTCGTCAGGCGCCGGCACCGGGGCGTCCGCGTTCTGCAGGGTGCGGCCGACGTCGATGATCTTGCCTGCCTCGCCTGGAGTGATTCCCAGGTCCTGCGCGATCATGCCCTCGGGCCGCCGATGCCCTTCCTTACGGGCCATGCCCGCCCACCCGAGCTCGTCGGACGACCGCGAGGCCGCCTCCGCCGCGATCTCCGCCACCAGCGCGTCGAAGCTGCGCTTGGCGCGCCCGACCTTCTCTCGCAGTGTCGCGAACTCCTGGCGCGGCAGCGCACCGAGGTCAGCGCCGTCGTAGGCGAGCAGTTCGCCCGCCTGGCGCTTGAAGCTCTCGGTGGAGAAGGTCATGACTCCATCCCATCAGAGGGGTGTGACAAACACGATCAAAGCGCCTGGAAATGGTGGATAGCGGTCACATCGCAGAGCCTGTGGACGGACGGCTCACCGCACCGCGACGCACCCCGCGATGTGGTCGTCGACCAGCCCGCACGCCTGCATCAGCGCATACATCGTGGTGGGACCCACAAACGCGAATCCGAGCGACTTCAGCTCCTTCGCGAGAGCCGCGGACTCGACGGTCTGAGCCGGCACGTCCTCCCAGGCCTGGGGCCGTGGTCGCGCCTCGCCGGGCCGATGCCCCCACACCACCGCGTCCAGCGAACGCCCGGACTCCTGCAGTGCGAGCGTCGCGCGCGCATTGGTGATCGCGGCCTCGATCTTCCGACGGTTCCGCACGATCCCGGCATCGCCCATCAGCCGTTCGACGTCTTCCTCATCGAAGCCTGCCACCGCACCGGGGTCGAAGCCCGCGAACGCCTCGCGAAACCCCTCCCGCTTGCGCAGGATCGTGAGCCACGACAGCCCCGACTGGAATCCCTCGAGCACCATCCGCTCGAGCAGCGCCGCGTCGCCGTGGACCTCGCGCCCCCACTCCTGGTCGTGGTACTCCGCGTACAGCGGATCGCCGTCCCCGAAGCATCGGACCAGGTCGTTCGTCTCCGTGATCATGCTGCCAGTGTGCCGTGCCGCCCTGCCCGCCCGCGCATCGGCCCCCACCACTCTGTGGAGGACCTCCGAGCGCACGCGCCTGTGCACGGAAAGGCACGACGAAGGTGCGCCGCGCCCACCCGGGTAGCGGCCCGGACGCCCTGCCCACTAGGGTGACCACCGCCATGACCATCCGTGAATTGCTGCGCGACCACGCGCCCACGCTCAGCTACGAGCTGTTCCCCCCGCGCACGCCCGCGGCCGAGGCGACCCTCGAGCAGACCATGCGCGTCATCGCCGCCACGGAGCCCGACTTCATCTCGATCACCTACGGCGCCTCGGGCACCACCCGCAGCACGTCGCGCGGCGTGGTTCAGCGCATCGCCGAGTCCCACACCATCCCCCCGCTCGCGCACCTGACGTGCGTCGACCAGTCGCGCGCGGAACTGATCGACGTGATCGAGGGCTACCTCGACCAAGGAGTGCGCGACTTCCTCGCGCTGCGGGGCGACCCGCCGCAGGGCCAGAGCGACTGGCGCCCCCACCCCGACGGCCTCCTCTACGCGAGCCAGCTCGTCACCCTGCTGCGCGAGGTCGCGGGCGCCCACGGCATCGGTGACCTCAGCATCGGCGTCACGGCGTTCCCGGCCCAGCACGCGATGGCGCAGTGGCGCCAGCAGGGCCTGGACATCCTCGCGGCCAAGCAGGAGGCGGGCGCGGACTTCGCGATCACCCAGGTCTTCTACGAGGTCGACCAGTACGTTTCGCTGGTGCAGGACGCCCGCGACCAGGGCATCGGCCTGCCGATCATTCCCGAGGTGATGCCGCTCGTGAGTGCCCGCCGGGCCCACCGCGCGGCGCAGCTCACCGGCGTCCCCACCCCCCAATCGCTCGTCGCGGACCTCGAGGCCGCGGAGGACGACGTCGCCGCCCGCACCGCAGGAGTCGAGCACGCCGCGCGCCTGTCACGCGAGCTGCTGGAGGCGGGCGCGCCCGGGATACACGTGATCACGTTCAACAAGCACGAGGCCGCCATGGACCTCGTGAGCCGCCTCCCGCTGCGGGGCTAGGCGCCCGGAGCGGGCGCGCCCAGTCCGCAGGGCCGATGCGCGGGCGGCGACCCGCACGCGGTCAGACTTCGCGCAGGGTCACCGGGGAGCCCTGGGAGACCGTGCGCGACACCGTGCACGTCTTCTCCTCGGCGGCCTTGAGCGCGGCGCCGATGCGCGCGCGAGCCTTGTCGCCGTCCTCACCCTCCGGGAAGGCCACGTCGAACAGCACCTCGATGTCGCGCAGGAAGGCCGGCGCGCCGCCGCCCACCTTGTCGGCGTTCACGGTGACGTCGAACTTCGTGGGCTCGGCCCGGCGCGAGGTCATCATGTCGAGATCGGTCGACGAGCAGCCGGCGATCGCGACCATGAGCAGCTCCACCGAGCTCAACGCCCCGTCCACGTTGTGCCCGAACCGGTACTCCGCTCCGTCGGCGTTGCGCGCGAGGTACACGCCCTCGGCCTCGCGGGTGAGGGTGATCTGCTTGGGGGTGGTCTCTTCAGCCATGCCGGCCATCCTTTCATCCGGCCGGACAACGTCCGCGCGGCCTGGCGCATTCCGGCGCGCGCGCTTCGCAGTCTCACGATGCGGACAGGCTGTCTCATTGGGCGTAGAAAACCCCACGCCAACCCGCTAGACTCGCGCACGCACAGCATCGGCGCGACACTGGTACGCGTCGACCAAGCGCAATGGCGAGCCCGCCGCGCACTGAACACCTCCATGAGGAACCATGTCTGACATCACGAATACGCCTGCCCCTGCGCCCGCCTTCCCCGGTGGCACCATCCTTGGTTACCCGCGCATCGGCCGAATGCGTGAGCTCAAGCGGGCGCTCGAGTCGTTCTGGAAGGGCAACGCCACCGAGGCGGAGCTCGAGGCCGTCGCCAAGGAGCTGCGCGCGGCCAACCGCGACCGCCTGACCGCCCTGGGCCTGGGCCGCACCGACTCGTCCATCCCCAGCAACTTCTCGTTCTACGACCACGTCCTGGACGCCACCGTGACCTTCGGCGCGGTGCCCACCCGCTTCGCGCACCTGCGCGATGAGGACGGCAGCCTGGACCTGGCCGGCTACTCGACCGTGGCACGCGGCGAGGGCGACAAGGCCCCGCTCGAGATGACCAAGTGGTTCGACTCGAACTACCACTACCTGGTGCCCGAGATCGGCCCCGAGACCTCGTTCGCGCTCTCGAGCACCCGCTGGGTGGACGAGTTCGTCGAGGCCAAGGAGGCCGGCTTCGTCACGCGCCCGGTCATCACCGGCCCGCTCACCTACCTGTACCTGTCCAAGCCCTCGGACGACGCCCCCACCGGCTTCGAGCCCATCGAGCGCCTGGACGACCTGGTCGCGGTGTACGTCGAGCTGCTGGCCGCCTTCAAGGCCGCCGGCGTCGAGTGGGTGCAGATCGACGAGCCCATCCTGGTCGCCGACATCGACGCGGATCGCGCCGACGTCCTCGCCAACGCCGCCAAGGTCTACGAGGCCCTGGTCGCGGCGACCGAGCGCCCTGCGCTGTTCGTGGCGGCCCCGTACAACTCGCTCGACGACGCCCTCCCGGTGCTGCAGCAGGCCGGCGTGGACGCGATCGGCATCGACCTGATCCGCGGCGGCGTGCCCACGGACATCGACCTCACCGGCACCACTGTGGTGGCCGGCGTGGTGGACGGCCACAACATCTGGCGCACGGACCTCGACGCGGCACTGGCGAAGGCCGATGCGGTGGCCGCGCTGGGCGCGACCGTCACCGTGGCGAGCTCCACCAGCCTGTTCCACGTCCCGCACACGCTGCAGGGCGAGGAGCACCTGGGCGAGGAGCTGCTCAGCTGGCTCGCGTTCGCGGACGAGAAGGTCGCGGAGATCGTGACCCTCGCCAAGGCCCGTGCCGAGGGCGAGCAGGCCGTCGCGAGCGAGCTCGAGGATGCCCGCGCCGCGCTCCAGGCCCGCGCCGAGCACCCCGGCACCAACCGTGCGGACGTGCGGGACGCGCTCGCGGCCGTCGAGCCCGGCGACACCGAGCGCAGCCCGTACTCGGTCCGCGCGGCGGCTCAGGAGAACCGCTTCCACCTGCCGGAGCTGGCGACGACGACGATCGGCTCGTTCCCGCAGACGCCAGAGATCCGCAAGGCACGCGCCGCGTGGGCCAAGGGCGAGCTCTCCGACGCCGACTACGAGCAGGCGATGAAGGACGAGATCGCCACGGTCGTGAAGCTCCAGGAGGACCTGGGTCTCGATGTCCTGGTGCACGGCGAGGCCGAGCGCAACGACATGGTCCAGTACTTCGCGGAGCTGCTCGACGGCTTCGACGTGACGAAGAACGGCTGGGTCCAGTCGTACGGCTCGCGCTGCACGCGTCCGTCCATTCTCTGGGGCGACGTCGCTCGCGCCGAGCCCATGACGGTGCGCTGGGCCGAGTACGCCCAGTCGCTCAGCCCCAAGCCGGTCAAGGGCATGCTCACCGGTCCGGTGACCATCCTCGCCTGGTCCTTCGTGCGCGACGACCAGCCGCTGGGCGACACCGCCAACCAGGTGGGTCTGGCACTGCGCGGTGAGATCGCTGACCTCGAGGCTGCCGGCATCGGCATCATCCAGGTCGACGAGCCCGCACTGCGCGAGCTGCTGCCGCTCAAGAAGGCGGACCAGCCCGCGTACCTCGACTGGTCGGTGAAGTCCTTCCGTCTCGCCACGAGCGGCGCGAAGGACGACACCCAGGTCCACACGCACCTGTGCTACTCCGAGTTCGGCGAGATCATCGACGCGATCGACGGCCTCAACGCCGACGTCACCTCGATCGAGGCCGCCCGCTCGCGCATGGAGGTCCTCCCGGCGATCCAGGGTCACGGCTACGAGCGCCAGATCGGCCCGGGCGTGTGGGACATCCACTCGCCGCGCGTGCCCTCGACGCAGGAGGTCACCGAGCTGCTCCAGCTGGCCAAGGACTCGATCCCCGGCAAGCAGCTGTGGGTCAACCCGGACTGCGGCCTCAAGACCCGCGGATACGAGGAGACCACGGCCACGCTGAAGAACCTCATCGACGCGACCCGCGCGGTGCGCACCGCGTAGCGGTACAGGTCCCAGAGACGCTCAGGCCCGGCCCCCGCAGCATCATGCTGCAGGGACCGGGCCTGTGGCGTATGACAGGGGCCCCGAGTGCCGTCAGCAGGCGGCCTGCTCGACGTAGCCGTTCTGGGAGTCGAACCTCACGCCCGGGTTGGCGGCCTTGTCGCCGTTCGGGTGAGTGAAGCCGATGCACCACGTGTCGTAGTCGTTGGCATTGGTGATGCCGCTGAACACGACGCCGTCGGACGCGGGGAAGGCGATCTCGCCATCGATGACGTAGTTGCCGTTCGCGTCGACGGTGACCGCGACCGACGTGGTGTCGGGATCTTCCCACGTGGCTCTCACGAGCCTGCCCAGGTTCATCGCATCGGATTGCGCCGCCGCATCGTTCGCGTCCTTCCGGTGGTTCATGAGGAACGGGATCGCGATGGCCGACAGGATGCCGATGATGATGATGACGACGAGCAGCTCCACCATGCTGAAGCCTGACTCGGATCCCCGCCGTGCGGTGGGGACTGTCATGATTCTCTCTTTTCAGTTCAAACCCGCAGGAGCGGGTGCCGCCCTCCACAAAGGTGGCGCGTCAGAACCAACTGACACGGCCACACCAGGGCGACACGCCCATCGTGGCGGGAGTCGCCGAGGCTCCGCAAGGGTCAGAAAGCAGGACAAACGGGCACGAACACGGCGAGTGTGACCTATTTCACGCGCGCTTCACACCAGCGGACGCTGCAGGTAGGCGACATCGATCCATCGATCGAACTTGCGGCCCACCTCGTGCAGCACGCCCACGTCGCGGAACCCCAGCGCGTGGTGTAGCCCGATCGACGCATCGTTGGGCAGCGCGATCAGCGAGATCGCGGAGTGCGCGTGCGACGCCTCGAGACGCTCGATGAGGTCGCCATAGAGCGTGCGTCCCAGCCCGCGGCCGCCGGCAGCGCGGTCCAGGTAGATCGTGGTCTCGACCGAGTGCAGATACGCGGCGCGCGGCCGGTAGGGCGCCGCGTACGCGAACCCCACCACCGCATCGGCCTCCTCCACGACGATCCACGGCAGCTCGCGCTCCTGCACGGCCGCGATGCGCGCGCCCATGGTCTCGACCGCGACCTCGTCGTACTCGAACGTGATGACGGTGTCGCGCACGTACGGGTTGTACAGCGCGGCGATGGCAGCGGCGTCGTCGGTGGTGGCCTCACGGATCATGAGGCCATTGTGCCGGGCCGATGCGCGGGTGGGGTCACGACGCTCGCCCCACCTGGATCAGGGCGAAGGTGAGCCCCATCTCCTTGAGCAGTTCGGGTGCGGCGGCGACGTCGAAGACGCCGCCGGCCTCGATCATCAGCCGGCGCACGGTCGCACCTTCGGCGGTCTCGGGGTTGATGCGCAGGCCCTCGACCACGATGCCGCCGTGAGCCCCTGCGTCCACGTTCGTTCGCACGTAGTCGGTCTCCGTGTAGAACGTCAGCTCCTCGCGCGGCACCGCCACCCGCACCCAGCCGTCCGTGAACTCCAGGGGGTCCACCGCGACAATGGCCCCGGCATTGATGGTCTGCGCACCGGCGGCCGTGCCGTCGCCGAAGAGCGTGAGCTCCAGGTTGATCTCCTGGGTGTCGAGCGCGGCGAGCTGGTCCCCGGCCAGCAGCGCGCCGTACGCCTCTTCGAGGTCGGCAGCGGTGGGAATCGCGGTCCGGTCCGCATCCACGCGCAGCTCCAGCACGATGTCCTGCACGTCGCCAAAGACCAGACCCGCGGTGCGGAACGTCGCCTCGATGCCGTTCGCGTGCTGCCGGTCCCAGTCGTAGGTCTTCTTCACGAGCACGGTCTCGAGCGCGCGCTGGCCCCCGCAGTCGGGTTGCTCGAGGTAGTTCTCCGCGGTGATCGCGTAGTCGGTGGGCGCCAGCGCCGCGCCCGCGAAGGACCCGACCCCGGTGATGTGATTCCAGCCGCCCACGCGCCACTCGCCGGGCCCCAGCACGGTGACTGCGTCAGCGCGCGCGTGGTCGGCGGGGTCGCACTCGATCGCGTACACGCCAGCATCCACCGGCGCCGATGTGGTGGCCGGGTCAGGTGCGTCGGTGACGGTGACAGCAGGGTCGGGGAGAGCCGACGCCGTCAGGCCCACGCCCGTGCCGCCATCGCCCGAGCAGCCGGCCAGGACGATGGCTGTCGCCACCACGAGAGCTCCCTTGCGCATGGGCCGATCCAAGCGCATCGGGCCTGAAGCGGCAACGGCTCGGGCGCGCTACACGGGCACGCGCGACGACTCGCTTGGCTCAGCCGAGAACGAACCGGTCGCGACATCGGTGGCCAGCCCAGCCCGCGCATCGGCGCGGCCCACGGCCACCACGTGGCCGGGTGCGTGCTCGATCGGGACTACCGCGGGAGCCTCCTCGAACGAGGGGCGTGACCGGATGAAGCGCCACGCCGAGGCCACCACCAGCAGCCCCGCGAGGCCAGCGGCCGCCGTCACCGCGAAGCCGGCTCCGGCACCGCGCGCGTCGATGGCGGCGCCCGCCGTCCATGCGCCGATCGCCATGCCGAGGTCGATGCCCGTGCGGGTCCACGTCATGCCCTCGGTCATGCGGGCGCGCGGGATCGAGTGGTGCACCAGACCGTCGCCGATCACCATGTTGGGAGCGATGAACAGGCCCATGCCGAACAGGAGCCCGCCCAGCACGAACAGGGACGGTGCGAACACGAGCGCAACCGCGAACAGTCCGGTCGCGGTGACGCCCCAGAACAGTCGCGTCGCGAGCGTGCGGCGCCACGCGATCACCCCGTACGCGAGCCCGCCCACGAGCGATCCGGCCGCCCACAGTCCCAGGATGAGCCCTGCGGCACCCTTCGCGCCGAGGTCCTCGGCGAACGCGACCACGGACGCGTCGATCGCCGCGAACATCGCGCCCTGGGTGAGGAAGATGAGGGCGGCGATCGCCAGCGCGGGGGCCGTCACCAGGAGGTGCCCCGACAAGGGCCTGCGCCGTCGGATCGGGCGCGCGGCGGCACCCGTGACGGGAGGCAGGGCGATGGCGGCTGCCGCGGTCGCCGGGGCGACGGCGAGCGCGGCCTCGGCCAGGCCCGCGTCGGCTGTGTGTCGGCGAGCGGGGGGCTCGGTGTCCTTGAGCGACAGGAAGACGTAGCCGCCCACGGCGAGCGAGAGCATCGCGATCACCGACGGCACCCACGGCGCCACGGACACGGCGAGCACGGTCGCCACGGCGGGTCCCAGGATCCAGATGATCTCCTCGAGCGAGGACTCCAGGGCGAAGGCGCTGTCGAGCCGGGTGCGGTCCTTGAGGACGTGCGCCCACCGCGCGCGGGTCAGGGTGGACTGCGAGCCGCCCGCCGCGAAGGTGGGCGCGATCGCGATGAGCGCCCACAGTGGCAGTTCCATCGCCACGGCGACCAGCATGGCCGCACGGCCGGCGAGAGCGATCGCGAAGCCCCAGCGCAGGACCGTGGCCTGCCCGTGCGCATCGATCAGCCGGGCGACCTGCGGAGCGATGATCGCGTAGGAGACGGCGATCGCGGCGAGCACGATGCCCGCCCACGCGTACGAGCCGTACTGCATCTGCACGAGAAGGAACGTGGCCAGGCCGGTCAGGCCCATCTGGAGGCGGGCGAGGAGGCCCCACCCTGCGAAGGCGCGGGCGCCAGGGGTGGCGAGAATGTCGAGGTAGCGGGAGAGCACTGCGAAGTCCTTGTGTTGCTCAGGACGCCCCCTCGCGTGGCACAGCTCTGCTGTGGGAATCCAGCTCGGAGGGCTGGCGCCCGAGTCTGCCTCGGGCGCTTGCCACCTCACCTGCGCGACGTGGCCGGCGCGCCGCCCGCTCAGATGGGGCGGCTCACCAATGTTCACATGCCGGCGGGGGTGCTGGAGACCGTTTCGGAGGCGAAATTCCGACGGATCTCGCGCCGGGTCAAGGGCGCGAAAAGGTCCGGTCCGGTGTGGGGATTCGTGCCGGTCGCGTGGGTCAAGACATTGCCCGACGCACGCCGCCGCCGACCGTCAGAGCATCGGACGCTGGAGAGGTGGCTTCGCGGGCGGGATGGGCTTCCACGAGCTCTGGCCGCTGAGCTTGAACGGCGGCGGGATCTTGTCCGCGAAGCGCATCAGCAGCGAGCCGCCCACCGCGAGGATCAGCACGTACGCCGCAGTGAAGGGCCCCAGTTGCGACTGCGCGCCCGCGGCGACGCCGAGCCCGGCGATGACGATCGAGAACTCGCCGCGCGGGACCAGCGACAGGCCGGTGCGCCATTGGCCCTTGGGGCCAATCCCGTTGCGTCGCGCCGCGAAGATGCCGGTGTAGATCTTGGTGATCGCGGTGACGACGGCGAGCCCCAGCGCGGGCAGCAGCACCGGCAGCAGGTCGCGCGGATCAATCGTGAGGCCAAAGAAAACGAAGAACAGCCCGCCGAACACGTCGCGCAGCGGCGGCAGCAGGCCGCGCACGTCGTCCGCGACCTGACCCGAGAGGGTCAGCCCCAACAGGAATGCCCCCACGGCCGCGGAGACCTGCACCGCATCGGCCAGCCCGGCGACCAGGAACGTCAGTCCCAGCACTGTGAGCAGCAGCAGCTCGCGGGAGTGCGAGTGCACCAGCCGCGAGACGTTCTCGGAGAACCGCATCGACACCACGAAGGCGACCGCGACCACTCCCAGCGCGATGCCCGCGGCGATCGCTCCCTGGATCAGGGTCGCGCCCACCAGCAGCACGGCCATGATGGGCAGGAACACCGCCATGACGATGTCCTCCATGACCAGCAGGCTCAGCAGCACTGGCGTCTCGCGGTTCGCGACACGGTCGAAGTCATCGAGTAGCCGCGCGATGATGCCGGAGCTCGAGATGTAGGTGACGCCCGCGAGCAGCAGCGAGGCGGTGAGCGACCAGCCCATCATGAGGCCCACGGCAAAGCCGGGCACCGCGTTCGCCAGTCCATCGACCAGTCCCGCGACCCAGTTCGACTTCAGTCCGTTGCGCAGATCCTGAGGCGAGTACTCCAGACCCAGCAGCAGGAGCAGTAGCACCACGCCGATCTCGGCGCCCACCTCGAGGAACTCCTCGCCGGCGCTCACGGGGATGAAGCCGCCGTCTCCCATGACGACGCCGGCGAGCAGGTACAGCGGAATCGAAGGGATGCCGATGCGCACCGCGATGCGCCCCAGCAGCGCCAGCACCAGGAGGATGATCCCGAGCTCGATCAGCACCTCTCCCGCGTGACTGGCGTCGGGCTCGGGGAGGACCTCGAGTGGCAGGGGCAGGGGCGGCATGGGTCAGCCCGTGAGGATCGCGGTCGCGTGGCGCACTGCCTCCGTGGAACCCATGACGAGCACGGTGTCGCTCGCCCTCAGGACGAAGTCGGGCTCGGGGCCCGGCAACCCTGTCTCGCCGCGGATCACCGCCACCACCGAGGCCGAGGTCTCGGTGCGGATGCGGCCGTCCGCGATCGTGCGGTCGGTGAGCCCGCCGCTCGCCGGCATCGTGACCCATTCGATCGCGAGACCCTCGACGGTGTGCCGCAGGGTGTCGAGCCGTGCGGTGATGTTGGTGCCGCCCAGGAGCTCGGCGACCTTGGACGCATCGCCCTCGGACAGCTCGACTGTGCCCTTGCACGAATCGGGGTCCTCGCGGTCGTACAGCGCGATGTCGCGCTTGCCGTCGCGGCGGACGACCACGCCCACGTGGTCGCCTCCCTCGGCCTGGAACTCGTACCGGACGCCGATGCCGGGAAGCGGAGTCTCATAGATGTCCATGGCGCCCAGTCTGCCACCCCCGCTCGGCGTCCCTCCTCGTGGCGCCCGACGGGACGCGCCGGATAACCTGCGGAACATGAGCTCTCGTGACTCCGCGATCCTGGTCGACCTCGACGGCACCCTCGCCCACATGGGCAACCGCCACCCCTTCGCCACGACGGGCTACGACCTCGACACTCCCAACAACCCGGTGATCGAGGTGGTGCGCGCTCTCCACCAGGCTGGCCACACGGTCGTGATCATCTCCGGCCGCAAGGAGGTCTCGCGCACCGAGACCGAGTGGTGGCTCGGCACCCACCTCCCGGTGCCCTACGAGGGCCTGCACCTGCGCCCGGACGACGACGACCGCTCGGACGGCATCGTCAAGCGGGAGATCTACGAGCGCGAGATCGAGCCACGCTTCGAGGTGCTGTGCGTGCTCGACGATCGCAACCACGTGGTGGACATGTGGCGCGACGAGCTCGGGCTCACGTGCCTGCAGGTCGCACCTGGCGACTTCTGAGCGTCACCCGGCCACCGCATCGGCCCCGTCCGCAGGTCAGTCCTGCTCGCGGCGCGCCTTCCACTCGCGCGCGAGCAGCCCGTACATCGAGTCGTCCGACACCTCGTCCTCGACCCAGTAGCGCTCGCGGCGAATCCCCTCGGGAATGAAGCCGATGCGCTCGAGCACCTTGATCGAGTCGACGTTGTGCGGGTGCGTGGAGGCTTCGACGCGGTGGACGTCGAGGTCGAAGACCACGTAGTCGACCAGCCTCGCCGTGGCCTCGGTCGCGTAGTAGTGGCCGCGCGCCCACGGGTGCAGCGTGAAGCCCACCTCGGCCGTCTTTCCGTTCTCCGACAGCCACAGAGCGACATCGCCGAGCACCTTGTCGTCCCGGCGGCGCACCACGGCCATCTGGTACCAGTGGCCGGGCATCGGGCCAGGGCGTGACGTGACGTCCTCGATGAGCTCGCGCGCGCGCTCGACCGGATAGGGCGCGCGCCATGCCTGGTATTGGGCCGTTGTGGTGTCCGAGCGGCGCTCCGCGAGATCTTCGGCGTCGTCCAGCGTCATCGCCCGCAGCAGCAGGCGGTCGGTCTCGAGGGGCGCGAACATCTCCATGTGCCGAGCGTATCCCGAGGGCTGGGGCGTCGCCCGGTGTCCGATTCTCAGTTCCACGCGAGGCCGGCGATCGCGTCGAGCCCGGTCGATCGGTACGGCTCCTCGGCGATCGATGCGAGCGTCACGCCATACGCGGCGGCCCGGGCCATCACTCTGGCCCGGCCCTCGCTGCCGGCTCCCACGCGCATGGGCCCCTCGGCCGTGCCGTACGCCTCGAGGAGAGCGTCGGCGTGCACGAGGCCCACGAGCGTGCAGGCCTGGCCCAGGTCCGTCGCAGGATCCGCGAGCGCAGCGTCTCCCCAGTCCACGATCCCGGCGAGGCGGCCGCCGCGGACGATCACGTTCGCGCCGTGCAGGTCGAGGTGCGCCCACCGCCGCTCGGGCTCGTCGATCGCGGCCCCCGCTTCGACCAGGCCGCGCAGGACGTCGGCGGCATCCATCGCGACCACGCCGGCGTCGACCAGCGCGCGCAGGCGCGTGTCGAACAGCTCCGCGACCTCGGGCAGGGTCCCGCTGCGGTAGGGATTGTGGGGCGCGCCCGCGGTGGGCGACTGCTGGATCTGTGCGATCGCGACGCCCAGGTCGCGCGCACCCAGGTCCGTCAGTGGGTCGTCGAAGGCGATGTCCCCGTCGATCCACGGCACCACCGACCACTCCCAGGGGAATCCCTCGGCAGGGGCTCCGAGGCGCAGCGGGACGGGGGCGGGAAAGGTCCATCGCTGGCTGATGACGGGGAGGTGCTCGTGCTCGGCGGCCGAGATCTCCGCGCCGAGCGCGCGTCGCGGCAGCCGCACCGCGAGGTCGTGACCCAGCCGGAACATGGCGTTGTCCCACCCGTCGATCCGCCGTCCCAGCGGCCGCGAGGCGAGGTCGGGGTGCTGATCCGCGAGCAGCCGGCGCACGAGGTCGTCGGAGATCTCCACCTCCGCGACGGGCGTGCGCATCATCGTCACACCTCCAGCCTGGCACGGAGGACAGCGTTTCCCTAGGGCCCTCGCCCAGGGCTCCTATGCTCGGACGCTGCGGGTGATGTCCTCGGGGACCGCGTTCGCGGCCGCGAGGACGCCCTCGTAGTACTCGAGCTTGCGATCTAGGTGCTCGAGGTGGTCCCGGTCCTGCGCCATGCGGGTCACGAGCGCTTCGCGATAGTGCGTGAGTACCGCCACGCGGTCCGCGACGGTGTGCTCGCCCGCGTGTGCGAGGTCGACGAACTCCTTCATCTCGCGGATGGGCATCCCCGTCGCGCGCAGAAGCTGGAGGAAGCGGATCCAGCCCAGATCGTCATCGGTGTAGCGCCGGTGCCCGTTCGCGGCCTTCGCCACCGGCGGCAGGAGCCCTTCGCGCTCGTAGTACCTCAGGGTGTGCTTGGACACGCCCATCTGAACCGCGACGTCGTCGATCCCCATGCCGTCCATGCGTCCACCGTAGGACTTCGAGTGCACTCGAAGTCAAGGGGTTCGGCCACCTGTTGACTTCGAGCGCGCTCGAACTCCTAGCGTCGATGACGAGCGGCGCCGCCAGGCCCGCCTGACACCACTGGAGGAGTCATGACCACCACCGCCGCCACGCAGGCTGCGCGCCAGCTCGGACGCAGCGATACCCACGTGGTCCCCGTCGCCCTGGGCGCCATGCTCATGGGCACCCGCACCCCCGAGGATGAGTCGCGCCGCATCCTCGATCACTACCTGGGCGAGGTCGCGCCGCGCTTCCACGCCCCCGACGGCTCGCCCGCGAAGGCGATGATCGACACCGCCGACTGCTACTGCTGGTGGGAGGCGCCCGGAGACGAGGGCGGGCACAGCGAGGCCGTGCTCGGCCGCTGGATGGCCGATGCGGGGGTCAGGGACCGCGTCCATCTCGCCACCAAGGGCTCGGCGCGGATCGCCGGGTTCGAGCAGGCGTGGGGAGACGACGGCGCCGATTGGGAGTATGCGCGCAACCACTTCGTGGGAGCCTCCGCGGACGTGCTCGAGGAGAGCCTCGCGACCTCGCTCAAGCGCCTCGGCGCCGAGTCGATCGACCTCTACTACGTGCACGTCGACGACCGCTCGACCCCGCTCGAGGAGACCCTCGCCTTCTTGGCGTCGGCGGTTGCCGACGGCCGCATCGGCGCCTACGGATACTCCAACGTGCGAACGTGGCGCCTGTCGCGCATCCGCGCGCTGTGCGAGGCGAACGGCTGGCCGCAGCCGGTGGCGCTGCAGCAGCAGCACTCGTACCTGCGGCGCCGGGCGGGAGCGGCCACGGCGTCGATCGTGGACGACGAGCAACTCGACTACCTGGGCGAACACCCCGATCTGCAGCTGGTGGCCTACTCACCCGTGTTGAAGGGCCTGTACTCGGACGCCGCCAAGCGCGGCGACGACTTCTGGGCCATGGGGCCGTATGCGGGGCCGGACGCTGCGGCCCGACTGGACGCCGTGGACCAGGTCGCCCGCGAGACCGGCGCTACCGGCAACCAAGTCGTGCTCCAGTGGCTGCTCGCTCAGGGTTCGCCGCGCGTGCTGCCGCTGATCGGGCCGCGGACGCTCGACCAGTACGTGGAGTGCATCGAGGCGCTGGATGTGGAGCTGACTCCGGACCAGGTCGCGCTGCTCGAGGCCGCCGGCGCCTGAACCGCGTCCTGGCAGGTCCTCAGTGCCCAAGTCGCGCTCGTTTGGGCACTGAGGACCTGCTGGCGCGCAGCGGCACTCGAGCCGGTCAGGCCAGCAGCGTGTCCCCGATGAATCCGCCGGGCTCGCACCCTGGCGGGATCGCGAACACTGCGGACCCGATGGGAGTGGTCCACGTGTTGAGCAGGTCCGCCTCGGCGAGCCGGCTCTGGATCGGCTCGAACTGCCGGGCCACATCCGCCTGGTATGACGTGAAGATCAGGCCGGACTCGGACACCGAGTCCCCGGTCGGCGCCAGGTCGTAGTTGTACGAGCGCCGGAAGATCACCTCGTGGTCCTCGACGGGCCGTGCCCGCGCGATGTGCGACACGGGCGAGATCACAGACAGCCCCGCAGCATTCACCGCCTCGAAGTCCGGCTCGTCCGCCTCCCGCGAGCCCGTCAGCGGCGCACCGTCGTGGAAGCGCCGCCCCACCGCGAACCCGCGCGCGACGGGATCGACCTCGTCCCACACGTCGAGGTCCAGCCGGGTCCGGCGCAGCACCAGTGAGGTGCCACCGGTGAGCCACCGGTCTGCGCTCCACACGGCACGGTCAAACGCAGCCGTCCCGGGCTCAGGGTTCGTCGTCCCGTCGACCTGGCCAAAGAGGTTGCGCATCGTCGTGCCCGACACCTCGGAGCCGTACGCGCGCCGGAACCCGTCCTGGCGCCACCGCACGGTCGCGAAGGCTCGCGAGTCCTTGAGCAGCATCCGCACGGCGTGGGCGACGGTGACCGCATCGTCGGAGGACACCACGAGCAGCAGGTCGCCGCCGCTCCACTGGTCCTCGAGAGCGTCAATGGAGAACGGTGGCAGCGGCGCGAGCCACGACGGCACGGCGGAAGCTCCGCCCGCCCGGCGCACGAGCTCCGGCCCGAATCCGAACGTGACGGTCAGTGCCGCGGGGACCGCGGCGAGCTCCGGCTCGGTGTCCGCCAGCGCTCCCTCGCCCGCGCTCAACCGAGCCGCATCGTCACTGAGCAGGCGCATCATCCTGCCCAGCGCATCGGCCCGCGTGTCCGGAAGCAGGTCGAGCGCGACGAACGACGCCTGCGCCGCGATCGGGGTGTCGATGCCCGCCTGGTGCACGCCATGGAACGGCACCGTGCGGGATCCGTTGAGGCCGGCGGCATCGAGCTCCGCCTGCCGGGAGGCCGGCAGCACGCCGGTGCGGTCGGCGGCGAGCGCGACGGCCGCGCCCGCGCCGGCGGCCACCCCTCCGAAGAGGAGCGACCGCCGGCTGAGGCGGGACGGGCCAGCCGAGGGCTGTGCGTCAGTCATCGCGGATCAGTGGTCGTGACCTTCGTGGTCATCGTCCTCGTCGCCGTGGTCGTGCTCGTGGTCGCTGTGATCCTCATCGCCGCTGTACTCCTCGTTGGCGCCCGCGAACTCCTTGGCGACCGCGGTGAACTCGAACGTCGAGCCGTCCTCGAAGGCGAGGCTGAGCTCAACCTCGGCACCCACCTCGATGGGCTCGTCGACGCCCATGAGCATGATGTGGTTGCCGCCCGGCTCCATGACGAGCGACTCCCCGGGCTCGATCGTGAAACCGTCCTCCTTGTGCATCATCATCGCGGCGCCGTCGTCGCCGGTGACAGTCTCATGCAACTCGACCATGGGCGAGGCGTCGGTCGCGGCGGAGACCAGCACGATCGCCTGGTCGGTGCCGTTGGTGAGCTCGCCGAACGCTGCGGTCATGCCATCGTCGACAGCCTTGACCCAGGGGTCGGTGATAGTGATCTCGCCGCCGTCGGAGCCGTCGGAGCCGGGCGAGCAGGCCGCCAGCGCGGCGACGGTCAGGAACGTGAGCGCGCTGAGGCGCGCGGTGGTGCGAAGCATGGTGTCTCTCTCTGTCTGCGTGGGGCGTGAGGCGCCCCGTTCCGGGGAAGGCATCGGACACGGCCGATGCGCCCAGCGGCATCCGTACGGACGGCCGGGCTCGGGTCAGGCAGACAGAACGGGAGGGCCGCGCAGCGAGCGCACACCGCGCGCGACGTCGCGGACAGACACAGGGGCCGATGCGCGGGCCGGCATGCGCACGGAGGTGACAACGGGCGAAGCGGTCGGGAGAGCCTGGGGCAGCAGACGTGCCGCGAGCCAGGCGAGCCCCCGCGACGCGCGCTCGAGGAGCCACTCGGCGCGGTGGAGGGCCGCGGTGGTGAGGATCGCGGCGGCGATGTGCGCCGCGGTCATGAGGCCTCCGCCGTGCGCGCCGTGGGCGGCGGTGTCCATCGCCGTGACGGTCAGGTCACCGCCGTGGTGGCTGTGACCGCCGCCGGAGACGACCGTGCCCCCGGAACCGAGCACGAACAGCGTGTGGAACAGCGCCTGGCTCGCGGTCACGGCGATGCCGAGCCGCCATAGCGACAGGGCCTTGCCGGCGAGCTGCATGCAGATCGCGAAGGACAGCACCAGCGGGACCACGACGCCAGCCGCGGAGGGAGACGAGCCGCCGCCCAACACGTGGGACGCCAGCGCGACGAAGGTCGACACGGCGGCCGCGAGGGCGGCGCGCGTCAGGCGCTGGCTGGTGGACACGGCGACATTCTCCCACGCGGCCGCGGGGGAGCCGCGTGCTCAGCCCTGGTGCGTCGAGGCCCCCATGCGCCGCACGGCCTCCGTGATGATCTCGGGATGCGTGGCGATGTTGAGGCGCACATGCCCCTCGCCGCCGGTGCCGAACGTGGGCCCGGAGTTGAGCGCCACTCGGGCGTGCTGCAGGAAGTGCGCCGAGGGGTCGCGGTCGATCTCGAGCCCGCGGCAGTCGATCCACGTGAGGTACGTGGCCTCGGGAAGTCGGTAGACGGCACCCGCAAGGTGCTCGTCGATGAGGGTTCCCAGGAGGCGCCGGTTGTGATCGAGGCCCACGAGCAGAGCGTCGAGCCACGGCTCACCCTCGCGGTACGCGGCGGTCTGCGCGAGCACCCCGAAGTGGGTGGGACCGTGGTGGGTCGATCCCGCGTAGGCCGCCAGTTCCTTCTGGACGGCCGCGCCGCCAATGACGATTGCGGCTGGAATGCCCGCAAGATTCCACGTCTTGGAGGCGGCGTGGAGCACGAAGCCGTTCTCGCCGCCGTCGACCGAGAGGTACGGCACGAACTCGTGGCCCTCGTAGACGAGCGGCGCGTGGATCTCGTCGACCACCACGCGCACGCCGTACTGATCCGCCAGCGCCGCGACTCGCTCGAGCTCCGTACGCGTGTGGGCCACGCCGGTGGGGTTGTGCGGGCTGCACAGCAGGTAGCCAGCGGAGCGGCCGCCCGTGGTCGCGGACGCGAAGGCCTCCTCAAGCGCCGCGAAGTCGATGCGCAGGTCCTCGCCCAGGGGCGCTTCGGTGATCTCGCGACCCGCGACGCGCAGGTACGAGTAGAACGGCGGGTACACGGGCGAATTGACGATGATGTGCTCGCCGGGCTCGGTCAGCATGCACAGCACGTCCACGTACCCGGTGATGACATCGGTGACGGTCGTCATCTGGCCGGGCGACACGTCCCAGCCCCAGCGGCGCGCGGCAAAGTCCGCCAGCGCCTCCGTGTAGGCCGCGCCGGCGGCGTAGCCCATGTCGCCATCCGCGATGGCGCGCTCGAGTTCGGCGCGGATGGGTGCCGCCAGCGGCACGTCCATCTCCGCGACCCACAGCGGCAGCACGTCGGGGTCGTACTTGCGCCACTTGGCGCTGGTCCGACGGCGCAGGTCCGCGAGTGTCAATTCGGTCAGCGGATTGGGGTGGATCGCGTCGAGGGCAGGAACGGCCATCGTCACACTGTGGCAACCGCGACCCGGCGACGCAAGTGCGTGAGACCAGGTCGACGGCGCGCGCACTTGGGCCGGGGCCCGCGCTGACCTATCCTGCCGCCCATGGAGCGCATGCGCGGAGACGACGGCAGGTTCCCCATCGGTGCGCTCATCACGCTGCTCGTGATCGCCGCCGCTGGCTACGGCGCGTACTGGTTCCTGGGCGAGCAGGGCTTCCTGGGCGAGCCGAGCAACGAGCCGACCGCTGCGGCCGAGGCCGCCGGTGAGGGCGAGGAGGACCTGCGCCCGGAGTGGCTGCAGGGCACCGACCACCAGCTGCCGGCGGTGATCCCTCCCGAGGACGACCGCATGCCCAGCTACTACCAGCTGCAGCCCTGGGTCTGGGATCTCGTCGACGACGACTGGAACGTCACCGTGGTCCGCGTGGGCGAGGGTGATCAGTACACCTGGTTCTCAGACGTCCAGGAGCTCTACCTGGTCTCCCCGACCGAGGAGCTGTTCCGCATCGCCGAGTTCGACACCACCATCAACCGCGACGTGGTCCACTGGGATCCGGAACTCGAGGTCGCGTGGATCGTGCGCGCCGATGGCGCCCAGTACGAGCAGGTGATCGAGTTCGATCTGCGCCAGCTCGAGAACGACTACACCTTCACCGGCGGCGCGATCAGCACCGCGAACCGCATCGACAACGGCGTCGCGAACCTGGGTTTCGTGGGAGACCAGCCCGACGGCCTCGAGCTGTGGATCACCTGGGACGCCAACGGCGACGCGACGGGCGTGCTGTGGCGCGACGGCGAGGAGTGGATCGACAGCCTGGTCCAGGACGAGATCGGACGCATGGTCCGCGAGGGGTTCAGCCAGGATCGCGGCGTCGACGCCTGGGTGGATGCGGAGACGGGGCGAGCGGTGTACCACGGCGTGTACATCGACCCGAGCCTGGGCACGGTGGCGGACGAGCGCTGGATCGTCCACGACCTGCAGGTGGACTCGTTCGATGACGAGGTGGTGGTGGCGACGCCGTCCGACGACTGTGTCCCCGCCGGCGGTGAGTACGCGGGTGCCTTCGAGGGCGACCGAATCGTCGCTGACTGCGGCGGCACCGAGTGGCTGCTCGACCCCTACGGTCTTTCCGAGCCCAAGAAGCGCTAGGCGGCCGCCAGGTCCCAGCCGCGCTCCCGGACGCGTGACAGCAGCGTCGCGCGGAACCGGTCCACGTCGCCGCCCACGGTGTCGAGGTCCTGTGCCGTGAGCGCGATCTGCCACGCGCCGTCCACCCGCGCGGCGATCAGCGCGAGCGGCTCGCCTTGGAGGGCCGATGCGAGGGCTGAGTCCCGCTCCGGGTGCAGCTCGTTGCGGTGCAGCAGGCGCACGGGGACTCCCAGGCTGGCGACCATCTCGTCCCACGCTGGTTTGCGGCGCACCGGCGAGTGGGTGATGTCGCACAGCGCGCAGTGCGCGCGTCCGAGCATGTGCCCGATGACATAGGTGACCTCGCCGCGGACGCCGCCGTCCGCGTCGTAGACCCCCACGAACTCGGTCACCGTCGCCATGCGAGCCTCAACCCCTGCGCGCACCCGGAGATTCCGTCACGCGCTCTGCCGCTTGAACACGCGGGTGCCGATCGCAAGACCCATCAGCACCAGCGCGATCGTGATGGCGACGCCCCAGAGCGCCACGGGATCGGTGAGGTCCCCGCGGAACATCGCGCGCACCCCGTCCACCACGTGCTTGAGCGGGTTGAGGTCGCTGAGCAACTCGAGCCAACGCGGCGCGAGCGACATGGGCAGCAGGATTCCGGACAGCAGGAGCAGCGGCAGTGCGACGCCGTTGAGCAGCGGCGCAAACGAGTCCTCGTCCTTCACCGTCAGCGCGGTCGCATAGGACAGCGACGCGAAGCATGCGCCCAGCAGTGCCACCGTCGCGACGCCAGCCACCAGCGCCCACCACGGAGCCCGCAGCCCGAACAGCAGTGCCGTGAGCACGAGGATGACGCCCTGGACGAGCAGCACGACCACGTCGCGCATGACGCGCCCCAGCAGCAGCGAGGCCCGAGACGCGGGCGTGACGCGCATGCGCTCGATCACGCCGGCACGCCACTCGGAGATGAGCCCGAAGCCCACGAAGCTCGCGCCGAACAGTCCCAGCTGCACCAGCAGGCCGGGCACGAAGATCTGCCAGGCGTCGACGTCCTCGCCGAAGGCCCGGGTGTCAGCGATCGTCTCGAGCAACGGCCCGAACAGCGCCAGATACAGGATGGGCTGGAGTAGCCCAAACACCACCCACACGGGCTGGCGCAGGCTCAGCCGCATGGCGCGGGAGAACACGATCCAGGTGTCGCGTGCGATCGTCATGTCAGACCTCCACCTCGTCACGCAATGAGCGTCCTGTCATGGTGAGGAACACGTCATCCAAGGTCGGGCGGCGCACCTCCACGCCGACGACATCGTGGTCGTCGCCTAGGCCGCGCAGGAGCTGCGGCAGCGTGGACGCGCCGTGCGGCACCGTCAGCCGCACCACGTCGCCGTCCACCTCGGCGGGTGCGCCGTCGAGAATCCTGCTCGCCGCATCGGCGAGAGCGGGCGCGGTATCGGTGTTGGATGCCGTCAGGAGCACCTGGTCGCCGCCCACCTGCCGCTTGAGCTCTTCCGACGTGCCGGCGCCCACGATCTCGCCGTGGTCGATGACCAGCAGGCGGTCGCTGAGCGCGTCGGCCTCGTCCATGTAGTGAGTGGTGATGAAGACCGTCGTGTCGAAGTCGTCGCGCACGCGCCGGATGTGCTCCCACAGGTTGGCGCGCGACTGCGGGTCCAGGCCGGTGGAGGGCTCGTCGAGGAACACCATGCGGGGCTCGTGGATGAGGCCCATCGCGATGTCGAGGCGGCGCCGCTGGCCGCCCGACAGGGTGCCGCACTTGCGCTCCCAGATCCCGTCCAGGTCGAGCCCGCTGAGCAGCGCCTTGCCGCGCTCGGCCGCGACGCCACGGTCGATGCCGTACAGCCGCGCCTGGTCCACCAGCTCCTCGCCGGCGACAGCCGACGAGTCCGTGGTGCCCATCTGCGCGACGTAGCCAATCGACCGCCGCACGCCCACCGGGTCCTTGGCGAGGTCGTAGCCATTGACGGTCGCTGTCCCGCCGCTGGGGTCCAGCAGCGTCGTCAGCATGCGCAGCGTGGTGGTCTTGCCTGCGCCATTCGGGCCCAGGAAGCCGACGATCTCTCCGGGGTCGACGGTGATGTCGACGCCCTTGACGGCCTCAACCGTGCGAGGGGCCTCCTTGCCGCGGCCGCGGACCTTGTAGGTCTTGCGCAGTCCGCGCGCGTCGAGAATGGGCGTGCTCATGCAGGTCCCTCCGGGGCTGGGTTCACCTTCGCCCGTCGGCGGGCGCTGGTCTCAGGCTAACGGCGTGCTCCGACAGCCACGCTTGAGTGGCGTCGAGTGCTAGGTTGCCATCGATGCTGAGGACGTCCTGGACTACGAACTTGCTGGCTGGAGCTGTGGGCTGTCTTGCGCTCGCGACCGCGGGCTGCTCGCAGTCTGGCGTGTACGTCGAGGTTCTGAACAGCTGTGAAGAGAACTACTACTTCGCCATCACTGAAGTGTCGGCAACCAGTTCGGGGCGTCTGACCGAGATCGAGCCGGACACCTCCGAGGTCCTGAAGTTCACTGATGCCCTGCCCCTTGATGTGGAACTGTGGGTAGGAGCGACAGATGGTTCGGTAGTAAACGGTGACCATGTCGACCTTGCGGACACGGGAGCGGGCACAGAGGACGATCCATACAGGGTCGCTCCGTCGGAGCGGCTGTGTCAGGACCTCGCAGACGGCATCCCTGGGGAGCTCTGAGTTCGGTCGTCCCGACCGTCATCCCAACAGTCCCCGGAACGCCTCCGCCGCACGCTCCGGCGCACCCTCGCCCAGCCCCAGGAACAGGCTTGGTCCATTGACGGACATGTAGGGTGCGGCACACCAGGAAGGCGGTGGGACGAGTGAGCCACGTAGCGAACGCGTCGCGCGACGTCCAATTGCTCATGCGTGGTCGCCACACCAAGAACGTCGTGTTCTTCATTGCCTCTCTCGCCGTGGCAACACCAGCCTTTCTGTTTGGCGCATGGGCCGGGCTCACGAAGCAGCGGTTCGCTCGGGCGTACATGCCGGATGGTTACCACGTCGCCGTAGGCGTCGGCTGCATACTGAGCCTCGCGTTCTTGTGGTACGCGCTCACGGTTCATCTCGCCCTTCTCCTCCGTTTCAGGCCCGTACTGTGCTTGCGCAACGGCGATGATGGCGTTGTGGTGATCGGGCCCGCCGGACGACGAAGGCTCATCGGCACGAAGGTGACGATGTCGACCGGCGGTGGTTTCGGACCTTTCGACAACCATTTCGTCCGGATCAAGGGCTCGCAAGGCGTCTACCATCTGCGCGTCTTCGGTCCCTTCGACCACGCGTCGCTGAGCAGTTGCGAGGGCTGGCTGGACTCTCTGCGTTCGGCGACACCGTAGACGGGTGGTCACCTCTCCGCACGCCTCGCTCGTCCAGCCGGACACGTATGCCCACGCCCGGTTGCCGCGGCCGCGCTACTGTCGCCAGCATGCTCGGTAGCAAGACGAAGGTGCGGCCGCTCTTCACCTTGAGCGCCGATGCGGACGCTGCCGCCACGACCCGGCGATCGCTTGGCGCGAGCCTCCTGTTCCTCGTTGTCGCCGTGGCCATGCTTCTGCTCGTAGGCACGTGGGGCATCAATCGCGGTCCGGTGGTCGACGTGGTCGCGTGGGGCGTAGGCGGCGGTGCCGTCGTGCTGGGTGTCCTCGGGTGTGCAGGTGGTTTGGCCGCGCGCTCGCGATTCCTCGGGAGGTGGCCTGTCGTCTGGATGGCAACTGGCCCGAGGGGCGCAGTGGTCGGACCACGTCTGTGGGTGACAGCCGGCCGCGGCATCGCCATCGGCGTGCGGCGTGAACAGCACTGGAGTGTCGAGCGGTTCGCGGGACCGACTGATGCGCCTGTCGAGAAGTGGCTGGTCGAAGGCGATGGCACGCCGTTCGTCGTCGTGGGTATCGAGGGCCAGATGGACGACTTCATTGCCGCGATCGAGAGCGCGGAACCTGGTGTGGGCACGGAGTCGCGATGAACGGCTTTGCTCGCCGATTGCTGGGGCAACACAGTGCATCCGATCGGAGCCAGTCGGCGGGCGCTGGTCTCAGGCTAACGGTGGGGTCCGACACGGGGTACAGGCTCGGTCACGTGATGGGCGTGTAGGGTGCGGCGCACGAGAGAAGCGAGGTACCGCGTGGACCACGAGGACCAACCACCGCGCGAAGTGCACGTGTACATGCGGCACGGACAGTTCCGCAGTGTCGCGGCTCTGATCGGCGTCGTTCTCGTTGCAGTGCCGTTGTTCGCCTATGGAGCTTGGGCCGGGTTGACGTTGCAGCGCAACGCGCGTGCGTACATGCCAGACGGGTACCACCTCGCAATGGGGAACCTGTCAATCGCAGCAGCGCTCGTCACGCTCTGGTGGGCCACCGTCCATGTCGTCATCCTTCTTCGGGTTCGGCCGGCCTTACGTATTGCCGAGGCCGGGGGTGATGTCGCGGTAGTTGGACCAGGTGGTCGACGCAAGAGAGTCGGACGTGATGTCGCGATGTCGGTCCGACATGAGGCCGGTCCCATGAACAGGCACACCGTGGTGTTGAGAGGCTCAAGGAGTGCTTACCGACTTCGTGTCCTCGGCGCTCTTGACGACGAGTCGCTGCGCGCTTGCGAGGACTGGCTGGCCTCTCGGCGTTCCGCGACTCGCTAACTACAGCGCTTTCGCGAGCCTCAGCCCAGCAGTCCCCGGAACGCCTCCGCCGCACGCTCCGGCGCACCCTCGCCCAGCCCCAGGAACAGGCTCGGCTCCGTGAGTTCCAGCTCCAACAGGACGGGGCCGTCGTCGCCCGGGAGCAGGTCCACGCGCGCGTAGGCCAGGTCCGGCACGCCGGCCAGCACGAAGTCCGCCAGCTCGCGCTCGGCGTCCGTCGCCTCGGTTGCCATGACCTTCTCGTCGGCATACAGCCCCGTGGACCAGGACATGCCCTGCGAGAGGATCGCGGCCTTGCGCGCCGCGTGGGAGAACTCGCCGCCCACGTAGATCAGCGCGGTCTCGCCCGCGGTGTCGACGGCAGACTGGTACGGCTGCACCATCGCGGTGCGGCCGTCCGCATGCAGCGACGTCACATGCGCCGCGGCGCCAGCCGCGTCGTCCTTCAGCATCTTCGCCCCCGCTGACCCGGCCCCGACGGAAGGCTTCACCACGATGTGCCCCGCCAGCGCATCGGCGTCGATGGACCCCCCGGGAGCCACGAACGTCGTCGGCACCGTCGGCACGCCGCGCCCCGCGAGGTCGAGCAGGTAGCGCTTGTCCGTGTTCCACCGGATGGTCTCGAGCGGGTTGTGCAGGCGCGAGACCTGCGACACGCGCTCGGCCCACGCGAGGAACGCGTCCAGGTGCTCGGTGTAGTTCCACGGCGAGCGCAGCAGGACTACCTCGTACGCCGCCCAGTCCACGGCGGGGTCGTCCCAGGCCGCCAGCTCGGCCTCGGGCAGGTGGGGAAGCAGCAGCTCCTCGTCGGCATCGGGGACGGGCATCTCGACGGTGGTCACGATGGCGATACGAGCGGTCATGACTCGAGGCTAGCGACTCCTCACACTGGCCCAACACACGCCTCCGTAGCGTCGTCAGTGGCGGGGCAGAGCAGCGTCGCCGGAGAGGACCACATGAGGACCACGACCATGAGCAGGACCCTCGCGGTGACGGCGGTGACACTGGGCGGGCTCGGGCTGTTCGCCGGGACGGCAGTCGCCGCGGCCACGACGGATGCCGGCAGCGAGGACGACAGCGACACCCGCGGGTGGCACGGCCACATGGGAGCCGATGCGGAGGAGACCCAGGCGCAGCTGGAGCAGTTCGCGCAGTGCCTCAGGGACAACGGCATCGACGTGCCGGAGATCGACGAGGACGACGAGCGCCCACTGCGCGGGGCGCGGTGGGGACTGCGCGGCGAGCTCCGCGCGGAGGCGCTCGCGAACCCCGAGGACTTCGCCGATGCGCGCGAGGCGTGCGGCGACTTGGCCCCCGAGGGCCCACTCCGCGGTCACCGACCGCTGCTGGACCGCGACGAGGCACAGGGACTGATGATCGAGTGCCTGCGCGAGGAGGGCATCTCCTCGACGGACGCGACCGAGCTCTGGGAGGAGGCCTTCGACACCTGCCACGAGGAGGTGCGCGACGAGTGGAGAAACGCCGCTCGGGACGCTCTCGACACGGAGACGGACTCGGCATCGGCTGACAGCACCGCGTAGCCCGGTAGTTTCGAGCAGGAGAGGGCCGATGCGGGAGAGGAGCCTCGCGTGCGCGTGCTAGTCGTGGAGGACCACGCGGCGCTCGCGCGCGAGGTGGCGCACGGGCTGCGCGCCGCCGGGCACGCGGTGGACGTCGCGGGCGACGGCGGCACGGCGCTGGAGAAGGCCGCCGTGCACGACTATGACGTGATGGTGCTCGACCGCGACCTGCCCGGCGTGCACGGCGACGAGGTGTGCCGGCGCGTGGTCGCCGCCGAGAACGCACCGCGCGTGCTGATGCTCACCGCCGCCGGACAGCTCGAGGACCTGGTCGACGGGCTCGCGCTGGGAGCCGATGACTACCTGGCGAAGCCGTTCCGCATGGCGGAGCTGGCCGCGCGCGTCCAGGCGCTGGGCCGCCGTGCGAACGCCGCGACGGCTCCCAAGATGCGCATCGCCGACCTGGTGGTCGCCCCCGACGCACGCCGGGCCAGCCGCGCCGGACGCGATCTCAGGCTCGCGGCCAAGGAGTTCGGAGTGCTCGAGGTGCTCGCCTCGCGCGCCGGGCAGGTGGTGAGCCAGGAGACTCTCCTCGAGAAGGTGTGGGACGAGTACGCGGATCCGTTCACGTCGGCCGTGCGCGTCACGATGGTCACGCTGCGGCGCAAGCTGGGCGAGCCGCCCCTGATCGAGACCGTCAAGGGCGCCGGCTACGTGCTGCGCCCCCCTCAGGAGGAGTCATGACCGCCCGGACCAAGCTCACCGCGGTACTCGCGCTGGGGTTCATCGTGCTGGCGACAGTGCTGGTGGGCACCTCCTACGCGCTGCTCGCGCGTGCGACCACGCCCCAGGCGCAGCAGGCGGAGCGCGTCGAGGTGTTGCGCGAGGCGTTCGAGGCCGAGGGCATCGTGATCCCGCGCGAGATGCTCGAGCAGGACCGCCCGCGCGGCCGCGTGGCACGGGTGATCGCAGCATTGGACCTCCAGGTCCGTGACGACGTCCTGGAGTCGCTGGTGCGCCGCTCGCTGCTGGCCCTGGTCCTGGTCGCGGCCGTCGCGATTCCGCTGTCGTACTGGGTCGCCGGCCGGGTGCTGCGGCCCGTTGACGACATCACCCGCGCGGCCAACGAGCTGTCCGAGTCCACGCTCGACCGTCGTCTGCCCACTGATGGCCCAGACGACGAGTTCGGGCGGCTGCGCAGGTCCTTCAACGGCATGCTCGACCGCTTGCAGTCCGCGTTCGACACGCGCCAGCGCTTCGCGGCGGATGCCTCTCACGAGCTGCGCACCCCGTTGTCGGTGATGGCCGCGCAGGCGGACAACGTGTTGGCATCCGCCCGTCCCGGCAAGCAGGCGCGCGAGCTCGCCGAGACCGTGCGCGACGAGGTGGGCCGTTCCGAGTCGCTCGTGGCGTCGCTGCTCACCCTCGCGCGCGCGGACGACGTCTCGCGGACGCGCGAGGACGTGGATCTCGCGGACGTCGCGGCGGCGGCGGTCGCTCAACTCTCGGACGCGGCGACCGCCGCCGGCGTGCGGCTGGACCTCGACATCGGGGACGCCCCGGTGAGCGGCGACCCGGTGCTGCTTGAGCGCTTGGTGGCGAACCTGCTCGACAACGCGATCCGGTACAACGCGAGTGCCGACGGATGGGTGACCTGCGCAGTGCGCGCCGAGGGTGGCCACGGCATCGTGACGGTCGAGAACTCGGGTCCGCTTGTCGATCCGGGCGCGATCCCCGCGTTGTTCGAGCGGTTCAACCGGGGCGAGTTTCGCTCCGAGGCCTCCGGCCACGGCCTGGGCCTGCCGATCGTCGCGAAGATCGCGGCTGTCCACGGCGGCAGCGTGCGAGCGGAGGCTCGCGCCGCGGGCGGGATGACCGTGCGCGTGGCGCTGCCGCTCCGGGGCTAGTCGGCGAGCGCACCGCCCGCGAGCCACCCCGCGTGCGCGCGGTACATGGCCGCATGCCGCGGAGCATCGGCGAAGGCCTGCGCCGCGGTCCACTGCGCGAGCTCGTCGAGCCGGCGGACCGCCCACGCGACCACCTCATCGGGCCGGTACTGCCGCACCTCGCCGTCCACCTCGACCTCGCCGTACGCGGCGCACAGCGCTGCCAGCCGCGCCACCTGCTCCTCCCGACCGAACTGAGACCGGTCCGCGCCCTCCCCGTCCGCCACCGCATCGGCCCGCCCGGGGATGAGCGGCACGTACCGGTACGCCGCGTACCCCAGGTCCCACAGCCGCGGCGCCGGCACGCACGTGTCGAAGTCGATCACCCCCGCCAAGCGGCCGTCGAGGAACACGTGGTTGTACGGTGCGAAGTCGCCGTGGCAGACGGTCTCGGTGGGCTCGATGGACTCGCGCCACCAGGTGTCGCCTGGCGTGCGCTCGAAGCTCGCCGCCGCGTCGTGCCACTGGCGGAGGGCCGATGCGACGGTCACCAGGGTCTCGTCAGTCCAGACGGCGGGGTGGTCGCCGTGGGCGACCTCTCCGGGAACGAAGTCCAGCACCTCGCGGCCCTCCCCGTCGAAGCCGTGCTGCGCGGGCACCCAGTCGAGGCCGTGCGCGCGCAGGTGCGCGAGCAGCCGGTGAACGGTGGAGGTGTGGGGCCCCGCCGCGCGGTGGACGCGGTCGCCGATGCGCACCACGGTCGCGTTGGCAATGCCGCCTGCGAGGGCTTGGGGCTCCATGGCTCGAGCCTACGGATCCTGTGTGGGGAGATGATGCGACGCGGCGCCCGCGCCGGGGGGGAGGAGGATGGGCGGGCGCCCGCGTCGCATGTCTATCCGGCGTCGGCGCCCCGGGGGAGGGGTTGGAACGCCGATGCCGGAAGATGTTGCGGCGCAGGCGGCCTAGTCCCCGGATGGCCGCCTGCGCCACGTCTTGATGGGCGGCTGCTGTGCCGCCCGACGTCTGCTTCGAGGTTAGGGCGCGCGCGCGGGGCGACGCCGGGACGTTGGTCCCGTCGCGGAGCACCTTGTCAGCCTCGAGGCTTGCCCTAGGATCGGGCCAAGCGACTGAGGGGTTGGCCATGGCGGCTGGACAGGCACTGAGGCAGATGCAGGTGCGCGCGCGACGCGCGGCGGGTTCCGCGACCATCGCGTGCGTCGCGATCGGCGTGCTGGGCATGAGCGCGTGCAGTCCCGCCTCGGACGACGTGGCCGACGAGCCCGCCGCGCCCGCACCAAGCGCCTCGCCCGTCGCATCGCCTACCGCGACGGCGTCCGTCGAGCCCGAGGACCCGCGCTTCGACGACAGCCCCGACGGGATCGCGGACGACGCCCTCCCCGCGCTTGCGACCGAGCGCAGCGATCCGTACCTGGACTACCCGCTGGCCCACGTCATCGAGGACTGGGTGTGGGACGTCGTGGGCGAGGGCTGGGCGGTCGAGGTCGCTGCGATGCAGCAGGAGTACTTCAACGACGAGTTCGTGCAGCCGACCGCGGTGATGTACCTCGTGAGCCCCGAGGACACGCACTTCGAGCTGTTCGAACTGCCCGAGCGTGCCTGGGACGACGCGCGGGTGGTGTCCTGGCGCGAGGACCAGGACGTGGCCATGGTCTGGTGGGCGCGGCCCGACGCGGAACGCGGGCGCACCGGCCACGGCGCCGCAGTCGATCTGGCCACCGGCGAGCTCGACGATCTCGCGTTCGGGGTCTACGGCGAGAGTTCTGAAGACATCCGGTTCATCACGGCGAACGCGCAGGGCGACGAGCTCTGGCGCGCGGAGTCGGAGGCCGGCTTCAAGTACTACCGCTGGAGTGACGGCGCCGACGAGGACGGGTGGGTCGCCTCGGCTCTCGTCGATCAGTTCCCTGACGCTGACGCGGCGGCGGACACCATCGGATGGACAGGACCCGTCACCGCGGAGGACGGGGACAGCGTGCTCCTGCGTGCCGGAGGGCCCTCGGGCGACGGTGGTCAGAGCCTCGTGCTGATGACCTATGCGCTGAGCACGGACACCGTGGAGCGCTTCACGTTCTCGCAGTATCCGGGTTCCGTGCAGTTGATGGATGCGGTGTTCATCGGAGTCGGGGAGGTCGAGGCGACGATGAGCTACCAGGAGGACTCGTTCGACCCCGATGCCCCGTGGACCGAGTACCGCGTGCGCTACGCCATTGACGGCTCCGGCGCGGTCGCCGATGTCCCCGAGGGGTCCGAGACGTGGGCCGATTGGGCGGACCCCTACGTGGGCGTGCGTTTCGGCGAGGCGTCCGACATCGCGCTGGGCGTCGAGTTCTGCGGCTGCTGACGCGCGACCTGCCCAGGTGACCCGCGCATCGGCCCGCCGTGTGGCGTTGATCGCACCAGGCGGATCGTCCCTGGGCGAGCGGCGCGCGGGCCCCTAGAGTTCCGACCATGACCACGATCAAGTCCGCAGAGGTCATCGTCACCTCGCCCGGCCGCAACTTCGTCACGCTGCAGATCACCACCGAGGACGGCACCACCGGCCTGGGCGACGCGACGCTCAACGGCCGCGAGCTCGCGGTCGCCGTCTACCTGGCCGATCACGTGATCCCCCTGCTCAAGGGCCGCGACGCGATGAACATCGAGGACACGTGGCAGTACCTGTACCGCGGCGCGTACTGGCGGCGCGGCCCGGTCACGATGGCCGCGATCGCCGCGGTGGACATGGCGCTGTGGGACATCAAGGCCAAGGTCGCGGAACTGCCGCTCTACCAACTGCTGGGCGGGCAGTCGCGCGTGGGCGCGCTCGCGTACGGCCACGCGTCGGGCCGCGACGTCGAGGAGCTGAAGGACTCGATCCGCGAGCACCTCGAGCTGGGCTACCGGGCCATCCGCGTCCAGACCGGCATCCCGGGTCTCGACTCGGTGTACGGCGTCGCGGCGTCCGCGGGCGGCGACGGCGATCGCTACGACTACGAGCCCGCCCGCCGCGGGACCGGCGCGCGGACCCTGCCCGTCGAGGAGACCTGGGACACCCGGGCGTACCTGCGTCACGTGCCGACGGTGTTCGAGGAGGTCCGCCACGAGTTCGGCGCCGAACTGCCGCTGCTGCACGACGGCCACCACCGGATGAGCCCGCGCGAGGCCGCGCAGCTGGGACGCTCGCTCGAGCCCTACGACCTGTTCTGGCTCGAGGACTGCACGCCCGGCGAGGACCCGACGGCGCTGCGGTACGTGCGCGAGCACACCACCACGCCGCTGGCGATCGGCGAGGTCTTCAACTCGGTGCACGACTACCAGACGCTCATCACCGAGCGCCTGATCGACTACGTGCGCTCCGCGGTCACGCACACCGGCGGCATCACCCACCTGAAGAAGCTCGCGGACTTCGCCTCGATCTACGGCATCCGCACCGGCTTCCACGGGCCCACGGACATCTCGCCCGTGGGCCAGGCCGCGCACCTGCACCTGGACCTCGCGATCCACAACTTCGGGATCCAGGAGTACATGCGGCACTCCGAGGAGACCCTCGAGGTCTTCCAGACGGGGCTTTCCTTCGAGGACGGCAGGCTGCATCCGGGCGAGCGGATCGGCCTGGGCGTGACGCTCGACCGCGACGCCGCGCGCGCCCACGCGTACGAGCCGGCCTACCTGCCGGTGAACCGCCTCACCGACGGCACCGTGCACGACTGGTGACGGGCGTGCGGGCCTGAGCCCGCGCATCGGCCCTCCCCGTCCGGCACTCACCGACCCCTACGCGAGATGGCCGCGCCCTGTCCGGCGCACGCTGGGACTCCCTGCCGGACAGGAGACCGCGACGCCCCAGAGGGGTCGGTGGGTGCCGGACAGGGGGACGGGCTAGATGTTGGGCGACACCGGCGGCTGCTCGACCCACTCGTCCGGGTCGCGCTGTGACGGCGGGTGCACGTCCTGGGTGTCCCGCACTCCGGGCCGCTCCGTCCCGCGCCGGATGACGGCGGCCGTCGCCAGCGCGATGCCCACCATCGCGATCGCCGCGCCAGCGCTCATCCACAGCCCCGCGTGCGCGCCACGCTCGTCCACGAGATAGCCGGCGGCCCACGCGCCGATCGCCACGCCCACGCCCATGCCGATGCGCAGCCACGACATGCCCTCGGTGATCTGATCGCGCTTGACCACCCGCTGCACCACGGTGTCCGCGTTGGTGAGCGTGGGTGCGATCGCGAGTCCGGCCAGGAAGCCCACCACGGCGAACACCAGGAGGTTCGGCGAGAACGCGAGGGCCGTGAAGCCCACGGCGAGGGCCACGGTGCCCAGCACCGTGCGCTTCCACAGCGCCGTCTTCCAGTGGCGCGTGCCGTACAGCAGGCCGCCCAGGAAGGACCCGCCCGCGACGACGCCCAGCACCACTCCGGACCAGCTCTTGTAGCCGAGCTCCTCGGAGAAGCCCACGACGGAGATGTCGAAGGCCCCGAACATCAGCCCCAGCCCGAACGCGATGAACGTCACCGCGATGACGGCGGGCGGGACGCGCAGGCCCAGGCTCGCGCCGCCGGTCTCGGTGCGGGTGGGAGGCTCGGTCGAGCGCTGCGCGAGCAGGATCGTGAGGCCCACCACGGTGCCGACCGTCGAGACCACCAGTCCCGCCGCCGGCCACACGGTGGTCGCGAGGATCGTCGCCAGCGCCGGGCCCGAGATGAACAGCACCTCGTCGAGCGCGCCCTCCAGGGCGAACGCGGTGTGGATGTCCTCGTCGGTGTCGAGGATGTTGGACCAGCGGGCGCGGGTCAGGGAGCCCAGCGGTCCCGTGAGCGACGCGACCGCGACGGCGATCCACAGCACCCACTCAGCGCCCTGGTTCATCGCCGTCCAGATGCCCACGGTCACGCCCACGATGTGAAGCGCCAGCAGCGGCAGCATCGCGGTGCGCTGGCCGATCCGGTCCACGAGGCGCGAGGTCGGCACGGTCTGCAGCGCCCACACCACGATGCCGATCGCGGCGACGCGGCCCGCCATCTCGTAGCTGTCGTACTGGATCTGCACCATCAGGATGAACGAGATGTTGAACATCGCGATGGGGAGCCGGGAAAGCAGGCCCGCGGCGGCGAAGGCCTTCGCGCCGGGGTGACTCAGGATCGAACGATAGGTGGCGAGCACCGTCTCATGCTCTCACCTTCCGGGCCCTGTGCAGGGCCGATGCGGTGGCTCAGGCGCGCGGTTCCGTGGGCGTGTCGGTGGGGTCGCCAGGCGTGTCCTCGCCGCCCAGCACTCCGGGACCCGAGGGGGTATCCGTGGCGGTGGGAGGCGGCAAGGAGTTGCGGTGCCTCGCCCGGCGATCCTGCACTACGAGAGCGGCGGCGCCGCCCACGACCAGGATGGTGGCGAGCGCGAAGCCGCCCCAGCGGAGGAAGGGGCCCCAGTCGATCTGGTCGCTCGCGCCGGCGACGACGACGATCTCGCGGCCCGACGCCAGATCCGCCAGGCCCAGCTCGACGCTGCGCCCGTCGACCTCGCCGGCCGTCGCCGACTCCACGAGACCGGGGAACGTGTAGGTCACCGCGACGTCGACGCTCGACTCGATCAGGCGCAGGTTGGCGTCCGTGACACCCGCCGCGCGCAGGTCGAGGCCCTCGGGCGGCGTCATGGTGACCACGTACTGGTCCTCGGTCAGTTGCACCGATGCGGAGGCGCCGATGCCGGACGCGAGTTCCGCCGCCTCGTTGAACTCGTCGACGGGAAGGTCCGTCGCCGTGATCTCGACGCCCGTGAGGTCGCCTTCGGCGAAGTCCTCGACGGTGATCTGACCCGGGTAGCGAGCCTCGAGGTCCTGCAGCGCCTCGGACGAGTCGACGCCGTCGAGCAGGCCGCCGAGGCCGTCGGAGCCCTCGAGGCCGTCGAGCGGCAGGTCCTGCGAGCCCGCGAAGGACTCCACGGCATCCAGGTCGAACGCGATCACCGAGTGCTGCGAGAAGGTGCCGCCATCCGTGAACGTCGTCTCGACGGTGGACCGCACGCAGCCGGTCAGCAGCACCATGCTCGCTGCGGCGACGGCGAGTGGGCGCACAGCGCGGTTCACGACGAGCGCGGCTCTTCCGCGTCGGGGTCGGCGTCCGCGTCCTCGGCGTCGGCGTCCTCGGCGTCGGCGTCCTCGGTGGGCTCGGTGGGCTCGGCCTCAGCCTCAGCGGGCTCCTCGGCTACTCCCTCGGCCTCAGCGGGCTCGTCCTCAGCGGCTGCGGGCTCCTCAGCTGCGGCGTCTTCCTCGGCGGGCGCCTCGTCGGGCGCCTCGTCGGCGGGAGCTTCCTCGGCTGCCTCATCGCCAGCGGCCACGTCCGACTCGGGAAGGTCCATCGTCGGGGCCACCGGAGGCTCCTCGGCGGCGGGCTCGACGTCGGCCGCAGGCATCACCATCGAGCCGCTGGCGAGCATGCCCGCCTGGGCCTCTGCCTCGCGAGCCGAGTCCGCATCGTCGCTCTTGCGGCGCGTCGACGTGATCAGCACGATCGCGACGCCGATGCCGATGCCCATCACGCCCAGGACCACGAGGATGATCCACAGGGGGATGCCGCCGCCGTCCGCGGTGGCGGACCCGCGCGCCTCGAGCTGGTCAGGTGCGTTCAGGAGGTCCCAGGTCACCGTGGTGCCCTCGAGGCTGCCGTTGTGTTCGGACACCTCACCCGGGAACGTGACCGACAGCGTGGCCTCGGCGCCGGTCAGTTCCTCGCCGCCCAGGTCCTCGGACGGGTCGGCCGGGGTTCCGGACACGACGAACTCGTCGCCCTCGCGCGTGAAGGCCATGGTCGAGTCCGAGATGTCGTCGAGCGCGATCGAATCGAAGGTCGTCACGGACCCCACGAAGTCCGGCTCGCCGTCGCCGTCCTCGTCCTCGCTCTCGTAGGGCTCGGTGGTCGATCCCTCGATCTCGTCCGCGCTGAACGCGCTGGTGAACTCCTCCTCGCCCATGAGCGCGGCGACCTCGCTGCTCACCGCCATGACGAACTCGCCGGTGGCGGTGTCGTCCTCGTTGAGGGTGATGCTCATCTCGACGCGCAGGCACCCGGCGAGCACGAGGGCGGACACGACGGACATGGCGGCGATGCGCGCGGCGCTCTTCATGGCTTCACTCTCCCACAGCGCGGGCCCGCCTACCAGGCACCCCGGCGCGTGAGGGCGCTTCCTCGCGCGCGCGTACGCTTGAGCCATGCCAGCCGAGACTCTCGTCACCGCGACGGGCGGCATCCGAGACGTGGCGCTGGCGCTCACCGTCGGCGGCCTCATCGCGATCGCCGCGATCCTCCCGTCGGGGCATCGCGCCGTCGCCCGTGCGGCCGCCGTCGCGCGGTGGTCCTCGGTCGCGTGGGCGGTCGCCGCCGTCGCCTACCTGTTCGCCTCTTACGCGTACATCAGGAACGACGCGGTGCCCGCCGAGCGCTTCATCGAGGAGGTCTGGTCCTTCGCGACCACCATCGACCTGGGCCGTGCGTACCTGCAGATGGCGCTCGCGGCCGTGGTTGCGTCGGTGCTCGCCTCGTTCGTGCGCACCCCCTTGGCGGCGGCGTGGTCGCTGGCGCCGGTCGTGTGGGGCCTGGGGTGGCAGGCGCAGACGGGGCATGCGGCCGGAGCCGCCGACCACCACCTCGCGACGTCGGCGATGTTCATTCACATCGCCGCCTCCGCGCTGTGGCTCGGCGTGATCGCGGTGCTGCTGCTCATGAGAGGGCCGTTGGGGGCCGATGCGAAGGTCGCCGTGAGTCGCGGATCGCGCCTCGCGCTGTGGGGCGCCGTGGGCATCGTGGTCTCGGGAGTCGCGAACGCGTGGGTGCGGATGTCCTCCCTCGACGAGTTCGTCACCACGACCTATGGCCGGCTCCTGCTGCTCAAGATCGCGCTCATGTCGCTGGCGATCGCGCTCGCAGCGTGGCACCGGCGCGCGATGCTCCCACGGCTGTCCGATGCGCACGTGCGCGAGCGCTTCTGGCGAGTGATGACCGTGGATGTCGGGGCGCTCGTCGCCGTGGTGCTGGTGGCGGTCGTGCTGTCCGGGACGGCGCCGCCCGTGCCGATCGAAGCTCTCGAGGACCCCACCCCCGCCTACTACCTGACGGGCTACGAACTCCCGCCCGCCCCGAGCGCCCTCAATTGGATCGCGCAGTGGCGCCTCGAGATCATCTCCGCGTTCGCCCTGGGGGCTGCGGCCGTGATGTATGCGCTGTGGGCGGCACGGCTGCGCCGGCGCGGCGACCGGTGGCCGTGGTACCGCACGGCTTCGTTCATGCTCGGCGTCGCGGCCATGGTGTGGATCACCCAGGGCGCCCCGACGGTCTACGGGATGGTGGCATTCAGCGGCCACATGGTCGAGCACATGCTGCTCGTGATGGCCGCGCCGCTGCCGCTCGCCCTGGGGGCGCCCGTGACCCTCGCGCTCCGGGCGCTGCCTGCCCGTACCGACGGCTCCAGAGGCCCACGCGAGTTCCTCCGCGGCGTTCTCGAGTCGCGGCTGCTGCGCTTCCTCGCGAACCCCATTGTGGCTGCGGTCAACTTCGCCGGATCGCTCGTGGTGTTCTACTACTCGCCGCTGTTCGAGTTCGCGCTCAGCAATCACGTGGGCCACCTCTGGATGCTGGTGCACTTCACGCTCGCGGGCTACTTCTTCGCCAATGCGCTCGTGGGCATCGACCCGGGACCGACGCGACCCAAGTACCCGATGCGGATCGTCCTGCTGTTCGCCACGATGGCTTTCCATGCGTTCTTCGGGGTCTCGCTCATGAGCTCGGAGGTTCTCCTCGCTCCGGAGTGGTTCGGACTGATGGGCCGCGACTGGGGCCCCGACGCCATCACTGATCAGCAGTACGGCGGCCAGTTGGCGTGGGGCATCGGCGAGCTGCCGGTGGTCGTCCTTGCCATCGGAGTCGTGATCGCGTGGCGGCGCGCGGACGAGAAGGAGTCGCGCCGCACTGACCGTCAGGCGGAGCGGGACGACGACGCGGAGCTGCGCGCCTACAACGCGATGCTCGCACAGGTGGCCGAGAGAGATCGAGAGTCCTGATCCCCAGGCTTTTCCACAGCCCGACTTCTCCACAGATTTTGTCCACAGGCATGTGAAGTTCGGGTAAACGCCGTGCAATTCCGGTGGAAAACCCTGTGGGCAAAAAGTGGACAGAAAAAAGTCGCCTGCAGGGCTTGCGCGGCCCCGGAGAGGCGAGTACGACTAGTCCCATCGGAACTTCGGTTCCGCACCTCGGAAGGATCGCAAGGTCCGATCGGGGGCCGTATCCGGCAGGTGGCCGGCTCGGGTCAACCGGGTCGTTCTCCCTGGTAGGGCGGCATATGCGGGAGTGAAGTACCGGGCGCTTCGGACAACGTGAGCTCGCGTCGTCGGAGTCCGCTCACGGGTGGATTGCGACGAACTGTGGGTGACGGCACAGGGGCTTGCGGCCCGTAGCGTCGACCCAGAGGTCATCCCTTTTGGGGGTGTCGCCGCATCGTCAATCGCGGCCGTCGTGGTCGGGGAGTTATCCCCAGGTCACGAGAACTCTGCGGTCATGGCAAGGCCCCCCGCACCCTTAATGCGGGGGGCCTTCGCCTTGCCCGGACCTCTCTGCGAGGCCGTTGTCCACACGGTACGTGGCGCGGGCATCAGACGCGGGGAGGACACGCGGCGGCTTGCGACGCTTGCCGCACGCCTGCACCGCTCTGCTCGCTCCCGGAGGTACCTTGAGCCACGAGGGCGATCCCCTCGCAAGGAGGTGTCATGACCGGCGACAAGACGACCGAACCCGAAGGCTCGGGGACCGATCAGGAAGAGGCTCCGTGGGCCGCAGCGATCGGGTCGCCCAGCGCCGCGAGTGCTCCGTCGACGCCGGATGCTGACGACGAGCCGGCGCCCGATGACGAGGCGACCCAGGTCCTCCCGGCCACCGAGGTCGCCGCTGACGAGACCGCGCCCGCGGATGCGGAGGTCGAGGAGCACCACGAGGCCCCGGCGACCGAGTTCGACCGCGAATGGATGGGCATCGCCGCGTACGCCTCCGCGCTGCTGGCGCTGAGCCCCCTCGCGATCATCCTGGGACACCTCGGGCTGTCTGCAGCCAAGAAGGGCCGGGCCCGGCATCGGTCCTTCGCTCTCGCCGCCGTCATCCTCGGGTGGATCGCTCTGATCGCCACCGCCGTGGGCCTGTGGTTCCTCCTCGATGACACGGTCACGCCCGAGGAGATCGACGTGCAGGCGCAGCAGGACGTGAGCGCGGTGGGCGCCGCCGCTGCGACCCTGGCGGTCGAGACCAACGCGATTCCGGATGTCGCGCAGACCGAGGCGGGGTACGCCGTCGGCGACGGCGAGCTCGAAGCGCACCTCACCACCGCCCACGAGCTGACGTTCACGGGAACTGCGGCTGCGGACTGGTGCCTCGACATCTCTTTCGAGGGCGGCACGGTCAACGCATTCTCGTACACCGCCACGGGAGGCATGGCGGAGGGCGCCTGCGCCGGCTGACCTGAGCGATGCGTCTGCCCAGCGCATAGGCTGGACTTCAGGGCCAGGGCGACCCTGGCCGCGTCGATGGGGAGAAGCGACATGGACATCGCACTCTGGGTCGTACAAGGACTACTGGCGCTCGTGTTCTTTGGCGCCGGCTTCACCAAGCTCAAGGATTCGCGCGAGGTCTACGCGGCGCAGAAGCCGCCCATGACCTCCTATGCCGAACGTATGCCGGTGTGGCTGTTCAAGTTCGTGGGGGCTGCTGAGGTCGCGGCGGCGATCGGGCTGATCCTGCCGTGGGCGCTCGACATCGCGCCCGTGCTGACGCCGCTCGCGGCGGCGGGCCTCGTGGTGGTGATGATCGGGGCTTTCGTCGACCACGCGCGCCACGGCGAGACCAAGTCGCTGCCCGTGAACATCCTGCTGGGAGCCTTGGCCCTCTTCGTGGCGCTCGGCCGGTTCCTCGGCTGGGAGTAGCCGCTGGCGTCAGCCTTCGAGCACCGTGCCGTCGCCGATCGTTCCCGGCGCCCCGCTGTCCTCGAGCGCGGCGTCACCGGTGACCACGACATCGGCCCCGAACGTCCAGTCGCCGCCCACAGTGAGCGATGTCGCCGCCTTGAGTGACGGCGAGCCGTGCGGGAAGCGCGCGTCAAACCTCTCCATGGTCTTGTAGTAGCTCGAGTCGAGGTCCACCAGCGGAGCGGCGTCGACCGCGAGGCGCAGCGCACCGTCCTCGTCGAGGCGGTAGGCGTCCGAACGCAGCAGCAGCAGGTCATTGGTGGTCTTGACCGGGAGGAACCGATCGCGGCCCACGACGATCGCGGTCGCGCCCTCGAAGACCTCGATCGCGGCGCCCATCGCGGACTCGATCTGGAAGACCTCCGTCGACGCCTTGTCCGTGGGGTCCACCGTCTTGGTGTTGCGAATGAGCGGCAGGCCCAGCACCGCACCGCGCTCGGTGAGGGCGGCGTGCAGCTTCTCGAGGTCCCACCACAGGTTGTTGGTGTGGAAGAACGGGTGGTGGTGCTCGTCGGTGAAGTAGTGCATCTCCTCCGGCGCGGTCTGTGCGGTGTCGCGCAGAATCAGCTGGCCGTCGGCCTTGCGGATGGCGAGGTGGCCGCCCTTGCGGTCGGCGGCGGTGCGGGAGCAGAGCTCTGCGGCGTAGGGCGCGCCCGACGCGGCGAACCAGCCGGCGATGCGGGCGCTCGGGACGGCGCCCAGGTTGTCCGAGTTCGAGGCGCTGGCGTACTTGTAGCCCGCGTCTAGAAGCGTCTCGAGCACTCCGGAGGACAGCAGCGCGGTGTAGATGTCGCCGTGGCCGGGCGGGCACCACTCGAGGCTGGGATCCTGGGGCCATTCGACGGGCGTGAGGTCGTCGACGCGGAGCTTGGGCTCGCGATTCTGCAGGAAGTCGAGGGGCAGGCCGTCGACCGCGATGTCCGGGTGAGCCGCAAGCGCCTCGAGGGAGTCGTCGCGGGTGCGGAACGAGTTCATCAGCACCAGTGGCAGCGGCGCGCCGGTGGCCTCACGGGCCTTGCGGACCTGGCCTGCGATGAGGTCGAGGAAGCTCTGGCCGTCGCGGACGGGGAGCAGCGACTTCGCGCGGTCCATGCCCATCGAGGTGCCCAGGCCGCCGTTGAGCTTGATGATGACCGTCTTCGAGAGCGCCTCGCGGGCGGCCTCATCGTTGACGTCGACGTCCTCGAGCCGGTCCGGGTTCGTCAGCGGCTCGATGGTGTCCTCGCGGATCAGGCCGGTCGCGCCTGCCTCGAGCTCTCGGTAGTAGTGACTGAAGACGTCGATCGCGGCGTCGCTGACGCCTCCGTCGCGCATCTTCTGCTGTGCCTGGGCGAGTCCTTCAGCGCTCATGGCCTCAGCCTATAGGGGTGCGGTCCCGGCTGGGACCGGTCACAGAGCGGAGTTCACGCGTTGGTCATGCGCCCATCCACGTCCCGCCCGCACACGCGCCCTCCGTTGGGGCACACCCAAACCCAGGTTGGCTCACACCCAGCCTCCATTGGCGCACACGCAGCCGCGCAGATCGACACTCAGCCTCCACTGTGGCGCTCAGAATCGTGTCCCCCATCTGAGCGCGGTGGTGGAGCGTGGCTGTCGATTCTGCGGCGCGAGCGTCTCCTGGTGGAGCCTGAGCGGTGGCGAACCGCAGGGGCGAGCCGCAGGGGCGAACTGCGGCAGAGGCGGCGCGGGGCCGGAGTGGAGCGGGTGACGGGAATCGAACCCGCGCTGTCAGCTTGGGAAGCTGAAGTTCTACCATTGAACTACACCCGCGTGCGCCGCTCGGGTCGCGCTGACCACCGGCGGTGCAGGCCACCATACTAGCCGCGCTCGTCGGGTGCCTCGGCATCGGCGACAAGCGCCTGCCGGTGCCCCAGCTCCTCGAGCCAGCGCACCAACTGACGGTGCACCGCATCGGCGCCGTACAGGCGCCCCCGCGCGTCGACCAGGTCGCGCCCCACCCGCCACCCGGCCGGGTGCACCAGCAGCGGCCGGGTCTGCCAGCCACCCACGCCGCCGTGGCAGCCCACGAGTTCCTCGAACGCAGCGACCTCGTCCAGCACGGGGTCGTAGGTCGAATTGACGTAGATGTCGGGGGCGTCGGGGAACGCGATGGCACGGGCGTAGTCGGGCGCCGTCTGCTCCGGGAAGCCCGCCAGAGGGTCGGATCCCGTGACCACGCCGGTGTGGAGCTCGCGGCTGCCGTGCTCACCCACCGCGATAGGCCCGTCCGGAGTGCGCACCACGGCGAAGCCGATCGCCGGATGCGCCGCCAGCGCGCCCACCAGGCCCGGATGGGCGGCCTCGATCTCCGCCAGGTCGAGCCCGTGGTCCTCATCGGTGAACCAGATGCCGCCCAGGTTCCCGGAGCCGACCACGGCGAGCGACGGTTCCTCCTCGTCGCCCTGCAGGTCGGCCGAGTCGCGCTCATCCGCGCGCGCGATCGCCCGCTCCGCCGCCCGCGCGGACCGCGACCCGCGCCCGGCCAGCTCGCGGACCAGCAGCTCGGCAGGCGCGCCCGCACCCTCACGATCCCGACCCACGGCGATGGCCCGGCCCCCGGTGCGCGCGGCCACGAACTCCTCGAGCGACACCCCGGCGCGCTGCAGGAACGTCGCGCCCTGGCTCTGGCCGTGGTCCGAGACCAGCACGATGTCGTACTCGCGCGCGGCGATCCCCGACGCGGCGAATCGCTCGAGCGTCGCGAGCACGCCGTCGAGTCCGTACAACGACGCGAGCGACTCGGGTCGCGTGACCCCGGCGTGGTGCGCGATCTCGTCGTAGTCCACGAAGTCCACGTAGACCGACTTCGCGCCCTGCGCCATCGCGCCCACCACGAGCGACACATTGAGGTCGCGAAGCATCACGTTGGTGACCCCGCGCAACAGCACGTACGGTCCGCCACGGTGGACACGCGGCTGCACGTCCCGCCGCTCCTGCCGCCGCGCCTGCGCCAGCTCCTTCAGCATCTCGCCCAAGGTCAGCACCAACGCGCGCGAGAACCCGGCCGGGTGGGCGAAGAACGTCGAGTACGCCTCGGACTGCCCCAGTGCGGTGCCCGCGCCGGTCGACGTGCTCATCGTCAGGTGCGAGCGCGGAGCGTCACCGGTGAACAGGTTAGAGATCGCGACGCCGTCGTCCGCGAGCAGCCCGCGACCGTCGGCCACACGCTCCTCGATGATCGCGGCGTCTGCTGGCCTGTTCGCGACCAGCAACCGGCCCAGCTCGCGGTCCCACCATCGGAACGCGGGGATGTTCTCGTTGGACCCATGCAGGATCCCGGCCTGCGAGACTGGCGTGGTCGAGGGCACGCGAGCGGTCCACTCCGTCCAGGTGTGCGAACCGCCGCGGATCCACCGCGAGATCGTCGGCAGGTTGCCCGCCCGCATCTCCGCCTCGAGCAGCGGCGCCGGCACCCCGTCGAGCTGCACCATGATGACGCCGCGCGCGCCATCGGTGGGAATCTCGGACTCGTCGACGGCCATGCGCGACGCGTGCACCAGCAGGTAGTCATCGGTGCCCACCGAGAACGCCCAGGACATGATGGCCGTGAGAATCGCGAACACCCACGACGCCACCAGCGCCCACCACAGCGAGGCGACCTCGATCCCGGGCGCGAGCGCCAGCGCGACCCCCAGGGTGATCGCCTGCGCGAACAGCGCCATGGCGAGAGCGCCACCCCACCCGAAGCGCCCGGCGACGCTCAGCGTCAGCGGTTGGAGGGCCCACGCGACCACCGCGACGGCCGCGCCGGCGAGCGGGATCGCGTACCACTCCTGCGCAGTGACGCCGGGCGTCACGCCGATCGTGATCGCCAGCACCACCACCTGTGCCGCGACCTCTGCGACGCGGCGCCACGGGCTGCGTGTGGTGCGACTGACGGCTCGGCCGATGCGGCGGTCGCGTTCGGACTGGAAGTGGCGGCGGGCGGCAGGGGTCCAGGCGAGAGTGAGCAGAGCGACGTCGACGCCGATGGCGATCAGGCTCGCCGGAAGGCTCGCCTCCGACCCTCGTGCGACGTCGTAGAGGGCACCGAGCAGCGAGAACGCCACGACGACCGTGAGGATCACGCGGGCGCCATTGATGCGCCTCGCCAGCGCGACGCCTATCCCGACCTGCCCCAGCCCCAGGGCCACGAACACGATGCCCAGCGCCACCGCATCGGCGCTCCGCAGGATGTCTGCGGCATTCGTGGACCCGGCCGCGATCAGCAGCGCCCCGAGCAGGACGAAGAACGCGCCGGCGAGCAGCGTGAGCGCGATGAGCGCGATCACGCTCGGCGGCCGGCGCCGCGCGGCGGCGTGGTGCGATTCGGCCACGCGCACCCCCGTCAGCCGCGTGCGGTCAGGGTGAAGGAGGCGGCACGGGTCTCGCCGGGCTGCGCGAGGAACAGGCCGGTGCCGGGAGTGTGCTGCTCGTCCAGGTTGAACGCGTCGTTGGCGTTCGACACCGGCTCGAAGGCGAAGAAGGGCTGGCCCGGCGGGATGTACAGCACCGCGTGCTCGAGCGCCGCGTCCGCGTCCACGTCCACCGTGAGCGCACCCGGCCACTCGATGGTCGCGAGGCGGTCGCCACGGCGGCCCGCGAAGCAGTCGTCGACGAACTCCTGGCCAAGGGGCCGTGCCTCGCGGAAGTCGGCCGCGGGACGGATCTCGCCAGCCTCCGCGTCAGGCATGCAGTCCACGAGGTCGTAGGCCTTGTCGACCTCGACCTGGAGAACGGCGTCGGGGGAGCCGGCCACCGAGCGCAGGAAGTACGGGTGGTGGCCGTACCCTGCCGGGAAGGTCTCGTGGTCGGTGTTGGTGATCGCGTAGGTCCAGCGGAACTCGGAGCCGTCGAGCTCATACGTGAAGCGCGCGTTGAACGTCCAGGGCCAGTTGACGCCGTACACGTCGCGCGAGGTGAACTCGAGCACGATCCGCGTCGCCGTGCGCTCGGCCACGGTCCAGGGGTAGTCCCAACCGGTGCCGTGAATCGCGGTGCCGTCCGGCCAGTTGACGCGCAGCTGGTACGTGCGGCCCGCCCACGCCAGGCGGCCGTTGCGGATGCGATTGGACCACGGCACCAGCGGGTAGGACGACGTCGCGTTGGGGCCGCTCGGGTCCTCGGGGGTGGGGCGCAGCACGTCGTGCCACTCGCCGCCCACCCGGGCCTGTCCAAAGCGCACGGACCCGCCCATCTCAGGGATGAAGCCGATGCGCCAGTGCTCGTTCTCGATGGTCGGTGTGTCGCTCATGGGGCCATTCTTGCGCACCGCCCGCGGCGGCGCGGGGGACCAGTGTCAGCGATCCTGCAGCGAGTCCAGCGCCACCATCATCGCGAGGATCAAGCGCTCGTCGTAGCGGGTGTCCTTGACCGTCACCTTGTACGAGTCGCGGATGCCGAACTTGCGGAACACGGACGCGGCCTCGTTGCCCTCGGGGTCGCGGAAGATGAAGTCGTAGCGCAGGGGCACGCCGAAGCGGCGCGCGATCGCCTTGCCGTCGGACGCCTCGCGCGCCGTGAGCTCGGGCAGCCCGGGCGCCTCGAGGTACCAGGTCGAGTTGATCAGCGACTTGCCGAAGTCCTTGCGGAAGGTGCCGAGCGACGCGCCCTCGGCATCGAAGACGTCCACCACGGAGTTGATGTCCATGACGTTGCGCGCCTTGAAGGTGAACACGATCGCGGACTTGGTGTCGTCCGTGAAGAAGCGCACCTCCTCCTTGAGCTTCATGCGCTTCTGCTGCGCGAAGGCGAACTGCTCGCCGCCCTCGAAGTCCGCGCCGGTGCGGGCGATCTCGTAGCGGTTCACGCCCAAGGTCAGGCGCTGGCGGATGGCGTAGTACTCGGGTGAGTCGCTCATGACACCACGGTAGCCGCGTCCGGGTCGCGGGTCCAGGCCCGAGGAACGCACTGGTGTGAGCGTCGTCCCTGGCAGATGGCAGATGCGCGGGTCTCCCGGGAATTCGCGGCACCCCGAGGGGGTTGGAACCGGTGCAGGCGCCGCCTGGGGAGAGTCCCCGACAACGCTTCATCCGGCGGCGCCTCCGATGAGGTAAGGAGACCATTCATGGCCATCGGTACCGGCATCTTCCTGATCGCGATCGGCGCGATCCTCGCATTCGCTCTCAACGAGAGCGTGGACGCCATCAACCTGTTCCTCGTGGGCTGGATTCTCATGGGAGCGGGAGCGCTCGCGGTCATCATCTCCCTGATCGTCAACGCTCAGAACCGCAAGCACACCACCGTCACGGAGTCGCGCACGGAGTCGCCTCAGCAGGCGAACGCTCCGCAGCAGCAGGGACGCGTGACTGAGCGCCGCGAGGAGTCGGGTGGCCCTGTCGCCTGACCTGCAGCACCGCTCGCGTGAAGGAGCCGTGTCCCCCCTCGGGGGCGCGGCTCTTTCGTGTGCACGACCCGGCACGCGCATCGGCGCTCCGCACTCGCGGCGCGAGCCTACGGCTGGCTCGTGACGTCCACGATCTGCTGCGCGCGCAGCCGAACCAGCGCGTCCTCGCGGGTGCGGCGCTCGTCGGGGTAGCGGAACTCCAGGAGGGGCCTGTGCCGGTGGTACGTGACCTCGAGGTTCCAGTGCCGGATGGACCACATGATCGCGCCCCACGCGACCACGATGGAGGCGATCGCGCCCGCCCCGATCGCCCAGCGCGGGCTGACGTGCTCGCCCACCCAGCCGATGATGGGCGACCCGATGGGCGTCGATCCCATGACGACCATCGAGTACAGGGCCATGACGCGCCCGCGCATGTGCGACGGCGTGGTGGTCTGGATGAAGGCGTTGGCGCTCGTGAGCATCGTGAGCGCGGAGAAGCCCACGACCGTGCACGAGATCAGGTACAGCGGGTACGTGGGCATCGCCGCCATGACCCCGCTCGACAGGCCGAACAGCAGCGCCGCTCCCAGGATCAGTCGCAGCCGGATCTCGGTGCGGCGCGCGGCGAGCAGCGCGCCCGACAGCGAGCCGATCGCGAGCACCGAGCCGATGAGGCCGTACTCCTCGGCGCCCCGGCCGAACTCGATGCGCGCCATCATCGCGCTCGTGAGCTGGAAGTTGAGTCCCAGCATCGCGACGGTCGAGACCACGATCATGAGCACCACGAGCTCGGGTCTGCCGCGCACGTAGCGGAACCCTTCGCGGATCTGGCCGGGCGACCGCCGGGCGCGCTTGAACGGGTTGAGCTCGCGCGTGCGCATCAGGGCGAGCGCGACGATGGTCGCGACGTAGGTGAGGCCGTTGATGATGAACACCCAGCCGCTGCCGATGCCCGCCACCGCGAAACCTGCGACGGCCGGGCCGATCAGCCGAGCCGCGTTGAAGGACGCGCTGTTGAGGCCCACGGCGTTGGGCAGCGACTCCTGCGGCACCAAGGCGCTGACGAAGGTCTGACGCACTGGCATGTCGAAGGCGGCGACCACCCCGAGCGCGAGCGCGAAGGCGTACATGTGCCACAGCTCGATTTGGCCCAGCAGCACGATCGCGCCGAGCGAGACCCCCAGGAACGCGGCCGCGGCCTGGGTGACCACCAGCAGGCGGCGCGGAGCGAAGCGGTCGGCGACGACGCCCGCGAAAGGGCCCAGCACCAGGAACGGGAGGAACTGCAGGGCGGTGACGACCCCGACGGCGACGCCGGAGTCCTCGGTGAGGACGGTCAGCACCACCCAGTCCTGGGCGACGCGCTGCATCCACGTGCCCACGTTGGACACGATCGCGCCGGCGAACCACAGGCGGTAGTTGTAGAAGCCCAGCGAGGCGAACGTGCGGCTCATGAGGAAGGGCCGATGCGGGGGCTGGGCATGTCTCCAACCTAAGCCCCGCGGCACTGCCCCTTATTCCGCGAAATGGGCCCAACTCTCTCGCCTAAGGCCTTAGGCGAGCGAAGTGGGCCCATTTCGCTCGTGTTGGGGGGAGGAGGGACGGGTCAGGGGATCGTCAGCACGACCTTGCCCGAGACGTGCTGGGTCTCGAGGCGTGCGAGGGCTTCCGCGTGCTGTTCGAGGGGGTACGCGCGCTCGAGCATCACCTGCACGTCGCCTGCGGCGATCCAGTCCAGAAAGCGGCCCACCTCGGGTGCGGTGTCGTCCTCGCGTGCTGACACGGTGCGCACCGTCTGCGACACCGTCCACCCCGCGACCACCGACCGGTACATCCCCCACGCAGGCCCCAGCAGCGGCCCGCCGCCCACGCCGCCCGCGGGGGCGTAGATCGCGTCGCTCGCCATGATCCGGCGCAGGCGCCGCAGCGGCGTGGTGGTGACCGTGTCGAACACGATGTCGAAGGTCTCGCCACAGTCCAGAACGGACTCGCGGGTGTAGTCGATGACCCGGTCCGCTCCCAGGCTCGTCACCATCGCGGCGTTCCGGCCCGAGCACACCGCCACCACGCGTGCCGCGCCCAGCATCCGCGCGAACTGCACGGCCATGTGGCCCACGCCGCCCGAGGCGCCGATGATCAGCACGCGTGTGCCCTCCACCCCGAGGGGCTCGAGCCCCAGAAGGGCGGTCAGGGCCGGGATGGGCACGGCCGCGGCGGCCTCGTCGCTGACTCCGGCAGGAACCAGGGCGAGCCGGTTCTCCTTGGTGACGACCGCATCGGCCGCTCCGCCGAACCCGACGAAGCCGCACACCCGGTCGCCCACGGCGAGACGCTCGACACCGGCGCCCACGGCGTCCACCACTCCGGCGACATCCGAGCCCACGATCCGCGAACCCGGCGAGCGCAGCCCGAACGCGAAGCGTGCGAGCCACGGGTCGCCGCGGTAGATGTGCCAGTCGTAGGGGTTGAGGCCCACGGCGGCGACCCGCACACGCACCTCGCCCTCGCCCGGTTCGGGGACCTCCACGTCGTGCTCGAGCGTGTGGGTCTCGGGGCCGCCGTAGCGGCTGTACGTCACGGCCCTCATGGCGTCAGCACCACCTTGCCGCGGGCGTGGCCGGAGGCGACCCGCGCCATGGCCTCGGAGCCGCGGTCGAGCGGCAGCACCTCGTCGATGAGCGGCGTGATCTCGCCGCTGACGAGCCCCGCGCCGATCGCCTCGAGCTTCGCCGTCGACGGGCCCGAGTAGAAGCTGCGGTAGCGGCGGCGCAGCAGGTAGCGCCGGGCGTTTGCGCGCAGCACCCGCATCATGGCGCCGCCGTCCGCACCGTCGAGACCGCTGTTGGGCAGCACCACGCCGGTGGGGGTGGTGAGCGCGTGCAGCGACTCCATGGGCACGGCGCCCACGTTGTCGAAGATGACGTCGAACCAGGCCGGGAGATCGGTGACGGACTCGCGGGTGTAGTCGACGATCGCGTCTGCGCCCAGGGCTCGCACCGCGTCCGCGTTGCGACCCGAGGTGACGCCCGTGACGTGGGCGCCTTGGGCCGTCGCCATCTGGACGGCGAACGAGCCGATCCCGCCTGAGGCGCCCACGATGAGGACGCGCGTGCCCTCCGCGCTGGTGTCGGCCGGCATGCCTGCCGCGTCGAGGCCGTCGCGCGCGGCCAGCGCGGCCATCACGGAGGCGGCGGCATCGGTGGCGCTGACGCCGTCCGGGATGCGCGCGATGCGGTCTGCGCTCGCAGTCGCGTACTGCGCCATCGACCCGCTGGCCGCCTCGCCGAACACGCGGTCGCCGCGGCGCCAGTGCTCGACCTTGGCGCCCACCGCGACGATCTCGCCGGCGACGTCCGTGCCGCGCACCTGGACCTTGGGACGGGTGAGGCCGCCGACGAGCCGGAGCATGCGCGGCCGGCCCCGCATCATGAAGACGTCGGCGGGGTTGAGCGCCGCCGCGTCGACGCGGATGAGGACCTGGTCGGGCCCGGGCGTCGGCACTTGCAGCTCGGCGCTGGCGAGCGAGTCGGCCTCGCCGTACGTCGTGTGGCTGATCGCTGTCATGGTCTGGGGAAGCGTCTGCGTTGTCATGTCGGTCTCCTGATTCGGTGGGCCCGGCGCGGCGCGCTCAGGCACGGGTGGGTGACGGGAGGGGTGAGGGGTCGGAGGTCGGCTCTGCGCTTGCGGCGGGCTTGGCCGCGCGCGGCCGGATGCCCTTCACGAGCAGGTAGCCGATCATCCAGAACTCGCCCGCCGTGGCGGGGAGGGCGAGCGACTCGACCAGCCAGGTGGGGGCATCGTGGATGCCGTAGCCGACCAGTCCGGACAGGAGATAGCCGGCACCGCCGGCGATGAGCAGCCAACCCAGCGCCACCGGGAACCGGCGGGTGGTGACGGCGGCCCAGCCCATCGGGATGAGCCACAGGCCAAAGAACAGGGTGCCCATGCCCCAGGACGCCTCGCTCAGGTGAGCGAGCGTGCCCACGGTGCCCGCCGCATCGGCCCCTCCAAGGATGAAGGGGTCTCCGGCCACCGCGACCGCGCTCGCCATGAAGGCGCCCGAGGCCATGATCGCGGCGGCGTTCATGAGGCCGAACGTCGCCGTCGCGAACGCCGCGATCGGGCGGACGTCGCGCAGCAGGCGGTAGAACCAGACCGCGGCGAGGGCCTGCGTCACGACGATGCCCATCTCGAGCAGCACTGCGGTGGCCGCGAGCTCGGGGCGGTCGGCGAGGTTGCCGAGTGTCTCCGCGGCGTCGTCGGTGAACAGCTGCGGGCGGATGAGCAGGAAGCCGAGCGTCCCGGTGACGGCGAGCCCTAGGTAGGCGGCGCCGGTCGCGCGGGCGGTCCGGACGGTGTCGGTGGTGGTCATGGTTGCTCCCTAGGCACCCTGATTGAGGGTGCACTGACTAGAGGTCACGTGCGGTGACCGTGAGAGTGGTGGGGATCGGGTGCTGCGCGGTGCGCTGCCTAGGCCGACTCCTCCTCGGGGTACTGGAAGACGTCATCGAGCGGGACGGCGAACGCCCGCGCGATCTGGAAGGCCATCTCGAGGCTCGGCGAGTACCGGCCCTGCTCGATGGCGATGACCGTCTGGCGGGTGACGCCGATGCGCTCCGCCAGCTCGGCCTGGGTCATCTCCCCTTGGGCGAAACGCAGCGCCCGGATGGAGTTCGTGACCTTGGTGGAGCGGCCCATCAGAAGCCCCTCCGGTACGCGCGAATGCGCACGAACGCGTCGACCAGCGCGCCCACGAAGCCCGCAAGAAATGCGACGTTGCCGATCCAGAAGGTGTCCGCATCGAGCATCGCGAGAGCCAGGACGGTCAGCAGGCCCGTCGACACCACGCCGTACGTGGCGCGGCTGCCGAGGCGGTTGATCTCCTTGTCGCGCTCGTCCGAGCCGAGCTCGACCTCGGGGTCGCGGCCGCGGGCCGCGAGTCCCACAGCGGAGCCGATCGCCGCGACGATCGAGCCGACGATGGTGCCGACGATCGAGATGCCGATCGCCCACAGCATGGGCGCCACCCAGGACACGTCCTCGATGGGCCCCTCGATGGCGCGCGGGATGACGATCGCGAAGTAGGTGATCGACGTGACGAGGAACACCACCAGGTAGACCCAGACGGCGCGCTCCTCCATGGTCATGGGGCCGGGCTCGTCGTCCTCGGGCATCCGCCACTCGTGGTTCTTGGCCGTGTTCATCAGGCCACCCCCTCGCGGTACATGGCGATCGCCGCTGCGGACGAGACCATCGAGCCCAGGAAGCTCATCACAAACAGCACGTGCGCGACCCAGAAGGCGTCTGCGTCGAGCGCCAGCATGATGAGCGCGATCAGTGCGGACAGGCTCACCAGCCCCGCTCCCGCCGCGTCGGACTTGTCGAGGATCTCGCGGTCCCGAGCGTCGGAGACGAGTTGGCGGCGCACGCGCCAGCGCATGGTGCCGTAGACGATCGCGTAGGCACCGCCGCCGATGGCGACGATCAGCAGCATGGGGCCCTGCCAGGCGACCTCGCTGAAGGGGAGATCGTCGCTCGCCGCGCGGGCGATGACGATGACCCAGTAGGCGCCGAACGCCACGAGGCCCAGCACCATGCCGATCACGGCGTTGCGCTCTTCGAAGGACATCTCTTCTCCGATGTTAAGAGTTCTTGACATCACTAAGGTAAGGCAGCTTTGACACCGTGTCAAGAGTGCTTGACATCACACCTCAGTCCTCCCGACACTCCGAACCACCTTTCCCGCGACACGCCGGTGATCCCGGGCCTGCAGCGACCCTGGCACGGCGTGTCGGCTCGGGAGTGGTTCGTACTGTCGGCGGGAGCGCGGGGGCGGGCCCAGGAAACAATCACGTCACTCAGCGGCCGTAGGCTGACGGTCATGATCGGGGTCGACCGCGAGGCGTTGGCCGTCTGGGCCGACGCGGTGCTCCCTCCGGGCACGTGCCCGGGCGCCAGAGAGGCTGGCACAGCCGCGTGCGTGGCCCGCATCCTCGAGACCGACCACCCCGACTGGCCCGCCCGCTTCAACGCCCTCGCCGCGCGGGCGAGTGCCCTCGATCCCACGACCTTCGCAACGGACCCGGACGCCCAGTGGATCGCGCGGCTCATCGCGCAGGTCCACGTCTCGGGCTCCGGGTCGTGGCGCGACCTGGGCTGGACGGCGGCGCGCACGTCGATCCCGGAGGGGTCGGATCTGCCGGACGAGGTGGTCGCGGCGATCGTGCCGCGATCCGAGCTTCGCGGTCACTATGACGCCGTGGTGATCGGCTCCGGTGCCGGCGGCGGCGTCGCGGCGCAGGAGCTGGTCGAGGCCGGCCGCACGGTGCTGGTCATCGAGCGAGGCGACGCCCCGGCGACCGGGGTGCTCGCGACGGACCACCTCCGCAATCCCCGCTCCGACGCCGGTCTCGACGTCCTCACGGGACCACCGCTGGCGGGCAACCCGCGCGTCGCGGGCGACGGCTCCGTGGTGGCGCCCTCCGACCCCCGTTGGGGCAACAACGCCATGACCCTCGGGGGCGGGACCCGCGTGTACGGCGCGCAGGCCTGGCGCTTCAGTCCTGAGGACTTCCGCATGGCCTCCACCTATGGGGTCCCGGACGGGTCCGCGCTCGCGGACTGGCCCTTCACCTACGACGACATCGAGCCCTACTACGCTCACGCGGAGTTCGAGTGGGGAGTCAGCGGCGCCGCGGGCGACGAGCGCTTCGAGGGCCACCGGTCGAGCCCCTTCCCGCTGCCGCCCATGCCGCGGACGGCCGCCGCGCATCGGCTGCGCGCGGGCGCCGATTCGCTCGGGTGGGCGACGCAGTGCGTGCCGCTGCTCATCAACTCGGAGCCCTATCGAGGCCGGCCCGCATGCCTGCGCTGCTCGCAGTGCGTAGGCTTCGCGTGCCCGGTGGGGGCGAAGGCCGGGTCGCACAACACCACGCTGTGGCGGGCGGCGCGCACGGGACGGCTCACGATCGTGTGCGGGGCCCAGGTGGTGCGGCTCGACACCGACGCGGACGGTCGCGTCGTGGGAGTGCTCGTGCGAGGCGACGACGGCGACGGTCCGTGGGAGCGGTCGGTGCTGGCGGAGGAGTTCGCCCTGGCGGCGGGTGCCGTCGAGACCGCGCGGCTGCTGCTGGCGAGCCCGTCGGCGCGCGAGCCTGCCGGACTCGGCAACGGCCAGGACCAGGTGGGCCGGCACCTCCAGGCGCACGTCTATGCGGGCGCGTTCGGCGTGTTCGCGGACCCGGTCGAGGACGGTCAGGGCCCCGGGCCGGCGATCGCCACCAACGCGTTCCGGCACGGCAACCCCGGCCTGGTGGGCGGCGGGATGCTCGCGAACGACTTCGTGCCCACCCCCGCATCGGCCCTGAGCACGCTCCAGGACGCGGGACTCGTGCCGCGATCGGGAGCCGAGCTGCTGCCCCGCCTGCGCGACCTGATGCCGCGCCTGCAGCGCGTGGTCGGTCCGGTTCAGGAGGTGACGACGGCCGATGCGCGGGTCACGCTGGACTCGACCGTCACCGATGCGCGGGGCATGCCCGTGGCCAGGTTCAGCGGAGACGTCCACCGCGAGGATCTGCGGATGCAGGAGTACCTGACCGACCGCGCCGAGGAGTGGCTGCGCGCGTCGGGCGCCGAGACGGTGGTGCGGCTGCCGCTGCGCTCGCCAGGTTCGGGGCCCAGTGTGGGTCAGCACCAGGCCGGCACATGCCGCATGGGCACGTCCCCCGCGACGAGCGTCCTGGACCCGGCGGGTCGCTTGTGGGGCCACGACAACGTGGTGGTCGTGGATGGGTCAGCGCATGTCACCAACGGTGGCGTCAACCCCGTCCTGACCACGGTCGCGAACGCGTACCGCGTCATGGACCACATGGTGCGCGCGGCGGACCCCGACGATGGCTACGCGATCTGACGGGTCTCAGGGAATCCTCGCCAGGTCCGGCTCGTTGGAACCGGCGTGACTGAGACTCCCGCCGCGCCGGCCGCCGTTCGCATCGACACCTGGGCGGACATCGTCTGCCCGTGGTGCTACGTGGGAGAGGCGCGACTGCGCGCCGCGGCTGAGTCCGGCGACGTGCCCGTCGAGCTGGTGGTGCACGCGTTCGAGCTCGATCCCCACCAGGCGGAGCCCGAGCAGGTGCTGGACATGCTGAGCCGGAAGTACGGCGCCTCGCGTGAGCAGGCGCAGCAGATGGAGGATCGCGTCGCGGGGCTCGCGCGCGACCTGGGGCTTCCGTATTCGAGCGAGAGGGTCACGGCGAACACCTTCGACGCGCATCGGCTCATCGCGGCTGCCGCCGAGGAGGGCCTGGGGCTCGCCGTGCGCGAGGGCATCCAGCGCGGCCACTTCGCGGGCTACGTGGACATCTCGAGCCACGAGTCCCTCGCCGATGCGGCCGAATCCGTGGGCTTCGACCGCGACGACGCGCTGGCCGTGCTGGACAGCGAGGACTACGCAGCCTCCGTGCTCGCGGACGAGTCGCAGGCGCGAGAGTTGGGTGCGACCGGCGTGCCGTTCACCGTGGTGGGCGGGCGCCTCGCGATTCCGGGGTGCGTCGAGACGGAGCAGTACGCCCAGGTGATCGAGCGGGTCGCCGCGGGCGCCTAGCCCGGCAGATCGACTCCCGTCGCCGCCGCCGAGTAGCTCCACAGGCGTGCGGCCTCGTCAGGGTCCGTCGCCCAGTCCTCGACCTGGTCGGCCGCGACCACGTCGCAGTCGGCGAGGTACACGCCTCCCAGCCCAGCGAGCTGTGGGGAGGTTGCTGCCCACGTCGCCGTGGCCGCTCCCGCCTCGACGCTCTTGAAGTGGGGATTGATGCCCCGGCCCTGATCATCGATCCAGCCGCGGTCCACCATCTCCTGGCGCGGCAGGTGGCGCTGCAGCGGCGTGAGGATCGCTCCGGGGTGGAGCGCGAACGCCCGGACGCCGTGATCCCGACCCAGCGCATCGAGATGCACGGCCATGAGCACGTTGGCGGTCTTGGACTGCCCGTACGCGTCCCACGGGTCGTAGTCGCTGGTGAAGTGCAGGTCCTCCCAGCGGATGCCACTGCCGTGATGGGCGTCCGACGACACCATGATCACCCGCGCGCCGCCGTCGACCAGGAGGGGCCACAGCCGTGCGACCAGCGCGAAGTGGCCCAGGTGATTGGTCGCGAACTGCGCCTCCCAGCCGGGGCCCACGCGGGTCTCGGGGCAGGCCATGACTCCGGCGTTGGCGATCAGCATGTCGAGGGGCGTGCCTGCCGCAAGCAGGGCGTCGGCGTAGGCCGCCACCGAGTCCTGGTCGCTCAGGTCCATCGCGGCGACCTCCACCGAGCCGGGGCCATCGATGCCGGCCACCGCATCGGCCGCGACATCCACGCGGCGCGCCGGCACCAGCACGCGAGCGCCGGCGCCCACGAGCGCGCGGGTGATCTCGAGGCCCAAGCCGGAGTAGCCGCCGGTGACGACTGCGGTCGAGCCCTTCAGGTCGAGGCCGGCGAGTACCTCCGCGGCGGTGGTGCGCGCGCCGAAGCCGGAGCCGATCGGAGACTGGGTGGTCGTGAAGCTGCGATCCATGCCCATGACGCTAGGTCTTCGAGCGCACTCGAAGTCAAGCGCGCGCCGCGCTCCGGTTGCGGCGGCGCTCGACGCGAGGACACTGGTGAGATGGACGAGAGCCCCGCACTGCTGCCCAAGGATCAAGGTGTCGTCGAGGACGGCGAGCTCCGATTCGAGCGGACCTACGACGTCTCTGTCACGGAGGTCTGGTCCGCGCTGACCGAGAAGGAGCGCACGGGCGCGTGGGCGTTCGCGACCACGTTCGAGCCGCGCGCGGGTGGGACGCTGACCTTCGACTTCGGTGAGGCCGGAGCGGCCACCGGCGAGGTGATCGCCTGGGAGGAGCCCAGCCTGCTCGAGTACGCGTGGGACGGCCCCGGCGGTCGCTGGCACGTGCGCGCGGAGGTCGAGGAGGCTGGCGACAGCGGCGGTGCGGTGCTGACCTTCGCGCACCTGGCGCCGGACCCGCACTCCGCCGAGTACGCGGCGGGCTGGCACTGGCACCTCGACCGGCTGGGACAGCACCTCGCCGGTGAGACACCAGCAGACGTCCCGGAGGACGAGCACTTCCACGAGCTGCTGCGCCTGTACTCCCAGGCCGGCGGCTGAGAGGGCGACAGCAGAGACCTCTTGACGCACGCATCGGCCCGCAGTAATCTACAACCAAATGGTTGTAGATACTGAACTCACCGACGACGAGGTGGACCGGATCTTCCGGGCCCTCGCCGATGCCACTCGCCGCGACATCGTGAGGCGGACCCTCGACACCGAGGCCTCCGTGTCCGAGCTCGCGGCCGAGTACGAGATGTCCTTCGCGGCGGTCCAGAAGCACGTCGCGGTGCTGGAGGGAGCGGGTCTGGTGACCAAGCATCCCCACGGTCGCGAGCGCAAGGTTCGCGGCAACCCCGAGGCGATCCGCCGGGCCCAGGCCCTGCTGGACCGCTACGAACAGATCTGGCGAGCGCGCATCGGCCGTCTCGACGCGCTACTCGCCGAGGATCAGTAGCCCACGAGAGGTCCCCGCCATGCCCATCACATCCGTCACCAAGGATCCAGAAGCGCTCACCATGACCGTGGTCGCCGACTTCACCGCCACCCGCCAGCGTCTGTGGGAGGCCTACACGGACCCCCGCCAGATCGAGAAGTTCTGGGGCCCGGTCGAGTGGCCCGCGACGTTCCACCGCCACGACGTGTTCCCCGGCGGCCGCAGTCACTACACGATGCATGGCCCCAACGGCGAGGCCTCGTCAGGCTTCTGGGAGTTCCTCGCCGTCACGCCGGGCGAGAGCTTCGAGGTGCGCGACGGCTTCGCGTCCGAGGACGGCGAGGAGAACGCCGACATGCCGACCATGCGCATGACGTTCGTGTTCGAGGAGACCGACGGCGGCTCGCGCCTGACCACCACTACGCACTTCGGCTCCGCTGATCAGCTCCAGCAGCTCCTCGAGATGGGCATGGAGGAGGGCATGACCTCCGCGATGAGCCAGATCGACGACGTCCTCGCGGACCTCGAGTCCTTCGCCGCCGGACGCGGCACCGAGCTCCAGATCCTCTCCGACACCCAGATCCGGGTGAGCCGCATCATCCGCGGCAGCGTCGAGCAGGTCTGGCGGGCGCACCACGAGCCCGAGCTGATGAAGCGGTGGCTGCTGGGTCCCGACGGCTGGGTCATGACCGTGGCGGAGGTGGGCACCGAGGTGGGCGCGCCGTTCCGCCAAGCGTGGGAGCCCGTCGAGGGCACCGAGGGCGAGGCGTTCGCGTTCTACGGCGGGGTGCTCGAGATCGAGCCGCCGCACCGCGTGGTCACCACGGAGTCGATGGAAGGCATGCCCGGCGACCCGAATATCAACGAGCTCACCCTGAAGCCCGTGGACGGCGGCACTCTCCTCACGCTCGTGATCACCTACCCGAGCGCCGAGGTCCGCGACATGGTCATCGGCACCGGCATGGTCGACGGCATGGAGACCTCGTACGCCCGCCTCGAGACGGTGCTCGGATGAGCGGCGAGGCGGGCAAGCACCGCGTGGTCGCGCCGGAGCTGGATCCGGACGTGAAGGTGAAGGGCCCCGCGTCGTACTTCCCGAGCATTGAGAAGACCTACGGCAAGCCCATGCAGGCGTGGCTCGACATCGCCGCCGACGGCCTGGTCGAGGGCAGGCCCCACATGGAGGTCGTGGCGGTGCTGAAGGAGCAGCATGGCATGGGTCATGGCCACGCGAACGCGATCGTCGCCTACGTCAAGGCGAAGCTCGCCTGACGCGCGCGGTGCGCGGCTTGCCCCGCGCCGTGGGCCGCCGCCGTGCCAGACTCGCCCCATGAGCGACTACCAGCGCATCGAGATCGGCGCCACGGAGGCGTGGCGCGACTACTACGGCGGGTTCCGCGAGGGCCGCGAGCGCGACGGGCGTCGCGTACTCGACCACGAGCTGCCCATGCAGTTCATCGGGGTCACCGCGAACTCCATGGTGCCGGGTGAGGAGGCCGGCTACTGGCATGCGCACAGCTCGGATGAGGAGTTGTACGTGTTTCTCACCGGCCGCGGCCAGATGGGCCTCGATGACGACGTGGTGGACGTGGGCCCGGGCACGGTGATCCGCGTGGGCCAGGGCGTGATGCGCACGTGGCGCTGCGATCCCGACGGCACCGAGCCTCTGACGTGGTTCTGCATTCGCGGCGACGGCGACGCGCTGCCGCATCTGCCCGACGATGCCCACCCCATCACCGACGTGCCGATGCCCTGGTGACCCTCGCATCGGCTGCCGTATGCTGGTCCCCGTCGCATTCCCGACCCACAGGAGAGGTCCGTTGAAGATCTAGGTTCGCCAGACGCAGGTCTGGCCACGCGCATCCCGCCCCAGACGATTGCGAGAACCTATGCCTTCCCTCACCCTGTCCCACACCACCTTCACGTGGCCCGATGGCACGCCGTGCCTGGCCGACGCGACCCTCGCCTTCCCGGCCGGACTCACCGGAGTTGTGGGCGCCAACGGCGCCGGCAAGTCGACGCTGCTGCGGCTGCTGACGGGCGATCTCGCGCCGACCGCGGGCACGCTGACGCGCCCGCCCGACCTCGCACACGTGCGGCAGGACATCGCGCTCGACCCTCGCGCGAGGGCCGATGCGGTCCTGGGCCTGGCAGAGGTCCGTGCGGCTTTGCGCGCCGTCGAGTCGGGATCTATCGATGCCACTCACTATGAAACCATCGGAGACGATTGGGATGCCGAGGAGCGCGCTCAGGCGACGCTCGCTCGGCTCGGTCTGCCGCCCGGCACGTTGGATCGCACCGTGGGCGAGCTGTCGGGCGGCGAGATCACGCTGCTCGCGATCGCCGCCGCGCTCCATCGACGGCCGGAGGTGCTCCTGCTCGACGAGCCCACCAACAACCTGGACGCAGTAGCGACGGATCGTGTGGTCGATGCACTGGTGAGTCGCAGAGGCACCACCGTGGTGGTCACGCACGACCGCGGACTCCTCGATCGGGTCGACCGCATCGTCGAACTGCAGGCCGGGCGCCTGCGGGTGTTCGGCGGGCCGTTCGCCCAATACGAGGAGACGCTCGCCGCAGAGCGCCTGGCGGTGGAGGAGCAACTGCGTAGCGCCCGCGCGCAGGCATCGCGCCAGAAGCGTGAGCTGCGGGAGCACGTCGAGGGGATCGGGCGACGCCAGCGCGACGGGGAGCGGCGTGCACGTCAGTCCGGCATGCCGAAGGTGATGATGGGCGCGATGAAGCGGGCGTCTCAGGCGTCGCAAGGTCGCATCACGGGCGTCCATGAGGAACGCCTGGAGGCGGCGCAGCAGCGGCTGGAGCGAGCCGAGGTCGCCGCGGACCGGGACCGGGAGATCCGGGTCGCGCTGCCCGGGACCGCAGTGCCCGCGCGCCGGGACGTCGCGCGACTCGAGTCGTGCACGCTCCGCAGCGGCGCCACCGTGGACGCGTCGATCCAGGGACCTGAGCGCATCGTCCTGTCGGGTCCCAACGGCTCGGGCAAGACCACGCTGATCCAGACGCTCCTGGGCGCGGTGGCGCCGGTGTCAGGCGCCGCCGGGGTGCACGTGCCGGTGGGCCTGCTGCCACAGCGCCTCGACATCCTCGACCCGGGGCTGAGCGTCGTGGACAACGTCCGTGCCGCGGCGCCCGATGCGACTCCGCACGAGGTGCGGGAGGGGCTCGCGCGCTTCCTGTTCCGTGGCCGGGCAGGCGATGGCGCGGCGGGGACCCTGTCCGGCGGCGAGCGGTTCAGAGCCGCGCTGGCGGCGGTGCTGCTCGCGCGCCCCGCGCCCCAGCTGCTGATCCTCGACGAGCCCACGAACAACCTCGACTTCGCGTCGCGCGCGCACCTGCTCGACGCGCTGCGCGACTATCGCGGGGCGCTGATCGTGGTGAGCCACGACGCGGAGTTCGTCGCGGCGGTGGAGCCCACGCGGGAGTGGCGGCTCGGGCCTGGGGGCTTCTCCGACCGCGATCGAGGCTCAGGCTAGGCGCTGGTCAGCGACCTTTCTTGGCGGGCTTGCGCCTCACCATGACGGGCGTCTGGCGACCATCACTGTTGGCCTGGTGTCGCACCTCGTAGTCGGGGTGTGCGGACATGAGGTCCTTGAGCTTCGAGAAGCCCCAGGTGCGCGAGTCGAAGTCCGATGCCAGGCGCGACAGGTTGGAACCGACCTCGCCCAGGTGAGCCCAGTCGTCATCGCGCGTTGACGCGTCGACGGCCTCGATGAGCAGGGATCCGAGTCGCTTGTCCTGGTCGAGCGGCTCCTTCGCGGGCGTCGCGCTCGACTCGTCAGCGCGAGCGAGGTTCTCGACGTACACGAAGGTGTTGCACGCGGCGACGAAGGGCCCGGGTGTCTTGCGCTCACCGAACCCGAGCACGCGTAGGCCCTGTTCGCGAATGCGCGCCGCCAGTCTGGTGAAGTCGGAGTCGCTCGACACCAGGCAGAACCCATCGACATGGCCCGCGTGGAGCAGATCCATCGCATCGATGATCAGGGCGCTGTCAGTCGCGTTCTTTCCGTGCGTGTAGCTGTACTGCTGAATGGGTTGCACAGAGTGCTCAAGCAACAGGGGCTTCCACGGATTCAGTTGCGTTGAGGTCCAGTCGCCATACGCGCGCCGCACGCTGGCGGTGCCGAACTTTGCGATCTCCACCAGCAACGCGTCGAGGTGCTTGGCATGAGCGTTGTCGGCGTCAATGAGGACCGCGAGACGCGTCTGATCGTTGATGTCTGCCACGGGATCACTGTGGCACAGGCGCCGCTTGCGTGGGCAACGTGATGGTCACGGTGGTGCCCGCGCCCTCTTCCGACTCCACGTCCAGGGTGCCGCCGTGGGCCTCGACGATCGCCGCGGTGATCGCGAGCCCGAGCCCCGCACCTCCGGTCGTGCGCTGACGCGACGAGTCACCCCGCACGAAGCGCTCGGTGGCACGGGCGGCGACCTCGGGCGGCATGCCCGGGCCGTCATCCGCGATCGCTATGGTCGCGCGATCCCCGTCAGAGCCCACGTTGATGGTCACGTTCGAGCCGCCGTGGATGGCGGCGTTCGCTACGACGTTGAGCATGGCCTGGCGCAGGCGGTCGGGGTCGCCCGTGATGGCCACGTCTTCGCCGGCGGCCGAGAACTCCGCGTCCGGGTATGCGGCAGAGGCTCCTGCGGCGACGTCCTTCGCGAGGCTCAGGAGGCTGACCTCCTGCTGAGAGAGCACCGGCTCCGAGTCGTACTTCGCGAGCTCGAGCATGTCGTCGACGAGGCGCTTCATGCGGCGAGCCTCGGCCTCGGTGCGGCCCCACGCATCGTCCTGGTCGGCCTTCTTGCGCAGGGCGCCGCGCCGGTGCAGCTCGGAGTAGCCCAGCACGGTGGTGAGCGGCGTGCGCAGCTCGTGGGACGCATCGGCGACGAACTCACGCAGCCGCGCCTCCGATCGCTCGCGCTCCGCGATCGAGGCGGTCAGCGTGCCGATCATCGCGTTCAGGGAAGCGGCGAGTTCCGCGGACTCGGAGCCCGTGCCCGCGCCCTCGAGACGAACGCTGAGATCCCCGTCAGCGATGCGCGCGGACGCGTGCACCATGCGCCGCATGGGGTTGACCCCCAGGCGGATCACCCACCAGGCGACCACGCCCAGGCCCCCGAGCATGAGCAGGATGCCCACGGTCTCGATCAGGATCAGACGCTGGGTGGAGGCGTTGACGGAGTCCATCGACAGCGCCGTGACGTCCCACCCGTCGCCGGCGGGACGCGCGAGCACGCGGAACTCGCCGCTGCCGTCCTGCGCGGCCACGGTGAGGTAGGTGGAATCGTCAGGATCGAGCTCGTCGATGTCGATCACCGGCACGTCGTCGGCCGTGTCGCCCACGTTGGGGCGGAGGAACACATACGACTCACCGTCGGCGGTGACGTACCCGCGGAAGGCGTCGGACGGACGGGACAGCTCGCCCGGCCCACCACCAGGAAGGTTCTGCACGGGCTGGTCGATGAACGACGGGCCCGCGAATGTCGCGAGGCGCTCGTCGAGCTGACCCACCTGGTAGTTGGTGGTGGACACCGTGACGGCGATGGCGACCGCGATCGCGACGGCGGCGATCGCGGCGAAGCCGATGAGCACGCGGTCGCGCAGAGACATGCCGCCCCGGCGCCGCGCCTCCTCCACCTCGGCGCCGGTCACGACGTCCTCAGGGTGTAGCCCGCTCCGCGGACCGTGTGGATGAGGCGTTCCTCGGTGGTGTCGACCTTGCGCCGCAGGTACCCGATGTACGTCTCGACCACGCCGGGATCGTCGTCGGCGGAGTACCCCCAGACGGCCTCGAGCAGCTGACCGCGCGACAGCACGCGTCCCACGTTCTGCATGAGGTGCTTGAGCAGCCGGTACTCGGTGGGGGACAGGTGCACTTCGACGCCGTCACGCGTGACGCGGTGCGACACGTCATCCAGAGCCAGATCAGAGACCTGGTAGACCTCGGAGGCGCTGGGCGAGCGCTCCACGCGGCGCGACACCGCCTCGACCCGGGCGACCAGTTCGTCGAGGTTGAAGGGCTTGTCGAGATAGTCGTCCGCGCCGATCGTCAGGCCCTCGACCTTGTCGGCCGCGGAGTCGCGCGCGGTGAGGAAGATGATGGGCGTGCGGTCACCGGACTCGCGCAGCCGCCGGCACATCGCGAAGCCATCGACGTTGGGCATCATCACGTCGAGGATGATGAGGTCGGGCCGGGTCTCGCGCACGGCGCGTAGACCCTCGGCACCGTCGCCGGCCTGCTCGACTACGTAGCCCTCGTATTTCAGGGCCGCGGCGAGCATGGTGCGGAGGTTGTCCTCGTCGTCCACCACGAGGATCCGTCGGTCTGTCATGCCCCCAGTCTCACACTCGACCCTGGGAGAACGCTGGGAGCCGCCCCGGAACCAGCCGTGAGCACATCCCAGGAGCCTGTGCCGCCGTTCCCAGCAATCTCCCAGGAAGTCTCGGTTACATGTTGGTGAACGGTTCGCCCTCCGGTCCCCCGGAGACCAGAGCCCCCACTGAGCGGAGCTACGACGTGCCCATCTACGCCTTCATCATCGCCGACCTCATCGCGATCGCAGTCATGGTCTTCGGCCTGTACTTCCCCCGCCACCGCCGGCGCGACATGATCGTCGCGTTCCTGTCGATCAACGTGGGCGTCATGGGCGTCACGTACGCGATGACCAACGCGGACATCTCGCTCGGCTTCGGCCTCGGCATCTTCGCTGTGCTGTCGATCATCCGCTTGCGCTCGACCGAGATGGACCACGCCGAGATCGCGTACTACTTCACCGCGATCGCGCTGGGACTGCTGGGTGGCTTCCCGTCCATCTCCCCGTCGGTGAGCTTCACGCTGATGGCCGTCCTGCTGGCCGTCATCGCGATCGGCGACAACCCCGCGCTGTTCTCCCGGGCGCGTCAGCAGCAGCTGGTGCTCGATCGAGCCTTCACGGACGAGACCGCGGCGATCGCCCACCTCGAGGAGCTGCTGGGTGCACGCGTCCACCGCGTTCAGATCCGCAAGGTGGACCTGGTGCAGGACACCACGGCCGTGGACGTCCGCTACAGCCTCCCGCGGGGCGGCGTGGCCAGGGCCGATGCGGGGGCGGGGAGCCGTACGGCTGTCGCCCAAGCGCCGTCAGCGCCGGCCGCCGTTGGCACTCGCGACTACGCGACGGCGGCGTTCGCTCCCGGGAGCGCGTCGTGACCGCCGCGTGGCCGGCGGCCATCGACGCCCTCGAGCCGGTGTCGCTGGAGGAGATCAACGCGACTGCGGCTCTGCAGACCCGCACCGACCGCAAGTACCTGCTCCCACCCGAGACCTGGTCGATCGCGCTCGCGAGCCTCGAGGCCGCCCCCCGAGTGCTGGAGATCGACGGACAGCGTCGCTTCCGCTACGAGTCCGTGTACTACGACACCCCTGAACTGGACTCGTACCGCGACGCCGCCCGTCGCCGTCCCCAGCGCTTCAAGGTCCGCACGCGTCACTACCTGGACACCGGCGCGCGGGCGGTCGAGGTCAAGCTGCGCTCCCGCACCGGCGAGACCGTCAAGCACCGCGACTGGTTCGACGCCAGCGCCTCCTCGTGGATGGGCCCGGGACTGCCGCCCCAGGCGCGAGGCTTCGTCGAAGCGTTCCCCCAGACCGCATCGGCCGTCGACGCCCTGTCGGAGTCGCTGACCACCTCGTACGAGCGCGTCACGCTGCTCCTTCCCGACGCGCGCGTCACGGTGGACTCCGACGTCAGGGGCCGCAACGTGCGCGACGAGGAGGTCGGCTTCGGCCGCAGCCTCATCGTCGAGACCAAGTCGGTGTCGCGCGCCGGGTCCGTCGACCGCGCGCTGTGGGCGCTCGGCGTGCGCCCGGCGAAGGTATCGAAATACTGCACGGCGCTCGCGGCGCTGCGCCCCGACCTTCCGTCCAACCGCTGGACGCGCACGCTGCGCGACCACCTCACCGTCCCCCAGCCGGCCTGAGCCGGCGCCACGAAAGGCACGTCCATGACGAAGCGACCTGCACAGATCTTCACTGGGCTCATGCTCGGTGCACTCCTGCTCACCAGCTGCACGGCCGACGTCGACGCGGAGGAGACCGCCTCGTCGAGCGAGATCGTCGAGGAGACGACTGACTCGGACGCCGGTGCGGTGACCGAGGCATCGAGCGACGTCGACGAGGTGGTCGACCTGGCCACCCTGACCGAGGCGACGTATGCCGACCTCGACGTCGAGGAGATGGACCTCGCCATCTCGACCGCGACCGCGGTGGAGATCGCGCTCGCCGAAGGAGCGTCCAGCGGCGGCGCCGGCGTGAGCGTGGACGGCGACGTCGTCACCATCACGGAGGCGGGCGTCTACACGCTCTCCGGAACCCTGACCGACGGCAAGATCGTGGTCGATGCGGACGGCGAGGACGTCCACCTGATCCTCGATGGCGTCGACATCACGTCCTCCGAGTCCGGCGCGATCGAGGTCGTCGACGCGGACCAGGTCGCCCTCCACCTCGCCTCCGGTTCGACCAACACGGTGGCCGAGGCGTCGGGAGCGGCGGACTCCGCGGACGGCGCGAACGCGGCGATCTACGCGACCTCCGACCTGTACGTCACTGGCGATGGATCTCTCGAGGTCGAGGCGACCAACGCGGACGGCATCACGTCCAAGGACTCCCTCGTCATCGACTCCGGCAGCATCGCCGTGACTGCAGCCGACGACGGCCTGCGCGGCAAGGACCACCTCGTGATCCGCGACGGCGACATCACCATCGATGCCGGCGGCGACGGCCTGCGCTCCGACAACGTGTCCGACTCCGACGAGCCCGACAAGGCCGTGGGCGTCGTATGGATCGAGGGCGGCACGATCGACATCACCGCCGCCTCCGACGCGATCGACGCAGCCGTGCAGGTGACCATCACCGACGGCGATCTCACCATCGCCGCCGAGGATGACGCGGTGCACGCGGACGGCATCCTCCGCATCGACGGCGGCACCATCGACGTCACGGCCTCGTACGAGGGTCTCGAGGCGGGCGTGATCCTGCTGTCGGGAGGCGACGCGACCATCGTGTCCTCGGATGACGCCTTCAACGCGACCGACGGCTCCGGCTCGTCGATGGAGATGGGTGGCATGGGCGGCGGCATGCCCGGCGGCGACGGCACCCGTCCTGAGCGCCGCTCCGGCGGTCCCGGCTCGTCCTCCGACTCGGCGTCGAGCGCGACCGATGCCTCGAGCGCGGACTCGACCACCGCATCGGCCGATGCCACGACGGCCAGCGCCGTGACCGCCGCGTACGCGACTGACGCCACCGCCGCCGTGGCGGTGTCCACGGCGGACATCGGCGGCGAGTCCGGCGCCGACGGCGTCCGGCTCGAGATCTCCGGCGGCACCTGGGTGCTCGATGCCGAGGGCGACGGCGTGGACTCGAACGGCAACGTCGAGATGACCGGCGGCACCGTCGTGGTGGCCGGACCCACACAGTCCATGAACGGCGCGCTCGACTACAACGGCTCGTTCGTCCTCGACGGTGGGGTGCTCATCGCGACCGGCTCGGCCGGGATGGCGCAGGCTCCCAGCGGCGGCGATCAGGCGGTGATCGGGGTGTCCTTCGGGCAGACCGTGTCCGCCGGCGAGACCGTGACCGTGCTCGACTCGAACGGCGACCTTGTCGCCTCGTACACCTCGACCAAGGACTCGCAGACGCTAGTCCTCTCGACGCCCGACCTCGTGTCAGGCGACAGCTACGAGGTGGTCTTCGGCGGCACGGTCAGCGGCACCGACGTGGGCGGTCTCGTCACGGACGGCACGCTGTCCGGCGGCGAGACCGCGGGAACCGTGAGCGCCTCGTAGACGCCGCCCGCCTCCCCCCACCCTCCGGCGAAGTGGGCCCACTTCGCTCACCTAAGCGCTTAGGCGAGCGAAATGGGCCCACTTCGCTCGCGAAGGTGGGGTGCGGGAGCTCAGCCCCAGAAGCCCGCGTGGACTGCCGCCGCCTGCTCCTCGAGCATCGGCCCGGTGACGCCTACGCGACGGCTGCCCGCGGCAAACACGTCGCGGCTGGGGAGCGCCAGCGTCGGGTTCTCGGGATGCGTACCGGTCATCTCGAGCAGAGCCGTCTCTGCGAGGCCGTAGACCACCGCGCCGATCCCCGACCAGTAGATCGCTCCCGAGCACATCGCGCACGGCTCGCAGCTGGTGACCAGTGTCGCGGCCGCGAGCTCGTCGCGGTCCATCTGGTTTGAGGCGAGCCGCACCAGGTTGGTCTCGGCGTGCCCGGTCGCGTCGCGGTGGGTGACCACGGTGTTCTCCGCCTCGAGCACGACGCGGCCGTCGCCGGCGACCAGCACCGCGCCGAACGGATGGTTGCCGTGCGCACGCGCGGACTGCGCGACGGCGATTGCCCGCAGCATGGGGTGGGTCCAGTCCATGCGGCCAGCCTAGGCCGGGTCACACGCGTGCGAGCGCGGCGATGTCCTCCTCGAACTCCGTGACCATCTCCGGCGGCACGGTCGCGCGCGTGTCCGCGATCCCGCGCAGGTAGTCCTCCGTGACGGGTCCCGCGGAGCGGTCGACCGCCCCGTGGGCCACCGCGGCCTCGAGGGCGCCCTGCGACGCACGCCGCGCGGCGAACTCGATGTCGGCGGGCGTGAAGCCGGCCGATGCGGCGACCAGGGCATCGAGGTCCACGCGGCCCCGCGAGGCGGCGGGAAGGAAGCGGTCCCAGATCGCCGTGCGCGCCTCGTCGTCGGGCAGGCCGATAGGGATCACGTAGTCGAAGCGGCCGTGGCGCAGGAAGGCGGAGTCCAGCGCGCGGATGAAGTTGGTCGCGCACACGAGCAGGCGGTCGGGGCGTTCGCGGAAGGCCGGGATGATCTTGAGCAGCTCGTTGGTCACGCCTTGGAGTGGCGAGGGCGGGTCGCCGCGCCGGTGCGAGGCGATCTCCTCGACCTCGTCGATCAGCACGACGGCGTGCTCGAGTTCGCCGATGCGCCGGAACGTCTCGCGCAGCGCGCCTGCCAGGCCCGCGGGATCCGCGGCGAGGCGCGACGGGAAGACCTCGACGAACGACCACTCCAGGCGCGACGCGATCGCCTTCGCGAACGTCGTCTTGCCGGTTCCGGGCGGCCCGAAGAGCACCACGGCACGTGGCGGCGCGACGCCGAACTGCGTCGCGAGGTCCGGCTGCGCGAGCGGCAGCACCAGCCGCTGCTCGAGCAGGTCCTTCTCTCGCCGCATCCCGCCGACCGCGTCCCACAGGTGCGGCGGCATGCTTCTGCCACCCAGCTCCGCGAGGTGCGTGGCCTCCTCGCGCTGCACCGGGACCTGGCGCTCGAAGTAGCGGAAGGCCTTCTTCTCGTCGAAGCCCGCGTGGCGGAAGGCGTCGACGTGGGTCTCGTCCGCCGGCACCAGCGCCGACAGCGTCGTCGGGTCGTGGCCGCGCATCCGCAGCTCGAGCTCGCGCAGCATCGCGGAGCCGATGCCCTGGCCCCGCCACTCCTCGTCGGTGCGGTGGAAGACGATCCACGCCTGATTGTGCGCCTCGCGGCTGACGGCCGCGCCCACCACCTCGTCACCGGCGACGGCGACTACGGCGGTGTCCTCGCGGCACGAGCTCAGGACCTCGGCAAGAGGGTAGGCGGGGTCGACGCCGGCCTGTCGCGACCGCTCCCAGAGCGCGAGCACGCCGTCGAGATCCTCGTTGCGCGCGTCGCGGATGTGCCAGGTCGCCATCAGTGCCTCCTCACCCCGATGCGATGCGACTCTAGACCGGCACGGCCGGTCTGACCAGGGGTGGCGTCAGGCCTCGAGGAGCGCGGCGAACTCCCGCGCGGCGGGGACCGGCTCGTGCGGCAGCGCGAGGAACACCTCACGATACGTGGGCGGCACGGTCGGCAGCGTGACGATGCCCGGGACCTCAGGCGACGCCGCGAGGGCCATCCGCGGCAGCAGCGCCACCCCGAGGCCCTCGGCGACCAGCCGCTGGACCGTGACGTAGTCCTCGGTGACGAAAGCGACGTCGGGATCGAAGCCCGCGCCGGTCGCGCAGGCGCGCAGGTGCGCCTGGCATCGCTGGCAGCCCGAGATCCACCGCTCGCCGCTCAGCGCGCCCGCTTCGAGCATGGGCCCGCGCGCCTCGGGGTGCCCGGCCGGGACCACCGCGAGGTACTCGTCTCGCTCGAGCCACCGCACGGGTAGGTGCTCGGGAGGGGGCGTCACCGTGTCCGAGAAGCCGATGACGAGGTCCACCTCGCCGGCATCGAGCAGTGCCAGCGCATCGTCGGTCTCCGTCTCGACAAGCCCCACCTCGATGCCGGGGAAGCGGCGCGCGAACTGTGCCAACGGCGCCGGCAGCGCCTCCGCGCAGAACGAGGTGAAGGCCGCGATTCGCAGCCGCCCCGTCTCGAGCTCGGCGTGCTGGTGGAGTTCTCGCTCGGCGTTGCGCAGGGAGTCCGCGATGGCGTCAGCGTGCGCGAGCAGCGCCCGGCCGGCAGGCGTCACGCGGGTGACGCGCCCGACGCGCGCCGTGAGGGCCACCCCGGCGCTGCGCTCGAGCGCCGCCAGGTGGTGAGCCACGGTGGGCTCGCTCAGTCCGAGCGAGCGCGCCGCGGCAGCCTTGGAGCCGCCGCGGGCGACCTCGCGGAGGATGAGGAGCCGCTCGACGTCGATCATCAGACCTCGATGATATCGAAGTCACGATGCCAAAGGAGAGGTCTTGTCGTGGAGACGTGGTGCCCCGAACCTGGAGACATGATCGATTCCTCGCTCCGTGCAGCGTTCGATGACACCCGCGGCTACCTCGACACCGCCTCCTACGGCCTGCCCGCACGAGCGACAGTGACCGCGCTCCACGCCTCCACCGACGCCTGGGCGCGGCGTGCGCTGGACCTCCCGGCAATCGACCGTGACGTCGATCGCATGAGGGCCGCGTTCGCGCGCATCGTCGGCGCGCGCCCCGCCGATGTGGCGCTCGCGGCCACCGTGTCGCAGGTCGTGGGCACCGTCGCCGCGTCGCTCCCTGACGGCGCACGCGTCCTGGTCGCCGAGCACGACTTCGCGTCCGTGGTCATGCCGTTCCGCGCGGATCCCCGCCTCACGGTGCGCGCCGTCCCCCTCGAGCGGCTGGTCGAGGCCATGCGCCCGGGGGTCGACCTCGTCGCGGTCAGTGCCGTGCAGTCCTCGGACGGCCGCCTGGTCGACCTGGAGGCCCTGGCCCAGGCTGCAGCCGCCGCCGGCATTCGCACGGTCATCGACGCCACGCAGTCCTCGCCATGGCTGCCCATCGACTCTCGCCGGTTCGACGTGGTGGTCGCGGCTGCGTACAAATGGCTGACGGCGCCGCGCGGGATCACCCTCGCCGCCGTGCGCCCCGACGCGACCTGGGTGCGGCCCGTGAACGCCGGCTGGTACTCCGCGGACGACCCGTGGGGGAGCCTCTACGAGGACGGCGCCTCCACCTCCGCAGGTGCGCGGCGCCTGGACACCTCGCCGCCGTGGCAGCTGGTGAGCGCGGGGGCGTCGGCCCTCGAAATCATGGCCGCCATCCCCGCGCAGGACGTGCACGCGCACGGCCCTGGTCTCGCCGACGAGTTCCGGACATCGCTCGGGCTCGCGCCCGCGGGAAGCGCCATCGTGTCCCTCGCGGGCGACCCCGCGGCATTCGAGTCCGCGGGGCTGCGCGTGGCGTCGCGCGCGGGCCGGGTGCGGTTGGGCTTCCACGTGTACAACGACGAGACGGACCTCGCGCGCGCGATCGACGCCGCCCGCGCCGCGAGGCTCACCGTCGCGGCCTGACTCGTCAGTCCGCTGCCGAGGCTGCGCCGCTCCGAGTCGAGGTTCTGACGGCACCCGGCGCTACCGCGATCGAGAGCTTGCCTGCCACGTGGCCGTCCTCGAGTTCGCGAACCGCACCGGCGACGTCCTCGAGGGAGCCCGCGTTGCGGACCACCGGAGCAATCCGACCGTCCGTGAGCCAGGTCGAGAGCTGGTCCAAGTCGCCGTGCGCAACCTTGGCGATCGCGCCGCTGTGGCGCATGCGCAGGAACGCTGCGGCGATGACCCGGCGCAGCAGCGCCGCCGCCGGGCCGAGCAGCCCGGTGCCGGCCACGGAGCCGATCGTCACCACCCGGCCGCCGTCCTTCAGAAGGCCGCGCAGCGTGCGCATCGACGCCGTCGCCACGGTGTCGACGATGAGGTCGTACGGACCCTCGGGTGACTCGTCCTTGGTGTAGTCGGCCACCGCATCGGCGCCCAGGCGGGTGAGCATCTCCGCGTTGCGCCCTGACGCGACGGCATCGACCCTCGAGGCGCCCAGGACCTTCGCGATCTGCACTGCGAGGTGACCCACGCCGCCGGAGGCACCCCACACCAGCACCCGCTCGCCGGGGGCCAGTCTGCCGCTGTCGCGCAGTGCCTGCAGCGCCGTCAGGCCTGCCATGGGGGTGGCGGCCGCGACGTCGAACGGCACGTCATCGCTGATCCGCGCCATCGCGCCCCCTCGTGCGACGGCCCGCTCGGCGAGCGCGCCGTGCCCGACCAATGCCAGAACCCGGTCACCCGTGACGACGCCGCTCACCTCCGTCCCCACGGCCGCCACGGTGCCCGCGAGGTCCGCGCCCAGGGTCCGCGGCTCGCGCACGCGCAGCCCGGTCTGGAGCCGCATGAAGCGCGGCTCGCCGCGCAACTGGTGCCAGTCCCACGCGTTGAGGCTCGCGGAGTCCACGTCGATGAGCACCTGGTCGGGTTCCGGAACCGGCTCCGGAATGTCGCTGACCGCGAGAACGTCGGGACCGCCGTAGCGGTCGTAGGTGGTGGCCTTCATGGGAGGTCTCCCTTCACGGGTGAGCCGGCGGTGTCTCCGGCGACTTACGGTGTAAGTACGATCGCCACGTTACACTTACGCTGTAAGTACGTCAAGAGGGAGATCGCATGCCGCCTGCAGGGTTGAGTCGAGACGCCGTCCTCCGCGCCGCCGTGGCGCTCGCGGACGCCGATGGCCTCGAGACGCTGTCGATGCGCAGGCTCGCGGGTGAGCTCGGGGTGGAGGCGATGTCGCTGTACAACCACGTCGCGAGCAAGCGGGACCTGCACGAGGGCATGGTCGAGCGGGTGTGGGACGAGGTCGACCTGGCGACGGACGAGCCCGACTGGAGGGCGCGGATGCACCGCATCTGCCGCAGCGCCCGTGACTCCATGGTCGCCCATCCGTGGTTCTTCTCGTTCCCCGTCACCTACGGCGGGATGAACCGCATCGCGATGATCGAGGCCATGCTCGCGACCATGCGCGGCGCGGGTATCCCGGCGGATGCGGTGTATCACGCCCAGCACATCATCGACGGGCACGTGTTCGGCTACTCGTGGCAGGACACCGACTACTCGAACGGGCCCGCGCTGGAGGAGCGCGCGGACGAGATGCTCTCCCGGATCCCCGCTGAGCAGTACCCGCACCTCATGGAGCATGCGCATCAGCACATGGCGGACACACCCGCAGGCAGCGGCTTCGACATGGGGCTCGACATCCTGTTCGACGCACTCGAGGCACGCCGCGAGTCGCCCGCGCACGACTGAGGACCGCACACCGCACGCGCGAGTGCCGAACTCGGCGCCTCCGGTGGGGTGTGCGGTCCTCAGTGGCGGAGGGTCAGCGGGTCACGGGCACGAGCGCGGGTTCGAGGGCTTCCCGCACCTCCCGCTCCGCCGCCGTGGCCCGAGCCTGCGCCCGTGAGGGCAGGAACGCGCCGATCACGGTGGCGAGAGCAAGGGCCGCGGCCCCCACGTAGACCGCGTCCTGTGCGGCGTCCGTATAGCCCGTGGGCGTGAACTCGCCTCCCGAGGCGGTGAAGACCGCGGCGAGGATCGCGATCCCGAGCGCCACGCCGATCTCGCGCAGCGTCGAGTTCGCACCCGAGGCCTTGGCGTGGTCCTCGTCCCGCATGTTCGCGAGCACGGCGGTGGAGGACGGCGCGAACACGAGTGCCATGCCGATGCCGCACAGCAGGAAGGCCGGCACGAGGGACCCGTAGCCGACGCCGGGGTCCATGATGGCCGCGATCCACGCGAGCCCGAGCGACTGCATCGCCAGCCCCGTCACCACCAGAGCGCGCGTGCCCACCCGCGGGATCAGCACGCCGGTGATCGGTGCGATGAACAGCGGCGCCATGGTCCACGGCATGGTCATGACACCGGCCTGGAGAGGCGAGTAGCCCTGCACCACCTGCAGGAACTGAATCAGGATGAACACCGAGCCGAACATGCCGAGACTGAACACGAGGCCCACGCCGTTCGCGGCGCTGAACGAGCGGTCCTTGAACAGCGCCAGCGGCAGCAGGGCGTCGCGTGTGCGGCGCTCCCACGCGAGGAATGCGACGAGCAGCAATCCTCCTCCGACGAGGCCCGCGAGGACCTGAGTGCTGGTCCAGCCAGCCTCGTTGCCTCGCACGATGCCGAAGACCACGCCGAACACGCCCCCCATGCCCAGGAGCAGACCGACGATGTCGGGGCGCACCCGGTCGCCGTAGGTCTCGGTGAGAGCGAAGCGGATCAGTGGCAGCGCGAGGATGCCCACGGGCACATTGAGCCAGAAGATCGCGTGCCACGACAGGCCGTCGACCACGGCACCGCCGATCACGGGGCCGAGCGCGACGCCCAGGCCGGCGACGCCGCCCCAGATCCCGATCGCGAGCGGGCGCTGCTTGGGTTCGACGTTGGTGGACAGGATCGCGAGCGAGAGCGGCAGCAGGGCCGCGGCGCCGACTCCCTGCAACGCCCGTGCCCCGATGAGGAACTCAGGGCTGGTGGCGAGCGCGCACAGGATCGATGCCGCAGTGAAGAGCGCGACGCCGCCCATGAACACGCGGCGGCGCCCCAGCCGGTCGCCGAGGGCCACGGCCATGAGGATGAACGATGCGAAGGACAGCGAGTAGGCGTTGATGAACCACTGCAGGTGCTCGAGCGAGGCGTCGAGATCGGTGGCGAGTACCGGCAGGGCGTTGGTGACGACGAGGTTGTCGAGCATCGCCATGAACATCGGCAGCGAGGCTGCGGCGATGACGAGCGCCAGTGGTGCCCGGCGTGCGGTCGGTGACATGAGGGTGCCTCTCTCTTTAATGTAATCAACTGATTACTACAAGTGGAGACGATAGTTATCGGTTGATAACATGTCAACATGTCAGCGGAACCCACCACCCGACTCAGCGCCGACGAGCGTCGTGAGCAGATCCTCGCCGCCGCCTCTGCCGTGTTCGGAGAACGCGGCTACGCCGGCGGCACCACCGATGCGATCGCCAAGCAGGCGGGGGTCTCCCAGGCGTATGTGGTGCGCATCTTCGGCTCCAAGGAGAACCTCTTCCGTGAGGCGGCCGAGCGTGCGGCTACCCGCGTGATCGAGGCGTTCCGCGCCACCATCGCCGGCTTCCGCGGTGACGAGCCGCTCGAGGACAAGCGGCTGGCGCTCTCGGTGAGCTACATCGGCCTCATGTCCGACCGCGGCCTCCTGCTGACGCTGTTGCACCTGTTCTCGCTGGGACACGATGCCACGCTCGGCCCCATCGCGCGCGACTGCTTCCTGCGCGTGTTCCGCGTGGTCCGAGACGAGGCTGAATTCACGGGCCCGGAGGCGACCGAGTTCTTTTCACGGGGCATGCTGACCACGGTGCTGATGGCCATGCGCATGCCCGACTCGGCCGGGGAGCCCGCAGCTGACGAACTGATGTCGTGTGCGTTCGGCGATCGCTCGACGGACCTCATCTCGCTCATGCGGGGGCAGCTGCCGCTCGACGACGGGGCGCGCTGACCCGAGCCGGAGTAGCGTCGCGACCATGGCGACCGTCATCCTGCTGCACTCTGCCCTCGGACTCACCCGGCACGTCCACGACTGGGCCGATGCGTTTCGCGAGGACGGCCACGCCGTCGAGACCCCCGACATGTTCGGCGGCGAGACCTTTCGCGACCTCGACACGGCGACGGCCTTCGTAGACGCTGAAGGAGGCCCGCCGGCATTCGTGCATGCGGTGGCGTCCCAGATGCACGACGTCGATGGCCCGGTGGTGTTCGCGGGCTTCTCGCTGGGGGGTGCCGTCGCGGAGATCCTGGCTTTCACCAGGGCCGATGCGGCAGGACTGGTGGTCATGCACGGCACCCTGTCGCCGGCCTGGTTCGGCGTCGACACGTGGCCCGCTGGGCTGCGCGCCCAGCACCACTACATGGCCGACGACCCGTGGGTCGAGGACGACGAGCGCGAGGCGTTCGCGGCCCTCGCGGGGGATGCTCTCGAGGAGTTCGTGTACCCCGGCGACGCTCATCTGTTCGCGTTCGAGGGCTGGCGCGAGTACGACGCGGAGGCCTCCCACAGGCTCTACGAGCGCGTGACCGAATTCGTGTCCGAGTTCGACGGCTGACCGCGGCGGCCACCCCACAGCAGTGTCCGAAAACCGCTAGCGCGGGACCGCGAGGCGAGGCACGCTGGACCCATGACCGCCCCTGCCCTCGACTTCGACGCGTGCTATGCCGCCTCCTCGGGCCGCGATGCGCGCTTCGACGGCCAGTTCGTGCTGGCGGTCAGGTCGACGGGCATCTATTGCCGGCCCAGCTGCCCGGCGCGGACGCCCAAGCGCGAGAACTGCACGTTCTACGCGACGTCCGCCGCAGCCCACCTCGCCGGCTATCGCGCGTGCAAGAGGTGCCTGCCGGAGGCCGTGCCCGGGAGCCCGGCGTGGGACCTCCGCGAGGATGTCGCCGCGCGTGCGATGCGCCTGATCGCCTCGGGCGTGGTGGACCGCGAAGGAGTGGCGGGGCTCGCCCACCGCTTGGGGTACTCGACACGACAGCTCACCCGCACGCTGACCGAGCAGCTGGGCGCCGGACCACTCGCTCTCGCCCGCGCGCAACGGGCCCAGACCGCCCGCCAGCTCCTGGTCGGCACCGCGATGCCTGTGGGCGACGTCGCCTTCGCGTCGGGCTTCGCGAGCATCCGTCAGTTCAACGACACCATGGCCGAGGTGTTCGGGCTGACCCCGACCGCGTTGCGCTCCACGGCGAGGCGCGCCGACGCGCCAGCGGCCACGGCGCCCGGGCAGATCTCCCTGCGACTGTGGACTCGCGAGCCGTTCGACGGCGGTGCGATCCACGACTGGATGGCGGTACGCGCGATCGACGGGCTCGAGCACGCCGCCGGCGCGCGCTACAGCCGCAGCCTTGCGCTGTCGCGCGGCGCCGCGACCGCGAGCCTCACGCACGCGCGCGACCACATAGCGATGAGCGCCCGCCTCGAGCACCTGGACGATCTGCCTGAGCTTCTCGCCCGCGCGCGCCGGCTCTACGACCTCGACGCGGATCCGCTCGCGATCGACCAGGCCCTCGCGACGGACCCGGCACTCGCGCCGTTGGTCGCCGCGGCCCCGGGCCAGCGCGTCCCGGGCACGGCGGATGGCTTTGAGATGCTCGTGCGCGCGATCCTGGGCCAGCAGGTGACGGTTGCCTCCGGCGTGACCGCGGTCCAGCGGCTCGTGGACGCGCTGGGCGCGCCACTCCCGCCAGCGCTCGCGACAGAGCACCTCACCCGTGCCTTCCCCACCGCCGCCGTGGTCGCCGCGCATGCCGCGGACATCGTCCGCGGCCCCGGCGGCCGCACCCGTGCGCTCACCGAGGCCGCGACCCGCGTCGCACACGGCGACCTCGACCTCACTCCCGCGCGGCCCCTCGCACAGCTCACGCGCGATCTCGAAGCCATCCCCGGCATCGGCCCCTGGACGTCGAACTACCTGGCTCTTCGCGTGCTGAAGAGCCCCGATCTCCTGCTCACCGGAGACGTCGCCGTTCGCGCCGGCGCCCGCACGCTCGGCCTGCCCGCCGACCCGCGCGGCCTCGCCGCCTACGCCCAGCGCCACATGCCGTGGCGCAGCTATCTCATGGTCCACCTGTGGCGCGCCGCGGTCGCCACCCCACCCCACCGGGAGTCCTGATGCTCACCTTCGACACGATCGACACCCCTGACGGCCCTTTCACCGTGGTCGAGGACGACGGCGTGGTGCTGGCCGCCGGCTGGAGCGCCGATGCGCCTGCCGTGCTCTCCCGCTCCACGCGCCGGGGTGAGGCGGTCACGCAGGCAAAGACCGCATCGGCCGATGCGGTGGCCGCGTACTACGCAGGTGACACTTCGGCGCTAGGGGAGGTGCGCATCGGCCCCGCGGGAACGGACTTCCGCTTGCGGGTGTGGGACGCGCTGCGCGCGATCCCCGCAGGCGACGTGCGCACGTATGGCGCCGTCGCGACGGAGCTGGGCAGCCCGGGAGCCAGCCGCGCCGTGGGCGCGGCATGCGGGGCGAACCCGATCGCGCTGTTCGTGCCGTGCCACCGGGTGACCGGGGCAAGCGGCGCGCTCACCGGATTCGCATGGGGGGTGGAGGTCAAGAAGTCGCTGCTCGAGCGGGAGGCGGCGACGCTTGAGCGCGGTCCCCGTAGGTGAGCCGGCGCAACAGGACCTCGAACGGACCTCGCCAGCCGCGCGCGTCGAACCATGCCGCGAGGACGACGGTGAGCGCCCACGTCGCTGCTGCGATGGCGAAGGCGCCGGCATAACCCAGACCTTCGCCCAGTCCGAAACCCCACGGGGACAGCAGTGGCGCCATGACCAGCGACTGGGCGAGGTAGCCGGACAGGGAGCGCGAGCCGAGCGCAGCAAGTGCCCTCACGCCGCTGCGTTCGCGTTGGCTCTCCCACCGGTGGCCCAGCAGAGCGAACACCGCGACGTAGCCCACCCCGCCCGCCATTCCCCCGGTCACCGTCAGCCAGAGCGCCGCACCGTGCACGGCCGGCGATGCCGCCCACACACCCACCGCGATCAAGGCGATCGGTAGTGCCGAGACGACTCCGGTGAGCACGCCGGCGATCGCCGTACGTCGCAGTGCTGGCAGGTGGTCCCCGGGCGCCGTGAGCCAGCCCGCTCGGTGGATGAGCATGCCCACGGAGGTGAGCGGCACGAAGAACAGGAATGCGCCGGCGATGGTCGACGTCAGGAGGGTCCCCACCAGCCCGGTCAGCATCGACTCCAGGTACGAGAAGCCCGTGGCCGGAGCGGCGGTGTCGTCGGCCAGAGTGCCCGTCCCTTGGGCGAGCAGCAGCGCGTAGATCGGGATCGCCACCAGCGTCACCACGACGCCGGACAGCGCTGCAGCGCGCCTGAGCCACGCGGTCGATCGGCCGTACCACGCAGCGACGATCAGCCCGGTCACGCCGTACGGGGCGAGGATGTCGCCCGCGAACAGTAGCACCGAGTGGGCGGCGCCCAACGCGATCAGCCACCAACTGCGCCGGCGGATCAGGTGGCGCGCATCTCGAGCCGAGACCCCGCGCTCCAGCAGTCGCGATGCGATCATCGCGATCCCAAAGCCATAGAGCACGGCGAACATGGGTCGCGACCGGTCATGGACGAGCAGCTGCTCGAGCAACAGCAGCACAGAGTCGAGCGTGCTCGAATCGGCGTGGAAGCCGGACGTGGTCAGCGGCCTCGCCCACGTGTAGTGCACGACGTTGGCGAGCGCGATGAACAGCAGCATGAACCCGCGCGCGATGTCAGGAGCGAGCGAGCGTTCCGCGCGGGTGATCGAGGTTGGCCGGGTCATGGCATGGACTTTCGCACCACCGCATCACACCAGGCGCGAGCCCCCGGGGGGAATCAGGCATGCGCCGGATCGCCATCATTCGTGGGGATGAATCGCCGCCGCGAGCGCCCCGGCCCGCGCTCGCCTAGGCTGGCGGGAGACCCCCACCACGAGGAGCTCCCATGACTCTGCCCGCCATCACCCGCGACGCCTCCGGCGCGCCGTCCGTCGACTTCGCAGGGGCGGTGAAGCCCGACGGGCTGGCCGTTGAGATCCTCGAGCGCGGCGACGGACCGGACGTGGTCGAGGGCCAGCAGATCACCGTCCACTACACCGGCTGGCTGTGGGACGGCGCGCAGTTCGACTCGTCGTGGTCGCGCGGCCAGACCATCTCGTTCGGGCTCGCGCGCGGCTCGCTCATCGAGGGCTGGGTCGACGGCCTCTCTGGCGTGCCGGTGGGTTCGAAGGTGCTCATCGTGGTGCCTCCGGAGAAGGGCTACGGTCAGCGCTCGATGGGCCCCATCCCGGGCGGCTCGACCCTGGTCTTCGCGATCGACGTGGTCGACGCGAAGTAGCGCGTCACACGCTCACAGGTGCGTGTGCCGGGCCTAGCCTGACGTCATGAGCCCGTCCAAACGCCGTGCGTACCGCGCACCGAGCGCCGCGCAGCGTGCCCGGTACGCCAAGCGCCGCGCCGGTCGCATGAGCCGGGCGGACAACGACCTCACTCCCGCGGAGTGGGAGGCGATCCTGCTGGCGTGGGGTGAGGCCTGCGCCTACTGCGGTCGCGGCGCGAGCGCTCTGCAGAAGGACTGCGTGCAGCCACTGTCGCGCGGCGGGCGCTACACGCGCGACAACGTGGTGCCGGCTTGCCGGTCGTGCAACGCCTCCAAGTCCAACGACGAGGTCACCGCGTGGATGCGCCGCAAGGGCCTCGACGAGCGTGCGTTCCTGCTTCGATGGGCGCAGTTCCAGCGCACGGCGACCGCCTCCGCCGGGTCTGTTTCGCCGCGCGCTTGACCCTCCCCTTGCGGGAGGCTGGATCCTGAGGGTGCAAGGAGGGACCTGTGGGATCACTGATGCCGATCGGCAGTTTCGCGCGAGCGAGCCGGATCTCGGTCAAGGCGCTGCGCTTCTACGACGCGCAGGGCCTGCTCGTGCCGGCGCACGTCGACGATTCGAGCGGCTACCGCTACTACCTGGCGGACCAGCTCCGCAGCGCTGAGGCGATCCGTGCGCTGCGGATGGTCGACATGTCGATCGAGCAGATTCGCGACGTGCTGGATGCGGAGGACCCGCACGCCGTGCGCGGGGCTCTCGACGAGCATCGCTCACGGCTGCAGGGAAGGCTCGCCGATCAGGAGCGGATGCTGCGGTTCCTCGACAAGCTCATCAATTACAAGGAGATAGCCATGCCGTACGAGGTCGAGACCAAGCAGGTGCCGTCCGTGCGCGTCGTCAGCCACACCGTCCACACCGAGCTGCGTGGGGTGGGCGAGGCCATCGGCCAGGGGTTCGGAGCGGCGCACGCCGCGGCCGTCGCCGCCGGCCACGCCATCGTGGGGCCGCCGTTCGTCGTGTACCACCAGCTCCTCGACGAGTCGACGCCGGGCGACCTGGAGATGTGCGTGCCGGTGCCGCCCGGCGCCGAGGGTCCCGTCGAGGGGCCGCTCGGCACGGTCGCGTGGAAGGACCTCCCGGCCGCGGAGGTCGCCACGACCGTGCACGCGGGGCCCTACATCGAGATCGGCCCGGCGTACGAGGCCCTCGAGCGATGGATCCAGGAGCACGGCCGCGAGGTGGTGGGTCCGCCGGCCGAGATCTACCTCAACGACCCCAGCGAGGTGGCCGACGGCGAACAGCTCACCGAGGTCCGCTTCCCGCTGGCGTGGACCTGATCATGGCCGCGTCCAAGGTCGACCTCAAGAAGTCCCTCCCGTCGTACGCTGCCCGGCGCGGCCGCATCGACCTCATCGACGTCCCGCCGCTGCGCTATCTCGCCGTCGACGCTGCGGGGGCCCCGGACGACGACTCGTTCATCAGCGCGGTCGAGGCTCTCTACCCGTTCGCCTACGCCCTCAAGTTCGCGTCCAAGATCGACCGCGGCCGCGATTACGTGGTCCCGCCGCTCGAGGCGCTGTGGTGGGCCGAGGACATGGCAGCGTTCTCGACCAGCCGCGACCCGTCGCAGTGGCTGTCGACGGCGATGATCCTGGTGCCCGAGTGGATCGACGACGAGCTCCTCGATGCCGCGCGCGGGAAGGCCGCCCGCAAGGTCGCCGCGGACCAGCTGGCGCGGGTCCGGGTGGAGACCATCGAGGAGGGGCGGTGCGCGCAGACCCTCCACGTGGGTCCGTTCTCCGAGGAAGGACCGGTGATCGAGGCGATGCACCAGGCGATCGCCGATGCGGGGCTCGCTCTGGCTGGCAAGCACCACGAGATCTACCTGGGCGACCCGCGCCGCACCGCTCCCGAGAAGCTCAGGACGATCCTCCGCCAGCCTGCTGTCAGCCCATCGTGAGCGTCAGCCCATCGTGACGGTGAGAACGTCGCCGTCCTTGAGCGCCTCGACCGGCACCAGGGCGCCGCGCGCCTCGTCGCCGTCGGCGGCGACCTCGAAGCCCTCGACCGTCACCGAGCTGACCCCGGTCGCGACGCCGGACTCGTTCACCACGTTGATGGTGAGGTCCATGCCGCGGAACCGGCGGGTGACCTGGAAGCCGCCCCAGCCTTCCGGCAGGCACGGGTCGATGCGCAGGCCCTCGAGCTCGGGACGGATGCCGAGGATGCCCTGGGTCACTCCCACGTAGGACCATGACGCGGTGCCCGTGAGCCACGGGTTGCGCGCCTGACCGAACCGCGGCGACTCGGGGCCGTGCGTGAACTGGCAGTACACGTACGGCTCGACCTGGTGGATCTCCGCGGCGTCGTTGTACTTCGCGGGCAGGTAGCCGCGGTAGTACTCGTACGCGCGGTCGCCGCGACCCAGGACCGACTCGGCGACGATGGTCCACGAGTTGGCGTGGCAGAAGATGCCGCCGTTCTCCTTGTGGCCCACGGGGAACACCAGCAGGCTGAGCCCCACGCCCGGGACCTCCTTGGTGTGGGCGGGGGCGCACAGGGCGACGCCGTGCTCGGTGCTGAGGCGCTCGTGCACGGAGTCCATCGCGCCGATGGCCCGCTCGACCGGGATGACCTTCGACATCGCGGCCCACACGTTGGGCTCGAGGTAGATCTTGCCCTCGTCGAGAGCGTCCGATCCCAGCTTGGCGCCGGTCGCGGAGATGCCGCGGATGTACCACTGGCCGTCCCACGCACCCTCGAGCACGGGCTGGAGCGACTCCAGCACGCCGCGCGCCCACGCCGCGTCCTCAGTGCGGCCCGTCTGCTCCGCGAGCTCGGCGACGATCCGGCAGCCGTTGGCCATGAGGAACGTCGAGAACATCGACTCGCCCGTGGTGCCGAACTGGATGCAGTCGTTCCAGTCCGCCTGCAGGCCCTGGACCAGCCCGTTCGCGCCCAGGTGGTCGAGCGAGAACTGAATCGCCTGGCGCAGGTGCTCGAAGACCGTGGCCTCGCCGTGATCCGCGTACGGCAGCACCTGGTCCAGGTAGGACACGTCGCCGGTCTCGTAGACGAAGTTCGCGACGGTGATGGGCAGCCACAGGGGGTCGTCGCTGCGGTACGTCGAGACCGTCGGCGTCTCCTCGGACCCGGGGGAGTGCGTCAGCGGCTTCACCAGCGGCATCGCTCCACCTTCCGCGGTCTGGCCCGTGAGGATCATGTCGAGGCGCTCGCGCACCGCCTCCGGGATCGCGTGGATCACGGCGAGCATGTCCTGCACCGTGTCGCGGTACCCCAGCCCGTCGCGATCGCCGGCCTCGATGAGCGAGACCCCGCGCGACCAGTTAAACGTCATGTGGGTCTGGTACGCGTGCCAGACGTTGACCATCGAGTTCATCTCGGCGTCGGGAGTGGCGACCTGCAGCGGCGCCAGGAAGTCGCGCCACTCGTCGCGGATCGCGGCGAGCTCCGCGTCGACCCTCTCGGGCGTGGCGTACTCCGCCAGGGTCTCGCGCCCCGGACGGTGGGTGAGCCCATCGCTGTCGTCCCACGGCTCGTCCGTGTCGCCCATGCCCAGCATGTAGATGACCTGGCGCGTCTCGCCCGGCGCGAGCTCGAGGCGTGCGTGCAGCGACGAGCACGAGTTGTCGCCCACGCACTCCGACCCGCTGCACTCGCCGCGCTCGACCGCCAGGGGAGCGGACTGCGTGCGGTAGGGCCCCAGGAACGCGTCGCGGTCCGTGTCGAAGGACGCGACGTCCGCTCCCGCCATGCCGAACCACAGCTTGGACCATGCCGTCCGCGTCGAGTTCGCGCGCGAGATCATGCCGTCGCGCTTCTTCGCGACCACCACGTACTGCGAGTACTGGAGGTTCTCGAGGTCCTGGCGGTAGTTCCACTCGTTGGCGAGCTCCGCGTACGAGAACAGCGACACGTGGCGCGTCCGGTCGGTGGTGTTGGTGACCGTCACCGACCAGTACTCGAATGCCTGGTCCTTGGGGATGAAGAACGTGGCGGTCGAAGTGATGCCGCGATACGTGGACTCGAAGATCGAGTAGCCCAGGCCGTGGCGCACCGTCGCCGCCTGGGTGTCGTCGCTCTCGCCATCCCTCCCGCGCATCGGCTTGCCCACCGGCTGCCAGGACGCCGACCAGAAGTCGCCGTCCGCATCGTCCCTGAGGTAGATGAAGCGGCCGGGCTCGTCCTGCGGGACCCCGTTGAAGCGGAAGCGCAGCACGCGGCCCGTGCCGCCGGACTTGTAGAACGAGTAGCCGCCGGCGCCCTGCGTGATGATCCCGCCGTAGAGGCGTGAGCCCAGGTAGTTGGACCAGCTCCGCGGCGTGTCGGGGCGGGTGATGACGTACTCGCGGGCCTCGTCGTCGAAGTGACCGTGCTGCATGCTGTGCTCCCTCGCGCAGTTCCCTCAGCGGCCATCGTAACGTTACGACCGCGAGAACAGCCTAGTGCAGAGGGCCGATGCTGGGGTCACCGCCCGGGCGCACGGCGCCCGGGGGCCGCGTTCAGCCGGCGAGCTCCTCCCCGAGCTCCCGGGAGCGGGCGGCCGCCGCATCCGCGCCTGCGGCGATCACGTCGGCCAGCCCGGCCGCCTCCATGGCCTCGAGCGCCGCGATGGTCGTGCCGCCGGGTGAGCTGACGCGCTGGCGCAGCACGGTCGGGGAATCGCCGGACTCCTTGAGGAGCCGCGCCGCACCCACGAAGGTCTGCGCGGCGAGCTGCGTGGCGAGGACTCGATCGAGGCCCTGCTTGACGCCGGCCTCCGCGAGCGCCTCGACAACGGCGTAGAAGTACGCGGGACCCGATCCCGAGACGGCCGTGACGGCGTCGATCTGCTCCTCGCGGCGCACGGCCACGACGAGGCCGGTCGCGCGCAGGATCGCCCCGGCGAGAGCGAGGTGCTCCTGGCTGGCGTGAGCGCCGGCGCAGATCGCCGTCGCGCCGTGCGCGACGATCGCCGGGGTGTTGGGCATGCACCGCACCACCGGCGCGCCCTCGGGCAGCCGCTCCTCGTAGAAGGATGCCGCCAGGCCGGCGGCCACGGTCATCACGAGCGCGCCAGGCTTGTAGGCGCTGGAGATCTGCTCGAGCGTCTCGGCCGCATCCTGCGGCTTGACGGCGATGACGATGGCCTCCGCTCCTTCGACGGCGTCGCTGATCGACGCCGTCGCCTCGACCCCGTGCCCCTCGGCGAGGGCCGCTCGACGGCCGCCGTCGCGCTCAGCCACCACGATCCTCGACTCGGGCCAGCCGCCCACGCGAAGCGCGGTCAGGATGGTGCCGCCCATCACGCCACCGCCGATCACGGCGATGCGGGGTGCCTGCGTTGACTCGGTGCGTGCGTCGTCGCTCATGCGGTCAGGCTAACGGACCGCGTGGCGTGGGCTACAACGGGTACGCCGCGTAGAAGTCCTCGAGCTCGTCGGCCGGTCCGGTCAGCACGAACACTGCCGTGCCGTTGCGCCACACGATGCCGCCGTCGATGCTCGCGCGCTCGCCCACCTGCGACCCGCCCGCGTCCACCGGCTCGCGGTCCGTGCTGTCGGCGGTGAGGGCCTCGAACTGCGCGACGGCCGCCTCGTCGTCGTAGTGCTGGATCGCGCGCACCTGGAGCTCGACCTCGCCGTCGCCATAGGTCAGGTCGCTCACCTCGGCGGCGCGGGCCTCGAGCCCGGCGTCGGCGACGTCCGGGGACTGGGCGTCCGTCAGCACGAACGTGCCGACGACTGTCGGGAGTGCCGCTTGGAACGCGGTCGGGTCGGCGATCTCGATGGGGTCGAGGGTCGGCACCTCCTTCTCGGCGACCAGCACCTCCTCGGTCAACTGCACCGTCTCCGGCTCCGGGGACAGCAGCACGTACAGGCCGTAGCCGATGCCGCCGAGCACCAGCAGGCCGATGACGACCAGGAACACTGTCGACCGCCACCAGGGCTCGCGCTCGCGGATGCGGGGCGCGTCGCCGTCGGTGCCGTCGCCACCGGCCGTCGGATCCGTGGCCGTCTCCGCCACCGGCACGCCGAACGCCGGCGTGTACGCGGGGCCGCCGTCATCCAGCTCGGGAACCTTGCTGCGAAGCTCCGACTCGAGCTGGGGAGCGACGCCGTGGCCGGCACCCATCCCGTCGGACAGCATCCAGGTGGGGCCTGTGGCCTGGGGGGCGGTCGCTGCGACCTGCGCGGCCGTGGGCTTGTGCACACCCGCGATGGGCGTGGGTGCGCCCGAGGCGGCCAGGGAGGCATTGCGCACCGCGGTGTCGCCCAGGGAGGCGAACGGCGACTGCGCGGCGCTCTCGGGCCCCGGCTGAGGCTCGGGCGGCACGGTGCTCCACAGCGTGCCGCGCGAGGAGGGCATGATCTCCTCGACCGGGGGCTCCTCGACCGGCGCCACCACGTCCGCCTCCTCGTCCTCGATCGGGGACGGCACCACCGGGATCGAGCCCGTGGTCGGAACCGCTGGCTTGGACGGCGCGACCGCCTCGCGCGGGGCGGAGCCGCCGTGAACGGCGTGCCACGGGCTCGGGCGCTCGGGAGGAATCGGCGACGGCATGATTCCCAGAGTACGGCGCGCCGTGCCGGGCGGCGGAGAGCGGCGCGCGTGCGCGCGTGTCCGAGGGGGCGACTAGCGTGGGCGCATGGCGACATCGACCCGTACCGCGAAGCCGGGCTACCGCTGCACCGAGTGCGGCTGGACAGCCGTCAAGTGGGTCGGCCGCTGCGGCGAGTGCCAGGCGTGGGGCACGGTGGTCGAGGCGGGCGCTGCGCCCGCCGGGCCGTCGACCCGTGCGACCGCTACCACCTCTGCCGCTCAGCGCATCGGCGACGTGGTTGCCACGGCATCGCAGCGCCACCCGACGGGAGTCGACGAGTTCGACCGCGTGCTCGGCGGCGGACTCGTCCCCGGCGCGGTAGTGCTGCTCGCCGGAGAGCCCGGCGTGGGCAAGTCCACGCTGCTGCTCGACGTCGCCGCCCGCGCCTCGCGGGCCGATCGCACGGTGCTCTACGTCACGGGAGAGGAGTCCGCCGGCCAGGTGCGGCTGCGCGCCGAGCGCATCGGCGCGCTGGACTCCGGGCTGCTGCTCGCCGCGGAGACGGACCTGGGCTCGGTGCTCGCGCACATCGACGCCGAGCAGCCGGACCTGCTGATGGTGGACTCGATCCAGACCATCGCCTCGAGCGCTGTCGACGGCACTGCTGGCGGCGTGAGCCAGGTGCGCGAGGTGGCCTCCGCGCTGATCCAGGCGGCGAAGTCCCGCGGTTTCCCCATGGTGCTCGTCGGCCACGTCACGCGCGAGGGCACCGTCGCCGGTCCGCGCATCGTCGAGCACCTCGTGGACGTGGTCTGCCAGTTCGAGGGAGAGCAGCACTCGCAGCTGCGCCTCTTGCGCTCGGCCAAGAACCGGTTCGGGTCGGTGGACGAGGTCGGCTGCTTCCAGCTGCTGGACTCCGGGATCGAGGGCGTCGCGGACCCGTCGGGGCTGTTCCTGTCGCGCGAGGGCGCGCACGTCGCAGGGACGTGCGCCACCATCACGATCGACGGCAAGCGGCCGCTGCCCGCGGAGATTCAGGCGCTCGTCGCGCCCAGCGCCCTGAGCAACCCGCGCCGGGCCACGTCCGGCATCGACTCCTCGCGCGTCGCGATGATCCTCGCGGTGCTGCAGCGCCGTGTGGGTGTGGCCATCGCCGCGGACGACGTCTATGTCTCGACGATCGGCGGCGCGCGCGTCACCGAGCCCGCGGCGGACGTCGCTTTGGCGCTCGCGCTCGCGTCCGCCCGCACCGATGCTCCGGTGCGTTCCGGCCTCGCGGCGATCGGCGAGGTAGCGCTGTCCGGCGCGGTGCGTCCCGTCACGGGCCTGGGTCAGCGGGTCGCGGAGGCGGCGCGACTGGGCTTCACGGAGGTCATCGTGCCGGCCACGCCGGCGCCCGTCGAGGCCCCCAGGGGAGTCACGATCCACGCGGTCTCGACCGTGCGCGAGGCGGTCGAGCGCGCGGTGCCGCGGGCGTGACCCGCTAGCCCACCATCTGGAACTGCTGCTCGGGCGCCTCGATCCCGGCGATCGCGACGGCCGCCCAGTAGTAGCCGGCGGCCGGTTCCGCGATCACGGAGCACGAGTCGTCGTAGCGCTGCCCCGTCCACGTGGCCTGCACCGTCTCGCGGTCGCCGGGCTGCAGGATCCACTCGCCCGCAGGGATCGCGGCGTCGTCGGTGCACCACAGCGTCGAGTAGTAGACCTGGTCCCCGGACCGCACGGTCAGTTCCGTGCCGTCGGTCGCCGTGGCCAGGCTGCACGCGGAACCGCCCGTGTGCTCGATCGAGACGTCGAACGCGGGCATGGTGCCGAGCGTCACCTCCGCTGGGGACGGGGTCATGGCAAGCGTGAGGTCGTCACCGGTGCACGGCCGGCTCGGGTCCTCCGGTGCCGCGCTCGCTGCCGGCGACGTCGTCGAGCTGGAGTCGGGCGCGGGCTCCTCAGGCGCGGCGTCGCCACCAGCGAACAGGCCGCGAGCGATGAACCAGATCCCGAGGATCACGGCCGCGGCGACGATCAGCACCAAGATGCGTCGCATCCAGTAGACCCTCGGCGGGTGCTCGCCCACCGGCTCGCGCAGTCCGTCCACGGCACGCTCCTTCCTGCGTTCACGGTAGCCCCGCTCGGGGCTGTGACAATGGAGCCATGCCGCGCCACCTCGTCACCGCCGTGATGGAGTGGTTCGGGGACGCGGCGCGCGACCTTCCGTGGCGCGATCCTGACTGCAGCCCCTGGGGCGTGCTGGTGTCGGAGGTCATGCTCCAGCAGACCCCGGTCGTGCGAGTCGAGCCCGCGTGGCGAGCCTGGATGGAGCGGTGGCCCGAGCCCGCTGACCTGGCGGTCGCCGACCAGCCTGAGGTGCTGCGTGCGTGGGGTCGCCTGGGGTACCCGCGCCGCGCTCTGCGGCTGCAGGAGTGCGCGCGGGCCCTGACCGACCGGCATGGCGGCGCGGTGCCGTCGGCCACGGAGGAACTGCTCGCCCTTCCCGGCGTCGGCGAGTACACCGCGGCGGCTGTGCGGGCCTTCGCGTTCGGCGAGCGCGATGTGGTGCTCGACACCAACGTGCGGCGCGTGATCGGACGGGCGTGGAACGGGACGGCGTATCCCCGCGCGCACCTCACGCGGGCGGAGCGCAGCTTCGCCGCAGGGCTGGTGCCGGAGGACCGTGACGAGGCCGCGACCTGGAATGCGGCGGTCATGGAGCTGGGTGCGCTGGTGTGCACGTCGCGGGCGCCGCAGTGCGCGCAGTGCCCGCTCGAGAGCGACTGCACCTGGGTCGCGATCGGCAGGCCGGGGCTCGGGGAGGGCGCTGGGAGAAGCCAGGCGTGGCACGGCACCGACCGGCAGGTGCGCGGGCGCGTCCTGGCGATTCTGAGGGAGGCGGTGGACCCGGTCGCGCTCGAGACGCACCCGGCGCTCGCGGACGTCGATCCCGGTCAGCTCGACCGGTGCGTGACCTCACTCGTCGAGGACGGCCTGATCCGTCCGGCCTCCGGCGCCGCCTACTCTCTGTAGGCACGTTCTCTCCGCAACCGTCTCCCGCCGGTGGCCCGGTCGGGATCCGACTGCGGCGCGGCCTGGGACACTTGACGCATGAGATCCATGTCCACGGTCTACCGAGCGCTGCTCATCGTCTCGATCGCCGCGGTCATGATCTGGGCGTGGTCCTTCCTCTTGCCGCGCCTGCTGGACGACGACGCAGAGGCGCCCACCGCATCGGCCGAGCTGTGGACGGTCACCCACGTCTACGACGGCGACTCGATGGAGGTCGCGCGCGACGGCGTGGTCGACGAGGTCCGCGTCATCGGCATCGACACCCCGGAGCGCGGCGAGTGCGGCGCCGATGAGGCACGTGAGGCCGCCGAGGTCACCCTTCTCGACCAGCAGGTCGCGCTCGTGCCCGGCGCCGAGGACGACCGCGACGCGTACGGCCGCATGCTGCGCTACGTCGAGATCGGCGATGAGGACTACGGCCGCGAGATGATCGAGTACGGCTTCGCGATCGCCCGCTACGACTCACGTACCGGCCAGCCCCACGATCGCGAGGACGAGTACTGGGAGGTTGACGCGCGCGTGGACCACCTCTGTCCGGAGTTCGACGGCGCGGCGGGCTGACCAGCAGCCCGGGTGCGCTACCCCTGGTAGTGCGTGCCGTGCACCGCGTGCGGCTCGATCGCGGCGATCTCGTCGTCGGTGAGCGCAGGGAAGTCGAGCGCCGCCACCGTGTTGCGCAGCTGGCCGGCGCTCGACGCGCCCACGAGGGCAGAGGTCACGTGGTCGCCGCGCAGCACCCACTGGATCGCGAGCTGCGCCAGCGACTGGCCGCGCGAAGCGGCGATGTCGTTGAGCGCGCGTGCCCGGTTCAGGTAGGTCTCCGAGAGCTGGTTCTCGCCCAGGAACTGCGAGTGCGTGACGCGGGAACCCTCGGGCACGCCCTGGAGGTAGCGGTCGGTCAGCAGACCCTGGGCGAGCGGCGAGAACACGATCGAGCCCACGCCCTCGTCCTCGAGCGTGCCGATGAGCGCCTCCTCGGGCGAGCGCTCGAACATCGAGTACGAGAACTGGTGGATCAGCAGCGGCGTACCCAGGTCGCGCAGGATCGAGATCGCCGTGCGGGTGTCCTCGGCGCCGTAGTTCGAGATGCCGGCGTAGAGCGCCTTGCCCGACCGCACCGCCTGGTCCAGCGCCATCATCGACTCCTCGATGGGCGTGTCCGGGTCCGGGCGGTGGTGGTAGTAGATGTCCACGTAGTCGAGGCCCATGCGGGTGAGGGACTGGTCGAGCGAGCTCAGCAGGGTCTTGCGCGAGCCCCACTCGCCGTAGGGCCCCGGCCACATGTAGTAGCCGGCCTTCGTCGAGACGATGATCTCGTCGCGGTAGGGCTTGAGGTCCTGCGCGAACAGCCGCCCGAAGTTCTCCTCCGCGCTGCCGGGGGGCGGGCCGTAGTTGTTCGCGAGGTCGTAGTGCGTCACGCCCAGGTCGAACGCGGTGCGGAGCGTCTCGCGCATGACGTCGGCGTTGTTCGCGCCGCCGAAGTTGTGCCACAGGCCCAGGCTCACGCCAGGAAGACGCAGCCCGGAGCGTCCGGAGCGTCGGTACTGCATGGTCTCGTAGCGGGCGTCGTTGGCCACAAAGGGGTCGTGAGTCATGGCTCCAGCGTACGGCCGATGCGCGGGTCGGCTTCCGCGATCGCGCCGCGGGCAGGGCATAGGCTGGCCACGGCTAGGTTCCGACCAGGGAGGACGCCCATGGACGCAGCACTCTGGGTCGCAGTCATCGCGCTCGCGGCCGTCTTCATTCCCTCCGGCTTCGTGCACGCCGTGCGCGGCAAGAAGCGTGCCGCCGAGCTCGGTCAGGAGTGGGTCAACGACTTCTCCGATCAGCAGGTGCGGTTGATCGGCGTCGCGGAGATCGTCGGATCGCTCGCGGTGCTGGTGTTCCCGATGGTCGGCTTCATCCCGTGGGTGGTGCCCATCGCCGCGTTGGGCCTCATGGTCCTGGGCTTCGGCGGCGCGTTCGTCCACATCCGCCGGGGTGACCCGCTGGCCAACACCACGGTACCGGCGCTGCTCGGGGTGATCGCGCTGATCGTGTTCGTGGGCCGCATCGGCGCCTTCTCGTTCGGCAGCTAGCTCACCCTCCGCGAGCGAAATGGGCCCGAATCGCTCACCTACGCGCTTAGGCGAGCGAAATGGGCCCATTTCGCTCGGGTTGCGGGGAGCAGAAAGGCCCGGCCACCGCGAACGGTGACCGGGCCTTCCGTGAAGTGTCGAGCGGCTACTCGCCGGGCGCGTGGCGCATGGGCTCCTCGCCGTCGCCCTCGTCGTTCTCGGACGGCGCCTCGGCAGCGGGGCCGCCCACGCGGACCTGCGGGTCCTCGCCCAGCGGCTCGTTCACGACGTCGTCGCGGTCGATGCCCTCGAACGAGAACTCGCCCAGGATGCCTTCGCCCTCGGCGTCGACGCGGACGATCTGGCCCGCCGTGACCTCGCCGAAGAGGATCTTCTCCGACAGCGGGTCCTCGATCTCGCGCTGCAGCGCACGACGCAGCGGTCGCGCGCCCAGCACGGGGTCGTAGCCCTTCTCCGCGAGCAGCTTCTTGGCCGCCTCGGTGAGCTCGACGCCCATGTCCTTGTCCTTCATGCGCTCGTCGAGGCGGGCGACCATCAGGTCGACGATCTCGATGATCTCGTCCTGCGTGAGCTGCGGGAAGACCACGACGTTGTCGACGCGGTTGAGGAACTCGGGCTTGAAGTGCTCCTTGAGCTTGCCGTTGACCAGCTTGACCATCTCGTCGTAGGTGTGGCCGGTCTCCGACTGCACCGAGAAGCCCGTCGCCTGGCGGCGCGAGATCGTGTCCGCACCCAGGTTCGTGGTCATGATGATGATGGTGTTCTTGAAGTTCACCTCGCGGCCCTGGGCGTCGGTCAGCTTGCCGTCCTCCAGGATCTGGAGCAGCGAGTTGAAGATGTCCGGGTGGGCCTTCTCGACCTCGTCGAACAGCACCACGGAGAACGGCTTGCGACGCACCTTCTCGGTGAGCTGGCCGCCCTCCTCGAAGCCCACGTAGCCGGGAGGCGCACCGAACAGGCGCGCCACGGTGTGCTTCTCGCCGTACTCGGACATGTCGAGCGAGATCAGCGCGTCCTCGTCGCCGAACAGGAACTCCGCGAGCGCCTTGGCCAGCTCGGTCTTTCCCACGCCGGTGGGGCCGGCGAAGATGAACGAGCCTCCGGGGCGCTTGGGGTCCTTCAGGCCCGCGCGGGTGCGGCGGATCGACTGGGACAGGACCTTGATGGCCTGCTCCTGGCCGATCACGCGCTTGTGCAGCTCGGACTCCATCTGCAGGAGGCGGCTGGACTCGTCCGAGGACACGCGCGTCACCGGCACGCCGGTCGACATCGCGAGGACCTCGGCGATCAGGTCCTCGTCCACCACGGCGGCGACGTCGAGGTCTCCCGACTTCCAGGCCTGCTCCTTCTCCGAGCGCTCCTCGGACAGGCGACGCTCGACGTCGCGCAGCGAGGCGGCCTTCTCGAAGTCCTGCTCGTCGATCGCGGACTCCTTGTCGCGACGCACGTTCGCGATCTTGTCGTCCAGGTCACGCAGCTCGGGCGGGCTGGTCATGCGGCGGATGCGCAGGCGCGCCCCCGCCTCGTCGATGAGGTCGATGGCCTTGTCCGGCAGGAAGCGGTCGGAGATGTAGCGGTCGGCCATCTGCGCGGCGGCCACGATCGCGTCGTCCGTGATGGTGACGCGGTGGAACGCCTCGTAGCGGTCGCGCAGTCCCTTGAGGATCTCGATCGCGTGCGACAGTTCGGGCTCTGGCACCTGGATGGGCTGGAAGCGGCGCTCGAGCGCGGGGTCCTTCTCGACGTGCTTGCGGTACTCGTCGAGCGTGGTCGCGCCGATGGTCTGCAGCTCACCGCGGGCGAGCATGGGCTTGAGGATCGACGCGGCGTCGATCGCACCCTCGGCCGCACCGGCGCCCACGAGCGTGTGGATCTCGTCGATGAACAGGATGATGTCGCCGCGGGTGCGGATCTCCTTGAGCACCTTCTTGAGGCGCTCCTCGAAGTCACCGCGGTAACGCGAGCCGGCCACGAGCGAGCCCAGGTCCAGCGTGTAGAGGTGCTTGTCCTTGAGGGTCTCGGGCACGTCGCCGCGCACGATCGCCTGGGCGAGGCCCTCGACCACGGCGGTCTTGCCGACGCCGGGCTCGCCGATGAGGACGGGGTTGTTCTTGGTGCGGCGCGACAGGACCTGCATGACGCGCTCCTGGATCATCTCGCGTCCCACGACGGGGTCGAGCTTCCCTTCGCGCGCGGCCTGCGTGTAGTTGCGGCCGAACTGGTCGAGGACCGTCGAGCCCGAGGGCTGGCCCTCCTGCGGTCCCCCGCCGCCGGCGGTCGCGGGCTCCTTGCCCTCGTAGCCGCTGAGCAGCTGGATGACCTGCTGGCGCACGCCGCCCAGGTCAGCGCCGAGCTTGCCGAGCACCTGAGCCGCCACGCCCTCGCCCTCGCGGATGAGGCCTAGCAGGATGTGCTCGGTGCCGATGTAGTTGTGTCCCAGCTGGAGCGCCTCGCGCAGCGACAGTTCGAGCACCTTCTTGGCGCGCGGCGTGAAGGGGATGTGGCCGGACGGGGCGTGCGAGCCCTCGCCGATGATCTCCTGGACCTGCTCGCGCACGCCGTTGAGGGAGATGTCCATGGCCTCGAGTGCCTTCGCGGCGACGCCCTCGCCCTCGCGGACAAGGCCGAGGAGGATGTGCTCCGTCCCGATGTAGTTGTGGTTGAGCATGCGTGCCTCTTCCTGGGCAAGCACGACCACACGACGGGCTCGATCGGTGAACCGCTCGAACATGGTGTCCTCCTCACTTCGTCCGGCCGATGCGCCGGGGTCGCCACAGTCACCTGTGCCGTTGGATTCAGGCTAACCAGCGAAGAGGGGTGCTCATGCCCGTGTTCGCCAGGGGCGTGACAGGTGTGACATGCCCGTAACACGGGCCGATGCGCGCTCCGGGCGGAATCCACGCATCGACACCGGCAACGTGCGTGGGAACAGCGCTTCCGGCGCTACATCCACGCACGAGCGGGCCGTCCGTGCGTGAGAAGGGTCCGCGGCGGTCCTAGGCCTCGAGCAGGATCGTCATGGGCCCGTCGTTGACGAGCTCGACATCCATCATCGCCCCGAACACCCCGGTGTCGACCGTCAGGCCTCGCGCGCGCAGCGCGGACACCACGGCATCGACGAGCGGCTCGGCGACGGGGCCTGGCGCGGCCCCGTTCCAGGACGGCCGCCGTCCCTTCTTCACGTCCGCGTACAGGGTGAACTGCGAGACCACGATGATCGGCGCGCCGACATCGGAGACCGACTGCTCCCCGTCGAGGATTCGCAGCTCGGCGATCTTGCGCGCGATGGTCTCGACCTGCTCGGGCCCGTCGTCGTGGGTGGCGCCCACGAGAGCGACGACGCCCTGCCTGTCGAACGCGGCCGTGACACGGCCTTCGACCGTCACCGAGGCGCGCGAGGCGCGCTGCAGCACTGCCCGCATCGGCTCAGCGCACCACGCCTGCCATGCGGCCGCTCACCAGCCGCCGGACGAGCGCCCGCCGCCGCCCGAGCCGTAGTTGTTCTCGCGCAGTTTCACGCGCACGTCGACGAAGTAGTAGATGACCACCGCGATCGACGCGATGCCGAGGAGGCCCAGCGCGCCCCCGCCGCCGAAGCCCAGGATGTTGGGGCCGATGGGCAGCGGCGGCATCGAGATGAAGGCCACCACTGCGGCGGCGCCCAGGATCAGCAGCCAGATGCCCTTGGACTTCTTGCCCGCGTTGGTGAAGGTCTGGTCCGGGTATCTGACGGCGTCGACGAACGCCCAGATCGAACCGACGAGGGCGCCGGCCGAGATGATCCAGATGACGAGCTCCTGGAGGAATGCGAACACGGGGGGTCCTTACGCAGACGTGACGGTGATGCTCAGGCCAGTGTAGGCGGCAGGACGGTGAGCCCCTCCGCACGCCCGGCCTCGGCCAGCCGGCGATCCCACGCCGCGAGCACGGGTGACGCGTCGCGCAGCGCCAGGGCGCTCGCGAGGTGGAGCGCGTCGCCGGCGCGCAGGGGCCGCCGGTCCGCGAGGTCGCCCGCGTGCTGGGCGATCGCGGCCGTCACCTCGACTGTGGCGAGCGAGGGCCACAGCTCGGCCCAGCAGTCCCGCGCCTGGGCGGCGGGCGCCGCGTCGATGCGGCCGATGCGCTCGGCTGCCGCGAGCACGGATCGCACCTCGGCATCGGCGATGCGGGAGGTGACCAGCGCATCGGCGTGCTTCCACAGTCCGACGGCCAGGGCCGTGCCGGTCTCGAGCACGCACAGCTTCACGAGTGCCGACGTGTCCATGTAGACGAGCGCCACCGCTACCTCCGCATGCGGCCGAGCAGGCTCGACAGGGCGTCCTTCGCGGCCTCGGCCTGTGGGAGCCGGGGCACCGCACGGGACTCGGCGGGCGGGGTGATGAGGCCGTCGGCCTCGAGCCGGGCGAGCAGGTCCGCAGACCCGACGTCGGTGAGCCGGGCCACGGGCAGGCCGCGCTCGGTGATGATGACGTCCTCGCCGTCCTTGGCGGCGGCCAGGGCCGTGGTCAGGCCCTTGCGCAGCTCGCTCACTGAGATCTCCACGACTGTCACCGTACTCCGGGACACGCGGCGCGCGCGGGGGGCGCGCGGCCTACTCGGGCAGGTCGCCGCCGTCCGCCGCGCAGCCCTTGCCCATCAGCAGCCCCTTCATGGTGGGGCCGGGCTTGTCGGGGCGATCCGCGGAGAAGCCGTCCGCGTTCACGATCAGCTCCTGGCTCGCCGCCATGGGTCCGCCCTCGGACGGAACGGTGAGCACGGTCGCGGGGTCCACCGAGCGCTTGACCATCGCCAGCGCGACGGGGCCCAGCTCGTGGTGGCGGGCCACGGAGGTGACGCGGCCCACCGGGCGCGCCTCGTCGCCGTGCCCGCTCATCACGGGCGCTCCGAGCTCAGGGAGAGCATGTCCGGAGCCGTCGAGATGGAGCATCGTGAGGCGGCGCGGCGGGCGCCCCACGTTGTGCACCTTCGCGACGGTCTCCTGGCCCCGGTAGCAGCCCTTGTGCAGGTGGACGGCGGTGCGCAGCCAGTCCAGCTCGTGCGGCAGCGTGGTCTCGTCGACCTCATGGCCGGCGCGTGGCCGATGAGCGGCGATGCGGGCGGCCTCGGTCGCCCACGTGCCCACGAGGGTCCAGCCGGCCTCGATGCGCGCCTCGATCTCACGTTCCAGGTCGGCGCGAGGGACGAGCACCAGCCGCCACGCGCGCTCCGCGCCGGGGTGCGGCTGCTCGGGCGCCTGCGCGTACGTGGTGCCGCCCGCAGTGATGCCGGGCCACGGGTCGACCCAGGTCACGGGTTCGCCTGCCGCGGCGGGGGCGCCCACGGCCTCGCCGATCGCCGCCCAGTCGGCGGTCGCATCGGCCACCTCGACCCGCAGCATGAAGCGCATGCGGTCGAGGAACGCGGCGAGACCCTCGGGGGTCTCGGTGATGAGCCACGTGGTCTCGCCGTCGTCGGTCACGGCCGCGACGTGCTCGATGCGGCCCTGCGGCGACAGGATCATCAGCTCGGTCGACTGTCCGGGAGCCAGCTCCCCGACGGCCTGCGTCGACAGCGAGTCCAACCACGACAGCCGGTCGGGGCCCGTCACGGCCACGACGCCCAGGTGCGACTGGTCCGCGACGGCGCGGCCGGCCTCGAGCGCGCGTTGCTCGGCGGTGGGGTCGCCGTAGTGCCACGCGACGCCGGCATCGGGACCGGTGTCGTCGACGGCGCCGTGCCGGGACAGGAGCGGTGAGGAGGTCATGGCTGAGGAACGCGCGGCGGGCGTATCGGATTCCACGGTCTCAGGCGTCGGCGGCGGGCGCGCCGTCGGGGTCGTCCACCCTCGTCAGCTCGGCGCTCATGTACGACTGCAGGTCCTGACCGAATGCCGCCAGGTCCCACGCCCACATGAGCCGCCCGTGGACGTTGCCGTACATGCGGGTGGCGCCGCGGACCTCGGGACCGGACTCGGTGGCGGCGGCGAAGCGCGTCGCCAGATCGACGCGGCCGTTGCCCGTCGCACCCATGTAGCAGGTGAGGAGCCCGGAGGCGTCCGAGAGCACCACCTCGAGCGGGTGCTGATGCTCGGCCAGCTCCATGCCCTCGGGAGTCTCGGGGGCGACCCGCCAGAACCCGGACTCGACGGCCCACACCTGGCCGGGCTCGTCGCCGTCGCCCGCGATCGACGTGGTGGCCGAGTACGTCAGGTACGGGCCGCCGTCGTGGTCGAACATGACCTCCTGCGTGATGGGCGCGCGCGGCACGCCCGGGTACGCGACCTCCCCTGTTCCGGCCCACCGGCCCACGAGCCACGCGAGCGGGTAGACCTCAGGCGCGAGGCCCTCGGGAAGGACGAACGTCACCGACGCGGGCCCTTCAGCATGCGCCAGCCGATGATCCCGGTGATCCAGGCGGTCGCGCCGAAGGCGGCGATGGCCAGGCCGGTGAAGGCGATCTCGAGTCCAGTCATGATTCTCCGATCCTACCCACGCGGCTCTGCGTGGTGTCCAGGCTGCATCTAGGCCGTGCGCGTTCCCGCGCGCTTGAGCAGCAGATAGATCTCGCATCCGAGGCAGAAGCCGAACACGGAGTTGAGGAACGACGCGGCGGTCACGAACGCGCCGAACAGCCAGAATCCCCACGTGAGCCCCAGCGCGCCGAGCACGAGCGCGGCGATCGACATGCCCAGGCCCATCTGCTGCGCGAAGCGCGGGGGACGGAAGGACTCGGTCTCCGACGGCGGGCCGATGCGGGGACGGATCAGGCGCTTGAAGATCGCCGACTGCACGGTGGCCTGTGGGCCGATCAGGGCGCCGGGGAGGAACATCGCTACGAGCACGGCCATGAGGATCAGTCCTGCGGTGCCGGCACCCAGCACGAGCGCGAGCGCGGCGACCACCAGCGTCACGCCGGCGCCGAAGCGGTACCCGCGCGGATCGATCTGAATATCGTCGTTCATGGTCTCCTCCTGGGCGACGAGTCTAGATGGACCAGCCGGTCGCGCGGTTCGCCACCGCCACGAGCGCCTCGCGCGCCTGGTCGGGGGTGGGGGCGCCATCCATCCGCGCCGCGATGGCGCCGGTGCCGTCGAGCACCAGCGTGGTCGGGGTGCGCATGATCTGGTGCTGCCTGGCCAGGTCGAGACGCTCGGACGCGTCGATCTCGAGGTGCGTCACCCCCACCTGCTCGGCCGCGACGGACTTCAGCAGTCGGGCCGTGCCGGGGCACTTCGAGCACATGGGCGTCGAGAACTGCACGAACGTGGCGTGCGCCCCTCGGGGCGCGCCCAGGTCCTCGGCGCTCAGCTCGACGTCCGCGCTCGCGGCGCGGACGCGGCCCTGACGTCGCTGCCACCACCAGTACGCGATGCTCGCCACGGCGAGCACGGCCACGACGATGATCACTCGTTCCAGCATCGGCCCTCAGACTCCTCGAAACTCTCTATCTCACGCGCGCGCCCGCGGACGCGCATCGGCGCTGCCCGGACGGGTTCAGCCGATCAGCAGCCGGCCGCCCAGATAGACCAGCACTCCCGCGACCAGAACAGGCGTGACGCCCGAGGCTATTCCCGCCCACACCGAGTGGGGGCGCGGCTCCCGCCGGTACATCTCCGCGAGCAGCACGACCGAGATCCCGGCCGCGAGCCCCACGAGGATGCCGCCGTACCAGGTGATCGAGTCGAACAGCCACCCCGTCAGCGCGCCCGATCCTGCCCCCAGCACGAGCGCCAGCACGGTGTTGACGGTGGCATGGTGCGTGAGGACGGACGCCACGGCGGCGATCGCGAGGGCAGCCGCACCGGCGACCACCAGGTCCTCGGCCCCCACCGTGCGGTTCGACGCCACCCACGCGGCGCCCGATGCGGCGATGGCCCCTCCGGACGCGGTCGCGGCCACCGAGGTGACCGCCCTGCCGGGTGCGGACGGGAAGAACACCTCGGACACGAGCGCCACGACCACGATGCCCGCGATGGCTACAGCCATGTAGCGCAGATACGGCTCGTCCCTGCCAAGGACCACGGCGCCCAGACCCACGATCGAGCCGACCCCGATGATCCCGGTGCTGATCCAGCGGCGGGACACTCGTGTCAGCACGGGCCAGCCGACCGCGAAGCCGGCCATCACCACGAACACCCCGAGCGCCAGATAGCGCGTCCCGAAGATCCCGGTTCCCGCGATCACCGATGCGGCGACAGCGGTGATCGTCGCCCGGGTGGTGGGATTCATGGAGGTTAGTCTCCCATGCGACTCGCCGCTACAGTTAAGCCCGAACGGAGGTAGGGATGGCTGACCTGCTGGTGCTGACACCGTCCGGCGACGGGCCGGCCGACGTCCTGCCCGCGCTCGGACTGCTGTCCCACCGCACGCGCGTCCTGCCCCCCGAGCCGTCCGCGATGCTCGACGCGCTGGACGCCGACGTCGTGATCGTCGACGGCCGCCACGACCTCGCTGAGGCCCGCAACAACTGCAAGCTGGTCCAGGTGACCGGCGTCTCCGTGCCGCTCCTGCTCGTGCTGCGCGACGGCGGCCTGTCGATCGTGAATGCCGACTGGGGAGCCGATGACGTGGTCCTCGCCGATGCCTCTCCCGCCGAGGTCGAGGCGCGGATCCGGCTGGTCGTGGGCCGCGCCAGCACGGAGGACCCCCTGGAGAAGGCGGCGGAGTTCTCCTCGGGCGACCTCACGGTCGACGTGGGTGGCTACACCGCGCGGCTCAAGGGTGTGCCACTCGACCTCACGTACAAGGAGTTCGAGCTCCTCAAGTACCTGATGCAGCACCCGGGCCGCGTCTACACCCGCGACCAGCTGCTGCAGGAGGTCTGGGGCTTCGACTACTACGGCGGCACGCGCACCGTCGACGTGCACGTGCGCCGCCTGCGGGCGAAGCTGGGCGCCGAGCACGAGCACCTGATCGGCACGGTGCGCAACGTGGGCTACCGGTTCGACCCCCCGCAGCCCAAGCCGTCCGCCGTGGTGAAGGACTCGGAGTCCGCTCGGTAGGCTGGGACCCGATCCCCCGCCCCGCTTCGCTCCTTCAGGAGGCCTGATGGCCCAGCCCCGCACTCGCCTGTTCTCGCGTCTCACGCCGTCGACCGAGCGGACGCTCGCCGACGTCCTGCGCGCCGAGCGCACCGGCGGCATCCTGCTGCTGGCCGCCACGGTGATCGCGCTGATCTGGGCGAACTCTGCGTGGGCGGAGTCCTACGAGTCCATCAAGGCGTTCGAGTTCGGGCCCGAGGCGCTGCACCTGCACCTGTCCGTCGAGGGGTGGGCCAAGGACGGCCTGCTGGCGATCTTCTTCTTCGTGGTCGGCCTCGAGCTCAAGCGCGAGATCGTCGCGGGTGAGCTGCGCAAGCCCGCGACCGCGATCGTGCCGATCGTCGCCGCGGTGGGTGGCATGGCCGTGCCCGCGGGCATCTATGTTGCGGTCAACGTCATGCAGAACGGCGGCTCGATCGACGGGTGGGCGGTGCCCACGGCGACGGACATCGCGTTCGCGATCGCCGTCCTCGCGGTGGTCGGCAAGTGGCTGCCGAACGCGCTGCGCGCCTTCCTGCTCACGCTGGCCGTGGTCGACGACCTCCTCGCGATCATCATCATCGCGGCCTTCTTCTCCGATGATCTGCACTTCGAGTGGCTGGCGGCGTCCGCGGTCGCGATCGCCGCGTTCGGCTTCCTGGCGCGCAAGGGCATCACGCACTGGTGGATCCTCATCCCGATCGCCCTCGTGGCGTGGGGCACCATGCACGCCGCCGGAGTCCACGCGACCATCGCCGGCGTCGCGCTCGGCATGGTGGTGCCCGCGGTCGCGCGCAAGGGCGAGCGGTCGTCGCTCGCTGAGCACTGGGAGCACGTGTGGCGGCCCGTCAGCGCGGGCGTCGCGGTGCCGGTGTTCGCGCTGTTCGCGGCCGGCGTCGCGATCAGCGCGGAGCGCGTCGCCGAGGCCGCTGGCGACCCGATCGCCCAGGGAATCTTCCTGGGTCTGGTGATCGGCAAGCCGCTCGGCATCCTGGTGTTCACCTTCATCGCGGCCAAGGTGCTCAAGCAAGGGCTCGATCGTGGCCTGTCGTGGTGGGACGTGGGCTCCGTGGGATTCGTCGCCGGTATCGGCTTCACCGTCTCGCTGCTCATCGGCGACCTCGCGTTCGAGGGCGAGGGCGCGGTCATCCAAGAGGTCAAGATGTCGGTGCTGTTCGGGTCGGTCACGGCCGCGATCCTGGGCGCTGCGCTCCTCACGTGGCGCGATCGCCACTACCGCCGGATCTACGAGCGGCGCTCGACCCCCATTGAGGAGTCCCGGATCGTGGCGCAGCGCTACGGCGCGCTCGGCGCTCGCGAGGACGTCGACGTGGACGAGCTGCCCGCGCCTGACGCCGAGGACTCCGGCCCCGGCAAGCACTGACGGGCGACGCGCATCGGTCTTAGGGCCGATGCGCGGGCGGGGTCACGCGGGTGCGCGCACCTTGGCGCCGGGCGCCGACGGGCACAGCGCCGCGATCTCGCACGCGCCGCACTCGGGCTTGCGCGCCTTGCAGCGCCGGCGCCCGTGGAAGATCACCCGGTGCGACCACAGTGTCCACTCGGGGCGCTCGATCAGCGCCATCAGCTCGCGTTCCACGACGACGGGGTCCTCGTTGACGGTCAGGCCGAGCCGGCGGGCGAGCCTGCCCATATGGGTGTCCACGGTGATTCCCGGCACTCCGAACGCGTTGCCCAGCACCACGTTCGCCGTCTTCCTGCCCACCCCGCGCAGTGTGGTCAGGTCGCGCAGCCGCCCCGGCACGTCGCCGTCGTAGCGCTCGACGATGTCGCGGCTCAGCCCCAGCAGCGACTCTGCCTTCGCGCGGTAGAAGCCCGTGGGCTTGATGAGCGCCTCGAGCCGGTCCCGGTCCGCGCCGGCCATCGCGGCCGGATCCGGGTAGACCGCGAACAGCCCCGGCGTCACCTGGTTCACGCGGACGTCCGTGCACTGCGCGCTCAGCACGGTGGCGACCAGCAGTTGGAACGGGGTCTCGTAGTCGAGCTCGCAATGGGCGTCGGGGTAGACCTCCGCGAGGGCGCGGTTGACGGCTCGCGCGCGCCGGGTGAGTGCGACGGGCGGCGACTCCATGTCGGGCGTCGCGACGGTCAGGGGAGTGCGGCTGGCCATGATCCACCACTCTAGATCGACCGCGAGAGCGGACCCTCAAGGGCGGCCACGGGGCGGCCGATACACAGGGAGTCGGAGGCGCTGCCCCCGACGCATCGACAGCTCGGAGGTGGAAGTGGCCACGTCGGACGTCACGGCTCAGGTCACGGAGCTGCGTCACCGCAGGCGGGAGATCAGGCGCGAGCTCGCGCGCGTGCGCTGGTGGCGCCGCCTGGTCGCCGCCCGCAAGGATCTCGCGATCGCGCAGCTGACCGACGCGCAGGACCTCGAGCAGCTCGGGGTCGATGACGCGTGGGAGGCCCTCGCGGCCGATGCGCCCACCTCCAACGAGCTCAGCGATGCAGTGTGGCCGCACGGGGAAGTTGCGACGCCGTCCAGTGTGGAGGCCCTCGTATCGCTCGACGCACGGCTAAAGTCATACGAAGACCGTGTTGGCGACAATCTGGAGATGGTGACTGCGCAGATGGTGAGAGCACTGGGCCAGCAGCGCCGCATGAACCCCCTTCCCCCGGGAGGCGACCGTGGGTGAATCGCCGCGCGAAGAGCAGCTCCTGCGCTCCTCCCCGCTGTTCGGGGGCATGGACGGCGCCAACGCACGCTCGCTGATCGCGATGATGACGCGTCGCGAGCTCGCCAAGGGCGACGTGATCTTCAACGAGGGCGACGAGGGCCAGGCGCTCTACGTGGTCGTCAAGGGCAAGGTCAAGATGGCGCGCACCGCGCGCGACGGCCGCGAGAATCTGCTGGGCCTGCTGGGCGTGGGCGACATGCTCGGCGAGCTGTCCGTGTTCGACCCGGGTCCGCGCCTGTCGCGCGCGCACGCCGTCGAGGACTCGATCATCTACGAGCTCCCCAAGGCGGTGCTCGACGCGTGGCTCGACGACCACCTGGAGATGTCCCGTCACCTGCTGCGCGCGCTCGCGCAGCGCATCCGGCGCATCTCGAACACCATGGCCGACCTCGTGTTCTCGGACGTCCCCGGACGCGTCGCCAAGGCGATCCTCGACCTGGGGCACCGGTTCGGCCGCATGGAGCGCGGCCACGTGACGGTGCGCCATGGGCTCACGCAGGAGGAGCTGGCCCAGCTCGTGGGCGCCTCGCGCGAGACGGTCAACAAGGCGCTCGCGGACTTCGCGTCACGCGGCTGGATCGATGTCCACATCGGCTCGGTCGAGGTCTACGAGCCCGAGCGGCTGCGCGCTCGCTCGCGCTAGCGCCCGCCCGGCCGATGCGCGGGTCGCCGCGCGTACGGCACGCACCACCCGCATCGGCCCTCCCCGCGGTGCATGCGCGCTCCCCTCACCCCGACCCGAGCGAAATGGGCCCATGTCGCTCGCCTCAGGCCGTAGGTGAGCGTGAATCGACCGCCAGGAGCGTCAGAAGGGGCGCAGCTCGGCGACGAGCTCGATCTCGACCGGTGCGCCCAGGGGGAGCGACGCGACGCCGACCGCCGACCGCGCGTGGCGTCCCGGCTCGCCGAAGACGTCCGCGAGGATCCCGCTCGCGCCGTTGAGCACCGCCGGCTGGCCGGTGAAGCCCGGGGCCGAGGCGATGTAGCCCGTCATGCGCACGATGCCGAGCACCGAGTCGATGCCTCCGGCGACCCCGGCGACCGCGGCGAGGGCGTTGAGCACTGCGGCGCGAGCGCACTCGACGGCGCGCTCGGGGCCCACGTCGCCGGCCCGGGAGCCCACGAGGCCCGTCGCGACCAGCTCGCCGTCGACCAGCGGCAGCTGACCGGAAGTGTAGATCAGGTCGCCGTGCCTGCGCGCGGGCGCGTAGGTGCCCACGGGGATCGCGACCTCCGGCAGCGTGATCCCCAGGTCCGCCAGGCGCGACGACGCGCTCATGACTTGGGGCGCTTCAGGTAGGCCACGAGACCGCCCGTGGGGCCGGTCACGACCTGCACCAGCTCCCAGCCGTCCTCGCCCCACTGATCGAGGATCTGCTTGGTCACATGGTCGATGAGAGGTACAGTCGCATATTCCCACTGAGTCATGTGACGAGACTATCGCGCGCGCAGGAACCGTTCACCGGCGCGACTCGTTGGGCACCAGGGTGGCTCACCGGGGCCAGAACGTTAGGTTGGTACATGGGTTTGTTCACTTCTCGCCGCGCGCGCCGTGATGGCCACGTGACGGTGGTGCAGCTGCTGGTCTCGCTGGTCGCGTTCGTCGCGTTCGCGGTGATCGGCGGCTTCCTGCTCGCGGGCATCGCGCTCCCGGCCGTGACGGTCGCCGGCTCCGCGGTCAGCGGTTCGGTCGAGCTCTTCGAGGAGCTTCCGGACGATCTGGTGGATCCGACCCTCCCGCAGCAGTCCAACATCTACGCCCGCGACGGCAAGACGCTGCTGGCCACGTTCTACAGCCAGAACCGCGTCGTCGTGCCGCTCGAGGAGATCTCTCCCTGGATGCAGAAGGCCGTGGTCGCCGTCGAGGACCGCCGCTTCTGGCAGCACCACGGCGTCGACGGCGAGGGCATCCTCTCCGCCGTCTACCGCAACGTGTCGGAGGACTCCAACGCCGGTGCCTCGACGCTCACGCAGCAGCTCATCAAGAACCGCATTCTGCAGCGCGCGGTCAGCGATGACGACACCGAGGCCATCGCGTCCGCCACCGAGGCCTCCATCCCGCGAAAGATCCGCGAATGGCGTCTCGCCCTCGCGTTCGAGGACCAGCTCGACACCACCTACGGCACCAACTGCAGCGGCGAGGACCCCGGGGTGGACTGCGGCAAGGAGGAGATCCTCCAGCAGTACCTCAACATCGCGCAGTTCGGCCTGAACATCTACGGCGTCGAGTCCGCCGCGACGTACTACTTCTCGAAGCCGGCCTCCGAGCTGACGGCGCTCGAGGCCGCGACCATCGCGGGCATCACCCAGAACCCCTCGAAGTGGGACCCGACCCGCGTCTACACCACCGACGATGGCCCGGTCGACAACTACGAGAACGCCGAGATCCGCCGCGACACGGTGCTGGGGGCGATGCTCGAGGAGGGGATGATCACGCAGGCCGAGTTCGACGAGTGGGAGGCGATCCCCGTCGAGGAGACCCTCAACGTGTCGCAGCCCAAGTTCTCCTGCTCCGCGTCCGAGATCGCTCCCTTCTTCTGCGACTACGTCACGAAGATCATCGCCGAGCACGAGGTCTTCAACACGGACGAGGTGAGCGGCACCGACCTGCTGTGGACCGGTGGCCTGGACATCGTGACCACGCTCGACGTCAAGAAGCAGAAGATCGCGAATCAGGAGCTGCGCAACACGCTCCCCGAGGACGACGAGTCCGGGTACGCGATGGCGACGGTCGCGCTCGATCCCGACACGGGCGAGATCCTGACCATGGCGCAGAACCGTGACTTCGACCCCGCCGCGGAGGCGCCCAACTCGACGTCGATCAACTACTCGACCGACCGCGCGTACGGCGGATCCCGCGGGTTCAGCCCCGGCTCGACGTTCAAGCCCATCATCCTCGCGGAGTGGCTCAACACCGGCCACGGCCTGCGGCAGATCGTCCCGGGAAGCATCACCGAGTACGACGACGGCGACTGGGTCGACTCGTGCGAAGGCCCCGTGAACTTCTACGGCCGCGCGTGGAAGCCGGGCAACACCGGCAACACGAGCGCGAGCGCGCAGAGCGTGCTCCAGGCGACCGCGAACTCGGTCAACACCGCGTACGTGGCGATGGCGAGCCAGCTCGACCTGTGCGGCATCGCGGACATGGCGGAGACGCTCGGATTCCAGCGGGCCGACGGAGCGCCGTTCGAGAAGGTGCCGTCCGCGACACTCGGCACGCAGAACGCGTCGCCGCTGACCATGGCGTCCGTGATGCAGACGTTCGCCAACGAGGGCATCCACTGCGAGCCCCTCGCGATCCTGTCGATCACGCGTCCCGACGGCACCGAGGTCCCCGTGCCCCAGCAGGACTGCCGCCAGGCCATCTCCGCCGAGGTCGCCGCCGGCGTCACCTACGCGATGCAGGGAGTCATGACCGACGGATCGGGTCGCTTCACGCAGCTCGACGGCCGGCCGTCCGCGGGCAAGACCGGTACGTCGCAGAAGAACGCGCACACCTGGTTCGCGGGCTTCACCCCGCAGCTGGTCTCGGTGTTCTGGCTGGGCAACCCCGACGAGGACGACCCGCAGCAGTTCAAGACCATCGGCGGCCGCTACGAGAACTTCTTCTACGGCTCGACGCTCGCGGCACCCACGTGGGAGGCGTTCATGGAGCGCGCCCTCGAGGGAGCCGAGGTGCTGGGCTTCCCGTCCGTCTCGGACGAGATGCTCAACGGCGTGCCCGTGGTCGTGCCCGACCTCACGGGCCGTTCCGAGTCCACCGCGCGGTACCTGGCCGCCGAGGCCGGGTTCCGGGTGCAGGTCTCGGACACGCGCGTCTTCTCCAACTCGGTGGCCGTGGGCTCGGTGGCGGCCCAGAGCCCGAGCTCCGGCGGCAAGATGACGCCCGGCAGCACGATCACGCTCTACCTCGCGACGGACTCCTACCCGGACTGGTGGTACAACTGGCCCAGCGGCTGGGACCGCAACGAGGCCCCCAGCGATTGGTGGGGTGACTCGTGGCCCCCGTCGTCATTCGCGTCGAACCCGCCCAACGGCTGGGTCCAGCAGTGCGAGGGCGACGACAACTGGAACGAGGACACCAACCAGCCGTGTCCTGGATTCGACAACGACGGCGACCCGATCGACGACGATGACGACGACGGGGGCCGGGGCGGCGGTGGCCGAGGCGGCCGCGGCGGCGGCGACGACTGACGCCGATGGGAGCATTGACGCGCGCCGCAGGCGCGACGACCGTCGTGGGCGCGGGCGTGCTCGCCTGGAGCCTCGTCGAGGCGCGGTCGTACGCCGTGCGTCAGGTCGCCGCGCCGGTCCTCGACCCCGGCTCGCGACCGCTGCGCATCCTGCACCTGTCCGACCTGCACGTCACGCCGTCCCAGCGCGGCAAGATCGCGTGGGTGCGCTCTCTCGCGCGCTTCCGACCCGACCTCGTGGTCGACACCGGTGACAACCTCGCTCACGTGGACGCCGCACCCGCTGCGCTCGAGGCCCTCGAGCCGCTGCTGGACTTCCCCGGGGTGTTCGTGCACGGGTCCAACGACTACTTCGGTCCGCGCCCCAAGAACCCGTTGACCTACCTGGTCTCGCCCACCCGGCTGCGGGGCGACGCCGTCGAGCTCGATCACGCCGCTCTGACGTCCGGGCTGACCGGGCGCGGCTGGCTCGACCTCAACAACGCGCGCGGCACTCTCGAGGTCGCGGGTTCGCGCGTGACCTTCGCCGGACTCGACGATCCTCACCTGGGCCGCGACGCGATGCCAGCGCCGGACACGGACCGTGGCGACCTGCGCATCGGCGTCGCGCACGCGCCCTATGCGCACGCGCTCGAGGCGCTTGCGGCAGACGGTGCATCGGTGATTCTCGCGGGCCACACCCACGGCGGTCAGGTCTGCGTGCCCGGCTACGGCGCGCTCGTGACCAACTGCGACCTGGACACGTCGCGCGCCAAGGGACTGCACGGCTGGCCGGGCGCTCGGCCGGACCAGCCGGGCGGCGAGGACAGCGTGTGGCTGCACGTCTCGGCGGGTGTCGGGACGTCGCCGTACACGCCCATTCGCGTGGCGTGCCGGCCCGAGGCGACCATGCTGACGCTGCTGCCCAGGAGGGCGTAGCGCCAGTTAGGTTCAGGTGCCTGTTCTCAGGTATGCTGGCACGGCTTCAATTCGGGGTGTGGCGCAGCTTGGTAGCGCGCCTCGTTCGGGACGAGGAGGTCGCAGGTTCAAATCCTGTCACCCCGACCATCTGCTGACGAAGGGGCCTGGCGTGTGCCGGGCCCCTTCGTCATGTCCGGCCGCTGCGCCCGCGCTGGTCTTCCACCAGGATCACGCGCCGCGGTCAGATCCACACTGAGGCTCCATCACCGCGCTCAGGTTCGAGGCCGGTTTTCTGAGCGCGCCAGTGGAGGCTCAGTGTCGATTCTGGAGCGCGCTTGTCTCCCAGTGGAGGCTGGCGGGGCGCACGGACGGCCCGGGGCGACCGCGAGACCACGGGCGAGGTAGGCCGACCCGCGCGGGCCCGTCAGTGTCGCAGGATGGACTCCATGCGCTTGCCGCGCGCGACCTCGTCCACCAGCTTGTCCATGTACCGGATCTTCTGCATGAGCGGGTCCTCGATCTCCTCGACCCGGACTCCGCAGATCACGCCCGTGATGAGCTCGGCATTCGGATTGAGGGACGCCTCATCGAAGAAGTCCTCGAACGTCGTGCCCGCCTCGAGATGACCGTCGAGCGCGGCCTTGTCGAAGCCGGTGAGCCACTCGATCACCTGGTCGAGCTCGGCGACCGTGTGCCCCTTCTTCTCAACCTTCGTCACGTAGTGCGGGTACACCTCGGACACGGGCATGGCGAAGATGCGGTGGCTCATGCATCCATCGTAGACACCGCGCCCGGTCGAGCCGGTCAGTTCGTGTACGCCGCCGCGGCCGCCGCGTACTGCGCCTGAATCTCGGGGCGGTAGTCCGGCGCGGGCGTCGCGACCGTCTCGACGGGCCACGACGGCCGCTCGCCCGTGAGCGCCCACGCGGCCTGCACTGACGCCCCCAGCGCCACGTACTCGGCCGGTTCGGGGATCTCGACGGGAGCGTCGAACACCTGTGCGGCGATCTGCTGCACCGCGGGGTTCTGCGCCGCGCCACCCACGAGCAGCAGCCTGCGCGGCGACAGCCCCTGGGCGCGCACGGCCGCGAGGCCATCGGCGAGCGCGCACAGCATCCCCTCGATCGCGGCGCGCGCGAGATTCTCGCGGGTGGTGGAGGCCAGTGTGAGTCCGGTCAGGGAGGCCGATGCGTCCGGCAGGTTGGGAGTGCGCTCTCCTTCGAAATATGGGACGAGCACGGCACCGCCTGCGCCGGGCTCGGCGTCCAGCGCGAGCTCGCCGAGTTCGTCGTGCGAGATGCCCAGCACGCGCGTGAACGCATCGAGCACGCGCGCGGCGTTGAGGGTCGCGACGAGCGGGAGGAACTGCCCGGAGGCGTCCGCGAACCCGGCGACGGCGCCGCTGACGTCGCGCGCCGGCACAGGGGTCACGGCGAAGACGGTGCCGGACGTGCCGATCGACACGATCGCGTCGCCCTCGCCCGCCCCAAGTCCCAGCGCCGCACCCGCGTTGTCGCCTGCACCCGGCCCGACCACCGCATCGGCTGTCGCGTCATACCCGGCGACGCCGCGGCCCGCGGCCTCGCCCGGGCCCAGGACGCGCGGCAGCACGGCGTCGTGGCCGAGCGCTGCGACCAAGAGTTCGCGGTCGTACTCGTCGGTCACCGGGCTCCAGTAGCCGGTGCCGGAGGCGTCGGAACGGTCCGTCGTGAGCTCGTCGAGCACGGGACCGAGCGGCGACTCGTCGGCGGGCCCGAACCCGCGCAGGCGCCACGTCAGCCAGTCGTGGGGCAGGGCCACGGCCGCGACGCGTGCCGCGTTGTCGGGCTCGGCGTCGCGCAGCCAGCGCAGCTTGGTGGAGGTGAAGGACGCGACCGGGACCAGGCCGGTGCGCTCGGCGAGCGCGTCCGCGCCGAACTCGGAGACCAGGTCCTGGGCCGCGGCCGCCGAGCGGGTATCGTTCCACAGCAGGGCGTCGCGGATGACGCGCCCCGCCGCGTCGAGAGCGACCATGCCGTGCTGCTGGCCGCCGATCGACACGGCGGCGACGTCGGCCAGCCCGCCCGCGCCGTCGAGCGCCTCGCGCAGCGCGCTCCACCAGGCCGCAGGAGGCACGGACGTGCCGTCGGGGTGGCTGGCACGGCCCGTGCGCACCACCGCGCCCGTGTCGAGGTCGCGCACGACCACCTTGCAGCTCTGGGTCGATGAGTCGATGCCTGCGACGAGCGTCATCGCGCGTCCTTCCTGGTCAGTCGTGAAAGGTGCCCCGCCCTTCGCCGCGAAGGAGGACGCGGCAAGGGGCGGGGCGTGGGGGAGGGATCAGCGGGCACCCATGAGGTGCTCGATGGCGAGTTGCTGGATGCGGACGTAGCCGAACCCCTCGCCGTCGAAGTACACCTCGGGGTCGAAGTTCTCGTAGGCGCTCGCGTCCGTGAGGAGGTCAGCGGTGCTCTCGCCGGCCGCCAGCGTGGTCTGAGCGAGCTGGTCGTTCTTCGCGGCGACCAGCGCCTCCTGAACCTCCGGGTCGGCACGGAAGGCCGCGGCGCGCTCCTTGAGCAGCAGGTAGGTGCGCATGTTGGCCGCCGCGGACTCCCAGACGCCGGTGATGTCCTCGGTGCGCGAGGGCTTGTAGTCGAAGTGGCGCGGGCCGGTGTAGGCCTGACCGCCGTCGGGCCCGCCGTTCTCCAGCAGATCCACCAGCGAGAACGCGTTGATCAGGTCGCCGTGGCCGAACACCATGTCCTGGTCGTACTTGATCCCGCGCTGGCCGTTGAGGTCGATGTGGAACAGCTTGCCCTGGAACAGCGCCTGGGCGATGCCTGCGGTGAAGTTCAGGCCGGCCATCTGCTCGTGGCCCACCTCGGGGTTCAGGCCCACCAGCTCCGGGTGGTCGAGCGTCTCGATGAAGCCCAGGGCGTGGCCCACCGTCGGCAGCAGGATGTCGCCGCGGGGCTCGTTGGGCTTGGGCTCGATGGCGAACTTGATGTCGTAGCCCTTGTCGAGCACGTACTGGCCGAAGATGTTCGCCGCCTCGCGGTAACGCTCGAGGGCGACGCGGGTGTCCTTGGAGAAGTCGTACTCGGCGCCCTCGCGGCCGCCCCACATGACGAAGGTCTTCGCGCCCAGCTCTGCGGCGAGGTCGATGTTGCGCAGGATCTTGCGCAGCGTGAAGCGGCGCACAGCGCGGTCGTTCGAGGTGACGCCACCGTCCTTGAACACCGGGTGGCTGAAGGTGTTGGTGGTGATCATCGGGATCACCATGCCGGTGTCCTCGCACGCCTTCTTGAGGGCGTCGATCGCGGCCTGGCGCTCGGCGTCGGGCGACCCGAACGGGAACAGGTCGTCGTCGTGGAACGTCATGCCGTACGCACCCAGCTCCGAGAGCTTGTGGATGGCGTCGACGGCGTCGACGGGGCCTCGAGTCGCCGACCCGAAGGGGTCCTGCGCGTTCCAGCCGATGGTCCACAGTCCGAAGGTGAACTTGTCCTCGCGCGTGGGGGTGGGTGACATGATGGGGCTCCGATCCTCATCGATCTGTTAGGTTGCTGGCTACAACATAAGTCCCTGGGGCGCACCTGTCAAAATGTGGGGACCCGCACCAGTGAGGAGACACCGCACCCATGGTCGAGCACGTCGCCGGACGACCCTTCGTCGCCGGACGCGGGAGCCGCAACGAGGCGACCCGTCGACACAACCTGTCCACCCTGCTCTCCCTCGTCCACCACGGCAACGGGGTGTCGCGCGCCGACCTGACGCGGACCACCGGCCTCAACCGCTCCACCATCGGCCTGCTGGTCGCCGATCTGGTGGCGGCGGGTCTCGTCGCGGAGAGCGCGCCGGCCACGGGGTCCGTCGGTCGCCCGAGCCCGATCGTCGTCCCCGATCCGGACGTGGTCGCCGTCGCGATCAACCCCGACGTCGACGCGGTCGTCGTGGGGATCGTCGGCCTGGGCGGAGTGGTTCACGCCACGACGCGCGTGGAGCAGGACGCGATCCCCAGCGTCGACGAGGTGGTGGCCGCCGTGGCTGCCGCGGTGAGCGTCCTCACTCAGGGGCGCTCGTGGCGCGTGGTGGGCGCCGGCGTCGCTGTGCCCGGACTGGTGCGCGCCCGCGAGGGAGCGGTCGCTCGCGCTCCGCACCTGCTGTGGAGCGGGGAGGCCGTGGCAGCGCCCCTCGAGGCGGCCCTGGGCGTCCCCGTCGCAGTCGACAACGACGCGAACGCGGCTTTGGTCGCCGAGACGCTGTTCGGCGCGGCCAGGGGCCGTCGCGACGTGATCTATCTCAATGGCTCAGTGTCCGGCATCGGCGGGAGCATCCTGACGGATGGCACCGTCGTGCGCGGTGCCGACGGCTTCGCGGGCGAGCTGGGACACACCCTCGTCCGGCCCGATGGCGAGCAGTGCCACTGCGGGCGCGTCGGCTGCCTCGAGACCGAGGTCAATCTGCAGCGCCTCGAGCGTGCCGCCGGTGAGGCGGGCATCGACCACGCCCACGTCTCGGCGTCCTTGGGGAGCGGGTCCGACGAGCTCGCGGCGGAGGTCGAGCACCAGATCGACACCCTCGCCCTCGCGACCGGATCCTTCGTCTCGATCTTCAACCCGGAGGCGGTGCTGCTCGGAGGCTTCCTCAGCGCGCTTCAGGCACGCCAGCCGGCGCGCTTCGCCGAGGCGCTGGGTGAGGCAGTGTTCGCGCCGCTCGGCGAGCGGCTCGAGATCGTGCGAGCCGAGCTCGGCGACGAACTGCTCATGGTGGGCGCCGCGGAGCTCGCGTTCGCCGACCTGCTCGCTGACCCCTTGGGCGCCGAGGTGCCGACCCCGTCCTGAGCCCGTCTAGCAGACACGATGCGCCGGACCGTGGCAGGCTGGGCGCATGAGCAGCGACGCGTGTCTCTCACCCGCAGGTGACCGCCCATGCTGACGGTGCTCGCCGTCCTTCCCATCGCGGCGATCCTGCTGCTCATGGTCGTGGCGAAGTGGTCTGCGGCTCTCGCTGGCGGCACGGCGGCCCTCGGCGCGATGGTGCTCGCGCTCACCGCCTTCGAGTTCGGCGGCGACGATGACCCGTTCGGACCCGTGGAGGGCATCGTCGGGGTGCTGGCGCGCGCCGGCTTCGTGGCGCTCACCGTGATGCTGATCATCGGCCCAGCGCTCGGCATTCACCACCTCCAGCAGCGCACGGGCGCGACTCGGGCGCTCGAGGCGGGGCTGTCGCGCATTACTCCGGATCCGCGCGTGGCCGCTCTCCTCATCGTGTGGTTCTTCTGCCTGCTGATCGAGGGGGCCGCCGGCTTCGGCACGCCGGTCGCGCTCGCCGCTCCCTTCCTCGTCGCGGCGGGCTTCAAACCCGTCACCGCCGTCGTGGCCGCCATGCTCGGACACGCATCGGCCGTGCCCTTCGCCGCCGTCGGCACGCCCACCCTCGCTCAGCTCGCGATCGTCGACTACGAGCCCCTCGAGCTGTCGTGGGCAGTCGCTCCGTACACGGCCGTCGTGGGTCTGGTGCTCGCGTTCATGGTCGCGCGGCTGGTCGGCACCCTCCTGCCCACGGCCGGGCCGCCGTGGAAGTGGATGGGCGTCGCGTACCTCGCGTTCTTCGTCCCCAACCTGCTGATCGCGCGCTTCGTGGGCCCGGAGCTGCCGTCCCTCGTGGGCGCCATCGGCGGCGCGGCGATGTTCATCGGGGTCGTCCGGTGGGTGGTCAACCGCCGCCTGCGCGCACGGGTGGCCGCCGGCGAGGACCTCATGAGCCCCGAGGAGCTCGCGGCCGAGGAGCGGGTGCACGAGGCCGCCGAGGAGACGATCGAGGCGGACCGCGAGGAGCGCCACGCGCCCGACGCACCCCCGATGAGCTTCCTCGCCGCCACCGCGCCGTACCTGGTGCTGGTGGTCCTGGTCCTGGTGACGCGCCTGGTGCCCCCGGTCAAGGAGGCGACGCAGTCCTGGACCATCAGTTGGGAGCTGTTCGACCACTTCTCGGAGCACATCGAGCCGCTGTACCACCCGGGCCTACTGCTGGCCGTCGCGTTCGTCGCCGGCGGCATCTGGCAGCGCGCTCCGCTCAAGGACGTGGGCCGGGCCTTCGAGAAGGCGACGTTCCAGGTGGTGCCGGTGTTCGTGGCGCTGGTCGCGATGGTGACCGTTGCGTTCACCATGTCGGAGTCCGGCATGACCACGGAGCTCGCCGTCGCCGCGGCCGCCACGGGCGGGCTGTGGCCGGTGCTGAGCCCCTTCGTGGGCGCGCTCGGCACATTCATGACCGGATCCGCGACCGCGTCGAACATCCTCTTCACCGAGTTCCAGGATCAGACCGCGCTGTCCGCGGACCTGGACCCGTTGCCGCTGCTGGGTGCTCAGGGAGCGGGCGCCGCGATCGGCAACATCATCTGCCCGCACAACGTGGTCGCCGCCGCAGCCACGGTGGGGCTGTCGGGCCGCGAGGGCGAGGTGCTCAATCGTGCGCTCCCCGTCGCGGCCGTGTGCCTGGCGATCATCGGCGCGATGGCCTGGCTGATCGTCTGACCGCGTTGCGCGAGCGAAGTGGATCCATTTCGCTCATCTCGGCCCGTAGACGAGCGAGTCGGGCCCATTTCGCTCGCCTCAGGGCTTAGACGAGCGAAATCGCACCGCCAGGAGGGCCGATGCGCGGGCCGGGTTACGCTCCCAGTTGCGGTGAGGCGGCGGCCACCCGGGCCTCGATGCGCTCCGCGACCAGCTCCGCGATCTGCACCGCGTTGAGCGCCGCACCCTTGCGCAGGTTGTCGCCCACGATGAACAGCGCGAGGCCGCGACCGTCGTCCACGCCCTGGTCCTGACGGATGCGGCCCACGAAGGTCTCGTCCTTCCCGGCGCCCTTGAGAGGCGTGGGGATCTCGTCCACCACGACGCCCGGCGCGGAGGCCAGAATCTCGTACGCACGCGCAGGCGACATCGGCGAGGCGAACTCCGCGTTCACGGACAGCGAGTGGCCCGAGTACACGGGCACGCGCACGCAGGTGCCGGACACGCGCAGCTCGGGAAGCCCCAGGATCTTGCGCGACTCGTCGACCAGCTTGCGCTCCTCGACGGTCTCGTTCGAGTCGTCGCCCACGAGGTCGCCCGCGAACGGCAGGACGTTGAAGGCGATGGGCTCGACGTACACCTGAGGCGACGGGATCGGGACGGCGCCGCCGTCCCGAGCCAGCGCATCGGCCTCCCCGGCGACTGCGCGCACCTGACCGCCCAGCTCGGCGACGCCGGCCACGCCCGAGCCGGACACGGCCTGGTAGGTCGAGACCACGAGGCGGACCAGCCCGGCCTCCTCGTGCAGCGCCTTGAGCGTGGGCATCGCGGCCATGGTGGTGCAGTTGGGGTTCGCGACGATGCCCTTCGGGATCTCGTCGAGCGCGTCCGGGTTCACCTCGGACACGACGAGGGGAACCTCGGGGTCCATGCGCCACGCGGAGGAGTTGTCGACCACGACTGCGCCCGCGGCCGCGAACTTCGGCGCATACTCGCGCGACGGCCCGCCGCCCGCGGAGAAGATCGCGATGTCGATCCCGGCGTAGTCGCCCGAGGCGATGTCCTCGACGGTGATGTCAGCGCCCAGGTGCGGCAGCACGGTGCCAGCCGAGCGCGACGACGCGAAGAAGCGCACGTTCGCCTCGGGGAAGCGGTCCGCGACCAGCTCGCGCATGACGGTGCCCACCTGACCGGTGGCGCCTACAACGGCAAGAGTGAGAGTCATCGTCCGGTACCTCCGTAGACCACGGCCTCGCCCTCGACGGAGTCGAGCTCGAAGGCGGTGTGGACGGCGCGCACGGCGTCGTCGAGCTTCTCCGAGCGGGTCACCACAGAGATGCGGATGTCTGAGGTCGAGATCATCTCGATGTTGACGCCCGCGTCGCGCAGGGCCGCGAAGAACTTGGCGGAGACGCCCGAGTTGGAGCGCATGCCGGCGCCGATCAGCGAGATCTTGCCGATGGTGTCGTCGGTGCGCAGCTCGGCGTAGCCGATCGCCTCGTGGGCGGCCTCGATCGCGGCGGTGGCGCGCGGGATCGCGTCCGTGGGCAGGGTGAAGGAGATGTCGGTGACGCCGGTCACGGTCGCCGAGACGTTCTGGACGATCATGTCGATGTTGACGTCGGCCTTGGCGACCGCCTCGAACAGGCGCGCGGCGGATCCGGGCACGTCGGGCACGCCGATGACCGTGATCTTGGCCTCGGAGCGGTCGTGCGCGACTCCTGCGATGATCGGGTCTTCCATCTCTTCTCCCTCTTCAGTGTCGCCCGTGACCCAGGTCCCTTCAAGACCTGAGAAGGACGAGCGCACATGGATAGGCACGTCGAAGCGCCGCGCGTACTCGACGCAGCGCGGGTTGAGGACCTTCGCGCCCGAGGCGGCGAGGTCGAGCATCTCCTCGTACGACACGCGGTCGAGGCGCCGGGCGGTTGGGACGATGCGGGGGTCGGCAGTGAAGACGCCGTCCACGTCCGTATAGATCTCGCAGACGTCGGCGGCGAGCGCCGCTGCGAGCGCGACGGCAGTGGTGTCCGAGCCGCCGCGGCCCAGCGTGGTGACGTCCTGGGTCTCCGGGTGGAGGCCCTGGAAGCCGGCGACGATCGCCACGTCGCCGTCCGCGACGGCCTTCTGGAGGCGCCCGGGCGCGACGTCGATGATGCGTGCGCGGCCGTGGTGCTCGGTGGTGATGACGCCCGCCTGGGGGCCGGTGAAGGCCTGCGCGCCGGTGCCGAGCTCGCGGATCGCCATCGCCAGCAGCGCCATCGAGATGCGCTCGCCCGCGGTCAGCAGGATGTCCATCTCGCGCGGCGCGGGGTCGCCGGTCACGGCGTTGGCGAGGTCGATCAGCTCGTCGGTGGTGTCGCCCATCGCGCTCACGGCGACCACGACGTCGTTGCCCATCATCTTGGTCTCGACGATGCGACGGGCGACGCGCTTGATGGCGTCGGCGTCCGAGACGGAGGACCCTCCGTACTTCTGCACCACGAGAGGCATGCTTGAGCTCCAGGAATCTGACCAGGGTGGGCGCGCCCGCGCGGGCACGGTGACACAGTCTAGTGCCCGCCCCGGCTTTCCCGCGAAATGGGCCCACTTCGCTCACGTAGGCGCCTAGCCGAGCGATTCGGGCCCATTTCGCTCGCGTCAGCGGTTGGGTGAGCGAGAATCGACCGCCAGGAGTGCGGAGGGCCGATGCCGGGGGTCAGGCCTTCGTGTTGCTCACCCACCGCTCGAGGTGGGCGGCCTCGCGCTCGAGGGGGCCGGACTCGTCGAGCGCGTGGGCGAGGGCTGCGCCTCCCTCGACGCCGGCGAGCAGGTGCACGGCCCGGGCCTCGGAGGCCGCGCGAGCGAACCCCAGGCCCTCGAACTGATCCGCGATCCACGCGAGGGTCTCGCGGTGCGCGCGCGCGTCTCCCGGGACGGCCGATGCGGTGGCGAGCAGACTGCCGTGAGCGCGGATCGCTGTAGCGTCGTCCAGGTACGTGCCGAGCAACGCGACGAGTGCGGCGGCGGGCTCCGCGGGAAGACCGTCGCGCGCTGCGGCGAGCTGGTCCGCGACGCCATCGGCCACGGCGCCCGCGACGTCGGCCTTGGTCTTGAAGTAGTAGTACACCGATCCGGACGGCACTCCGGCCTCGCCGGCGATCGCGGCGAGGGTGGTCGCCTCGAGCCCCGTGGTGCGGGCCAGGTGGATCGCGGCGGCCGTGAGGCGCTCGCGTTTGTCGGTCGCGGGGCGGGGCATGGCGTCTCCTCAAGGTAGTGGTCTCACTAGTGTCGCTCGGGTGCTGGCCCACCGCGACGTCGACACGCGCAAGAATCAGGGTCTTCCCTCATGCGTCGCCAGCCCGGTGTCTGCCACACTCGACCCGATGGCACCACGGGCGCGGCAGCGCCACCGGCACGAGGCAGAGGAGTGGAATGACCATCACTGAGGACGCGCCCGCGACGACGGGGGCGATCGTCGCGACCGGGGTCGCGCGATCCTTCGGCGACGTTCGCGCCGTCGAGGACGCCACGCTGGCCGTCAGGCGCGGCGAGGTGACCGCACTGATCGGACCGAACGGCTGTGGCAAGACCACCCTCATGCTGATGCTGTCCGGCCTGCTCCGACCGCATGCGGGCACCATCACCGTCGCCGGTGCGGACCCGAGGACGGACGCCGCCGCGGTGCGCGCCGCGATCGGATGGATGCCCGACCAGCTGGGTTCGTGGGACAACCTCACGTGCCTCCAGACCCTCACGCTCGTGGGCGAGGCCTACCGCATCCCGCGCGCGACCGCACGTGACCGGGGCGCCGCACTTCTCGAGCGGGTCCACCTCAGCGAGTTCGCCGACAGGCCCGCGCGGGTGCTGTCGCGGGGTCAGAAGCAGCGGCTGTCGCTGGCCCGCGCGCTCGTGCACGACCCCGCGGTGCTGCTCCTGGACGAGCCCGCCAACGGCCTCGACCCGCGCTCGCGCGTGGACCTCCGAGTCCTGGTGCGCCAGCTCGCGGCCGAGGGCAAGGCCGTGCTGATCTCGAGTCACGTGCTCGCCGAGCTCGATGAGATGGTCGACGAGGCCGTCTTCATGTCGAAGGGGCGGACCCTGGGAGATCAGGCTACGGCGATGGTGGCCGATGCGAGGCTCAAGTACCGCATCGACGCCCTGGACCCGGCCGCGCTGCACGCTGCGCTCACCGCCGGGAACGTCGATTTCGAGATCACGGACACCGGTGCCGTGACCCGCATCGCCGACGAGTCCAACGCGGCGCAGGCGCTCGCCTGGCTGATTGGTCAGGGCGTGGCCGTGCACCGATTCGGCCCGGTCGGGTCGGCGCTCGAACAGACCTACATGGCGATGAACGAGGAGCGGCGATGACCACCCAGGCACCCGAGACGGCGTCGGCTCCGCTTCCCGACGTCCCCGTCAGCCCGCCACCGCGGACGGGCAATCCCTGGCTCCCGACGCCGCACGGCGTGAGCCTTGTCGCGCGCATCGAGCTGCGCCGCAGGCGCCCGAGTGCCAAGGGCTACGTGCTCTACGGCATCCTCTTCGCGGTCGTGATCGCGATCTGCCTCGCCGCGGCGGTCTTCGCGCCTGCGCAGCTGTCATCCACCAACTTCGAGATCGTGCTGGTCATGGTGCTGGGCGTCGGCATGCTCATTGCACCGTCGCTCTCGGCGACGTCCATCAACGGCGATTCGAGCGAGGGCGTGCTCGCGCCGCTCCAGATGACGCACCTGACGGCGGGGGACATCGCGTTCGGCAAGCTTCTCGCCTCGTGGACGGTGTCAGTGGTCGCGCTGGTCGCGCTGTCGCCGTTCCTCATCTACACGTTCCTGACCTCGGGTTGGACGGTCGTGGAGATGCTCGTCACCGTTGCGGCGGTTCTGTTCGTCGTGCTGGCGTTCACTGCCGTGGGCCTCGCGTGGTCATCGATCGCGGCGCGCGCCGTCGCATCCGTGTCTCTGGCACACCTCACCACGGGCTTCTTCGTCATTGGCACGCTCATCGCCTTCGGCATCGCGTCGCTGCTGGTCACGGACGAGTCGCCGCAGCGCGACCAGTGGATCGACTGGGATTCCATGACGCCCGAGGCCCAGTCCGCGCTCGACAACGCCTATCAGACGGGCGACTTCAGCGAACTCGATCCCGATGACTACGCCTGCGTCGACTCGGATTGGGCGTACACCGTCACCCACACGGACCGTATCGCGTGGGTACTGCTGGTCAACCCGGTCGTGATGATCTCCGAGACCGCGCCGATCGTCGACCCCGAGACGTGGGAGGAGGACGGGCGGGCCGCGCCTGGCGTGTTCGCCGGCATCCACTCGCTCGTCTCGGGCGCGCGGCTCGGTCCTGAGGAGTCCGTCGACGAGCACGTCGGCTTCGACGAGTGCGAGCAGCTCGCTCGCGACATCGAGCTCGCGCAGATGAGCGGCGAGGAGCGCGAGGCCATGTGGGCCGAGGAGTCGGCGGAGTGGGAGGACGACTGGATCGAGCAGCAGCAGGAGCAGGCGAATCTTGATCGCGCACCGTGGCTGGGCCTCGGCGTTGTGGCGGCCCTCTTCGCCGGCTCGATGTGGATCGTCGTCAATCGCCTGCGCGTGCCCTACAAGAACCTGAGGTCAGGGACCCGCGTGGCCTAGGAGACCTTGCGGCGGCCTTCGAACGCGCGGCCCAGGGTGACCTCGTCCGCGTACTCGAGGTCGCCGCCCACGGGCAGCCCCGACGCCAGTCGCGACACGTCGATGCCCATGGGCGCCAGCATGCGCGTCAGGTACGTCGCCGTCGCCTCGCCCTCGATGTTGGGGTCGGTCGCGATGATGACCTCTTGAACGGCGCCGTCGCCCAGGCGGGTCAGCAGCTCGCGGATGCGCAGGTCGTCGGGCCCCACCCCGTTCATGGGGTCGATCGCGCCGCCGAGCACGTGATAGCGGCCCCGGTACTCGCGGGTGCGCTCGATGACCACGACGTCCTTGGGCTCCTCGACCACGCACAGGAGGTCGTCGGCACGGCGGGGGTCCGCGCAGATGCGGCACTGCTCGGACTCGGCGACGTTGCCGCAGGTGTCACAGAAGCGCACCTTCTCCTTGACCGTGGTGATGGCGTCCGCGAGGCGCTTGACGTCTGCGCCGTCGGCGGCGAGGAGGTGGAAGGCGATGCGCTGGGCGCTCTTGGGGCCCACGCCGGGAAGGTGTCCCAGCTCGTCGATCAGATCCTGCACCGCGCCGTCATACATGGGTCCAGCGTAGGCGTCGGCGCGCGAGCCGAGGGCCAGGCGCGCTCAGTCCGGCATCGCGGTCAGCGAGGCTCGAGGTAGCGCACGTAGACGTCCATGAGGCGGGACGGGCTCGCCCCGTAGACCTCGAACATGGTGCCGAAGCCCGACGTGATCGCAAGGATGTCGGCCGCGAGCTCACTGGGCGCGACATCGGTGCGGCACCAGCCGTGCTCCTGCACATAGGCCATGAGCCGTCCGAGCTCGGCGCTCCACTCCTTGTGAAGCGCGTGGAGCGGCTCGATGAGGGAGGGATCGTCGCGGTTGGCGTCGACGAATTCGGAGATGAGCATGGTCCAGCGCGCGCCGTGGGGGTCGGTGCGCGCGAACTCCGCCTGGGCCGCGGCGAGCGCCTCCACGAGGGAGCTGGGCTGTGCCTCTTCGACCACTGTCCACCACTCGCCTCGCCGGTCGCGTCGCGCGCGCAGCACGTCGAGGAAGAACTGTTCCTTCGAGTCGAAGTGAAAGTAGAACGCGCCCCGCGTGTAGGGCGAGTCGCGGACGATGTCCTCGATGGTGGTCTCGGCGTAGCCCTTGACGAGGTAGCGGTCGATGCCGAGCTGCAGCAGGTCTTCGCGGGTTCGCGCTCGCTTGAGCTGGAACTTGTTCGGCGGCTTGGTCGTCGCCGCCGGCTCGCCATTCATGCGATCGAGGCTATCAGCGCGCCGCGGGCGATCGCGGAGCCGCGACCGACTGCTACTTGTCGTCGATCACGGTGCCGCCGAGCATCTGCGCGACCACGTCCGCGCCGCTCAGCTGTGCGTCGGGCGCCTGCTCGTCGTCGGGTGAGATGTCCTCGTGAGGGTGGTCGTCGGCAGGCGGCTCGGCGTCGTAGGGCGGGACGTCGTCCTCCGGCGGCTCGTCCCACGGCGGGACGTCGTCGCCGGCTGCGGCCGCGCCGGAACTGCTCTGGGCCGATGCCGTCGCGGCTGCCGTGGGGATGGCGCCCGACATCGGAGCGGACGGCGCGGACGGAGCCGCCGATCGCGCGGGCGGGGAAGCGGCGGGTCGCGGCCCGCCCGGCCCCTCAATCGCGTCGACTCGCACGTGCAGGCCGAGGGTCTCGCGCACCGCCAGTGCGACGTTCTCCGCGTGGGCGCTGCCGGTGAACCGGGACGCGAGGGCGGCGTTGTCGAAGGCCAGGGTCAGCACCCCTGCCTCGACCCCGGCGACCTGGGCGCTCTGGCTCACCATCGACCAGGTGACGCGACGCCGCTCGAGTGTGCCGAGCACCTCGGGCCACCGACGCCGGACGAGTTCGGCGTCCTCGGCGCCGCTGGCGACGTCCCCAGTCGGCGCGCGTACCGGCTCGGGCGCGGCCTCGGGCTCGGGCGTCGCCTGCGGGGCCGATGCGCGTGCCGGCTCGGGCGACGGTGCCGGCTGGGGCGGCGTTGCGGGCGGAGCCGCGGGAGCTGGCGCCGCCGCGGCGGGTCGCTCAGGTGTGGACTCAGCGCCAACGGGCTCAGCGGCAGCGGGCTGCTCCGCCGGCGGCCGCTGGGCGCCTCCGCGCGCTGCGGCCACCGCGTCGCGGGCCCGTTGGGCGCCTTCGGCGGGCGAGGTGGGGGCGCCGGCAGCCGGAGCTGACGGAGCAGTCGCGCCCGGACCCGCGCTCGGGGCGGGGGCGGCGGACGGCACGGCACCGGTCGCGGCCGCGACCAGCCGCGCGCACAGGAGCTCGAGATGAAGCCGCGGCGAGGTCGCGCCCACCATGTGGGTGAGCGCGTCGTTCACCAGGTCACCGGCCTGGGACGCGCGAGCGAGCCCGAGCCTGCGCGCCTGGTCCTTCATGCGGTCCAGCTGGTCTGCGGGCACCTCGCCCAGCGCGCGCACGCCGTCCGGGCCCGCGGTGGCGAGCAGGATCAGGTCGCGGAGCCGCTCGAGCAGGTCCTCGACGAACCGGCGGGGCTCGTGGCCGGTGCCGATCACGCGTCCTACGACGTCGAACAGCGACGCACCGTCGCCCACGGCGATCGCGTCGACGGCGTCATCCAGCAGCGTCGCGTCCGTGAACCCCAGCAGGGCGATCGCTCGCTCGTACGTCACCCCAGCCGCGTCCGAGCCGGCCATGAGCTGGTCGAGCACCGACAGCGAGTCGCGCACCGACCCGCCCCCAGCGCGCACCACGAGGGGCAGCACGCCGGACTCGACCTCGACCGACTCGGCCTCGCACAGCGTGCCCAGGTAGTCCGTCAGCACCGCCGGGGGCACCAGCCGGAACGGGTAGTGGTGGGTGCGCGAGCGAATGGTGCCGATGACCTTCTCCGGCTCCGTGGTCGCGAAGATGAAGCGGATGTGGGGAGGCGGCTCCTCCACCAGCTTGAGCAGCGCGTTGAAGCCCTGCGGCGTCACCATGTGCGCCTCATCGAGGATGAAGATCTTGTACCGGTCGCGCGCCGGGGCGAAGGCCGCCCGCTCGCGCAGCTCGCGAGCGTCGTCGACGCCGTTGTGCGACGCGGCGTCGATCTCGACCACGTCCACCGATCCGGCTCCACCACGCGCGAGCTCGGCGCAGGACTGGCACTCGCCGCACGGGGTGTCCGTGGGCCCCTGCTCACAGTTGAGGCAGCGCGCGAGGATGCGTGCCGAGGTGGTCTTGCCGCACCCGCGCGGCCCCGAGAACAGGTACGCGTGGTTGACCCGGTCCGCGCGCAGCGCCTGCATCAGGGGGGCGGTGACGTGCTCCTGCCCCACGACGTCGGCGAAGGAGTCCGGGCGGTAGCGGCGGTACAGGGCGGTGCTCACGGCACTGAGCCTAACCGCACGGGGTGACACGCGCATCGGCCCTCCACAGGGGGCCCCGGGCATGAGAGGACCCCCCACGCACCCGACAGAGCCCGCTTACCCTTGCTGCATTCCTGCCCTGGGGGAGTTGGGCGAGATATCGCCACGTGAGGGGTCGCCGTCAAGTCTACCGGCACCCGCGATTTCGGAAGTACGGCCATGCTCGGGTACCATCTTGGGGCTTGGAGGATTCGCCTAGTGGCCTATGGCGCACGCTTGGAAAGCGTGTTGGGTGCAAGCCCTCAGGGGTTCGAATCCCCTATCCTCCGCCAAGAGTGACGTCACCGCATGCACGTGGGGGATTCAGTGGACCAAGCGCAGACCAGCGGCGATGTGAAGCGCCGCAAGGCCAAGCGCCGTCACCGTCGCGAACGCCAGATCATGGTCTTCGGTGTGATCATCATCGCCGTGGGCGCCGTCGCGTTCGCGGCCAGCGCGATCTACCGCGGCGAGGTCGAGGGTCCCTTCTCCGCCGAGTTCAACTCCCCCGCGCCGGACCTCGCCGAGATCGACCTGGTGTGCCCGCCCGCCGGCGCGGACCCCGTGCCGACGGATCAGATCGTCGTCCGCATCAACAACGGCGCGGGCACGCAGGGGCTTGCCGGCTCGGTCTCGCAGACCCTCGAGGGTCGCGGCTTCGTGACGGTGGGCGCGGTCAACTGGTCGCGCTCGTACGACGGCACGGTGCAGATCCTGTTCGGCGAGGAGGGCGTCGCCCACGCGTACACGCTCGCGCGCCAGTTCGAGGACGCCGAGCTGGTGCTCGACAACCGCGGCGACATCACGCTGGACCTGATCCTCGGCGAGGAGTTCGCCGCGTCGCCGGCCCTGCGCGAGCCGCTCGCCCCCGAACTCGACACCAGCCTCCCGCTGACCGCGGATGGTGAGTGCCGCCCCGCGGGGCTCGTGGTCGCTCAGCCCGCGCCGCGCACCCTGCCCGAGAATCCGCTCGCCGAGGCGAGCCCGGAGCCGGAGAGCGACGAGGGCTGAGCCCTCGACGGAGAGCCGATGCGCGCATCGGCCCCCGTACGCCAGGCACCCCTCTCAGGTGGTGAGGGTGCCGTGGAAGGCCGTCCACGACTCGGGCGCGAGCCGCAACGAGACCGTGCCGTCGCCGTGCTCGGCGGGCAGCGCGTCCACCATGCCGTAGGCCTCGGCCTCCTCCTGGGTCTCGCGCGCACCGTCGTGATCCGCCAGGACTGCAGTGCCGCCGTCGATGCGCACGCCGGCCCCGGGGTGGCGCAGAGTCACGATCTGCTCGTGGGCTGTGCGGTTGGTGACGAACAGCGCGAGCGCTCCGGTCGCCGGGTCCACTGAGGCCGCCGCCGTGACCGCCGGGACGTCGCCGTGACGCTCGGTCGTGATGGTCTCCGCGTCGACCTGGAGGTTGAGAGTCTCGCCCGTCGCGAGACGTGCGGCCGTCGCGAACGGGTGGAACGTGGTCTGCTTCCACGCGGCGCCGCCAGGCTCGGTCATGATGGGCGCGATCACATTCACGAGCTGCGCCAGGCACCCGATCGAGATGCGGTCCACGTGGTTGAGCAGGGTGATCATCAGGTCGCCCACGACCACGGCGTCCAGGCCGCTGTAGTGGTCCTCGATGATGCGCGGCGCGTCGCGCTGGATGGGAAGGTTCTTCTCGCCCACGAACCGGGACTCGAGGTACCAGACGTTCCACTCGTCGAACGAGATCGTGATCCGCTTGTCCGAACGGCGCTCCGCCGCGATCGAGTCCGCGCTCGCAACCACGCGCTCGACGAACCGGTCCATCGCGGTCCCGGAACCGAGGAAGGACGCGCGGTCGCCGTTCAGCTCCTCGTAGTACGCGTGCATCGAGATGTGGTCGACCACGTCGAACGTGTGCGACAGCACCGTGCGCTCCCACGCGCCGAACGTGTCCATGTACATCGACGACGAGCCGCACGCGACGAGTTCGATGGTGGGATCCACGAGCTTCATGGCCTTGCCGGTCTCCGCTGCCAGGCGGCCGTACTCCTCTGCGGTCTTGTGGCCGATCTGCCACGGCCCGTCCATCTCGTTGCCCAGGCACCACAGCTTCACGCCGTAGGGCTCCTCGCGGCCGTTCGCGATGCGCAGGTCCGACCAGTGCGTGCCGCCCTCGCCGTTGCAGTAGTCCAGCAGGGCGACCGCCTCCGCCACGCCGCGCGTGCCGAGGTTCACGGCCATCATGGGCTCGAGTCCCTCGCGCTCGCAGTACTGCAGGAACTCGTCCGTGCCGATGGTGTTGGGCTCGATGGTGCGCCATGCGAGGTCGAGGAACGGCCTGCGCTGCTCGACCGGGCCCACTGCGTCCTCCCACACGTAGTTGGACACGAAGTTTCCGCCCGGGTAGCGGACCAGTGTCACCCCGAGCTCGTCCGCGAGGTCCGCGACGTCGCGGCGGAAGCCGTGCTCGTCCGCGGTGGGGTGGTCCGGCTCGTAGACGCCGGTGTAGACGCACCGGCCCAGGTGCTCGACGAACGAGCCGAACAGTCGCCTGTCGATCGGGCCGATGCGGAAGTCGGGGTGCAGCGTGATGGTGGTCATGTCTCTCCTTGGATGGTGGAGGGCCGATGCTGTGGCCGGGTGGGTCAGGTAGGTATCACTGTCCGTCGAGTTCGGTCTCGGTCCAGGCGACGGGCCAGCCGTCGGCGGTCCACGCGAGTTCGCGGATGTCGAGGCGGAAGTCCCCGCCCAGGCTGCCGTCGTAGAAGTGCAGGCCCAGGTGGTTCTTCGATACGGACTGCCCGCCCGGGCCGATCATGCCGCCGCGAGTCGCGAGCACGACGTCGCCGCCGTTGTAGCGCATGTCGTTGCCGAGGCTGTCGACGTACGGGCCCGTGACCGACTCCGAGCGGCCGACCGCGATCGAGTAGGTCGACTCCGTTCCTGAGCAGCACTTGTCGCGCGACACGAACAGGTAGTACCAGCCGTCGCGCTCGATCACGTGCGGCGCCTCGATCGCGTTGAGCGAGTCGTTGCGGGTGGCGAGCACCTGTGGCTCCGTCCCGGCCGCGGCTGTGCCAGACGGCCACTCGAGCTCGATCATCTGGATGCCACCCCAGAACGAGCCGAAGGCCATCCACGGAGTGCCGTCAGCGTCCTCGACGATGCCGGGGTCGATCGCGTTGTAATGGGTCTCACCCGGCGCGGACCGCCACACCTCTCCCTGATCGGTCCAGCCGTAGTCGGGGTCGTCCACGTCGAGTGTGGGCGACGTCATGAGGCCGATCAGCGAGCGATTCGAGCCGAAGGTGGACGCCGAGTAGTACAGGTACCAGGTGCCATCGTGCTCGTAGAGCTCCGGCGCCCAGAAGTTCTCGACGCCGGGCACCACCTCGTAGACCCACTCCGGTCGGGTCTGCGCGTCCCAAGCGGTGCCCACCATCTCCCAGGTCTGTCCTTGGTCCGTGGACCTTCGGATCTGGGGCGCGCCCAGGCCCACGCGGACGTCCCCCGTCGAGTAGACGTACCAGTCCTCGCCCTCGTCGCCCACGACCAGCGCAGGATCGTGCGTCCGGATCTCTCCAGTGACGTCGATGCGGTTCGCGGCGGGGTCGCCGCCGGCCCAGGGCGACCACCACACGAGGCCCGCGGCGAGCACCGCGAGCCCTGCGCCCGCCGCCGCGAGACCGACCCATCGGGGCGTGCGGGCCTCGGGGCCCGCATCGGCGGTCGCCACCTCGTCGTCACCCACCATGGCCTCCCCATCCTGCCGTGCCATCAGCGGCCCAGCCGCACGACGTTCCACGACACCGCGGGCAGCGTCACGGTCAGGGACTCGCCATCGGTGCTCGCAGTGCCATTGTCGACAGGAGTCACCGAGGCATCGTCGTCGACGCTGGCCTGCCAGGTGTGATCCGGGTTCGACAGGCTGGTCGCGCCCACGACGCGCAGGCCGGGGAAGCCGCGCAGGTCCACGGTGAGGCCCAGCTCCTGGTCCAGCGAGCGGTTCACGGCGAAGACCACGACCTCGCCGGTCTCCTCGTCCTGCGTCGCGACAGCATCCAGCACGGGCACGTCGCCGAACCTCGCGGTCTCGTACAGCGGCGACTGCACCTCGACTCGGAGCACCTCGCCGGAGGCGAGCTGCGATGCCTGCGCGAACGGGAAGAACGTCGTCTGCCGCCACGACCGCCCACCGGGCTCGGTCATGATCGGTGCGATCACGTTGACGAGCTGCGCGAGCGATGCCGAGTGCACGCGGTCGGTGTTGCGCAGCAGCGAGATCAGCAGGCTGCCCACCACCACGGCGTCCGCGACGTTGTACGTGTCCTCGAGGAGCACCGGCGCCACGGGCCAATCCTTGCCCGTGGGCGGCTGAGACTCGGCGCGCTTCTGGTACCAGACGTTCCATTCGTCGAAGGAGATGTGGACGCGCTTGCCCACCTTCTTGTGGGCGCGCACCAGGTCGGCGGCCGCGACCACGGACTCCACGAAGTGGTCCATGTCGACGGCGGACGCCAGGAAGGAGCCCAGGTCGCCGTCCTCCTCCCAGTAGTAGGCGTGGGCGGAGATGTAGTCGACGTGCTCGTAGGTGTGGCCCAGCACGGTACGCTCCCACTCGCCGAACGTGGGCATCACCACGCCCGACGAGCCGCACGCGACAAGTTCCAGGTCGGGGTCGATCATGCGCATCGCGCGGGCCGTCTCCGCGGCCAGTCGGCCGTACTCGTCGGCGGTCTTGGAGCCGATCTGCCACGGCCCGTCCATCTCGTTGCCGAGGCACCACATGCGGATGTCGTAGGCCTCGGCCGCGCCGTTCGCGCGGCGCTGGTCGGACCAGTAGGTGCCGGCGTCGACGTTGCAGTACTCGAGCAGGTCGAGCGCCTCCTGGACTCCGCGGGTGCCGAGGTTGACCGCCATCATGGCCTCGGTGCCGGCCTTGGCGGACCACCGCATGAACTCGTCGACGCCCACGGTGTTGGGGTCCGTCGAGTGCCACGCGAGGTCCAGCCGCCGGGGCCGGTCCGCGACCGGCCCGATGCCGTCCTCCCACCGGTAGCCCGACACGAAGTTTCCGCCGGGGTAGCGGATGGTGGAGATGCCCAGCTCGCGCGTGAGGTCGATGACATCGCCGCGGAAGCCGTCCTCATCCGCGGTGGGAGCCTCGGGGTCGTAGATGCCCGTGTAAACGCAGCGGCCCAGGTGCTCGACGAACGAGCCGAACGTGCGCCGGCGCACGGGGCCGATGCGGAACGCGGGGTCGAGAGACAGGGAGGCGTGGATCATCGGTGGTCCTTTCGAGACGCGGCGGTGTCGAGCGCGACCCATGCGACGCCGTGCGCGGGCACGGTCGCGGCGAGGTCGCCTTGCTCGATCGAGGTGGTCTGGCCTGGCCAGAGGTCGGTCATGGAGGCTTCGTGGGCACCGGTGCCGAGGATCGAGGCGAGCGCGATGCGGGCATCGCGCGGGCTGTCGCCGGTCCAGAAGACCGCCGCGTACGTGCGTCCCGGCTGGTCCGTGGCGAGTGCGGACCAGACGACCAGCTCACCGCCATCCGCCGGCTCGCGCAGCAGCTCGCGGTTGTCGCGCGAGTGCCGGAGAACCTTGGCGACGTGGGGATTGGACAGGCGTGCGAGCGTGGCGTCGTCGGTGCTGGGCAGGTCGCCGCCGACCATCAGCGGCGAGCGGCCCATCGTCCACAGCGTGAGCAGGGTGCGCTGCTCGTCGGGCGTGAGGCGTGAGTCCCGCGGGTCGCCCCGCTCGGCGCGGATGCCGATGCGGCCCAGCGGCAGCATGTCCGCGTCCGCCCAGCCGCCCTCCCGCTGGAACGGCGCCCATCGGGCCAGGCGCGCGAACTGGGCGTAGACGTCCTCCCAGCGGTCCCACAGGTCGTCTGAGATGCGCCACATCTGGGCGTGATCCCGCAGATGGGGGAGGTGCTGGGTCGACAGGTGCGTCCCGGGCGACAGTGACAGCGTGATGCCCCGCCCACTGCGCTCGATTGCGAGGGCGTAGGCGGCGATCTCGCGGTCGAAGTACGGAGCCTGCATGTCGTCGGCCTTGATGAAGTCGACTCCCCAGGAGGCGAATTGCGCGACCTGGGCGTCGTAATAGGCCTGCGCACCCGGGTGGTCGTGGTTCAGCCCGTAGTTGTCCGGGTTCCACCGGCACACGTGCTCGAGGTCGGCCACGTCGCGGGCGGTCCACGCGGTGCCGAGGATCGGCAGGTCTCGTTCCACAGCGAGGCGCGGGATCCCGCGCATGATGTGGATCCCGAACTTCAGCCCCAGCTCGTGAACCGCGGCCGCGAGCGGAGCGAAGCCCCGGCCTCCCACGGACGAGGGGAAGCGCTCGGGCGCGGGGGTCTGCCGGCCGTAGGGGTCGAGTTCCAGGGGGGCGTCGGCGTTGTAGCCGTGAGCCCGTGCGGTGGGGTCGTACCAGGCGATGTCCACCACCACGGTGTCCCAGCCGTGCGGGAGCAGGTGCTCGGCCATGACGCCGGCGTTCGCGAGGACCTCGGCCTCGGTCACGGTGGTGCCAAAGCAGTCCCAGCTGTTCCACCCCATGGGGGGAGTGTGCGCGCGCATCGTCGGGCGGCCTCCATATCTACAACGTTGTAAGCAAATGGTGCCGAAAGAGAGCCGTTTTCGTCAAGACGTGACTTGAAATCGGACATTCTGCCCGTCCCGCAGCTGGAGTCTCGCAACCGGAGTGGGGGCGGTTGTTGTGGTCGCTGCATGATCTCAGGCGTCAATACCCCAGGTAAAACGGTCAAAGTCTTGACTGTCTCCGTTTCGTAACCTTTTCCTGCTTGACCGTGCCGCGAGATCTGTGTCACAGTTCCATCGTTGTAAAGAGGTTGGCGCAGGGTCAGCCTCAGAGCCTGGGGTCAAGGGAGACCAGCCGCGAACCGCGGCGGCGGATGCCGCCGTGTCGTGCGGACACACTGGACCTCACTCATCAACGATGATCAGAGAGGCAGGCAGATGCGCAAGAAGGGGATGGCGGCCGCAGCCGTCACGGTGGCAGGAGCCCTCCTGCTCGCCGCATGCAGTTCCGATGGCTCGAGCGGTGGCGACGCAAGCGAGGAGCCTGACACCTCGGGCGGCGACGCTCCCAATGAGCTCACGTTCATGTTCCGCGGCGGCGAGTACGACAAGCTCGCGTACGAGACCGCGATCGCGGCGTTCGAGGAGGAGACTGGCGCGGACGTGACCATGATCATCACCGATGCTGACCAGTACGCGACCAAGCTGCAGGCGGCGATCGCGGGCAATCAGGTTCCCGATGTCTTCTACGTCGAGCCTGGCCGCATCCAGGGCTACGTCTACGCGAACGTCCTCGCGGACCTCACGGAGTACGTCGACCAGTCGGTGATCGACAACATCTGGGACTTCGGCGTGGACGCGTACCGCTTCAACGTCGAGACCGGCGAGCGCGGCCTCGACGGCGACCCGTTCTTCGCGCTTCCCAAGGATGTGGGCCCGTTCGGCTTCGGCTACAACACGGTCATGTTCGAGGAGATGGGCCTCGAGGCGCCGTCGCCTGACGAGCCCATGACCTTCGCGGAGTTCACGGACCTCGCCAAGCAGCTGACCGTCGACAAGGACGGCGACGGCGAACTCGACCAGTGGGGCACCGGCCTCAACGTGGTCTGGAACTCGCAGGCCTTCGTGTGGGGCGCCGGCGCGGACTGGATCTCCGAGGACCAGAAGACCGTCACGGTCGACACCCCGGAGTTCGCTGAGGCGCTGCAGTGGTTCGCGGACCTGGGCCTCGTGGAGGGCGTCACCCCGTCCGCCGAGCAGGCGCAGACGCTGGACACCTACCAGCGCTGGATGGCCGGAGAGATCGGCTTCTTCCCGGTTGCGCCGTGGGACATCGGCACCTACAACCAGGTGGCCGCCGACAACCCCGACACGTTCGGCTACGACGTGATCCCCTACCCCGTCGCCAACGCAGGTGACGACTGGGCAACGTGGCTCGGCTCGCTCGGCATCGCGGTGTCGGAGAACTCGAAGAACAAGGAGCTCGCGGCTCAGCTCGCGACCTACCTGTCGACGGACCTCGAGGCGCAGAAGATCCTCGCGGAGAACAAGGTGCAGATCCCGAACCTGATCGACTACGCGACGGGCGAGTGGCTCGAGACCGACGCCCTGGCTGCCGGTTGGCCGGCCAACACCAAGGCGTTCGTGGAGATCGCGCAGGAGAAGGGTCGCCCGCTGCCGGGCACCTGGACCTACACCCCGGAGTGGTACGACAACTTCTGGGTGGGCATCGAGTCCGTGGTCGACACGGGCGACCAGACCGCGGCGGACTACGTCGCCGGCAAGCAGACTGAGATGCAGATGCTCCTCGACCAGTCATGGGTCTCGGCCGACCAGGCCAAGGCGCAGGGCTAGCGAGCACAGCTTGCGGGGGCCGGTGCCTTGAGCCGGCCCCCGCAACCCCTCAGGAAGGACAGATCCGTGGCGATCGATGTCGACACCACCTCCGGCGCGTGGACCAAGCAGCGCCGGAAGGCCTCGCAGAAGGCCAACCGCAAGCTCCATCGCAAGGAATACACCTGGGCGGCGATCTTCATGGCGGCGCCCGTCATCGGGTGGCTGGCCTTCCTGCTCTTCCCGCTGGGCTTCTCCGTCTACGCGTCGTTCACCAACTGGAACGGCCTGGGGGCGATGAGCTGGATCGGCCTCGACAACTACGTCAGGCTGGTCAACGACCCGTACTTCTGGAAGGCGCTGTGGAACACCGTCTTCTACATGATCGGCATCCCGATCGGCCTGGCGCTGTCGCTGCTGCTGGCGCTCGCACTGGCGCGCAGGATCCCCGGGCGCACGTTCTTCCGCACCGTCTACTACATCCCGGTGATCTCTTCGCTCGCGGCCATCGCGATCCTGTGGCAGTGGGCGTACAACGGCGACTTCGGACTGGTCAACCAGTTCCTCGCGATCTTCGGCATCGAGGGCCCCAATTGGCTCATGGACCCCACGTGGTCCAAGCCGGCACTTATCATCATGGCGATCTGGAAGGGCCTGGGGTACTCGACCATCCTGTACCTCGCCGCGGTCCAGGCGGTGCCGCGCTCCCTCTATGAGGCGGCGGCGCTCGACGGCGCCAACGCGTGGCAGCGCTTCCGCACCATCACGCTGCCGATGGTTCGTCCGGTGACCTTCTTCCTCGTGGTCACCAACATCATCGCGGGCTCGATGATCTTCACCGAGATCAACATCATGACGCCCACCGGCGGCCCCAACTGGTCCACCGCGTCGCTCGTTTGGTACATCTGGAATCAGGCCTTCCGGAACCTGTCGATGGGCTACGCCACGTCGATGGCCCTGGTTCTGGGAATCCTGGTGCTCATCGTGACGGTGATCCAGTTCCGCCTCAACCGCCGCAACGACTTCTCGATTGAGTGAGCCCAGGAGATCCATCATGAGCATCACCTCCAACCCCGCATCCGCCAGGATGGCGACCACGACGAACACTCTGGCTCGCAAGGACCGCACGATCCCGACGTTCAACCGCAATCCGTTCGCGGCGCGCAGCGGATCCGAGGAGAACAAGGCCGTCAACTGGGTCCTGTTCGCCGTCCTGTCCCTGGGCGCGATCTTCATGGCCGCGCCACTGCTGTGGATGGTGTCCACGTCCCTCAAGACCACCGAGGCCGTGTACGCGCTGCCCCCGGAGTGGATCCCCGACCCGTTCGTGTGGAGCAACTACGTCCGCGTCTTCGATGACACCTTCGTGCTGTCGGGCATCAAGAACTCTCTCATCGTCGCGTTGTCGGTGACGATCGTGGGCTCGGTGTTCTCCTCGCTTGCGGCCTTCGCGCTCGCGAAGATGCGGCTGCCCGGCAAGAACATCATCTTCATCGTCCTGCTGTCGGGGATGATGGTGCCCTTCCCGACGCTGATGATCCCGCAGTTCGTCATGTTCGCGAAGATCGGCTGGGTCGACACCCTGCTGCCGCTGATCGTGCCTGTCATCCTCGGCAACGTCATCATGATCTTCTTCCTGCGCCAGTACCTGCACAACGTGCCCGACGGTCTGGTGGAGGCCGCGAAGATCGACGGCGCGAGCTACCTCAGGATCTTCTGGACCATCATCCTGCCGCTCATCCGGCCGGCCATCGCGGCGCAGTTCATCCTGTGGTTCATGTTCGTCTGGAACGACTACCTCGCGCCGATCATCTACCTGAACTCGCCCGAGAAGCAGACGCTGCAGGTGGTCATCGCGAACATGAACGTGCAGTACGCGACTCAGCGCGACTACCCGCTGATCATGACCGCATCGGTCATCTCGGTGCTGCCCATCCTGGTGGTCTTCCTCATCTTCCAGCGTCAGATCATCGAGTCCGTCGCCCTCACCGGATCCAAGGTGTGAGATGACGAGCATCGAGCCGGCCCCGCGCGCAGCGATGGGGACCGGGCAGCCCGTGCCCGTCGAGATCCGCGACTGGGGCGCGCGCAACGCCCACGACCCCACTGCGGTGCGCGATGAGGACGGCACGTACTGGCTGTTCTCGACGGACGCGAACGCTGATGGTCCGCTCCCGGGCGCGGGCGCCCAGGTGCGGCGCTCGGAGGATCTCGTGACCTGGGAGTTCGACGGCTGGGCGCTCGACGGCGTCCCGGCGCCCGCCCGGGCGTGGAGCGGCGCGGACGGCCTGTGGGCCCCCGACGTCGTGCGCGTCGCCACTGCGGACGGCCCCCGCTGGCGCATGTACTACTCCGCCTCGTCCTTCGGCTCCCGCACCTCCGCGATCGGTCTCGCAGAAGCGGTGAACCCGCGCGGACCGTGGACCGACCGCGGCATCGTGGTCGCGACCCAGCACGACCGCGACGGCCACAACGCGATCGACGCGCAGCTGGTGATCGACGGCGACCGCCACCATCTGCTCTACGGCTCGTTCTTCGGCGGGCTCCACATGCTCGAGATCGACCCCGGGTCGGGCTTCGCGCTCGACGCTCCCGCACCGGGCGCTCCGGCGGTGTCGCTCGGCACGCTCATCGCCCGCCGGCCTCGCTCGGTGGACACCGCGATCGAGGGGCCGTACGTGATTCCCCGTCCCGGCGGCGGCTGGGCGCTGATCGTCTCGTACGATTCGCTCGCGTCGACCTATCACGTGCGCGTCGCGGTCGCGGATGACCTCTACGGCCCCTACCGCGACCACGAGGGCCGCGAGCTGACGGACCTGGATGCCGACCCGGAGGCTACGGGTCTCACCGTGCTCGCGAGCCACCGCCTCGAGGGTGCGCGGGGCCTGCTTGCCCCAGGCCACGCGTCGGTGCTGACTGAGCCCGGACGTCAGCTCCTGGTGCACCACACGCGCTTCCCGGACGACCCGCTCCAGCATGAGGTCCAGGTGCGACGGCTCGTGTGGAGCCAGGGAGGGTGGCCGCTCGTCTCGATCCAGCCGTGGGCGGGAGCCGCCGAGAACGACGACGAGGCGACCTGGCCCACCGACGTCACCGGACTGCTGGGCACCTGGGAGGTCGTCGACTGGTCGGGTCCCACGCAGCAGGTCGCCGCCTCCCGCGAGATCGAGGTGACGGCCGATGCGCTGGCCGGGCTGGTCCCGCACGGCCGGGGACGCTTCACGCGGGACACCGGTGCAGCGGACGGAGGACCCGTCGACGCGGTGGTCTTCCCTGCGTGGGACGCCGCGCGCGGCCGGTCGACGCTGAGTTTCGCCGCTCGCGGCCCTGCGGGCACCGTCGTCGTCGGCACCCGGGTGGGATGATGACCATCGTGGCCACGGAACGCGAGCCGAGGGGTGACGCCGAGCGCGTCGGGCCGCTCGAGGGCGCCCCGGCGGACTCGCAGGAGATCCCCGGGTGGTCGGGCCGGATCATGGTGTGGCTGCGCGTGGTCGCTCAGTTGGTGGGCATCCAGGTGCTGATGATCGTGGGCACCGTGCTGGGGCTGGTAGTCGCGGGACTGGGCCCGGCTCTCACGTCCGGCAGTGCGCTGCTCGCGCGGCTGAGGTCGGGCGATGCGTCCGATGCGCTGTGGCGTGACTTCTGGACCGAGTACCTTGCCCATTGGCGCCGTGCGTCACTCGTGACGGCGCCCGCCATTCTTGCGATCGCGCTGGTCTGGTACGAGCTGCTCGTGCTCCAGGCCTACGGCAGTGGAGCGCTCACCGCGATCCTGACGGGCGCATCGGCCGCCGTGGGGCTGTGCGCGATCGCCTACCTGTCCTACGCCCCCCATGTCCTGCGTCGCTATGACGACCCAGCGTTCAGGACCGCCCGGTTCCTGCTGGTGGGGCCGCTCGTGTCGCCCCTCACCGCGCTCGGCTGCATGGTCACCGGTGTCGCGCTGCTCGTGATCGGGCTGCGCTTCCCGCTGCTGCTGGTGCTCGTCGGGCTCGCGATCCCGGTGCTGCTCACCGGACTGCTCGTCGACCGCTTCCTCGACAGGGTGGACGCGCGCCATGACGGCGAGGACGAGCCCTCGGACGGCGACGACACGTCCACCGCCGCCTGACAGAGCCGCGCCACTTGCACAGCCGGCGACAGGTCAGTCCGCGGTGGACTCGCGCGCTTCCAGCGTGAAGTCCGCGACTACCCGACGGAACGGCTCCGCCGAGCCCGCGATGCGCTGCATCAGCAGATCGACGGCCGTGTCCGCGATCTGCTCGCGACCCGGCGCGATCGAGCTCAGGGTGGGCGCGGAGTAGGCCGCCTCTTCCGTGTCGTCGAAGCCCACGACGGCCACCTTGCGTGGGATGTCCACGCGCCGGGCGTGCAGGGCGTGCAGAGCACCCAGCGCAAGAGCGTCGTTGAGGCCGAACACGGCGTCGAACTCCGTGCCCGCGTCGAGCAGCTGGTAGACGCAATCGGCGCCGGTGGCGCGATGCCACAGGCCGCCCTCGATCACGAGGGCGGGGTCGAACGGGATGCCGTTGGCGGCGAGAGCGGCCTGGTATCCCAGTACGCGCAGGGCCGCCGAGCCCATGGTCTCGCCCGCGTGGGCACCCGCGACGGCGATCCGGCGCCGCCCCCGGTCGATGAGGTGCTGCGTCGCTGCTCGGGCGCCGTCGACGTTGTTCATGGTGACGTGGTCCCAGTCGCCGCCGAAGATGCGTTCGCCGAGCACGACGAGCGGGTAGGGCACCTTGAGTTCGTCGGCGTCGTCGGGCCCGAGTCCGAGCGGTGAGAAGATCAGCCCGTCGGTGAGCTGGCGGCGCTCCGAGGTCAGCACGTCGAGCTCGTGCTGGCGACTCGCGCCCGTCTGCTCGATCAGCACGACCAGGCCCCGCGCCTCGGCCGCTCGCATGACCGAGTCCGCGAGCTCCGCGAAGTAGGGGAGCGACAGCTCGGGGACAGCGAGCCCGATGATGCCTGTCGTGCCCTGGCGCAGGTTCCGAGCCGCCAGGTTCATCCGGTACCCGAGCTCGTCGATGGCCTTCTGGACCTTCTCGCGGGTCGCGGGGCGGATGTGCGGATAGTCATTGACCACGTTGGAGACGGTCTTGACGGAGACGCCCGCGCGCTGTGCGACGTCCGTCATGGTGACGGTTGTCTTCGCCGGTACGTCAGTCACGCGCGTGATGCCTCCTCGTCGAGCGGGATCCATACCCGCATCGCACCCGCGCCGCGGTTCGCCCATCGGGCATACGGGATGGCCCTCAGGTTGATTCTGCCTGGAAGCATGCCAGATGAGTGGGCGCCACGCGCCCGGCGCGGTGCCGCGGTGCCGAGTGGCGCGCCCGCAGCCGATCGCACGATCGCTTCCGTGAGGAGCGTGACCTCGGTCCGCAGGGACGTCAAGGCGGGCCCGGTGCGCACCGGCGTAGCGGGGTCGAGGCGGATGTCCTCGACCGCGACGCCCGGCGGCAGGTCGGACTGCTCGATGCAGTACACGAGCGGCCCGCGACGCAGCGCGACGCAGCCGCGCACCGCGTCGACGCGCGGGTGGGGATCGAGCATCTCGACGGCCATGGGGAGGGTGAGGACGATGCGGTCGCCGTCGTCGGTCGGCACGCGGAGGTAGCCGTCGGCATCGCTGCGGGCCGATGCGGTGGTCCCGTTCACCTCGACCGTCGGCTCAGTCGCCCAGGCCGGGATGCGCAGAGCGAGCTCCTCGAGCGGACCGGCGACGTCGATCGTGATGGTGCCGTCCCAGGGGTATTGGGTGTCGATCGTCAGCGTGGAGCGGCCAAGGGCGATGGTGCCGGAGGCGTAGAGGTGCACGCGCGCCGAGGTCTCCGTCCCGGTCGCGACATACGCGCCGAGCGACGCGACCAGGCGCGCGAGGTTGGGCGGGCAGCACGCGCACGCGAACCAGTCGAGTCGCTCCGACGGCGAATACTCGCTGGAGCCGTCGTGCCCCGTCCGCAGTTGCAGTGGGTTGGAGTAGAAGAAGCGCACACCGTCGATCCCGGTGGAGGACGCGATGCCGTTGTAGAGGGCACGCTCCATGGCATCGGCGTGGCGGGATTGCCCCGACGCGAGCAGCATGCGCCAGTTCCACTGGAAGGACGCGATCGCGGCGCAGCTCTCCGCATAGGCGCGGTCCGGCGGCAGCTCGAACGGATCGCCGAAGGACTCGTCCTTGTGCCGGGACCCCATGCCGCCGGTCACGTACTCCTTGGTGCCGTGAGCCGAGCGCCACTGGGCGTCGAGAGCGGCAGCGATCGCCGCATCGGCCCTCTCCGCCTCGAGGTCCGCGAGGCCCGCGTTCAGGTACAGCTGGCGGACCGCGTGGCCGGTGGCCTCCTGTGCCTCGCGCACGGGGGCGTGGTCCTGGTGGTACGCAGGCTCGAACGGACCTGTCCCCAGCGCGCCGGTGCCGCGCCTGTCGACCATGGCGGCGGCGGTGTCGAGATAGGCGATCTCCCCGGTGTGGCGGTAGAGCTCGACGAGCGCGGTCTCGATCTCGGGGTGGCCGCAATAGCCGTCGGCGCGCGCCGAGTCGGGACCGAACTCGCGGACCGCGAGGTCGGCGAAGCGTCGCGCGACCTGCATGAGGTCGTCGGCCCCCGTGGCGCGCTCGCGGGCGACGGCAGCCTGGATCAGGTGGCCCAGCACGTACAGCTCGTGCCCCCACCGCATGTCGCGCCACGGCTCCTGGTCGTCGTGGCCCTGGACGTGCGAGTACAGGTAGCCGTCCTCGCGCTGCACCCGGGCCAGCAGGGCGGTGGCCGACTGCGCGAAGTCCTCCCAGGGCTGCTTTCCCGGGACGCGCGCGGACTCCCACGCGATCGCCTCGAGGGTCTTGTGGAGGTCCGAGTCCGCGAAGTTGAAGCCCCGGTAGTCTGCGGCGGCCTCCTCGGCCACGCGACGCAGGTTGTCCATGACGCCGCTGCTCTCGAGGCGCGCGATCACGTGGGGCAGAGTGCGCTCGCGGTTGATGCGCTGCCAGGTGCCGAGCTCGCCGCCGGGCGCCAGCGAGACCTCAGTCAGGGGCAGGGGCGTGAGATCTGCGCACGCTGGCACGCGCGCGGCGGGCAGAGGTGCGGTGCGGGTGGAGTCTGGCATGGATCCTCATCGATAACTGGCACTCGCGCGGAGCGAGGCGCGGCTTCTTTGCAACGATGTAAATCATACCTGCCTCGAGCGTCGGACGTTACCCATCGCCTCGCCCGCCCCCGCGCGCGGTAGTACGAACCAGGAGTCGCCCACGCCCTCGGCGTGTCGGCCGGATCCGGGTCTCCCGACGGCGTGTCGCATCAGGATTTGGTTCGTACTGTCGGGGCCACGCGGCCAAGCGAGCCGGGCGCGGGCAGGGTGCGGACGCTGAGAACCGCGTCACCGCGCCAGGGACCGCTCGAGGCGCGCCAGGCTGCGAGCGACCCTGGCGGGTGCCTGCGCTCGCGGCCGGGACGCCACCGTCGCCGCGCCGCTTCCCTCGCGCCACGGGCGTTCGACCGCGGCTCCCGCCCAACGATGGTAGGCGGCAGTCAGTTCAGGGGAGACGACGGCGTGCTGCGACAGTGCGGCGGCGAGCATGTGGGCCTGCAGGCTCGCGCTGCGCACGCTGACGCCCGCGAGCGGGTCGAGCGTGCACAGCGAGTCCCCCACGAGCACGAGGCCGTCGAGTGGGGTCGTGGAGAGGTGCGGACGGCGCAGGCGCGTGCGCGCCAGCGTCGCGTGGCCCAGGGACGAGCGCGGCTCGCAGCCGTCGACGACCATCGCCAGCGCAGGGTCGCCGAGCGTCTCGATCGCGGCGGAGAAGCCCGCTGGCGTGGTGGGTGCGGTGCGTGCAGGCCACGTGCCAAGGGTCACGGCCCAGCGGTCACCCTCGATGGGCGCCAACGTGGCGACGCGCCCGCCGCGCGCATCTCGCGCAGTGGACGCCATCGCCACCGCCGTGGCGCTGCGAGCGAAGATCCGTGTGCGGTAGTCCATCGACAGCACGACCGAGGTCGCCGTCGGCGCCTCCACCCCGTCCTCGATCGCGCTCGCGAGCAGCTGCGCTCCGCGGCCCGTCGCGTCGACCACCAGGTCCGCGTTCATGGCGGCTCCGGCGGCGCTGACACCTGTGATGCGACGGCCCGTGAGGAGCGCTCGCTCGGCGTGGACGCCATCATGGACGGACACGTTCGGGTGATCGTGGAGCAGGCGACGCCGGACAGTGTCCAGCACCAGCCGCTCGGTGAGTGCGAGCGTGGCGGGGTGGTCGACGGGCCGGTAGGCGTTCGAGGGGGCCCCGTCGCGTGCGACCGGCACGGCTCCTGCGCGCAGCAGATCCCCCGCAAGCCCTGGCATCCGGGCCTCGAGCAGTGCAAGCGTGGGTGGGGTGAGCGTGCAGGCCGGCCAGAGGCCAGCGGCCGTGGGAGCGGCGCCCACGGCGTCGTCGACGCGAGTGCGCTCCAGAATGGTGACGTGAGCGACGTGGTCGCTCAGTGCGCGGGCGGCGAGCAGTCCGGCGATTCCGGCTCCCACCACGACGGCATGGTTCTCATGACGTGTCGTCATCGGTGATCCTCCTGGGTGTGGTGTGCCCTGTAGGGCACCCGCACCATGGTCCGGATCGCGCGTGAGGGACGCTCAGTGCGCGCGTGAGGATCGCCTGAGGGTTGCCGCGTGACAACATACCGCCCGGTCGGTATGGTTGGACTCGCGGTGCGGGTGCACCGACGACGAGGAGGTCGCGCATGCGCATCACGGGTGCGGTGCTGGAGACATCGGGAGCGAGCGCCCCGTACGCACAGTCACGTCCGCTCACCGTGCAGGAGCTCGAGCTTGACCCTCCCGGCCCCGGCGAACTGCTCGTGCGCATCGAGGCGGCCGGCGTGTGTCACTCCGACCTCAGTGTGGTCGACGGCAACCGCGTGCGCCCCACCCCCATGCTCCTCGGTCACGAGGCGGCAGGAATCGTCGAGGCCACGGGCGACGGCGTCGAGGACGTCGCGCTCGGCACCCAGGTGGTGATGACCTTCCTCCCGCGCTGCGGCGAGTGCGACGGGTGCCGCACGGACGGGCGCCTCCCGTGCGTCCCGGGCACGCTCGCGAACAACGCCGGGACGCTGGTGGGCGGCGACCGGCGCCTGCACCGCTCCGTCGCGGGGGAAGCCGACCAGGACGTCCACCACCACCTGGGCGTCTCCGCGTTCGCGACCCACGCCGTGGTGAGCCGCACGTCAGTGGTGCCCGTCGATCTGGACGTGCCTCCTGCCGTCGCTGCGCTCCTGGGGTGCGCCGTGCTCACCGGAGGCGGAGCCGTGCTGAACGCCGGCAGGCCCGCCCCCGGCGCGACGGTGATGGTGGTGGGTCTGGGCGGCGTGGGCATGGCGGCACTGCTGGTCGCCGCGGCACTCGGCCACGAGGTCGTGGGCGTGGATCCGGTCCCATCCAAGCTCGAGCTCGCGAGGTCGCTGGGGGCGTCGCAAGCCCTGCACCCCGACGACGCGGCGTCACGCGGATTGCGCGCGCCCGTCGTGATCGAGGCTGCCGGTTCCGCCCGCGCATTCGAGACGGCCTTCGCGCTCACCGCCCCCGGCGGCACGACGGTCACGGTGGGCCTCGCCGCCCCCGACGCCCGCGCCGCGATTCCGCCGCTGACTCTGACCGCCGAGGCCCGCACGGTCGTGGGCAGCTACCTGGGCTCTGCCGTGCCTGCCCGCGACATCCCGCGCTACGTCGAACTCTGGCGCGCGGGAGCGCTGCCTCTCGAGCGCCTGGTCTCCGCCCGCATCGGCCTCGAGGACCTTCCCGAGGCCATGGACCGGCTCGCGGAGGGCAGCGAGCTGCGCCAGCTCATCGAGTTCGCCCCGCCTGCGACGACTTCCCATCCCTGATGCTCACCCCACGAGAGGACACCGCATGACCCGCATTGCCATCGTCACCGGAGCCGCCCGCGGCATCGGCGCCGCGACCGCCTGCAGACTCGCCGAGGACGGCCACGCCGTCGCCGTCGTGGACCTCGACCAGGCCGCGTGCGCGGGCACCGTCGACGCGATCCGCCAGGCGGGGGGCCGCGCGATCGCCGTGGGCGCCGACGTCTCCGATGCGGACGCCGTCGACGCCGCCGTCGCCCGCGTCACCGAGGAGCTGGGCGCGCCCACGATCCTGGTCAACAACGCCGGCATCCTGCGCGACAACCTGCTGTTCAAGATGACCGTCGACGACTGGGACGCCGTCATGAACGTCCACCTGCGCGGCGCGTTCCTCATGAGCAAGGCGGTCCAGAAGCACCAGGTCGAGGCCGGGTGGGGACGCATCGTCAACCTCTCCAGCACCTCGGCGCTCGGCAACCGCGGCCAGGCGAACTACTCCGCGGCGAAGGCGGGCATGCAGGGCTTCACCAAGACCCTCGCGATCGAGCTGGGCCGCTACAACGTGACGGCGAACGCGATCGCGCCCGGCTTCATCTCCACGGACATGACCCGCGCCACCGCGCAGCGCCTCGGCGTCGAGTTCGACGACTTCGTGGGCCACATGGTCAAGGAGATCCCGGTGGGACGCGCCGGCCAGCCCGAGGACATCGCGGCCGCCGCGTCGTTCTTCTGCAAGGAGGAGGCGGGCTTCGTCACGGGACAGGTCCTCTACGTGGCAGGAGGGCCGCGCGCATGAGCATCGTCGTCGACACCCCCGCAGATCTGCCCGGCGTCGTGGGGCTCACCGCGACCGGCGAGTGGTTCGGGATCTCGCAGGAGCGCATCGCGCTGTTCGCGGACGCCACCGAGGACCACCAATGGATACACCTCGACCCCGAGCGCGCCGCCGCCGGGCCATTCGGCACCACGATCGCCCACGGCTACCTCACCCTCTCGCTCCTGCCGCACCTGGTGCTGGGCCTCCTCGAGGTCGGAGGCGTGGCGATGTCCGTCAACTACGGCCTCGACAAGGTGCGCTTCGTGCAGCCGGTCCCCGCCGGATCCCGCGTGCGCGCGGTCACCGAGATCACCTCGGTCGAGGCCAGCGCGCAGGGGTATCGGGTCTACTCCCACACCACGGTCGAGCTCGAGGGCTCCGACCGGCCCGCCGTCGTGGCGGACACGATCGGGCTGTTCGTGCCCATGCCTTCGTAGGGCCGATGCGGTGGAGGGGCCGATGTGGCGACGTCGCCGCATCGGCCCCTCGCCTTCCGCCACGGAGGCCGTGCGGCAACGAGCTCGGGCCCCGCGCTGCCGCGCGGGGCTCGAGCCATGTGCGGGGAGGCGTCAGACGCGCTCGATCACCATGGCCATGCCCTGCCCGCCGCCCACGCACATGGTCTCGAGCCCGTAGCGGCCGCCTGTCGCGGCGAGGCCGTTGATCAGGGTCGAGGTGATGCGTGCACCGGTCATGCCGAAGGGGTGGCCCACCGCGATCGCGCCGCCGTGGACGTTGAGGCGGTCCTCGTCGATGCCGAGCTGGCGCGCGGACGGGATGACCTGGGCGGCGAAGGCCTCGTTGATCTCGACCAGGTCGATGTCCTCGATGGTGAGGCCAGCGAGTTCGAGCGCGCGCCTCGAGGCGTCCACGGGGCCCAGGCCCATCACCTCAGGGGACACTCCGGTGACGCCCGTCGAGACGATGCGTGCCAGCGGAGACAGCCCCAACTCGTGCACGACCCTCTCGGACACGATCACTACGGCGGCGGCGCCATCGTTGAGCGGGCACGCGTTGCCGGCCGTGATGGTGCCGTCCGGCCGGAATACCGGGTCCAGGCCAGCGAGCACGTCGACGGTGGTGCCCGGACGCGGGCCGTCGTCGGCGGCGATGACCGTGCCGTCGTCGAGGGTGACGGGAGTGATGTCGCTGGCCCAGAATCCTGACTCGATCGCCGCGGCCGCGCGCTGCTGAGACCGCGCCGCGAACGCATCCTGCTCGTCGCGCGTGATCCCGTGCACCTGGGCGACGTTCTCCGCTGTCTGTCCCATGGCGATGTACGGATCCGGCAGCGCCCCGCTCGCGCGTGGGTCCTCCCAGGTGGGCGCACCGGCCTCGCTCCTCGCGGCGGTGCGGGCCAGCGCATCGGCGAAAACCAGGTTGACGGCCTCCGGTAGATCCGACGCGCCGGCCGCGTAGCGGCTGACGGACTCGACACCGGCGGACACGAACACGTCCCCCTCGCCCGCCTTGATCGCGTGGAGTGCCATGCGGGTGGTCTGCAGCGACGACGAGCAGTAGCGGTTGACGGTCGTGCCGCCCACGCCATCCCATCCGAGCAGCACGGGAACGATGCGCCCGATGTTGAAGCCCTGCTCTCCGGCGGGCTGGCCGCATCCCATCATGAGGTCGTCGATCCGCGCGGGATCGAGCCCCGGGACCTTCTCGACCGCGGCCGCGACCATGCGGGCGGCGAGGTCGTCGGGTCGGACCCCGACGAGCGAGCCCTTGTAGGCGCGTCCGATCGGTGAGCGGGCAGTGGCGACGATGTACGCCTCGGGCATGCGCATCCTCCTCGATGGCAGGGGTGACCGCCGCGCCGGCGACGCGGAGTCGGATCAGGTGGGTGTCAGGGGCTCAGAGGAACGCGGAGAGGCCGGTGATCCTCTTGCCCACGATCAGGGAGTTCATGTCGTAGGTCCCTTCGAACGTGTAGACGGCCTCCGCATCGGCGAAGAAGCGCGCGACGCCCTGGTCGAGCGTGATGCCGTTGCCGCCAGTGATCTCGCGGGCCAGCGCGACGGTCTCGCGCATCCGGGCGGTCACGAAGGCCTTGGCCATCGCCGAGTGGTGATCGCGCTGGATCCCCTGGTCCTGCATCTGCGAGACCCGCATGCACAGCGCGATCGACGCGGTGATGTTGGACAGGGACCGGGCGAGCTTCTCCTGGACCAGCTGGTACGAGGCGATGGGCTTGCCGAACTGGTGGCGCTCCTGGGCGTACTTCAGCGCGGCCTCATAGGCGCCCACAGCGACTCCCAGGGCCTGCCATGCCACGTCGGCGCGGGTGAGGCGCAGCACGACCGCGACGTCACGGAAGCCGTCGATCCTCTGCAGGCGGTCGGTCTCGGGGATCACGAGGTCCGTCATGACGATGTCCGCGTTCTCCACTGCGCGCAGGGACTGCTTGCGCTCGATCTTGGACGCGCTGAACCCGGGTGCGGGCGTGCGCACCAGGAATCCCTTGACCTGGTCGTCGGCCACGTCCTTCGCCCAGATGACCACGAGGTCGGCCCACGCGCCGTTGCCGATCCACCGCTTGGCGCCGTTGAGCACCCACTCGTCGCGCCCGTCGGGCCCGGTGCGCCGGCGCGCGGTGGTCTCGAGCCCGCGGGCCGTGTCCGAGCCGTGGTCGGGCTCGGTGAGGCCGAAGGCCGCGACCTGCTCGCCGCGGGCGAGCACCGGCAGCCACTCGGCCTTCTGCTCGTCCGAGCCGCCCACGGCGATCGAGGTCATGGCGAGGCCCGAGTGCACGCCGATGAAGGTGGCGAGCGACGCATCCACGCGGGCGAGCTCGAGGGCCACCCAGCCGCGATACATGTTGCTGTTCTCGAACTTCGCGGTCTCGGGGAAGGCGTTGCCGTACAGGCCGAGCTCCGCAATGCGAGGCACCAGGTGGCGAGGGCTCTCCGCGCGCTCCCAGTGGTCGTCGGCGATCGGACGCACCTCCTGCTCCAGGAAGGCGCGGATATCGCGCAGTGCTGCCTGCTCGACATCGGTGAGCTGGTGCTGGAACTCGTAGAAGTCCACGTCCAGGAGCTCGGCGGGTGCCTGATCCTGCACGGATGGGGGCGTGGTCGTGAACGTCATCGTCTCTCCGATCCTCGGTGTCAGGATGAGTATGCATCAAAACCCAAGATGTTGCACCACAATCTCGAAAATGTTGCACTCGGGCCCTCTGGCCGCGCTAGAGTGCGGTGCATGACCACGACGACGCGGGCGCTCGCCACGATCGCCACCGTGGGCATCGACGCCGCGCCGTCGACGCTCTCGGCGAGGCTCGCCGGCGGCGCCCACCCCGAGGCCAGGCGCGCCTTCGACGCGGCCCGGGAGACCTTCATCGCGGGAGCGCGCATCGACATGGGCGCGCTCGCGGCGTCGCTGGGCGTGGACCGGACCTCGCTGTTCAGGTGGGTCGGCAACCGCGACGCCCTGCTGAGTGAGGTCCTGTGGTCGCTCGCGATCCCCACCCTCGTCCATGCCGATCAGGAGGCGGGCGAGGCGCGAGGAGGGGCGCGCATCGCGAGCATCCTCACCCACTTCGTCGACGACCTCATCACGGCGAGCTACTTCCGGAAGTTCCTGCGCCGCGAGCCGGCGCGGGCGCTGCGCCTGCTCACCACCAAGGACAGCCCCATCCAGCGTCGCTACGTCGCGACCGCGGCCTGGCTGGTCGGCGCCGAGCTGGGCGATCGGCCCCTCGACGGCGCGATCGACCCCGAGGGGCTGGCCTACCTGCTCGTCCGGGTGTCGGAGTCCTTCAGCTACGCGGACCTGATCTCGGGCGACACGCCCAGCGCGGAGCGCGCGGAGGCGGCGTTCCGACTGCTCCTGCGCGTGGACGGGTGAGTCGATGGGCTACCTGACGCGGCACGCGTTCCCCACGCGCTGGAACGACAACGACCAGTACGGACACGTCAACAACACGGTCTACTACGAGGCGATGGACTCCGCCGTGAACGCGTGGATGATGGCCCACGGCGGGCTCGACCCACACGGCGCCGTGATCGCCCTGTGCGCCGCGAGCTCGTGCGAGTTCCATGCGGCCGCGTCCTTCCCCGAGCCGCTCGAGGTCGGAGTCGGGGTCGAGCGTCTCGGGTCGACGAGCATCACGTGGGCGCCCGCCATCCTGCGCGCGGGCGAGTCCGAGCCCATCGCGAGCGGCCGGTTCGTGCACGTCTTCGTCGACGAGGCGACCCGACGCCCCACGCCCATCCCCGACGCGATGCGCGCGGCGATCGGGCGGTCGCTGACGGACTGAATCCGCCCTCCTGGCACCGGCCGCGTCGATCCGGGTTTCCCACAAACCGACCATCCGGTATGCTCGTGATCACTCCCGATGGCGAGAGAGAAGGCGGGTCGACGATGACCGATGTCCCGGGCGTGAACGTGGCGGGCCTCGACGCCTGGCTCGCACGTGCGCATCCCGAGCGCTCGGCACGCCCCCTGCGGGTCGAGGTCATCTCCGGGGGCCGCAGCAACCTCACGTACGCGGTCACGGGCCCTCGGGTCCCGCTGGTGCTGCGCCGGCCCCCGCTCGGCCACGTCCTCGCCAGCGCGCACGACATGCGGCGCGAGCACCGCGTGATCTCCGCCCTCGCGGGAAGCGCCGTGCCCGTGCCCGTCGCCGTGGACCTCGTGGATGACACGGTGGAGCAGGCCGTCACCGGCACCCACTTCTTCGTGATGGAGCGCTCTCCTGGCATCGTGCTCGCGCATCGGCGTCAGAACTCCCGGTACTCGCGCGCCGGCCTGCACTCCCTGAGCATCCAGCTGGTCGAGCACCTCGCCGATCTCCACGCGGTGGATCCGAGCGCCGTGGGCCTCGACGGCTTCGGGCGGCCCGACGGCTACCTCGCGCGCCAGCTGTCCACGTGGCGGCGCCAGCTCGAGGCATCCCGGTCGCGGGACACGCCGTTCCTGGACCGGCTTGCGACGGGCCTCGACGTCGACGTGCCGGCTTCCGCGCGAGCGTCGATCGTCCACGGCGACTTCCGGCTGGACAACGCGCTGGTGGTGGGCGACGTGAACTCTCCGCGCATCTCTGCGGTTCTCGACTGGGAGATGGCGACGCTGGGGGATCCGCTCGTGGACCTGGGGATGCTCGCGCTGTACTGGGACCTCGGGGCGATCCCGGACCCGGCCACGTCCGCGGCTCCCAGCGCCGTCGACCCCGTCGCGGGCTACCCGAGCGCCGCCGAACTCGTCGAGGCGTATGCGGCACACGCGGGGAACCCGGTGCCGGACCTCGGCTGGTATCGAGCCTTCGCCGCCTTCAAGCTCGCGGTCATCCTCGAGGGCATCCACTTCCGCTACCGCGCCGGCGACACCGTCGGCGACGGCTACGAGCGCATCGGCACCCTCGTCGAGCCCCTCGCGCGCCAAGGACTGGAGGTTCACTGATGGACTTCGCTCACGACGGCGCCACGCTGGCGCTGACCGAGCGGGCGTTCGCCTTCGTGCGCGAGCACGCGCTGCCAGCGGAGCGGGTCCTCGACGAGCAGCTCGCCGCGCACCCGGAGCAGTGGGGCGACTGGCCCATCGTCAAGCAGTTGCAGGAACGGGCCCGTGAGCAGGGGCTGTGGAACCTCTTCCTGCCCGGCGACCCGGAGGTCACGGGCGGAGCCGGTCTCACGAACGTCCAGTACGCGCCCATCGCCGAGGCCACCGGGTGGAGCCCGCGGCTGGGGCCGGTCGCGTTCAACTGCGCCGCCCCCGACACCGGCAACATGGAGGTCCTCAACGACTTCGGCACGCCGGCGCAGAAGGACCAGTGGCTGCGGCCGCTGCTCAACGCCCAGATCCGCTCGGCGTTCTGCATGACCGAGCCGGCGGTCGCGTCGTCTGACGCCACCAACATCGGCACCCGCATCGGCCGCGACGGCGACCACTACGTGATCTCCGGCCGCAAGTGGTGGTCCACCGGCGCGATGAATCCCGAGGCGGCGGTCTTCATCGTCATGGGCAAGACGGACCCGGACGCGGAACGGCACCGCCAGCAGTCCATGATCCTGGTGCCGCGCGACGCCCCCGGAGTCGAGATCGTCCGCCCGCTCACCGTGTTCGGCTACGCCGACCGCGACCATGGCGGCCACGCCGAGATCGTGTTCGACGATGTCCGCGTGCCCGCGGACCACCTCATCGCCGGCGAGGGGGACGGGTTCGCGATCGCCCAGGCGCGCCTGGGCCCCGGCCGCATCCACCACTGCATGCGCTCGCTGGGCACGGCCGAGCATGCCGTCGCCCTCGTCAAGGAGCGCGCCAACGAGCGGCACGCGTTCGGCCGCACCCTGGCGGAGCACGGCGTGGTGCGCGAGTGGGCCGCGGAGAGCCGCATCCAGCTCGAGGCCCTGCGGCTGCTCGTGCTCAAGACCGCGTGGCTCATGGACACGGTCGGGAACAGGAGGGCCATGACCGAGATCCAGGCGATCAAGATCGCCGTGCCGCGCGCGGTGCAGCAGATCCTCGATCGCGCGATCCAGCTGCACGGCGGCGCGGGCGTGTCCTCCGACACCCCGCTCGCCGAGATGTTCGCCGGCATCCGCTCGCTGCGGATCGCCGACGGCCCCGATGAAGTCCACCTCGCCAGCCTCGGCCGTGCCGAGCTGCGGGAATGAACCGCCGCCGCGAATCTGCGGCACAATCACCTCAGTCACAGTCGAAGGAGACCGCGATGAGCCACCAGCCCGACCCCGCCATCAGCCGAGCCGGCAACGCGACGCTCTCGGTCGCGAGCATCCTCGCCGAGAGCGCCCGCCGGCACGCGGACCGGCCGGCCCTGCACTTCATGGGCACGTCGATCTCGTACAGCGACCTGTGGGATCAGACCCGCGCGTATGCGGGTGCCATGCGCGACCGCGGCATCGGACCCGGGTCACGGGTCGCGATGATCGTGCCCAATGTGCCCGACTTCCCGCGCGTGTACTACGGCGCTCTCGCCCTGGGCGCCATCGTGGTGCCCGTCCACCTGCTGCTGAAGTCCGAGGAGATCGAGCACGTGCTGCGCGACAGCGGCGCGGATCTGGTGGTGGTCGCCGCGCCCCTGCTGGGCGAGGCCGCTCCGGCCGCCGCCCGCGCGGGCGTCCCCCTCGTGACGGTCCTGCTCCCGGCGGACGCCGGCGTGGACCTGCCCCGGCTCGAGGTGGAGGCCGCGGCGGCGGAGCCGATCGTGCGCCACACGTCGACCCGCCCCACGGATCCCGCGACGATCCTCTACACGAGCGGCACCACGGGCACCCCCAAGGGCGCGGTGGGCAGCCACCTGTCGATCGTCGAGCAGATCCACTGCTCCCTGGTCGACAACTTCAACCTCAACAAGGACGACATCATCTTCGGCGGCCTGCCGCTGTTCCACACCTTCGGCCAGACCGCGGTGATGAACATCGGCTTCCGCGTGGGCGCCTCGATCATCCTGCTGCCCCGCTTCGAGGCGGATGAGGCTCTCCAGCTCATGGTCGATCACCAGGCCACCGTGTTCACCGCGGTGCCGACCATGTACGTGGGCGTGATCGAGGCCGGTCGCCGGTCCGAGACCCGGCCGCCGCTGCGCTACGCGGTCTCTGGCGGCGCTTCGCTCCCGGTCGCGGTCCTCGAGGCGTTCAGCGACGCGTTCGGCTGCGACGTCTACGAGGGCTACGGGCTCACCGAGACCGCGCCCATCGTGTCCTCGAACCCGCTGTTCGAGCCCATCCGGCCGGGCACCGTCGGCACTGCCCTGTGGGGCGTGGACGTCGCCATCGCGGATCCCGAGATCGACGATCGCATCGAGCTCCTCGACGACCCGGAGGCGCTGGGCGAGATCGTCGTGCGGGGGCACAACCTCTTCAAGGGGTACCTGGGAAGGGCCGATGCGACGGCTGAGGCCGTGGTCGACGGCTGGTTCCGCACGGGCGACCTGGGGACCTACATCGACGGCGTGCTGACGATCGTGGACCGCAAGAAGGACATGATCGTCCGCGCGGGGTACAACGTGTATCCCACGGAGGTCGAGGCCGCGCTGATGCGCCACCCCGACATCGCGGGCGCAGCCGTCTTCGGCGTCGACGATCCGGTCAAGGGCCAGGAGGTCCACGCCGCCGTGGTCCCGCTCGATGGGCACACCATCGATGCCGACGCGGTGATCGCGTTCGTCAAGGACAGGATCGCCGCGTACAAGTACCCGCGCGTGGTGCACGTGCTGTCGGAGTTCCCGCTGGGCGCGAGCGGCAAGGTCCTGAAGAGGGTTCTCGTGGAGCAGTTCACGCCCGTCGGCTCGACCGAGGCGCGCGCCGACTGAGCGAGCGCCCACCAGCCGCGCACCGAGCGGGGGAGGCCACCGGCCTCCCCCGTTCTGCTGTCTCCGGTGCCCGCCGGTGCGCCGCGCATCGGCGCCTCGCCCGGCGCCCGCATCGGCCCGTCTCCAGTGCCCCGGGCACACGAGAAGGCGGGGGGAGGCACGTGGCCTCCCCCCGCCCGGGGGTGGTGCGGGTCAGCCCGCGGCGGGGAGTCCCATGTTCTCGAGGGCGACCGGCGCGAGCTCAGTCGCGCTGACGACGCCGTCCACGACCGAGTAGGCCGAGCCGACGTAGTCCTGCACGCCCTGATCGACCTGGGTGATGCCGACCCCGAGGAAGGCCGCGTGGACGGTGTCCGAGAAGGACAGCGGCACGGTGCCGTTGCCCACCAGAGCGCCCGAGGTCAGCGCCTCCATGAGGCTCTCTCGCGTCGGGTCCTCGCCGGCGGCGGCGAGAGCCTCCGCGAACAGGTACGCGACGCTCATGCCGTAGATGGTGTTGCCGTCGAAGGGCGCGCCGTCGTTGTACTCGTCGTTGACCTGACGGAACAGCGCCACCCACTCGTCCTCGCCGCCGAGCGAGGGCAGGTAGTTGGTGCCCACGAGGCCCTGGAGCAGCTGCGGTCCCACGTCCTCGCCCAGGTAGGTGACGAGAGTCGGGTAGTCGGCGCCCGAGGACGACGAGAACCACATCGGGAACCAGCCGAACTGCGCCGAGGTGCCCAGGGCGAGCGCCGTGAACCCGTTGATGGTCGCGAGCAGGTTGACCTCGCAGCCCGCGGCCTGCATGGCGCCGATCTGCGCGGTCACGTCCTGATTCGACACCGAGTAGCGCTCGACGTGAGCGAGGCCGTCGGCCCCGAGCACCAGTTCGGCGCCCTGGATCATCGCGTCGCCGAAGTCGTCGTCCTGGCCGAGCAGGCAGATCGCGGCGTCGGGGTACTCGTCGACGGCGTACTGCGTGAGCGCGGCTCCCTCGACCACGTAGTCGGCGTTGAAGCCGAACGTGAACGGATACGTGTCCGGGCGGTTCCACGCGATCGCGCCCGAGGCCACGAAAAGGTCGGGGACCTCGTTCTCATTGAGGTAGTCGAGCACCGAGCTGTGGGTGGGGGTGCCGAGGCCGTTCACGATCGCGAAGACCTCGTCCTGCTGCACGAGCTCGCGCACCACCGTCTGGGTCGTAGCGGGGTTGTAGCCGTCATCCTTGACGATGTACTCGATCGAGCGGCCGTGCACACCGCCGTTCTCGTTGAGGTATTCGAAGTACGCGGTCGCGGCCGCTGAGATCGACGAGTAGCCCGCGGCCGCAGGGCCCGTCAGCGGCGTGTGCGTGCCGATCGTCACGGTGTCGTCGGTGATGCCGGTGGAGTCGCCGGTCTCGACGGGAGCGTCGGACGCGGTGTCGGAGCTGGTGGGCTCGGGATCCTCGGTGGCGGGGGTGCTGCAGCCAGCGAGTGCGACCAGGACAGCAGACGCACTGGCGAAGGCCGCGATGCGGCGGGCGGTGGAGCGTTGTGACATGGTGTCACCTCTCTCTTTCTGTGGGGACATGCACGGCGACCTCCTTGACGCCAGTGCGGTCGGTATCTGCTTCGTCGGCGGGGGAGTCCGTGGGGGCCGCGGCGCTCGCGGCCGGGCCAAAAGGCGAGGGGGAGCGCGGCGGCGCCGTCCGCCCCCGGCCGCGCCGGAGGCCGATGCTGGCCAGACCGCCGGGTCGCGCGAGCATGACGACGATGAGCAGGCCGCCGAAGACCAGGAGGCCGAGGTTGCCGCTGAGGCGCTGCTCGAGGTCTGCGGACATCTCGAACGCGTCGGTGACGGTGCCGACCAGCCATGGCAGCAGCACGATCAGCGCGGCGCCGAGGGCCGCGCCCCCGATGCTGCCGAGGCCTCCCACGACGGCAGCCACGACCAGCAGCAGGGAGAACGCGAGCGTGTACGCGCCGGGGCTGATCGACTGCGTGACGAAGCACAGCGCGGCTCCGCCGGCCCCTGCGGCGACCGAGCTCAGCGTGAAGGCGATCACCTTCACGCGTGCTGCGGGAACGCCGCTCAGGCGCGCGGCGGTCTCGTCGTCGCGGACGGCTCGCATCTTGAGCCCGAGGGCGCTGCGGCGCACCGCGGCGAGCGCGGTGACGACCACGCCGGCGATCAGGATCGACACCCAGGCGTGCCACTGCTCGACCACGATAAGCCGGCTGAAGATCTCCGGCACGCCCTCGTAGGCGATCTGCAGGCCCTGGTCGCCGCCGAGCACGCCCGAGAACTGCGCGGTCACCGCGGGCAACGCGATCGCGATGGCGAGGGTGACGCCCGCCAGGTACGGGCCCTGGAGCCTTGCGCCCGCGAGGCCCAGCAGCAAGCCGTGCACCGTCGAGACCACGAGCGCCCCGAGCATCCCGAGCAGGAAGCGCGGCACGCCGTCGAGGCCCCAGTCCGTGGCCAGGTTCGCGGTGAGCGCGTAGGCGTAGCCGCCCACCGCCATCAGCGCGGCATGGCCCAGCGACAGCTGGCCCGTCAGCCCGACCAGCAGGGTCAGCCCCGCGACGGCGCAGAAGTAGGCGACGATGGTCGCGAGCTGGAAGTTCCGGTACGGATCGAGGCCGAACGTGCCGGCGATCGCGAGCACGGTGAGAACGGCGCCGAACACGATCGTGCGGCGGGTGCCGGTGAGCGCGGGAGCGATGCGGTTCATGCGCTGCGAGCCTCCCTCATCGAGAAGATTCCCCCGGGCCGTACGAGCAGCACGAGGAGGAGCAGGACGAGCACCCCGATCGGGGCGACCGTGGCGCCGATGTACCCGGTCACGAGGGTCATCGCGACGCCGACCACGAGCCCGCCGATCAGCGCGCCCACGGGGGAGTCCAGGCCGCCGACCACGGCGACCGTGAACGCGTAGATGAACAGCACGTCGGTCGAGTGGGGGTTGAGGCCCAGCTCCGTGGGCACCAGCAGCATCGCGGCGAGCGCGGCGACGGCGGCGGAGAGCATCCAGCCGATCGTCACCATGCGCGACACGCGCACCCCGAGCACCCGGGACACCTCGGGCGCGAAGGCCGATGCGCGCAGCTGCAGTCCCAGCGAGGTGCGGTTGAACAGCAGGGCCATCACGCCCATCACGCCGAGCGCGACCACGAGCACGAACAGGTCGTAGGGCGACAGCAGCGGGGTGTCGCCCCACAGCAGGGGGCTGTCCGAGAACGGCGTCTGCATGGGGCGGTGCTGCTGCCCGAAGAAGATCCCCAGCAGCGCCTGGAGGACCATCACGAGGCCGATCGCGACGATGATCCCGGCGAGTGGATGCGAGTCCTTCGTGAAGCGCATCAGCCCGCGCTCCACGCCGAAGCCGATCACCGCTCCTGCGAGGATGCCGGCGGTGAGCCCCACCCAGTAGGAGCCGCTCAGCCCGGTGACCGCGAACGCGACGTAGGTGGCGACCAACGCCATCGCGCCCTGAGCGAAGTTGATGATGCGGGCCGCGCGCCAGATGAGCACGAGCGACAGCGCGAACAGGGCGAAGATCGCGCCCCGGGCCAGGCCGGTCGCGAGCAGGAAGAGCAGGTGATCCATCAGAACCCCAGGTAGGCGTGTCGAAGGGCGGCGTCGTTCGACAGGGTCTCGGCCGGGGCGTCCGCGACGATCCGGCCCAGGGAGAGCACGACGCCGCGGTCCGCGATCGACAGCGCGCTCGTCACGTTCTGCTCGGCCAGCAGGATCGTCAGGCCGGTCCGCGCGGACGCGTCGCGCAGCACCGCCATGAGGTCGGCGACCACGCGAGGCGCGAGGCCCAGGGACGGCTCGTCGACGGCCAGCAGCGTGGGCTCCGCCACCAGCGCGCGGCCGATCGCGAGCATCTGGCGCTCGCCTCCGGACAGCTGGTGGCCGGCGCTGGAGCGGCGACGGTCCAGCGGCTCGAAGAGCTCGTAGACCCTGCCGATGGCACGCGCGCGCGCCGGGCCGCGGTGGCGCCAGAGCGCCCCGAGCCGCAGGTTCTCGTCCACGGAGAGCTCGGCGACCACGCTCTGGCCGTCGGGCACGAGCGCGAGGCCGCGCCGGGCGCGGTCCTCGGTGCGCAGGCCCGTGATGTCGGAGCGGAACAGGTCGATGGTTCCGGCGGTGGGCCGGACCAGGCCCGCGAGGGTGCGCAGCAGCGTGGACTTGCCGGCGCCGTTGGCGCCCAGCACGGCGACGATCTCGCCCGGCTTCATGTCGAGGTTGATGCCGTGGAGCACGGGCTCGCCGCCGTAGCCCACGGTCAGGCCGGTGATCGAGACCTCGGCGCCCGTGGCGGTGCGCGTGGTCATGACGCCACCTGCACGCCCAGGTAGGCCTCCTCGACCCGGGGATCGTCCTGCACCTCAGCGGGGGGGCCCTGGGCGATCACGCTCCCGAAGTCGAGCACGACGATGCGGTCCGCCAGGTCCATGACGAAGTCGACGTGGTGCTCCACCAGGAGCACGGAGCAGCCTCCGGCAGCGATCGAGCGCACCGTGTCGGACAGTGCCGCGATGTCCTCCGAGCCCAGCCCGCCGGCAGGCTCGTCCAGCAGCAGGAGTCGGGGCTCGGACACGAGCGCCCTCGCGAGCGCCACGCGCTTGCGATCGGGGTACGACAGTGAGGCGACGGGGCGGTCGGCATCCGCCGTGAGGCCCTGAGCCTCGAGCTGCGCCGCGACGCGGGACGGCGCGTCCGCCTCGCCCGAGACCGGCACGGCCACGTTCTCGGCCACGGTGAGGCCGTCGAAGAGGCCCAGCCCCTGCAGGGTGCGCGCGACGCCGCGCGCGGCGAGCTGAGCGGTCCGGCGCGGCGCGGGCGCGCCGTCGATGAGGATCTGGCCGCTGCGGCTCACCAGCGCGCAGACAGCGTTGAACACCGTCGTCTTGCCGGCGCCGTTGGGGCCGATCAGCGCGACGACCTCGCCGTCGCCCACGTCGAAGCTGACATGGTCGACGGCGGTCAGGCCGCCGAAGCGGACAGTCAGGTCGCTCACGCTCAGGCGTGGGACACCCGGAGCTGCAGGGGGTCGGTCGCTGTACATCGGCACCTCTTCGTGTCGGATGTGGCAACAGTAGCGCAGAAACCGACCGGACGGTATGCCTTGTTGTCAGACTGTGATGAAGAGCGCGCGGAGACCCGGCGCAGCGAGGGTGCGGGGGCCTACTGGTGAGGGATGCCGGCGATCATGCCGCCGTCGACCACGAACTCGGCACCGCTCGTGAAGCGGGAGTCGTCGCTGGCGAGGAACACGATCGTCCCCGCGACGTCCTCCGGCAGGCCCGGCCGTCCCAGCGGGATGTCGAGGTGGGCCGGGTCGATCCGGTCCGTCATCTGCGTGAGGATCACGCCGGGGTGCACGCTGTTGACGCGAATGCCGTCGGGCCCGAGCTCCACCGCGAGGGACTGCGACAGCCCGCGCACCCCGAACTTCGACGCCGTGTAGGCGTGCAGGCCGCGGCTGCCGCGCATGCCCTCGACCGACGAGATGTTGATGATCGAGCCCCCGCCACGCTCCTTCATGATCGGCACCACCGCGCGGCATCCGAAGAACACCCCGGTCAGGTTCACGGCGATCGCGGCGTTCCACTTCTCCGTGGTCATGTGCTCGATGGGAGCGGCGTTGGCGATGCCGGCGTTGTTGACCAGGACGTCGAGCGCGTCGAAGCGCTCCAGCGTGTCGCGCACGGCCGCGTCCCACTGCGCCTCGTCGGTCACGTCGAGGTGCACGGAGAGTGCCCGCTCGCCCAGCTCCTGCGCGAGCGCCGCCCCCTCCTCGGCGAGGATGTCCGCGACCACGACCCGCGCATCGGCCCGGTGCAGTGCCCGGACGTACGCCTCCCCGATGCCGCGCGCGCCGCCGGTGACCAGGACCACGCGGCCGGCGAGATCGGTCACGCCGCGACCTCGATCACCACGCGACCCACGGTGGCGCCGCCCGCGAGAGCGGTGAGAGCCTCCGGCGCGGAGTCGAAGGGGACCACGCGGTCGACCACGGGCGCGATCGCGCCCTCCTCGGCGAGGCGTGCGAGATCCGCGCGCGCCGCGTCGACGAGATCTGGTCGGATGCCCGGATACATGCCCCAGTGGAGCCCGAGGACCGAGTAGTTCTTGACGAGCACGTGGCCGGCGGGCAGGGACTGGATCTCGCCGCCGGCGAAGCCCACGACCACGATGCGTCCCTCGAAGGCGATGCACTTGGTCGACGCCATGAACGCGTCTCCGCCCACGGGGTCGAACACGACGTCCGCCCCGTGGCCGCCGGTGGCGGTCTTCACCGCGGCCGCGATGTCGGTCTCGCCGCGGACAAGCACCACCTCGGCGCCTGCCGCGCGCGCGACGGCGGCCTTGGCCTCGGATCCCACGACGGCGATCACGCGCGCGCCGGCGGCGTCTCCCAGCTGCACCGCGGCAAGGCCCACTCCGCCGGCCGCGGCATGCACGAGCAGCCATTCGCCGGGCTTGAGCTCCGCCCGCCTGTGCAGCGCGAACCACGCCGTCTGGTACGCGACCGTGAGGCCCGAGGCCTCGGCGTCGGTGAGCGCGGGGGGAGCCGGCCAGACGTCGGAGGCCGGCAGCACGGCGAGCTCCGCCAGCACGCCGATCTTGGAGCCGATCACCCGGTCGCCGACGCTCATGCCCTCGACGCCGTCGCCGAGAGCGACCACGTCGCCCACGAGCTCGATGCCGGGAGAGAAGGGCAGTTCGGGCCGCACCTGGTAGAGGCCGCGGCACAGGAGCACGTCGGGGAAGTTCGCGGAAACGGCGCGCGTGCGGATCAGGACCTCGCCGGGGCCGGGCTGCGGCGTCTCGATCTCGTCGAGCTGCAGTGCCTCGGAGGGCTCGCCCAGCGTGGTCACGCGCCACGCGCGCATCGTGCCCGTCATCAGGTCTCCTTGAGGCTCGCGAGGAACAGGTCGGTCAGCTGCTCCGCGACGAGTGCGCGGTCCTCCGGGCCCTCCGGCGAGTACCAGTGGGAGAGGTAGTGCACGTCGCTGAAGAAGTGCGCCACCAGCATGGCGACGGGGATGTCGGCGCGGAAGACGCCCTCGGCCTGGCCGCGAGTGATGAGCGCGGCGAACTCGTTGTGGTACTCGCGGCGGCGGCGCGTGACCTCCTGGTGCCGAGGCTCCGACAGCAGGTGCATGCTGCGGAAGAACACGGTGCCTTCCTGCAGGTGCTCGATCGACGTCTCGAGCACGTCGATGCACACGGCGCGCAGCACGCCGACCGTGTCGCCGCCGCGCCCGATGATCTCGTCGAGGTGCGCCTTCTGGAGGCTGAGCAGCCGCTCGTAGATCCCGAAGAGGAGATCGTCCTTCGACTCGAAGTAGTGATACATCGCGCCCTTGGTGACGCCGGCACGCTCGACGATCTGCTGCACGCTGGTGGTCGCGTAGCCCTGGGTCGCGAAGAGTTCGACGGCCGCGCGGGTGACGTCGTCTGCGACGTGGGAGTCCTTCATGTGTGTGTCTCCAAGGCTTCGATGCTGATCACAGGAACGGCCGGACGCCAGCGCCGCCGTCAATGGGCAGGGTAACGCCGGTGATCCACGCGGCGTCCGAGGACAGCAGGAACGCGACCGGTCCGGCCACGTCCTCGACCTCGCCGAGCCGCGCGAGCGGGTACGCGGCCGCGGCTCCTGCCTCATCGGCCTCGTAGAGCGCGCGCGCGAAGTCCGTCTTGACGACCGCTGGCGCGACGGCGTTCACCCGGATCGCCGGCGCGAGCTCGTGGGACAGCTGCATGGTGAGATTGATGACCGCGGCCTTCGAGATCCCGTAGAACCCGATTCCGGGGCTCGACGCGAGCCCGGCGACGGACGCGACATTGACGATGGACCCGGCGAGTCCTGCAGCGACAGCGGCGCGCGCCCACCCGAGCATCGCGAGGAGGTTGACGTCGATGATCTTCCTGGCCGCCGCGGCGTCGATGTCGACGATGGGGCCGTAGACCGGGTTGATGCCGGCGTTGTTCACCAGGTGGTCGAGGCGGCCGTGGCGCTCGATCGCATGGGCGATGACCGCGTCCCGGTGCTCGGCGTCGTCCGCGCGGCCCGCGATGGCGCTCGCCTGCCCGCCGAGTGCCTCGACCGCCGCGTCGAGCGAGTCCTGCTTGCGTCCGGTGATGATGACGGAGCCGCCTTCGTCGACGAGGCGCTGGGCTATCGCCAAGCCGATGCCGCGGCTCGCGCCCGTGAGCACCGTGACGGTCCCGTCGAAGCGCCGCAAGCCGTCCGTTCCCCGCATCGCGCCTCCTTGCGCCACTAGCAAACCGTCTAGTCGGTATGACACTAGCACGGGCAACTAAGACGAATGAACTCACGATACGGGACCGCCGTGCATGGGATTCCTCGTGCTGCGCCTTCGGTCGTTCGGACACGTGGCCACACCGCGCCGATGGCGCTTGGCGTCCGGGAGTGCGTGACGCCGGCCGACCTCGACACATGAGGACCAAGGAACGCGCAACGTCGCGTGTGGCTCGATGGGGATACGACTCCGGTAGCGTCAGGCGCGTGAGAGGTGATCGGGTTGAGGAGAGCGCATGCTGACGCTCGTCCAGTTGCAGGCCTTCATCGCAGTCGCTGAGGAGCTGCACTTCGGGGCTGCCGCGTCACGGCTGTCGATGACGCAGCCGCCGCTGAGCCGCCAGATTCAAATGCTCGAGAAGGACCTCGGGGCCTCGCTCTTCCGCAGATCCAGCCGGCGCGTCGAGCTAACGCCCGCCGGTGAGACGCTGCTGCCGCGGGCGCGCGAGATGATCGCGCTCGCGGAGCGCGCGTCCATCGACGTGCGGCGGGTAGCGTCGGGAACGTTGGGCACAGTCACCGTGGGACACACCACGATGGCGGCTCTCTCGCTGGTGCCCGAACTGCTGGCGCGCGTGCGCGATCAGTTGCCGGAGGTGCGCATCAACCTGCACCAGATGGTGTCGAGTGATCAGATGCAGAGCCTCAGGTCGGGTGATCTCGACCTGGGCTTTCTGCGTGTCGAGGCGGGCCGACGAGGGCTCGCTTCGCGCGTGGTGATCCACGAGCCGCTCGTGGCGGCCGTCCATGCTTCGAGCCCGCTTGCTCGGCCCGGGCGCAAGCTCGCGGCGTCCGAGTTGGCGGCCGAACCGCTGTTGATGTACGACCTACGGAACACCGCATACATGCACGGTCTTGTCCAGCGGCTGTTCACCACTGTCCGCGTGAGGCCGCGGGTGGCGATGCACGCCGACCAGATCCCCGTTCTCCTGTCGCTCGTTTCCGCGGAGTTCGGCTACGCGATCGTGCCCCAATCCGCCGCACGATGGGCGGTCGCCGGGGTCGAGTTCAGAGAGCTCGACATCCCCGGCGCCGCCATCGACGCGACGAGCGTGAGGCTGGAGGCAGCGTGGCGTGAAGGCGACACGAACCCGGCTCTCCACGAGGTCCTCGCGCTCATCCCCGAGTCAGACTGAGGAAGGGTCTCAATCCGAAGGAGTCACCGCGATCGCGTCGATCTCGACCAGGTACTCAGGGAACGCGAGCGCCGAGACCTCGACGGAGGTACGGGTGGGCGCGTGATCGCCGAAGACCTCCTTGTACGCCGCATTCATGTCGGCGAAGTCGTCGATCGATGTGAGGTACACCGTGGTGCGAATCACGTGTTTCAGATCCGTGCCGGCGGCCTCGAGCACGAGTCGTAGGCGTTCGAGGACGCCATGCGTCTGCTCGGTGACGGTCTCCCCGAGGATCTCGCCCTCGGTGCCGCGCGGGATCTGGCCGGACGTGAACACGAGCCCGTTCCATGTCATGGCGGGGGACAGTGGCGCGAATGGCGCGAGCACGCCGTCGGGGAACACCGGTTCGGGGGCAGTCATCGGGGGGCCTCTCCTTCATTGACGGTTTCGAGATAGGACAGGACGTCATCGACGTCCACGACATCGGCCATGCGGGCGTTGATGTCGACGATGTTGGAGTCGTGCGCGGCGCGGTTGCGGTCACCGACGGCGCCCTCGGGAACGATGACCCGCAGGTTGTTATCGTGCGCCGCCTGCGCGCTTGCCCGGATGCAGCCGCTCGTGGAGCAACCGGTGACGATGAGCGTGTCCACGTTGTGCGCGATCAACTGGCTGAGCAGGGGTGTGCCGAAGAACGCCGAGGCACGCTGCTTCACGATGAGCACCTCGTCCGGTCGGCGTTCGAGCGCGGGATCCAGCTCGACCCACTCCGAGCCCTTCGACTGGACCTCGGTGTGGCGCTTCTTCCTCAGCACGTTCTGGCCGACATCGCTCAAGTCGGGCTCGAAAGCCATCGTGGTGAAGAACACCGGGGTCCCGGACGCACGGGCTGCGCGCAGGATGCGGATGGTCTCGGCGACGGCTCCGCTCAGGTCGCTCCCGATGGGCGACGCCGGGTCGAGCCATGCCTTGGCGAAATCGATGACCACGACCGCGGGCCGCCGGCCAAAGCCGACGCGTCCGCTGAAGCCGGCCGCCGAGTACTGGTCGGCGATGGCGGCCCGCGTTGCGTCCGACTCCGTGATGTTGTCCATGGAATCTCCTCGTGGGGTGTGCGCCGGGTGGTCCGGCGGTAACGGCGTCGGGTGGCTCGCGCCAGCCGATGTGGCCCAGCATGAACGATCTGGTCCATTCAAGGCCAACATCAAATTGGACTCGATTGATGCGCGTGGTGGATTGATACCTGTTTTCCTGCGGGATCGTCCTTCGCAGGCCCACGGAAGTGGGTTGGGGCGCGGTTCGCCGGCCGTACTCAAGCCTTGACGCGCGTCCTCGGCTCGTGCACTTTGGCTCTACCGCCGTCGGTTCCGAGGCGGTCTTTTGCGTCTCAGGGCCCGATGGCGCACGCATCAACCACATTCCACCGCTGCTGCAACTACTCGACATGGAGTCACGACATGCCTGAAACCGCATCGACTCAACGCCGCTCGTCGACGATCGCCCCCGCGATCGTCTCGGGCGTCGCGCTGAGTGCATTGCTCGCTGGGTGCGCAAGCGCCGATACCTCGGAGTCCGATGGCGATGACACGCTACGGATCGTCCTCGCCGGCGAGCCTCCGACTCTCGAGGCTTGTGACTCGACGCAGTCGCCGGTCGGCGTCGTGTCGCGATCGAACATCACCGAGCCCTTGACCCAACTCAACCCCACCAGCGGCGAGCTCGAGCCGCTGCTGGCGACATCCTGGGAGGCTACCGGTGACACCGAGTGGACCTTCACCCTGGCCGAAGGCGTGACGTTCCACGACGGCTCGCTCTTCGACGCCGAGGCTGCGGCGGCGGCGATCGACCGCTCCGTGAACACCGAGCTTGAGTGTCACGTCAAGGGCTTCATCTTCGAGGACCAGGCGCTGGGGCTCGAGGTCGTCGATGAGACCACTCTCGCGATCACGACCGACACCCCCGACCCGCTACTGCCTCTGCGCCTGTCGTTCCTGGAGATCAGCAACGCCTCGCCGGACGAGAAGGTGCGCGAACCCGTCGGAACCGGGCCCTACGCGATCAGCGACTGGGCCGAGGGCACGTCGCTGTCGCTGTCGGCGTTTGGCGACTACTGGGGCGACGCGCCTGCGTTCCCTGAGGTCGAGTACCAGTGGCGCGACGAGGGCAGCGTGCGCGCCGCCATGGTGAGTTCGGGCGAGGCCGACCTTGCATTCGGCCTCGCGGCGTCCGACGGCGCCGAGGAGCTGGGACAGTCATTCATCAACAACGAGACCGTCATGCTCCGCATGGACGGCCAGATGGAGCCGTTCACCGACATTCGGGTGCGTCAGGCCGTGAACTACGCAATCGACCGGGAGGCCATCGCTCAGGGCCTCTTCGACGGGCTCGTGACTCCGGCCGGGCAACTGGTGCCCCCGGGCGCCGTCGGTTACAACGACGAAATCCAGGCGTGGTCTTATGATCCCGAGCTCGCGGCGGAGCTCGTGGAGGAAGCGGCCGCCGACGGCGTCGCCGTGGACACGCCCATCAAGCTCATCGGCCGCATCGAGAACTTCCCGAACGTGGAGGATCTTGCTCAGGTGCTGCAGGAGTCGATGAGCCAGATTGGACTGAACGTGAGCCTCGAGATGATGGATGCGGCGACGGAACTGCAGTATGAGCAGCAGCCGTTCGTGCGTGACGAGGAGGCCATCGCCCTGGTGATGCCGCACGGCAACACGGCCGGCGACGCCTCGTTCACGGTGGTGCCGTACCTCACCAGCGACGGCGTCGTGAGCTACTTCGGCGACGCGACCCTCGACACCATGATCGAGGACGCAGCACTGCTCGAGGGCGACGAGCGTCAGGAGGCCTACGAAGACATCCTCGAGTACTACAACGAGGAGCTGACCGGACTCGCGGTGCTGTTCCACCAGCGTGGCCTCATGGCGGTCTCGGAGTTCGTCTCGTACAGCCCCGACGCGCAGTCGGGCGACGAGGTGCGGCTCTCCCAGATCACCCCGGCGTCCTGAGGTCGAGGGCGGACGGACTGATGCTGACCTTCCTGGCGCGACGCGCACTCATGAGCGTCATCCCCTTGGCAGGCGTGTTCATCGGGGTGTTCGTGCTGGCGCGGCTCAGCGGAGATCCGTCCGCCCTCTACCTCCCTGTGACGGCCTCCGAGGAGACCCGCGCGGAGTTCTCAGCCCGACAGGGGTTCGACGAGCCCGTGCTGGCTCAGCTCGGCACGTACCTCGCGGGTGTCTTCCGTGGTGATCTCGGCACGTCGCTCAGAACGGGGGAGGACGCGCTCGACATGGTTTTGCGCGCCTTCCCCGTGACCCTCGCCCTCGCGTCGGTGGCCATGGTCCTCGCCGTCGCACTCGCCGTGCTGATCGGTTCTTACGCTGCGCTTCGGCCCAATAGCCTGATGGATCGGCTGTCGAGCCTCATCTCGCTCGCCGCAGCCAGCCTTCCCGACTTCTGGGTGGCGCTGATGGGCATCTGGGTGTTTGCCATCACGCTCGGCTGGCTTCCCACGTCCGGAACCGCGGGTGTCATTGCCTGGGTCCTGCCGGTCGCGACGCTACTCCTGCGGCCATTGGGCGTGCTCGTGCAGTTCGTCCGCGGCGCCATGGTCACGGCGATGAGCGAGCCGTACATCAAACTCGCACGAAGCAAGGGAGCGACCGAGCGCAGGGTGGTGATGTCGCACGCTCTGCGCAACGCGGCGGCCCCCGCATTGACCGTTGCCGGTGACCTCGCAGTCGGCCTCATCAACGGCGCTGTGGTCATCGAGACTATCTTCGGATTCCCCGGAGTCGGCAAGCTGATGATCGACTCGATCATCGGGCGTGAGTTTGCCGTGCTCCAGGCTGCAGTCCTGGTCACTTCAGTCGCGATCTTCGCGCTGAACATCGTGATCGACGCGGCCTACGCCATGCTCGATCCGCGCGTCCGAACCGCAGGAAAGGCTGTCTCCGCATGACCCGCAATGCGCAGGGGTCCGCCTCTCCAAGACTGTTCGACCTGCTACGGCGTGATCGCACCGCAACTGTCGCCGCCGTCGTGCTCTGCACCATCGTGGTGATCGCCTTCGTCGCGCCGCCGTTCCTCGGCACGCTCGCGACCGACCAGGATCTCTACAACGCCGAGCTACCCCCGTTCACGCTCGCGAACGGCTGGGAGTTCATGCTCGGCTCGGACACGCTTGGCCGCAGCGTGCTGGCCCGTTTGATTGTCGCGACGCAGTCATCGCTCATGATTGCGGTCCCCGCGATCACGATCTCCCTCGTCATCGGTGGCCTGCTCGGCCTTGTCGCGGGCTACCGCGGCGGCTGGTTCGAGTCTGCGGTGATGCGCTTTGCGGATATCGTCTTGAGCTTCCCGTCGCTCGTGGTCGCGGTCTTCGTCCTCTATGTATTCTCGCCGACGATCGGCACGCTCGTGCTGATCCTCGCGCTCACGCGCCTGCCCGTCTACATCCGAACGGCGCGATCGGCCGCCGCGGCGCGCAAGAGCCGCACCTCCGTCGACGCGGCGCGCAGCTTCGGCCTGCCCGCGTGGCGAGTGGTGGTGAACCACCTCCTCCCCTCCGCACTCCCGACGATGATGACGCTCGCGGCCGTCGAACTGTGCACGGTGATGTTGGCCGAGTCGGCGCTGAGCTTCCTGGGCATAGGTCTACAGCCGCCGGACGTCTCACTTGGCCTCATGGTGTCCCAGGGGAGGGAGGAGCTGCGTACGGCGTGGTGGCTCACCGTTTTCCCGGGAGCGGTGATCGTCCTGATCACCGTCTCAGCCAACCTGCTCGCGAACTGGCTGCGCCTGGCCACCGATCCTGGACAGCGGTGGCGCCTGACCATTCCGCGCCGCTCGCGCGCGACGACCTCCCCAGGAGCTTCCTCATGAGCACTGCCGCACCGATCCTGCGCGTTGAGGACCTCGACGTCGACATCTCCACGCATTCGGGCGACCTCGCAGCGGTGCGTGGCGTCAACTTCGAGGTTCGGGAGGGCGAGACGATGGCGCTCCTCGGCGAGTCCGGATGCGGCAAGAGCCTCACTGCCTCGGCAATTGCGGACGTCCTCGATCCCGTGGCGCACGTCACCTCGGGCCGCCTGATGCTCGACGGGGTCGACATGAGGGCACTGACCCCTGCGCACCGGCGCGGGCTCTCCGGTAGCGCGGTGGGCATCGTCTTTCAGGATGCGCTGACGGCGCTGAATCCCGTCTACACCGTGGGCCGACAGCTCGGCGAGCCGTTCCGAATCCACCGCCGCATGAGCGCCCGGGCGGCGCGCGAAGAAGCGATAGGACTGCTTGAGCGCGTCGGCATCCCCGACGCGGCGCGCCGCGTCGACGACTACCCGCACGAGTTCTCCGGCGGCATGCGTCAGCGGCTGCTCATCGCGATCGCGATCGCGCTGTCGCCTCGGCTCCTCATTGCCGACGAGCCCACCACCGCTCTGGACGTCACGGTTCAGGCCCAGATCATGGATCTCCTGCGGACGCTGCGTGGCGACAGCGAGATGGCGGTAGTGCTCATCACGCATGACCTCGCCGTAGTCTCGGAGGAGTCGGACCAGGTCACCGTGATGTACGCAGGGGTCGTCGTCGAGCAGGGGCAGACCCAGGACGTGCTCAGCTCACCTCGCCACCCCTACACTCGCGGACTCCTTGACTCGCTACCCGAGCGTGCTCAGCGTGGCGAGGCGTTGCCATCCATTCCCGGAAACCCACCCGATCTGCGGAGTATCCCGGCGGGGTGTGTCTATCAGGACCGGTGCCCTCTTGCTACCGAGGTGTGCCGTACCTCCCGACCTCGGCTGTCGTCTGAGAACGGGGTCTCCGGTCAGCGCGCCGTGGCGTGTCACTTCCCCTTGGAGGGTCGAGATGAGTGACGCGGTGCTGGTCGCGACGGACCTGGAACGTTCCTTCCCGATTCAACGCGGTTTCTCGAAGGCACAGGTGCGAGCAGTCGATGGCGTGAGCCTGACGATTCATCAGGGCGAGACCGTGGCCGTGATCGGGGAGTCGGGCTGCGGAAAGTCCACCTTGGGGCGGCTCGTCGCTCATCTCGATGAGCCGGACGCGGGTCGGGTCATGCTCGCCGGAACGGATCCGTCGGGCATCCGCGGGCGCGCTCTGCGAGAGTGGCGACGACGAGTCCAGGTGGTGTTCCAGGACCCGTACGCGTCCCTGGACGAGCGCATGACGGCGGGTCGCATCGTCGCCGAGCCGTGGCTCGCGCATCCGGAGAAGCGGCCCGCCGACCCGCGTGCGCGGGTTGCGGAGCTGCTCGAACTGGTCGGCATGCGGGCGTCGGATGCGGATAAGAGCCCCCAGCAGTTCTCCGGTGGTCAGCGCCAGCGCATCGGGATCGCACGCGCGCTCGCGCTCGACCCGGAACTGATCGTGGCGGACGAGCCGGTGTCAGCTCTCGACCTGTCCGTGCAGGCGCACATCATCAACCTCATGCAACGGCTCCAGACTGATCTGGGCCTGTCCTACCTCTTCATCTCCCACGATCTGGCGGTGGTCCGCCACATCGCCGACCGCGTTGCCGTGATGTACCTGGGGCGGATCGTCGAGAGCGGTCCGGCGGACGAGATCTTCGAGCGTCCCACCCATCCGTACACGCGAGCCCTGCTGTCGGCGGCCCCACAGCTCGATCGCGCGGATCCTCGCCAGCGCATCGTCCTCCAGGGCGAGATCCCGTCGCCCACCCAGCCGCCCACCGGCTGCGGCTTCCGCACCCGGTGCTGGCTCGCTACGGAGGCGTGCGCCGAGGTGCCGGGCCTGCTCGCCCGAGACAACCCGCGGCACGCGGTCGCGTGCCACCACCCGTTCCGCGAGCCAACTGCGCAGCCGGCGGACGAGAACCGAGCCTCGTGACGGTCGCCGCCTTCGCCGCCATCGCGGTGGTCATCGTCGTCGGGGCATGCCTGCAGTCCGCCGTCGGCTTCGGACTCGGCATGCTCGCCGCTCCGGTTGTTGCCTTCTTCGCGCCAGACCTGCTACCGGCCACCCTGCTGCTGGTGACGACGATTCTCACCCTCGTGGTTGCGATACGCGAGCGCGCACATCTGGACTTGCATGGCACGGGCTGGGCACTGGCCGGACGCCTTCCCGGCGGTGTGGCCGGCGCCCTGCTGCTGGTCGTGATTCCCGTCGCGGGGATCGCATGGATCGTGATCGTGACGGTGCTCATCGGCGTGGTCCTGACCGTGGGGGGATGGCGGCCCGCGCCCAGCAAGCGCGCGCTGGTGTCGGCCGGATTCGCCTCGGGTGTCATGGGCACGACTACGACCATCGGCGGCCCGCCCATGGCGCTTGTGTGGCAGGGCCGGTCGGGCGCCCGATTGCGGGGCTCGATGGCAATGTTCTTCCTCGTCGGATCGCTCGCGTCGCTGCTGGCGCTGCTGGCAACGGGTAGCGTCCGTTCGGAGCAGCTGCTGTTCGCCGCGGCGCTCGCGCTACCCGCGCTCGGGGGCTACGCGTTGTCCCATGTGATCGCGCGTTTCCTGAACCCCTCCAGGACGCGCCAGGTGGCGATCGTGGTGTCGGTGTTGAGCGTTGCGATCCTCGCTCTGCAACAGGTACTCGGCTCCGCCTGATGTCACTCCGTGGCAATGACGAAAGCCCGGCCTCCCTCATCGGGAGCCGGGCTCTTCGCTATGGCGGTGACGGTGGGATTTGAACCCACGGTACGGGGTTACCGTACACAGCATTTCGAGTGCTGCACCTTCGGCCGCTCGGACACGTCACCGCGGAAAAGGTTACCTTCAGTTCACCCCAACTCATAATCGGGACGATGCGGCGGCGCGAACCGGCCCGCAGGATCGGGTGGCGCGGGGGGATGGAGGAGGGCGGTCGCCACAGCGATGCCAGCGCCGACAACGGTGTCGATGAGTCGCTCGCTGATGAACTCCGCGGATCCGGGGTCGCCCACGGCGCTGCTGACCAGGATCAGCGCGAGCGGCGTGATGGCTGCGGTCGCGATCGCGTAGTGGCGCACGATCACGACTTCCGTGATGAACTGCAGCAGGCCAAGCACGGCCGCGATCACGAGCGGTCCGGGACCGGGCGCCATGATGGCGGCATAGATGCCGACGCCCACGATGGTTCCCAGAGTGCGGTGCACGCCTCGCGAGAGCGCGGGCCCGCGGCCGGGCACCACGCCGATCACGACGACCCCTGCCGCGACCGTCCAGTACGCGCGCTCTGGGTCGACAAAGAGCACGCTCACGGCGGTGCCGACCACGGCGACGATCGCCGTCCGCAGCAGCAGTTGGCGTGCACCCGCATCCCACTCAGGCCGCTGAAGCAGGACGGGCAGCGGGCGCGGCCTCACCTTCCAGTGCACGCGACGCACGAGGGGAGCAATCGAGATGACGATGGCCAGAGCGCAGCCGGACGCGACGCAGGCGACGATCGTGCCCGGGGGCACGCCCACGGCCGCGACGTGTCCTGACATGCCGAACACGATGATGGGGAACAGCGGCCCCGGCGGTCCGAGCCGGTAGCCGTGAACCAGCGCCCCGACGACGATGGTGAGGGCGGCCAGGCTGATGCCGGCGGCCACAGGGTACGAACCGACGAGCGCTCCGAGGGCGGACGAGGCCACAAGGATCAGACCCGCGAAGGGCCGCAGCCGCAGGCGCTCGAGGCGCGGGAGCGAGGAGAAGTACGGCACGGTGAAGGCGCCCACGCTGGCCACCAGGCCCAGGTCCACGCGCCCCGCAGCGATGCCGATCAGGAGCGGGATGATCAGCGTGAGCGTGGTCTGGGTGGCAACGGGCCACCGTGGCGCGCTCGCCGGCGAGATGGTCCCCAGACTCGCGACGGCCCGCCGTGCCCCGGCACGCCACTGGTCTCGACGGCGGACCGCGCTCACGGTCTCAGCGACGCTCCTCGAAGAACGCGGTGAGCAGGCGCGCGCATTCGGCCTCCCGGACGCCGGAGACCACCTCGACCTTGGCGCCGATGCGCCCGTCGCGCACCACGTCCCACTGGGACCCGGTCGCGCCGGCCTTCGCATCCCAGGCACCGATCACGATGCGCGGGACCCGCGACTGGAGAATCGCGCCCGCGCACATGAGGCACGGCTCGAGGGTGACGACGAGCGTGCAGTCATCCAGGCGCCAGCTGTGCAGGGCCGATGCTGCCGCGCGCAGCGCGAGCACCTCGGCATGGGCGGTGGGGTCGTGGGCGACCTCGCGGCGGTTGAAGCCGCGGCCGAGGATCGCTCCCGTGGGGTCCACGACGACGGCTCCGACGGGCACATCGCCTGCCGCCGTCGCCTGCTCGGCGAGGGCGAGCGCCTCGCCCATCGCGTCGTCCCACGTGCCCACGCGGCCAGGCTACCCGCCGCCAAGTGAGCGAAATGGGCCCGAATCGCTCGCCTCAGGCCTGAGGCGAGCGATTCGGGCCCATTTCGCTCGTCTACGGGCCTACGTGAGAGAAAACGCACCGCGGGGGCCGGCCCGCGCATCGGCCCGCCGCCGTCGCCCGCCTCGCGCGGCGCGTGCCGGTAACGTGGGAGCCATGCAGCTGCACGTCGCGGACCACCCGCTCATTCGCCACAAGGTCACCGTCCTGCGCGACAAGGACACGCCGTCGCCCACGTTCCGCCTGCTGGTGGACGAGCTGGTGACGCTCCTCGCGTACGAGGCCACACGCGAGGTGCGCGTCGAGGAGTGCGAGGTGGAGACGCCGCTGACGACCGCCACCGGCACCAAGATCGCGGACCCGCCGCCCATCATCGTGCCGATCCTCCGCGCGGGCCTGGGCATGCTCGACGGCATGACCCGGCTCCTGCCGAGTGCCGAGGTGGGCTTCCTGGGCCTCAAGCGCGACGAGGAGACCCTCGAGGCGGTCACCTACGCGAACCGCCTGCCCGAGGACCTCACCGGCCGTCAGGTGTTCCTCATCGACCCGATGCTCGCGACTGGCGGATCGCTGGTCGCCGCGATCGAGTACGCGCTCGAGCGAGGCGCGACCGACGTGACGTGCGTGTGTCTGCTCGCGGCGCCCGAGGGCATCCAGCACGTGCAGGACGAGATCGGCGAGCGCGCCGAGGTCTCCGTGGTGGTCGCGCAGGTCGACGAGAAGCTCAACGAGGTGGGCTACATCGTGCCGGGCCTGGGTGATGCGGGCGACCGGCTGTACGGCGTGGTCGACCTGTAGTGCCGTAGCGCCCGCCGCTTCTGGAGCGCCGATGCGCGGGCTGAGTTCAGTGGCTTGCGTCCACTTGCGCAAGAGCGCAAGTTCTTGCATAGTCTGGAGCCATGTCCAAGCGTCTGGCAGAGGTGGCTCAGAAGGTCGGGGTGAGCGAGGCCACGGTCTCGCGCGTGCTCAACGACAAGCCGGGCGTGTCTGACGCGACCCGCAAGGCCGTGCTCACCGCGCTGGACGTGCTGGGCTACGAACGCCCCAGCAAGCTGCGCGGCGAGCGGGCTCGTTTGGTGGGCCTGGTGCTGCCCGAGCTGCAGAACCCGATCTTCCCCGCGCTCGCGGAGATCATCGGCGGGGCGCTGGCGCAGAACGGGTACACCCCGCTGCTGTGCACCCAGAATGCCGGGGGCATCACCGAGTCCGACTACGTGGACCTGCTGCTCGCCCAGCAGGTGAGCGGCGTCATCTTCCTGGGCGGCAACTACACCGAGGCCAACGCGGACCACGGCCACTACGAGCGCTTGCGCAGCGTGAAGCTGCCGACCGTGGTGGTGAGCGCTCCGGTTCCGGACCTGGGATTCGTCGCCGTCTCGACCGACGACATGTCCGCCGGCGAGCAGGCGGTGCTGCACCTGCGTCAGCTGGGCCACGAGAAGATCGGCCTGCTGTTGGGGCCCACCGCTCACCAGCCGTCGATGCGCAAGCTCGACGGCGCACGGCGCGCTCTCGAGAGGTCCGGCGCGGCCCTGGATCCGGCGCTGGTGGCACACGGGCTGTACTCGATCGAGTCCGGCCAGGCGGGCGCGCGCCACCTCCTCGACGCCGGTGCCACGGGCATCGTGTGCGCGTCCGATCCGCTCGCGCTCGGTGCGATCCGGGCTGCTCGTCGGGCGGAGCTGCGCGTGCCCGAGGACGTGTCGGTGATCGGCTTCGACGACTCCGCGCTCATGAGCTTCACGGAGCCGCCTCTCACCACGCTGCGTCAGCCCATCGACGCGATGGGCCGCACCGTCATTGACATGCTGCTCGGCCAGATCGCGGGGACGCTCGAGCCGCGCTCCGAGCTGCTCTTCGAGCCCGAGCTGGTGCTCCGCGGCTCAACGGGCCCCGCGCCCACTCGGTAGCCAGCGCCACAGTCGGGCCCTGACCTGGCCCGCCCCGCCCCGATCCCGGCTCCGGCGGCCTTGGCTGCGCGCAGTGCCCTGCCCGCCCGTCTTGGGCCGTGCGCCCTGGAAGGCAGTGAGTGCCGCTTTCGGGCCGGACTCTCGCACCGGTTGCCTTCCAGGGCGCTCCAGGAGCGTGGGACTCATGGGGCCACGGCCGTCACCAGTTCGCCGTAATCAGATCGTGATCTTGCTATGGAATGTCGAGAACTTGCGTGGATCTGATCCGGAAGTTACAGTCGCCTCATCAGTACTTCGACGATGAGGAGCGACGTGGACAGCGACGTCCTGAGCCCCGCGGCTGTGGCCGCGACGCCTGGAGCCGACCTTGACTGGTGGCGCACCGCCGTGATCTACCAGGTCTACGTCCGCTCGTTCGCTGACGGCGACGGCGACGGCACTGGGGACCTCGCCGGCGTCCGCTCCCGGCTCCCGTACCTTGCGAGCCTGGGAGTCGACGCGCTGTGGTTCAACCCCTGGTACCCGAGCCCGCTCGCGGACGGCGGCTACGACGTCTCCGACTACCGGGACATCCACCCGATGTTCGGCAGCCTCGCGGATGCGGAGGTGCTGATCGAGGAGGCCGCGGAGCTGGGGATCCGGACCATCATCGACATCGTCCCCAACCACGTCAGCGCGGACCATCCATGGTTCCGTGCGGCCCTCGAAGCCGGCCCCGGCAGCCCGGAACGCGAGCGCTTCTGGTTCCGCCCCGGAGGTGGCGAGGCCGGCGAGCAGATGCCCACCGACTGGGTGTCGAGCTTCCAGGGACCCACGTGGACCCGCACCTCGAACCCTGACGGCACTCCGGGGGAGTGGTACCTGCACCTGTTCACTCCCGAGCAGCCGGACCTCAACTGGAACCACCCAGACGTTCGCCGCGAGCACGAGGACGTGCTGCGCTTCTGGTTCGACCGCGGGGTCGCGGGTGTGCGCATCGACTCTGCGGCACTGCCCATCAAGGACGCGAGGTTCCCCGCGCTGCCGGACAGCCCTGGCCCGGGTGAGCACCCGCACGTGGACCGCGACGAGATCCACGACATCTACCGGGCGTGGCGCGCGGTCGCCGACACCTACGAGCAGCCGAGGGTGCTGGTGGGCGAGGTGTGGCTCGAGGACGCCGCCCGGTTCGCGCGCTACCTCCGGCCCGACGAGATGCACACGGCGTTCAACTTCGACTTCATGACTCAGCCGTGGGATGCCGCCGCGATGCGCGCCTCGATTTCCCGGACACTCGCGGAGCACGCGCCGGTGGGTGCGCCGGCCACGTGGGTGCTGAGCAACCACGACATCACCCGGCCCGTCACTCGCTATGGCCGCGAGGACTCCGGCTTCGCGTTCGACCGCAAGCGCTTCGGCATGCCGACCGACGTCGAGCGGGGGACCCGCCGGGCCCGCGCCGCCGCACTGCTCACTGCGGCCCTCCCGGGCTCGCTGTACATCTACCAGGGCGACGAGCTGGGCCTGCCCGAGGTCGAGCTGCCGGTCGAGCTCATCGAGGACCCGATGCACTTCCGCTCGGGCGGCGTGGACCCCGGCCGCGATGGCTGCCGCGTCCCGCTGCCGTGGGAGCGCGCCGGTGCGTCGCTGGGCTTCGGGACGGACGATGCGCGCTCGCCCTGGCTGCCGCAGCCCGGCACCTGGGCAGCGTTGTCGGTCGCGGCACAGGAGGCCGACCCGGCATCGATGCTGCACCTGTACCGCGCGGCCCTCGCGCACCGGCGCTCGGACGCCGACCTCCGCGCCGGCGCGCTCACCTGGCTCGACCTGGGCGATCACGCGATCGCCTTCCGTCGTGGCGATGCCTTCGCGTCGGTCACCAACCTCGGGGAGGGGCCCATCGCTCTCCCCGCTCACCACAGCGTCCACCTGACGAGCTCGCCGCTCGCGGACGGGATGCTGCCCCCGGATTCCACCGCGTGGCTCGCCATCGAGCCGCCCAGTGGCGAGAGCGCCACCCGGCGCACCACCAAATAAAGGAGAAGGACGATGATGTCTCTCAATCGCAGGACCACCGCGGCGGGCGTGGCGCTCGCGGCCGGTGCACTGCTGCTGACGGCCTGCTCGAGCGACCCCGAGGCCGAGACCGACGACGGCGACGGCAGCGCCACCCCCGACGCGACCGTCGAGCTGCGCGTCGCGACGTTCCCGCCCGGCGCGGACGCCGCCGCCTATGAGGCCTTCGCGGCCCAGGAGGCGCAGTTCGAGGCGGACAACCCCGGCATCGACGTGATCGGTGTCGAGTACGAGTGGACCGGACCCACCTTCGCGGTCCAGCTGGCCGGTGGCAGTCTGCCGGACGTCTTCACTGTGCCGTTCACGGACTCCAAGACGCTGCTCGAGAACGGCCAGCTGATGGACGTGACCGCTGAGGTCGAGGAGCTGGGCTACGCAGACTCGTTCAACCCGATCATCCTCGACGGAGTCCAGGACGCCGACGGCAGCATCTACGGCTTCCCGCGTCAGGCCTACGCCATGGGTCTGCACTACAACCGGTCACTGTTCGAGGAGGCCGGGCTGGACCCGGACAACCCGCCGGCCACCTGGGACGAGGTCCGCGAGGCGGCGGACGCGATCGCCGAGGCCACCGGCAAGGCCGGCTACGCGCAGATGGCCATCTACAACACCGGCGGGTGGCAGTTGACGGCCCAGACGGTGGCCCGAGGCGGGCGCACCCAGGTGGAGAACGGCGACGGCACCTACACGTCGACCATCAACAACCCGGGCACCAAGGCGACGCTCGAGTTCCTGCACGCGCTGCGCTTCGAGGACGACTCGTTCGGCTACAAGTACGACCTCGACTGGGGCACCATCAACCAGGAGTTCGCAGCCGGGAACATCGGCATGTACACCTCGGGCTCCGACGTCTACACCGCCCTGGTGCGCGACTTCGGCATGAACGCGGACGACTACGGCCTCACGGTGCTCCCGCTCGAGGGCGAGGACCCGGGCACGCTGGGCGGTGGTGACATCGCCGTGGTCAGCCCCACCGTCGACGACGCCACCAAGGCCGCGGCCGTGAAGTGGATCGATTGGTACTACATGCAGAAGCTCCTCAACGAGGACGCTGCGGTGGCGGACGCACAGGTCCTGGCGGAGTCCGATCAGGCCGTGGGAACCCCGGTGCTGCCGGTCCTGAGCCGCGAGCTGTACGAGGAGTCTCTCGTGTGGATCGAGGACTACGTCAACGTCCCGGTCGACCAGATGGCCCCCTTCACGGACCGCATCTGGGACCAGACGCCGGTGGGCGAGCCCAAGGGCAAGACGCAGGAGATCTACGCCCTGCTCGACCCGATCGTGCAGGCGGTGCTCACCGACGAGAACGCGGACATCGATGCCCTCCTCACCCAGGCGGACACCGAGGCCCAGGCGCTGCTGGACCAGTAGCTCGACCCGAGCAGCACGCCAGGCGCGGCCGGTGCGGATCCTTCCTCCGCATCGGCCGCGCGGGACCCCCTTCCAAGGAGACTCATGACGACCACCCCAGCCCGCGCATCGGCCCTGCAGAAGCCGGCGCCGCGCCGGCGCGGCCCCCGCACCTGGGTACGTGGCGGCGGGCTCACCACGCTGGCCTTCGCGCTGCCGATGATCCTCGTGTTCACCATCTTCAGCTGGTGGCCCATCGTGCGATCTGTGGTGATGAGCGTGCAGGAGACCAACCTCATCGATCCACCCACGTTCGTGGGCCTCGACAACTTCGTCGCGGTGCTCAACGATCCCCTGCTGGGCACCGCCGTCCTCAACACGCTGTACTTCGCGGCGCTCGCCCTTGTCCTGGGTTTCCCCATACCCATCCTGATGGCCGTGCTGATGAGCGAGGTGCGCCGTGGCAAGGGCATCTACTCGGCGCTGGCCTACCTGCCCGTGGTGGTGCCGCCCGTGGTCGCGGTGCTGCTGTGGAAGGTCTTCTACGACGCCTCGCCGGATGGAGTGTTCAACACGATGCTCGGCTGGGTGGGCATCGCGCCGCAGCCGTGGCTGCAGAGCCCGGACATGGCCATGCCGTCGCTGGTGATCGAGGCGACGTGGGCCGCCGCGGGCGGCTCGATCATCATCTATCTCGCGGCGCTGCTGTCCGTTCCCGCCGAGCTCTACGACGCCGCCGAGGTCGACGGCGCGAGCATCTGGCGCAAGGCCTGGCACGTGACCGTGCCGCAACTGCGGGGCGTCATCTTCGTCATGCTCATCCTGCAGATCCTCGCGACCGCGCAGATCTTCCTCGAGCCGTTCCTGTTCACCGGCGGCGGTCCCAACAACGCCACCGTGACGGTGCTGCTCCTCATCTATAGGTACGCGTTCCAGAACTCGCTGGGCGGCAACTACGGGATGGCGACAGCGCTGTCCGTGATGCTCGCCATCTTCCTCGCCCTGCTCAGCTGGGCCTACTTCCGCCTCACCCACCGCTGGAGCACGTCATGACCACGGAAGTCTCGACCCGCGCATCTCAGCGTGCCGCGCTCGCCGCCACCGCATCGGCCCCCGGCACGGAAGCCGATGCGCGGCGCACCAGGCGCCGCCGTCGCCCCATGCTGGAGGACACCCGGGGCATCGTTTCCGAAGCGGACCTGCGCCAGCGCAAGGTGCGCTGGTCCATGCGCGGCGTCCACGTCTTCCTGTCCGTGACGCTGGTGCTCGCGGGGCTGGGGCCTATCCTGTGGCTCGCGAAGGCGGCGGTGACCCCGACGCAGGACACGCTGCGCCAGCCGTTCGCGCTGTGGCCCAACGGGATCGACTGGGCCAACCTGTCGACCGCGTGGAACGACATCCACATCGACCAGTACTTCTTCAACACCATCGTGATCGCCGCGGGCGCGTGGGCGTTCCAGCTGCTGGTGGCGACCACGGGGGCGTACACGCTGTCCGTGCTCGGGCCGCGCTACGCAAAGGTGCTCGGGTCGTTGGTGCTCGCGACGCTCTTCATCCCGTCGGTGGTGCTGCTGGTGCCGCTGTACCTGACGATCGTGGACCCGCCGCTGCTGGGCCGGGACTTCTCGCTGCTCAACAACTACCTCGCGGTGTGGCTACCGATGGCGGCCAACGCGTTCAACATCCTGCTCGTGAAGCGGTTCTTCGACAATCTGCCGCGCGAGGTGATCGAGGCGGCCAAGACCGACGGTGCCGGGCCCTTCCGGCTGTTCTGGTCGATCGTGCTGCCCATGTCGAAGCCCATCCTGGGCGTGGTCTCCGTGTTCGCGATCATCGCGGCGTGGAAGGATTTCCTGTGGCCGCTGCTGGTGCTGCCGGACCCGGCGGTGCAGCCGCTGTCGGTGCGCCTGCCGGCGGTGCAGTCGCAGACCGAGCTCGACGTGTTCCTCGCCGCGCTCGCGATCGCCACCATCATCCCCATCGCGATGTTCCTGATCTTTCAGCGCGTGTTCCTGCGGTCCGCCGGCCTGGGCGGTGCGGTCAAGGGCTGAGGCTCGCTCGTTCTTGCTGAGGGCCGATGCGGTGGCCGGGTGCCGTTGGGCCGCCACTCCTGCTTCTCCCCCCTCTGCGCTGTCGCCTCTGCCGGGTGCTTCGCGCGGCGATGTCAGAGGTCGGTGAGACGCTTCTGAGGTGGATCTGAACGAGCGGCGAACCAGTGTTCCCCAGACACGCCGGGCGGGTGTGGAGGACACGCCGCGCTGTCCACATCATTTACACAGAGTTATCCACACGACCACAAGATGTGGTGGCAAGTGGCTCGACGCACCCCCATATCTTGTTGCACACCGGTGTAATTCGCGTTACTGTCGTCACACGCTTCGCGCTTGCGACGGAGGTCCCCCACGGGGGAGTCCGCCCCGGCCCCAGCGCACCGTCGAAGACCGCAGAACACCAGCCCGTTCGGGCCAGCACCACCGCTCACTTTCAAGGGGAGAATCGTGACGATCACCGAGAACACCGCACAGGACAGCGTCAAGGACGCCGCTGTGGCTGACGCGGTCGCAGAGGCCAACCCGTCCCGTACCGGCATCCACGTCACCAAGCGTGACGGGACGCACGAGCCGTACAACGCGGACCGCATCAACAAGGCCATCGAGCGCGCCGCCGAGGGCCTGCCGGACCAGATCTCGATCACCACGCAGATCGCGACCGAGCTCGCCATCACGCTGTTCGACGGCATCACCACGGAACAGCTCGACGAGGCGGCGATTGGCGTCGCGGTCCAGAACGTCAAGGACGACCCGAGCTTCGACACGGTCGCGGCCCGCCTGCTGCGCAAGGTGATCTACAAGAGGGTTCTGGGCGGCTACGAGACCAACCTCGAGCTCGCGCTCCTGCACCAGGCACGCTTCCCCGGCTACATCCGCGACGCGGTCGAGGAGGGCCTGCTCGACGAGCGTCTCGAGAAGCTCTTCGACCTGGACGCTCTTGCTGCCGCGCTCGAGCACGATCGTGACGACCTGCTGAAGTACATCGGCACCGTGACGATGCGCAACCGCTACATGATCACGGATCGCCACGGCAAGGCGCTCGAGGTCCCCCAGTACTTCTGGATGCGCGTGTCGATGGGCCTGGCCCTCAACGAGGCGAACCCCACCGAGATGGCGATCCAGTTCTACGAGAAGATCTCGCGCCTCGACTACCTCCCCGCCGGCTCGACGCTGGTGAACGCCGGCACCTCGTACCCGCAGCTGTCCAACTGCTTCGTCATGCAGATGGAAGACGACATCGAGCACATCGCCAAGAGCGTGCGCGACGTCATGTGGCTGACCAAGGGAACGGGCGGCATCGGCCTGTCGGTGACCAAGCTGCGCTCCGAGGGCTCGCCCATCAAGTCGAACAACACGACCTCCACGGGCCCCATCCCCTTCATGCACACGATCGACTCGACGCTGCGCGCCGTGTCCCGCGGCGGCAAGAAGTTCGGCGCGCTGTGCTTCTACATGGAGAACTGGCACATGGACTTCGCCCAGTTCCTGGACCTGCGCCAGAACTCGGGTGACCCCTACCGCCGCACCCGCACGGCCAACACCGCCGTGTGGATCTCCGACGAGTTCATGAAGCGCGTCGAGGAGGACCAGGACTGGTACCTGTTCGACCCGGCCGAGACCCCCGACCTCGTCGAGCTCGTGGGCTCGGAGTTCTCCGCTCGCTACGCGGAGTACGTGGCGCTGGCCGAGTCCGGCAAGATGCGCACCTTCAAGAAGATGCGCGCCCGCGAGCAGTACAAGGCGATCCTGGTGATGCTTCAGGGCTCGTCGCACCCGTGGCTCACCTGGAAGGACACGATCAACAACCGTGCCCTGAACACGAACACCGGAACGATTCACCTGTCGAACCTGTGCACGGAGATCTGCCTGCCGCAGGACCGCGAGAACATCTCGGTCTGCAACCTGGCCTCGGTGAACCTCTCCGAGCACCTCGTCGACGGAAAGATCGACTGGGAGCGCATGGAGAAGTCGACCCGCCTCGCGGTGCGTCAGCTCGACAACCTGATCGACATCACGCTGTCCTCGGTCCCCGAGTCCGAGCACTCGAACTCCGAGAACCGCGCGGTGGGCCTGGGCGTCATGGGCTTCACCGACATCACCGAGCGTCTGGGCCTCGCGTACGAGTCCGAGGAGGCGTTCGACCTCATCGACGAGATCATGGAGTTCGTGTCGTTCCACGCGATCGACGCCTCCGCAGACCTCGCTCGTGAGCGCGGCGCCTACTCCAACTTCGAGGGCTCCGGCTGGTCGCAGGGCAAGGTGCCGTTCGACACCATCGCCGAGACCGAGGCCGACCGCGGCGTTCCGGTCGAGGTGAACCGCACCACTCGTCAGGACTGGGACTCGCTGCGCGAGAAGGTCGCGGGCGGCATCCGCAACGCCACGCTCATGGCGGTGGCGCCCACCGCGTCGATCGGCCTGGTGGCCGGGACCACGCCGGGCTTCGACCCGCAGTTCTCGCAGATCTTCTCCCGCGCCACCTCGTCCGGAAAGTTCCTCGAGGTCAACCGCAACCTGGTGCATGACCTGCAGGAACTGGGTCTGTGGGACGAGCTCAAGGACCGGCTGCTCGAGGTGCAGGGAGACCTGTCGCAGATCGAGGAGGTCCCGCAGCACCTGCAGGACGTGTACAAGACGTCGTTCCAGCTGTCGCCGTACGCGTTCATCGAGGTCGCGGCGCGGGCCCAGAAGTGGATCGACCAGGCGATCAGCCGCAACATCTACCTCGCGGACCGCGACGTCGAGAACATGATGGACCTGTACTCGGCGGCGTGGAAGCGCGGCGTGAAGACCACGTACTACCTGCACATGAAGCCGCGTCACACCGCCGAGCAGTCGACGGTGCGCGTCAACAAGACGGAGAAGCTCAACAAGTCCGCCGCCGGCGCATCGGGCGGGTCCGCGGGTGGACCGTCGCGCCGCGGGTTCGGGGCGCGCAAGGGCTTCGGTGCGGCCAAGTCCACCGCACCTGCTGCCGACGCGACGGTGGAGGCAGCCGCGACGGAGGCCACCGAGCCCGCCGCGCCGCAGGCCGAGGCTCCGGCCGCGCCCGCGGCCGCACCTGCCAAGAAGGGCTTCGGCGCCGCGGCTGCGAAGGCGCCCGCAGCATCGGCTCCCGCGACTGCCAGCGGCGTCGCCTCGGCCCCGGCCTCCGTGCTGTCCGACGTGGCGACCAAGGCCTTCGCTCCTGCTCCGGCGGAGAAGCCCGAGGTGCCGCCCACGTCGCTGCCCGACGCCACGGAGCCGCCCGCTGCGACCGGCTCGGTCGCGACCTCGCCTGCGGTCGCGCCCGAGGGTGCATCGGTGCTTACAGTAAGTGAGAGCACGGTGACGTCTCCGTCCGGTGACACTGAGGTGGTCGACGGCGTCGCCTGCCCCGTGGACCCGATGGAAGCGCTCCAGTGCGAGTCCTGCCAGTAGCGCTGGCAGAGAGGAACTAGATCATGGCCATTCTCGGCACCGGCATCCAGGACGGACTGCTGCTCAAGCCCATCACCTACCCGTGGGCGTACGACCTCTACAACCAGGCCGTCGCGAACACGTGGTTCCCCAACGAGATCCAGTTGGGCGAAGACCTCGCGGACTTCAAGAAGATGACCGACGAGGAGAAGCACGCGGTCACCTTCCTGATGTCGTACTTCAACCCGAACGAGCTGCTCGTGAACAAGGCGCTCGCGTTCGGCGTCTATCCCTACATCAACGCTCCCGAGTGCCACCTGTACCTCGCGAAGCAGATGTGGGAGGAGGCCAACCACTGCATGTCCTTCGAGTACGTCCTCGAGACGTTCCCGCTGGACCGCGACGAGGCGTACGAGTCCCACGTGACCGTGCCCTCGATGGCCGCCAAGGAGGCCTTCGAGGTCAAGTTCATCAAGCGCATGACCGAGGAGACGCTCGACATCTCCACCACCGAGGGCAAGAAGGACTTCGTCCGCAACCTCGTGGCCTACAACATCATCCTCGAAGGCATCTGGTTCTACTCGGGCTTCATGGTCGCGCTCTCGTTCCGCCAGCGGAACCTGCTGCGCAACTTCGGCTCCCTCATGGACTGGGTCATCCGCGATGAGTCGCTGCACCTGCAGTTCGGCATCAACCTGATCCTCACTGTGCTCGAGGAGAACGAGGACCTGCAGGACCCCGAGTTCGCGGACGAGATCCGCGAGATGATCCTCGGCGCCGTGGAGATGGAGGAGGCGTACAACCGCGACCTCCTCCCCAAGGGCATCCTGGGCCTCAACGCCGACTACGTGAACCAGTACGTGAAGTACCTCGCGGACCGCCGCCTCGAGGAGCTCGGCTTCGACGCGCACTACAACGTGTCCAACCCCGCCAAGTGGATGGCGACCGCGAACGACACCCTGCAGCTCGTGAACTTCTTCGAGGCCACCAACACCTCGTACGAGGTCAACGCGCAGGCGACCAAGAAGTAGGCGGGAGCCCTGGAGCGGGGCCCCAGCTCTCACCCTCGGGCGGTCAGGCTTGATCCCTTGGGCGAGACCTGGGGCCCCGCTCTTCCCCGTGGCGGGCGAGCATCGGCCTGCAACCTCAGGAATCCCTGCGGCACCTCGTGCGTTGTGTGGTGAGCAACCGCAGGAATGATCCGATTCAGGTGGACTTACCACCTGGTCGGGAATAGACTGCTGACGTCGGCGCTGACTGGATCCGCCGACGCACTCCCGGTCGCCGACGGCCCGTCCAGTCCCCGCCGTCGACACCTACGATCCGAGAGAGTGCCCAGCCTTGTCTGCTGACCTTCACGCCCGCGCGTCCACGCCAGCGCCCACCGTCGCTCAGTCCTACGGCCGCACCCTGTCGCGCCGTGACAAGCTCAAGTACGTTCTGATCCTCGGCGCGCTCGTCGCTCTCGGACCCTTCACGGTCGACCTCTACCTGCCCGCGTTCCCCGATGTCGCCGCGGACCTCGGTGCCACGGATTCCGCGATCCAGCTGACGCTGACGGCGACCATGGTCGGATTCGCGCTCGGCCAACTCGTGGTCGGCCCGCTGTCGGACGCGCTCGGACGCCGACGACCCTTGATTATCGCGACCATGGTCCACATCGTCGCCAGCATCGCCGTCGCGTTCGCGCCAACGGTCGAGCTGGTCATGGCGGGGCGTGTGCTCCAGGGCATCGGCGCCGCGGGCGGCGGCGTGGTCGCCATGGCCATGGTCCGTGATCTCTTTGGCGGCCAGCAGCTCATCCGGATGCTGTCGCGCATGGCGCTGGTGACCGGTCTCGCGCCCGTGCTCGCCCCCGTGATCGGTTCGCAGCTGCTCGGTGTCATGGAATGGCGCGGGGTGTTCTTCGTCCTGGCGGGCTACGGCGTCGTCATGACCGTGGTCGCCGCGTTCCTGCTGGTGGAGACCCTTCCCGGCGAGCGCCGCGGGCGCTTCGAGGCTGGCGCCGTCGCTCGCCGCTACCGGCACCTGTTCAAGGACGGCGCGTTCGTGGGCGTCGCGATCGTGGGCGCGATGTCCTTCACCGCGCTGTTCGCCTACCTGTCGTCGTCCTCCTTCATCCTGCAGGACACCTTCGGGCTGACCCCGCAGCAGTACGGCATCGCGTTCGCGGTGAACTCTGCGGGCCTGGTCGCCGGCACGCAGACCTCCGCGCGGCTGATGCGGGTCATGGCCCCGAGGACCGTCACCACGATCGGTCTCACGATCCAGATCGCCGGCGCCGCTGCCCTGCTCGTGTGCGGCCTCGCGGGTGCGGGTGTGCTCGCCGTGATGATCTGCCTGTTCTTCGTGGTCTCCCCGGTGGGCATCATCATGCCGACGGTTCAGGTGACCGCACTGGCGAGCCACGCCGGCGAGGCGGGCACCGCCGCGTCGCTGATCGGTGCTCTCAACATGGGCATCGCGGGCCTCGTGTCGCCGATCGTGGGAGCTGGCGGAGTCTCGGTGACGTCGATGGCGGTCGTGATGATCGGCTCGCTCGTCGTGGCTCACGCCGCACTGTGGATGATCGTGCGCCGCAGGGCTTCGGCGGAGGTCGTCGCCTAACGCCTACAGTGGCGCCATGACGCGCATCGGCATGCTGCTGTTCGACGGCTTCGATCTCATCGACGCCGGGGGGCCCTACGAGGTGTTCCTGACCGCGGCCAGGCTCGCGGAGCGCGATGGGGACGCGCCGACGTTCGCCGTAGATCTCCTCAGCGTCGGCGGCGCCGATGTCGTGGCCTTCGGAGGCATGACGCTGACGTCACTGAAGACCGCCGAGGAAGCGGAGGCCTACGACGTTCTCGTGGTCCCCGGGACCATCGACGTCGGGGCGGCCCTGCGGGCCCCGGGTCTCGTGGACGCTGTCGCGCGCATGGCCGATGCGTCGGGTCTCGTCACGAGCGTGTGCACCGGGGCGTTCCTGCTGGCGCGTGCCGGCATCCTGGAGGGCCACGCGGCGACCACGCACTGGGAGGACGTCGAGAGCTTGGCGGAGGCCGAGGTGCGCTCTGCCGTCGCCGGAGTGCGCTGGGTGGACGACGGCGACGTCGTCACGAGCGGGGGCCTGACTTCCGGGATCCACATGGCGCTGCACGTCGTCGCGCGGCTCGACGGCGTGGAGATGGCGACCCGGACCGCCCGACAGCTCGATATGGACTGGAGTCCCGACCCCGCTCGCTGAGCTCGGCGACGCGTCAGCGGGTGATCGTGACCGCGATCGTACCGAGCATGAAGTTGTCGCCGTTGGTGGCGATCTTCAGCTGGTGGATGCCTTCCTGGACCGAGGTCTTGGGCACGAACGGCTTGGCGTCGATGCCGAACGTGTTCGCATAGAGCGACCCGAACGCGTGGGCGTCCGCGGCGTTCTCCGAGGCACCGTTGCCATGCTCGCGCATCGGCGTGAAGCGGTCGCCGTCGAGGTCCACGTAGTCCCCGCCCAGCCCTCGGTCAGTCTCAAACGCGGTCCACGACAGTGCCACGTCGGAGCGCTCGGCGAGCTCGAACTGCTTGATGACCGGCGCTCCGGACGAGACCCAGTGGGGGCCCTCGAAGAGCGCGATGCGCGATTCGCCCTCGAGCGAGGGGTCCTCGTAGATCACCGTGAGGGTGAAGCCACCGTAGTACGAGGGGTCGTGGTCGTAGCGCGTCGCACTGAGTGCGATGTCGGCGATCGAGTAGTCGCCGCTTCCCGCCGCCGCGACCGCCTCGGTCACATCGGCGCGCGCCAGGTAGTACTGGCGGTGGCCCTGCTTGACCATGTCGACGCTGTCGGCCTTGAGCTCGACGTACGTGCCGCCGGGCACCTTGAACTGCGCGCGGTTGGTCTGGCCGTCCCACGTGTCTGCCCGACCCGCACCCGCCTGGCCGAGTGACCGGTTGGCGGACCACTCGATGAAGGCCCGCTCGATCGTGGCGCCCTCGGGAATCGAGAGCGAGGTGACGCCCGAGGATCGCTCCCCACCCGCGTCCAGCAGCGACACCATGTCGTAGTCGTTGTTGTTCGACTTGAACTGTCCCGTGCCCGCCGTGAACAGGGACTGGCGCGCCTCGAGGCAGCCCCGCTCCTCGATGCTGCAGGACATCACCGGAGCGCCCACCTGCGTGACGGCCAGGCGGCCCTCGTCCGCGTAGCCCGGGTCCAGGTCGTCGTCGGACTCGGCGACGGCCGTCCTGACCGAGTAGGTGACGGTGTGGTCGCCCGATCCGACGGTGAACGTCGTGACCGCATCGTCGGCCAGACCGGCCTCCGCGACCTCCACGTCGAGCTCCAGCTCTGCGGTCGTGCCAGCGCCCAGCTCGTCGAGCGTGCACTCGACCGCAGCCGACGTCGAGTCGATTGTGCACGACCAGCCGTCGATGTCGAACGGGTCGCCCGTCACGGGCGCGAGCATCCTTCCGATGCTCGCGGCGTCGAGAGCCGACAGTCCGCCGCCCCCGCCCGGCGCGGCGAAGGTCAGGCCGTCGGGCAGGGTGATCGAGGCCGTCACGTCGGGTGCCGCGCCGTCGCCGTCGTTGGACACCGACATGCCGATGGACGGGTCCGCGGGGGAGATCTCCAGGAAGTCGAGAGGAGCCTGGCCGATCGACAGCGATGCTGTGCCAACCGGGTCCGGGGGGTCCGTCGGGTCGGGATCGGGGTCCACGTCCACGGTGCCGCCGTCTCCGTCGTCGCCGGCATCGTCTCCGGCGTCGTCTCCGGTGTCGTCGCCCCCGTCGCCCGTGCCGGTGCCGCCGGTGCCATCGCCGGCGCTGCCGGTGCCCGCGGAACCGGTGCCGGAACTGCCAGCGCCGGAGGTGCCAGCGCCGGAAGTGCCAGCGCCGGAAGTGCCGGTGCCGGAAGTGCCGGTGCCGGAAGTGCCGGTGCCGGAAGTGCTGCTACCCGAGGTGCCGCCAGCTCCGGTGGACCCGGCACCGCCGGACGAGGTCCCCGCACCCGCCGAGCCAGCGCCGCTGAGGGTGCTGTCGTCGTCAGGCGATGTCTCAGTGCTGGGCTCGGTCGAGGGCTCCGTCGACGGGTCCGCCTCCGGCTCCTCGGCCGGCGATGCGGACTCGGAGGGAGTCGGGCTCGGGGAGGACTCGACCACGACGGGGCCCGCCACGCCATCGGCGTCGTCGAGACCCGTGCCGCTGCCGGTGCCGGGGAACAGTCCCAGGACGCTCGCACCGTTGATCGCGATCGCCGTCACGCCCACGACCGCGGCTGCGGGAAGCCCCACCTGCGCAAGCGCCCCGAGGGCGCCCGCGATGCCCGCACCTGCCGCAGCGGTTCCTGCCGCTGTGGTGCCTGCGCCCGTGGCTCCGGCGCCGCCCGCACCCGTCGCGCCACCGCCAGCGCCCGCTCCGCTGCCGCCGGCAGTCGCTGCCCCCTGCGGGCCCAGCGCGCCGCCGACGGGCAGGCCTCCTTCGAGGGCTCCGACTCCCAGCACCCCGAGGAACAGGGGTGCGATGACGCCGCGCATGCCGCGGTTGACGTCCTCGAGCTCGGCCACCAGGGCGGCGCACCGCGAGCACCCGCCCACGTGGGCGTCGACCTTGCCGTGCTCGCGCTTCGACAGGCCGCCGCGCACGTAGGCGCCCAGCTGCGCGTTGGCCTCGAGGCAGTCGATCGAGTCAGACGTGTTGAGGTGCTGCTGCAGGTACGCCTGGCGCAGCGCCTCCCGCGCGCGGTAGGCCAGGGCCGCGACGCCATTGGCCGTCAGTCCCAGCAGCGGCGCGATCTCCTTGGGATTCTTCTTCTCGACCTCGGTGTACCAGAGGACGGCCTGCCAACGTTCGGGAAGCGACTTGAAGGCGTCGGCCACCATGCCGTGCTCGAAGCCGTCGAGCGCAGGCTCGTCGGAAGCCGCCTCGTAGCCGAGCGCCGACTCGTACGTGGTCATGTCCTCGCGCGGCTTGGTACGGATGCCCTTGTCGATCGTGTCCATGCCGGTGCGGCGGACGATCGTGAACAGATACGCGCGGAACGCGAGGTCGGGGCCGTCGCCGCGCTGGAGCGCGCGCAGCACGCGCGAGAAGGATTCGGACACCACGTCGTCGATGTCCGTCGCGGTATTGGTGTACTGCGAGGCGACCTTGCGGGCGGCATCGACGTGCCGCTCGTAGAGCACACCGAAGGCCGCCGCGTCGCCGGCGCGCACGCCTGCGATCAGCTCGGGATCGCTGGACGTCTCCGTCCACAGCGCGATCGCCTCCGGGCTCATGGGAGTCGGTCCTCCTCGTCCTTCTGCAGAGTGCCTCCTATGTTCCCTGTGCGCGCGTGGGAACCGCAAGCATCTCGGAGGGGAATTGGTCACACCCAGGCGGGCGGCCCGCGCATCTCGCGCGGCACGCAAGTCCCGAAAAAAACTTTCGCGAACCTGCGTCATAGCGTCGTGTGACATCCGTCTCATCTGTCATGAGCGAACAGTCACGGGCCGCGAGCACCGCGTCGGCCGCGCTTCTCCACCGCTGGGAGAGCGCGAGCATCGACACGGTCTGGCTCCGCCCTGGCGACTGGTACACGCCGGCGACCGAGGCTCTCGCCGAGGCTCTCGAGGCACGGCTCGACACGACTCCGGCCGCCTACCGTCTGGGCCAGGCGCGATCGGCAGCAGGCGTGGGCATCACCGAGGCCATCGATGACATGGCGGTGCTGTTCAAGTCCGCGGGATACGAGTCCGCGCCCATCCGTTCCATCCGCGCGCTGTGCGAAGGGTGGACCGCGGGCTCCGATCCGCTGTCGGACGTCCCGACCATGACCGACGCGGAGTCCGGCCTCGGCACACCCGAGTATCTGATCCAGCGCCTGGCGGAGGTCTATGGCGCGGCGTCCCGCGCCGGCCACCACGTGACGACCTCGCACGCGCTGGTCATCGTGGACGTGTCCGTCGAGGGGTCGGATCCGTGGCAGCGCATCGCGCGCAACGCCGCGGCAGGCGAGGCGCTTCGTCGCACGTACGGTGTGGGCCACCCGATGGCCCGCATGGGCGATGGCCTCTACGCCGTGCTGGTCGAGCGCGGCTCCGCGCTCGGCACCGGAATCGCCGTGCTGCGCGATCAGATGACGGAGCGCGCGCAGGCCATCAAGGACGCGAATCTCATGCGTCAGCCACCTCGGGTGTGGATCGAATCCCTGCCCGACACACATGCTTTCGCGGGCGAACTCGTGGAGTCGCTGCAGCGATAGTCCCTAGGGGGAGACAGGGGCCTGGCACCGAGCTGAGGGCGGTGTCAGGCCCTTCGTCGCGTCTGAGGACGGGGCGCTGACGGGGTGGGGCGTCAGTCGTCGGCGTGAGCGCGCCACAGGACCAGCGAGCGACCCTCGTCGCGAGAGACCCGCCGACCGCGCTCCACGATCACGACGTGACCGGAGGGCCCCGACGTGAACACGCGCGACCCGGTGTCGGCGCGGGGCCTGAGCTTCTCGACCTCCGTCTGCAGTCGCGACACCTGCTTCTGCAGCGACAGGATGCGAGCGATCCCGGCGAGGTTGATCCCCTCGTCCTGGCTCATGCGCTGGACCTCGCGCAGGGTGGCGACGTCGCGCAGCGAGTAGCGGCGGCCGCCACCAGGGCGTCGACGGGGCACGACGAGGCCCAGGCGGTCGTACTGCCGCAGGGTCTGCGCGTGCATGCCGGCGAGCTCCGCGGCGGCCGAGATCAGGAAGACCGGCTCGTCGACGTCGGGCTGTTCCATCGAGGGCCTCCTTCCTGTGGTGTCACCGTAGCGCCGATGCGGCAGGCGGCAGGGCTACCGTGCCGCGTCGTCGTAGAAACGCTTGCGAGGGTCCGATGCGCTGTTGGCGAGCGCGAATGCCTGCAGGGCCTCCTTGGCCTTGCGAGAGAGCTTGCTCGGCACGTCGACCACGACCGTGACCAGCAGGTCGCCGGTCCCGTCCTTGGTGGCGAGGCCTCGGCCCTTGATGCGCAGGACGTTGCCTGAAGACGTGCCCGCCGGAACCTTCATGCGGACCCGCTCACCGGACAGCGTGGGCACCTCGACGGTCGCCCCGAGCGCGGCCTCGTCGTAGCTCACGGGCAGATTCACGAGCAGGTTGCGGCCGTCGTGGGCGAACACGGGGTGCTTCGCGACGTGGACCGTCAGCAGCAGGTCGCCCGCGGGTCCGCCGTTGACGCCGGCGCGGCCCTTGCCGCGGATGCGGATCTTCTGGCCATCCTTGACGCCCACGGGCAGCCGGGTCGAGATCTGACCCGTGCTGGTGCGCAGCGTCACTGTCGCGCCCTCGGCCGACTGCCGGAACCCGACCTCGGTCGCGGCCGCGATGTCGGAGCCCTTCTGCGGCCCACGCGCGGCTCCGCCGCCGAAGAGGTTGCCCAGCAGGTCCTCGAAGCCCTGGGCACGATACTGCTGGCCACTGCCGGGTCCTGGCTGCGCACCGCCCCCGAACATGTTCGAGAACACGTCCTCGAAGCCCGCGCCGCCTGGCCCGCCTGCCTGGAATCGCGGCCCGCCGCCACCCATGGCCCGAACGGCGTCGTACTGCTTGCGCTGCTCGGCGTCCGAGAGGACGCCGTAGGCCTCGCCCACCTCCTTGAACCGCTGCTCCGCGGCCTTGTCGTCCGGGTTGCGGTCAGGATGCAGGTCGCGCGCGAGCTTGCGGTAGGCCTTCTTGACCTCGTCCGGGCTCGCGTCCTTGGAGACGCCCAGCGTCGCGTAGAAGTCCTTGCTGAACCAGTCCTGACTCGTCACTTGGCGCCTCCTCTCGTGGTGCTCGGGTGGGGGTCTATTCGGGCTGCGCGACGATCACGCGCGCGGGACGCACGACCTTGTCGCCGATGCGGTGGCCGGGCTGGGCGACGTGCTGGACCGTGGGCTCGGACACCTCGGTCGAGGGCTGGGACATGAGCGCCTCGTGGTGCTGGGGATCGAAGGCCTCGCCCGCCGCGCCGAAGCTCGACCAGCCGAGCCGCCCGAGCGACTCCTCGAGCTTGGTCGCGATCGACTTGAAGGGGCCGTCCTCGTCGAGGTCGCCGTGCTCGCGAGCGCCGGCGATGTCGTCCAGGACAGGGATGAGGGTCTCGACGACCTTTGCCGTGGCCTGGGCGCTCAGCGCCTCGCGGTCGCGGTCGACGCGCTTGCGGTAGTTCACGTACTCGGCCTGCAGGCGCTGCAGGTCGGCGAGGTGCTCGGCGGCCTTGGCGTAGGCCTCGTTGAGTGCGTCGTCCGCGCCCTGCTCGTCGGCCTGGAGGTCGTCCACGCCGTCCTCGTCCTGGTCGAGGAACGTGCCCGCAGGGATGTCGCTCGCGGCCTGGTTCACGATCGCCTCGGCCTCGGCGAGCGGGTCCTGGTCGGAGCCGTCCTCGGGGCGAGGCTCCTCGTCGGGGTTCTGGTTCTGGTCGTTCATGGTGGGCCCTCCGTGAGTGGCGAGGGGCGGGACGCGCGATGCGTGAGCACCGCGCATCCCGCCCGAGTCGCTACTTCTTGTCGTCCTCGTCGTCGACGATCTCGGCGTCGACGACGTCGTCCTCGGCGTCCTCGGCGGGCTGCTCGCCCTCCGGAGCGCCACCCTCCGAGCCGGCAGCCGCATCGGCCTGCTGGGCCGCGTACACGGCCTCGCCGATCTTCTGCGCCTTCTCGACCAGGACGTCGTGCTTGGCCTTGATGTCGTCGACGTCGTCGCCCTCGAGCGCAGTCTTGACGTCCGCGATCGCAGTCTTGACGTCCTCCGCGACCTCGGCTGGGACCTTGTCCTCGTTCTCGGACAGGATCTTCTCCGTCGAGTAGGCGAAGGTCTCCGCGTTGTTGCGGGTCTCGGCGTCCTCGCGGCGCTTCTTGTCCTCCTCCGCGTGCTCCTCGGCGTCCTTGACCATGCGCTCGATGTCGTCCTTCGACAGCGCGGATCCGCCGGTCACCGTGATGGACTGCTCCTTGCCGGTGCCACGGTCCTTGGCGCCCACGTGCACGATGCCGTTGGCGTCGATGTCGAAGGTCACCTCGATCTGCGGCACGCCGCGCGGGGCCGGCGCGATGCCGCCCAGCTCGAAGGTGCCGAGCAGCTTGTTGTCGCGCGCGAACTGACGCTCGCCCTGGTAGACCTGCACCAGCACCGAGGGCTGGTTGTCCTCGGCGGTCGAGAAGACCTCGGAGGACTTGGTCGGGATCGCGGTGTTGCGCTCGATCAGGGTGGTCATGACGCCGCCCTTGGTCTCGATGCCGAGGCTCAGGGGAGTGACGTCGATGAGCAGCACGTCCTTGCGCTCACCGGAGATCACGCCGGCCTGGAGAGCGGCGCCCACGGCCACGACCTCGTCCGGGTTGACGCCCTTGTTCGCGTCCTTGCCGCCCGTGAGGTCCTTGACGACGTCGGAGACGGCGGGCATGCGGGTCGAGCCGCCCACGAGCACCACGTGGTCGATGTCGGACAGCGAGATGCCCGCGTCCTTGATGACCTGGTGGAAGGGCTCCTTGGTGCGGTCGATGAGGTCCTGCGTCATCTGCTGGAACTGCGCGCGGGTGAGGCGCGTGTCCAGGTGGACCGGGCCGTTCTCGCCGATGCTGAGGTACTGCAGCGAGATGTTGGTGCTGGTCGCGCTCGACAGCTCCTTCTTGGCCTGCTCGGAGGCCTCGCGGAGGCGCTGCACCGCGGACTTGTCCTTGGCGAGGTCCACGCCCTCGGTGTTCTTGACCTCCTTGATGAGGTGGTCGACGATGCGCTGGTCCCAGTCGTCGCCGCCCAGGCGGTTGTCACCGGCGGTCGCGCGGACCTGGATGGTCGAGAAGTCGTCCTCGTCCTTGCCGACCTCGAGGAGGGACACGTCGAAGGTGCCGCCGCCCAGGTCGAAGACCAGGATGAGCTCGTCCTCCTTGCCCTTGTCGAGGCCGTACGCGAGGGCCGCGGCGGTGGGCTCGTTGACGATGCGCTGGACCTTGAGGCCCGCGATCTCGCCGGCGTCCTTGGTCGCCTGGCGCTCGGCGTCGTTGAAGTACGCGGGGACCGTGATGACGGCCTCGGTGACCTTCTCGCCCAGGTACTCCTCGGCGTCGCGCTTGAGCTTGCCGAGGATGCGGGCGCTGATCTCCTGCGCGGTGTACTTCTTGTCGTCGATCTCCTGCGACCAGTCGGTGCCCATGTGGCGCTTGACCGAGCTGATGGTGCGGTCGACGTTGGTGACGGCCTGGCGCTTGGCGATCTCGCCCACCAGGACCTCGCCGGTCTTCGAGAACGCGACCACCGACGGGGTGGTGCGAGCGCCCTCGGCGTTCGCGATGACGGTGGGCTCGCCGCCCTCCAGCACGGACACCACGGAGTTCGTGGTGCCCAGGTCGATGCCTACTGCTCGAGACATGTGATGTCCTCCTTCTCGTGCGGCCGTCAGGCCGCTCACGTCTGCCGGCTCGGAAGTTGAGCCGCCTGCACTCAAGTATCCGCGCATTGGCGCGCATGTCAAGTTGGGCGAGTGAAAGTTGAGTGAATCGCGCTCAACTGTTGGCGACGCGATGCCCGTGGTCCCCGCTGACGCTCCGCTCTGGTGCCGCGGGACTCTCGACTGGCCCTCGCATCGGCCCTAGGTTGAAGCCATGGAGACCACCGCAGCGGCCGCCCACTTCGCCGCCAAGCTTGCTTTCGAGACCGACCCCTCGGACGTGCACGCCGCCCTGGAGTCGGGAGAGCCGGGATTCGTGCTGATCGACACCCGCGACCAGGTCGCGTGGGACCAAGGACACGCGCGGGGCGCGGTGCACATGCCCAAGCCGGAGATGGCATCCCGCATCCCGGAGTACGCGCCCGGCACGCGCTTCGTCGTCTACTGCTGGGGTCCGGGGTGCAATGGCGCGACTCGCGCGGGACTGATCATCTCGGAGCTCGGGTATCCGGTGAAGGAGATGATCGGCGGCTTCGAGTACTGGGCGCGGGAGGGCATGCCCGTCGACGCGGTCGTGGACAGCGCGACCGTGGACGCGACTCGACTGGCCGACCCCCTCACCGCGCCCGGCGGCGGCGTGAGCTGCGCCTGCTGACGCTGCGCGTTGCCGCCGGCGGGCACAGGACTCGGATGAACTGAGTCTATGAGCTGGACCGCCCGCGCAGCCGGCCCGCGATCGCTCAGTTCATCCGAGTCCCGTGCACATGTGCCGGTTCGGTCCGGCCGTGGGTCCGCGAACGGGAATCGACGCCCTGACACCGCAACCATCCGGCACTTGTGCTCGGCGGCCGGTCTACACCAACTGACCGTCCTCCATTCGAAGGACGCGGGAGGCCATGACCTCGGCCTCGTCCGGGTCATGCGTGACCACCACCGCGGTGGTGCCGGAGGCGAGCAGGATCTCGCGCACGTCCACCGCGAGGCGGCCGCGCAGCTCCGCGTCCAGCGCGGACAGAGGCTCGTCGAGAGCCAGGAGCCGCGGCCCGGGAGCCAGAGAGCGGGCCAGGGCCACGCGCTGGCACTGACCACCTGACAGCTCGGTGACGGCCCGGTCCCCGAAGCCCTCGAGCCCCACCAGCTCGAGCATGTCCGCGACCCGCGACCGCCGCTCGTCGCGCGGCACCCGCGCCATCTCCAGCCCGAAGGCCACGTTGCGCGCCACAGACCGGTGCGGGAACAGCTGCCCGTCCTGGAAGACCATGCCGAACCCGCGCTGGTGGACCGGCGTCGCCGTCACGTCCTCGCCATCCCAGCGAACCGCGCCCGAAGCGAGCGGCACCGTGCCCACGACCGCTGCCAGCAGCGAGGACTTCCCGCATCCGGACGGGCCGAGCAGCGCCACGATCTCGCCCCGCGCGACGGTCAGGGAGACGGTGTCCACGGCGGTCACCGGCGGCGTGCCGGCGTACACCACGGACAGGTCCTCGACGTCGAGCCCGCTCACAGGTCACCTCCCACGGTCGTGCGCATGCGTTCAGCAGTCATCATGATGCCCGCGGTCATCGCGGCGAGCACCACGGACGCGGCGAACGCCATGCCGACGTTCTCGATGCCCGGCCTGCCCAGGAGGCGGTAGATCGCCGTGGGAAGCGTGGGCCGGTCGGGCCGCGCGAGGAAGGTCGTGGCGCCAAACTCCCCGAGCGCGATCGCGAACGCGAAGCCCAGCGACAGCCCGAAGGGCCGTCGCAGCAGCGGCCAGTCCACCTGACGCCAGACGGCCCACGGCGACGCGCCCAGCGTCGACGCGGCGGCGCGCATCGGGGCCGGAATCGCCCGCGCGCTCGGCACCAGGGTGCGTACCACGAGAGGCAGCGCCACCACCGCCTGCGCCATCGGCACCAGCCACCACGAGCCGCGCAGGTCCACGCCCAGCACGGAACGGTTGAGGGTCAGCAGCATGCCCAGCCCCACGATCACCGCGCTCACGCCCAGCGGCAGCATCACGACGGCGTCCAGCACGGCGGACCGGCGCGAGCGCCGTGTCAGCAGAGACGCCACGATCAGCCCCAGGCCCGTCGCGACCACGGCCGCGATGGTCGCCGTGACCAGGGAGTTGGCGATCGCGGCCGCGACGGTCACCGGAAGCACCGTGCGCGCGGGCTCGCCGAAAAGCGCGATGTAGTGGTCCAGCCCATGCCCGTCGCCGGTGCGCAGCGAACGCTCGACCAGCGCGTAGAGCGGCGCGGCCAGCAGCAGGCCCAGGAGGGCCAGCACGGGCACCACGACCGCGAGATCCCGACGCGTCGCGGGCCGGGTCCCGTCGACCCGGCGCAGCGCCAGCGTCCGGTCGCGCCGCCGCCGCGCCCACGCGCTCGCGGCGAGCGCGACTCCCACGAGCGCCATCTGCGCGATCGCGAGCACGGCCGCGGCTCGCAGGTCCAGGAACTGGTTGACCTGCAGGTAGATCTCGGTCTCGAGAGTGTTGACGCGCGTGCCGCCCAGCACCAGCACCACCCCGAAGGATGTTGCGCAGAACAGGAACACCACGGCGCCCGCCGATCCCACCGCCGGCGCGAGCGCCGGCAGCGTCACGTGCCGCAGTGCCGCCCATCGGTCCGCGCCCAGGGTGCGTGCCGCATCGGCCTGCGCGGGGTCGAGCGCCGCCCACGCGCCGCCCACCACGCGCGTGACCACGATGACGTTGTAGAAGACGAGGGCCAGCACGATCGCCACCCACGTCTGGTCCAGCCCCAGGCCGCCGAGAAGTCCCGAGCGCCCGAACAGCGCCGTGAATGCCGCGCCCACCACGATCGTGGGCAGCACGAACGGCACGGCGGAGATCGCCCGCACCGCGCCCTGCCCGCGCCACCGCAGCCGGTACAGCGCGTACGCGGCCGGCACCCCGAGCGCGAGCGACCCGAGAGTCCCGAGGGTAGCGAGAGTCACGGTGGTGACGACCGCATCGGCCGTCCTGGGGGACGTCACCACCTCGAGGACGCCAGCCGCGTCGAATCCGCCGTCGAACAGCCCGCGCGCGAGGATCGTGGCCAGCGGCCACAGGAAGAACAGCCCCAGGAACGCGAGGGGGACGGCGGCGAGCGCCCACCAGCCCAGGCCGTGGTGCGCTCGCGCCGTTCCCATCGCGGTGCTCAGTTCGCCCTCAGTCGAGGACGATGCCCGTCCACGCCTCGATCCAGCCGTCGCGGCCCGCGGTGATGGCCTCGGGGTCGAGCGTGTGGGGGTCGTCGGCGAGCGGGGCGAACTCGGCCCAGTCGGCCGGGACTTCCACGGTGGATGACACCGGGTACACGTACATGTTCGCGGGAACCGAGGCCTGGAAGTCGTCGGACAGCAGCCAGTCGATCACGGCCTGGCCGCCCACGGGGTTGGGAGCGCCCTCGAGCACACCCGCGTACTCGACCTGGCGGAAGCAGGTGTCGAGCAGAGCCGCCGAGGAGGGCTCGCCGTCGATCACCTCGGACGGCGGGCTCGACGCGTAGCTGAGCACGACCGGGTAGTCGCCGCCGTAGTTGGGCACCGAGAAGTCGGTGAAGTAGGTGTCGGACCAGGAGGCGGTGACACGCAGGTCGTTCTCCGCGAGCGAGCCCCAGTAGTCCTCCCAGCCGTCCTCGCCGAACTCGGCGACGGTCGCGAGCAGGAACGCGAGCCCAGGGGAGGACGTGGCGGGGTTGGTGACGGACAGCAGGCCCGCGTAGGCGGGATCCGCGAGGTCCTCGAAGCCGCTGGGCGCGTCCAGGTCGGACTCCTCGAACCACCCGAGGTCGTAGTTGAGGCACACGTCCGAGTAGTCGATCGCGGTGAGTGCGCTCGAGCCGGGGATGGCGTACGCCGCGGCATCTCCCGCGGCGGCCGCACCGGACTCGTAGTCCGCGAACACGCCCTCGTCGAGAGCGCGCGACGCGAAGGTCGTGTCGACGCCGAAGACCACGTCGCCGAGCGGCGCGTCCTTGGTGAGGATGAGCTGGTTGACGAGGGCGCCCGCGTCGCCGGGAGCGACGAAGGTGAGCGACAGGCCCGACTCCTCCTCGAACGCGGCGAGCACCTCGTCCGGAACGTAGAAGCTGTCGTGCGTGACGACGGTGACCTCGCCGGAGGCCTGGGGCGTCTCGGTCGGCTCCGCTGACGCGGTCTCGGCGTCGACAGGCTCGGAGGGCTCGGGATCCGACCCCGTCGAGCAGGCCGCGAGGGCGAAGGTGGATGCCGCGATCGTGGCGGTGGTGATGGTGCGCGACATGCGCATAGGTGGAACCTCCCACAAGTAGGAGGGGACGAGACTCGACTCCCTACGCCGGTATCACCCGGATCAGGTTCGAGGGTCTGCGGCTGTTCCGCACTCTCAGCGCCCTGGCCCCGGTGGGCCGATGCTGGCATCGGCCCTCGGGAAGCGCTCCCCTGTCGTGTCCGGCCAGCATAGCGTCGATGCCGGGGTGGGCTGACAGGCGACGTCGCCCGGAGTGGGGTCAGGCCTCGTCGATCGTGAGCGAGCTGAGCATCGCCTGGACGACGTCGACTTGGGTGCCGTACTGCTCGAGCGAGCTGGCGCTGACGATGACCTGGCGCGGGCCCTCGACGACGACGCCGACGGTGTTGGTGAGCCGCTCTCCGTAGAGGGAATACCCGAACTCGATCACGTACGCCGTGTAGCCGGCTGCCGTCTCCACGGCGCCCTCGGAGATCTTCATGACGTCCTCGAGCTCCGCGGTCGAGGACAGCAGGAAGGCCTCGGCCTCCAGGCGTGCGGAGGAGGGACCGCCCACGTCGGCGGCGCTCATGACCGTGAGCGCCGAGCCTCCGGTCTCCCACGAGCCCTCCATCATCCACGCGCCGTCCACACGCACGTCGATGCCCGTCTCCTGGAGCGTCAGTGCCTCGATGGTGCTGGCGCCCAGCTGGACCCGCACGTCATCCCACGTGGGGTCGTAGCCGATCGTGCCGGCTCCTTCGAGGGTCGCCACGGTCGTCCACGCGTCGGGCACATCCGCCTCGAGCGACGTCGCGCCCGCGCCGTCGATCGCGGACAGCGCTGCGCCCTCGAGCCGCGGCAAGACCACAGCCGCCGCCACGATGCCGAGGACGACGACGGCGACCACGCCCGCGACGATGCCGGCCACGGCCCCGCGTGACAGGCCGCGCTTGGCCGGCGCCGCAGCCGGGATCGCGGTCATGGGCGCGGCCCAGGCCGCCCCGTCCCAGTAGCGCTGCCGGGTGCCGTCCTCCGGATCCGCGTACCAGCCGGGGGGCGGCGCCACTGCAGCGGTCGCTGGCGCGCCGAGGATGGGCGCCGATGCGGGCGCGCTGCGCTGCGCCGCATCCGCGAGCTCGTCGCTCGGGTGGTCACCCGTGCTTCCTGGTGCGTTCCACTCCGTCATGCGTGCTGCTCCCTCGCGTTGTGCCTGGTGCGCACACTAGCGGCGCTGGCGCCGCCGCGGGGGCGATGTGATCAGGTCGACAGTCAGATATCGGAGCGGTGGAAGTTCTGGAAGCTGCGGCTGGCGGTGGGTCCGCGCTGCCCGCGGTAGTGGGATCCGTAGGCGTCCGAGCCGTAGGGGTGCTCGGCGGGGGAGGACAGGCGGAAGAAGCACAGCTGGCCGATCTTCATGCCGGGCCACAGATTGATGGGCAGGGTCGCCATGTTGGACAGCTCGAGCGTGACGTTGCCCTCGAATCCGGGATCGATGAAGCCGGCGGTCGAGTGGGTGAGCAGCCCCAGCCGGCCGAGCGAGGACTTCCCCTCGAGCCGTGCCGCGATGTCATCCGGAAGTTCCACCGACTCGAAAGTGGATCCCAGGACGAACTCGCCGGGGTGGAGCACGAACGGACCGTCGCCCTTGACCTCGACCAGCCGCGTGAGCTCCGGCTGCTCGGCGCTCGGGTCGATCGCGGCGTACTTGTGGTTGTCGAACACGCGGAAGAACTTGTCGAGCCGGACGTCGATCGACGACGGCTGGATCATCTCCGGCTGGTACGGGTCGAGCGCCACGCGCCCGGCGTCGATCTCGGCACGGATATCGCGGTCGGAGAGCAGCATGGTGTCAACCTAGCGCGTGCTCGTCCGGGCGGCGCGAGCACGCTCCGATCCCGCGCGCGGGAGCGGGAACCGCGTTCGTGGTCGAATCGTTATGTCAGAACGTTTCGATCTCGGTTAGAGTGAGGTCGGTTCACCCACATCTCGGAAGGCTCCACCCATGCAGTTCGGCCACTTCGACGACGAAGCGCGCGAATACGTGATCACCACGCCGCACACTCCCTACCCGTGGATCAACTACCTGGGCTCGCAGGAGTTCTTCGGTCTGGTGTCGCATACCGGTGGTGGCTACAGCTTCTACCGCGACGCGAAGATGCGGCGCCTGACGCGCTACCGCTACAACAACATCCCCGTCGACGATGGCGGCCGCTACTTCTCCATCAACGACGGCGGCGACGTGTGGAGCCCGTCGTACCGTCCGTACAAGAAGGACCTCGAACGATTCGAGACCCGGCACGGCATGGGCTACACGCGCATCACGGGCGAGCGGAACGGCCTCGAGGCCTCGGTGCTGCTCTTCGTGCCCGTCGACGTCAACGCGGAGGTCCACCAGGTCACGCTGACGAACCACTCGGACGCGTCCAAGCAGGTGGACCTGTTCAGCTTCATCGAGTTCTGCCTGTGGAACGCGGAGGACGACCAGACCAACTATCAGCGCAACCTGTCGATCGGCGAGGTCGAGGTCGAGGATGGAGCGATCTTCCACAAGACGGAGTACCGCGAGCGCCGCAACCACTACGCGGTCTACGGAGTGAACGCCCCGGTCGCCGGCTTCGACACCGACCGTGACACCTACCTGGGGTTCGGCAACGCCTTCCACGAGGCCGCCGTTCCGCACGCCGCGAAGTCCGGTGACTCGATCGCGTCCGGCTGGTACCCGATCGCGTCGCACCACCTGGAGGCGGAGCTCGCGCCGGGCGAGTCGAAGCAGTACACGTTCGTGCTGGGCTACCTGGAGAACGACGCGGACGACAAGTGGGAGTCGCCCGGGGTCATCAACAAGGCCGGCGCGCGGGACCTGCTGGCGCGCTTCGCCACCAACGAGCAGACGGACGCCGAGTTCGCGCGCCTGAACGCCTACTGGGATGGCCTGCTGGGCAGCTACACCGTCGAGTCGGGTCACGAGAAGCTCGACCGCATGGTCAACATCTGGAACCAGTACCAGTGCATGGTGACCTACAACATGTCGCGGTCCGCGAGCTTCTTCGAGACCGGCATGGGCCGCGGCATGGGCTTCCGCGACTCGAGCCAGGACCTGCTCGGCTTCGTGCACCTGGTCCCCGAGCGCGCTCGCGAGCGCATCATCGACATCGCGTCGACGCAGTTCGAGGACGGCAGTGCGTATCACCAGTACCAGCCGCTCACGAAGCGGGGCAATCACACGCTGGGCTCCGGCTTCAACGACGACCCGCTGTGGCTGATCCTGGGCGTCGCGGCCTACATCAAGGAGACCGGCGACTTCGGGATCCTCGACGAGCAGGTGCCGTTCGACAACGACGAGTCCAAGGCGGAGTCGCTCATGGAGCACCTGCGCCGCAGCTTCAATCACCCGCTCGAGAAGGCCGGTCCCCACGGCCTACCTCTGATCGGGCGCGCCGACTGGAACGACTGCCTCAACCTCAACTGCTTCTCCACCGAGCCGGGAGAGTCCTTCCAGACCACGGGCAACAAGACCGGCGGTGTCGCGGAATCGGTGTTCATCGCCGGCATGCTCTGTGCGATCGGGCCCGAGTACGCCGCGCTGGCGCGACGCCGGGGCGACGAGGTCGAGGCCGAGCGCGCGGACAAGGCGATCGAGGACATGCGCGCCGCGGTCACCGAGCACGGCTGGGACGGCGAGTGGTTCCTGCGCGCGTACGACTACTACGGCAACAAGGTGGGCACGCACGAGACGCAGGACGGCCAGATCTGGATCGAGCCCCAGGGCTACTGCATCATGGGCGGCATCGGCCTCGAGGACGGCAAGGCCATCCAGGCGCTGGACTCGGTGCGCGAGCGCCTCAACACCCCTCACGGCATCGTGCTCCTCAACCCTGCCTACAGGGAGTACCACGTCGAGCTGGGAGAGGTCACGAGCTACCCGCCGGGCTACAAGGAGAACGCGGGCATCTTCTGCCACAACAACCCGTGGGTGATCATCGCGGAGACCGTCGTGGGCCGCAGCGAGAATGCGTGGGAGTACTACAAGCAGATCGCGCCCGCGTACCGCGAGGAGATCTCCGAGGTCCACCGGCTCGAGCCCTACGTGTACGCGCAGATGATCGCGGGCAAGGACGCGGAGCGCCACGGCGAGGCGAAGAACTCGTGGCTCACGGGCACCGCGTCGTGGAACTTCGTGGTCGCGTCGCAGTACCTGCTGGGCGTGCGCGCGGACTACGACGGCCTCGTGGTCGACCCGTGCATCGGCGCCGAGGTGTCCGAGTACACGGTCCGCCGCCAGATCCGCGGATCCGAGTACGTGATCACGGTCAAGAACTCCGGGGGCAAGGGCGCGAGCCTGGTCGTGGACGGCGCGCCCGTCGACGGCTCGCACGTCCCCTACGCCGCTCCCGGCTCCGTGGTCGAGGTGACCGCGACCGTCTGACCCGACCGCCGCATCGGCCCTCCGCACGTCCCGGCGGTGCGTTCTCGCTCACCTACCGCCGTATCCGAGCGATTCGGGCCCATTTCGCTCGCCTAGGCGCTTGGGTGAGCGCAATTCGACCGCCAGGAGGGCCGATGCGCGGGCTGGGGTGCGCTCAGTCCTCGCTGGCGACGGGTTCGGGCACGTCGCTCGCGGCGCGCTTGCGGCTGCGCCGCGCGCGGACCACGAGGAGCGCGCCGATCGCGATCAGCCCCGCGAGGGCGATCCACGGCAGGAGCACGCCCGCGACCACCAGGGCGCCTGAGAGGAAGCCGACCAGCGCATCCCACCCGGACACGAGCCCGCTCCAGAACGACCGCGGGCTGTCGTCGACGATGACCACGGGCTCGGTCGTGAGCGACAGCTCGATGGTCGACATCGACACCTGGTCGTCCAGCCCGCGCTGGCGCGCCTCGAGGCTCTCGAGCTCGGCCTGACGGCGATCCAGCTCGCTCTCGAGCGCGATGATGTCGTCGATGTCCTCCGCCTGGTCCAGCAGCGCCTCGATGCGCTGGGTCGACGCGCGCAGGGTCGAGATCTGGGCGTCGAGGTCCGTGACCTCGCGGGTGACGTCGTACGAGCTGGTGCTGTACTCGTTGACGTCGCCGAGGTCGCGCAGGTCGTCGACCACCCGATCGAGAGCGTCCGCCGGAATGCGCAGGGTGAGCCACGCGGAGCCGCCGTAGTACTCGTCCGGCGCCGTCTCGCTGCGCGAGTCGACGCGCCCGCCGGCGTCGCGCACCACACGTGTCGCCCGCTCCGCGGCGTCGATGGGATCCTCCACGGTGATGTAGAGAGCGCCCGTGACGATGACGGACCGATCCGCCTGTGGTGCCGCAATCTCGCCTGACTCCTCAGCGGCGGCGCGGTCCTCCACGTCCATGGCCTCCGCGGAGTCCTCGAAGGCGGCGTCGCCGCCGCCGGACGTCGACCAGCCGGCATCGTCGGAAGACGAACAGCCTGCGAGAAGCCACGCGAGGACGAGGGCCAGCGCGATCGCCGCTCCTAGGCGGAGACGATGCCGGGCTACGCGGTCAAGTGCTGTCATGTCGCTCATAGTAGGGAGACGGTTGGCGGCCCGAAAGCGTTGGGTGATTGCTGTTCGGCCACGGTTCGGCCACGGCGTCACCCCTGGTGAGAGACGGTGCCGCCGCCGCATCTGGCACGGAACAGCGGTGGCCCCTGGAGCATTCCCGCGTTCGCCGCCAGAGAATTTCCATGCGCGTGCATCTAAACCCGTGCCTCGGCCGGAAGTAGTGGGTGAAGGGGGTCGCAACCGGTGGCCTCCCGAACCGAAGGAGAAGGATCATGCGCACGTCATTCATCGCCGGCGCCGCCGCCGGAACCCTCATCGCCGCGGGTCTCGCCGCCCCTGCCCTCGCTGTCGAGGACGGGATGGCCGAGCTGTCGGTGCTGCACGGCATCCCCGACACCCCCGTCGACGTCTACGTCAACGGCGCCAACACGATCGACGACTTCCAGCCCGGCGACCTCGCCGGACCGCTGGACCTTGAGCCCGGCACCTACACGGTGGCGCTGACCGCGACCGACGCCGCGGACGACTCGTCGCCGGTGCTCGGCCCGATCGACATCACCCTCGAGGAGGGCATGAGCTACACGGCCGTGGCGCACCTCGACGCGAGTGACGCCCCGACCGTCAACCTGTTCACGAACGACATCTCCGAGACCGCCGCGGGCGAGGGCCGCCTCACGGTCCGCCACACTGCGGGCGCGCCGGCTGTCGACGTGTGGGCGGACGGCTCCGTCCTGTTCGACAACCTCTCGAACCCTGACGAGGTGATGGGCGACGTGCCCGCCGCCACGTACGAGGCAGCCGTCTCGCTGACCGGCGAGACCGACCCCGTGCTGGGCCCGGTCGACGTCGAGGTGGCTGACGGTGTGAACACCATCGTCTATGCCTGGGGCAGCGCTGCTGGCGATAGCCTCGACCTCGCAGTCCAGACGGTGGACACCCACGCCTCGAGCCCGTCCGGTGTCGAGGCCGGCACCCAGGGCTTCGCGGATGAGCGCGGCATCTCGACTGGGGCCGCCGCCGGCATCCTCGCCGCCCTCGCACTCGCCATCGGCGTGGGCGCCCGCCTCGCGGTCACCCGCCGCTGAGGCTCGACAGGTCGCGGGGGGACGCGCCCGACCGGCGCGTCCCCCTTCGGCCCGTCAACCGTCCGCCCGTCCACCGCATCCACGCGAACGCAGCAAGGAGAGAGCCATGCGCACCCTCGTCATCGTGACCATGACCTTCCTCCTCGCTGCGTGTGCTGCTCCTGAAGCCGCGCGTGGTGACCGGGCCGCCGCAGCCCAGCCGTCGCTGGAGGCCGCCTCGCGCGAGACGGTCGGGGCCGTCCGAGCTCCGACGGTCCTGGGCGACGTTCCTATCCAGGACACCTCCCCGGAGACTCTCGAGCAGCTGCGGTCGGAACCGCCACAGCGGCTCACCATCGACTCGCTCGGCATCGACATGCCGGTGGTCGACGTGGGCCTCGCGGACAACGGCACGATGGAGATCCCGACCGCCGCGGCGGACGCCGGCTGGTACCGGTTCGGTCCCGCGCCCGGATCGCCGTCAGGCAACGCCGTCATCGCCGCCCATGTCGACGACCGCTACGGCGTGGGTCCCTTCGCGCAACTCAAGAACCTGTCCGCGGGCGACGCGATCGGGATCACCACCGCCTCGGGCGAGGACCTCGACTTCACGGTGGCGCGCGTCGAGCAGACCAGCAAGCAGGAGGTCGACATGTCCCTCGTCTTCGACCGCGACGCCGCGCCCACGCTGGTGCTGGTGACGTGTGGTGGACGCTTCGACTGGGATGATGGACACTACGAGGACAACGTCGTGGTGTTCGCCACGCCCGTGAATCGGACGTCGCCATGAGTGCCGTCCCCGTCGAGGAGGTCGCTGCGCCGATGGCCGTCGAAGCCACGTCCGTGAGTGGCGCCAATCTCGCGCGGGCTTTCGTCGCGGGCGAGGAGTGGGCCCTCGAAGAGCTGTATCGCGACGTGTCCTCCCTGGTCTACACCATGGCCGTGCGCGCGCTGGGCTCCGAGGCGGACGCCGAGGACGTCGCTCAGCAGACCTTCGTGTCCGCCTGGCGCAGCCGCGAGCGCTTCGATCCTGAGCGCGGTGACCTGCGAGGCTGGGTGGTCGGCATCGTCCGGCGTCGGATCGCCGATGCGCTCGAGTCGAGGGTGCGTGAGCAGCGCAGGCTCGAGGCGGTCAAGGACGCCGAGCCGATCAAGCGCTCGCCAGTCGACGACGCGGAGAGCGTCCTGCTCGCCTATGAGGTGGAGGCGCTGGGCGACCCGCGCAACAGAATTGTGGCGCTCGCGTACTACGACGGCGCCACGCACGAACAGATCTCCGAGCGACTCGATATGCCGCTCGGCACCGTCAAGAGCCACTTGAGACGAGGGCTCATCCAGCTGCGCGACCGATGGGAGGCCTCTCATGTCGCATGATGACGACGAGTCGCTCGAGTCGCTCGAGAAGGCTCTCGGCCGCGCGCGCGGCACCGAGCACGACCCCACGCTGCTCACGCCGCCCGACCGGGTCTGGCGAGCGATCGCTGCGGAGCTCGACGCCGACGACGGCGAGGAGGCCGTTCCCGACACACTGCCCGCATCCGCCCCTGACGTGACGTCCGACGCGACCGGCGCATCGGCGCCCTCGCCTGCCCCCGCATCGGCCCGCGATGATCTCGCGCCGCGCCGGCGCGGCGTCTCCGGCTGGGGGCTGGTAGCGGCCGCCGCCGCAGGCGTGGTGGTGGGCGGTGTCGCCGTGGGTGCGATCATCGGCCTGGGCGGCTCGGAGGGAGACCTCGATGTGGTCGCCGAGGCGCCGTTGACCGACCTCGTCACGGAGACCGCCGCGGGCAGCGCGGTCATCGAGACGCGCGACGACGGCAGCGCCGTGCTGGTGGTCGAGACGCCCTTCGTCGACCTGGACGACGCCTACCTCGAGGTGTGGCTGATCGATCAGAACATCGAGGGCATGGTCAGCCTGGGCCACCTCACGGGCGAGCGCACCGAGTTCGTGCTCCCCGCGGGCTTCGACCCCGGGGCCTTCCCGATCGTGGACATCTCGGTCGAGCCGCTCGACGGCGACCCCACGCACAGCGGAGAGTCCGTGACGCGCGGCGTGCTCGAGATCTGAGCGGGCGAGAACCTAGGGCCGGTTCGCGAAGCGCATCACGAGCTCCTCGTCGCCGCCGATGACCAGGATGTCGTCGGGGTGGACCACCGAGGACTTGCGCCCGTACTCGAACTCGCCCTCGGGCGACATGATGCCGATCACCTGGACGCCGTACTTGTCGCGCAGCTGGAGGTCCGCGAGCGAGAAGTTGTGGGTCTCCTTGGGCGGGCGCATCTTGACGATCGAGAAGGACTCGTCGATCTCGATGTAGTCGAGCATGCGCTCGCCCACCTGGTGGGCGACCCGGTAGCCCGACTCGGACTCCGGCAGCACCACGTGATGGGCGCCGATGCGCTTGAGGATCTTCGCGTGCTCGTCGGACACCGCTTTGGCCCAGATCTCGGGCATCTGCGCGTCCACGAGGTTCACCGTGATCAGCACGGACGCCTCGAGGGAGGTTCCCACGCCCACGACTGCGGCAGAGAAGTCCTTGACGCCGGCCTGCTCGAGCGAGAGGGGGTCCGTTGCGTCCGCCTCGACGCAGGGGAACAGCTTGGAGTAGCGCTCGACCAGCACGGGGTCGCGCTCGATCGCGAGCACCTCCTGATCCATCCCCTCGAGCGAGTTGGCGAGCGAGGATCCGAAGCGGCCGAGGCCGATGACGAGGACGCCGGAGGCGGAGCTGTTAGCCAATGATCGGCCTTTCTGACGGGTAGCGGATGACGCGTCGCTGACGATTCAGCGCCAGCGCCGCCGCCACGGTGACCGAGCCCACGCGGCCCACGAACATGAGGAGCGAGAGGGTGTGCTTGGTGATGTCCGGCATGATCTCGATCTGCTCGGCCGAGAACACCGACAGTCCGCACGTCGCATACGCCGAGACTACTTCGAACAGCACCTGATCGAGCCGCCATCCGAGGTGTGCCGTCTGGGCGAGGACGGCGCCGGTGCCCACGATCACCATGAACAGCGAGACGAGCGTGACCGCGACGGCGGCGCGCAGCACCTCGGTGCCGATGCGCTTGCCGAACGCCTCGATGTCGCGCCGACCGCGCGCCTCCGCCCAGATCGCGAGCAGCAGCACGGCGAGCGTGGTGACGCGAATGCCGCCGGCCGTCGAGCCCGACCCGCCGCCGATGAACATCAGCACGTTCTCGAGCAGCCAGGTGTGCTCGTACATGCCCTCATGGCTGATCGCTGCGAAGCCGCCCGAGCGCTGGTTGACGGAGGCGAAGGCGACCGTCAGCAGCTTCGTGGGGGTGGGCTCGTTGCCCAGCGAGGCCGGGTTGTTCCACTCGAAGATGCCCAGCAGGACGGCGGACACCAGACTGAGCAGTCCCACCATGACGAGGGTGATCTTGGTGTGGAGGTTCCACTCGCGCGGGTGGCGCCAGCGCTTGATGAGGGTCATGTAGACCGGGAATCCCAAGGCTCCGATGAAGACGCCGAGCGCGATGGGGATGCGCACCCAGAAGTCGCCGGCGTACTCGACCAGGCCTCCGGCGTTGGGCACGAAGCCTGCGTTGTTGAACGCGCTCACGGAGTAGAAGACCGAGTGCCACGCGGAGGTCCCGACGCCGAGGCCGTCGAGCACGAACCGCGGGAACAGCACCAGCATCAGCAGGATCTCGACCACCGAGGACACGAGAATGATGGTGCGCAGCAGGTCGCGCACGTCGCCCAGACCGGTCGCCCGGGACTCGTCGGCCGCGAGGATGCGCTGGGTGAGGCCCAGACGCCGCGACACCGCGAGTCCCAGCAGCGAGGCGATGGTCATGATCCCCAGGCCGCCCACCTTGATGCCCGACAGGATGACGGCCTGGCCGAACCCGCTCCAGTAGATCCCGGTGTCCTGGACCGTGAGGCCGGTCACGCAGACGGCCGAGACGGCGGTGAAGAGCGCATCCGCGAAGCTCGCGCGCACGCCCGAGGCCGTGGCCGCCGGCAGGGACAGCAGGCCCGTGAAGATGAGGATCACGGCGGCGAACGTGCCCATCGCGAGGCGGGCCGGCGAGCGGACCACTGCATGGTCCACCCAGTCGCCGATGGAGGCGCGCACCCCTCGCAGCGTGGCCATCCGACTCCTCAACTCGCGTGGCGCTCAGGCCCTGGGCAGGCCTGGTCCGGGCGCGCGTATGCGCTCCTTCTCTCCATCATCGGCAGGTTTCCCACTCTTCACAACTGTCACTTCTGCCACTACAGTTGGGGAAGCGGCCGGCCGATAGACATGCCGACACGCACAATGAGGGAGACGGTACTGGCATGGCTGACAACGGCGCTTCGCGCACCACGTTCCTCACGGTCGCCGAGGTGGCCGACATGCTGCGGGTGTCGCGGATGACCGTCTACCGCTGGGTCCACGCCGGCGACATGCCCGCCGTGCGCTTCGGCCGCTCGTTCCGCGTCCCCGCGGCCGCGGTCGAGACCTTCATGGAGCAGGCTGGCCTGCACGACCTCGATGCGGCCCAGGATGACGACCGCCGGTCCGGCACGGTAGGATAGGTCGCTGTCTGTCGCGTCCAGCACGCACTGGACGCCGTAGCACCATCGTCTATCCGAGGTAGGTTCCGTGGGTTCCGTCATCAAGAAGCGTCGCAAGCGCATGTCGAAGAAGAAGCACCGCAAGCTCCTTCGCAAGACGCGCCACCAGCGCCGCAACAAGAAGTAGCGTCCCGCCGGGCTTCCGGCCGCACGCACGCACACGCCCGTGTCACCAGTGAGGTGGCGCGGGCGTCGTCGCGTCTGGGCCCGGCTCGTGGCGGTTGATTCTCGCTCGTTGACCGCCCTAGACGAGCGAAACGGACCCACTTCGCTCGTGTCAGGGCTGAGGCGAGCGAGAATCAACCGCGAGGAGGGCCGATGCGGCGGCTGGCTTCAGAGCTGCGTCGTCTGGGGATCGGCGTCCCGGCCGCCCCGGCGGAACAGCCCGCGCCAGATGCCGCGCAGCGCCGCCCGCAGCCCGCGCGCGACCGCGAGCCCGGCCCACACCGTCCCGGTGATCGAGGCCTTCACGACCCCGCGGCGGCCCGACTTGCTGCGCTTGCGGAACTCCCGGATGGGCCAGCCGTGCTGCGACGCCTGCCGGCGCAGCCGGGCATCGGGGTTGATGGCGGTGGGGTTCCCGACGGCCTCGAGCATCGGCACGTCGTTGGTCGAGTCGCCGTAGGCGTACGAGCGCGACAGGTCCAGGTTGCGCTCGGCGGCGAGTGCTGCGACGGCGGCCGCCTTCGCCTCGCGGTGGAGCATGTCGCCCACCATGCGGCCCGTGTAGTGGCCGTTGTCCTGCTCCGCGACCGTGCCGAGCGCGCCCGTGACGCCGAGCCGGCGCGCGATCACTCGCCCGACCTCGATGGGGGAGGCGGTGACGAGCCACACCTCGTCGCCCTTCGCGAGGTGATCGTCGATGATCGCCTTGGTCCCAGGGAAGATGCGCAGCGCGAGGACCTCGTCGTAGACCTCCTCGCCCACCGCGTTCATCTCCGCAGCGGACCAGCCCTTGATGATGCCCAGGCCCTCGCGGCGAAGATCGTCGATCTGCTCCTTGTTCTCGCCGAACATCGAGTACTTGGCCGACTCCCAGCCGAACCGCAGGATGTCGCGCTTGCGCAGGTAGCCGCGCTGATGGAGGCCGCGCGCAATGTGGTACGCCGACGCGCCGCGGACGATGGTGTTGTCCACGTCGAAGAACGCGGCGACGCGCGAAGCGCTGCCGACGGTGTCGGGGCCGGTCACCCGGCCAGCCTAGCGACCTCGGTCGGACACCCCGCACGTATCCTGGGCGCATGCCCGCCCGCGTCAGCCTCATCACCCGCGAGGGCTGCCACCTGTGCGAGGACGCGCGCGCTGTGGTGGCCTCGGTCTGCGCGGAGGCCGCGGTCGAGTGGCGCGAGGTGGACGTCCACGCCCACGCACGCCTGGCCGAGCGCTTTGGCGACGAGGTGCCCGTCGTGATCGTCGACGACCAGGTGGTGGGCTTCTGGCGGATCGACCCCGAGCGCCTGCGTTCCGCCCTCGGGTGAGACTGGGCGACAATAGACGCCATGCCCACGGTCCACCTGCTTCGTCACGGCCATGTCCACAACCCGGACAAGGTGCTGTACGGGCGCCTGCCCGAGTTCCGGCTGTCCGATGCGGGGCAGGCGATGGCGCAGGCGGTCGCGGATGACCTGGTGGCTCGCGACGTCGCCGTGGGCCAGGTGATCGCCAGCCCGCTGCTGCGCGCCCAGCAGACGGCCACGCCCATCGCCGCGGCGTTCGGCCTCGACATCGTGACCGAGGACCGCATCATCGAGGCGGGCAACATCTTCGAGGGCGACCCCCTCCCGTCGGGCGCGAAGGATCTGCTGAAGCCGCGCGACCTGTGGCGCATGCGCAACCCGTGGAAGCCGTCATGGGGGGAGCCCTACACGGAGCAGCGGGACCGCATGTGGGACGCCATCCGCGACGCCGCCGCCGCAAACCCCGACTCCGACACCGTGATGGTGAGCCACCAGCTGCCCATCTGGGTCGCGCGCCTCACCTACGAGCAGCGCCGCTACCTGCACGACCCGCGCTCGCGTGAGTGCGGCCTCGCATCTCTCACCAGCTTCGTGCTCGAGGACGGCGAGGCCGTGTCGATGTCGTACCGCGAGCCGGCCGCGCACATCGAGGTCCCCGCGTGAAGCGATCCGCCCGGCTGATCGTGCTGGCGGCGATCCTGCTCGCCGTCGTGCTGTGGCTGGCCGCCTGCGCCCCGGGCGACGCCGCCGAGTCGCCCGGCTACGTCTCCGGCGACGGCACCGTCACCGAGTGGGCGGTTCAGGAGCGCGGCGAGCCCGTCGTGCTGTCCGGCACCGATTTCGAGGGTGAGCCCGTCGATGTCGAGGACTTCGAGGGCCAGGTGGTCCTGCTCAACACCTGGTACGCCTCGTGCCCGCCGTGCCGCGCCGAGGCGCCGGACCTGGTGGCCGCGGACGCACGCGACGACGTCCAGGTGATCGGCATCAACAGCAGGGACGATGCGGCCACGGCCCTCGCTTTCGACCGCACCTTCGCGGTGGAGTACCCGAGCATCGACGACGCCGACGGCCAGGCGATCGCCCAGCTCCAGGGCCTGGTCGCCATCAACGCCGTGCCCACGACCCTGGTGCTCGACACCGAGGGCCGCGTTGCCGCCCGCGTGGTGGGCCGCGTCGAGCCGTCGACGCTGGACGCGCTGATCGAGGCGGCCGGCTGATGCCGGGCGCGCTCGCGACCGGCATCGGCTCCGACTTCGCGTCCCAGGTCCTCACCGGATCCCTGGTCGCGGCGATCCCCATCGCCCTGCTCGCCGGCCTCGTGAGCTTCGCGTCTCCGTGCGTGGTGCCGCTTGTGCCCGGCTACCTGGGCTACGTCTCCGGCATGGCGGGGGCCGATGCGGGGGGCAAGGCGTCTCGGCCGCGCCTCGTGCTGGGGGTGCTGCTGTTCATCCTGGGCTTCTCCGCGGTCTTCGTCACCCTGGGCATCGTGGTGAGCGCTGCAGGCGCGCAGTTCCAGGCGCAGCTCGACATCATCACCCGCGTGCTAGGCGTTCTCGTGATCCTGCTGGGCCTGGCCTTCATGGGCGCGATGCCGTTCCTGCAGAACGAGCGGCGGCTGCACGTCAGCCCCAAGGCCGGGCTCGCGGGCGCCCCGCTGCTGGGCATCGCGTTCGGGCTCGGGTGGACCCCGTGCATCGGCCCCACGCTGTCTGCGGTGATCACGCTGGGTCTGAACGAAGGCACGGTGCTCCGCGGATCCATCCTCGCCGTCGCCTACTGCCTGGGGCTGGGCCTGCCGTTCCTCGCCCTCGCGGTGTGGTTCGAGCGCTCGGGAAGGATCCTGGGCTGGCTTCGCCGTCACCGGCGCGGGCTGCAGCTCTTCGGCGGCGCGATGCTCGTGGTGCTGGGCGTCCTGCTCGTCACCGGCATCTGGGCGCAGCTCACCGGAATCCTCCAGGGCTGGATCGACGGCTTCTGGGTGGCGGTGTGATGGCCCGCGTGAAGATCGACAACTACGCGTACCGCGAGGTGCCCCGGCTGGGCTTCGTGGGCTGGCTGCGGTGGATCTGGCGCCAGGTCACGTCGATGCGCGTCGCACTGATCCTGCTGCTCATCCTCGCGCTCGCGGCAATCCCGGGCTCGGTACTGCCCCAATGGCCTCAGGACGCCGCCGCGACCCGCGGCTTCATCGAGGAGAACCCGTTCTGGGGACCGCTCCTGGACCGCCTGGGCTTCCTCGACGTGTTCGGCTCGGCCTGGTTCACAGCGATCTACCTGCTGCTGTTTGCGTCGCTGATCGGGTGCATCGTCCCGCGCATCGGCGTGTACTGGCGCGAGCTGCGCGAGCCCGTCGCCGCGGCGCCCACCCGCCTGGACCGCTACGAGCCGCTGACCTCCGAGGGCGACGGCGACCCGCCAGCCGTCCTCGCATCGGCCCGGCGCTCCCTCGAAGGGGGCGGCCCGCTGCGATGGTTCACCGGCTACCGGGTGCGCGTCGACGAGCGCGACGGTCGCGACGGGTCCGAGCTCGCGCTCAGCGCCCACAAGGGTCACATCCGCGAGCTCGGCAACCTCATCTTCCACGTCTCGCTGGTGGGCATCCTGCTCGCGATGGCGGCGGGCTCGATGCTCACGTACCGCGGTCAGGCGCTCATCGTCGAGGGCGACACGTTCACCAACGCGGTCGTGGCCTACGACAGCTACGAGTCCGGCGCGCTGTTCAGCGAGGATGACCTCGATCCGTGGACGCTGACGCTCGACCGCTTCGACGCGCAGTTCGACCTCACCGGAAACCCCACGTCCTTCACCGCCTTCGCGACGCTGACGGAGCCTGGCCAGGAGCCCCGCGCGGTCGAGGCGGAGGTCAACCGCCCCATCCAGGTGGACGGCGCGAAGATCTACCTGCAGGGCAACGGCTACGCGCCGCGCTTCACCGTCACGGACTCCGCGGGCGAGGTGGCGTTCGAGGGCGCCGTGCCGTTCCTGCCCCAGGACGCCGTCTACACGTCGACGGGTGTCATCAAGGTGCCGGACGTGACGGACGGCGAGCAGCTGGGCTTCTCCGCGACGCTCCTGCCCACCGCGGTCGTGGACGGCGACACCGCGCAGTCGCTCCACCCGGCACCCACCAACCCGGTCATCTACCTGCGCGCGTACACGGGTGACCTGGGCCTGGACGACGGTGTCCCGCAGAACGTCTACGAGCTCGACGAGTCGCAGCTCAGCCCCGTGCGCGGCGACGACGGCGAGCCGCTGATCGTCGCGATGGAGCTGGGCGAGACCATCGAGCTGCCCGACGGCCTGGGAACCGTAACGTGGGAGGAGCTGCCCCGCTTCGCGGCCTTCGACCTGCGCCGCGACCCCACGCTGCCCTGGCTGCTGGCCTCGGCCATCAGCGCGCTCGTGGGTCTGTCGATGAGCCTGTTCGCGTCGCGCCGGCGCATCTGGCTGGTCGCGCCCGTGGGTCCTCACGCGGGCCGGAAGACTACAGTGGTGACCGCGGCCGCCTGGGCCCCCGCGCACGACGCGGGCGTGCGCGACGACCTCGAGCGCGTGCTCCAGCAGGCGACGGGCCGGCTCGCGGAGGACCCGACCACCCCGGAGGAACCATGAACGCCCAGCAGCTGAGCTGGCTCGCGCTGTGGGGCGCCACGGCGCTGTACGCGATCGCGATGGTCGCCAGTTCGGTGCACGTCGCCCGGGTGGCCGATGCGAAGGTCGCCGCCCGCACCAAGGCGACGGCCGCCGTGGGGGCGGCAGGCACGGCGGGTCACGCACGTGCGGACGGCGAGACCGCATCGGCCCTCCCCACGCGCTCGAAGGCGGCGGGCATCGCCCGCTCGACCACTCTCGTGGGCGTCATCCTCAACTTCGTGGGCGTGGTCGCGCGCGGCGTCGAGGCCGGTCACGCGCCGTGGTCGACCATGTACGAGTACACGATCACCGGCACCTTCGTGGCGGTCGCCGTGTTCCTCATCGTGCAGAGCCGCCGCGACGTGTCGTACCTGGCCCCCGGCGTGACGGGCTTCGCGACCATCGCCCTGGGCATCGCGATGACGGTGCTGTACGAGGCGTCCACTGGTCTCCAGCCCGCGCTGCAGAGCTTCTGGCTCGTGATCCACGTGTCGATCGCAATCATCGCTACCGGCGTGTTCATCGTGGGGGCCGTCGCCACCGTGCTGCAGCTGATGCGCGACTACCGCGAGGGCGGCACGGCCTGGCTGCAGCGCTTCCGGTGGCTCGAGGCGACGCCCTCGCCGGCCAGGCTCGAGGCGCTCGCGTTCCGCCTCCACGCCGTGGGCTTCGTGCTGTGGACCTTCACCGTGATGGCGGGCGCCGTGTGGGCTGAGCACGCCTGGGGCCGCTACTGGGGCTGGGACCCCAAGGAGGTGTGGTCCTTCGTCATCTGGGTGATCTACGCGGCGTACCTGCACGCCCGCACCACGCAGGGCTGGGCGGGGCGGCGCAGCGCGGTGCTCGCGCTGGTGGGCTTCGTGGCGCTGATCCTCAACTTCACGGTGGTCAACATCGTGTTCCAGGGCCTGCACAGCTACGCGTGACGCGCCTCGGTTTCGACGCATGAAGATCGCGATGGTGCTGGACGATTCGATCGATCGTCCGGACGGGGTTCAGCAGTACGTCCTGACGCTGGGGGCCTTCCTCGAGCGCGCCGGACACGAGGTGCACTACGTGTGCTCGGACGCGTCGCGCGAGGACGTCACCGTGCACTCGCTCGCGCGCAACGTGGGCGTGACGTTCAACGGCAATGGGCTGCGCATCCCGCTGCCGACGTCGCGCGCCGTCTTGCGGGACTTCCTCGAGCGCGAGCGCTACGACGTCATCCACGTGCAGATTCCGCACTCGCCGCTGTTCGCGTCGCGCGTGGTGGACGAGGCGCGGCGGGTCCAGGCGCGGACGGTGCGCATCGTGGGGACGTTCCACATCCTGCCCGATGGGGTCGTGAGTGAGTACGGCACGCGGCTGCTGGGGCGTTGGCAGCAGCGCAACCTCCGCCGCTTCGATGCCTTCTGCGCGGTCTCCGCCCCCGCCGCGGAGTTTGCGGCGCGGGCCTTCGGGATCGCCGCTCGGGTGATCCCGTGTTCGATCGACACCTCCGTCTTCGCCGATGCGCGGGTCGAACCGCTCACGGATGGTCGGCTCCGCGTCGCCTTCCTGGGGCGCCTGGTCGAGCGCAAAGGCGTGCTCGAGCTCATCGATGCTCTCGCGGCGCTGCCGGGTGACGTGCGGGATCGGCTCGACGTGCGCATCGGCGGCAAGGGGCCGCTGCTCGACGATGCCCAGGCGGCCGTCGCGGCGCGCGCACTCACCGACGTGGTGACCTTCGACGGCTTCGTGGCAGAGGAGGACAAGCCGGGCTTCTACGCGGCTGCGGACGTCGCAGTCTTTCCCGCCACGGGAGGCGAGAGCTTCGGCATCGTGCTGATCGAGGCCATGGCCTCAGGCGCCGGGGTGGTGCTGGGCGGGGCGAATCCCGGGTACCTGTCCGTGCTGGGCGACCGGCCCGAGGTGAGCGTGGAGCCGGCGGACACGACCGCCTTCGCGGCGGCGCTCGAGCGGCTCATCCGGGACGAGTCGCTGCGCGCTGACCTCCACGCCGAGCAGGCCGAGCGCGTGCAGCAGTTCGACGTCGCCGTGGTGGGCGAGCAGATCCTGGAGCTCTACGCACCGTCCGCTCCCTGACCACCTCATGAGCGAGGTGGATCCTTTTCGCTCACCTACGCGCTTAGACAAGCGAAATGGATCCATTTAGCTCACCTAACCGCTTAGACGAGCGATTCGGGCCCACTTCGCTCACCTAACCGCTTAGACGAGCGATTCGGGCCCACTTCGCTCGGAAGCGTGGGGGCCGCAGAGGCGCAGCGCGGATCAGCCCTCGTCGCTCTTGCGGCGGCGCTTCGCCTGGTCGCGCAGCCACGCCAGGTACTCGGGGTCGTCGTCGGGCGCGCGCGGTCCAGACGGCCGCTGCCGTCCGTCGTCCTCGCCGCGGGTGAACTTGAAGTACAGCCACACGCCGGCCCCGATGAACGGGAAGAAGATGATGATCAGCACCCACGCCCAGCGGGGCAGGCCGTAGGGCTCGGGCTCGGGCCGCTGGACGGCGTCCGCGATGCAGTACACGGACAGCGCGACGTAGAGGATGACCGGGAGGAGCCTGAGCATGGCCACACTCTAACGCCGCGTACCCTTGTCCTATGAAGGTCATCGCCTACTGGGCCGCGCGCACCGCGATCTTCCTCGCGGTCGTCGCCGTGCTGTGGCTCGTGGGCTGGTTCGACATCATCGCCGTGATCGCGGCCGTCGTGCTCGCGTGGCTGATCTCGTACCTGGCACTGCCCGGCATGCGGCGTGCCGCGCAGGAGCAGATGGCCGGCGTGATCGACCGCTCCCAGCGCTCGATCCGCGAGGCTGACGCCGAGGAGGACCAGGAGATCGGCGCCGACGCGGACGACGCCCGCGCCTGACGCGCCCCCGCCAGGCCTAGATCCAGATCCCGAGGGCCAGCAGTAGCCCGTACAACAGTCCCACGGACGAGAGCCCGGCGAACACCGTCTTGAGCGTGGCCGGAGGCGCCCCGGCCTTCTCCTGCATCGCGCCGTCCACGCGAACAGCGATGGCGAAGTACAGGCTCGGCAGCGCGACCACGCAGGCCATGAGCGCCCACGGGTGGGCGAAGGACACGATGATCGCGCACAGCACCGGAAGCATCACCACTGCCGCGAAGAGCTGCCGCACTCGATGGGAGCCCAGCTTCACCGCGAGCGTGAGCTTGCCGGACGCGGTGTCCGTGTCCAGGTCGCGGATGTTGTTGACCATGAGCATCGCTACCGCGTACAGGCCCACGCCGGCAGACGCGAACGCCGACCACCACGTGATCTCGCCAGCCTGGACGTACATGGTCCCGAGCGTGGCGACCGGCCCGAAGAACACGAAGACGCTGACCTCGCCCCATCCCGCGTAGCCGTACGGGCGCGACGAACCGGTGTAGGTCCACGCCGCCGCGATCGCCAGCGCACCTACCGCGAGCAGCCAGTACGCGCCCACCATGACCACGAGGAACAGCCCCGCGAACGCGCCCACGATGAAGCTGACGACCGCCGCGCCCCTGACCGCGGACGGCGTTGCCTTGCCGGTGGCGACCAAACGGTCAGGGCCGATGCGGTCCACGTCCGTCCCGCGCACGCCGTCCGAGTAGTCGTTCGCGTAGTTCGAGGCGATCTGTAGCGACAGCGCGACCACGAGCGCGAGGAGCGCGGCATCGACCGCGAACATTCCCAGGGCCGCCGCGCTCGCGGAGCCTACGGCGACCGGCGTGATGGAGGTCCACAGCGTGCGCGGGCGGGCGCCGGCGATCCAGTCGGACGCGGACGTGGTCATGGGGCCTCCTCGGCGGCGCGCGCGGCGATCGCGCGTGCGGCACTGCGATCGATCTTGCCAGCCGGAGTGCGGGGGATGGCATCCACCGCGAGGACGATGCGCGGGCGGGCGTGCCTCGGCAGGTCCAGCCCCAAACGCAGCACCTCGGTCTCGAGCACGGTGCCCGAAGCCGGCGCGACGAGCGCGACGACCGCCTCGCCCCACTCGGCGTGGGGCACCCCCACGGCCACCGCATCGGCGACCCCGGGGTGCGCGAGCAGCGCGCGCTCGACGGTCGCGGGGTGCACGTTCGCGCCGCCCGAGATGATGACGTCGTCGACACGGCCGTGCACCGTCAGGCGCGTGCCGTCCCAGGCCCCCAGGTCCGAGGTTGTGAACCAGCGCGTGCCGCCGATCTCGGTGAACGAGGGGTCGGAGCCGTCCGCGTAGCCCTCGGCAAGCATCGGTCCGGCGAGACTGATGCGGCCATCCGCGCCCACGGCCACGTCGACCCCGGCGAGCGGCATCCCGTCGTACACGCAGCCGCCGCAGGTCTCGGTCATGCCGTAGGTCTCGACGGCGTTGGCGGGCAGCGTGGCGCCCGGCGGCGCGCCTCCCACCAGCACGGCGTCGAATGTCGCCAGCGCATCCGCGCCCGCGGGGTCCCCCACGAGGCGCCTGACCTGGGTGGGCACTAGCGAGACGTAGCGGCGTCCCTGCGGCATGCGGGTGACAGCCGCCGCGAACGCCTGCGGCGTGAACGATCCGCGCGCCATGCGTGTGAGAATCCCCTCACCCGCCCGCGCCCGGGCAGCGACCATGGCTCCCGCGATCCGGTCCTCGGGAAGAGCGAGCAGCCAGTTGCCGGGCCCTCCCAGGCGCTCGAGCGCGGCTCGTGCGCCAGCTGCCACCGCATCGGCCCTGATCAGGACGTCACGCGGCTCTCCCGTGGAGCCGGACGTCGCCGCGATGATCCCCTCGATGGTGCCGTCGACGGCTGCCGCCGCCGCATCGGCCCCTCCGTCGACGAGCCGCGCGTAGGTCATGGATCCAGCGTAGAGCCCGCCTAGAATGTCCGACATGAGACTTCAGCGCCTCACGACCGCCTCAGCTCTCGCCGTGACCGCGGCACTCGTCCTCGCCGCCTGCGGCTCCTCGCCCGAGGTGGACTCGGGGCCTGCCACCACCGCCACGCCGAGTGCCAGCGCCGCGGAGCGCTCCGCCGCTCCGGCCGCGCCAGACGACCCGGTGCCCGACACCGTCTGGCCGCTCACCGGCGTCGACGCGGAGGGCGCCGATCAGGACGCCCTCGACCGTCCGGCGCTCTCGATCAAGATCGAGAACTCGGCGGACGCACGCCCGCAGTCAAACCTGCAGTACGCGGACATCGTGTTCGAGGAGCAGGTCGAGTACGGCATCTCGCGGCTGGTGGCGATCTACCACTCGGACACCCCGGAGACCGTGGGCCCCATTCGCTCGATGCGCCCGATGGACAAGAACATCATGGGCTCGATGGAGGGTCCGCTGATCTTCTCCGGCGCGCAGCGCGGCTTCATCAACGACGCCGCCAGGTCCGGCCAGCAGCTCATCGCGCAGGACACGGGCGGCTACGGGTTCTTCCGCGTCTCCACTAAGCCGGCGCCCCACAACCTCCACGGCACGCTCGAGGACTTCTTCTCACAGACCGACGCGTCCGCGCCGCCTCAGCAGTTCACCTACGCGTACCCGTCCGAGGACTCGAACGTGGTCGCCGAGGGCACCACCGCCACGTCGATCGACATCAACGCGTCGCCGCGCATGCAGCCGTCGTGGGAGTGGGACTCCTCCGCGGGCGCGTGGATGCGCTCCGAGGGCGGCTCGGCGCACGTCACTGCGGACGGCACTCAGCTCTCGGCCCAGAACGTCGTCGTGCTGTGGGTGGACGTGCGGTCGAACAGCTCGGGCGGCGGCTCGTCGGTCCCCGAGACGATCGTGGTGACCGACTCCGGCACCGGCTACGTGGCCGCGGGTGACTCGTACATCCCGATCACGTGGTCCAAGGCGGGCCAGTTCGATCCCTACGTCCTCGAGACCGAGGGCGGCGAGACCGTCGAGCTGATCCCCGGCCAGACCTGGGTGGAGCTGATCCCGCAGTCCGGCGGAGCAGGCAAGGGCACGGTCACGATCTCCTAGCGCCGTCGCCGAGAGCCGGACAGGGCTCTTGGACGTCGGAGAGCGGTCGGTGAGTGCCGGATGCGGAGCGCCCGGGAGGTGCTCGCCGCTGTCCGGCAGTCACCGACCACTATCGCGCGTGCGCGCCCGCTGTCCGGCGCTCAGAACGCGTACGGGAACCGCGTCCAGTCCGGATCCCGGCGCTCGAGGAACGCGTCGCGCCCCTCCTGAGCCTCGTCGGTCATGTACGCCATGCGCGTCGCCTCGCCGGCGAACACCTGCTGACCGGCCAGGCCGTCGTCCGCGAGGTTGAACGCGAACTTGAGCATGCGGATCGCCTGCGGCGACTTCGACGCCACCAGCTTCGCGTACTCGAGCGCCGTGGGCTCGAGCTCCTGGTGCGGCACCGCCTCGTTCACGGCGCCCCACCGCACGGCGTCCTCCGCCGAGTACTCGCGGGCCAGGAAGAAGATCTCCCGTGCGCGCTTGTCGCCCACCTGCCGCGCCAGCAGCGAGGAGCCGTAGCCGGCGTCGAAGGACCCCACGTTCGCATCGGTCTGCTTGAAGCGCGCGTGCTCGCGGCTCGCGATCGACAGGTCCGCGACCACGTGCAGGCTGTGCCCGCCGCCGGCCGCCCAGCCGTTGACCGCCGCGATGGTCACCTTGGGCATGGTGCGCATGAGGCGCTGCACCTCGAGGATGTGCAGTCTGCCGCCGTGCGCCGGCGCATCGGCCGCCGAGCCCTCGTACAGGTACCCGTCCTTGCCGCGGATGCGCTGGTCGCCGCCCGAGCAGAACGCCCACACGCCATCCTTGTCCGCGGGCCCGTTGCCGGTGAGGATGACCGCGGCGACGTCCGCGGTCTGCCGCGCGTGGTCGAGAGCGCGGTACAGCTCGTCGACGGACTGGGGTCGGAACGCGTTGCGCACCTCCGGCCGGTTGAAGCCGATGCGCACCGCCGGCAGGTCCCTCTCCCCATCCCCCGTGCGGTCCACCCAGCGGTGGTAGGTGATGTCGCCGTCGGCGAAGCCGTCGATGGCTCGCCACTTGGTGACGTCGAACGTGTCGGAGACCTGGACTGGGGTGTCGCTCATGCCGTCAGCGTAGTCGCGCACTCGTCTTCCCTCTCTCCCGCGAAATGGATCCCTTGCGCTCGTCTAGTGGCTTGGAGCAGCGAGATGGATCCCTTTCGCGGGGAGTGGGCGGGGAGGGGAGGAGGGCCGATGCGCGGGCGGCGGGGGGTCCCGGCGCGGCCTAGGCTGTGGCTATGGAGTTCCGGCCCTTCACCGTCGAGCTCCGCACCCGTTTCCGGGGGCTGACGAGCCGCAGCGGCGTGCTCGTCACGGACGGCCGCGGGCACTGGGGCGAGTACAGCCCCTTCGCCGACTACGACGCCGAACGCGCGACCCGCTGGTGGCGCGCCGCGATGGAGGCGGCGCGCGGCGAGTGGCCGGATCCGCTGCGCGACAGCGTGGCCGTCAACAGCATCGTCCCGCAGGTCGCGCCTGAGGAGGCCCGCGACTACGCGACCGCCAACGGAGCCCGCACCGCCAAGGTCAAGGTCGCCGGCGGCGACACCCTCGCGCAGGACGCTGCCCGCGTCGAGGCGGTCGCCGATGCGCTGGGTCCCGGCGGCGCGATCCGCATCGACGTCAACGGCGGCTGGGACGTGGACGAGGCGGTGCGCGCGATCCGCGAGCTGGATGCCGCCGCTCGCGCCGGCGGCCTCGACGGGCTCGAGTACGTCGAGCAGCCGTGCGCGAGCGTCGACGAGCTCGCTGACCTGAGAAGCCGCATCGCCACCCGCATCGCCGCGGACGAGGCCGTCCGGATCCCCGGAACGCCGGACGCCGTGCTTGCGGCAGAGGCGGCGGACGTCATCATCCTCAAGGCTCAGCCCCTGGGCGGCGTGCGTCGCAGCCTCGAGATCGCCGAGCAGGTGCACCCGCTCCCGGTCGTGGTCGCGAGCGCGATGGAGTCATCGGTGGGCCTTGCGGCCGGCGTCGCGCTCGCGTGCGCGCTGCCCGACGAGCCGCTCGCCTGCGGACTCGGCACCGGGGCGCTGCTGGCGACCGATACGGTCCGTGAGACGCTGCTGCCGAGCGACGGCCGCATCGGCCTGCCCACTCTGGAGGTGACCGCATGAGCGCCCACCCCTCCGGCGCGTTCGCGCGGGAGCTGGTCTCCTCGCTCGCCGCGCTGGGCGTCGAGGACTTCGTGCTGTGCCCCGGTTCGCGTTCCGGCCCCCTGGCGCACGCCCTCGCGGATGCCGGCGGCGACAGCCCGCCGCTGGGCGCCCCGCGTGTCAACCTCCACGTCCGCATCGACGAGCGCTCGGCGGCCTTCCTCGCGCTCGGCCTCGCGCGCGGCCGGGCCGCGAGCGGGCCGCCGCGTCCCGTCGCGGTCATCACGACGTCTGGCACGGCCGTGGGCAACCTGTTGCCCGCCGTCATGGAGGCCCATCACGCGGGCGTGCCGCTGCTGCTCATCACCGCAGACCGCCCCGGTGAGCTGCGGGGGGTGGGCGCCAACCAGACCACGGATCAGGTCGAGATCTTCGGCACCTTCACGCGCTGGAGCGCCGATGCTGCGGCGCCCGTGGAGTCCGACGAGCCCGGGCACGCGGCGAAGCTCGCGCACCGCGCGTGCGCGATCGCGCTGGGCGACCCTGCGCGCGATGACATGACGGGCACGCCCGGCCCGGTGCACCTGAACCTCGAGTTCCGCGAGCCGCTGGGTGCCGATGGCGGCGTGTGGTCGGAGCCGCCGCAGGTGGACGCCACACCGTCGTACGGCACCCGCGTAGTCACCTCGGCGGACGCACCCGCCCCGCTGCCCGAGGTCGAGCGCGGCGTCGTCATCGCGGGCGACGGCGCGGGCGAGGTCGCGCGTGAGGTCGCCGAGGCACACGGCTGGCCGCTGCTCGCCGAGCCCACGTCGGGCGCCCGGCAGGGCCCGGCAGCGATCGGTCCGTACCTCGACCTGCTGGCCACGGACACCGGCCGTGACCTCGTGGAGCAGGTGCACCAGGTGGTCGTGATCGGCCGGCCCACGCTGTCGCGGCACATCCAGGAGCTCATCGCCCGGACGCCCGCGCTGCTCGTGGCCGGGCACGGCGCTCGGTGGCGCGAGGTCCCCCGGCACGCGGACCGCGTCATGAGGACGGTGCCGCAGTCGTGGCTGACGCGCTCGGACGGGCAGCTCGACCTGTGGGATTCCGTGTGGCTGGGGCGCTGGCGCCACGCGGCCGCCGCGGTCGAGGACACCGCGCGGCCCTGGGGGCGGCGCGCGGTGGCCGCGAGCTTCCTGGCGTCGCTCGCGCCCGGGGACGTCGCGCTGCTGGGATCCTCGGGTCCCATCCGCGCGGTCGACCGCGTCGCTCCGGTGTGGGAGCCCGGCGAGGCGCCGGTGCTGCTCGCGAACCGCGGCCTCGCCGGCATCGACGGCACGGTGTCCACGGCGGTGGGGCTGGCGCTCGCGCTCGGGCGGCCCACGTACGCACTCATGGGTGACGTGACGTTCCTGCACGACGTCGGGGGGCTGCTGATCGGGCCCCGCGAGACGCGGCCCCGGCTGCGCATCGTCGTGGTCAACGACGGCGGCGGCACCATCTTCTCCGGACTCGAGCATGCCCAGGCGCCCGCCACGAACGTCGAGCGCGTCTTCACCACGCCGCACGGCGCTGACCTGTGGTCGCTGTGCTCGGGCTACGGGGTGCCGCACACCGCCGTCCGCAGCGCCGATGCGCTGGCCAAGGCGCTCGCGGAGGCGCCACAGAGCTTCGAGGTGGTCGAGGCGCGGCTGCGCGCCTGACGCCTGCTCAGACGGCGAGGACGACCTTGCGCTGGCCCGGCTTCGGGTGCATCGCCGTGAGGAACGCGTCCTCGACGCTCTCCATGGGGAACTCGTGCGTGATCATGCGTGCGGGGAACCACGGGTGCTCGATCAGCCAGTCCTGAGCGAGCTCGAGCATGGCGCGGTGCTCGCGCGTGACGCCCGTGACGAGGGTGCCGTTGCGCCGGAAGAAGGCCCGCATCGGCAGCGAGTACCAGTCGTCGTCCGGGACGCCGAATGTCACGACGGTGCCGCCAGTGGCGACCGCGTTCATGGCGTCCGCGACCGTGGAGGTCTGGTGCCCCACCATCTCGATGACGATGTCGGGCCGGTCCTCTTCGGCGATGTCCGCAGCCCAGGTGCGCGAGTTGGCGCGCACGAGCGTGTCGAACGGCAGTCCCTCGGCGTCGGCGCGCCGGTCCAGCGGGTCGACGCCGGTGATCCGGCCCGCCCCACGGTCCCTCGCCAGCACGGACGTCATCAGCCCGAAGGGGCCCACGCCGACGATGCCCACCGAGCGCCCGTCGAGCGGCCCCAGCCGCTCGAAGACCGTCATGAGGCATGCGACCGACTGCGCCACCGTCACGTGCGCATCGGAGCCCGCCATCCGCACCCGGGCCACCTGGTCGCCCGCGGTGACGAACACACCGCGCAGGGCGTCCCAGCCGGACGCCCACCCGACCACCCGGTCGCCCGGCACGAAGTCCTCGTGCGCGGAGGTGACGACCTCGCCCACGACTTCGTGCATCGGCCGTCCCGGCTGCCCGGCGCCGCCGGCGGGCACCATCGCGCCGCGCGCGAACGGCAGGTCGGAGCCGCACACCGCTCCCGCGGTGAGCCGCACGACGATCTCTCCCGGCGCGGCCGTGGCCGGAGGCTCCTCGGCGACGCGCTCGAACGAGAACGGCGCGGTGACGCGATAGGCCCAGCTGGTGTCGACGCTCATGCGGCGGACGCTAGCAACTCCTCGGAGCGCCTACCCGGGACCGAAGGCCGTGGCCACGCGGGCGCGCCGGGCGCCACTCACCCGTGCCGACGCGCGGCCAGCACCGAGTCCCGCCACAGCCGCTCATGGCCGTCGGCCGTGCGTGTGGTGCGCTCGCGAACGGTCGCGGACACCTCCCATGCGGTGCGATCGAGAGCGTCGGCGACCGCGGCGGCGTCGAATGCCGCGTCCCTGAGCTGCGGGTGCTCGGCGGCGTGAGGGTCCGTGGGGTGGTGGCCGATCACGAGCAGCATGCCGCCGGGAGCCACCGCCGGGGCCAGGGTCTCGACCAGCCAGCGCCCGCCCCTCTCCGGGTGGGTGTACAGCGACGTCACCAGATTCCACGGTCCCGCGGTCGCGATCAGTGGCTCGAGCGGCTCGTCCGTGAAGGTGATGTGGTGCGCGACCGCCGCCTCCTCCGCCCGGATGCGTGCGCGCTCGAGGGCCGTCGGCGACAGATCCACGGCCGTGACCAGCCATCCCTGCCCGGCGAGCCAGACCGCATCGGCCCCCTCGCCGCAGCCCACCTCGAGCGCCGTGCCGGGCTCCGAGAGATGCTCGACCTCGTCCACGAGCGGCTGATTCGGCTGGCCGCTCCACACGGCCGGGCGCGACTGGTAGCGCTCCTCCCACGCCGCGCGACTGAAGTCGCCCGTGGGCTCGTCAGTGTGGTGATGGGTGTGCGTCTCGGTCATGGTGCGCCTCCCCGGGGACGTGACGCCAGCGCCAATGCCTGCACTTCCTACTGTGCCAGCATCGGGGACGTTTGGGGAGGGGTGCGTGGCGTCAGTCGGTCGCGGTGAGGGCCCGCCGCATGGGCTCGAGCTTGGCCTCCGACTCGGCCCACTCGGCGTCCGGCTCGGACGCCGCGACGATGCCGCAGCCGGCGAACAGGCGCAGCCGGCGCGGGTCCTCCTGCGAGATCTCGGCCGAGCGCAGCCCGATGCACCACTCGCCGTCGCCGGCCGCATTGATCCACCCGACCGGGCCCGCGTAGCGCGCCCGATCCAGGCCCTCGAGCTCGTCGATCACCCGTGCGGCGGTCAGCGTGGGCGTGCCGCACACCGCGGCGGACGGGTGCAGCTCGCGGATCAGCTCGAGCGCGCTCGCATTGTGACTGAGCACGCCGGTGACGTCGGTCGCGAGGTGCATGACGTTGGGCAGGTGGAGCACCGAGGGCTCCTCCGGCACGTTCACCGAGCCGCAGTGGGTCTCGAGCACCTGGGTCACCGACTGCACCGCGTACTCGTGCTCCTCGCGGTCCTTCGACGACCGTGCGAGCGCGGCGGCGTGTGCGAGATCCGCGACCTCGTCGCCCGTGGGACGGATGGTGCCGGCCAGCACGCGCGACGTCACGAGTCCGTGGTCGATGCGCGCGAGCAGCTCCGGCGTCGCGCCCATCAGTCCGTCAACGTGGAACGTCCAGCAGGTCGGGTACGCCTCCGCGAGGTGCGACAGCACCGGGCGCACGTCGAGCGGGGACTGCGCGGTGGCCTCGACGGCCCGCGCGAGCACGACCTTCTCGAGCTCTCCGGCGCCGATGCGCTCGACCGCCGCGGAGACGGCGGCCGCCCAGGCCTCGCGGTCACCGTCGGCGATGGCGACGGCGGGAATGGTGGTGGGAGCGGGCTCGCGCGGTGCGATGTCGTCGAAGGTCGGCATCTCGGTGCGACCGTCATCGGAGATCACGGTGAGCCACGCGTCGTCCCCCCGGACTCCGACCACGTACCGCGGCACCACCAAGGCGCCGCCCGCGCCGGAGCCGTCCGCGAACGAGAAGCTCCCGAACGCGATCAGGCCGGTCCCCGGGCAGTGGACGTCGTCGCGGATCACGGCGTGGCGGGTGACGCGACGCCACCAGGCGTCGGCCTGGTCGATGCGTCCCGCGCCCGCGACGTCGAAGCGGGCGACCTCGCCCCACGCAACCATGCCCTCGCCGCGCCGCACCCAGGACATCCCCTGGTCCGGCAGCGTCGCCAGAAGGTCGTCCGGGGGATCGATCGCGATGGTCCGGACCGTTAATGGCCCAGGTGTCGGTGCTTGCACGCTCACCTGGCAAGCCTACGTCCGGCGCAGCGGTGCTCTGGACTCGGGGCCATCGTTCGGCTGTCGCTGCTCAGGAGCGCAGGTCCAGGCGGCGCAGGTGGTCGTTCGCGAAGCGGCCGGCGGGGTCGAGCGAGTCGAAGAGCTCTCGCGCGTCGCCCACGCGGGGATGCGCCCCCGCCACCGCCTCCGTAGTCATCGTGTGCACCTTGCCCCAGTGCGGGCGCGGCGCGAACGGAGCGAGGGCCGCCTCGATGCGGGGGGTCAGCGCCGCGACGGCGTCGGGCTCGTTGCGCCACGTGAAGTGGATCGCGAGGGCGTCGCGCTCATAGGCCCCGGACAGCCAGAGGTCGTCGGCCGCGACGGTGCGCAGCTCGGTTATCAGGAGGTGCGGCGCGATGTCCTCGCCGAGCGCCCGGACCGCGCGCAGCGCCTCGGGACCGTCGGACGTGGCCACGAAGTACTCGGTCTGGATCTCGTCGCCATTGGACGGCGTGGAGTCCAGCCGGAAGTGCGGCAGCCGATCGAGCCACGGGCCCTCGACGCCGCCCTTGACCGTGAGGTTCGACGGGTCGACGTCGACCAGCCCCGCCTCCTCGGCGCTCTCGAGTCGGGCGCCTCGCCAAGCCGCGGCCAGCTCCTCGCCCACCCCGATGCGCGTCTTGCGCCACACCTGTTGCACCGTGTCCTCCGCCCACATCGTGAACGCGCTCACGGAGTAGCCGGCGCCCATGATCCCGGGGAGATCCTCGAGGAGGGTGCTCCAGGGCAGGTCGCGGTACACGTCCTGGCGCACCAGGTATGAGGGCTGCAGGTCGAGCGTGATCCGCACGACGATCCCGTACGCACCCAGGCCCACGACAAGACCGTCGAAGCCGGGATCGCCGCGCCGCACGGTCACCAGGTCGCCTGCGGCGTCGACGTACTCGAGCCCTGCCACCGCGGTCGAGAGGCATCCGTTCGCGACCCCCGATCCGTGCGTCCCGGTGGCGACCGCGCCCGCGACCGAGATGTGCGGCAGCGAACCCATGTTGTGCAGCGCCCATCCGCGCTCCTCGAGCCACCCCGCGAGCACGCCGTAGCGGACGCCGCCTCCCACGGTGACGGTGCGCGCGTCGGCGTCCAGGACGGCGTCGGCGGCGATCCCCGTGACCGTCACGAGAGTCCCCGACGTGTCCGCGAGGTCGTTGAAGCTGTGCCGTGTGCCGAGCGCCCGCACCGGTCCATCGGTGCCGGCGACCGCGGCCTGCACCTCCGCGATGCTCGTCGCCTCGACGAGCCGCGCGGCTCCGAACGTGTGGGTGCCTGCCCAGGTGGCGCCAATGCTCATGGCGCCAGCCTACGGGCCGCTAGTGGCGCATCGGTTCGTGCGAGTGCTCCGCCTCCCGAGTCGAGGCCTCGGCACGACGAGCCCGCCCCGCAGGCGACCGCGGCGCCGCCCGCAGCACCCGCGCCATTGTCCGCAGAGCCATCAGCGACTGGGGCGGTGCGAGCAGGTTCTGCACCGCGAAAAACTGCAGGGCGACCTGGGGCGAGGTGTGGCATGCACGCACGACGAGCGTTAGGTACCTGTTGAAAACGTCGGTGCCTCGCGGCTTGTCGCCTGCGGCCCGGGGATCCGCGAAGTCCGCGGTCACGGCCATCGCCCACGGCGCATCCAGAACGGCGGATGCCCGCGTGTAGACCTCATGCGGCAGACCCGGCGCGGCGACACCGTGCGCGTCGATGGCCTCTCCCAGAGCGACCGCCTGCAGCGCCGCGGACGACATGCCCTGTCCGTAGAGCGGGTTGAAGCTGCAGATGGCGTCGCCGAGGGCGACGAAGCCCGCGGGCACCGAGGCGAGGCGCTCGACGTGGCGTCGCCGGCCGGTGGGCAGCCGGTACGAGTGCACGGGACCGAGCGGCTCGCTGCGATCGAGCACCTGAGCGATGACGGGCGATGGCAGGGCGTGCGCGAAGTCGAGGAACTCCTGGGCGTCCGTGGGCGCCGGGTCGCCGTGCTGGGCGCTCAGCGTGACGATCCACCTGTCGGGCGCGATGGCCAGGAGGGCGCCCGCGCGATGCGATCCTGCGGGGTCGTCGAGCACGACCGCCGTGGTGGTGTCCATGTCCGCGGAATCGCGCCGGAACTCCTGGGTCGCGTACGCGACGTCGATGCGCACGGTGGACTCCTCCGCAGTGGGGAAGCCGTGCTCGCGCAGGGAGTCGAGCAGGCGCGTCCCGCGCCCGGTGCAGGCGACCACCAGGTCCGCGCGGTGCTGCGCGTCGCGCGTCCGGACGCCCGTGACGCGGCCGTCCTCAAGCGTCAGGGCCGTGGCCGCCGTGCGGTCGAGGAGGGTCACGTTCGGGTGATCTGCGAGCAGCCGGCGGCGCAGCGTGCTCTCGAGCAGGGGGCGGCTCGCGGCGACACCGGGTACGGCCTCGTCGGGGATCGTGAAGGGAGCGCCGTCCTGGAACCAGAAGGTGCGGCTCGCGCGCGAGCCCATGGCGCCCTGCGCCTCAAGCTCGGCGGTCAGGCCCGGGAACGCGGCCTCCAAGGCGCGGTGGCCCGCGGCGAGCAGGACGTGCGTGTGGTGGGCCTGGGGGACGTTGGGGCGCACGATCTCGTCGTCCGCGAGGGCGTCGCGCTCGAGGACGGTGACGCGGTCCACCCGGTCCGCGAGAGCCCTCGCGGCAGCGAGTCCGGCGATGCTCGCACCGATGACGATCGCGTGTGTCTTCTCAGCCATGGTTCCTCCCGGTTCCGGCGTGGTGCGCGGGTCGCCTTCAGCGTCACAGGAAGGGACGGCCGATGCTTGGGCCGGGACTGAGGATGAGCGAGGGAGCGTCTGAGGGTCGCCGAGGGCCATTTTGGCAACGCAATCCTTGCGTTTTCTGTGCGTGGGCGGGGCATTTAGGCATTCGTGACCACGCCCTCACAACCCGTAGGCTAGGGGCGTGAAAAACACGGCCGACGTCATCATCGTCGGCGCCGGACCGGGCGGCGCCGCAGCGGCGCGCTATCTCGCAACCGAGGGTTTCGACGTGATCGCCCTCGAAAAGTCGCGTTTTCCGCGCGAGAAGGTGTGCGGCGACGGCCTCACGCCGCGCGCGGTCCGCGAGCTGCAGCTGATCGGTCTGCCCACCCCGCGCGAGGACGGCTGGATCCCCAACTGGGGCCTGCGGATGGTCGGCGGCGGACACCGGCTCGAGTTCCCGTGGCACGAGCTGGACTCCTTCCCCGACTACGGACTGTCTCTGACGCGCGCGAGCTTTGACCACAAGCTCGCCGAGCATGCGCGTGCCGGAGGCGCGGACGTCCGCGAGGGCTGGTTCGTCACCGGGGCCGTGCGCGACGAGCGCACGGGCCGCGTCACCGGCGTGACCGCCCGCGAGACGGACGATGCGGGGCGCAAGGTGGGCGACGAGGTCACCTACTCGGCTCCACTCGTGATCGCCGCCGATGGTGTGAGCGCCCGTATCGCGCTGGGGCTGGGGATCGAGAAGATGGACGACCGCCCCATGGGGGTCGCTGTCCGCACCTACTACGAGACGCCCCGCCACGACGAGGAGTGGATGGAGGGCCACCTCACGATCTGGAGCGGCGAGCCCGGCAGGTCCGACCTCCTGCCCGGCTACGGCTGGATCTTCCCGCTGGGCGACGGCACCGCCAACGTGGGCCTGGGGACCTTGAGCCCCAAGGGCGCGCCGTCGGGGCTCGATCACCGAGCGTTGTTCAAGAACTGGGTGGAGCACGGCACCGAGGGCTGGGAGTTCGACGCCGATGCGCCGGTCGCCAAGGTGCAGGGCGCGGCCATCCCGATGGCCTTCAACCGCCAGCCGCACTATGTGCCGGGCATGATGCTGATCGGCGACTCGGGCGGTATGGTCAACCCCTTCAACGGCGAGGGCATCGCGTATGCGATGCAGGCCGCGCGGCGCGCGGCCGAGCAGGCGGTCGCGTGGCGCGAGGCCCGCGACGACGTCGCCAAGGAGGCTGCGCTCGCGGCCTACGCGACCCGCATGAAGGAGGACCTGGGCGGCTACTACAGCCTGGGCAGGGTCTTCGCTCAGCTGATCGCGCGACCCGAAGTCATGCGCGCATGCACGCGGTATGGCCTTCCGAGTCAGACGATCATGCAGTTCACGCATAAACTCTTGGCAGACGTCTACGAGCCGCGCGGCGGCGACTGGGCAGACAGGCTGATGACGGCCCTGACCAGAATCGCGCCGGCAGCATGAGGCGCGGACGGAAACCAGCAATCGACCGGAACGACCGAGGAGCGAACGAGTGAATCCGTACGTGCCCATCGTGGTGATGGTGGCCATCGCCGCGCTGATGGCGGTGGCCGGGCTCGTGGTGAGTTCGATGCTGGGCGGGCCCAAGCGCTACAACTCCGCCAAGGTCGACAAGTACGAGTCGGGACTGCAGCCGACCCCGGGCGCCGTGGGCGGCGGCCGCATCCCCATCAAGTACTACCTCGTGGCGATGACCTTCATCGTCTTCGACATCGAGGTCGTGTTCCTCTACCCGTGGGCCATCGCGCACGATGCTCTCGGGTGGTTCGGGCTCATCGCGACCATGACATTCCTCGCCCTCATCACGATCCCGTTCGTGTACGAGTGGCGCCGCGGCGGATTCGAGTGGGACTGATCTGACATGGGTATCGAAGAGAGCGCACCTCCGTTCATGCTCGGCACTGTCGAGACGTTCGTCGGGACCATGCGAGCCGGCTCGCTGTGGCCCGCGACGTTCGGCCTCGCGTGCTGCGCGATCGAGATGATGGCGACGGGCACCCCGCGCTTCGACATCTCGCGCCTGGGCTCCGAGGTCTTCCGCGGATCCCCGCGCCAGGCCGACATGATGATCGTCGCCGGCCGCGTGTCCAACAAGATGGCGCCCATCGTGCGCCAGGTGTACGACCAGATGGCCGAGCCCAAGTGGGTGCTGTCCATGGGCGTGTGCGCCTCCTCCGGCGGCATGTTCAACAACTACGCGATCGTCCAGGGCGTGGACCACATCGTCCCCGTGGACATCTACCTGCCGGGCTGCCCGCCGCGCCCCGAGATGCTGCTGCACGCGCTACTCGAGCTCCAGGAGCAGGTGAAGACCCGGCCCATGGGTGCGAACCGCCGCGAGATGGCCGCCGCAGCCGAGCAGGCCGCGCTCGAGGCCACGCCCACGTCCGACATGAAGGGGCTGCTGCGTTGAGCGACGGAACCGACATGCAGACTCCCAGCCCGGAGACGCCGTCCCCGCAGGGCCGCGAGCCGCTCACGCTCATCAACGTGCGCGAGGGGCTGTTCGGCGCCAAGGGCGACACCTCGGGATACGGCGGTCTGGTGGACCGCGTGCAGATGCCCGGCGCGAGCGAGCGCCCGTACGGCGAGTGGTTCGACGGAGTCGTGGACATCCTCACGGAGCTGCTGGGCGATGACGCGGACGAGGCCATCGAGTACGTCGTGGTGGACCGCGGCGAGCTCACGCTCTACGTCGCGCGCGAGCACCTGCTCGTCGTCGCGCAGCACCTGCGCGACGACCAGGATCTGCGCTTCGAGATGTGCCTGGGCGTGTCCGGCGTGCACTACCCGGCGGACACCGGACGCGAGCTGCACGCCGTGTACCCGATGCAGTCGGTCACCCACAACCGCCGCCTGCGCGTCGAGGTCGCCGTGAGCGACGGCGACCCGCACATCCCGTCTCTGGTCTCGGTCTACCCGATGAACAACTGGCACGAGCGGGAGACCTGGGACTTCTTCGGCATCGTCTTCGACGGTCACCCGTCGCTCGCCCGCATCGAGATGCCGGACGACTGGGTGGGTCACCCGCAGCGCAAGGACTATCCGCTCGGCGGCATCCCCGTCGAGTACAAGGGCGCCGAGATCCCGTCGCCCGACGAGCGGAGGCAGTACCGATGAGCACGCAGACCGCGCAGGCGACCGGCGCGTTCGTGGAGGACCCGGACACGCCCGAGTACACCGTCTACGGTGCCGACTGGACCGAGGTGGTCGACGAGGCCAAGCGTCTGGGCCAGCAGCGCATCGTCGTCAACATGGGACCCCAGCACCCGTCCACTCACGGCGTGCTGCGCGTGATGCTCGAGATCGAGGGCGAGTACATCACCGAGGCCCGCGCCGGCATCGGCTACCTCCACACGGGCATCGAGAAGAACATGGAGTTCCGCACCTGGACCCAGGGCGTGACGTTCTGCACCCGCATGGACTACGTCGCGTCCATGAGCCAGGAGCTCGTGTACTGCCTGGGCATCGAGAAGCTGCTGGGCATCACCGACGACATTCCCGAGCGCGCGTCGATCCTCCGCGTCCTCATGGCGGAACTGACGCGCATCGGCTCTCACCTCGTGGCCGTCGGCACCGGCGGCAACGAGCTGGGCGCCACGACCATCATGACGACGGCCTTCGTGGCGCGCGAGGAGACCTTCCGCGTCATCGAGGCGATCACGGGCCTGCGCACCAACAACGCGTACATCCGCCCCGGCGGCGTCTCCCAGGGCCTGCCGGAGGACGGCGTCGCGCAGATCCGCGCGATGATCCCCAAGGTCAAGGCCAAGCTCGACGAGCTCATGGCGCTGCAGGGCAAGAACCCGATCCTCCAGCTGCGCCTCAAGGACGTCGCGGAGCTCAACCTCTCCGCGTGCATGGCGCTGGGCATCACCGGCCCCATTCTGCGCGCGACCGGCCTGCCCTACGACCTGCGCAAGTCGGACCCGTACTGCGGCTACGAGACCTACGACTTCCAGGTGCCCACCAGCACCGAGCAGGACGCGTGGGCTCGCGTGATGCTGCGCATGGAGGAGTGCTACGAGTCGCTCAAGATCGTGGAGCAGTGCGCGGACCGCCTCGAGCAGCTCGGCGATGGCCCGGTCATGGTCGCGGACAAGAAGATCGCGTGGCCCGCTCAGCTCGCGCTGGGTCCCGACGGCCAGGGCAACTCGCTCGACCACATCCGCCACATCATGGGCGAGTCCATGGAGGCCCTGATCCACCACTTCAAGCTGGTGACCGAGGGCTTCGAGGTGCCGGCCGGCCAGGTGTATCAGGCGATCGAGGGCCCCAAGGGCCTGCTGGGCGTCCACCTGGTCTCCGACGGCGGCACCAAGCCGTGGCGCGCGCACTTCCGCGACCCCGGCTTCAACAATCTGCAGGCGCTCGGGATCATGTGCGAGGGCGGCCAGATGGCCGACGTCGTGGTCGCGATCGCGTCGATCGACATGGTGCTGGGGGGCGTGGACCGATGACCTACACAGCCGAGACTCTGAGCGGCCTCGAGCGCGACGCCGCCGAGATCCTGGGGCGCTACCCCGTCAAGCGCTCGGCGCTGCTGCCGCTGCTGCACCTGGTGCAGTCCGTGGACGGCTACGTGAGCCCCGACGGCATCGCGTTCTGCGCTCGTCAGGTCGAGCTCACGAGCGCCGAGGTCAGCGCGGTCGCCACGTTCTACACCCAGTACAAGCGTCGCCCCAACGGCGAGTACCAGGTGGGCGTGTGCACCAACACCCTGTGCGCGATCATGGGCGGCGACGAGATCTGGCGCCAGGTGTCCGAGCGCTGCGGCGTGGGCCACGACGAGACCACTGCCGACGGCAAGGTCACCCTCGAGCGCCTCGAGTGCAACGCGGCCTGCGACTACGCGCCCGTGATGATGGTGAACTGGGAGTTCTTCGACAACATGACGCCCGATCGCGCGCTGCGCGTGGTCGATGACATCCTCGAGGGCCGCGACGTGAAGCCCACCCGCGGCCCCAGCACCGTCGCCTCCTTCAAGGAGGTGTCGCGCGTGCTCGCGGGCTTCGAGGACGGCCGGGCCGACGAGGACCAGGGCGTCGGTGATCCAAGCCTCGCGGGCCTCAAGGTCGCGCGCGAGCAGGGATGGGAGGACTCGAAGTGACTGACCTGACTCCCGTCCTCACCGCCACCTGGGACGCTCCCGAGTCGTGGAAGCTCGGCACGTACGAAAACCACGGCGGCTACGACGCCCTCAAGAAGGCGCTCGGCATGGAGTCCGCGGACCTGGTCCAGGCCGTCAAGGACTCCGGGCTGCGGGGCCGTGGCGGCGCCGGCTTCCCCACGGGCATGAAGTGGGGCTTCCTGCCGCCCGACGACGGCAAGCCTCGCTACCTCGTCGTAAACGCCGACGAGTCCGAGCCCGGAACGTGCAAGGACATCCCGACCATGATGTCCGCACCCCACATCCTCGTCGAGGGCGTGGCCATCACGTCGTTCGCGATCGGCTGCAACCACGCCTTCATCTACCTGCGCGGCGAGGTGGTCCACGTGTACCGCCGGCTGCTGCAGGCCGTGCGGGAGGCCTACGCGGCCGGTCACCTGGGGAAGAACATCCACGGCAGCGGGTATGACCTGGACGTCACCGTCCACGCCGGCGCCGGCGCGTACATCTGCGGCGAGGAGACCGCGCTGCTCGACTCCCTCGAGGGACGTCGCGGCCAGCCGCGCCTCAAGCCCCCGTTCCCCGCGGTCGAGGGTCTCTACGCCCGTCCCACGGTGGTCAACAACGTCGAGTCCATCGCCTCCGTGCCGTCGATCGTGAACAACGGCGTCGACTGGTTCACCGGCATGGGCACCGAGCGCTCGAAGGGCATGGGCATCTTCTCGCTGTCCGGTCACGTCAACCGTCCCGGCCAGTACGAGGCCCCGCTGGGCATCACGCTGCGCGAGCTGATCGACATGGCCGGCGGGATGAGGAACGGCAATCGCCTCAAGTTCTGGACGCCGGGCGGGTCGAGCACGCCGCTGTTCACCGACGAGCACCTCGACACCCCGCTCGACTACGAGTCGGTGGGCGCCGCGGGCTCGATGCTGGGCACTCGCGCGCTGCAGATCTTCGATGAGACCACCTGCGTGGTGCGCGCCGTGGCCCGCTGGACCGAGTTCTACAAGCACGAGTCGTGCGGCAAGTGCACGCCGTGCCGCGAGGGCACGTTCTGGCTCACGCAGATCCTGGAGCGCCTCGAGGACGGCCACGGCACGGACGCCGACATCCAGCAGCTGCTCGACACCTGCGACTCGATCCTGGGCCGGTCCTTCTGCGCGCTGGGCGACGGCGCGACCAGCTCGATCTCGAGCTCGGTGAAGCTGTTCCGCGACGAGTACGAGCAGCACGTCACCGACGGCCGCTGCCCGTTCGACCACGCCGCATCGGCGCTGTTCGACTACGAGACTTCCCCGACCGCCGAGGAGGCGCACGCATGACCTCGACAGCGGACAAGGCCACGACCGCAGCCGTCGAGACCGTCACGCTCACCATCGACGGCACGGAGGTGACGGTCCCCAAGGGCACGCTCATCATCCGCGCCGCGGAGCAGGTGGGCATCGACATTCCGCGCTTCTGCGACCACCCGCTGCTCGAGCCGGCCGGCGCCTGCCGCCAGTGCCTCGTGGATGTCGCCGCGCCGGACCGCGAGGGCAACGTGCGGCCGTTCCCCAAGCCGCAGGCCTCGTGCACCATGACCGCGATGAACGGCATGATCGTCAACACCCAGAACACCTCCGAGGACGCCAAGCGCGCCCAGGAGGGCGTGATGGAGCTGCTGCTGATCAACCACCCGCTCGACTGCCCGGTGTGCGACAAGGGCGGCGAGTGCCCGCTGCAGAACCAGGCGCTCAGCCACGGCCGTCCCGAGTCGCGCTTCATCGACGTCAAGCGCGTGTTCGAGAAGCCGCTCGCGCTCAGCTCCGAGATCCTGCTGGACCGCGAGCGCTGCGTGCTGTGTCAGCGCTGCACGCGCTTCTCGAAGGAGATCGCCGGCGACGCGTTCATCGACCTGCAGAACCGCGGCGCGATGCAGCAGATCGGCACCTTCAACGAGGAGGTGCTGAACTTCGACGGCTACGAGCCCATCGGCGTCGCGGCCGAGGACGAGTCCGGCAAGGCCTTCTCGTCCTACTACTCCGGCAACACCGTCCAGATCTGCCCGGTGGGCGCGCTCACCAGTGCTGCGTACCGCTTCCGCTCGCGCCCCTTCGACCTGGTCTCCAGCCCCGGCATCTCCGAGCACGACAGCTCGGGTGCCGCGATCCGCACGGACCACCGCCGCGGCACCATCCTGCGCCGCCTCGCGGACAACGACCCGGTCGTGAACGAGGAGTGGATCACTGACAAGGACCGCTTCGCGTTTGCGTGGCAGAACCTGTCCGACCGCCTCGAGCGCCCGCTCGTGCGCGGCGAGGACGGCGAGTTGCACGAGGCCTCGTGGCCGGATGCGATCGCACGGGCCGCGGCGGGGCTGAGGGCCGCCGCGGGCCTCACCGGCACACCGGCCGACAAGAAGGCCAAGGGCGTCGGGGTCCTCCCCGGCGGCCGTGTCACGCTCGAGGACGCGTACGCGTACCAGAAGTTCGCTCGCGTGGCGCTCGGCACCAATGACGTCGATGTCCGCACCCGGGCAGCGTCCGACGAGGAGCAGGCCTTCCTGGGCTCGACCGTCGCCGGCACCGGCATGGGTGTGACGTTCGCCGATCTCGAGAAGGCCCCGACGGTCCTGCTCGCCGGCTTCGAGCCCGAGGACGAGGGCGGCATCGTCTTCCTGCGCCTGCGCAAGTCGCTCGGGAAGCAGCGCGTCTTGACCGTCGCGCCGTACCTGTCCCGCGGCGCAGAGAAGCTCGACGCGACGCTGATCGAGACGGTTCCCGGCGGCGAGGGCACGGCCCTCGCTGCGATCAAGAGCGGCACGGACACGGCCGATGCGCTCGCTGAGGAGGGCGCCATCGTCCTCCTGGGCGAGCGGCTCGCGTCGAGCCCCGGCGCGCTCGCCGAGGCGCTGCGCCTCGCCAAGCGCACCGGCGCGCGCCTGGCCTGGATCCCGCGCCGTGCCGGTGAGCGCGGAGCCGTTGAGGCGGGAGCCCTCCCCGGGCTGCTGCCGGGTGGCCGCGACGTGACCGCCGCATCGGCCCGCCAGACCGCGGCCGAGGCGTGGGGCGTGGACGCGCTTCCCGAGCAGCCCGGCCGCGACGCGGCCGGGATCATCACGGCGGCCGCCGCGGGCAAGCTGTCGGGCCTGGTCGTCGGTGGCGTCACGCCCTCCGATCTGACCGCGGACCTGCGCAAGGCGCTCGACCGCACCGGCTTCGTCCTGTCGCTCGAGGTGCGGCGCACCGAGGTCTCGGAGTACGCGGACGTGGTGCTGCCCGTCGCGCCGCCGTCGGAGAAGCCCGGCACCTTCGTGAACTGGGAGGGACGCCTGCGCGGCTTCGCCACCGCGATCCGCACGGATGCGATCTCCGACCACCGTGCGATCGACTTCCTCGCCCGCGAGCTGGGCGTCGACCTCAAGGTCGGCACCGTCGCGGACGTCAACGAGCAGCTGGCCGCGCTGGGAGCCGCAGGCAAGGGCGAGCGGGTCAAGGCGCCCACGGACAAGCCCGCGAAGGCGCCGGCAGCGTCGGGCGATCAGCTGGTCCTGGCCTCGTGGCACCTGCTGGTCGACGAGGGCGCGCTCCAGGATGGCGAGCCGTACCTCGCCGGCACCGGCCGCACCGCGGTCGCGCGCGTGTCGCAGGCGACGGCCGAGTCCATCGGCATCGAGGATGGCGTCGTCACCATCACCGGTGAGGCCAGGGGAGCGATCGAGCTGCCGGTGGTCGTCACCGAGATGGCCGATGGCGTGGTGTGGCTGCCGGCGAAGTCGCCCGGGTCCTGGGTCGCCCAGGAACTCGGCGTCGAGCCCGGCTCCCTCGTCACGGTGAAGGGAGGCATCTGATGCTGGGACTGACCCTTCCGGTCGAGGCGGTGGACCCTGCGGACCTCACGGTGACCGAGGCCCTCGCCAACGACACCATCTGGATCTCGATCATCAAGGCCGTCCTGATCCTCGTGTTCCTGCTGACCTCGGTGCTGTTCGCCGTCTGGTTCGAGCGCCGCGTGATCGGTCGCCTGCAGGAGCGCCCCGGACCCAACCGCCACGGTCCGTTCGGACTGCTGCAGTCCGTGATGGACGCGATGAAGCTCCTGTTCAAGGAGGACATCACCGTCCGCGCCGCGGACAAGGTGCTGTACATCGCGGCTCCGATGATCTCGGTGTTCTGCGCGTTCCTGATCTTCTCGGTGATCCCCTTCGGGCCCACCACGCACATCCCGTTCACGGACGTCCATACTCCGCTGCAGCTCACCGACTTCCCGGTCGCCGTGCTGTTCATCCTCGCGTGCGCCGCGCTGGGCGTGTACGGCATCGTGCTGGGTGGCTGGGCCTCGGGCTCGACCTACCCGCTGATGGGCGCCGTGCGCTCGACGGCCCAGGTGATCTCGTACGAGCTCGCCATGGGCCTCGCGCTCGTCACGGTGTTCCTGCTCGCGGGCACCATGTCCACGAGCGGCATCGTCGAGTCGCAGACGGACCGCTGGTGGATCTGGCCGCTGTTCCCGGCCTTCGTGCTGTACGTGATCTCCATGGTGGGCGAGACCAACCGCCTGCCGTTCGACCTCCCCGAGGCGGAAGGCGAGCTGGTCGCCGGCTTTATGACCGAGTACTCGTCCATGAAGTTCGCCTGGTTCTTCCTCGCCGAGTACATGAACATGATCAACGTGTCCGCCGTCGCGGCCACGCTGTTCATGGGCGGGTGGCACGCGCCGTGGCCGAACTCGTGGCCGGGCGCCGAGATGCTGAACTCCGGCATCTTCCCGCCCATCTGGCTGATCCTGAAGATCTGGCTGCTGATGTTCGTGTTCGTGTGGATCCGCGGCTCGCTGCTGCGCTTCCGCTACGACCAGTTCATGAAGTTCGGCTGGAAGATCCTGATCCCCGTGGGCCTGGGGTGGCTCGTGTTCTTCGCCGTGGGTCGCGAGGCCTTCGCCGCGTGGGGCCGTGATCTCAACGTCTACGACGCTGTCGCCGGCCTGGTCGCGATCCTGCTCACCATCGCGGTGATCAGCTTCGTGCGCGGCGAGCCCGTGCCCGAGCCCGAACCCGAGCCCGAAGAGCTCGATGCCTTCGCCGGTGGCTACCCCGTGCCGCCGCTGCCCCACCAGACCCTTCCCCCGTCGCCGCGCTCCGGCCGCACGGTGGAGGCGAGCGCCGGTGGCTCCGACCCGGAAGGAGACGCCTCAGCATGAGCGAGTCCGACGACGTCTGGAAGGTGAATCGCGAGCGCGACGGCGAGAGCCAGCGCTTCGAGTCGAACTTCCCCGAGTACGGCCCCGTGGGTCGCACGTTCGCGCCTGTCGCCGGGTTCGGCGTCACGCTGCGGAACTTCTTCCGTCCCACGGTCACCGAGCAGTACCCGGACAAGAAGACCCCGCCGATGCCGCGCTACCACGGCCGGCACCAGCTCAACCGCTACGCGGACGGGCTCGAGAAGTGCATCGGCTGCGAGCTGTGCGCGTGGGCCTGCCCGGCGGACGCGATCTACGTCGAGGCCGACTCCAACACGGAGGACGCGCAGTACTCGCCCGGCGAGCGCTATGGCCGCGTCTACCAGATCAACTACCTGCGGTGCATTTTCTGCGGCCTGTGCATCGAGGCCTGCCCCACCCGCGCGCTCACGATGACCAACGAGTACGAGCTCGCCGGTCCCACGCGCGAGGGTCTGATCTACGAGAAGCAGGATCTGCTCGCCCCGATGGAGGACGGCATGCTCGCCGCCCCGCACCCGATGGTGCCGGGAACCCAGGACGACGACTACTACAAGGGCGACGTCACGCAGGTCGTGGACTCGCAGGTCGAGTGGGTGCGCGAGCACCGGCCCGAGGACCCCACCCTTCCCGAGAATGCGGGTGCGGGCGACGAGAAGCCCGCCAGCGCATCGGCCCCAGCGACGGAGGCCGCCCGTGGTTAGCCCTGTCCTGTTCTGGGTGGTCGCCGCGCTGACGGTGGTGCCATCGCTCGCACTGATCTTCGCGCGCAAGGCCGTCCACATCGCGATGTCGATCGTGTGCGTCATGGTGGGCCTCGCGGTCGCCTACGTGGGGCTCGACGCGCCCTTCCTGGGCGTGGTGCAGATCGTGGTCTACACCGGCGCCGTGATGATGCTGTTCCTGTTCGTCCTCATGCTCGTGGGCGTGGACCAGCGCGAGAGCCTCAAGGAGACCATCACCGGTCAGCGCTGGATCGCGTTCTTCGCGGCCGGCGGCATGGCCGTGCTGCTGATCTCGATCATCGGCCGCGTGTCGATCGCGCCACAGGAGGCGCAGACCGGCAATCCCGAGGAGATCGCGCTGGTGCTGTTCGGCCAGTACGTGCTCGTGATGGAGGTGCTGGGCACGCTGCTCATCACCGCCGCCGTGGGCGCTCTGATCATGACGCACACCCCGCGCCTGACGCCGCGCAAGACGCAGACGGACCTGCAGGCGGCGCGCGTGCTCGCCGGCGCCGACCCGGTCAACAAGCCGATGCCCGGCGTGTTCGCCCGCCACAACGCGCTTGACGCGCCGGCGCTCGACCCCGAGGGCAAGCCCATCGAGCACTCGGTCTCCCGCGTGCTCGAGATCCGCGACCAGATGTCGGACGGCGAGGAGTTCCGCGCCCGGCTGGAGTCGACCGCCAATCCCGAGGATCACCAGAACCCGCAGCGGTCCACCGAGAGCGAGGAGGAGAAGTGAACCCCATCAACTTCGTGATCCTCGCCGCGATCCTGTTCTCGATCGGCTCCGCGGCGGTGCTCCTGCGCCGCAATGCGATCGTCGCGTTCATGGGCGTCGAGCTCATGCTCAATGCCGCCAACCTGGCGCTCGTCGCCTTCTCCCGGATCCACGGTCAGCTCGACGGCCAGGTCATGGCGTTCTTCGTCATGGTCGTCGCCGCTGCCGAGGTGGTGGTGGGTCTCGCGATCATCATCGCGGTGTTCCGTGCCCGCCAGACCATCTCGCTCGACGAGCCGGCAGAGCTGAAGGGATAAGCACGCATGCAGTCTTTGATCTGGCTCGCCATCGCCCTGCCTCTGGCGAGCTCCGCGCTCCTGCTGCTGGCAGGCCGGAAGGCCGATGCGTGGGGCCACTGGGTGGGAGTCGCCGCCTCAGGCGGCGCCTTCCTTGTGGGCCTGGGTGCGCTCCTCGAGATGCTCGGGCAGCCCGAGGAGTCCCGCGCGATGGTGAACACGCTGTGGACCTTCATCCCCGGTGGTGACCTGAACGTCGATGTGGGTCTGCTCGCGGACCCGCTGTCCATCACGTTCGTGCTGCTCATCACGTTCGTCGGCACGCTGATCCACGTGTACTCCGTGGCCTACATGGAGCACGACCCGGACCGCCGTCGCTTCTTCGCGTACCTCAACCTGTTCGTGGCCGCGATGCTGCTGCTGGTGCTCGCGGACTCGTTCCTGCTGCTGTTCGTGGGCTGGGAGGGCGTGGGTCTCGCCTCGTACCTGCTGATCGGCTTCTGGAACTCCAAGCCCGAGTACGCCACCGCCGCGAACAAGGCCTTCTTCGTCAACCGCATCGGCGACATCGGCCTCATCATCGCCATGGGTCTGATGTTCGCGACCTTCGGCGCTCTCGACTTCTCGACGGTGTTCGCGCAGGCGCCGGAGGCGACCACCGCGCAGCTCACCGCGATCGGCCTGATGCTCCTCGTGGCCGCCTGCGGAAAGTCCGCGCAGTTCCCGCTGCAGTCCTGGCTGGGCGACGCGATGGCCGGCCCCACGCCGGTGTCCGCCCTGATCCACGCCGCGACCATGGTGACCGCAGGCGTGTATCTGATCGTGCGCTCCGCGCCCATCTTCAGCGGCGCTCCCGACGCTCAGGTGGTCGTCGCCGCGGTCGGAGCGTTCACGCTCCTGCTGGGTGCCTTCATCGGCATGGCCAAGGACGACATCAAGAAGGCCCTCGCGGCCTCGACCATGTCGCAGATCGGCTACATGATGCTCGCCGCGGGACTCGGTCCCATCGGCTACGCGTTCGCGATCTTCCACCTCGTCACGCACGGCTTCTTCAAGGCCGGGATGTTCCTGGGCGCCGGCTCGGTCATGCACGCCATGAACGATCAGGTCGACATGCGCCGGTACGGCGCGCTCCGCGGCGCGATGATGGTCACCTGGATCACCTTCGGTCTCGGGTGGCTCGCGATCCTGGGCGTGCCGCCGTTCTCGGGGTACTTCTCGAAGGACAAGATCATCGAGGCCGCCTTCGTGGGCGAGGGCTGGCAGCCCTGGGTCTTCGGCGGCGCCGCGCTCATCGGTGCGGGCCTCACGGCCTTCTACATGTCGCGCCTGTTCTTCATGACCTTCCACGGCAAGGCGCGCTGGACCGACGATCAGCACCCGCACGAGTCGCCGCTGCTCATGACGGTGCCGATGATGATCCTGGCCGTCGGCTCGGCGTTCCTGGGTCTCATCCTGGCGACGGGCGACCGCTTCACGCACTGGCTCGAGCCGGTCACCGGTCACGCCGAGCACCACGACCCCGTGCTGCCCATCCCGGTGCTGATCGCCCTCACGCTGATCCTCGTCGCGATCGGTGCGGTGGGAGCCTGGTTCAAGTACGGCCGCGCTGACGTCCCCGAGGAGGCGCCCGCCGCGTCGCTCGTCACGGTCGCCGCGCGCAGCGACTTCTTCCAGGACTCGGTCAACCGTGCCGTCGCGCAGCGCCCGGGTCAGCACCTCACCCGCACGCTCGTGTACCTGGACCACGCGGTCGTGGACGGTGCGGTCAACAAGCAGGCACGCGGCTGGGCCAACCTGGGTGAGGCCTCGCGCCGACTCCAGAGCGGCCAGGTCAGGTCCTATGCGGCGACCATGCTCGTCGGGTTGGTCATCGTCGCCGTCGTCATCGTGGTGGGGGGTCTCTAAGCCGTGTTCCCGTTCCTGACCATCCTCGTCGCGCTCCCCGCTGTGGGCGCGGCGCTGCTGTGGGCCCTGCCCGCAACGGCCCGCGGTCGTGCGCGCGAGATCGCGCTGGGCGTCACCGGACTCGAGCTGCTGCTCTTCGCCATCATGGCGACGCAGTTCGACAAGGCGGACGCCGGCGCCTTCCAGTTCTCCGAGACCTACTCGTGGATCCCGCAGATCGGCACCAGCTGGGCGCTGGGCATCAACGGCATCGGCCTGCTGCTCATCGCGCTGGCCGTGATCCTCACACCGCTCGCCATCCTTGCCGGCTGGCGCGAGGACACGGACCTCAAGGCCCGGCGCGACTACCTGGCGCTGATCCTGCTGAGCCTGAGCTTCATGGTGGGCATCTTCGCCGCGCGCGATGTCTTCCTGTTCTACGTGATGTTCGAGGCGATGCTGATCCCGCTGTACTTCCTGATCGGGCGCTTCGGCGGTGAGCAGCGCCGCTACGCGGCCGTGAAGTTCCTGCTGTACTCGCTCGCGGGCGGCCTCATCATGCTGGTCGCCGTGGTCGCGCTGTACTTCCAGGGCGGGGGAGGCGAGCAGGCGTTCCTCACGGACAACCTGGTCGCCACGCTCGACATGTCGACCACGACCGAGCGCCTCATGTTCCTCGCGTTCTTCCTGGCCTTCGCGATCAAGGCGCCCATGGTGCCGGTGCACACGTGGCTGCCCGACGTCGCGGAGACCGCGCGCCCGGGGACCACCGCGCTGCTGGTCGCGGTGCTCGACAAGATCGGCACCTTCGGCATGATCACGCTGTGCCTGGTGCTGTTCCCGAACGCCGCGCAGTGGGCGGCACCGGCCATCATCGTGCTCGCGGTCATCTCCGTGATCTACGGCGCTCTCATGGCGATCGGCCAGCGCGACATGCTGCGCCTGGTGTCCTACACGTCGGTCAGCCACTTCGGCGTCATGATCCTGGGCATCTTCGCCTTCCAGCAGACCTCGATCGAGGGCGCCGCGCTGTACATGTTCAACCACGGGCTGTCGACCGGGGCGCTGTTCCTGCTGGTCGGCTTCCTGGTCGCACGCACCGGCACTGCGGACGTGCAGGCCTACGGCGGCCTCCAGCGCGTGGTTCCGGTCTTCGCGGGGACCTTCCTCGTCGTGGGCCTGTCCTCGCTGTCGCTGCCGGGCCTGTCGCCGTTCGTGTCCGAGATCATGGTGTTCGTGGGCGCCTACCCCGTCGCCGCGGCCGCGGTCATCGTCTCCGCGATCTCCGTGGTGCTGGCGGCGCTGTACATCCTGCTCACCTACCAGAGGGTCTTCACCGGGCCGCCACGCGAGGAGCTGTCCGCGACGCGCGAGCTCACGCTGCGCGAGCGCCTGGTCGCGTGGCCTCTGGTCGCCCTCATGGTGCTGCTGGGCTTCGTGCCCGGGATCGCCATCGACTACCTGAGTGACCCCGCCGCTGACGTGGTCGCCCAGGTCACCATCGAGGAGGCCGGCGCGTGACCTTCACGACCCCCGAGATCGCCTGGGCGCCGCTCGCGCCCATCATCATCGTGCTCGGCGCGGCGTCGATCGGCGTGCTGATCGAAGCGTTCGTCCGCACCCCCGCGACCCGGCGCACGGTGCAGCTCATCCTGGGCCTGGTGTCCATGGCAGCCGCACTCGGAACGCTCGCGGTGCAGTGGGCGTCGCTCGACGGCGCGGGCACGCAGGTCATGCGCCTCATGCTGACCGTCGACCGCCAGGCGCTCGCCTGGCAGAGCGTGATCCTGGTCTTCGGACTGCTGGGAATCCTGCTGTTCGCCTCGCGCACCCGCTCCGGGGAGACCGCGTTCACGCCACTCGGTGCTGCGACACCGGGCTCGATCGAGGAGACCCTCGCCCGCCGTCGCGGACTCGAGGTGACCGAGGTCTTCCCGCTGCTGCTGTTCGCCGTGGGCGGCATGATGCTCTTCACGTGCGTGACGGACTACATCTTCCTGTTCGTCGCCCTCGAGGTGTTCTCGCTCGCGCTGTACATCATGGTCGCGCTCGCTCGCAGGCGCCGTCTGATGTCGCACGAGGCCGCGCTGAAGTACTTCCTGCTGGGCGCGTTCTCCTCAGCGATCTACCTGTTCGGTGTCGCCCTCGTCTACGGCGCGACCACGCAGACCTCGTTCGCGGCCGTCGGTCGCGCGATCGACGTCATCAGCGACCGCGACGGACTGCTGCTCGCGGGCGTGGTGCTGATCCTCGTGGGTCTGCTGTTCAAGATCGGCGCCGTGCCGTTCCACTCCTGGACGCCGGACGCCTACCAGGGCGCCCCCACGCCGGTCACCGCGTTCATGGGTGCCGCCACCAAGGCCGCCGCCACGGCTGCGCTCGTGCGCATCCTCTACACCTCGCTGCACCCGCTCGAGTGGGAGATCAGCTGGATGCTGTGGGCCACGGCGATCGCGTCCATGGCACTGGGCACCGTGCTCGCGCTCGTGCAGACCAACGTCAAGCGCATGCTCGCGTACTCGTCCGTCGCCCACGCCGGATTCATCCTCGTGGCGTTCGCGGGACTGACCGCCGAGGCCGTTGTCGCGCTTCCGTTCTACCTGCTCGCGTACGGCCTGGCCACCATCGGTGCCTTCGCCGTCGTGTCGCAGGTGCGCGAGCGTACCGAGGACGGGGCCGTCGGCGCTGAGGCCGTGCGGTTGGGCCAGTGGGCCGGGCTGGGCAAGCGTTCGCCGCTGCTCGCGGGCGCGATGAGCCTGTTCCTGCTGTCGTTCGCGGGCATCCCGCTGACGGCCGGCTTCATCGGGAAGTTCGAGGTCTTCTCGGCGGCGGTCGCCGGCGGCGGCTGGCCGCTGGTGCTGATCGCGGTGATCGCGTCCGCGATCGCAGCGTTCTTCTACGTCCGCCTCGTGGTGCTGATGTTCCTCACCGATGTTCCCGAGGGCGCCGAGGATTCGATCGAGGTCGACGACAGCCCGCTCACCCGCTTCGTGGTCGTCGTGACCGCCGCGGCGGTGCTCGTCCTGGGCATCCTTCCCGCCGGTGCGCTGAACCTGTTCGAGAACGCCGCTCAGTTCCTCGTCACCGCGAACGGCTGATCTGGTGACCTCCCTCCCGCTCGGCTCCGAGACTCTCGAGGCGGCGATCACGCCGCGCCTCGCGCTGGTCGAGGAGCGCCTGAGAGACGCTGTCGCGCAGTCGGACCGGCTGGCCGATGCGACATCGCGCCACCTGGTGGACGCCGGCGGCAAGCGTCTGCGACCCATGCTGACACTGCTCGCGGCGCAGCTGGGGGACGGGGTGCGACCCGAGGTGGTCGAGGCCGCCGTCGTGGTCGAGCTCACCCACCTGGCGACGCTGTACCACGACGACGTCATGGACTCGGCGCCCACCCGGCGCGGTGCACCCGCGGCGCACGAGGTGTGGGGCAACTCGGTGGCGATTCTCACCGGCGACCTGTTGTTCGCTCGCGCGTCGCGCGTGGTGGCCGGGCTGGGCCCGGAGGCGGTTCGGCTCCAGGCGCAGACGTTCGAGCGCCTGTGCCTGGGCCAGCTGCACGAGACGGTCGGGCCGGCCGAGGGCGACGACCCCGTCGAGCACTACATCCAGGTGCTCGCGGACAAGACCGGTTCGCTGATTGCCACGTCCGCGCGGTTCGGTGCGATGTTCGCCGGCTGCGTGCCGTCGGTGGTCTCCAAGGTCACCGAGTACGGCGAGTACGCCGGAGTCGCCTTCCAGCTCGCGGACGATGTCATCGACGTGCGCTCCGACGCCGCGACCACGGGCAAGACGCCCGGCACTGACCTGCGCGAGGGCGTGCCCACGATGCCGGTGCTGCTGCTCCGGCAGCTGGTGGCATCCGGCGAGGCCACCGCCGAGGACTCGCGACTGCTCGCGGACATCGACGGCGACCTGAGCGAGGATGCCGTGCTCGCGGATGTCGTGGCCCGCCTCGCCCCGCACGCGGTCGTGGACCGCACGAGTGCGCTCGCCCAGGAGTGGGCGCAGCGCGCGAAGGCCTCGGTCGCGGACCTGCCCGAGGGCGAGGTGCGCGACGCGCTCGTGTCCTTCGCAGACGCGCTGGTCGCCCGCGCGGCCTGACCGCGGTCGGTTTCCGTGCGCCTATGCCCCTAGACGAGCGAAGTGGGCCCATTTCGCTCACCTAAGGGCCTAGAGGAGCGGGAATCGACCGCCGGGGCTAGACGGGCTCGGCCGGCTGGACCCTGGCCTCACGCTTGCGGGGCCGCAGCCGCCAGCCGTCGACCGTGAGCACCACGAGCGCGACCCACACGAGCACGAACCCGATCCACCGCGACACCGGCATCGGCTCCCCGAAGTGCCACACCGCGAGGATGAACATCATGGTGGGCGCGATGTACTGCAGCAGGCCGGTGACGTACAGCGGCAGGCGGCGCGCACCCGCGGCGAACAGCATCAGCGCGCCAGCCGTGAAGATGCCCGTGGACATCAGCAGCAGGTCGTGATCGAGCCCCAGGCCCGCCTCCCCGCGCGACAGGAACGTCTGCCGCCCGGAGTCGTGGATCCACCACAGCCCCAGGAGCGCGATCGGCGCGAGTACGAGCGTCTCGACGGTCAGACCCGTGACAGCATCCACGGACGAGCCGATCCGCTTCTTGATCAGCCCGTACAGCCCGAACGAGGTGGCGAGCACCAGCGCGATCCACGGGAACTCGCCCAGCCCCACGCCGATCACCACGACGGCCGCGGCCCCGATCCCCAGAGCCACCACCTGCATCCGCCGCAGCCGTTCGCCCAGGAAGACCACGCCGAGCGCGACCGTGAACAGGGGGTTGATGTAGTACCCCAGCGCGGCGGAGTTCACATGGTCGGTGACGGTCGCATAGACGTAGACCAGCCAGTTCACGGCGATGAAGACCGCAGCGACAGCAAGCGTGAGCAGGGTGCGGCTGTCCGTGAGTGCTGCGCGCAGACGTGACCACGCGCCCATCACCGCGACGATGATCGCGCACACCACCACGGACCACACCGCCCGATGCGCGGTGATCTCCAGCGCGCCCGCGGGCTTCAGCGCGGCCATGAGCAGCGGGAAGGTCCCCCAGATCAGGTACGCGCCGGTGCCGTAGGCGAGCCCTGACCTGCTGAGGGATTCGCTCACGTTCGGATTCTGCCACCGGGCGGCCGTCTGGAGGGCCGATGCGCGGGCGGCTCAAGGATTCAGGTGCCAGTTGCCGCAGCCGCGGCCCAGGCGAAGGGCCGCGCTGCTAGAGCGCGCGCCGCACGAGCACGCGCGGCTTGCCGCCACCTTTGGACGTGGTCTCGCTGGCGATCGCGAAGCCGTGGCGCTCGAACAGCGACAGCGTGCCCACGTACGCGGACGCGACGTCGATCCGGTCGCCACCCGTGTCCGCCGGGTAGCCCTCGACGATGGTCGCGCCATGCGAGCGCGCGAACTCCACCGCGCCATCGAGGAGCTCGCCCGCGACGCCCTGGCGCCGGTGCCCGGCCCGCACCACGAAGCACACGACGGACCACACGGGCTGGTCGTCGACGTGGGGGATGACCCGCGATCGCACGAGCCGGTGGTAGGACGATCGCGGCGACACCGAGCACCAGCCGATCACCCGGTCGCCGTCGTAGGCCAGCACCCCCGGAGGGATGGCCTCGCCGCACAGGTCGCGCAACAGTTCGGCGCGAGCGCGCGGGGGCTGGCCCTTCACCCGTGGGTCTCCCGACGAGACGCGCATGGACAGGCACCAGCACGAGGGCGTGTCGAGGCTCTGGGGACCCAGGATGGTCCGCACGTCCTCCCACCGCTCCTGCGTGGCCGGCGCGATCGTGATCACGCCCCCCAGGCTACGGCGAACAGGTGACACCCGGGGTGACGGGAGCGCGAAACCGGCCGGTGCATCGGCCCTCTGCAGGCCTCAGCCCACGTGGATGCCGCACTCCGTCTTGCCCTGGCCGGCCCAGCGTCCGGCGCGGGCATCCTCGCCCGGCGCGACCTTCCTGGTGCACGGCGCGCAGCCGATGCTGAGGAAGCCCTGCGCGACCAGTGGGTTGCGCGGCAGGTCGTTCTGCACCTGGTACTTCTCCACGTCCGCGTCGTCCCACAGTGCCAGCGGGTTGATCTTCACGAGCCCGTGCTTGGCGTCCCAGCTCACCACCGGCATCTCGGACCGGGTCACGGAGTCCACGCGCCGCGCGCCGGTCACCCACGCCTGGTAGCCGGACAACGCCTGGGCGAGGGGGTCGACCTTGCGCATCTGGCAGCACAGGTTGGGGTCGCGCGCGAACAGATCCTTGCCGTACTGGGCGTCCTGCTCCTCGACGCTCAGCTCGGGCCGGACATCGACGATGGTGACGGGGAAGCGTCGCGCGACCTCGTCGCGGGTGTCGACGGTCTCCGTGAAGTGGTAGCCGGTCTCGAGGAACAGCACGTCTACGCCCTCGAGGCGCGTGCCGAACAGGTGGGGCAGGATCGTGTCCTGCATCGAGCACGCGATGCCGATCCGCTGGCCGAACGTCGCCACCGCCCAGTCCGCGATGTGGCTCGCGGAGGCGGACTCGAGACGTGCGTTGACCTCGGCGCAGGTCTCCGCGTTCCACTCGCGCGGGTTGAGCGCGGTGAGCGCGAGTGCGCCGCCCAGGGCGGGAATGGTCACTTGATGAGCTCCTCATCCGCCCTGAAGGCCCAGTCCGCGAACGACTCGGTGTCGTCATGGCGGTCTTCCAGGTAGTGACGCGTCACGCGTTCCACGTATTCCGGCATGCCCTTCTCCGTCACCTTGTGCGCGCGGATCTTGCGTCCGAAGTCGTTGTCCTCGCCGCGGCCCAGCCGGCCTCCCAGGTGCACCTGGAAGCCGGGCACCTGCTCGCCGGACTCCTCGTCCAGCACCAGCTGGCCCTTGAAGCCGATGTCCGCGATCTGCACGCGGGCGCACGAGTTGGGGCAACCGTTGACGTGCACGGTGATGGGGCTGTCGAGCGTGGGGAACTTGTCGTCGAGCACCTTCACCACCTCGCGCGCGGTCGCCTTGGTCTCGACGATCGCGAGCTTGCAGTACTCGATGCCGGTGCACGCGATGACGTTGCGGTGGAACTCGCCCGGATCGGAGTCGAGCTCGAGGGCGCGCAGGCCGTTGACCACGTCCGAGACCTTGTCCTCGGGCACGTCGAGCACCAGGATCTTCTGCAGCGGGGTGAGCCGGACGCGATCCGAGCCCGCCTCCTGAGCGATGCGCGCGATCTCCTGCATCTTGGTGCCGGACACGCGGCCCGCGACGGGAGCGACGCCCACGTAGTAGTTGCCGTCCTTCTGGCGGTGGATGCCCACGTGGTCGCCGCGGTCGCCGCGCTGGGCCAGCTGCGGCGCCGGCCCCTTCGGCAGCTCGTAGCCCAGGTAGTCGTCCTGCAGCACCTGGAGGAACTTCTCCGCGCCCCAGGCCTTCACGAGGAACTTCAAGCGAGCGCGGGTGCGCAGGCGGCGGTAGCCGTGGTCGCGGAAGATCGAGACCACGCCGCGCCACACGTCGTGAGCGATCTCGGGCTTCACGAACACGCCCAGGCGCTGACCCAGGAACGGGCTCACGGACAGGCCGCCACCCACCCATAGGTCGTACCCGATCCCCAGCTCGGGGTGCTCGACGGCGCAGAACGCGATGTCCTGCACCTCGTGCAGGATGTCCGGCACGGGCTGGCCCGTGAAGGCGGTCTTGAACTTGCGCGGCAGGTTCGAGAACTCCGGACTGCCGATGTAGCGGTCCATGATCTCGCGGATCTGCGGCGTGGGGTCGATCAGCTCGGCGTCGGAGACCCCGGCCACGGGGGAGCCCAGGATCACGCGCGGGACGTCGCCGCACGCCTCGGTGCACAGCAGCCCCACCTCCTCGACGCGGCGGAAGATCTCCGGCACGTCCTCGATGCGGATCCAGTGCAGCTGGATGTTCTGGCGGTCGGACACGTCCGCGGTGTCGCGCCCGAACTGCTCGGAGATCAGCCCGATCTCGCGTGCCTGGGCGACGCTCAGCTGGCCGCCGTCGGAGCGGATGCGGAGCATGAAGTACTCGTCGTCCAGCTGGTGCGGCTCGAGGATCGCGGTCTTGCCGCCGTCGATGCCCTGGCGGCGCTGCGTGTACAGGCCCCACCAGCGGAAGCGACCGCGCAGGTCCCCCGGAGGAATCGACCAGAAGCCCCACTTCGAGTACATGGTCTCGATGCGCTGACGCACGAGCAGGGGGTCGCCTGCCGCCTTCATCTCCTCGTTGGGGTTCAGCGGCGTGCGGTCGCCCGCGGCCCACTGGCCGTCCTTGGACGCGGTGTTCTTGCGCGCCGCGGCCTCGCGCGTGCGGATGAGGCGCGCCTCCTCGCGGTGGCGGCGGCGCTCTTCAGCCTCCGCGATCTCAGCGGCGGTGCGCGTGGTGGTGGCTTCGGTGTCGGTCACCGAGGTCTCCTCGACATTCTGGGAGGGCTCTCGGCCAGGTGAGCGCTGCTGGGCCGCGCTCGGTGGCCGAGCGCCCAGGGGCTACGTGGGGACGTATCCGTGGGCGATCAGGCCGACAGACACATGGCACAGCAGTCGCAGCACATCATCGATGCGCGCACGTTCTGCTGGGTTGCCATGCGGGCGATCTTCGCACGGCGCGCCGCCGTCTCGCTATACCCCGTGGGTATGCGGGGCCCGCGCGCCGGCGCGCACGTGCTCGGTGTGGAACCGCTCGATCTGGTCGATCACGTGCGGGTCGCGCGTCTCGAGTGCGATCTCCCGGGTGCCCAGCCGCACTCCCGCGGCCACGAAGTTGTGGGAACCCGTGATCGCGACCCGCTCCCCGTCCGGCATCGTGAACACGAGCGCCTTCGCATGCAGGTACGGCTCGCGCCGGTATCGCGTCCGGTGCCCCGTCGTCGCCATCGAGGAGGCGATCAGCGTCGCGTTCGCGAACGCGGCCTGGCGCGGCCTGTTGAACCACAGCCCGTCCGCGCGGCGCGCGACCTCGCGCCCCAGCGGCCCCGTGGGGCAGTACTGCGAGACGTGGAGGACGCTCTCGGCTCGGCGCGCCCACGCGAGCGCGGCGGCGTAGATCGCTGACTCGCCCGGTCTGCCCCCGTCGATCAGCACGCGGCCGACGGCGTGGTCGAGGACCTGCGCGGGCATCCGCTCCCGGGGGGCTTCTGCCGCGATGGCGTCGTGCAGCGAGGACAGGCTGTCGGCCAGCGCGGCATCCTCGACGCGGAGCATGTAGTCGACGTTGGTGACCCCGGGATCGTCCATGTTGACGCCGCCGAAGGACCACGCGACGTCGTCCACCACCGTCAGCTTCGTGTGCGTGCGACCCCGGAACGGGAGGCCGGTCTCGCGGCCCAGCCACCGCATCGTCCCTCCGGCGCCGCGCAGGTCGCGGTCGAGGGCCGCTGCGCTCGTGCGGCGCCGCGACGGCATCGCCCCGCCGACCATGGACGCCGATCCCGCCGTGTAGGTGAACACGTCCGCGCTCACCCGCACGTCGACGCCGCGAGCGGCGGCGTCGATCAGCGCGTCGATGAGGTCAGAGGTGAGGGCGTCGCGGCTCACCGTGAGCGCCGTCAGGCGCACACGGCGCTGGGCCGATGCGACGGCCGAGGTGAGGTCGCGCAGGTACGCCGCGCCGCGGAGCAGGGAGGGCGGCGCCGCCGGCTTCAGGTGCACGGCCGATGCGGTGGCGGGGGCCCGTCCGAGGGTAGGGGGGAGGGCCGCGGGGCGAGACGCCGGGCGGGTGCTGGTCGCTGCCGAAGCGGTCACGACACGAGAGTTGCACGCGACCGCGGGCCCGTTCCATGCTCGCGCGGCGCCGTCACTCAGGATTCATCGCCCGCTCACCGCGCCGTCACCGGGACCACCGTCCCCACGCCACGGCGGCGACGCGGCCTATGCTCGAGACGCGGCATGGTCCCCGCCCCAGATGCCGTCCCATCGGTCCAAGGATGTCGCTGTGGACGCACCCACCGAGGTCTTCGATGTCTCGGGCATGCTCGCGAGGCTCGACCGCCTGTTCAGCGCCGGCGAGGGGCCTGATGCCGCCGCCGCGCTCCTCGATCAGTCTCTCGCGGAGGCCGAGTCGCTGGGGGACCGCGCCGCTCGGCTCGCGATCCTCAATGAGCTGATGGGCCTGATGCGTGCGACCGGCGACCACGACAGGTCGCTCCGCGCCGCCGCCGAGGCGCGCGAGCTGTCCGACGCCCTCGGATGGCCGGGCACCGAGAACCACGTCACGACCCTGATCAACATCGCGACAGCCCAGCGCGCGGCCGGGCAGAGCGACGAGGCGCGCGCCACGTACGACGAAGCGCTCGAGCAGGCGCTCGCGGTCTTGGACCCGGATGACAGGCGGCTCGCGGCGCTGCGCAACAACCTCGCGATCCTGCTGGGCGACCGGGGTGACCCCGCTGCTGCGCACGAGCAGCTGCTCGAAGCCCTCGCGATCCTGGAGCGCACCACGGTCGATCCCGACCGCGATGTGGACATCGCCGGCACGCTCACCAACCTCTCACTGGTCTGCCACGACCTGGGTCGCGGGTCCGAGGCCGCTGCCCGGGCGCAGGAAGCCGCGCAGATCTTCGAGGCATGCGGCCGCGAGGATGGACATGCCGCGGCCGGGCTCGCCGGACTCGCGGAGTCGTGCTTCCGGCGTGGCGAGACCGAGCAGGCGGTCGGCCTCTACCGGCGCGCGCTCGACATGACCCGGACCGCGTTCGGGGAGTCGAGCGATCAGTACGTGGTCACCGCCGAGAACCTCGCCCACGCCGAGCAGGCGGCGGCCGCGATGGCGAGCGGCCACGGGACTGCGCCGGTCATGGGGTCGGTCACCCCCGGCGGTGCCGTGCCGTCCCCCGAGTCGGCGACTGGGTCGGGTGCCGCGCCGCGAACGCCACCGGCGCAGTCCGCGCCAGTCGAGTCTGGTCTTTCGCTCGCTCGTGCGTTCTGGGAGGAGCATGTCCGGCCGATGGTGCAGGCTCGGCCCGCCTTGCACGGGCGCGTCGCCGCGGGCCTCGTGGGCCACGGGTCCGAGTGCTACGGATTCGACGACGCCGTGTCGCGCGATCACGACTTCGGGCCTGGAGTGTGCCTGTGGCTCACCCGCGAGGACATGGACGCGCACGGCGAGGAGCTGCAGGCCGCGTACGACGCGCTCCCTCGACGCTTCCGCGGCGTCGGACCCCGCGTCGCGACTGCGCGATCCGCGCGGGAGCAGAGAGTGGGCGTCTTCGAGATCGGCGACTTCTTCGAGCGGCTCACGGGCCTGCGGGCGGCGCCGGACGATGCTCGCGCGTGGGTCACGCTCCACGAGCCGACCTTGGCCGTCGCGACGAACGGCGCGGTCTTCGCGGATCCGCTGGGCGCGTTCGGTGCGGCGAGGGGTGGTTTCCTTCGCATGCCGGACGACGTGCTGCTGATGCGGCTGGGCCAGCGGATCGCGATGATGGCCCAGGCGGGCCAGTACAACGTCCCGCGCATGCTGGACCGGGCCGACGGCGAGGCGGCCTGGGCGGCGGTGGGCGAGTTCGTGGCTGCGGCCGCATCGGCCGTCTTCCTGCTCAACCGACCCTCGAGCGTGGGGTACCTGCCCTACTACAAGTGGCGTCCGGCGGCGCTGCGCGCTCTCGCGGCCCGGCCTGGGTCGCGCGTGCCGACCGTGCACCGCGACCTCGGCGAGGCCGTGCGGCTCGCTTCGGCGGCGTGCCTGGGCGGAGTGGAGTTCGGCGAGGGCGGCGCCGGGGCGCGAGGCGCGCGGCGCGGTCTCGAGGGCGCGATCGAGCGCGCATGCGCCGCAGTCGTCGACGAGCTGCGAGTCCAGCGGCTCTCGACTGCGACGGACACTTTCCTCGAGCCCCACCGCGACGAGCTGCGCGCGCGGATCCGTGACCCCTGGCTGCGGAGCGTGTGACGTGACCGCGGATGACCGGCTGTTCCCCGAGACCATGGCGCGAGCTCAGCGCATCGTCGACGCCGAGTGGCGGCAGTTCCAGCGGGTCCAGGGCGATGACGGGCGTGCCGCGTGCCAGGACGACTGGAAGACGTTCCGGCAGATGCGACTCGCGCAGTTCCTCGCATGGAGCATCCCCCTGCTCGACAGCTACGAGCACGACCTCTCGGCCGCGGAGAGCGCGGGACGCAACCTGCTCACCGAGAAGTACGGGCGCATGATGAGCTCGACGGAGCCCGCCCGCTACACGGCGGAGATCGCGCCGCGGCTGCCGGTGCTTCCCGCCGAGCGCATCGAGCGCCACGAGCGCGTGATCGCGCGCCAGGTTGGCTGGGCCGCTCAGTTCCATGGCGAGTACCCCTGTCTCGGCGCGAGCATGCGGGTGCTCAGGACCGCGGACGACACTCTCGCGGAGACCTCGTTCGAGACGTACCTGCGCGGTGAGCTCGGCACGTATTCGGACGCGACGTTCGACCTCTACGAGGCGCTCGTGCGCGACTTCGAGGACCAGGGGCGCAACCTCACGGAGCGCATCCTGTCGCTCACGGTGGCGATGTCCGGCTACCCCGACCTGGAGTCGGCAGAGGCAGCGCAGCGCGCGTGAGGCGTGCGATGCCCCCCGGGGTTTGTGGCGCTCGACGGCGCCGTGACCGCCCGCCGGAGTGTGTCTATACTCTGGTGCCGTTGCGCCCGAACGGCCGGGCGCGCCGCCTCCGCCAATCGAAGTGAGACACCTGTGACCACCGAACGCCCCTTGCGCGTCGCCATCGTCGGCGCCGGACCTGCTGGCACCTATGCCGCCGACATCCTGTCCAAGTCCGACATCTCGACGTCGATCGACATCATCGAGCGTCTGCCCGCACCGTTCGGTCTGGTCCGCTACGGCGTCGCCCCGGACCACCCGCGCATCAAGCAGATCATCGTCGCGCTCGCGAACGTCCTGGGCCGCGGTGACATCCGCCTGCTGGCCAACGTCAACGTGGGCACGGACCTCACGCTCGAGGACCTGCGCGAGCACTACGACGCGGTGATCTTCGCGACCGGCGCCTTCGAGGATTCCGACCTCAACATCCCTGGTATCGAGCTCGATGGATCGTTCGGCGCCGCCGACTTCGTGTCGTGGTTCGATGGCCACCCCGATGTTCCGCGCACGTGGCCCCTCGAGGCCAAGGAGGTCGCGATCTTCGGCGTCGGCAACGTCGCGCTGGACGTCGCCCGCGTCCTGTCGAAGCACCCGAAGGACATCGCTGTGACGGAGATCCCGGCGAACGTCTACGAGGGCCTCGCGTCCAATCCCGTGACCGATGTCCACGTGTTCGGCCGCCGCGGACCCGCCCAGGTCAAGTTCTCGCCGCTCGAGCTGCGCGAGCTAGGACACGTGCCGGACGTCGACATTGTCGTGTACCCGGAGACGGACTACGAGTTCGACGAGGCCTCGATGGAGGTCGCGGAGAACAACAAGCAGCAGAAGCAGGTCGTCAAGACGCTCACTGACTATGCGCTCAAGGAGCCGGGCACGGCATCGCGCCGGATCCACCTGCACTTCCTCCAGAGCCCCCACGAGGTGCTGGGCGAGGACGGCAAGGTCGTGGGCGTGCGCGTGGAGCGCACCGAGCTGCAGGGCGACGGCACGGTCAAGGGCACCGGGGAGTTCATCGACTATCCGGTGCAGGCGGTCTACCGCGCGGTGGGCTACTACGGCACCGAGATCGAGGGTGTGCCGTTCGATCACTCGAAGGGCACCATCGCCAACGAGGGCGGACGCGTGGTGGACGGTGGCGACGCCGTGCACGGCTTCTACACGACGGGTTGGATCAAGCGCGGCCCGGTCGGCCTCATCGGACACACCAAGTCCGATGCGCAGGAGACCATCGCGAACCTCGTCGAGGACGCGCCGCGCCTCTACGCGGAGACCCAGGCGGGCGCTCAGCAGCTCAGCCCGGACAACCTCATGCACCTCCTGCGCGAGCGGGGCGTCGACGTGGTCCAGTGGCACGACTGGGAGCTGCTCGACGCGCACGAGCGCGCACTGGGCGAGGCTGACGGTCGCGAGCGCATCAAGGTCGTGCCGCGCGACGAGATGACGGACATCGCGCTGAACCGCGTGCGCGCGGCGCAGTAGTCGCGCGCCAGGCGCGAACGCCGAGGGCCGGCACGGGTATCCGTGCCGGCCCTCGGCGCATTCTCACTGCTGCATCGCGCTACAGCAGTCCGCGGTACAGGTCCTCGATCTGCTCGACGGTCGCGCCGCGGGGATTGCCGCCCGCGCAGACGTCGTCGAACGCCGCCTGCGCCAGCGCCGGCACGTCTGCGGCGGTCGCGCCCACCTCGGTGATGGTCGTGGGGTTGCCCAGCTCCCTAGTGAGTGAGGCAACTGCCTCAACGGCCGCCACGCGCGCATCGTCGAGGGGCATGGCGTGGGCGTCCGCGACGCCGAATGCCGCCGCGATGTCGCGGTACTTCTCTCCCGAGTCGGAGGCATTGAAGGCCATCACCGGTGCCAGCAGGACGCCGTTCGCGACGCCGTGCGGGGCCGAGTAGAAGGCCCCCAGGGGGTGCGCCATCGCGTGGACGAGTCCCAGTCCCACGTTGGAGTAGCCCATGCCGGCGACGTACTGGCCCAGGGCCATGCGGTCGGCGGCATCGGCGTCGCCGTCGGCGGCCAGCGGCAGCGCCTGGGCGATGACCTGGATGGCCTTGAGATGGAACAGGTCGGACAGTTCCCAGGCGCCTGCAGTGATGTAGCCCTCGATCGCGTGTGTGAGGGCATCGAGCCCGGTGGCGACCTTGAGCGCCCGCGGAGCGCTGGCCATCATCTCCGAGTCCACGACCGCGAGGATCGGGATGTCGTGCGGGTCGACGCACACGAACTTGCGCTGCCGCTCGACGTCAGTGATGACGTAGTTGATGGTGGTCTCGGACGCGGTCCCGGCCGTGGTGGGGACGGCAATGATGGGCACGGACGGGTTCTGGGTGTCCGCGACGCCCTCGAGCGATCGCACGTCCTCGAACTCGGGGTTCGCCACCACGATGCCGATGGCCTTGCAGGTGTCCTGCGGAGATCCGCCGCCGATGGCGATCAGGACGTCGGCGCCCGACTCGCGAAACGCCGCGACGCCGCTCCGGACGTTCTCGATGGGCGGGTTCGGGACCACATCGGAGTGGAGCTGGTAGGCGAAGCCAGCGTCGTCCAGGAGCGCGGTGACGCGGCCGGCAACGCCGGTTTCGATCAAGACCGGATCGGTCACCACGAACGCCTTGGTGAAGCCGCGACGGCTCAGTTCCTCGGGGATGACGGAGATGGAACCGGCCCCGAAGTAGGCCGTCTGGTTCCAGATCATGCGGTAGGCCATGGTGAGCTCCTCTGCTCGGTCGGCACGCCCGCGCATCGGGCGGTTCTGAATCGTTCCAATCTCCAGTGCACCATCGCATCGGCTGGCCGACGTGAGCCCAACGTCCCGGATGCTCCATGACACCCCGCACGCGGGAACCCGAACAGGCGGTCGCCCGTTCAATGTGCGAACAACATGTCCTCGGAGGATCAGTGGGAAAGCAATACTTCAACGGGCTCAAGACGGGCGCGCTCTTCGTGCTCCTGTGGGTCGTGCTGCTGGGCATCGGCTCGTTCGTGGGCGGCGGCCAGTACATCTGGATCTTCGCGGGCCTGGGCCTGATCGGCACCTTCTACGGCTACTGGAACTCTGACAAGCTCGCGATCCGCGCCATGCACGCTCGACCCGTCACCGAGGTCGAGCAGCCGGCGATGTATCGGATCGTCCGCGAGCTGTCCGCCGAGGCCAATCAGCCCATGCCGCGCCTGTACGTCTCTCCCACGCAAGCTCCGAACGCGTTCGCGACGGGACGCAACCCCAACAACGCCGCGGTTTGCTGCACCGAGGGCATCCTTGACCTGCTCGACGAGCGCGAGCTGCGCGGCGTGCTGGGCCACGAGCTCATGCACGTCTACAACCGCGACATCCTCATCGGCTCGGTGGCGGCGGCGTTCGCGGGCCTCATCACGGCGGCGGCGCAGATGCTGTTCTTCTTCGGTGGCGGCAACAACAACCGCGACAACCCACTGGGCCCCATCGGCATGCTCGCGATGCTGTTCCTCGCGCCCATCGCCGCCGCTCTCATCCGCATGGCGATCTCGCGGACGCGCGAGTACGACGCGGACGAGGACGGCGCCTCGCTCACGGGCGACCCCCTCGCTCTCGCGAGCGCGCTGCGCAAACTCGAGTCCGGAACCCAGGCGCGCCCGCTGCCGCAGGAGGCGCCGCTCGAGAACGTCTCGCACATGATGATTGCGAACCCGTTCTCGGGCGCGGGCATGGCGAAGCTGTTCTCGACGCACCCGCCCATGGACGAGCGCATCGGCCGCCTCGAGGAGATGGCGCGCTCGAACGGGCAGTACTTCTAGGCCCCTTTGAGGCCGCGACGGCGCGTTCGGGCATGCCTGGGAGGTCGTGTGCGTTGACGACACCAACGAGGCATGGGCGCCCCGTGCGCGCCCCACGCGATGACGGAGGAGGCACGGACGATGAGAACTCACGAGGCAGAGCAACTGGTGGCGCTGGAGCGTGACGGTTGGGAGGCCTTGACCCGGGGCGAGGCGCGCGACTTCTACGACGACGTCCTCGCCCGCGAGGCCGTGATGGTCTTTCCGTTCGGAGTCATGGAGAGGGACGATGCGATCGACGGCATGGCAGAGTCGCGCCGCTGGCAGGACTACCGGCTGGACGACCTGACGGTCCACGACCTCGGTGCCGGCATTGCGGTGGTGTCCTACCGCGTGCACGCGGAGCGCGACGACGAGGCGCCGTTCGACGCGATGCTCGCCAGTACGTATGTGCGCTCCCGCGGCGGGTGGCGCATGATGCTGCACCAGCAGTCGCCGTGAAGTGGGCGGCAGGCTCCCGAAGCCCGCGGCGTCAGCGGTAGTTCACGAACTGCAGGTCCACGTCGACGTCGGCGCCCTTGAGCAGCTGGATGGTCTTCTGCAGGTCGTCGCGGGACTTGGACTGCACGCGGAGCTCGTCGCCCTGAATCTGCGACTTCACCGACTTGGGGCCCTCGTCGCGGATCAGCTTGCCGAGCTTCTTCGCGGTCTCCTGGGTGATCCCCTCCTTGAGCTCCGCGACCAGGCGGAACTCCTTGCCCGAGGGCACCGGGTCTCCGTACTCGAGGGACTTCATGGAGATGCCGCGCTTGGCGAGCTTGCCGATCAGCACGTCGAGCACCGCCTTGACCCGCTCAGCGGAGTTGGCCTTCATGAGGATGGCCTCGCCGGAGAACTCGATCGAGGCGCCCACGTCGCGGAAGTCGTAGCGCTGGTTGATCTCCTTGTAGGCCTGGTTGAGGGCGTTGTCGACCTCCTGACGGTCGATCTTGCTCACGACGTCGAAGCTGCTGTCGCCTGCCATGGGGTCCTCCTGGGGTCGGGGCGCGAGGAGCGCCGATGCGGTCGGGGCCGGGCGACCCCGACGCCGGTTCGCGCCGGGGGCCTTTCTGTTGCTATCCTTCCATGCGCGCCGCTTGCGGTTTCGACCAGGCGCATGGCAGGTTGCCCGAGCGGCCAAAGGGAGCTGACTGTAAATCAGCCGTCACTGACTTCGGGGGTTCGAATCCCTCACCTGCCACGTGGGGCCCGGCTTTGGCCGGGCCTTTCGCGTTCCCCGGCGGCCCCACCATGCCTCCCCGCCCGCGCCTGAGCGCGCCATGAGTGCATGAGTGACGTTTCCAGGCGCCGGCTGAATCCTGTGAGCGAACGAGTGCCGCGCCGCGGCCGCCATCGTTCAGTCTCCACTGCGGCACACGCCCGCGCTGAGATCCACACTCGTGCTCCATTGGCGCGCTCAGACAGTGGCCGCGAATCTGAGCGCGGCAATGGAGCGCCAGTGTTGATATGGCAGGCGTCGTGGATCCTGGTGGAGGCTGAGCGCGGGGCCCCCCGCGCGCCGCCGAGGCTCAGCCCACCTCGTCCGCAGCCGGCCCTGCCGCCGTGTGAACGAAGTGGCCCCGCTTGACGGCGACGTCCGAGGACATCTCCTCGAGTTCCATGCCCTTGGTCTCGGGCACGCGGTAGAACACGAAGAAGAACGAGATGAGGGCCATCGACGCGTAGAAGCCGTACGCGAGCACCAGACTCACCGAGGCGAGCTCGGGGAACGTCACGGTGATCGCCCAGTTGGCCATCCACTGCGCCGCCGCGGCGACCGCGAGGGCGGACGCGCGAATCTTGTTCGGGAAGATCTCGCCCAGGAGCACCCACACCACCGGGCCCCAGGTCGCCCCGAAGAACACCACGAACGCGTTGGCTCCGATGAGCGCCGTGGTGGCCCACGCGCCCTCGAGACTCGCGTTTCCCGAGGCATCGAGCGATGCGGTGCTGAAGGCGACCGCCATGACGCCCAGCGACACGGTCATGCCGGCGGAACCGATGAGCAGCAGGAGGCGGCGTCCGATCTTGTCCACCAGGGCGATCGCCACGATGGTGACGACGACGTTGGTGACCGACGTGATCGTCGAGGTGAGGAAGGCATCGGACTCGTCGAATCCGACCGACTGCCACAGCGTCGTGGAGTAGTAGAAGATCACGTTGATGCCCACGAACTGCTGGAACACGGACAGCAGGATGCCCGTCCACACGATCGGCTTGAGACCCCACGCCCGGCCGCGCAGGTCGCCGAGCGAGCGGTGCTCGTCCTCGCCCATGGACACGCGGATCTCGACGATCTTGTGGTCGACGTCGTCCTCGCCGGAGAAGTCTCGAAGCACCTCCGCCGCCTCGTCGATCCGGTGCTTGCTCACGAGGTAGCGCGGCGACTCGGGCAGCGTCAGCGCCGCCGCGCCATAGACCACCGCCGGCACGACGCACACGAGGAACATCCAGCGCCATGCCTCGATGCCCCACCACAGCTCGTTCGCAGCGCCGTCCGCGCTCTCGGCGAGCAGCTGGTCGCTCAGCAGCGCGGCGAAGACACCCAGGACGATCGCCATCTGCTGGAGCGACCCCAGCCGGCCGCGGAAGGCAGAGGGCGCGACCTCGGCGATGTAGGCGGGCGCGATGACCGATGCCGCGCCGATCGCGAGGCCCGCGATGATGCGCCATGCCATGAGGTCCCAGACGCCGATGCACAGGGCGGAGCCGACCGAAGAGATGAGGAACACGATGGCCGACATCACCATGACGCGAATGCGCCCGTACTTGTTGGCGAGCGTGCCCGCGAACCAGGCGCCGACCGCGCAGCCGAGCAGCGCCGACGCCACGACGAACCCGGTGAACCCCTCGGACAGCTCGAACTCCCCCTGGATCGAGTCGACGGCGCCGTTGATCACTGAGGAGTCGAAGCCGAACAGGAAGCCTCCCAGCGCGGCGCCGATGCTGATCGCGATGACCTTGCCGTTGAGCTTCGCTCCCGAGTGAGGGGCCGATGCGGGGGTCGACGTGCTCATCAGCACTCCTTCAGGACGGTACGGCGCGCGTCTGTGCGCGGGGGTGGTCTGACGCCCTCACAGTATCGCCGTGGAGGGCGTCGCGCCTGGTGAGGCGGCACGCTGGGAACGCAACGGACGCGCCAGGTCGCCGCGATCGCTGACCTCGACGCTGTCGAGTCCCAGCCACCGCGCCATCAGGTCGAGCTCGTCCGAGGCGGCGGCGGCGATGCGCGCGCTCGTCATCCGCCTCGCACCCGTCGCGACGCCCGGCTCGAGCCATGCCGCGAGCACCCGCAGCACGCCCGCCTTGCGGTCCGCCTTGAGGTCGAGCCGTGCCGGGATCTGGTCCCCCACCAGGAGCGGCAGGCAGTAGTAGCCGTAGACCCGCTTGGACTCGGGCGTGTAGATCTCGATGCGGTAGTCGACGCCGAACATCCGCTGGAGGCGCGGCCGGAACCAGCACACGGGATCGAACGGGCTGAGCAGCGCCCTCCCCGTGGCCCTTCCGGGATCCTGTGCCGCGCGGTGGTGCGGCCGCTCGGGCGTCGCGGACCCGGTGGCGAGCAGCGCGGGCTCGTCCCAGCCCTCGACGCTCACCCACTGCGCGAGCCCCCTCTCCACGGCCGATGCGGCCCAGGCCTTGCCGCCCGCGACACCCGGGGTGCGGGGGCCCGCCTGGAACGGGAGTCGGAAGTGGTCGCACACGTCCTTGGGAGTGCCGATGCCGCACGCGGACAGCGCGCGGTCGAACAGAGCCTGGCGCGCCTCGTCCGCCGGCACTCCCCAGTCGCCCCGGTCCGCCGCGGGCAGACCCCACCCGCGCATCGTCGCGTCGTACGTGCGCGCGAAGTGCCGCCCACGCGACGCGGCGACGCCTCCCGTGATGAACAGGTACTCGGCAGCGACCTTGGCGTGGCTCGCGTCCCACCAGGGGCCCGAGCGGCCCTCGCGCGGCGCCAGGTGCTCGAGGTCCGCGCCGACCACGGGTCCCGACTCCTCGACGGCCGCCTGCACCTGGGCGAGCAGCCCCGGCCGCTCCCGTTCGAGCGCGTCGCGGGTGCGGGCCTTCCACGTGGTGGTGGTGAGCATGCGGTGGTGCATCAGCGGCAGCACGTCGAGCGGCATCACCGAGGCCTCGTGGCCCCAGTGCTCGAAGGCGTGAGGGGAGTGCCCGCGCTCGTCTCCCCACAGGAACGCGTCGAGAACTGCGGGCCGGTACGGCCCCAGCCGCGAGTACAGCGGCAGGTAGTGGGCCCGCGCGAGCACGTTGACGGTGTCCAGCTGCAGCACGCCCTGACGCTCGAGATAGGCCGCGAAGTCGGCGTCTCGCGGCCGGCGCGATGGGCGTCTGCGGGCGAGCGACTGGGCGTCGAGGAAGATGCGCCGCGCCTCCGCGGCACCGATGTCGGGGCTCACCTGGCACACTCTAGTGACGGCGTCGGACATCGCCTCGGGGCCGATTTCACTTCCACCCCCGGGGCCGTGTATTCTTGACCGGCTTGCCCCGATAGCTCAGTCGGCAGAGCGTTTCCATGGTAAGGAAAAGGTCCAGGGTTCGATTCCCTGTCGGGGCTCTGATATGCGGTGTTTCTCACGGACGCCGCTGTCATGGCGGGGTAGCTCAGGTGGTTAGAGCACACGACTCATAATCGTGGGGTCGCGGGTTCGAGTCCCGCCCTCGCTACGAAGCAGGCGATCCGCCTGCTCACGCGCTTGACGAGCGCGTCATGACAAGGCTGGGAGAGAACCATGGCCAAGAACGACGTCCGCCCGAAGATCACGCTGGCCTGCACCGAGTGCAAGGACCGCAACTACATCACGCGCAAGAATCGTCGCAACAACCCTGACCGTGTGGAGCTCTCCAAGTTCTGCCGGAAGTGCGGCAAGCACACCGCGCACCGCGAGACGCGCTGATCTGATTCACACGCGAAGGCCCGCCACCTCCGAGGAGGGGCGGGCCTTCCGCATTCCGGGGCCGGGTGGGACACTCTCGTCATGACACTGGGCAGGGACGATGCGGTCGCTGGATGGCAGTCGACGTCGCCAGCGCGACGCCCGCGGCGCGTGCGCGTGCAGTGGCGCGGGGTGGCGCGTGCGCTCGGATGGGTGGTCTTCGCACCCACGCTGGCCGTGGTCGCCGCGCGTGAGCTCGGGTTCGAGGCCGGTCCGTTCGCGGTGCTCGTTGCCCTGACGCCGTGGGCGCTCGCGGGGTTCGCCGCGTCGCTGGTGTGTGCGGCCGCAGGCCGCTCGGCGCTGCTGGCGGGGGTGTCGGTGCTGGCGTGCGTCCCGGTGGTGTTCACCATGGCGCCGGTCTGGAGCAGCGAGACTCTTCCCGGAGGACCGCATGCGCTGACAGTCGCGTCAGTGTCAATGACCTTCGGCGAGGCCGAGGCCGAGCAGGTCGTGGCGCTGGTCCGCGATCGCGACGTCGACCTGCTCGCGATTCAGGAGCTCACGCCTGAGGCCCAGGACGCCCTCGTCGAGGCAGGCCTCGAGGAGGAGTTGCCGTACGCGGCGGCCTACCCGGAGCCCGGGTTCACCGGCACCGGACTGTGGTCGCGCGAGCCTCTGGCGATCGCGGCCTCGCTCGACGGCTTCGTGGCGCGCACCGCGCACGCGACCCTCGGGACGGGTGACGGCGCCATCACTGTGATCGCGCCCCACCCCGCCGCGCCTGGGCTGTTCTCCCACGAGGCGTGGAGCGCAGACACGGAGAGTCTCATCGAGCTTCTCGAGGCCACCCCGGGCCCCGCGATCGTGGTGGGCGACCTCAATCTCACGTCCGACCACCGAGCCTTCCGCGACCTGCTCGACGCGGGCTACTCTCACGCCAGGGACCAGGCCGGCGTGGGCCCGCGTTTCACCTTCCCCGAGAGCCGCTCGCCGTTCCCGCTCGTCGCGATCGACCACGTCCTGGTGCGCGATGTCCCCTTCAGCGCGAGCGCCGTCGAGACGGTCGCGATCACCGGGTCGGACCACCGCGCTCTGCTCGTGAACTACACCTACACGTCAGGCGAGAGCTGAGCGGCACTCCGCCGGCGCATCGGCCCGTCGCGATCAGGCGCTTCCGTTTCGCTAGGCTGGCGACGTGCCAGTGAATCAGGATGCAGAGGGTCGCAGCTACGGCCCGTTCGAGCCCTACGAGGTGACGCGGGTCAAGATCCGCGAGTTCGCGGACGCTGTGGACGCTTACTCGGGCGCGCACCGCGACGTCGCGGTCGCCCAGGCGGAGGGGTATGACGACCTGGTCGCCCCGACCACCTTCGCGGTGATCATCGCGCAGCGCGCGGAATTCCACGTCGTCACCGATCCTGACGTGGGCGTGGACTTCTCGATGGTGGTCCACGCGGACGAGCGCTTCACCCATGTGCGCCCGCTCGTCGCGGGCGACCTCATCTCGACCACGGTCCACATCGACAGCATCAAGCAGCGCGCGGGCATCGCCATGGTGACCACTCGCGCGGAGCTCGTCGACCAGGACGGCGCGCCCGTGTCCACGGTGACGAGCACCCTCGCGGTCAGGGAGGCGGCATGACCGAGTCGACCAGCCCGGCCTTCGAGGGCCTCGAGGTGGGCCAGACGGTGGCGGAGCGCGCGCTGACCTTCACCCGCGACACGCTCGTCCGCTACGCGGGCGCCTCCGGCGACTTCAACCCGATCCACTACAACGACGTGATCGCGGAGGAGGTGGGTCTGCCGGGCGTGATCGCGCACGGGATGCTGACCATGGGCTCCGCCGCCTCCGTGGTGGAGGAGTGGGCCGGCGCGGGCAACGTCTCCGACTTCCAGGTGCGCTTCACGCGCCCCATTCCCGTCCCCAACCCGGGCGAGGCCGTGGTCACGGTGACGGCCCGCATCGGCGCCCTGGACGACGACCGCCGCACGGCGCGAGTGGACCTGACCGTGCAGCACGGCGACACCAAGGTGCTGGGCAGGGCGCAGGCGATCGTCGACTGCGACTAGGGGCCAGGCCTGCGGCCGCCTCAGTCTCCCGACCGCACCGGCCCGGTCGAGGTGCCCTGGCGGAACTCGAGCGGCATCCAGACCTGCGACGGCGTCTCGCCGCCCAGCAGCTCCTTGACCTCCTCGGCCATGGCCTCGCCCTTGGCGACGCCGTCCTGGATGATCGTGGTGAGCTCGAGCGGCGCGAGCCACGGGAGGTCGATGCCGTCGAAGCCGGTGACCGACACGTCCTGCGGGACCTTCAGGTCGAGCTCGCGCGCCGCCTGGACCACGCCCGCCGCGAGCACGTCCGACTGCGCGATGATGGCGGTGGGCTGCGACTCGTGAGTCAGCGCGATGTGACCCGCGGCGATGCCCTCGGCGACCATGGTCTCGCGGGCCTCGACCACGACGCACGGCTCGACACCGGCGTGCCTGAACGCCTCGAGTCGATTGTGCATGGGCGCCCAGGCGGACTCCGGCATGTAGTCGATCGGGCGGAGCCCGGTCTCGACGCCGGGTCCGTGAGGCAGCGTGATGGTGCCGATGCGCTCGTGGCCCAGTGCCTGGAGGTGCTCGATGAGCTGGACCGTAGCGGTCGTGTCGTCGATCGACACCTGACCGGCACCGGCCGGCGCGGCGCCGTCCATCACGACGAAGGGGAGCGCGCGCTTGCGCAGCTTCTCGACGGCGGGCTCGTCGTGGTCGCGGACGCGGAAGACGACCGCGGCGTCCATCGGCGCGGAGTCGAGCAGCGACTTCGCCTCCGGGTCCTCGGGAGGGTTGGGGATCAGCAGCACTCCGAGCCCCATGTCGCCCAGCTTCGAGATCAGGCCGTCCATGACGTTGAGGATGTACGGCGAGCGGAACGCGAGCGTGAAGGTGTCGTGGATCACCACGCCCACCACGTGGGAGCGCCCCGAACGGAGCGCGCGAGCCTGCGCGGACGGCCCGCTGTAGTCGAGGTCGGCGGCGGCCTTCTCGACCCGCGCCTTCATCTCTGGAGAGATGGGTCCAGCGCCCGAATAGGCGAGCGAGACCGTCGACAGGGACACTCCCGCACGCGCGGCCACGTCTGCCATGGTGGGTCTTCTCTTCGCGGCCACGACGCCCCTCCCGTACTTTGACGCTGCTACCAGCGTAGTCGCAGAATAGACGCGCGGGGCTTCATCGGGCCCCGGGGCGTCGGCGACGGCGTGCCGTCGCCGCATTCCGTGCGACCACGATCACGACAGGATCTCCGTGCGTCACCCCTTCGCCCACGCCCCCACCACGGCGCCCCTCCCGCAGCGCGTCCGCGCTGCCCGCTGGGGCGTCCTGGGGCTGTTCGCGCTCATGGGGGCGATGCTGTCCACGTTCCTGTCACGCGTTCCGTCCGTCAGGGATGCGCTCGACGTCAGTGTCTCCGGCCTTGCGAACCTCATCATCTTCGGGGCCTTCGGTGCGCTCGCGGCGCTCATGGTGACGGGCTGGACCGCGGCGCGCTTCGGCACGCGCGCGATCCTGTGGTGGTCGAGCTTCAGCTACCTCGCGGCATTCTCGCTGGTCGCGCTGTCGACCGTGCTGGGTGCGCCGGCGGTTTTCGCCGTGGGGCACTTCTTCGTCAGCTTCTCGTTCGCGTTCACCAACGTCGCGATGAATGCGGAGGCAGCGGCGGTCGAGCGCCACCTGGGGCGCGCGGTGATGCCGCAGTTCCACGGCGCCTTCTCGATCGGCATGGCCGCCGCCCTGGGCATCGGCGCGATCCTGTCCCACGCGGGCGTGGCGCCGGGCTGGCACTTCCTGGGCATGGCGGTGCTGCTCACCCTCGTGCGCCTCGCGATCATCCCGGTGGCGGTCATCGACGGCTTGCCGGATCCGGACGTCCCCGCCGCGTCCCTGGGGGGCCCCTTCGCGACCGCGCGCGCCGAGTACCGCGACCGTCGCGTGGTCCTCATCGGCCTCATCGTGTTCGCGGCGTCGATGACGGAGATGACCGCGGCCCAATGGATGTCGCTCGCCGTCGTGGACGAGTTCGACCGCCCGGAGGCCATGGGGGACGTCATCTACTGGGTGTTCGTCGTGTCGATGGTGACGGTGCGATGGTTCGGTGCGCCCATCATCGGCCGCCTGGGCCGCGTGGTCGCGCTGCGGGTGAGCGCGGTGTCCGTCGTGTGCGGGCTGCTGCTCTTCGCCTTCGCGCCGTCCTTCGCGTTCGTCCCGGTCGCTGCCGCGCTGTGGGGACTCGGCGCGGCGTTGGGCGTGCCGATCGGGTTCTCGGCCGCCGCCGACGACCCCCGGCACGCCGCCGCTCGCGTCGCCGCTGTCGCCTCCTTCTCGACGGTCGCCGGCCTCATGGTCCCGCCCCTCATCGGGAACCTGGGGGAGGTGCTGCCGCTGAACGAGGCGCTGCTCGTGGTCGCTGTCGCCTCGACCACCTCCTTCCTCCTCGCGCGCGCCGTCCGCAAGGAGGGGCCGCTGCTGCGCAGCCACCGCGCCATCGCGCGGCGCTCGGGCGCCGCCGCCCCGCCCGCCCGCGACTGACCCGGCCCGCGCATCGGCCCTCCGTGCCGCTCACTACGCTGGAGCCATGACCCGCCTGTCCGAGCTCACGACGCTGCGCGTCGGTGGTCCCGTTCGCGAGATGATCGAGCCGCGAGGCGAGCGCGATCTCATCGACGCGGTGCGTGACGCCGACGACCGCGAGGTGCCGCTGCTGGTCCTGGGAGGCGGTTCCAACGTGCTCGCCTCGGACGCGCCCTTCGATGGCGTCGTGGTCCGCGACGCCCGCCGCTCGGTCGCCGTGCAGGACGACGGCGCGTGCGGCGGCGTCTCGGTGACCGTCGCGGCCGGCACGCCGTGGGACCACGTCGTCGCGCGTGCCGTGGACGAGGGCTGGATCGGCATCGAGGCGCTGTCCGGCATCCCCGGATCGACGGGAGCCACGCCCGTGCAGAACGTCGGTGCCTACGGCGCCGAGATCTCGGACGTCGTGGCGCTCGTGCGTGTGTGGGACCGGCTCGAGAGCAGGGTCCGGTCGCTGCCGTGGGCCCAGTGCGGCTTCGCGTACCGCGACTCGCTGCTCAAGCGGTCGATGCGCGGCGAGGCGCCCGACGGCGGCCGCTGGCACCCGAGTCCGCGCTACGTGGTGCTCGACGTGACCCTGCAGATGAAGCAGGGGACGCTGTCAGCGCCCGTGCGCTACGCGCAGCTGGCCGCCGCGCTCGACGTCGAGGAGGGCGAGCGCGCGCCGCTCGTGGACGTGCGCGCGGCCGTTCTCGAGGTGCGCGCTCGCAAGGGCATGGTCCTCGAGGCGGGCGATCACGACACGTGGAGCGCGGGCTCGTTCTTCACGAACCCGATTCTCGGGGCCGATGCGGCGGCGGGGCTCCCGGAGGACGCGCCGCGCTTCGCGGCGGGGGACGGGCGCGTGAAGACCTCGGCGGCCTGGCTGATCGAGCACGCCGGCTTCGCGCGAGGGCATGCGGCGGCGGCCGATGCGCGGGCCACGCTGTCGACCAAGCACACCCTGGCGATCACCAACCGGGGCGAGGCCGCCGCCGCGGACCTGGTCGCGCTGGCGCGCGAGGTCCGCGACGGCGTGAGAGCACGCTTCGGGGTCGAGCTGGTCCCGGAGCCGGTGCTGCTCGGCGTCGAGCTCTAGTCAGCCGTCCGCGGCGATGGCCTTGAGGATGTCGAGGCGCGACGCCCTCCACGCCGGCCAGATGGCGGCCACCACGCCGGCGATCATCGACAGCACCGTGTAGACGCCGATCCACACCCACGGCACCACGGCTCGCTCGAACCCGAAGTCGCTGAGGGCCTGGACCAGCGCGACGCCGAGCCCGACGCCCAGGACGATGCCCAGGATGGTGCCGAACAGCGCCATCACCACGGACTCCAGCGTGATCATTCCCCACACGGCCTTGCGTGTCACACCGACGGCTCGCAGCAGCCCGATCTCGCGGGTGCGCTCCGTGACGGACAGCAGCAGCGTGTTGGCCACGCCGAGGATCGCGATGAGCAGCGCCGCGCTGAGCAGCCCCGAGATGACTCCGAGCAGGATCGTCAGCACCTGGTTGAAGAACTGCTCCAGCTCGCTGGGGGACTGCACCTGCACCAGGGGGAAGTCCTCGCTGAGGTTGTCCTCGATGGCCTGTGTGGTCGCGTCGACGTCCACGTCGTCATCGAAGTCGATGAGCACCTGGAAGATGAACGGGTCGTCCGAGAGCTGCTCGCCCTGCTCCCAGTCCAGCAGGTACTGCTGGTCACCCTCGTTGAGGTAGAGCCCGGTGACGGGAACGGTGACCGATCCGGTCGCGGACTCGAAGGCGATCTCGTCGCCCACCTCGACACCGGCCTCCACCACCGACGGGTCGATGAAGGTGCCGCCGTCGATCTCGGCGAGCGGTCGATCGACGTTGAAGTCGAACACCGCGTCCGCCAGGGCCGCGTCGACCATCCCGACGGTCGTGGACGTCCCATCCACCGTGGCGTCGATTCCCGCGTAGCGCATGACGTCCCGGACACCCTCGGTGTCGGCCACGACATCGATGGCCCCCTGCGGAACGGGACCCATCTGGGCGAGGATGAACAGCTCCGCCTTGTTGGTCGCGAACTGCGAGGTGAACGTGTCCTTGACGGACTCGGTGAACGTGGCCACCAGCGCGAGCAGCATCACGCCGATCATCAGCGCCGCGGCGCTGTTGGCGGACCGGCGCGGCTCGCGGCGGATGTTGTTGGCCGCCAGCTTGCCGTTGACGCCGCCGATCGCGGCGAGAACGCCGCGCAATCCGTGCGCCAGTGGGATGAGGACCTGCGCCGCGAGCAGCGTCGTGCCCAGCACGATCAGCACGGCCCCCGCGCCCACCCAGTACGCCGGGCCGGCCACCTTCAGCTCCAGTCCCGCGACGACCGCGGCGATGCCGAGCAGAGCGAGCGCGCCGCCGACCACGTTGCGCACGCCCAGCGACTTCTTGCCGGACGTTCCCGCCTCGCGCAGCGCCTCCATGGGCGAGATCTGGGAGGCGTGGATCGCCGGCAGCAGCGCTGCGACGATGGTGACGAGCGCGCCGAGGGCGTAGCTCCACACCAGCGCCCTGACCGGCACGATCAGCGGCCCCAGGATGTCCCCACTGAACACCTCGACCAGTGCGCCGCCCGCCACGGCCAGGCCCCAGCCCAGCAGGATGCCGACCGTCGCGCCGACCAGCGCGACCACGATCGCCTCGATCAGGATCGTCGAGCGGATCTGCTTGCCCTGGGCGCCGATCGCTCGCAGGAGCCCGAACTCGCGCGTGCGCTGGGTCACGATGATGCGGAAGGTGTTCACGATGATGTAGGCCCCGACGAACAGCGCGACCAGCCCGAACACGAGCGCGAAGATGTCGATGATGTCGAGAGCCTCGTTGAGCTCCTCGACCTGCTCCGCGGCCTTGTCCTGAGCGGAGATCGCGCGCGTGCCCTCCGGAATGACCTCTCCAGCGTCGCTCACGATCGCGTCGAGGTCCGCGCCGTCCTCGGCCACGATCTCGATGCCGGAGTACCCGGTGATGCCGCCCGCCACCTCGCGCACGGTGTCGTCCGTCGCGTACATGAGCTTCGCCGTCTGCAGCTCGTTGTTCTCGCCGAACCGCACGGAGCCGACGACCTCGAGGTCGTAGACGCCGGTCTCGGTCGCGATGCCCACGACGTCTCCGGGGCTCGCCTCGAGATCCGCGTAGGTGTCGATGTCGACGGCCACCTCGCCGGGGGCCTCGGGAGCGCGCCCGTCGATCACGGTGGCACGGTCGATCCCCTCGACGCCGGTCCAGTTGTACAGCAGCGTCGGGGGCCCGGGCCGCAGGGGTTCGCCGTCGAGGCCGAGCAGCGCGCCCATCTCGTAGCGCACCGCGCCGGCCGCGTCCTCGACGCCGTCGATCGCCTGCACGGCGGCGACGTCCTCCTCCGTGAAGAGACCGGCGGCGTCCGTGGGCGAGAATCCCTCGTCCTCGGATTCCGCAGGCTCCTCCTCGATCACGACGTCGACGGTCGCGTAGATGTCACCGAAGAGGTCCGTGAAGCCCCGCGACAGCGCGCTGGTGAAGGTCATCGTCGCCGTCACCAGGGACACGCCCAGCGCTACGGCGACCACCGTGAGGATGAGCCGCTTCGGGTTGTGTCGAACCGACTTGAGAGCGAGCCTGAGCATCGCGGATCAGTGCCCCATCTGCTTCATGCGGTCGAGCACGCGGTCCGCAGTGGGCTCGCGCATCTCGTCCACGATCTTCCCGTCCTCGAGGAACAGGATGCGGTCCGAGTACGACGCCGCGGTCGGGTCGTGAGTGACCATGACGATCGTCTGCTTGAACTCCTTGACTGCGCGCTGCATGAAGGCGAGCAGCTCCGCGCCCGACCGCGAGTCGAGGTTGCCGGAGGGCTCGTCGGCGAAGATGATGTCGGGGCGCGACACCAGCGCGCGGGCGACGGCGACGCGCTGCTGCTGTCCACCGGACAGCTCCGCGGGCAGGTGCGTCAGGCGATCGCCGAGGCCCAGGATGCCGATGATCTCGTCGAACCACTCCTCGTCGACGTCGCCACCGGCGATGTCGATCGGCAGCGTGATGTTCTCGCGAGCGTTGAGCGACGGGATCAGGTTGAAGGCCTGGAAGATGAAGCCGATGTAGTCGCGCCGCACCTGCGTGATCTGCGCCTCTGACAGCTGCGTGATCACCGTATCGCCGATGGTCGACGATCCTGCCGTCAGCCGGTCGAGGCCCGCGAGCGTGTGCAGGAGCGTCGACTTGCCCGAGCCCGAGGGGCCCATGATCGCCGTGAACTCGCTGCGCGCGATGTCGACGTTGATGCCGTCGAGGGCGCGCACGGCCGCCTCGCCGTAGCCGTAGTCCTTATACCCGTCGCGCATGGTGGCGGCGAGGGCGGGGGCTGCTGTCGTGGTCATGGGTAGGCCTTTCTCGGCGGATCGTCCAGACGGCGACCAGTCTGCCAACAAGCGCTGACGCGCGGGAATCCCCCATGAGGACGGTTGGGTCGAATCGATCTCAGGGATGACCCTGGGAGGTGGTGGTCAGCCGCGCGGCAGCACGATCCCCGAGTCGTAGGCCTCCACCACGGCCTGCACGCGGTCCCGGACCCCCAGCTTGGTGAGGATGTGGCTCACGTGGGTCTTGACGGTGGTCGCGGACACCCAGAGCTCTTGCGCGATCTCCTGGTTCGACATGCCGCGCGCCATGAGCTGCAGCACCTCGACTTCGCGCTCGGACAGGTCGCCGACCGCCTCGGGCGGCGGGGTGTACTCGCCGTCGGTCTCGGCGGCGGCCGATGCGGGCTCGGGCTCCGCGCCGCGTCCGGCAAAGCGCTCGATCACCGCGCGTGTCACCTCCGGAGCGAGCAGCGCTTCGCCGCCGGCCACCACCTGGACGGCGTTCACGAGGGTGTCGCCGTCGGCGCTCTTGAGGAGGAAGCCCGATGCGCCGGCGCGGAGCGCCCGGTATACGTACTCGTCGTCATCGAACGTCGTGAGGATCACGACGCGGGTGCCGGGGTGCGCCGCGAGCACCTCTTCCGTGGCGGCGAGCCCGTCCATGCCGGGCATCCGGATGTCCATGAGCACCACGTCGGGTGCGTGATCGCGGACCAGAGCCACCGCATCGGCCCCGTCCGAGGCCTCGCCGGCGATCTCGATGCCCGGCTCCGCCTCGAGGATCATCCTCAGCCCCACGCGGACCATGGCCTGGTCGTCGACCAGCCCGACTCGAATCATGTGCTCGCTCCCTCCGCGGGCGCGGCGGACGCACCCGAGACCTGATCGTCGCTCGACGGCAGCACCGCATGGACCTCGAACCCGCCGCCGCGCCGTGGGCCGTGCGACAGCGCGCCGCCGAGCGCCTGGACGCGCTCGGCCATCCCCGCGAGCCCGTGCCCGCCGGGCAGTCGGATCGACTCGGAGGTGGTGCCGCGACCGTCGTCGACCACGGTGATGCGGACGGCGTCCGCCGTGCGCTTGACCGTGACCTCCGCGCGCGCCCCCGGCCCCGCGTGCTTGAGGGCGTTGGTGAGCGCCTCCTGGACGATGCGATACGCGCTGAGCTCGACGCCCGCCGGCACGTGGGCGGAGCCCGAGATCTCGAGCGTCACGGGCAGCCCCGAGTCCTGGACGTGCCGCACGAGGCCCGGCAGGGCCGCGAGCGACGGCATGGGCGCGAACTCGTCGATGCGCGCCGGGACGCTCACGCCATGGCCCGCCGCGATGGCGCGGTCGGCGTCGGCGCGTTCGCTGGCCTCCTGCTCGGAGGCGCGCAGCACGCCGATCATGCGCTGCATCTCCTCGAGGCCCGTCCTGCCCGAGGAGGCGATCGTGCTCAGCGTCTCCGCGAGCTCGGGGTCGGCATCTCGCACGCGCCTGCGCGCGCCCTCCGCCTGCAGCGTCATCACGGTGATCTCGTGGGCCACCACATCGTGCAGCTCGCGGGCGATGCGCGCGCGCTCGGCGCGCACCGCGTCAGTCGCGGCCTCGAAGCCCGCCTGCTCCCGCCGCACCGCGGCGACCTCGAGCTCGGTCACGCGCCGTCGGCGGCGCCGCTCGTTCAGCCCCAGCGCGAAGGGGATGACCACGCCGACGGGGATCGCGACCAGGGCGCTGGGAGGGACGGACGTCTCCGACGTGACGATGCCGATGGTCGTCCACACCAGCATCACCCCGACCAGCGCGGCGAAGTGGCGCGCGGCGATCGCGCGCGGCGTCAGCGACGCGAGCCCGTAGATCGCCAGGAACAGCGCCAGCATCGCGGGGCTGGCCTCGTAGCCCAGACCCACCACCACGAGCCACGCCGCGGCCGTGGTCCACAGCACCGCGCGCGGGTACCGCTGACGCCACAGCAGGGGGATGACCATGGCGATCAGCAGCGCATAGCCGAGCGGGTCGGGCGGCCTGATCTCGGTGACCTGAAACCCCGTCAGCGACGCGGCCCACAGCACGCTCAGCACGAGCAGGCCGCCCACGACCAGAACGTCGTTCCATCGCAGCGGTCTCAGGTCCATGGGACCTCAGCGTAGGGCGCTCGGGTGACCGCCGCATCGGCCGCGCGACCGATGCGGTCGCCGGCGCGACCGCCTCACCCCACGAAGCGGTAGCCGACTCCTCGCACCGTCTCGATCGCATCAGGACCCAGGTGGGTGCGCAGGTAGCGGATGTAGACGTCGAGGACGTTGTCCTTCGCCGCCCCGCCCCACACCTCCTCGAGGGCCTCGGTGCGCGGCACCACTTCGCCCTGCCGCGACATCAGCAGCTGCGCCAGCTGGAACTCGCGAGGGCTGAGCGGCACCTCGGCGCCGCCGCTCAGCAGGGTGCGCTCGACGGGGTCGAGCTCGCAGGAACCCACCCGGATCATGCCGCTCGACGTGATGGTGTCGTAGCCGGACCCGGGGTTGCGCGCGCGCAGCCGGATGCGGGCTACCAACTCGTCGAACGAGAACGGCTTGGGCATGTAGTCGTCGGCACCGCGTTCGAGACCTCGCACGGTGTCCTCGGCGGAGGTGCGCGCGGTGAGGATGATGACGGGGAGGTCGGACCCGTGTGCGCGGAGCTTGCGCAGCACCGTGAAGCCCTCCTGATCGGGCAGCCCGATGTCGAGCACCATGATGTCGAAGCGGTCGTACAGGGCGCGCTGCAGGCCCTCGCGGCCCGTGGAGAGGGCGGTGACCTCGATGTCGGCCGTGCGGAGCCCCTGGGTGAGCGACGCGACCAGGCGTTCCTCGTCCTCGATCAGCAGCAGTCGAATCACGATCGGGCTCCGTTCCGGGGGACGATGAGGGCGAAGGCGGATCCCTGGCCCAGTGTCGAGTCGATGGCGATGCGGCCCCCGTGAGCGCGCGCGATCGCGGCGGCGATGGGAAGTCCCAGGCCCATGCCCTCGGCCTCGGGGTCGACGCGGCTGAACCGGTCCATGACTCGCTCCTGATCCTCCGGCGCGATCCCGATCCCGGCGTCGCGCACCCACAGGTGAACCTCGTCTCCCACGATCGCAGTTCCGAGCGCGACTGGCGAGCCCTCCTCGGAGAACTTCACGGCGTTGGCGGCGAGCTGCAGCCACGCCTGCGTCAGCCGCTGCGGGTCCACCTCGACGGTGCCCCGGCCGGTCGCCTCGAGCGTCCAGTCCCGCGCCCCCAGCGCGCCCGCGCGCGCGAAGGTGGAGCGGGTCAGCTCGGCGAGATCGGTGGTCTCGCGCAGGATGAACTCCGGCCGGTCCGACTTCGCCAGCGTCACGAGGTCGTCGACCAGCCGCGACATCATCGACACCTCGTCGAGCAGGTCCCGCTGGCTGCGCTCGACCTCCTCGGGGTCGCGCGGCTCCAGGATCTCGAGGTTGGCGCGCATGATCGACAGCGGCGTGCGCAGCTCGTGGGACGCGTCGTCGAGCAGCTGGCGCTGATCGGCGAAGGCGCGCTCGAGGCGGTCGAGCATGCCGTTCACGGTGCGGGTGAGGCGGGCGAGGTCGTCGTGTCCGGTCACGGGGATCCGCTCGGCCAGGTCGTGCTCGTTGATGCTGCGGGCGCGCTCCTCCAGCACGGTGATCGGGCGCAGCATGCGGCCCACGGTGGTCCACGCGACCACGCCGATCACGGCGAGAGCCGCCACCGCGACAAGCGCGTACACGACGAACGTGTCGCGCAGGCTCTCCATCTGTGCGCCGCGGTCCTCCGCGATCGTGAACACGCCGATGGTGGTGCCATCCGGGGCCACGATCGGCACCGCGGTGTAGCGGTAGTCGGCCACGTCCGTCGTGACGGAGCGCACCCGCACGACCTCGGTGGCCATCGCCGCCGCCTCCTCGAGGAACGCGGCATCGTCCTCGAGGCGCAGCCGGTTGGGGGCCGACGGCACGAAGCGCGCGACGGTCCCGTCGTGTGCGACGGCGCTCTCGGTGGGCGTCGCGACCACGCGGATCATGGCCTCGCGCATGAGGTCGTCCGATGTGGCATAGGCCTCGCCCGTCGTGGGGTCGGGGTCGTTCGCGAGCTCGATGAAGGCCTGCGTGCGCAGCGACAGGTCCTCGGTGATCGTCGCGTCGATCCGCGCCCGTTCGATGCCGAACGCGGTGATGCCGGCGGTGGCCAGAGCGAGTCCGGTGAGGCCCACGAGGTACGCGAACACTCGCGCCCGGACCGACATGCGTCGGGCCGGGCGTGCGAGCCTGGCGAGAAACGTCGCGATGAGGTGCCTCCTGGGGTCACGCTACCGCGACGCCCGCGGACGCCCGGGTCAGTCGTCCTTGCCGCCCCAGCTCGCTCCGCCTCCGGGACGGACGCGGCGATCGCCCCAGGTGCCGTCGCCATCACCCTTGCCGGCCTCGGTCGCACCGTCGCCGTCGTCCCCCGACGATGCCTTCGGATCGTCCTGCATGGCGTTCCATGCACCGATGGCCTCGCTCCACCACCGCTTCGCATCCGCCTCGTCCCATCCATCGGGCCAGACGTCCTCGGAGGCGGCGCGCCAGGCGTCCCAGGTCAGGTCGCACGCTTCGGCGATGGGCTGGGAGTCCCGGATCCACGCGTGCAGGAGCTTCACCCAGGCGTCCGTGTCGCCATCGCTGGGCTTGGCGGGGGCATCGGGCAGCGCGCAGGTGGCCGGGGGGGCCGATGCGGCCGCGGGCTCGGGCTCGGGCTCCGGCTCGGGCGTCTCGACGGTCACGGCGATGGTCTGGAGGTCGGGGGCGTCGTCACCACAGCTCCCGGTCTCCGAGCACTCGATCGGGCCTCGCCCCACCTCGACCGGGTGCGCGGCGGGCGCGTCGGCCGTGACGGGGGCCAGCGAGGCCTCGGTGTCGACCTCGAGCTGAACCGCGGTCGCGACGGCCTGATCAGCGGGTGCCTGAGCCACGGCGGTCGCCGCCCCGACGACCATCAGTGCGATGCCGACGATGCCTGCCGCCACCGTGACGCCGCGGAGGCTGGGTGTCTGCATGCGGACAAGTGTGCCCCACGGATCCTGAGGTTGCTCTCAGGCAGTTCTCGCCGCGGAGTTCTCCACAGATCTCGCCGGCCCTCCGCTCGTCTGCTCACGCCGCACTAGGGTCGCACCACCGTGCGCGGGGGCGCGCGGGTTCGGGGGGAGGGGCGGGGATGGCTCTGAAGGTCAGCGTGGTACGCGGCGACGGGACAGAGTCGATGATCGAGCTCGGCGTCGACTCCTCTCTCACCGTCGGCGACGTCGCTCGAGAGCTGCACGAGCGCGATCCCGCACGCCGCCAAGGGAGTTCGCCGCAGCTCCTGACGTTGGCCGTCGCCCGTCACTCGGCGGGGACCCGGGACCCGGAAACCCTCGATCCAAGCCAAGGCTTCTCGTCCTCCGGGGTCCGCAGCGGTGATCATCTCGCGCTCACCCGCGCGCGGGAGCGCTCTGCGCGCCCGCCCGCCGCTCCGGCCGGGGTGGCCAGCGTGCTCGCCGGCCCGGACCGAGGCAGGTCGTTCGCGCTCCACGCAGGCGCCAACGCGGTCGGGCGCGCGGCCGACGTCGAGGTGCTGCTCACGGATCCGCTGGTGTCGCATCGCCACGCGCGCATCGTGATCGGCGAGCACCCCGAGGTCGTCGACACGGGATCGACCAACGGCGTCATGGTCGGCGACGCCTTCGTCACCCGGAGGCGCCTGCTCGACGGTGACGTCGTGCGCATCGGCGCGACCGAGTTCACCGTTGAGCGCGCGCGCACCCGCGTGGCCGGTCAAGCCGAGCCGCCGTCCGTCAGCGTCACCCGGCCGCCCCGCGTCGTGCCGCCGGCGAGCGACGAGGTGCTGGACCTGCCCGATGCTCCGCGCAGGCCGCAGCCCCGGCAGTTCCCCCGTGTCGCGCTGCTGGCGCCGGTGGCGCTGGGCCTGACGATGTACGCGGTCACCGGTCGTCTGATCTCGCTCGTGTTCGTCGCGATGGCGCCGCTGATGATGGTGGGCTCGTACGTCGACACTCGGGTGAGCGCGCGCCGGCTGCTCGGACAGCAGACTGCGGAGTTCCGCCGCGCTCTGGACCTGGCGGTGGAGACCATGACGGAGCGTCATGAGCGCGAGCGCACGACCCGGAGTCAGCGCCACCCCGCCGTCGCGGACGTCATGGACAGCGTGCGCGATCGGGGCCCTCTGCTGTGGACGCACCGTCCCGAGCATGAGGCGTTCCTGACCGTGCGCATCGGCCTCGGATCCTCCCCCGCTCGGGCGACGGCGACCGTGTCGCCCATGCGGGATGCGGTCGCCGAGACCTGGAAGGAGGCCGATGCCGTGCGCCGCCGCTTCGCGTCGATCGACGGCGTGCCCGTCACGGCCGACCTGCGCTCTGCAGGGGCGGTGGGAGTCGCCGGTGCGGCCGCGCGGGAGGGTGCGGCAGGGAGTGGGGGTGAGGTGGCGCGGGCCGATGCGGTGGCGCGCGCCGTGCTTCTGCAGCTCGCCGGGCTGCACTCGCCGCAGGAGTGCGTGATCGCCGGGTTCGTGTCGCCAGCCGAGCCGGAAGCATGGCGGTGGCTCGAGTGGCTGCCTCACACCTCGTCGCCGGCCTCCCCGCTGAGTGCGGCGCACGTCGTGGTCGGCGCCGTGGGTGCGGAGGCGCTCGTGGGCCAGCTCGAGGCGCTCGTGTCGCACCGCGCGGGCGAGGACATCGAGCACCTGGTGCCCGTGCCTCGCGGGAGCGTTCCTACGGGCGCAGGAGCCGAGGCGCCGTCGACGCCGGCGATCGTGGTCCTCGTGTGCGACGACGCCGCAGCGGACCGGGCGCGGCTGATCCGACTCGCGGAGAGGGGCGCCGACGTCAACGTGCACGTGATCTGGGTCGCCGCCTCGCCGTCACGGGTGCCCGCGGCCTGCCGGACGGTCGTGGTCGTGGACGCCGCCAGCGCGAGCGTGGGACACGTGCGCGAGGGAGCCACCAGCACGCCGGTCGACTGCGACACCGTGACGGTGGCGCAGGCCGCGGCCGTCGCGCGGCAGCTGTGCTGCCTCGAGGATGTGGGCGCCGTCGACACCGGCGACGCGGCGGTGCCCCGCTCGGTGTCTTTCCTGGACCTCCACGGGTCGGAGGCGCTCGACCCGCGCCGGGCCGGCTCGAGCTGGTCCGCGCTCGACCGCGCCGTCGCAGCACCCGAGCACGGGCCGGTGTCGCGAAGGCCGTTCACGCTGCGCGCGCTCGTCGGTCACGACGGTAGCGAGCCCTTCTACCTGGACCTGATCTCTCAGGGTCCGCACGCGCTCGTCGGCGGGACCACAGGAGCGGGGAAGTCGGAGTTCCTCCAGTCGTGGATCCTCGCGATGGCGACCGCCCACAGCCCGGCGCGGGTCACGTTCCTCCTCGTCGACTACAAGGGCGGGTCCGCGTTCGCCGAGTGCACCCGTCTTCCCCACAGCGTGGGCCTGGTGACGGATCTGGCGCCGCACCTGGTCGACCGCGCTCTCGCCTCCCTGCGCGCTGAGCTTCGGATGCGCGAGCAGCTGCTCGCACGCAAGGGGGCGAAGGACCTCAAGACCCTGGTGAGAGCCGGCGATCCGGAGGCGCCTCCCAGCCTGGTGATCGTCGTCGACGAGTTCGCCGCGCTGGTGCAGGAGGTGCCGGCCTTCGTCGATGGGGTGGTCGACATCGCCCAGCGCGGGCGATCGCTCGGCCTCCACCTGATCCTGGCGACGCAGCGACCTGCGGGCGTCATCAAGGACAGCCTTCGCGCGAACACCAACCTGCGCATCGCGCTGCGGATGGCGGACGAGCCGGACTCCGTCGACGTGCTCGGCGTGGCGGACGCGGCCCACGTCGATCCTGCCCTGCCCGGTCGCGCGATGGCTCGGACCGGACCGGGCCGCGTCGCGTCGTTCCAGGCCGCGTTCGCCGGCGCGCACTCGACGGCGGAACCGGCGACGCCGGCGGTGGCCGTCCGCGAGCTGCACTGGGGCGAGGGACGCGTGTGGGAGTCTCCCGGGTCCGCTGGGGCGCCGGTCGCGGGGGAGACCGATGCGGCGCGCATGGTTGGCGCGCTGACCGAGGCCGCGCGGCGGCTTTCGGTGCCGCCGCCGCGGCGGCCGTGGCTCGACGAGCTGGCCCCCACCTATGACCTGCTCGATCTCGCGCGTCGAGCCCGGCCTGCAGCCGCCTTCGGACTCGAGGACGATCCGGCTCGACAGTCGCAGGGGCCGGTGGCCTACGACCCGGATCGGGAGGGCACCCTGCTGGTGCTGGGAGGCTCCGGCTCGGGCACCTCGACTGCGCTGCGGTCGATCGCGTTGGGCGAGACCCTCGCGGCCGGACGGGCCCCCGTGCACATCTATGGGATCGATCGTGGGGGCGGCGGGCTCGACATGCTGCGGTCGCTCCCGAACGTCGCGGACGTGGTGCACGTCGAGGACGCGGAGCGCATCGCGAGGATGATGACGCGGCTGTGCGCCGAGGTCGAGACGCGGGTGCGCCGCGCCACCGCTGTTCGTGCCTCGAGCCTGGACGACCTCCGGGAAGGTGCCGGCGATCCCGGGCTCCCACGGCTGCTGGTGCTCATCGACGGCTTCGGTGCGTTCCAGGCCGGGTACCTCGACGACGTGGCGCGGCACGACGTGTTCCGACGGCTCGTCACCGTGATGTCCGAGGGCCGGTCCGTCGGGGTGCACGTGGCGCTCGCCGCCGACCGGCTCGGGGCCGTGCACTCGTCGGTGCAGGCGCTCGTGGGCAGGACGCTCGTGCTGCGGCTGAACGACGAGGCCCAGTACGGGCTCGTGGGACTGCGCGGGACGGCGCTGTCGCCGTCCTCACCCCCGGGGCGCGGCTGCGATGCCGCGACACGCAGGGAGTTTCAGGTGGGTGTGCTCGGCGGTGATCCAAGCGTGAGGGTGCAGGCTCTGGCCGTCGATCGCCTCGCGGCCGAGCTCCGCGCGCGAGGCGCGGTCCCCGCGGCGCCGATTCCACGCCTGCCGGCGGTGGTGAGGGCATCCAGCCTGCCCGCGGATGTCGTGGGCCTGCCGGTGCTCGGCATCGACGCCGAGACGCTCGAGCCGCGAGGCTTCGAGGTCGAGCGCCCGATCGCGATTGCGGGTCAGCCCGGGACGGGACGCTCCACCGCGCTCGCCTGGATGGCGACAGCCATCCGCCGCGCCCACCCCGCCCGCACGCTGGTGCTGCTCACACAGCGCCGCACGCGCATCGGCGCTCTACGGGCCTGGGACGCCGTCCACCAGGGCCCCAACGCGGCAGACGAGCTCCTCGAGCGATGGCGAGAGCGACTGGAGCAGGCGGCCCACGGAGACGACTCGGTGGCGCTGTGCATCGAGAACGTCCAGGACTTCGGCGGCGGGCTGGGCGATGGAGCGCTGCTCCAGGCGGTCAAGGGCGCGCGCCGGCAGGGGCACCTGATCATCGGCGAGGCCGAGACTCAGGCCTGGGCCGTCGGAGCGCTCGCATCCGAGATCAGGAGCGCTCGGCGGGGTCTGATCCTCGCCCCCGAGGGCGCCGACTGCCAGATGCTGTTCGGTGTCCAGGCGCCCCGCGCGCCGCGTGGCCCCGTGCCGCCGGGACGTGGCCTGTGGGTCGAGGCAGGACGGGTCGCGACCGTGCACATGCCGTGGCCGGACGGAGAGTTCTCCACAGATCCGACGGCAGGCCTGCCGCCGGTGGTCGCGCCTCGTTAATTTGCTCGTATGCCGCCAGGGCGGTGGCTCCGGAAGGACGGACAGCATGGCCAATCTCACCGTGACCTACGACGACCTGCGGGTCGCCGCGGACCAGCTCCTGTCGGGACAGGGCGACATCGACGGGCGTCTGTCGGGGCTCAAGGCCTACATCGATGCGCTGGTCTCCGACGGCTACGTGACGTCCGCGTCGTCGGGGGCGTTCCAGGACCAGTACACGACCTTCACGGCGTCGGCGAAGCAGACCGTGGCCGCGCTCGAAGGGCTGAGCCAGTTCCTGCGGTCCGCCGCGGACGCGCTCCAGCAGACCGATGAGGCGCTCGCGGGCTCCATCCGGGGACAGTAGGGGCGGTCGTGGGGTCCAGGCTCGTGCTCGACCTCGACGCGCTCGCCCGGTCCACGGAGCAGCTGGCCGCCATCGCGGACGGTTTTTCCGATGCCGACACGGCGGTGGACCAGGTGACGGGGGCGATCGGCGGTGCGCCGGAGACGCACGAGCTGCGCGCGGCCGTGGAGCATGTCGCCGACAGCTGGCGCATCCGCCGCGAGCAGGTTCGCGAGGAGATTCGGCAGCTGGCGCTCATCGCCGGCTCGGTCGTCGAGCACCTGGGCGACACCGACCGCGATCTCGCGTCGAGTCTGGCGTCCGCGCCGCGTTCCACGGCCCTGCTGCCGGGGGACCCCGCGCACTCGGCGAGGGCCGTGTGATGGCGGACGTCCTCGGCTCGGACCTCCCGATCGACGGCGACCCGGACACGATCGAGGAGCACGCGAGCGCGTATGGGGGCATCGCGGACGCCATCCGTGCCACGTCCGAGAATCTCGCGGCCGTCGTCAACTCGGACGTGTCGGCGAGCGATGCCGTCGACGCGTTCTCAGAGGCGGCCTCAACGGTCCACGCGCACCTGAACGCCGTGGACCAGAGGTACGACGCCCTCGCTCACCAGCTGATGGCGTTCTCGACCGAGCTGCGCTGGCTCCAGGAGCGTGCCCGGGTGGTGATGGCCGAGGCCCGCCAGGCGCATGCGGACGGCGCCGGACTCGAGGCGCGCGCAGAGGTCCTGCGGGACCACGTCGCCGCGCTCGATCCCCAGGACCCGTCCGCGTGGGGCCAGCAGTCGATGGTGGAGCACCTAGACGCGCAGGTGAGGGAGCTGCACGCGGTGGTCGCCGCGCGGAGCCACGAGCTGGACGGGCTGATCGACGATTGGCGCCGCGCCGCACAGGGGTGCGCGCTCGCGATCCGCGGCGAGGTCGAGGGGTCCACGATCAACGACTCCGCGTGGGATCGGATGATGGCCACGGTGGAAGCCGTCGTCCACGAGCTGCTCCCGCTGATCGAGATCGTCCTGGACATCCTCGCGGTGGTCCTCACGATCGCTGCGGTGCTGGTCGTGCTCACCGGTGCGGGCGCCGCTCTCGCGCCGGCGCTGTTCGCGGTCGCCCGGCTCGCGACGGTCGCGTCGAAGATCGTCAGAGCCGTCAAGGTCGCGCTCACCACGATCCTCGTGTGCGCGGGCAGGGCCTCGCCCCTCGCTCTGGCGGCGATCGGCGTGGACGCCGCGGTCGGCAAGATCGGCGGCAAGGTCGCCGATGCCGCGGTGGGAGGCGTGGCCACGCGGTTCGCCGGCAGTCGCCTCGATGACGTCGCGCGGTTCGTGGGCGCTGTCGCGGTGGCCCCCGACACCCCGAGCGTGACCTGGGTGGGGCGCGTCATCGACGCCTCTCACAGCCCCGCCGTCCGCACGGCGGAGACCGTGGCCGACACCGCGGTCGACGTCTTCCCGGGCTTCGGTCTCGCGAAAGGTGTCGATGAGGGCCTGACGCTGATGTCCGCGTGGTACCCCAGCGACCATCCCCTCAACGGATGGAGCCTCATGGGAGTCGAGCTCACCCTCGACGTCGCCGGGCTCTATGGACGGACGGGGGCCGGGCCGCACGTGCCCACGTCACCTGGCGGCCTGCTGCTCGACCCGAGCTCGGGCGTGTCCGGCCAGGGTGCGGACGCGATGGCACCCGGCGAACCGTCCCGCGCCGGAGAGGCTTCATGAGCACGGTGTCGTTCGCCGCCCCCCGCGGCTGGACCGCAGTGACGCTCGGCGAGGACCGCGCGCAGGCGATCGATGCGGCGGTGGATGCTCTGGCGTCGACGGCACATCCTGACGCGGATGGCGCCGCGCAGCGATGGCTGCGCGAACGGCTCGTCGCCGCGACCGAGGTGCCGCCAGGCGCGCGCTGCGACGTCGTCGGACTGCTCGTTGCGTCCGCGCCAGTCGCGGGCGTGACGCTGCCGCTGTCGGCGCAGATCCTCAGGCTCCACGACGGCGTCATGGCGGGAGATCCCTGGCACGACCTCGCGCTGCTCGCGGCGCAGGACGCCTCGGCGACTCCGGTGGTGGTCGGGGGAGCGGTCTCGCTCCGGACCCACGCGGTGGGCGATGTCGCCTCGGCGGTCCGCGACGAGGTCGAGGTGGCGGCGATCGGCGCTCGCGACCGGGCGGCGATCCTCGACGGACTCGCCGAGGTGCCGAGCCTGCGGGTGCGCTACTACCTGCCCGGCCTGCACGGCACGCCGTGGCATGTGGTCGCGTTCACCGCACTGCTGGGGCGCGACGACGTCGAGCTGCGCACGCTCTACCTCGACCTGTGCGACACCTTCATGCAGTCGATGCGCGTGGCCCCGGACGTGGCGTGAGCGAGGCGCCGGAGTCGGTCAGCGGTCCTCGGGACGCTGCCAGCGGAACGTTCGCACCGCGACCACGAGCGCCGCGACGAACCACGCCGTGAGCATGATCGCGGTCATCCCGTGCTGCCAGCTCCCCGTCGCCTCCTGAGCCTCGAACGTCTCGGGCAGGAAGACCGAGCGCATGCCCTGGGCCAGCCACTTCAGCGGGAAGACCTCGGCGACCGACTGCAGCCATGACGGCAGCTGCGTGAACACGAAGAACACGCCGGACGTGAACTGGAGGAACAGCACCACGGGAGTCAGGATCGCCGACGCGGCCTTGGCGTTGCGCAGCAGCGAACTGGTGGCGATGCCGATCGCGGTGGCGGCGGCGGTGCCGAGCAGGAACACCCACGCGAAGGTCACCCACTGCTCGCCCGACGGCACCTGGACGTCGTACAGCAGGATGCCCATCGCGATGAGGATCGCGATCTGCACGATCGAGACCAGCACGAGGTGCACGATCTTGCCCACGAAGAAGGCCGTGGCGGGCAGCGGCGTCGCGTGGATGCGCTTGAGGATGTCCTCGTCGCGATCGATCGCGATCGAGATCGCGAGCGACTGGAAGCCGGTGTTGAGGATACCGCTCGCGACCATGCCCGCCATCAGGTACTGCGAGAACGTGACCCCGGTGTCGCCCAGGGTCTCGCTCCCGAAGATCGCGCCGAACATCGCCAGCAGCAGCATCGGGAACGCGAAGATGAAGATCATCTGCTCGCGCGAGCGCGTGAAGTCCTTGAGATCCACGACGATGCGATCCATCGCCATGCTCGCCCACGACGGGCTGGCCGATGCGCGGGAAGGGCTGGCAGCGGAGCGTTGAGTAGTCATCGGGTCGCCTCCTCGGTTGCGGCGGCCGGTTCGGCATCGGCCTGGGCGAGGCTCGCGGCGTCCATGCCGACCAGCTGCAGGTACACGTCCTCGAGAGACGGATGGCGCACCTCGAGCTCGGGAACCTCTCCCGCGTGCCGGCCCAGGAGCTCTCTGAGGAAGGCCGAGGGCACCGACGTCGACTCGCTGCGCGGCTCGCCGCCCTCGCGCCAGGTGATGTGGGCCTCGGTCGCGCGGGCGCGCAGGCCCGCGGGCGTGTCGAGCGCCACGAGCGATCCGTTCGCGATGATGCCGATGCGGTCCGCCAGATAGTCGGCCTCATCGAGGTAGTGCGTCGTGAGCACCACCGTGGTGCCGTCCGAGGTCAGGGATTCGATCAGCCGCCAGAACTGGCGGCGCGCCTCGGGGTCGAAACCGGTGGTCGGCTCGTCGAGGAACACGAGCTCCGGCCTGCCGATGACGGCGAGCGCGACGTCCAGGCGCCGCCGCTGGCCGCCCGAGAGCAGTTGGGGCTTCTCGGAGGCCTTCTCCGTGAGGCCCACGGCAGCCAGCGCCTCGTCCACGTCTCGCGGGTTCGAGTACAGCTTGGCCGCGTGGTGCAGCGACTCGCGCGCTGTCAGGAAGCTGCGGCCCGAGGTGGTCTGGAGCATGACGCCCAGGCGCTCGCGCCACGCGCGCGTCGGGTGCGCGGGGTCGACGCCCAGCACCTGCGCCTCGCCGGCGGTGCGCTTGCGGAAGCCCTCGAGAATCTCGACGGTCGTGGACTTGCCGGCGCCGTTGGGCCCGAGCAGTGCGAAGACCTCGCCCGTGCGGATCTCCAGGTCGAGGCCGTCGACGGCGTGGTTGTCGCCGTAGGTCTTGCGCAGGCCGGTGACGCTGATCGCTGCATCGCTCATGGGAACGAGGCTAGCGAGAGCGCCCCCGCCCCGCATCGGCTGAGCGGGTGACGCGCGCATCGGCCGCGCGGCCGACGTGCGACGCCGCCCAGGCGACGGGGTGCCCCTCCGGGCCCGCGCATCGGCTGTCCGCCGTCGCGCGCGCGGCGTTACTCGGCGAGCAGCGCCTGGATGCGACCGACGCCCTCGGCGAGGTCCTCGTCGCCCAGCGCGTAGCTGAGGCGCGCGTAGCCCGAGGGGCCGAACGCCTCGCCCGGCACGACCGCGACCTCCGCCTCCTCGAGGATCACGGCGGCCAGGTCGATCGAGCTGCCGATCTCGCGGCCGCGGACCGTGCGTCCGATCCAGCCCTCCACCGACGGATAGGCGTAGAACGCTCCGGTCGGTGTCGGGACCTGGAACCCGTCGATCTCGGACAGCATCGACACCATGGTGCGGCGGCGCCTGTCGAAGGCCTCGCGCATCTTCTCGACCTCGTCCATCGGGCCGGTGAGCGCCGCGATCGCCGCGCGCTGGGACACGTTCGCGACGTTCGACGTGAGGTGGCTCTGGAAGTTGGTCGCGGCCTTGATGACGTCCTGCGGGCCCACCATCCAGCCCACGCGCCACCCGGTCATCGCGAAGGTCTTCGCGACGCCGTTGAGGACGATGCAGGTGTCGGCGAGGTCGGGCACCACCGACAGCATGGGGGTGAACTCGGCGCCGTCGTACAGCAGGTGCTCGTAGATCTCGTCGGTGATGACCCAGATCCCGTGCTCGAGCGCCCACTCGCCGATGGCCTGGGTCTGCGCGCGCGAGTAGACCGCGCCGGTCGGGTTCGACGGGCTGCAGAACAGGAGCGCCTTCGTGGCGTCCGTGCGGGCGGCCTCGAGCTGCTCCACGGTGACCAGGTAGTCCTGGTCCGCTCCCGCGAAGACCTCGACCGTGGTCGCGCCGGTGAGCCCGATCGCCTCGGGATACGTGGTCCAGTACGGCGCGGGGAGGATGACCTCGTCGCCCGGGTCGAGGATGGCCGCGAACGCCTGGAACACGGCCTGCTTGCCGCCGTTGGTGACGAGCGTCGTGGCCGGATCGATCTCGTAGCCCGAGTCGCGCTTGGTCTTGTCCGCGATCGCCTGGCGCAGCTCCGGGAGTCCGGACGCGGGCGTGTAGCGGTGGTTCTTGGGGTCACGCGCGGCCTCGATCGCCGCCTCGACGATGTGCTGCGGCGTGGGGAAGTCGGGCTCTCCGGCGCCGAAGCCGATCACGGGCCGGCCGGCTGCCTTGAGGGCCTTGGCCTTGGCGTCGACGGCGAGGGTGGCGGAGGGCGCGATGGCGCCAAGACGGGCGGAGACACGGTTCTTGGAGGTCACGGCCTCGATTCTTCCACGTTGCGCGGGAGCGGGCACCCGCCCGATGTCCCGGGTCGGGCCGCGCCGCCCGCCCCTCCGGGCACGTCCAACGCATGCTGGCCGGAATCGTCAGTGGATATTGCCTCGATCGGACAGTTCTCACGGATGGACACGCATACGTCCGTTTCTGCGGCCCCGCTCGTCGTCCACAGATCCTGGTCGCGGCCCCCACAGCAGCGCAGAACCAGGCACGGTCAGAGCATGTGCGTACGGAACCACGTCGAGCGTGTCGGGGGAGTCGCCCGCGTGAGCTGGCTGCGCGCGGGAGGGTGCTCTCGGCGCGCGATCGCGGCCGCAGTCGCAGAGGGGAGCGTCCATCGTGTGCGCCACGGAATCCTGGCCGTCCCTGACGCCGACCCGCTCGTGCTGCGAGCGGTGACGCTCCGTGGTGTGCTGACCTGCGTCTCCGCACTTGCGACTCACGGGGTCGCGATGCTCCGGGGGTCTCCCGCGGTGCACCTCGCGGTGTCGAGCACCTACACCACAGCCGGTCGGGATGTGCGTGGGGTGCGCCTCCACTACCGGGTCGATGCGCGCGGGCCGGAGGGCAACGGGCCGCCGGTGGCGGTGGTCGCCCAGGCGCTCGACGACGCGGGCAGATGTCTTGATGAGCGCAGCCACCTGGTCGCGGTCGACTCGGCCCTCCACCAGGGTCTCGTGACCCACGCGGACATCGCGGCGTTCACGGCGACCCCTGCGGCCAGGAGGCAGTGGCTGCTGGCGCACGCCGACGGCCGATCCGAGTCGGTGGGCGAGACGCTGGCGCGACTCGACTGCGTGAAGCGGGGGCTCTCGGTGCATCCTCAGCGGTTCCTGCCGCATGTCGGGCGGGTGGATCTGGTTGTCGAGGGCCAGGTGGTGATCGAGGTGGACGGCCGCGCGTTCCACTCGGATAGGGAATCATTCGTGCGTGACCGGCGTCGCGGGAGGCGCGCGGTGCGCGCTGGCCTACCCGTGTTGAGGTTTGCCGCGGCTGAGCTTCTGGGGTCCGATGCGGTGGACGTGGGGGCGGAAGTCGAGGCCTTCCTGGCCGAGCACAAGCCACGGAGGCCCGGGCGATCATGAGTGGAACCTGCGCCTGCGGGACCCTACTTACGCATGGTCGCGCCGGCCATGCGTGAGACCTGCACGACCCGGTTCGCTTTCCGCGCCGGAAACCCGTACCATTGCAGTTCGGCGATTGACAGACGTCATGGTGAAGCGCGCCCTGGTGCGGCCATCGTGAACCTGTCGGGAGCCACGGGAGCACCCACCGCTCCCGGAGGGCAGTGGCGCAATTGGTAGCGCATCGGTCTCCAAAACCGACGGTTGGGGGTTCGAGTCCCTCCTGCCCTGCTGAGCGCGGCGCGTCCGCGTCGCATTCAAACCCCTCAAGCGAAGGACTTCCCGGTGAGCGAATCTGCCGTGACGGATTCCGGAGAGAAGGACCCGCGGCACGAGAGCCGCGAGGGCCGGAGCATCTTCGGACGCATCGCGCTGTTCGTGCGCCAGGTGATCTCGGAGCTCAAGCGCGTGGTCACGCCCACCCGCGAGGAGCTGATCCGATACATCTGGATCGTGCTCGCGTTCGTGGCTGTGATGATGCTGATCACGTTCGGTCTGGACTTCGTGTTCAACTGGGCGTCCTCGCAGGTATTCGGCGGCTGACGGCCGCCCTGAAAGGTAAGTGGTGACAGGTGAGTGACGAGAAGCTCGACGCCGCCAGCGACAAGCTGGACGAGCTCGTGGCAGACATCGCCGAGGCGACCGAGCGCGCCGAGGAGGCTGCCGACGCCCCGGCCGAGGAGACCACGCCTGCCGTCGACGAGGCCGACCTGAGCGACGCCCCGGCCGACGCCGTGGTCGAGTCCGACGACGCCGTGCCGGCCGACGAGCCGGTCGAGCCCGCAGAGGCTGTCGCGGTCGTCGACGAGGCTGCAGCGGAGGAGGCGCCCGAGGCGGTGGCCGATCCCGCCGAGGACTTCCGCCTCGAGCTGCGCATGCAGGAGGGCGACTGGTACGTGGTCCACTCGTACTCGGGCCACGAGAAGCGCGTGAAGCAGGCCATCGAGCACCGCCGCGAGTCGCTCCACATGGAGGACTTCATCTTCCAGGTCGAGGTCCCCATGGAGGACGTGACCGAGGTCAAGGGCGGCCAGCGCAAGATCGTCACCCGTGTCCGCATGCCCGGATACGTCCTGGTGCGCATGCACCTCACCGACGAGTCGTGGGGAACCGTGCGCAACACCCCCGGCGTCACCGGCTTCGTGGGCCACGCCCAGCAGCCCGTGCCGCTGACCATGGACGAGGTGTACGGCATGCTCGCCCCGTCGCAGCCCGCAGCGGAGGCGGCCGAGCCCGAGGCCGACGCCCCCGCGAAGCCGGTGGAGGTCGACTTCGAGGTCGGCGAGTCGATCACCGTCGTCGACGGCCCGTTCGCGACCCTCCCCGGCACCATCTCCGAGATCAGCGTGGAGTCCCAGAAGCTCCACGTACTCGTTTCCATCTTCGGCCGGGAGACCCCGGTCGAGCTGGGATTCACCCAGGTCACCAAGATCTAGGCTCCCCAGCACACCAGGCGGCGCCCGCCGCCACGAACCACAGAAGGACCCGAAACCACCATGGCAGCACCGAAGAAGAAGGTCGCCGGCCTGATCAAGCTCCAGATCCAGGCTGGCGCGGCCAACCCCGCGCCGCCCGTGGGCCCCGCCCTCGGACAGCACGGCGTCAACATCATGGAGTTCTGCAAGGCCTACAACGCGGCCACCGAGTCGCAGCGCGGCAACGTGATCCCCGTGGAGATCACGGTCTACGAAGACCGTTCCTTCACGTTCATCACGAAGACCCCGCCGGCCGCAGAGCTCATCAAGAAGGCCGCAGGCGTCCAGAAGGGCTCCGGCGTCCCGCACACGGACAAGGTCGGCTCGATCACCGACGCTCAGGTCCGCGAGATCGCCGAGCAGAAGATGGCCGACCTCAACGCCAATGACATCGACGCCGCCGCGAAGATCATCGCGGGCACCGCGCGCTCGATGGGCATCACCGTCAACTAGCACCACCCAGTGGGAGGGGGCGCGCTGCCCCGAACCACGACTGCACAGGAAAGAGAAGCAGATGACCAAGCGCTCCAAGGCTTACAAGGATGCGGCGCAGCTCGTCGACCGCACCCAGCTGTACACCCCGCTCGAGGCCGTGCGCCTCGCGCAGAAGACGTCCTCCAAGAACACCGACGCGACCATCGACGCGGTGTTCAAGCTGGGCGTCGACCCCCGTCACGCGGACCAGGCCGTCCGTTCCACCGTCATCCTGCCCCACGGCACCGGCAAGACCGCTCGGGTCCTGGTCTTCGCCAACGGTGACAAGGCAGAGGCGGCACGCGAGGCCGGCGCCGACATCGTCGGCGGCGACGAGCTCATCGAGGAGGTGCAGGGCGGTCGGCAGGACTTCGACGCCGTCGTCGCCACCCCTGACCTCATGGGCAAGGTCGGCCGTCTGGGCAAGGTGCTGGGTCCCCGTGGCCTCATGCCGAACCCCAAGACCGGCACCGTGACCATGGACGTGGTCAAGGCCGTGTCCGACATCAAGGGCGGAAAGATCGAGTTCCGCGTCGACAAGCACGCCAACCTCCACACGGTGATCGGCAAGGCGTCGTTCGGCGACGAGAAGCTGCTCGAGAACTTCCAGGCCGTGCTCGACGAGGTCAACCGCGTCAAGCCGTCCGCCTCCAAGGGCCGCTACATCATCAAGGCCTCGGTCTCGGCGACCACCGGCCCGGGAATCCCCGTGGACACGGCCGCCAAGGCGGAGAAGTAACGCCCGCATAGACGCACTCGCGCGAGTCCCGGCGACCCCGGGATGAGCGTCGCGAGAGCACGTGTCGTGCCCGAGCCGTGACCCGGCGATGGCGCGGCACCCGGCCCGGCTCCCCCGTCAGGGGAAGCCGGGCCTTCTGGCGTCTCGGCGGGGTTCGCCTCGCATTCACCGTCCCGACAGCCCTCCGTCACCTCGGAGCCCTAGCGTGGACTGCGGCGCAGGTCCGAGCGCCGCAGGAGGTGACGACGTGCCCGTACAGCCGCCGATCGTGTGCTCGTTCCACACGCCGGACGCGTACTACCGAGAGCACGGCGACCGCCTCCGGGCGTCACTCGACCGGCTGGGCCTCGATCACGACGTCCGCCAGATCGAGAAGGCTCCCGACCAGGACTGGGCCGATGTCTGCCGGCAGAAGATCGCCTTCCTCGCGGAGGTCTGTGAGGCCCACCCCGATCGAGCGGTGTTCTGGATCGACGCGGACTGCTCGCTGCTGTCGATGCCCGAGTGGGTGCGGTCCTTCAGCGCGGACCTGGTGGGATTCCAGCGCGGATTCGGCAGCCCCCTGGCCATCGGCTACGCGCGCCGGACGCGGTTCTGGGAGCCGTGCTTCTTCGGCATCAGTCCCTCCACTGAGGGCCGCCGGTTCATCGCGGACGCCGCGCGCCTCGAGGCGGCGTCGGACGTGAAGGCCACCGACGACTACTTCTTCGAAGAGGCGTGGCGCGCCAACGCGCACCGACTCTCGTTCCAGGTGATCCCGTCGTCAGCCGTCGTGTCGCCCGAGACGATCGTCAGCGACGCCTCGCGCCCGTTCTTCGCCTTCGGTTCATCGGGACACGTCGCCGAGTTCAAGGACAAGGTGGCCCAGCACGGGAGCGTGGGAGGACCGCGCCGGCAGTCCGTCGCGTCGCGAGTTCGCCGCGCCGGACTCGCGGCCGCGAAGAGAGCGGAGCGGGCCCTGCCGGCGCCGACCGCGCGCACGCTCCGGCGCGCCGCCGATGCGGCGGGCGTGACGAGCGTCCTGACCGGGGGAGCGTTCGCGGGGCAGGCCTCGGATCCCGCGGCACCGTCCCCCGCCCGTCGCGCGCTGATCGAGACCACCGTGGCACGCGCGCAGCGCGGCGAGTCGGCCGCCTACGAGGAGTCGCGGCGGGCCGTCGAGACCGGGTCCGTGCCCACGGACAAGGAGCGCTTCGCGCTGCGTGCCGCGAGCGCCTTCCATCACCACGCGACCACCGGCCACGGCTCGCCGATCGCGCTGGCCTGGTGGCCGCGCCCGTTCCCCGGGAACTTCGGGGACTGGCTGAGCCCGCTCATCGTCGGACACGCGACCGGGCGCCCCCTGCGCTTCCAAGCACCCACCGCGAAGGCGGCGGAACCCCACCTGATGGCTCTCGGGTCGATCGCGCGCTTCGCCAAGCGCAGCTCGACGGTGGTCGGGACCGGGGTCTCGACGCTCGACGTGGAGCTTGCCGCCAAGGCACGCTGGGTGTCGGTGCGGGGGCCGTTGACCGCGCAGGCCCTCCGCAACTCGGGTGGGCCGGACGTCGACAGGTTCGGCGACCCCGGGGTGCTCGTGCGACGCGCGGTGCCGCTCGAGCGTGGCGCCACGAACGGGCGCGTCGCGCTGGTGCGCCACTACGCGCACCTCCCGGTCCCGGTCCAGCTCTCGGATGACATGGACGAGTTCAGCGTGCTCGCCGCCCATCCCGACGAGCTCACGTCGCTGCTGTCCTCGCTCGTGCGCTACGACCGCGTGGTCACGAGCGCCATGCACGTCATGATCGCGTGCCACAGCTACGGGATCCCGTGCGCGCTCGTCACCTTCGAGGGCGTCGAGGATGCGGTGCCGGGCAGCGGCGTCAAGTACGAGGACTACGCGCTCGGCGTGGGCATTCGGGGCCTGCGCGGACCGAACCCGGTTCCGGCGGATCTGCGGGGCGTCGCGCTCGACGCCCTCACGCTGGACATCCGGCTCGACGACGCGGTGCTCGACCAGGTGGCGACCGCGATGAGGGACGCGCTGGCCCCCGTCGAGCGCTTCCCCGCGATCTAGGCAGGCGCGACCTCGCCGCGACGTCGGCCCGACCTCGGCACGACCATGGCGCCCGGACCGGCCCCGTGCCTTGATACCTTGTGGCGAGGTCGACGGGACGGTGCGGCCGCGTTTCGGAGGACTCATGCACGCTGCGGCGGCCCACGACGGGCTGACCATCGGATACTCGACCCTGCCCGAGCGCGTGGCGGCGATCAAGGTCCCGGCGCGCGAAGACGTCCGCTGCGTGGTCGTCATCCAGACCGGCAGGGGCGATCACGATTCCGCGACGCTGACGGAGCAGGTCCGCAGGCTCGAGGCCGCGGGTGCGACGGTCGCGCTGCTCGACTCGCTCGGAGTCGCGAAGAGCCGCAACGAGGCCATGCGCCTCACGCGCACCCGCTACCTGCTGTTCGGCGACGACGACGTGTCCGTGGACTTCGATGCGGTCGATGCGGTGGTCGCCCGCATGGACGACCAGGGCCTGGCGCTCGCGCTCGGGCGGGCGACGGATCCCGACGGAGTGCTCCGCAAGGACTACGCCGAGGAGGAGGTCCCGCTCACCCGGCGCAACAGCGGCAAGGCGGCGACGTACGAGATGGTCGTCGACGTGGAGCGGGCCAGGGCGGCTGACGTGTGGTTCGACGAACGCTTCGGCGCCGGCGTGCCGCAGTACCTCGGCGACGAGTTCATCTTCATCGTCGACCTGCTCGATGCCGGCCTGGAGGCACACGCGGTGCCCGAGGTGGTCGCGGTGCATCCGCACGAGAGTTCGGGCTCGCGGTGGGGGACCGACGCGGACACCGATGCCAGGGCAGCCGTGCTCGATCGGGTCTTCGGCGCGAGATCCCCGCTCTACAAGGCCGCATTCGCGGTGCGCCACTTCGAGCGGCTCGGAGGCTTCCGCGGAGCCTGTCGACTGGTCCGGTCGACTGAGCGCTCGCGGGCCCGCTGACGCCCGCGGCGGCGGCATTTGCGCGCAGCGGCCTCGGTCCCGTACCATTGCAGGGCCCAAGACCGCCGGTCGTCGGGCCCGGGCAACCGGGAACGGCCGAAGCTCCGCAGCAGCGGGGACCAGCGCAGGTGAGATCGACAGCGTTCGAGCGCACTCATGGGCGACCTTCGGGTCGCCTTTCGCATGTGCGGCCGATGCGCGTGCCGGCCCCGCCTGTGCGGGGCCTTTCTGCTTCCCGGGTCGGGACGCCTCCGTGAGGAGGCGACGGTGGTCACCCGAAGGAAGGACAACTATGGCGACGCCAGACAAGGTGGCGGCAGTCAAGGAGCTCGCGGACGCGTTCCGTGAGTCCAGCGCTGTCGTGGTCACCGAGTACCGCGGTCTGTCTGTCCCGCAGCTCGCCGAGCTGCGCGGAAAGATCCGTGGCGCCGCGACCTACACGGTCGCGAAGAACACTCTGACGGCGCTCGCGGCCAAGGAAGCCGGCGTGGAGGGTCTCGACGACCTCTTCGTGGGTCCCACGGCCATTGCATTCGTCACCGGCGATCCGGTGGAGGCTGCAAAGGGTCTGAAGGAGTTCGGCAAGGACAACGAGGCGCTCGTCATCAAGGGCGGCGTGCTCGATGGAAATGTCATCTCGGCTGACGAGATCAACAAGCTCGCAGACCTCGAGTCCCGTGAGGTCCTGCTCGCCAAGGCAGCCGGCGCCATGAAGGCGTCGCTGTTCAGCGCGGCATACCTGTTCCAGGCACCGCTCGCCCAGGCGGCGCGTGCTGTCGACGCCCTGCGTGCCAAGCAGGAAGAAGCGGCCTAAGCGGTCGCGATCCCCATCGCAAGAACCTGCTGCCACGCAGCACGAAAGTTAGGAAAACATCATGGCTAAGCTCTCCACCGAGGAGCTCATCGAGCAGTTCAAGGAGCTCTCGCTCATCGAGCTGTCCGAGTTCGTGAAGGCGTTCGAGGAGACCTTCGAGGTCACCGCCGCCGCCCCGGCCGCTGTGGCCGTTGCCGCCCCGGGTGCCGCTGGCGGCGACGCCGGTGCCGCCGTCGAGGAGAAGGACGAGTTCGACGTCATCCTCGCGGCCGTCGGCGACAAGAAGATCCAGGTCATCAAGGAGGTGCGCGCGCTCACGTCGCTCGGCCTCGGCGAGGCCAAGGCGCTCGTAGACGAGGCTCCCAAGCCCGTCCTCGAGGGCGCGAAGAAGGAGGACGCGGAGAAGGCGAAGGAGCAGCTCGAGGCTGCCGGCGCCACCGTCGAGCTCAAGTAACTCGACACCGCATCCCGCGCGAAGGCCGGGTCGCCCGTCAGGGCGGCCCGGCCTTCGCCGTTTCCGGCCGCATCGTGCCTTACCGGGCCACCGCATCGGCCCGCCGTACCGGGCCCGCCTTCCCGGTGGGGGTGCCGCCCGCAGGGCCGATGCGTGGGTCGCCTGAGGTGGGGGAGTAGGCTTGAGGTGCAGGGGCAGCCCCGTCAGGTCACGAAACGGTGACGACACGGTGCGTCTCCCTTGACGGGATCGCGAGACCCGGTGGACAATCGCGCGCCTGGCGGCTATCGTTGGTAGTTGCGCTGTCTATGCCCTGCCCTCATATGCCTACCTGGCGTGCGTCCGCTCTGAGAGTGGCTTCGCCCCAGGGTCCGGTGGAGCCGTGGTCTGAGACGCGCGTCACGCACGCTATCAAAAGGGAAGGACCCGCCCTTGGCTGCCTCGCGCACCCCCTCGGCAACTGCCATCGCCAACCGTTCAGCATCTCCGCGCATCTCGTTCGCACAGATCGATGAGCCCATCGAGGTTCCCAACCTGCTGGGAATCCAGACGGAGAGCTTCGACTGGCTCGTCGGAAACGCCGCCTGGCAGGCGCGCGTTGCGACCGCTCAGAAGGAGGGGCGCGACGACGTCCCCGAGATCGCCGGTCTCCAGGAGATCTTCGACGAGATCTCCCCGATCGAGGACTTCGGCCAGACGATGTCGCTGAGCTTCTCGGACCCGTACTTCGAGGAGCCGCGCCACACTCCTGAGGAGTGCAAGGAGAAGGACTTCACCTACGCCGCCCAGCTGTTCGTGACTGCAGAGTTCATGAACAACACCACCGGCGAGATCAAGTCCCAGACCGTCTTCATGGGCGACTTCCCGCTCATGACCCCCAAGGGCACGTTCATCGTCAACGGCACCGAGCGCGTGGTCGTCTCGCAGCTGGTCCGTTCGCCGGGCGTGTACTTCGAGCGCACCCCCGACAAGACGTCGGACAAGGACATCTTCACCGCGAAGCTGATCCCGTCGCGCGGCGCGTGGCTCGAGTTCGAGATCGACAAGCGCGACGCCGTGGGCGTGCGCGTCGACCGCAAGCGCAAGCAGCCGGTCACGCTGTTCCTCAAGGCGCTCGGCATGACCGACGAGCAGCTCGCGGACGAGTTCAAGGACTTCCCCGCGATCCTCGAGACCCTCGAGAAGGACACCGTCCACTCGCAGGAGGAGGCGCTCGTCGACCTCTACCGCAAGCTGCGTCCGGGCGAGCCCCCCACGGTCGAGGCGGGCCAGAACCTGCTCGACAACTTCTACTTCAACGCCAAGCGCTACGACCTCGCGAAGGTCGGCCGCTTCAAGCTCAACAAGAAGCTCAAGGTCGGCAAGGCCCTGGGCGACTCGGTGCTGAGCCTCGACGACGTCGTCGCCACGGTGAAGTACGTCGCCGCCGCGCACGCCGGCCACGCGACCTTCGAGTCCCTCGCGGGCACCGTCGAGGTCGAGACCGACGACATCGACCACTTCGGCAACCGCCGCATCCGCGCGGTGGGCGAGCTGGTGCAGAACCAGATCCGCACCGGGCTGTCGCGCATGGAGCGCGTGGTTCGCGAGCGCATGACGACTCAGGACGTCGAGGCCATCACGCCGCAGACCCTGATCAACACGCGTCCCGTGGTCGCCGCGATCCGCGAGTTCTTCGGCACGTCGCAGCTGTCGCAGTTCATGGACCAGAACAACCCGCTCGCGGGTCTGACCAACAAGCGCCGCCTCTCGGCGCTCGGCCCCGGCGGCCTCTCGCGTGACCGCGCCGGCATGGAGGTCCGTGACGTCCACCCGTCGCACTACGGCCGCATGTGCCCGATCGAGACCCCTGAGGGTCCGAACATCGGTCTGATCGGTGCGCTCGCGACCTACGGCCGCGTGAACCCGCTCGGCTTCGTCGAGACCCCCTACCGCAAGGTCATCAAGGGCAAGGTCTCGGACAAGGTCGACTACCTGACCGCGGACGACGAGGACCACTTCGTCATCGCCCAGGCGAACGCCGAGCTGTCGGACGACAACTCGTTCGCCGAGGAGCGCGTCCTGGTCCGCTCGAAGGGTGGCGAGGTCGAGTTCGTGCCCCGCGACGCCGTGGACTACATGGACGTCTCGCCGCGCCAGATGGTGTCGGTCGCGACGGCCCTGATCCCGTTCCTCGAGCACGACGACGCCAACCGTGCGCTCATGGGCGCCAACATGCAGCGCCAGGCTGTGCCGCTGGTCCGCTCCGAGGCGCCGCTTGTCGGCACCGGCATGGAGCGCCGTGCGGCGATCGACGCCGGCGACGTGGTCGTGGCCACCAAGCCCGGCGTCGTCACCGAGGTCAGCTCTGACCTGGTCACCGTCGCCAACGACGACGGCACCACCGGTTCTTACCGCATCTCGAAGTTCCAGCGCTCGAACCAGGGCACCAGCTACAACCAGCGGGTGCTCGTGGACGAGGGCGACGCGCTGGTCGAGGGCTCGGTCATCGCCGACGGTCCGTCGACGGACAACGGCGAGCTCGCGTTGGGTCGCAACCTGCTCGTGGCGTTCATGTGCTGGGAGGGCCACAACTACGAGGACGCGATCATCCTGTCGCAGCGCCTCGTGGAGGACGACGTCCTGTCCTCGATCCACATCGAGGAGCACGAGGTCGACGCCCGCGACACCAAGCTGGGCCCGGAGGAGATCACCCGCGACATCCCCAACGCCTCTGAGGAGGTCCTCGCGGACCTCGACGAGCGGGGCATCGTGCGCATCGGCGCCGAGGTCCGCGCGGGCGACATCCTGGTCGGCAAGGTCACGCCCAAGGGCGAGACCGAGCTCACCCCGGAGGAGCGCCTGCTGCGCGCCATCTTTGGCGAGAAGGCGCGCGAGGTGCGCGACACCTCGCTGAAGGTCCCCCACGGCGAGTCGGGCACCGTCATCGGCGTGCGCGTGTTCACCGAGGAGGACGGCGACGACCTGCCTGCCGGCGTGAACGAGCTGGTGCGCGTCTACATCGCCCAGCGCCGCAAGATCCAGGAGGGCGACAAGCTCGCTGGACGCCACGGCAACAAGGGCGTCATCTCCGTGATCCTGCCCCAGGAGGACATGCCGTTCCTCGAGGACGGCACCCCCGTCGACGTGATCCTCAACCCGCTGGGCGTGCCCGGCCGCATGAACGTCGGCCAGGTGCTCGAGACCCACACGGGCTGGGTGGCCAAGCACGGCTGGGACGCCACGGACGTGAAGGACGACTGGGCCAAGCGCATCCCCGCGGCCGCCAAGAAGTCCGAGCCGGGCACCCCGGTCGCGACGCCGGTGTTCGACGGTCTGCAGGAGCAGACGCTGGTCAACCTGCGCTCGACCATCAACCCGAACCGCGACGGCGACCGTCTGGTCAACGAGGACGGCAAGGCGCGGCTCTTCGACGGCCGCTCCGGCGAGCCGTTCCCCGAGCCGGTGGCGGTGGGCTACAAGTACATCCTGAAGCTCCACCACCTCGTGGACGACAAGATCCACGCCCGCTCGACCGGTCCGTACTCGATGATCACGCAGCAGCCGCTGGGCGGAAAGGCCCAGTTCGGCGGCCAGCGCTTCGGCGAGATGGAGGTGTGGGCACTCGAGGCGTACGGCGCTGCCTACGCGCTCCAGGAGCTGCTGACCATCAAGTCGGATGACGTCGTGGGCCGCGTGAAGGTGTACGAGGCCATCGTCAAGGGGCAGAACATCCCCGACCCGGGCCTGCCGGAGTCCTTCCGGGTGCTCATGAAGGAGATGCAGTCGCTCTGCCTGAACGTCGAGGTCCTCAACTCCGAGGGTCACGTCGTCGAGATGCGCGAGTCCGAGGAGGACGCGTATCAGGCCGCCGAGTCTCTCGGCATCTCCCTGTCCAGCCGCCCGGACGCCTCCAGCGTCGACGAGATCTAAGAAGAGGGAATCGAACGAATGCTTGACGTCAACGAGTTCGGCGACCTGCGCATCGGCCTGGCGACCGCGGAGGACATCCGCACCTGGTCCCACGGCGAGGTGAAGAAGCCTGAGACGATCAACTACCGCACCCTGAAGCCGGAGAAGGACGGGCTCTTCTGCGAGAAGATCTTCGGTCCCACCCGCGACTGGGAGTGTGGCTGCGGCAAGTACAAGCGTGTGCGCTACCGGGGCATCATCTGCGAGCGCTGCGGCGTCGAGGTGACCCGCTCGCGCGTGCGTCGTGAGCGGATGGGCCACATCGAGCTCGCCGCGCCCGTGACCCACATCTGGTACTTCAAGGGCGTGCCTTCGCGCCTGGGGTACCTCCTCGACCTGGCCCCCAAGGACCTCGAGAAGGTCATCTACTTCGCCGCCTACATGGTGACCGAGGTGGACGAGGACGGCCGTCACGAGGACCTTCCGAAGCTCCGCAACGAGATCGAGAAGGAGAAGAAGCTCATCGCGGGCCAGCGCGACGCGGACATCAACACCCGCGCCGAGAAGCTCGAGAAGGACCTCGCGGAGCTCGAGGCCGAGGGCGCCAAGGCCGATGCCAAGCGCAAGGTCAAGGACGGCGCGGAGCGTGAGATGGCGAACCTGCGCAAGCGCGCGGACGCCGAGATCGACCGCCTCGACCAGGTCTTCGACCGGTTCGCGAACCTCAAGGTCCAGGACCTCGAGGGCGACGAGCTGCTGTACCGCGAGCTCTCGCGCCGCTACGGCTCGTACTTCAAGGGCTCGATGGGCGCCGAGGCGATCCAGAAGCGCCTCGAGACCTTCGACCTCGAGACCGAGGCGGAGAACCTGCGCGACATCATCGCGAACGGCAAGGGACAGCGGAAGACCCGCGCGCTCAAGCGCCTCAAGGTCGTCAACGCGTTCCTCACGACCACCAACTCGCCCGCGGGCATGGTGCTCGACGCCGTCCCGGTGATCCCGCCGGACCTGCGTCCGATGGTCCAGCTGGACGGTGGCCGCTTCGCGACTTCCGACCTCAACGACCTGTACCGCCGCGTCATCAACCGCAACAACCGCCTCAAGCGCCTGCTCGACCTCGGGGCCCCCGAGATCATCGTGAACAACGAGAAGCGCATGCTGCAGGAGGCCGTGGACGCGCTGTTCGACAACGGCCGCCGTGGTCGCCCGGTGACGGGTCCCGGCAACCGCCCCCTCAAGTCCATCTCGGACATGCTCAAGGGCAAGCAGGGCCGCTTCCGCCAGAACCTGCTGGGCAAGCGCGTCGACTACTCGGGCCGTTCGGTCATCGTGGTCGGCCCGCAGCTCAAGCTGCACCAGTGCGGCCTGCCCAAGCAGATGGCGCTCGAGCTGTTCAAGCCGTTCGTGATGAAGCGCCTCGTGGAGCTCAACCACGCGCAGAACATCAAGTCCGCCAAGCGGATGGTCGAGCGTTCGCGTCCCGAGGTCTGGGACGTGCTCGAGGAGGTCATCACCGAGCACCCGGTGCTGCTGAACCGTGCGCCCACGCTGCACCGTCTGGGAATCCAGGCGTTCGAGCCGCAGCTGGTCGAGGGCAAGGCCATCCACCTGCACCCGCTCGTCTGCGGCGCGTTCAACGCCGACTTCGACGGTGACCAGATGGCGGTCCACCTGCCGCTGTCCGCCGAGGCCCAGGCCGAGGCGCGAGTGCTGATGCTGTCCTCGAACAACATCCTCAAGCCCTCGGACGGCCGCCCCGTGACCATGCCCTCGCAGGACATGATCATCGGCCTGTACCACCTCTCCCTCCACAAGGAGGGCGAGAAGGGCGAGGGCCGCTCGTTCACCTCGGTGGCCGAGGCTCGCATGGCCTTCGACGCCGGCGACATCTCGCTCAACGCGGAGATCGCGCTGCGCGTGGACGGCGACACCGTGCCGCCGCTGGGCGTCGAGCTGGGCGAGGACGTCGTGGAGGGTGCGCCGTTCACGCTCACCACCACGCTGGGCCGCGCGCTGTTCAACGAGCTGCTGCCCGTGTCCTTCCCTTACGTCAACCGCGACGTCGACAAGAAGGTGCTCGGCAACATCGTCAACGAGCTCGCGGAGCGCTACCCGAAGGTCGAGGTCGCTGCCTCGCTCGACGCGCTCAAGTCCGCCGGCTTCCACTGGGCCACGCGCTCGGGCGTCACCATCGGTATCGGTGACGTCGCGACTCCTGCCAACAAGCAGGACATCCTCGAGCGCTACGAGGCTCAGGCCGTCAAGGTCCAGGAGCAGTTCGAGACCGGTCTGATCACCGACGACGAGCGCCGTCAGGAGCTCATCGAGATCTGGACCCAGGCCACGAACGAAGTCGACAAGTCCATGCGGGAGTCCTTCCCCCAGCACAACACCGTCCACACCATGGTCGGCTCGGGTGCTCGCGGAAACTGGATGCAGGTCCGTCAGATCGCCGGTATGCGCGGCCTGGTGGCCAACCCGAAGGGCGAGATCATCCCGCGTCCGATCAAGTCGAACTACCGCGAGGGCCTGTCCGTCCTCGAGTACTTCATCGCGACCCACGGTGCCCGCAAGGGCCTCGCCGACACCGCGCTGCGCACCGCCGACTCGGGCTACCTGACCCGTCGTCTGGTGGACGTGTCGCAGGACGTCATCGTCCGCGAGGCCGACTGTGGCACCGAGCGGGGCCTGTCGATGCCGATCGTGGAGACCACGGCCGGCGGGGACAAGGTCAAGCATGAGCGTGTGGAGACCTCGGTCTTCGCCCGCACGCTGGCGACCGATGTCGTGGACGCCGGCGGCGATGTGGTCGCCAAGGCCGGTGCGGACGTGGGCGATGTGCTCATCGACGCGCTGATCGAGAAGGGCGTCGAGGAGGTCAAGGTCCGCTCGGTCCTGACCTGCGAGTCCAAGGTCGGCACGTGCGCCAAGTGCTACGGCCGCTCGCTCGCGACCCGTGAGCTCGTCGACATCGGCGAGGCCGTCGGCATCGTCGCAGCCCAGTCCATCGGTGAGCCCGGTACCCAGCTGACGATGCGTACGTTCCACACCGGTGGTGTGGCGTCCGCTGACGACATCACGCAGGGTCTGCCGCGTGTCCAGGAGCTGTTCGAGGCCCGCACCCCCAAGGGTGAGGCCCCGATCACCGAGGTCGCCGGAACTCTGAAGGTCGACGACTCCGAGGCGACCCGTCGCCTCGTGGTCACGCCCGACAACGGCGACGACGTCTTCGAGTACCCGGTCACCAAGCGTTCGCGCCTCCTGGTCCAGGACGGCGAGCACGTGGAGGTGGGCCAGCAGCTCGTCGCCGGTGCCGTCGACCCGAAGAGCGTGCTGCGCATCCTCGGCCCCCGCGCCACCCAGAAGCACCTGGTGGACGAGGTCCAGGAGGTCTACCGCTCGCAGGGCGTGGAGATCCACGACAAGCACATCGAGGTCATCGTGAGGCAGATGCTGCGTCGCGTGACGATCCTCGAGGCCGGCGATGCCCCGCTGCTGCCGGGCGAGCTGGTCGAGCGCGCTCGCTTCGAGACCGCCAACCGTGAGACCGTGACGAAGGGCGGCAAGCCGGCATCGGCCCGCCCGGAGCTCATGGGCATCACCAAGGCGTCGCTGGCGACGGACTCGTGGCTGTCCGCGGCCTCCTTCCAGGAGACCACGCGCGTCCTCACCGAGGCAGCGATGTCCGGCAAGTCCGACCCGCTGGTGGGACTCAAGGAGAACGTCATCCTCGGAAAGCTGATCCCGGCAGGCACCGGCCTGCACCAGTACGCCACCGCCACGGTCGACCCGACCGAGGAGGCCAAGGCGAACCTGTTCCCGACCTTCGGCTACGAAGAGTGGGACGGTCAGTACTTCTCGGAGGGCACCGGCGAGGCCGTGCCGCTCGAGGAGTTCGACCTCCCGCGCGAGTAGCGCTGTCCGGGCCGCGGAGCGCGCCTGCTTCGCTTTGACGATGGCGCGGGTCACGGGTATCGTTGATACTCGTGCCCGCGTCGTCGGGCCCCCACGCGCGCCCTGTCGGGCGCGCCCACCACTGGAACGACACGCCCGGGCGCGGGGGTCGGACCGCCACGAGTTTCGCAACACAGAACAGACGGAGATGTAGTGCCTACGATTCAGCAGCTGGTCAGGAAGGGCCGCCAGGACAAGCCGGGTAAGACCAAGACCCCGGCGCTCAAGGCGAGCCCGCAGCGTCGCGGTGTGTGCACGCGTGTGTACACCACCACCCCCAAGAAGCCGAACTCGGCTCTCCGCAAGGTCGCTCGCGTGCGCCTGTCCAGCGGCATCGAGGTCACGGCCTACATTCCGGGCGAGGGCCACAACCTGCAGGAGCACTCGATCGTGCTCGTGCGCGGTGGCCGTGTGAAGGACCTGCCCGGTGTCCGCTACAAGATCGTCCGCGGCTCGCTCGACACCCAGGGTGTCAAGGGCCGCCAGCAGGCCCGCAGCCGCTACGGCGCCAAGAGGGAGAAGAAGTAATGCCTCGCAAGGGACCGGCCCCCAAGCGGCCGCTCATCAATGACCCGGTGTACGGCGCCCCCGTCGTCACCCAGCTGATCAACAAGGTGCTGCTCGACGGCAAGAAGTCGACCGCCGAGGCGATCGTCTACGGCGCCCTCGAGGGTGTCCGCGAGAAGTCCGGCCAGGACCCCGTGACCGTGCTCAAGCGCGCGCTCGACAACATCCGTCCCGCCCTCGAGGTCCGCAGCCGCCGCGTCGGTGGCGCGACCTACCAGGTGCCGGTGGACGTGCGTCCGACCCGCTCGACCACGCTCGCGCTGCGCTGGCTCGTCGACTTCTCGCGCGCCCGTCGCGAGAAGACCATGACCGAGCGCCTCATGAACGAGATCCTCGACGCTTCGAACGGCCTCGGCGCCGCGGTGAAGCGCCGCGAGGACATGCACAAGATGGCCGAGTCGAACAAGGCGTTCGCGCACTACCGCTGGTAGTCGCGACACCGCGTTCGACGGAAACCCCAAGGAGAACCACTCGTGGCACAGGACGTGCTCACGGACCTCACCAAGGTCCGCAACATCGGCATCATGGCGCACATCGACGCCGGCAAGACCACCACCACTGAGCGCATCCTGTTCTACACGGGTGTGAACTACAAGATCGGTGAGACCCACGACGGTGCGTCGACCACTGACTGGATGGAGCAGGAGCAGGAGCGCGGCATCACGATCACCTCGGCCGCGGTGACCTGCTTCTGGGACAACAACCAGATCAACATCATCGACACCCCGGGTCACGTGGACTTCACCGTCGAGGTGGAGCGCTCGCTGCGCGTCCTCGACGGCGCGGTCGCGGTGTTCGACGGCAAGGAGGGCGTGGAGCCCCAGTCGGAGAACGTGTGGCGCCAGGCCGACAAGTACGACGTCCCCCGCATCTGCTTCGTCAACAAGATGGACAAGCTGGGCGCTGACTTCTACTTCACGGTCGACACCATCGTGAAGCGCCTGGGCGCCAAGCCGCTGGTCATCCAGCTGCCCATCGGTGCGGAGAACGACTTCGTCGGCATCGTCGACCTGGTCGAGATGAACGCCAAGGTGTGGCCCGGCGACGCCAAGGGCGACGTGACCATGGGTGCCGAGTACGAGACCACGGAGATCCCGGCGGACCTCGCGGACAAGGCCGAGGAGTACCGCGCGGCCCTGCTCGAGGCGGTCGCCGAGTCCGACGAGGAGCTGCTCGAGAAGTACCTGGGCGGCGAGGAGCTGACCACCGCAGAGATCAAGGGCGCGATCCGCAAGCTCACGATCGCCTCGGAGCTCTACCCCGTCCTGTGCGGCTCGGCCTTCAAGAACCGCGGCGTGCAGCCCATGCTCGACGCTGTCATCGACTACCTCCCCGGCCCCGCCGACGTGCCCGCCATCAAGGGCCACGACGCCAAGGACCCCGAGGTCGAGATCGAGCGCCACGCGGACGCCAACGAGCCGTTCTCGGCCCTCGCGTTCAAGGTGGTGTCGCACCCGTTCTTCGGCCGCCTCACCTACGTGCGCGTCTACTCGGGTCACCTCGAGACCGGCGCCGCGATCGTGAACTCGACCAAGGGCAAGAAGGAGCGCATCGGCAAGCTGTTCCAGATGCACGCCAACAAGGAGAACCCGGTCGAGACCATCCAGGCGGGCCACATCTACGCGGTCATCGGCCTCAAGGACACGACCACGGGCGACACCCTGTGCAACCCGGACCACCAGGTCGTCCTCGAGTCGATGACGTTCCCCGAGCCCGTGATCGACGTGGCCATCGAGCCCAAGACCAAGGGTGACCAGGAGAAGCTGTCGACCGCGATCCAGAAGCTCGCCGAGGAGGACCCGACCTTCCGCGTGCGCCTGGACGAGGAGACCGGCCAGACCGTCATCGGCGGTATGGGCGAGCTCCACCTCGACATCCTGGTCGACCGCATGAAGCGCGAGTTCAAGGTCGACGCGAACGTCGGCAAGCCGCAGGTCGCGTACCGCGAGACCATCCGCAAGACGGTCGAGAAGTACGACTACACGCACAAGAAGCAGACCGGTGGCTCCGGCCAGTTCGCGAAGGTCCAGATCTCGATCGAGCCCCTCGAGGCCGACTCCGAGGTCCAGTACGAGTTCGCGAACGCCGTCACGGGTGGTCGCGTCCCGCGCGAGTACATCCCGTCGGTGGACGCTGGAATCCAGTCCGCGATGGAGCTCGGCATCCAGGCCGGATACCCCGTCGTGGGTGTGAAGGCCACGCTGCTGGACGGCCAGTACCACGACGTCGACTCCTCGGAGATGGCGTTCAAGATCGCCGGCTCGATGGCCTTCAAGGAGGCCGCGCGTCTCGCGAAGCCCGTGCTGCTCGAGCCGATGTTCGCCGTCGAGGTCCGTACTCCCGAGGAGTACATGGGCGACGTCATCGGCGACATCAACTCGCGCCGCGGCCAGATCCGCCAGATGACCGACGCCGCAGGCGTCAAGGTCGTCGACGCGCTCGTGCCGCTGTCCGAGATGTTCGGATACGTCGGTGACCTGCGGTCCAAGACCTCGGGTCGCGCCGTCTACTCGATGGTGTTCGACAGCTACGCGGAGGTCCCGAAGGCAGTCGCCGACGAGATCATCGCCAAGACCCGGGGCGAGTAGTCCCCACCGGTTGAAATAACTCAAGAAATACAACGACCAGTAGGGATGAAGCCCCAGATGGCCTCGAGCCACCAGACGGACTAGCATCTTTACCCGAGTCTCATTAATCAGGAGGAATACCTCATGGCCAAGGCCAAGTTCGAGCGGAAGAAGCCGCACGTCAACATCGGCACCATCGGTCACGTCGACCACGGTAAGACGACGCTGACCGCTGCCATCTCGAAGGTCCTGCACGACCAGTACCCGGACCTCAACCCCTTCACGCCGTTCGAGGACATCGACAAGGCGCCGGAGGAGCGCGAGCGCGGCATCACGATCAACATCGCGCACATCGAGTACGAGACCGAGGCTCGTCACTACGCGCACGTTGACGCCCCGGGTCACGCTGACTACATCAAGAACATGATCACCGGTGCCGCCCAGATGGACGGCGCGATCCTCGTGGTCGCCGCGACCGACGGTCCGATGGCCCAGACCCGTGAGCACGTCCTGCTCGCGAAGCAGGTCGGCGTTCCCTACCTGCTGGTCGCGCTCAACAAGTCCGACATGGTCGACGACGAGGAGATCCTCGACCTCGTCGAGATGGAGGTCCGCGAGCTGCTGTCGTCGCAGGGCTTCGACGGCGACAACGCGCCCGTCATCCAGGTCTCGGCGCTCAAGGCGCTCGAGGGCGACGAGAAGTGGGTCGCCTCGGTCCAGGAGCTCATGGCCGCCGTGGACGAGAACGTCCCGGAGCCCGTCCGCGACATGGACAAGCCCTTCCTCATGCCGATCGAGGACGTCTTCACGATCACCGGTCGTGGCACCGTCGTCACCGGCAAGGTGGAGCGCGGCAAGCTCGCCATCAACTCGGACGTCGAGATCCTCGGCATCCGTGAGGCGCAGAAGACGACCGTCACCGGTATCGAGATGTTCCACAAGCAGATGGACGAGGCGTGGGCCGGCGAGAACTGTGGCCTCCTGCTCCGCGGTACCAAGCGTGAGGACGTCGAGCGCGGCCAGGTCGTGGTTGCCCCCGGCACCACCACCCCGCACACCTCGTTCGAGGGCAAGTGCTACATCCTCAACAAGGACGAGGGTGGCCGCCACAACCCCTTCTACACGAACTACCGCCCGCAGTTCTACATCCGCACCACGGACGTGACCGGCGTCATCTCGCTGCCCGAGGGCACCGACATGGTCATGCCGGGTGACACCACCGAGATGACGGTCGAGCTGATCCAGCCGATCGCCCTCGAGGAGGGTCAGGGCTTCGCGATCCGCGAGGGTGGCCGCACGGTTGGCTCCGGCACCGTCACCAAGATCCTGAAGTAAGCTCACTGCTTCTTCGCGCAAGCGGGGGTCCGGCTCAGGCCGGGCCCCCGCTTCGTCGTTCCCGGGGCCCCACGGGCACCCGCCCCCGCAGAGCGGATCCGCGCCTCCCCGGTGCTAGCGTGGCGGCGTGAGAGGAATCCCCAGCCGCGTCGAGCGCACGTTCCGGTCGATGGCCGCGTGGGACCCCCACCAGGACGTGGCGCATGCGGCGCTGCTCAGCGGATCCGGTCGCTCGGGGACGACGTGGCTCCTCGAGGCCTACGCGCGCGCGGGGCGGCTACGACCGGTGTTCGAGCCCATCCGCCCCGACCTCGAGCCGCGCCTCGAGGGCCTGCGGCCGGGCCGCTACGTCCCGGCCGACGCTCCGCACCTGCCGGGCGAGGAGGTCGTCGACGACATCCTCACCGGTCGCTACCGGCATCCGTGGGCCGACCAGCAGGCCACGCTCAACCCGCTGAATCCCTACCGGGGTCGGCTGATCAAGGAGATCCGCTTCCCGATGTTCGCGGGCTGGCTCGCGGCTCGGCATCCCGAACTGCGGATAGTCCACGTGATCCGTCACCCGCTCGCGACGCTGTCGAGCCAGAGCGTGCTCGGGTGGTCTCCCGAGCGCTTCCACTACATGCTCAGCCAGCCGCTGCTGATGGACGGACTCCTCCAGGACGTCCCGGTGCGTGACCTCCGTATCGATGACCCCGCGACGGCGCTGGTGGCGCGCTGGGCGGTGGAGAACACCGTGGCGGCGCGCACCTACGGCGGCGAGCGTGCGGCCCTGGTGAGCTACGACCTGGCGGTCGCCGACCCCGCAGCGCTGAATCCCGGAGCGACGGAGCTCGACATCGACCCCGCGCACCTGTCCCACCTCGACCGGCCGTCGAGCATGAGCCACGCCAAGGGATCGAATGCCCACGCCGGCAAGGACCCCCTGGCGTGGGTGGCGAGGATCGACCCCGAGCAGGCGGTCGCGGCGCGCCGTGTCCTCGAGGCGTTCGGGCTCGGCGATCCCTTCCGCGACTCCGGCGAGGTCGACGCCGACGCCCTCCAGGCATGGTGGTCGGCGCAGGCCCGCTGACGCGTCAGGTCCAGCCGTCGGTCTCTGCCGGAGGCACGACCAGGATCGCGAGCGTGCGCTGGTCGCCGCCCAGGACCCGAGCCGACGCCGCCTCGAGCCCGGCGCTCAGCGCGGCGACACGGTCCTCGACGAGCGCGCGATCCTGACCGGGCGCGAGCTCGACGTGGGCGATCACGCCCTCGGGGTGCTCGGAGGCGCCGACGAGCGCGGTGCCGCGATAGGAGTACCGATCATCGACGAACGCTCCCAGCCCGGCGTTGACGCACGCGTCGTCCCACCGCCAGCGCAGCCCGGCGGCGAAGGCCCGCGCACGGGGGGCCGACGCGGCGACCGGGAACAGGTCGGCACGCCGCGGTCGCCACGGGGACAGCGAGGTGCCGCGCAGCCGCCAGCTCAAGGCACCCGCGGCGCCGAGCACGACCACGCCGGCGACGGGGTGCAGCCACGCGGCGAGGGCGGTCGCTCCCACCGTCGCCGCACCTGCGGCGACGGGACGCGCCCAACTGCGCACGGCATCGGCCCTACCAGGAACGATGCGCGGGGGAGCGGCGATGATCTCGGTCAACAGCGGGCCTCCTCGACTGCATCGCCCGGACCTGGTCTCACGGCGCGACTGGCGGTGCGATCCACGATACCCTGGGAAGCCGTCCGGGCAGCTGGCGCCGTGTTGCGAGCGACCTCCTGATCTGGCACAATATTCAGGTTGCCTATTGCGGGCAGCCGCACACTCACCCACGACGACTCGAGAAATCGAGCAGCGCGCCAGTGCGTCGCAGATGAGCGACACGCCCGAGCGCGGGGGTCGGGGGTGAGAGACCACAGTCGTCCGAGAGAAAAGGCAGAACAACGCCATGGCGGGACAGAAGATCCGCATTCGGCTGAAGAGCTATGACCACGAGGTCATCGACTCCTCCGCCCGCAAGATCGTCGAGACGGTCACGCGCGCCGGCGCCTCGGTTGTCGGCCCCGTGCCGCTCCCGACGGAGAAGAACGTGTTCTGTGTGATCCGTTCGCCGCACAAGTACAAGGACTCCCGCGAGCACTTCGAGATGCGCACCCACAAGCGCCTCATCGACATCGTGGACCCCACGCCCAAGGCTGTCGACTCGCTCATGCGTCTCGACCTGCCCGCGGACGTGAACATCGAGATCAAGCTCTAGAGCTGACGTAAAGGAAACCAAGCACCATGACTACGACTTCCAATGCCCAGCGCACCGTCCGTGCGCTCCTGGGTACGAAGCTGGGCATGACGCAGGTGTGGGACGACGAGGGCCGGGTCATCCCCGTGACCGTCGTTCAGGTCGACACCAACGTCGTGACCCAGGTGCGCAGCGCTGACAAGGATGGCTACGAGGCCGTCCAGCTCGCGTTCGGCGCCGTCGACCCCCGTCGCGTGACGGACCCCCTGAAGGGCCACTTCGAGGCCGCCGGCGTCACGCCGCGCCGCCACGTGGCCGAGGTCCGCACCGCTGACGCCGCCGAGTACTCGCTGGGCCAGGAGCTCACCGCCGAGGTGTTCGAGGGCGGCCAGAAGGTCGACGTGACCGGCACCACCAAGGGAAAGGGCACCGCCGGTGTCATGAAGCGCCACGGCTTTGCCGGTGTGGGCGCCTCCCACGGTGCGCACCGCAACCACCGCAAGCCCGGTTCGATCGGCGGCGCCTCGACGCCGTCGCGCGTGTTCCGCGGCCTCAAGATGGCCGGTCGCATGGGTAACGCCCGCAAGACCGTCCAGAACCTCACCGTCCACTCGGTCGATGCCGAGAAGGGTCTGCTGCTCGTCAAGGGCGCGGTTCCCGGCAACAAGGGCGGGGTCGTCCTCATCCGCTCCGCCGTGAAGGGTGCGTGACACCATGGCTGATGCACAGACCGTCGACGTGGTCGACGCCAAGGGCAAGAAGGCCGGCACCGCCGAGCTTCCCGCCGAGGTCTTCGACGTCGTCACCAACGTCCCGCTGATCCACCAGGTCGTCGTCGCCCAGCGCGCCGCCGCCCGCCAGGGCACCCACGCCACCAAGACCCGCGGCGACGTCGCGGGCGGTGGCCGCAAGCCCTACAAGCAGAAGGGCACCGGCCGCGCTCGTCAGGGCTCGATCCGTGCGCCCCAGTTCGCCGGCGGTGGCACCGTCCACGGCCCGCAGCCGCGCGACTACTCGCAGCGCACCCCCAAGAAGATGAAGGCCGCCGCTCTCCGCGGTGCTCTGTCGGACCGCGCTCGTGCGGGCCGCGTGCACGTGGTGAAGGCCCTCGTCGAGGGTGACGCCCCCTCCACCAAGACCGCGATCGCCTCGCTCGCCGCGCTCACCGAGGGCCGCAGCGCCCTCGTGGTGCTCGAGCGTTCGGACTCGATCGCGTGGAAGTCGCTGCGCAACGCCGCGTCCGTCCACGTGCTCGCGGTGGACCAGCTCAACACCTACGACGTGCTCGTGAGCGACGACACGGTCTTCACGAAGGGCGCGCTCGACGCGTTCCTCGCGGGACCCGCCACCGGCAAGTCGGCGACCGCCGTCGCGACCGAGTCCGAGGCGGAGGAGAACTGACGTGACCACGCTGAACAAGAACCCCCGTGACATCCTGATCCGGCCCATCGTGTCGGAGAAGAGCTACTCGCTCATGGATGAGGGCAAGTACACCTTCGAGGTCGACCCTCGCGCCAACAAGACCGAGATCAAGATCGCGGTCGAGCAGATCTTCGGCGTCAAGGTCACCTCCGTCAACACCATCAACCGCAAGGGCAAGACGCGCCGCACCCGCTTCGGCATGGGCAAGCGCAAGGACGTCAAGCGCGCGATCGTCACCGTCGGTGGCGGCGAGGCGCTGGACGTCTTCTCCGGCCACGTCGGTTAAGCAAGGAACAGGAATCTCATGGCTATTCGCAAGTACAAGCCGACGACGCCGGGCCGCCGTGGCTCGTCCGTCGCCGACTTCGTCGAGGTCACCCGTTCGGAGCCCGAGAAGTCGCTGACGCGTCCGCTGCACAAGAAGGGCGGCCGCAACAACACCGGCCGCATCACCACCCGTCACCAGGGCGGTGGCCACAAGCGCGCCTACCGCGTGATCGACTTCCGTCGTCACGACAAGGACGGCGTGCCGGCCACGGTCGCTCACATCGAGTACGACCCCAACCGCACCGCTCGCATCGCGCTGCTGCACTACGCGGACGGCGAGAAGCGCTACATCATCGCGCCCGACAAGCTCACGCAGGGTGCCCCGATCGAGGCCGGCGCCAACGCCGACATCAAGCCGGGCAACAACCTGCCGCTGCGCAACATCCCCGTGGGTACGGTCGTTCACGCGATCGAGCTCAAGCCGGGTGGCGGCGCCAAGATCGCGCGTTCGGCTGGCACCTCGGTGCAGCTGGTCGCCAAGGAGGGCCGCTTCGCGCAGCTGCGCATGCCCTCCGGCGAGATCCGCAACGTCGACGCGCGCTGCCGCGCGACCGTCGGCGAGGTGGGCAACGCCGAGCAGTCCAACATCAACTGGGGCAAGGCCGGCCGCTCGCGCTGGAAGGGCAAGCGCCCGACCGTCCGCGGCGTCGTCATGAACCCGGTCGACCACCCGCACGGTGGTGGTGAGGGCAAGACGTCCGGTGGTCGCCACCCCGTCTCGCCGTGGGGCAAGCCCGAGGGCCGCACCCGCAAGCCGGGCAAGGAGTCCGACAAGCTCATCGTCCGCCGCCGTCGTACTGGCAAGAAGCGCTAAGGAGCCTGAAGAATGCCACGCAGTCTGAAGAAGGGCCCCTTCGTCGACGACCACCTGCAGAAGAAGGTGGACGCCCAGAACGAGGCGGGTACGAAGAACGTCATCAAGACCTGGTCCCGTCGGTCGGTCATCACCCCCGACTTCCTGGGTCACACCTTTGCCGTGCACGACGGCCGCAAGCACGTCCCGGTGTTCGTCACCGAGGCGATGGTCGGCCACAAGCTGGGCGAGTTCGCGCCCACGCGCACGTTCAAGGGCCACGTGAAGGACGACCGCAAGGGCCGCCGCTAAGGCGCCCGGGCGTAGGTAAGAGGAGTTACAGATGGAAGCCAAGGCGCAGACGCGATACGTTCGCGTGACCGCCCAGAAGGCTCGCCGCGTCGTGAACCTGGTCCGTGGGCAGAACGCCACCGAGGCGATCGCCTCGCTCAAGTTCCAGCCGCAGGCAGTGGCCACTGATGTGCGCAAGCTCATCGAGTCGGCCGTCGCCAACGCGCGTGTGAAGGCTGACGCAGCAGGTGAGCGCTTCGACGAGTCCGAGCTCGTGATCTCCGCGATCACGGTCGACGAGGGCCCGACCATGAAGCGCATCCAGCCGCGTGCCCAGGGCCGCGCGAACCGCATTCTCAAGCGCACGAGCCACATCAGCGTGACGGTGGCGACGCCTGAGGTCGCCGTGAAGGAAGGGGCCTAACTCATGGGTCAGAAGATCAACCCGCACGGCTACCGCCTGGGTATCACCACCGACCACCGCAGCCGCTGGTTCGCGGACTCGACCAAGCCGGGCGAGCGCTACCGCGACTACGTGGACGAGGACGTCAAGATCCGCAAGCTGATGTCGCAGGGCCTCGAGCGCGCAGGCGTCTCGAAGGTCGAGATCGAGCGCACCCGTGAGCGCGTGCGTGTGGACCTCCACACGGCGCGCCCGGGCATCGTCATTGGTCGCCGCGGCGCCGAGGCGGACAAGCTCCGCTCGAACCTCGAGAAGCTCACGGGCAAGCAGGTCCAGCTGAACATCCTCGAGGTGAAGAACGCCGAGGTCGACGCTCAGCTCGTCGCCCAGGGCATCGCTGAGCAGCTCGCGTCGCGCGTCTCGTTCCGTCGCGCCATGCGCAAGGGCATCCAGTCCGCGCTGCGCGCCGGTGCGAAGGGCATCCGTGTGCAGTGCTCGGGCCGCCTCGGCGGCGCGGAGATGTCGCGCTCGGAGTTCTACCGCGAGGGTCGCGTGCCGCTGCACACCCTGCGCGCGAACATCGACTACGGATTCTTCGAGTCCCGCACCACCTTCGGCATCATCGGCGTGAAGGTGTGGATCTACAAGGGCGACATGACGGAGAAGGAGTGGGCGGCCGAGCAGGCCAAGGCCCCCCGTCCGCAGCGTGGCCGTGGTCGTGGCGACCGCGGTGACCGCGGCCCCCGTCGTGACGGCGCCCCCCGTCAGTCCGCTGAGGCCCCCAAGGCCGATGCGCCTGCCGCTGCCGAGGCCCCCCAGGCCGACGCAGGGAAGGAAGGCTAAAGACCATGCTCATTCCCCGTCGAGTGAAGCACCGCAAGCAGCACCACCCGAAGCGTTCGGGCGCTGCGAAGGGCGGCACCCAGGTGTCGTTCGGCGACTTCGGCATCCAGGCTCTCGAGCCCGCCTACGTCACGAACCGCCAGATCGAGGCCGCTCGTATCGCGATGACCCGCCACATCAAGCGTGGCGGAAAGGTGTGGATCAACATCTACCCCGACCGTCCGCTCACCAAGAAGCCTGCCGAGGTCCGCATGGGCTCCGGTAAGGGTTCGCCCGAGTGGTGGGTTGCCAACATCAAGCCGGGCCGCGTGATGTTCGAGCTGGCCGGCGTCGACGAGCCCCTGGCTCGCGAGGCGCTCCGCCGCGCTCAGCACAAGCTGCCCATGAAGACCCGTTTCGTGACCCGTGAGGGTGGTGACATCTGATGGCCATCGGTACCAAGTCCCTGATGCCGTCCGAGCTGGACGCCATGGAGAACGAGCGCCTCGCCGAGGAGCTCAAGAAGGCCAAGGAGGAGCTGTTCAACCTGCGCTTCCAGGCCGCTACCGGACAGCTCGAGAACCACGGTCGTCTCAAGGCTGTCAAGCGCGACATCGCCCGCATCTACACGATCCTGCGCGAGCGCGAGCTCGGCATCCGGACGGCGCCCACGGCGTCGGCCGAGTAAGGAAGACTGACTATGTCGAGTAAGAAGCACGCGACGGCCACGGCCGACCACCGCGCGTATCGCAAGACGCGCCGCGGCTACGTCGTCAGCGACAAGATGAACAAGACGATCACCGTCGAGGTCGAGGACCGCGTCAAGCACCCCCTCTACGGCAAGGTCGTGCGCCGCTCCAGCAAGATCAAGGCGCACGACGAGCTCAACACCGCCGGCATCGGCGACCTCGTGGTCGTCATGGAGACCCGTCCGCTGTCCGCTTCCAAGCGGTGGCGACTGGTCGAGATCGTCGAGAAGGCCAAGTAACTAGCGTTCGACCAGGCTCTCGGGGCAGCGCCACGAGAGAACCAGACGACAGGAGACAGACATGATTCAGCAGGAGTCGCGGCTTCGAGTCGCCGACAACACGGGTGCCAAGGAGATCCTTGTCATTCGCGTGCTCGGTGGCTCCAAGCGCCGCTACGCCGGCATCGGCGACACCATCGTCGCCACCGTCAAGGACGCGATCCCCGGCGGCAACGTCAAGAAGGGCGACGTCGTCAAGGCCGTCATCGTGCGGACCTCGAAGGAGCGCCGCCGTCCCGACGGTTCGTACATCAAGTTCGATGAGAACGCTGCGGTGATCCTCAAGGGCGCCGAGAGCGGCGAGCCGCGCGGCACGCGCATCTTCGGCCCTGTGGGCCGCGAGTTGCGTGACAAGAAGTTCATGAAGATCATCTCGCTGGCACCGGAGGTCATCTGATGGCGAAGATCAAGAAGGGCGACCTCGTGGTCGTCATCGCCGGACGCGACCGCGGCCAGGAGGGCCGCATCCTCGACATCGACACGGACAACGACCGCGTCATCGTCGAGGGCGTGCAGCGCGTCACCAAGCACATCAAGCCGGGCACCCGCCGCGACAACCAGGAGGGTGGCATCGTCACCGCCGAGGCGTCGCTGCACATCTCCAACGTGATGCTGGTGGACCCGGAGACCAAGAAGGGCACCCGTGTGGGCTTCCGCACGGAGGAGGTCGAGCAGGACGGCCGTACGCGCACCAAGCGCGTGCGTGTCGCCAAGCGCTCGGGTAAGGACGTCGAATGAGCACCGCCACCGCTCAGCCGCGGCTCAAGGAGAAGTACCGCGGCGAGATCATCGCCAAGCTCCAGGAGGAGTTCGGCCACACCAACGTGAACCAGGTCGCCGGTCTCACCAAGATCGTCGTGAACATGGGTGTGGGCGACGCCGCCAAGGACTCGAAGCTCATCGAGGGCGCGATTGCGGATCTCACCGCGATCACCGGCCAGAAGCCGCAGGTCACCAAGGCGAAGAAGTCGATCGCGCAGTTCAAGCTGCGTGAGGGACAGCCCATCGGCGCGCACGTCACCCTGCGTGGCGACCGCATGTGGGAGTTCCTCGACCGTCTGCTGTCGATCGCCCTCCCGCGCATCCGCGACTTCCGTGGCCTGAGCCCCAAGCAGTTCGACGGCAACGGCAACTACACCTTCGGTCTCACGGAGCAGTCGATGTTCCACGAGATCGACCAGGACAAGATCGACCGCGTGCGCGGCATGGACATCACCGTGGTGACCACCGCTACCACGGACGACGAGGGCCGCTCGCTGCTCAAGCAGCTGGGCTTCCCGTTCAAGGAGAAGTGACATGGCCAAGACCGCGCTGAAGAACAAGGCCGCCGGCAAGCAGAAGTTCGCCGTCCGCGCCTACACCCGGTGCCAGAAGTGCGGACGCCCGCACTCGGTGTACCGCAAGTTCGGCCTCTGCCGCGTGTGCTTCCGCGAGATGGCTCACGCAGGTGAGCTCCCCGGAATCACCAAGAGCAGCTGGTAAAACCACAACGCCACAGGTCCTCCTCATGAGGAAACCACGGCGAGGAAGAGTTCAACACTCATGACGATGACTGACCCCATCGCAGACATGCTGACGCGTCTGCGCAACGCCAACGCGGCGTACCACGAGACCGTGTCGATGCCGCACTCCAAGCTCAAGGCGAACATCGCCTCGATCCTGGAGCAGGAGGGCTACATCACCGGCTCGGAGACCGCCGACGCCGAGGTGGGCAAGACCCTCACCCTGACCCTGAAGTACGGCCCCAACCGCGAGCGTTCGCTCGCGGGCGTGCGCCGCGTCTCGAAGCCCGGCCTTCGCGTGTACGCGAAGTCGACGAACCTCCCGAAGGTTCTCGGCGGCCTGGGCGTCGCAATCCTGTCCACCTCCTCCGGTCTCCTGACCGACCGCGAGGCCGAGAAGAAGGGCGTCGGCGGCGAGGTCGTCGCGTTCGTCTGGTAAGGGAGGAGAGAGCACATGTCACGCATCGGCAAGTACCCCGTCTCCATCCCCTCGGGTGTGGACGTCACCATCGATGGCGCCGTCGTCACGGTCAAGGGCCCCAAGGGCACCCTGACGCACACGGTCGCCTCGCCCATCACCGTGGAGAAGGGCGATGAGGGCGTGGCCGTCAAGCGTCCGAACGACGAGCGCGTCTCGAAGTCGCTGCACGGTCTGACCCGCACGCTCATCGCCAACATGGTGGAGGGCGTCACCAGCGGGTACGAGAAGAAGCTGGAGATCGTCGGCACGGGCTACCGTGTCGCACTCAAGGGCAAGGACCTCGAGTTCGCGCTCGGCTTCTCCCACCCCGTGGTCATCACGCCGCCCGAGGGCATCACCTTCGCTGTCGAGGGCCCGACCAAGTTCTCGGTCGCCGGCATCGACAAGCAGCAGGTCGGCGAGACCGCCGCGAACATCCGCAAGGTGCGCCCGCCGGAGCCCTACAAGGGCAAGGGCGTGCGCTACGCCGGCGAGCAGGTGCGCCGCAAGGCAGGAAAGACGGGTAAGTAAGCCATGAGCAGCATCACCATCAAGGGCAAGGGGAAGACGGTCGCGCGCAAGCGTCGCCACTTCCGCCTGCGCAAGAAGATCTCCGGCACGACCGCGCGTCCCCGCCTGGTCGTGACCCGTTCGTCCCGCCACATGGTCGCGCAGATCGTGGACGACTCCGTGGGCAAGACCCTCGCGTCGGCCTCCACGCTCGAGGCCGATGTCCGCTCGCTGGACGGCGACAAGACCGCCAAGGCGACCAAGGTCGGCGAGCTCGTCGCCGAGCGCGCCAAGGCCGCTGGCATCGACACCGTGGTGTTCGACCGCGGAGGCAACAAGTACCACGGTCGTGTGGCCGCGGTCGCAGACGGCGCCCGAGAGGGTGGCCTGGCTCTGTAGGCCGGGACCACGAAAGGATTACGCATGGCTGACAACAACCGCCGCGACAACCGTCGCGGCAATGAGCCTGACAACAAGTTCATCGAGCGCGTGGTGACCATCAACCGCGTGTCCAAGGTCGTCAAGGGCGGCCGCCGCTTCAGCTTCACGGCGCTGGTCGTCGTGGGTGACGGCGAGGGCAACGTGGGCGTGGGCTACGGCAAGGCCAAGGAGGTCCCCGCAGCGATCTCGAAGGGCGTCGAGGAGGCGAAGCGGAACTTCTTCCGCGTGCCCCGCATCCAGGGCACCATCCCTCACGTCGTGCAGGGTGAGGCCGCCGCTGGCGTCGTCTACCTGCGCCCGGCTGCTCCCGGTACCGGTGTGATCGCCGGTGGTCCGGTGCGCGCCGTGCTCGAGTGCGCCGGCGTCCACGACATCCTGTCGAAGTCGCTGGGCTCGTCCAACGCGATCAACATCGTTCACGCGACCGTCGACGCCCTGAAGTCGCTCGAGCGGCCCGAGGCCGTCGCGGCTCGCCGCGGCAAGCCGGTGGAGGACGTGGCTCCGGCCGCGATGCTCCGCGCGCAGGCAGCGGGGGTGAAGTGATGGCTCGCCTCAAGGTTCAGCAGAAGAAGTCGACGATCGGCGTGAAGCCGCAGCACCGCGAGACCCTGCGGTCGCTCGGTCTGAAGCGCATCGGCGACATCGTCGTCAAGGAGGACCGTCCCGAGATTCGCGGGATGGTCAAGGCGGTGGACCACCTGGTCGCCGTCGAGGAGGTTGAGTGATGGCCGAGGACAAGAAGGCCACCGAGGACAAGCCGGCCGCCAAGAAGCCCGCTGCCAAGAAGCCTGCGGCTTCGAAGGCCGCCACGGCTGACAAGGCTGCTGCCGAGAAGAAGCCGGCGGCCAAGAAGCCCGCTGCCAAGAAGCCTGCGGCTTCGAAGGCCGCCACGGCTGACAAGGCTGCTGCCGAGAAGAAGCCTGCTGCCAAGAAGCCGGCTGCTTCGAAGGCCGCCGCCGCATCGGCCGCCAAGGCGACCGACGCATCGGCTGACAAGAAGCCTGCCGCGAAGAAGGCTCCTGCCAAGAAGGCGGAGACCGCCGAGACCAAGGTGAGCACCCTCAAGATGCACCACCTTCGTCCCGCCGAGGGCGCCCACACCCGCAAGACCCGCGTGGGTCGCGGTGAGGCGTCGAAGGGCAAGACGGCCGGTCGAGGCACCAAGGGCACGGGCGCCCGCTACCAGGTGCCCGAGCGCTTCGAGGGCGGCCAGACCCCGATCCACATGCGGATTCCGAAGCTTCCCGGCTTCAAGAACCCGTTCAAGGTCACCTATCAGGTGGTGAACGTCTCGCAGATCGCGCAGCTGTTCCCGAAGGGCGGAGAGGTCACCAAGGCTGACCTCGTCGCCAAGGGCGCCGTGCGCAAGAACCAGCCCGTCAAGGTGCTGGGCGAGGGCGACATCGAAGTGAAGGTGACCATCGTCGACGCCGACAAGGTTTCGCAGTCGGCGAAGACCAAGATCGAGGCTGCGGGCGGCTCGGTCAACGAGAGCTAGAGTCGAGGGCGGGCCGCACAGCACAGTGCGGCCCGCTCCGACGCACTTTCGTCTGTGAGCCCGCACCCATGGAGGATCAATGCTGAGTGGCTTCCTGAGCGCTTTCCGCACCCCTGACCTGCGCAACAAGCTGCTCTTCACCCTGGGGATCCTCGCGATCTACCGCCTGGGTGTCTCCATCCCCACTCCGGGCGTCGACTACAGCGCGGTCCAGTACTGCGCCGCGCCGGTCAACAACACCGGCACCAACGCCGCCTTCGAGGTCCTGAACCTCTTCTCCGGCGGCGCGCTCCTGCAGCTGTCGATCTTCGCGCTCGGCATCATGCCGTACATCACGGCGTCGATCATGGTGCAGCTCCTGCGCGTGCTGATCCCGCGCTTCGAGGCCCTCTACAAGGAGGGCCAGGAGGGCCAGGCGAAGCTCACGCAGTACACCCGCTACATCACCGTCGGGTTCGCCGCACTGCAGTCCGCCTCGTACATCACGATGGCGCGCAACAACGTCTTCTTCCCCGGCTGCGAGCTGCCGGTGGTCCCCGACGACTCCTGGTACACCATCGCCACGATGGTGCTCACCATGACGGCGGGCACCGTGCTCATCATGTGGCTGGGCGAGCGCATCACCGAGCGCGGAGTCGGCAACGGCATGTCGCTGCTGATCTTCACCTCGATCGCCGCGTCCTTCCCGGGCGTCGCCTCCGCGATCTGGAACTCGTCGAACGGTGTCTCGAACTCGATCATCGTCGGCATCATCGTGCTGCTGGTCATCGCCGCCGTCGTGTTCGTCGAGCAGTCGCAGCGCCGCATCCCCGTGCAGTACGCCAAGCGCATGGTCGGACGCCGCATGCTCGGGGGATCGTCGACCTACATCCCGATCAAGATCAACATGGCCGGCATCATCCCGGTGATCTTCGCCTCGTCGCTGCTGATGCTTCCGCAGGTGATCGTCCAGTTCACGGGCGATGATGCCGGTGATTGGGCGCTGTGGCTGCGCGACAACGTCGCGAACCCCGCGTCGCCCATCAACATCAGCCTGTATGTGCTGCTCATCATCTTCTTCGCGTACTTCTACACGGCGATCACGTTCAACCCGAACGACGTCGCGGACAACATGAAGAAGTACGGCGGGTTCATTCCCGGCATCCGTCCGGGCCAGCCCACCGCTGACTTCCTGTCGTACGTGCTGTCGCGCATCACGGCGGCCGGCTCGCTGTACCTCGCGGCCGTCGCGCTGATCCCGACCATCACGTTCGTCGTGCTGGGTCTCAGCACGTCGATTCCGTTCGGTGGAGCCTCCATCCTGATCCTCGTGGGTGTGGGCCTCGACACCGTCAAGCGCATCCAGTCTCAGCTGGAGCAGCGCAACTACGAAGGGTTCCTCAAGTAATGCGCACCGTTCTCCTCGGACCCCCCGGAGCCGGCAAGGGCACGCAGGCCGCGCGCCTCGCGGAGCGCTGGGGCATCCCCGCCATCTCGACGGGCGACATCTTCCGCGCCAACGTGCAGGGCAACACCGAGCTGGGCCGCCGGGCGCAGGAGTTCATGAACGCCGGCGCGCTGGTGCCCGACGAGGTCACCAACGCGATGGTGCGCGACCGCCTCGCGCAGGACGACGTCGCGGAGGGCTTCCTCCTCGACGGCTACCCGCGCAACCCCGATCAGGCGGTGGAGCTCGAGTCGATGCTCGCTGACCTGGGCGTGCAGCTCGACGTCGCCATCGAGATCACCGCGGACGCCGATGCGGTGACCGCACGTCTGCTGAAGCGCGCAGAGATCGAGGGTCGCGTCGACGACAGCGAGCCCGTGATCCGCAAGCGCCTCGAGGTCTACGCCGTCCAGACGGCGCCGGTCTCCGCGTACTACGGCGGCCGGGGCCTGCTCGTGCAGATCGATGGCCTGGGCGAGATCGCCGAGGTCACGGACCGCATCGTCGCCGCCGCCGAGGCGCGCTGACGCGTGCCTGAGCGCGTCGAGCTCAAGACCCGGGAGCAGATGCGGGTCATGGCCCGCGCAGGCGTGATCGTCGAGCGCGCGCTCGCCGCAGCCTCCGCGGCGGCCGTGGCGGGCGCCACCACCCGCGACGTGGACGCGGCCGCGGCAGCGGTCATCGCCGATGCGGGCGCGACGTCGAACTTCCTGGGCTACCACGGGTTCCCCGCGACGGCGTGCGTCTCCGTCAACGAGGAGATCGTCCACGGGATCCCCGGGGATCGCGTGCTCGAAGCCGGCGACGTCGTGTCGATCGACTGCGGCGCCATCGTCGATGGCTGGCACGGGGACTCGGCGAGGACACTGATCGTGGGCGAGCCGCTCGCGCAGGCGGACGTCGACCTGGTCGAGGGCACGCGCCGGGCCCTGTGGGCCGGCATCGCCGCGCTCGCGACCGCCAAGCGGCTCGAGGACGTCGCAGCGGCCATCGAGGACGAGACTGAGCGCGCCGGGCTCCACCCCCTCGTGGGATACGTCGGCCACGGCATCGGCACCGCGATGCACCAGCCGCCCGAGGTCATGAACTATCGCACTCGTGGCCGGCTGGCCAAGGTGCGCCCGGGGCTGTGCGTCGCCATCGAGCCCATGAACGTGATCGGCACCTCGGAGTCCGAGGTGCTCGCCGATGACTGGACCGTGGTCTCCGCCGATGGCTCGCGGGGTGCTCATTGGGAGCACTCGATCGCGGTGCACGACGACGGCATCTGGGTTCTCACCGCCGCGGACGGCGGCGCGGAGGGCCTGCGCGAGTTCGGCGTGTCCCCGGTTCCCCTCGCCTGATCCGCTGACCAGCCGGCACCCGCCGCTGTGTACCGTGTGGACCTCGTCACACCAGGTAACGAGACGTTTACGCGAATGACGCGGCGCGGCAAAGCCGCGCGCGTACCTTGGGGGCCGTGAGGCGCTCCAGCGCCCACGCAGCACCCGTGAGAGGTAGAGCGATGGCACGCGGTTTCAACTACGCACCCGGGGCGAGTGACGATGTCGAGCTGGCGTCACGAGCAGAGCTCTCGCGCGCCCAGATCCAGTCGCTCGCGGGCGGCAAGAACCCCGTCGTGCGAGAGAGGATCGCCGGTCGCGGCGACCTGCCTCTGGGCACCATGGTGGGGTTGGCGCATGATCGCTCGGCGGAGGTGCGCGCAGCGATCGCGGGCAACCCCCGCGCGACCGAGCCGATCCTGGAACGCCTGGCAGATGACCGGAATGTCGCGGTGCTCCAGGCCGTCATCGGCAACCCCGTGGTGCCCAGCGCCATCGTCGAGAAGCTCGCGTTCCACCGCAAGGATGAGGTGCGCTCAGTCGCCGTGCGCCGGCTCGACTCGATCGCCGATGCCGTGCCCGCCTCGGTCGATCACACGCCCGAGCTGAGTGAGCGGGCACGCATGGCTGATGTGGTCGAACTGCGTCAGTCGCAGGTCTCGCTGCACGAGCCCGCGCCGGAGCGTCCGACGCGCACCGCGCCGGTGCGCGGCTTCCGTCCGCCCGCCGAAGGCTGACGTCCCGCCTGGCGGAAACCTCACACGGCCCCACACGCGGCCTCGCCGATGTGATCAACGCCACCCGCGCGCCTCTGGCGCAATCGCGCGAGCCATGGATAACTTACCCGTGCGGGTATCCCGGAGAAGCAATCCTCCTGGTTCCCAGGCGTCGAACGCGGTGTCGCGGAGGCGCTCTCACAACACTTCGAGAATGGCAATGAGGGATTGACATGAACAAGATGACCAAGGCTTCGATCGCCACCGGTGCCGGTGTGATCCTGCTGATGGGCGGCGCGGCTTCGCTCGCCTACTGGAACGACTCCGAGCTCCTGAGCTCGGGCGGCACGACCATCACGGCCGGCCAGCTCGACGTGGTGCCGGTGGCCGCGTCCGCCGCGTGGGAGTCCGCTCTCACGAGCGGTGCCGCGACGGACGCCGACTTCTCGGCTCTGACCGGTTCGGTCGCGGACTTCCGGATCGTGCCGGGAAACACCTTGCGCTACACGGAGACCTTCGACGTCACCGCTGTGGGCGATGACCTGTACTTCACGGTCGAGGCGTCGTCCTCGGCGATCGCGGGCCCCCTCGCCGCCGCGCTGTCGAGCGGTGCCCTGGTGTCCGACGTCGACGTCACGGGCAGCGACGTCGCTCTGCACGACGACACCGGAGCGCTGGACGTGTACAGCGTGACCGCGAACGGCGGCAACGCCGCCGAGATCGAGGTCAGCTGGACCATCGCGTGGCCGTTTGGATCGGCCCCCGCTGACAACGTGAGCGGCGACAACGCGTACGACAACCTCACGGCCACGCTGCCCGCTGACGGCGCGCTCACCGTGACCCAGGTTCTGCCGTAACCCAGCCTCACCCTCGCCATCGCGGTCGGGGCCGCGCACCTGCGC